>Ga0207694_10000012_pt1 | contig 411218 bp, 408 predicted proteins | sample KBSC34metaG_FD_184353 | JGI IMG/M metagenome (GOLD analysis project Ga0207694, IMG submission 184353) | Corn rhizosphere microbial communities from Kellogg Biological Station, Michigan, USA - KBS C3-4 metaG (SPAdes) (version 2) | ecosystem: Host-associated > Plants > Roots > Rhizosphere >... | reverse complement strand
ACGTCTCGGCGGCATGCTCTGCTCCGGATGGGTTCCCCGGGGCGGTCTTCCCCTTCGCCAAGGCGAGCTTTGGCTTTGACAACGGCCAGCGGCTGGGGATGACGGTGGTGCGGAGCTGCCGGGTGGGTTAGGGGTCTCAAAGGGCTTGACAAGCTAAATACCACGGCTTACATTGTGTACTACCGTTGACAAACAGCGGTGTCGTGAGGCGAATGGGCAGGGAACCCGAACATCACGCTGCTGGTGCTCCAGATGGGGACGCCCAATGGAAGCCGCCGCGTGGGAGGCACAAGCTGCCGGAAGTGGTGGTGTCGCAGAACCAGCGGGAGCGGCTGCTGGCGGCGGCGGGCAGGGCGATGGCGGAGCACGGCTACCCCGACCTCTCGGTCGCGCACATCATCGCCGAGGCGGAAGTCTCACGCTCGACCTTCTACAAGAACTTCGAGAACAAGCGCGACTGCGTGGAGGCGGCCCACCGGGCGGCGTTCGATCAGCTGATGGCAGCGATCTTCAGGGCCTGCGCCGTGGAGAGCGAGTGGGCGGCGAAAGTCGCCGCCGGGCTCGACGCCGCGATCGGCTTTGCGATGAGCGAACCGGCCAGGGCGCGATTGCTGGTGCTGGAGGCGATCGCATCCGATCAGGTTCTCGCCGCGCGCGTTCTGGCTTCGGACGAACACCTGATCGGCCTGCTGAGCGCCGGCCGCGAACACTGCCCACAGGCGGCCTGGCTGCCGGCGATCACCGAGCGGGCGATGGTCGGCGGCGCGATCGCGATCATCGGCTCGCGGCTGCTGGCCGACGAGGCCGACCGGCTGCCGGCGCTGAGGCCGCAGCTGCTCGAGCTGATCCTGATGCCGTACGTCGGGGCCGAGGAGGCCCGACGCATTGCCGCGTAGCGTGGCTAGCCTGAGAGCGCCCAGAGGACCAGCGCGGCCGGAACGAGGTTTGCCCAGCGGCCGAAGTCAAGCTCCTCGCGCGTGGCTACCAGTGCCGGGCGGTTTGGAAGGGCTCGGGCGGGCGCGGTCGCCTTTTGACGATTGACCGTCACCCAGTCGGCCACCTCGACCGCCTCGATCCGGTCCCGTGGTCCACAGACGAAGTCGATCTCGCCGCCGCGGCGCGTTCCCCAGACGTGCAGTCGCTCCGGCGAGACCATGTTCTCGGCGCTCCGTTCGCTTGGCTCGTAGCGTCGGTAGAGGGTGATGGCCAGTGCGTTCTCGACCTCGGCGTGGGGATCACGGGGCAGGCCAGATCTCTCTGCCGTGATCGTTTGCAGCAGCGGATCGCCGAAATAGATCTTCTTGTCCCTGGCCATGTCGCCGCTGCCGGAGTCCGGCTTCCAGAAGTAGAGGACGAGTGCGAAGTAGTTGATCGCCAGAAGCTCGATGTAGCTCTGCAGAGTGCGGGGGTCGACCTTGCCGCTGCCGCCACGCCGCCTAGCGTTGAGCGGCACCGCCATCTCCCGGGCCATCCTTGACCAGCTCACCTTGGAGCCCAGCGATCGCATCATCCGCTCGAAGAGCGCCTGGGCCGCGGGAACCGGTGCGCCCCGTCGCTGGACCTCCTTGACGATTGAGTCCCACAGCACCCTGCACACCTCGGGGCTGGGCTCGCCGAGCCCGCTCGCGGCCTCGGCGACGGCGGCCGGAAGCCCACCGAAGCGCAAGTAGCGCTCCAGCGCGTGCTGGAGGGCGGGGAGGCGGACCCGCTGTTCGCGCAGCGCCGCTTGACCATCTGGGCTGACGATCTCCGCGATCGTCAATCCGGGGCTGGGGGGGGTGGTGCTGTCGAGGGCATGGGCGAAGGCGCCGAAGTCCTGCGGCATGACGAGAAAATCGCGGCCCGCGCCGCGCCTTCCCGGAAGGCGCTCGGCGCTTCCCTCAGCGAGGTCGATTGCGGAAGAGCCGGTGCAGACGACGACGTCCCGGTCGATCCGCCCTTCGTCCCAGAGCGCCTTCACCGCGGTCTGCCAGCGTCCGGCGGCTGTCACCTCGTCCAACAGGACGGTGCGCGGCCCGCTTCCCCCTGCGAGATCGAGCGCGCGATTGACCGAGTCGACCAGCGCCGCGGGTGGCTGCTCCTCGAGCAGGTCGAGCGAGAGGTAGACGACGTCGTGAGAATCGAGGCCAGACGAAAGCGCTCGGCGAACCAACAGCTTCAGGTCGGTCGACTTGCCAACCTGGCGGGGCCCGCGCAGGATATGGACAGCGGGGGTTCGGAGATTGATCTCATCCACCTGAGGGGCGGGAAGGTGCACGGGGCTGGCGGCCAGCCGACGGAGATGAGGATCGTCTGCCTCCCAACTTGGCGTTGCCCACCAGGGGTTGAAGCGAACGATCTGGGCGTCGCTGAGCATTGTGGAGGTAATTCTAGCAGTATATTGCTGAAAAGCCCCCCTCTTTTAGGCAGACTACTGCATATTCACGCCGGGCTGCGGCCAGCCGCCTTCGGCGCGCTCGATCTGCGCCGCGAGCGAGAGCAGGGTCGCCTCGTCGTTTTCGCGGCCGAGCAGCTGGGCGCCGATCGGCAGGCCGGTCGAGGTGAGGCCGGCGGGGACGCTGATGCCGGGCCAGCCGGTCACGTTCCAGGCGAAGGCGTAGGGGCAGGTGGCGCTGGCGGTGCTGCTCGTCCTCCAGTAGCCGCTGCCCTGCAGGGCGCCGATCCGGGGCGGGGGTTTCGCCGTCACCGGGGTGAGGACGACGTCGCAGCGCTCGAAGACGCGGCCGGCGCGGCGGCGCAGAGCCGGCTCGGCCGCGCGCGAGAGGCGCAGGGGCAGGCCGCTCAGCGCCTTGCCGAAGCGGGCGTGGACGCGGGTGCGGGCCTCGAGCCCGCCGCGGTCCTCGACGTTGGCCGCGAGCCATTCCTCGACCCCGGCCATGCCACGCGGGATGATCCCCGGGCCGACCAGGCCGTATTCGGGGTCGGCGTGGACGATCTCGTGGCCGAGCCCGGCGAGGCGCTGGGCGAAGTCCTCGATCGCCGTCCGGTGCTCGTCGTGGAGCTTGGCGGCGACGCCGAAGGGAATCGCGAAGGAGACCGCGACCCGCAGCCGGCCGGGCTCGCGCGCCGCCGCCTCGGCGAACGGCTCGCTCGGCGCCGGTGGCTTGTGCAGGTCGGCGGGCACGTTGCCTTGGACCGCATCGAGCATCAACGCGGCGTCGGCGGTGCTGCGCGCCAGCGGGCCGTAGCAGCTGAGCCCGTTGAAGGCCTCTGCGTCGGGCCAGGTCGAGACCCGGCCGCGCTGCGGCTTGAGGCCGACCAGGCCGGTCCAGGCGGCCGGGATGCGGATCGAGCCGGCGCCGTCGGAGCCGATCGCGGCGCCGACCACGCCCGCCGCCACTGCCGCGGCCGCGCCGCCGCTGGAGCCGCCCGGCGTGTGGTCGGTGTGCCAGGGGTTGCGGGTGGCGCCGTGCAGGGGGGTCTCGGTGAAGTGCCACTGGCCGACCTCGGGCGCGTGGGTCTTGCCGATCACGATCGCGCCCGCCTCGCGCAGCCGTCGCACCGCCTCGGCATCGCGCACCGCCGGCCGGCCGCCGCCGCAGCCGAAGGGGCTGGTGTGGCCCGTTAGGTCGACGTCGTCCTTGATCGCAACCGGCACGCCGAGCAGCGGTGCGCCGTCGCCAGCGGCCACCCGGCGATCGGCCTCGTCGGCCTCGGCCAGGGCGTCCTCGGCACGGATCGTCCGGAAGGCGTTCAGCGTCGCCTGCGAGCGCTCCGCCCGCTCCAGCGAGGTCTCGACCAGCTCGCGGGAGGATGCGTCGCCGGCCTGGACCAGGAGGGCCATCTCCGTCAGGCCGGGCCCCACGTCGCCGTCGCCCTTGGCTGGGCCGGTCGCCGGTTCAACTTGGGTTGTCATCGCCTTCTCCTGTCCGAAAAGTTATCGTTCGTTCGAACGAACGATAGGGTAAGCGGGTAGGCTGGCGCATCTTGGCCGCCGCAGCTGTCTCAGATACAAGGGAGCGGATCCTTCGCGCCACGATCGAGCTGATCGCCGAGGAGGGGATCGGCGCGGTGACGAACCGCCGGGTCGCCGCCACGGCCGGCGTCGCGCTTGGCTCGCTCACCTACCACTTCCCCAGCCAGGTGGACCTGCTGCGCGAGAGCCTGCTGCTCTTCGTCGGCGAGGAGGTTACGCGCCAGGAGGCGATCGCCGCCGACCTGCGCCGCCGCCGGACGAGCGTCGAGGAGGTGGCTGCCGAGGTTCAGCGGGTCGTGCAGGAGACCGGCAACCGGGTCCAGCAGCTGGCCGAGCTCGAGCTGCACCTGCAGGCGGCGCGCGACCCCGAGCTGCAGGATGCCTCGCGGCGCTGCTTCGAGGCCTACGAAGGCGTCGCCGCCGCCGGCCTGGAGCTGCTCGAGGTCCCCGACGCCGAGCGCCATGCCGGCACGATCGTCGCCATGCTCTACGGGATGAGCCTGCGCCGCCTCGGCACCGGCAACGAAGACACCTCCGGCATCGCCGCCGCGCTGCTCACGGTCATCCGCGGCGCGCAGCCGTGATTCCACGCAGCGATCCCAGCGGTCGATGGCGAATCTCACCGTAAACTTGGCTGTATGCGGGGGGCGCGAATCGGCACAATCGCCGTGTTTTTCGCGCTCCTGACTGCGCTGGTACCGTCGGCAAGCGCTGAGCTAACCGAGCAAGGCGACCTCTTCATCAGGTTCGACGGTGGCCTCGCCCCCGACGCGCTTCCCCGTCATGTCGATGCGCCGATCTCGGTTTGGATCAGAGGCACGATCCGGGTCCTGTCGGGCGATCTCCGCCCTCCGTCGCTGCGAAGGATTTCAATCGCTCTGAATCGAGGTGGGCACCTGGAGACAGGGGGCCTCCCCACCTGCGACCGATCTCAGATCGACCCGGCGTCTTCCGCGGAGGCGCTTGACGCCTGCGGCTCTGCCCTCGTCGGGACCGGTCGCTTTGTGGGCAGGGCTGCACTTCCGGAGCAGGAGCCGTTTCTCGTGAAGGGCAAGATCTTGGCTTTCAATGCGGTCCTCAATGGCCACACGGCCATCTTTGCTCACGTCTACACCGGTCGGCCGGTGCCAACCAGCCGCATCATCGTCTTCAAGATCCATCATCGCTCGGGCACCTTCGGCACTGTGCTCACGGGCGATCTCCCTGTGGCGCTAAACCACTATGGATATGTCAAGCAGATCTCGCTGCGACTGCATCGCCGCTATTTCGCCCAGGGACAGCTGCGCAGCTATCTCAATGCTTCCTGCGCTGCACCGCCTGGTTTCCCCGGCGCGGTCTTCCCTTTTGCTCGAGCCGCAATGACGTTCGACGATGGCCGTCGGTTGAGCTCGACGTTAAGTCGCAGCTGTCGCGTACAGGCAAGCAAGCCGTGATCCTCGCGATCGACCAGGGAACGACCGGTACGACCTGCCTGGTCTTCGACGCCGAGGGGCGAATCGCCGGTCGCGCCTACTCGGAGTTCGAGCAGCACTTCCCGCGGCCGGGCTGGGTCGAGCACGACCCTAACGAGATCTGGGAGGTGAGCCGCCGCGCCGCCGCCGAGGCGATCGCCGACGCCGGCATCGAGGGCGCCGACCTCGACGCGATCGGGATCGCCAACCAGCGTGAGACCGTCGTCGCCTGGGACCGTGAGACGGGGGAGCCGCTGCACCGGGCGCTGGTCTGGCAGGACCGGCGCACGGCCGAGCGCTGCGACGAGCTGCGCGCCGCCGGGCACGAGCCATTGGTGCGCGAGCGGACCGGGCTCGTCCTCGACCCCTACTTCTCGGCGACCAAGATCGAGTGGCTGCTGCGCAACGTCGAGGGGGCGGAGCGGGCGGCGTTCGGCACCGTCGACTCCTGGCTCCTCTTCAAGCTCACCGGCCGTCACGCGACCGACCACACCAACGCCTCGCGGACGATGCTCTTCGACATCCGCCGCCACGCCTGGGACGGGGAGCTCTGCGCTCTGTTCGGCGTCGACCCCGGGCAGCTCCCCGAGCCTCTGCCCTCATCCCACGTCTACGGCACGACATCCGAGTTCGGCGGCGAGGTGCCGGTGGCGGGAATCGCCGGCGACCAGCAGGCGGCGCTCTTCGGCCAGGCGTGCCACACCGCCGGGACAGCGAAGAACACCTACGGGACCGGCAGCTTCGTCCTCCTCCACACCGGACCCCACCTCCCCGAGCCCGCCCCAGGCCTCCTAGCCACAATCGCCGCTTCCACCGGCCGACGGGCCGGAAATGTCCCTATATCGATGGAAAGCGTCCCGTCGGCGGGGTTTGAGTACGCGCTGGAGGCTGCGATCTTCGTTACGGGGGCTGCTGTGCAGTGGCTGCGGGATGGTCTGGGGCTGATTGAGCGGGCCGAGGATGCCGAGGCGCTGGCCGCGTCGCTCGACGGCAATGACGGGGTCTACTTCGTGCCGGCGCTGACCGGGCTCGGCTCCCCCCACTGGGACCCATACGCGCGCGGCACGATCGTCGGCCTCACCCGCGGCAGCGGCCGCGCCCACCTGGCGCGGGCGACGCTGGAGTCGATCGCCTACCAGGCGGTCGACGCGGTCCGCGCCCAGGAGGCGGCGTCGGGCGAGCGCCTCTCGGCGCTGAAGGCCGACGGCGGGGCCGCGGCCAACCGCTGGCTGATGCAGTTCCAGGCCGATGTGCTGGGCGCCGAGGTGATCGTCCCCGAGGTCGCGGAGACGACGGCGCTGGGCGCCGCCTACCTCGCCGGGATCGCCACCGGCCGCTGGACGCTGGAGCAGGTGGGGGAGATGTGGCGCGAGGCGGCGCGCTACGAGCCGGCGATGCCCGTGGCCGAGCGCGACGAGCTGCTCGACGGCTGGCGCCGGTCCCTGGAGCGGTCGAAAGGCTGGGCCGAGCCCAGCGGCCCCGATCGTGCGTAACCGCCGCCGCCGGCGGTGTATCGCGTAGCGACGGCGGCAGCCGTCGCGCCCATGGCCGACATGAAGCCACAGAGATACAAGGACGAACGTCCGGCGGAGTACTTCGATCAGTTCCACGCGTCGGCGCGCAAGGGGGTCGGCTGGACCTACACCTTCGTCCGCCTCCTCGTCTCGCTGCCGACGCTCTTGATCTACCGCGTGAAGGCGATCGGGGTCGAGAACGTCCCCAAGCAGGGCGGCATGATCCTCGCCCCCAATCACTTCAGCCAGATGGACCACTTCTTCTGCGGCCTCTACCTGCGGCGGAAGATCCGCTTCATGGCCAAGTCGCAGATCTTCGGCCCGCCCGTCCTCACCTACGTCTTCAAGCACGGCGGCGTCTTCCCGATCCGCCGCGGCCACCGCGACGAGGAGGCCTTCGTCACTGCCTTCACGATCCTCGAGCAGGGCGGGATGCTGCTCGTCTACGCCGAGGGCGGCCGCTCGCGCAGCGGCGAGCTGGGCGAGGTCAAGCCGGGCATCGGCCGCATGGCGCTCGAATCCGGCGTGCCGGTCGTGCCGGTCGCGATCCAGGGCTCGGAGAGCGTGCGCCGGTGGAAGCGCTTCCGCTTCCCCAAGGTCACCGTCCAGTACGGCGAGCCGCTCAGCTTCCCGACCGAGGAGGGCCCGTCGCGGGAGCGCCAGATGGAGGTGGCGGGGGAGATCTTCTCCCGCACGCGCGAGATGTACGACGCGCTTACTCGTAGCGGGCGCTGAGCCCGGCGAAGAACTCGGCGTCGTGGCCGGGGGTGACTGTCGCCTTCGGGTATTCGCGCCGGAACAGCTTCAGCTCCTGCAGCGAGCGGCGGTAGTTGTGGGCGTCGGCGGGGCGCGGGGCGAGCGGCGCGTCGCCGTCGAGCTGGGCCTGGGTGTAGGTGGCGTCGCCGCCGATGACGAAGTCGCGCTCGGCCAGGTGGGCGATGACCGACATGTGGCCGGCGCTGTGGCCCGGGGTGTAGGCGAGCCGGATCGAGCCGTCGCCGAAGAGGTCGAAGCAGCGGCCGAAGGTCGCGTAGGAGTCGATCCCGCCGCGGTCGAAGTCGACCGTGCGGTAGTCGAAGGCGTAATCGAAGTGGACGCGGCGGTAGCCGTTGAGCAGCGGGCTGGATCCGGTGGCGGCCGCCTCCCACTCCTTCTCGCTGACGACGAAGGTCGAGTTTGGGAACTCCGAGATCGCCGAGGTGTGGTCGATGTGCATGTGGGTCATCACGACGATCGGGATCTCGCCGGCGTCTAGGCCGCGCTCGCGCAGCTGCGCCGGCACGTCTTTGCCCGGCTCCAGCGCCGGGCTCCCGAACCGCGTGCCGAGGCTGCCGAAGTTCTCCTTGCCGTCGGTCGCGATCGAGGGGTGCAGGCCGGTGTCGACGAGGATCGCGCCGGCGCTGGGGTGGCGGATCAGGAAGGCCGGCACGGGGACCGTCGCCGCCGGCTGGCCGCTGAGCAGGGCGCGCATCAGCTTCAGCGTCTCGAAGCGGCCGCCCGGCCGTTCCATCATCGTCCGCGGCCAGGTGACGGTCCCGGCGACGATCGGCTCGACCGTGACCGTGGCGCCGGGGGTGCCTCCGGCCAGCGGCTCGTGCAGCGGTTTCGGCTCGACGCGTACCTTCATAGCTCGCCCAGGTTACGGTGACGGTCCATATATAGGCTTGCGCGCTGATGACTGAACGCACGCATTCGCGCATCTTCAGGGAGGGTCTGCTCGAGGGTCAGGTCTGCGTCGTCTCCGGCGCCGGCAGCGGGCTGGGCCGGGAGACGGCGCTCGAGCTGGTCCGCCTTGGGGCCGTCGTGGTCGGCTGCGGCCGGCGCGAGGAGCCGCTGGCGGAGACGGCGGAGCTCGCCGCCGGCCTGGCCGGCTCCTTCGAGCGCGAAGCGATCGACATCCGCGACGAGGAGGCCGTCGAGCGCTTCATCGACCGGGTGGTGGCCGAGCACGAGCGGCTCGACGTCCTCGTCAACAACGCGGGCGGCCAGTTCCTCGCCCCTGCTGAGACGATCACGCCGAAAGGGTTCCGCACCGTGATCGAGCTCAACGTGCAGGGCACCTGGCTGATGACGCACGCGGCCGCGACCAAGGCCTTCATCCCGCAGGGCGGCGGCAAGGTGCTCAGCGTCACCCTCTCCCCGCACAACGGGATGCCGGGGATGGTGCACTCGGGCGCCGCCCGCGCCGCGGTCGAGAACATGATGCGGACGCTGGCGGTCGAGTGGGCTCGCTTCGGGATCAGGACCTGCGCGCTGGCCGCCGGGCAGTTCGCCACCGAGACGCTGCTGACCAAGTATCCGCAGGTCGTCGTCGACAACCTCGAGCGCTCGATCCCGATCGGCCGCGCCGGCCGCGCCGAGGAGATGGCCTGGCTCGTCGCCTACCTGGCCTCGCCGGCGGGGGACTTCGTCTCCGGCACGACGATCACGATCGACGGCGCCCGCGACAACTGGGCGGGGCCGTGGCCGCCGGAGGCGATCGCCGGCGATTCCGGCGAGCCGGTAGCCGAGGAGCGCCGCCCGAAGCCCTAGGGCTGGCGCGGCTCCAGGATTACGAGCGGGATTTCCCGTCCCTTGCTGCGCACCTGGTAGTCCTCGTAGCCGTGGTAGGACTTGACCGCCAGCGGCCAGAGGCGCTCGCGCTCCTCGGGGCTGGCGACGCGGGCTCGGACCGGAAGGTGGTGCGAGGCGACCTGGACAGTGGTGTCCGGATTGGCCATCAGGTTGTGGTACCAGGCGGGATGCTTGGGGAAGCCGCCCTTGGAGGCGACGATGACCAGGTCCTCGCCGTCCCTGAAGTAGAGCAGCGGCGAGGTGCGATCGACGCCGCTCTTCGCCCCCTTGTGGTCAAGGAGCAGCATCTTGCCCTGCACACCCGGAATGGTGTGCCCGAGGCGTCCGCCACTGGCCTTGTAGAGGGCCGTGTGCAGGCCCATGAAGCGGCGGGTGGCAGGCCAAATCCTGTCCGCGACGTCCAGGTATCGCGGAGTGCGCCTGCCACCTGTCGCCTCGGAGCTCAGGTGTACATCCCCCCGAACATGCCGCCGGTGACGTTGAGCACCTGGCCGTGGACGTAGTTCGCCAGCGGCGAAGCGAGGAAGAGGACCGGGCCGGAGGCCTCCTCGGGCGTGGCCGGGCGGCCGAGCGGGATGATCGCCGAGGCCATCGCCCGCATCTGCTCGGGGATGCCGAGCTCGATCTTCTCGCCGCCGGGGGCGGTCATCTCTTCGCCCTCCTCCTTGGCGGCGGTGAGGCGCGTTTCGACGAAGCCGAAGGCAACCGCGTTGACGTTGATCTTGAACTGGCCCCACTCCTTGGCGAGGGTTTTGGTCAGGCCGACGACGGCCATCTTCGCCGCCGAGTAGTTGACCTGGCCGGCGTTGCCCATCGTGCCGGAGGTGGAGGAGACGTTGATCAGCTTGCGGAAGACCTCCTTGTCTTCGCCGCGCTCGGCCTTGGCGGCCTCGCGCCAGTGGGGCGCGAGCGCCCGGGCGACGCGGAAGGGGACGACCGTGTGGATGTCGATCATCGCCTGGAACTGCTCGTCGGTCATCTTGTGGGCGACGCCGTCCCAGGTGTAGCCGGCGTTGTTGACGACGATGTCGACGGCGCCGAAGGCGTCGACCGCGGCGGCGACCAGCTTGTCGGCGGCCTCGGGCTTGGTCAGGTCGCCTGCGTGGACGGCGGTCTCGCCGTCGATCTCGCTCGCGGCCTGTTCGGCGACGTCGGCGTCGAGGTCGTTGATCAGAACCTTGGCGCCCTCGTTGGCGAACATTTCGGCGGTTGCCCGGCCGATGCCGCGCGCCGATCCGGTGACGATCGCCGCTTTCCCATCAAGAAGTCCCATCAGTCTGCTCTCTCCTTCTCCGTTCGTGAAAGTCGGCCCGGGAGGCTACAAGGAACGGTGCAGTCCTGGTTGACTGGCCAGTCGACACGCGAGGGGCGGGGGGAGAGATTTACGCTTCCAGGCCTTGAGAAGGGGATGAGCTTCACGTATGGCACTATGTATGGCGTGAAGCGGACCACCGTCTACCTCGGAGACGATCAGAAGCGTCAGCTGGAAGAGATCGCGGCGCGAACCGACCACAGCGAGGCAGAGTTGATCCGAGTGGGCGTCGATCGGGTGATCGAAGAGCACCGGCCGCGGCGCCGTAAGCCGCGGCCGCTTTTCACTCTTGACGATCCGGTCCTCGACGACCCCGACCGGGCCGATGTGGCGCTCGAAGGGTTTGGCGAAGATTGATCCTGGTCGACACAGATGCGGTGCTCCAGATGGTCAGTTCGACGGCACAGCGTCATGACGACGTCATGCGGGTCGTCGAGGAGCTGAGCGGCCCGTTTCTTCTGTCCCCGTTTGTGCTCGCCGAGCTGGACTACATGCTTGGGAATAGGCACGGTCAAGGAGCGCAGCTTGCCCTCCTGAGCGAGGTTGTCGAGGGTGCGTACGAGCTCGCCGAGTTCGGTCGGTCCGACGTCGAGCAGGCGGAGACGGTCATGCGCCGGTACGCCGATCTCCAGGTCGGTCTCGCCGACGCCTCGATCGTCGTTCTCGCGGAGCGCCACGGAAGCTCCGACGTGCTCACCTTCGACCGACGCCACTTTCGTGCGATGCGCGGACCGGGCGGTCGCCCGTTTCGGCTTCTGCCGGATGACTACCCGGCCTGAGCGTGCGCGTGGACGAAGTCGCGGGAGCTCAGGGCGCCGGCGAGAACGTCGCGTAGATGCGGCGCGCCAGCCCGAGGTCGCCCACGCCAAGGGCGATCAGGGTGACGCGCCGCTGCACGGTTGGGTCAGGCAGTCGGCCCTGGCGGAGGGTCCGCGGCCGGCGGCTCGGTTGTCGCCTGCGGCTCGTCGGGCAGTGCCGGCGGCATCGTGTCGGCGGGCGCCGGCGGCGCCGGCTGTCCCTCGATCGTGTCGGCTTCGGCTTCCCAGACCTTGTTCAGCTCGACCTGGACGTAGGCCCAAAGGGCGGGGGCGAGCAGCAGGTAGAGGATGATCGCGATCCAGCCGTTGAGCGGCTCCTTGCCGGCGAGGCGGGATGCTCCCATCACGCGCTTGACGCCGCGCCAGTAGGTGATCAGCGCCGGCACGATGATCAGGCCGCCGGGGAAGAGGGCGAGCACCGAGTTGGTCGGGTTCTGGCCGAGGTCATAGCCCTTGGCTTTGCCGTAGTCGCGCAGCTCGCGATTGATTCGGTACCACCAGACGAGGTGGTAGATGCCGAGCGTGATCAGCGGCAACAGCGCCGCTGCCCAGGGGCTGCGGACCTTCACCCGGTCCTGGCTTCCCCGGATCTGCATTTCGTACGCCATCTAACCCTCGTTTCTCCCTGCGTCGGATAGGTCGTGAAGACCCTAACCGACGATCCCGGGGGAATCGACCCCTCAGCGTTCTGACCGGCCTGTTCACCGGATGGCCACCAAATCGACACGCGATGGTCACAGGGCGGCAGCAGGTCGTTAACCGGGCGGCCGCGCAGCCTTCTTAGCGTCGCGTCATCAGCTACCGGATAGGCCGGTTTCACTCAAAAAGGAGATGCAGGTGATACGACGCAAGCAGGTGGTTTCGCTGCTCGCCGGCGGCGCGCTTTCGCTGGGCGCGATCTTTGCCGCGAACGTGGGCGCCACGCCGTCGGATGGGCCAATGCTCACCAGCGTGCCGAGCGCCAACACGAGGTCGGACGGATACGCGCCGGCCAGCAAGCTCTCGCCGCAGCTCACGCAGACGGTCGTCGCGCAGGGCTCGACCCGGATGGAGAACAGCTCGGCGCTGACCTCCTTCTACGGCTACGACAACGACGTGCTCAACTCGGCGGGCAATCCGCAGATGCTCCCGATACCGGCCAACCCGACGAAAGAGGCGCACAAGACCGAGCCGGACAAGAACACCTACCTGGTCTTCAAGCATGGCCTCGACGGCGCCGATCCCGGCTACGACTACGGCACCGACTTTCTCTTCCAGGGCCACGAGAGCGGCGTCGGCGGAGCCGCGGACCTGACCCGCATAAACCTCGACGCCGACAACGAGCATCGGGTGACGCTGCTCGCCACCACGGACGTCAACGGCAAACCGCTCGCGCCGATCGACGGCTCGACCTGGGATCCCTGGGCGAAGCGCCTGCTGCTCACCACCGAGAACACCGGAGCGCCCACCTACGCGGCGACGCCGAACTTCCCCTCGGCCGTCACCGATGTCTCGGGCGCGCTCGGGCGGGGCGGCTACGAGGGCATCCAGGACGACTCCGACGGCAACATCTGGATCGTCGAGGACGTCGGCGGCTCGAGCAAGCCGGGCACGACGGCGAAGCGGCCGAACAGCTTCGTCTACCGCTACGTGCCGGCCAAGCCGGGCGACCTCCAGCACGGCAAGCTGCAGGCACTGCAGGTGCTGAACGAGGGCGGAGAACCGATCACGTTCGCAAGCCAGGCGGCGCTCAACAGTCCCGACCAGGTCGCCCTGCACACCTACGGCAAGTCGTTCAAGACGAAATGGGTGACGATCCACGACACCGCCGTCGACGGCAACGCGCCGTTCGTGGCGATCGACATGGCCAAGGCCGCCAGCGCGACGCCGTTCAAGCGTCCCGAGAACGGCCTCTTCCAGCCCGGCTCTCACTTCACGAAGTTCTTCTTCGATGAGACCGGCGACACCAACGCGACCAGCCCGGAGAACGCGATCGGCGGCTGGGGCTCGATCATGCAGCTCACCCAGGGCAACCCGAGTGCGAGCACGGGCAAATTGACGATGCTCTACCGCAGCGACGAAGCCCACGCGGGCCTCGACAACGTCGCCTTCCTCTCGCGCAACGCGATCACCTTCACCCAGGACGCGGGTGACACGCTGCACGCGCAGAGCAACTCGCTCGATTCCGGGTTCGTCTGGGACGTCACAGCCAACTACGCCAACCCGGCCAACCAGCCCGTTCGCTGGCTGGCCGAGGGGCGCGACCCCTCGGCGACGCTCGACGCCGCCAACGGCGGCTTCGGCAGCAACGAGGGCGACAACGAGATCACCGGTGTCCACGTCTCCGACGGGGACACCGGCGTCGACGGCCTGCTCGGCGCCAAGATCCCCAGTCTCGGCAGCGCCCGGTGGCGCTGGTTCTACACCCAGCAGCACGGCGACAACCGCACCTACGAGGTGGAGCTGAAGCGCTCGCACCACGACGACTAGGCCGACAGGTCGGTCCAGCTCGAATCGGCGCGGCGGGCCCGGGAGCGACCCCGGGCCCGCCGCGTCTTTCAGGCGCTTGCGATCGCCGCCAGGTCCTTGGGCCTGAGCAGGGCGACCAGTGTGCCTCCGTCGACGATGGCCAAGCCGCCCTTGCGCAGCTTCACCCTGGCGCCGGTGAGGCGGGCGACCTCAGAGGAGAAGTCCGGCTCGTGGCCGACGAGGAGGACGTCGCCGCGGCCGGCGGCCAGGGCGGCCGAGTCGAAGGGGCCGCCACGCAGCTCCTCGGCGATCTCCGGCTCGAGGCCGAGCGCCTCGCAGGCAAGGCGGGCGGTCTCCGCGGCGCGGACCTTGGGGCTTGCCAGGCAGGCGCCGGGGGCGGTCTCCAGCGAGGCTAGCGCCTGGCCTGCGGCGCGCGATTGACGCTCGCCCTTGGGTGTGAGGCGCCGCGCCGCATCGTCGCCGACGCCGTCCTCCGCGTTGCCGTGCCTGAGCAGGTAGATCACCCGCCCGATGCTACGAAGTCGGGCCCGTGGAGCGCGCTGCCTATGCTCGGGCCTTGGCCCGTCGCCGCGTCTCAGCCCTCGCCGCGCTCACCGTCTGCCTGGGATTGGCTCTATGCGGCTCCGCGCTCGCCCGCTGGCATCCGAGCCCGACCACTCAGCCGTGGCAGTGGCAGCTGCAGGGCAGGGTCGACACCGGTGTCGATGCCGGGGTCTACGACCTCGACGGCTTCGAAACGCCGGCCAGCGTCGTGCGCCGCCTGCACCGGCTCGGCCGGCGCGTCGTCTGCTACCTCGACGTCGGCAGCTGGGAGAGCTACCGGCCGGACGCGGGCTCCTTTCCCAAGTCTGTGATCGGGCGGCGCTATGAAGGGTTCCCCGATGAGCGCTGGCTCGACGTCCGCCGCTTCCACCTCTTCGCCAGGCCGCTCGAGCGGCGCTTCGACATCTGCGCCCGCAAGGGGTTCGACGCGGTCGAGCCGGACAACGTCGCCGGCTGGGAAAACGAGACCGGCTTTCCGATAGGCGCCGCCGCCCAGCTGCGCTTCAACCGCTGGGTGGCGCGGCAGGCTCACGCGCGCGGGATGGCGGTGGCGCTGAAGAACGACGGAGGGCAGGTGGGGCAGCTGCTCGACAGCTTCGACTTCGCGATCGTCGAGCAGTGCTTCCAGTACGAGGAATGCGGCACGTACGGGCCGTTCGTGAAATCCGGCAAGGCGGTCTTCGAGGCTGAGTACGAAATCGAGCCGGCCGCGTACTGCGACGCCGCGGCGAGTCTTGGCTTCAGCGCGATCGGCAAGTCATACGACCTGTTCGCGCTTCCCTGGCGGCCTTGCCCGGTGCCGGCCGGCGGCAGCTAACCCGCCGCGCAGCCGCCGAGGCGGCGCAGGCGGCGGCGGTAGGTGCGCATCGAGGCGTGCCGCCAGTCTCCGTGCGTCTGCCGCCGCAGGCTCGCGACCCGCTCCCGGTGGTAGGGGGAGGAGAGGCTCTCGGCGTGGCCGATCACGTTGCGCAGCCTGATGTGGAAGCGGCAGCGCAGGTAGCGGGTCAGCGCCAGCGAGGCGTGCATCTCCCGCCGGTTGTCCAGCACTTCCGCATCGCCGAACCCGGTGTGCTCGATTCCGATCGCGGTCCAGTTGAGCCCGACCGTGTGTCGGCAGCGAATCCGCGTCGAGACCAGCCGGTAGATCCGGCCCGAGCCGGAGACGACGAAGTGGGCGCAGACGTTGGGCAGCTCGTGCAGCTCCGGGTCGGGCGTGTCCGGCGCGAAGGCGTTGTAGACGGAGGCGGCGGTCCCGGCTTCGGCCCAGTGCTCGACGATCACCCGCGGGTGGCGCAGGCGCCATGCGTGTTCCCCGTAGTGCCGCTCCGAGTAGGCGGCCATCTGCCGCTTGCGCTTGGGTGGGAAGGGGATCGGGCGGCTGATGATGTGGGGCCGGATGCGGTGGGCGGGGGAGGTGTTCGCCGCAAGCGGGCCCGGCAGGACGAGCGCGCCGAGAATTGCGGCGGCGGTCAGAAGCGCGGTGGGGAGGCGGGGTTTCAGGCGCCCTCCGCAAGCGCCTGTCGGGACCTCTCGTCGCCCGTTGAGGCGAGGTAGGCGTCCAGCGCCTTCGATTTCTGCGTGTCCTCATAGACCTCGTACTCGCGCAGCAGGCCCCAGGAGATCCGGCCCCAGATCACGTACCGGTTCTCGTAAACCCGTTTCCCGTCGGGCGAATCGAGGTGATCGCGGCCGCGGATGCAGATCGTCTGGTTCCAGGGGAAGCCCTTGAGCACGACCTCGTCGGGAGATATCTGGAGCCCGGCATCGGCGAAGCGCCGCAGCCACGGCTCCAGCTCTGTCTTGCCGCGGTACACACCACCCCAGGAGCTGTCGCCGGGGAAGGTGAAGCGAACGTCCTCGGCGTCCATTCGCAGCGTCAGCCCGAGGTCACCGCGGCTCGCTCCGGCCATGCTGCGGGCGATCGTCTTCTTGGCAAGCCAGGACAGCATCAGCGCCTCCTCTGCCGCTTTGATCGGTCCGCCGGAATCTAGCGCGGCGCAGCGGCCCTACAACCCCATCAGCTTGCCGAGGATCTCCTTCATGACCTCGTCCGTTCCCCCGCCGATCGGGCCCAGGCGGGCGTCGCGGACGGCTCGCTCTATGCCGTACTCGCGCATGTAGCCGTAGCCGCCGTGGATCTGGAGGGATTGGTCAGCTATCTCCAGGACGGCGCGCTGGGTCACGAGCTTGGCCATGGTCACGTCCTGGATGCAGTTCTGGCCCTCGTGGAATAGGCGCAGGGCGTTGTAGGTGAGGGCCCGGCTTGCCTCGGCCTTGGTGGCCATCTCCGCCACGTGGTGGCGGATCGCCTGGAACTTGCCGATCGGGCGGCCGAAGGCTTCGCGCTCGATTGCGTAGGAGACGGTGGTCTCGATCAGGCGCTGCATCGCGCCGACTGCGCCGATCGCCATCAGCAGCCGCTCCCAGGCGAAGTTGGCCATGATCAGCTTGAAGCCTTCGTTTTCCTCGCCCAGCAGGTTTTCCTCGGGCACCTCGACGTCGGTGAAGGCCAGCTCTCCCGTGTCGGAGGAGTGCCAGCCCATCTTCTCCAGCTTCTGGGCCACCTCGTAGCCGGGCATCTCACGCTCGAGGACGAGGAAGGAGATGCCGCCGTGGCCGCCTTCCTTGGTCGTCTTCACGGCGCAGACGAGGAAGTCGGCGCGGACGCCGTTGGTGATGAAGGTCTTGGCGCCGTTGACGACGTAGCCGCCCTCGACCTTCTCCGCGAAGGTGGAGATGCCGGCGACGTCGGAGCCGGCGCCCGGCTCGGTGATCCCCAGCGCGCCGACCTTCTCGCCGGCGATCCCCGGCACCAGCCAGCGCTGCTTCTGCTCCTCGGTGCCGAAGTTGAAGATCGGCGGCATCGCGATCGAAGCGTGGGCGTTGAGCCCGGCGGCGACCCCGCCCGAGCCGCCGCTGCGGGCCAGCTCCTCGACCCAGATCGCGTCGTGCAGATGGGTGCCGCCCTGGCCGCCGTACTCCTCCGGGAACTTGAGCCCGAGGAAGCCGAGCTCGGCGCAGCGCGCGTAGAGCTCACGCGGGAATTCGCGCGCCGCCTCCCACTCGTCGACGTTGGGGGCGATCTCCTTGGAGACGAATCTACGAACCGTCTCGCGCAGCTCCTCGTGCTCCTCGCCGAAAGGCGGCAGGACGGCCCGCGTCCCTGTGTCCTTGATTACGGTCATCCTGCGCTCGCCGCACATCTTCCACTAAAGCGATGGACCACACGACCCTCAGCCTGCTCACCATCCCGCTCTTCACCGGGGCGATCGGATACGTGACCAACCTCAGCGGGGTCTGGATGCTCTTCTACCCGGTTCGCTTCGCGGGGTTCACGGTGCCGGGCCTGGCGGCGCTCGCCAACGTGATGCCGCGGCGCATCCAGCAGATTCCGGGGCTCGGCCAGGGCGGCCTGGGCTGGCAGGGCATCGTCCCCTCGCGGGCGGCGAAGATGGGTTCGATCGCCGTCGACAAAGGGATCTCGAAGCTCGGCAGCCCCGGCGACTTCTACCGCCAGCTCGACCCCGAGGCGATCGCCGAGCAGATCCTCGAGTCGGCCCGCGGCGAGATCCACGACGTGGTCGAGCGGATCATGGAGCGAGAGCGCCCGCGGCTCTGGCACGACCTGCCGCCGCGCGTGCGCGCCGCCGTTCACGCCCGCGTCGAGGAGCAGCTGCCGCAGATCGTGCGCACTATCACCGACGAAATCGGCCACCACGCAGACGAGTTGATCGACGTCAAGCTGATGGTGATCCGCCGCCTCGAGGCAAACCCCGCGCTGGCCAACCGGATCTTCCTCGAGGTTGGCCGCAAGGAGCTGCGCTTCATCGTCAACTTCGGCTTCTTCTTCGGCCTGCTGCTCGGCATCCCGACGGCTTTCCTCACCGAGTACGTGCTGACCCAGTGGTGGGTGCTGCCTATCGCGGGTGTGCTGATCGGCTACACGACGAACCTGCTCGGCATCCGGATGATCTTCGAGCCGGTGCGGCCGCGGCGAGTTGGGCCGTTTGAGGTCCAGGGGCTCTTCCTCAAGCGCCAACCCGAGGTCGCCGAGGTCTACGCCGACATCATCGCCGCCGACGTGGTGACGATGTCCAACGTCGCCGAGGACCTGATGCACGGGCCCAACTCGGATCGCACCCGGCGGCTGATCGAGGACTCGCTGCGTCCCGCCGTCGACCGCGCGCTCGGACGGGCGAGGCCGGCGGTCAGGGTCGCGGTCGGCAGCCGCGACTACGAGACGATCCGGGCCTCGCTCGCCGTCGAGGCCGCCGGCTACGCGGTCACACCGCTCGCCGACGAGGAGTTCAACGCCAGGCAGCGAGATGGGGTGCGCGAGTTCGTCGCCAGGCGGGTGCGGGCGATGGGGCCGCCCGAATTCTCGGAAATGCTGCGCACGGCGATGCGCGAGGACGAGTGGCTGCTCTACCTGCACGGGGCTGTGCTCGGATTCGGCGCCGGGCTGCTACACCTGGCGATCTTCGGATGACCTTCGACGACGACAGGAGCGAGGCGGCGGGGCCACGGGGACGAGCGTCCGGGGCGACCGGACAGCAGGCGCTGGAAGAGCTGCTGCAGGCGGCGCCGGGCCTGGCCAGGATCGCCGCGAACATGGCCAGGCAGGGGGCATCGGAGATTGCCAACGCCTATGTGGAGGGCGCCTCGCGGGTGGTGCGCGCCGCCTCCCAGGGCGAGTCGACGGCGGACGCGGTCCAGGAGACCACCGCCGAGCTGCGCGCCTACCTGCGCGAGCTGATCGGCGTCGAGGAAGGAACGCGGGCACAGCCCGCGGGCGACTCCTCCGCGGAGGCGCTGCGCAGCCGCGGCGAGGAGCTGCTGCGCCGCTCGGCCGACGTCAGCGTCGACGTCGATTCCCACCCCGCCTACATGCGGATCCTCGACGCGTTGGCGCCGGATGAGGCCCGCATCCTGCGTTTCCTGGCGCGGGAGGGGAAGCAGCCCTCGGTCGACGTGCGGGCGGGCCTGCCGTTTGCCTCGGAGCTGGTCGCCCAGGGCTGCACGATGATCGCCGAGGAGGCCGGCTGCCGGCACGCCGACCGCGTCTACGCCTACCTCAACAACCTGAACCGGCTGGGGCTGGTCTGGTTCTCACGCGAGGCCCTGCGCGACGCCCGCCGCTACCAGGTGCTGGAGGCCCAGACGGAGGTGACAGAGGCGTTGGAGCGGGGCGGGCGAACCGCGCGCACGGTGCGGCGCAGCATCGTCCTCACCCCGTTCGGTGAGGACTTCTGCGCGATCTGCCTGCCGCTGGACTAGGCGTTCCTGCGCAAATTGATTGTTCCGCGCGCTTTCGTTCAGTTTCGCGCGTGGACCTAAATCCCCGCAACACATTGTCTGCGCGGGGGTCGGCTAGCGTGGGTACCATGGATCGCACGATGTGGACCGACGAGCGCCTGGACGAGCGATTCGACAGTTTGGACGGGACCCTCAAGCGGGTCGACACGGACCTACGCGAACTCCGCGCGGAGGTGCGCGACATGCGGCAACTCATGTTCATGCTGTGGGGCCCGACGATGCTCGGCATCTTCGGCATGATCGCCACCGTGATCGTCACCAACAGCTGAATCCGGCCCGCGGCATCGCCACGGGCCGGACATCTGCCCCTACAGCCCGTAACTCCGCCCGATCACGTCGAGCATGACCTCGTCGGTGCCGGCGCCGATCCGGTTCAGTCGCACGTCGCGGAAGGCGCGCTCGATCTCGTACTCCTTCATGTAGCCGTAGCCGCCGAGGACCTGGACCGCGTCGTCCGCCACCTCGCAGGCGATCCGCGACGCGTAGAGCTTCGCCATCGTGATCTCGCGCACTGGGTACTCGCCGTTGGCGAAGCGCCAGGCGGTGGCGTAGGTGAACTGCTTCGCCGCCTCGGTCTTCGTCGCCATCTCGGCGATCTTGTGGCGCAGTGCCTGGAATTTGCCGATCGGCCGGCCGAAGGCTTCGCGCTCCTTGGCGTACTCGAGGGTCTTCTCGATCATCCGCTCTGCCCCCGCGTGGCAGCCGGCGGCGGCGACCAGCCGCTCGCCCTGGAGCTCCCAGGCGATGTGGTAGAAGCCCTTGCCGACTTCGCCGAGGACGGCATCGGCGGGGACGCGGACGTCTTCGAAGGAGAGCTCGCCGGTGTCGGAGGCGTGCATGCCCATCTTCTCCAGCTCAGCTGAGACAGTGAAGCCGGGCACGTGGTTGCCCTCCTCGTCGCGCAGGTCGAGCACGAAGAGCGTGATCCCGTCGTGGCGGGCGCTGGGGTCGGTCTTGGTGACGAGGACGATGAAGTCGGCGCGCGGCCCGTTGGTGATGAAGGTCTTGGAGCCGTTGATCACGTATTCGTCGCCGTCGCGGATCGCGCTGGTGCGGATGCCGGCCACGTCGGAGCCGGCGCCCGGCTCGGTGATCGCGATGCAGCCGATCTTCTCGCCCTTGAGCCCTGGTTCGAGGTAGCGGCGCTTTTGCACCTCGGTGCCGAGCAGGTGGATGGGGGGCAGAACCATGTCGCTCTGCACGGCGAAGCCCATGTTGGTGCCGCCGGAGCCGGAGTAGCTCATGCACTCGGCGCGGACCAGCGAGTAGAAGTAGTCGCCACCCTGTCCGCCGTACTCCTCGGGGAAGCAGAGGCCGAGGAAGCCGAGCTCCCCAGCGCGCTTCATCGCGGCGGAGTCCCAGTAGGTGTCCTCCCACTCGTTGCGGTGGGGCCACAGCTCCTTCTTCACCCAGGACTGCATCGACTCGCGCAGGTCTTCGTGCTCCTGGCTGAAGATGAAGTGCTTACGGCCGGCCTCATGGTCGGGCTTGATGACTTTGGAGCCGTTGGTCGTCGCGGTCGCCACTGGTCTCTCTCCTCGTTCGAAGTTCGTGATCGGCGGGGTGTCTGAGTTTGACCACGAAATGCCGTGGGAAAACTCAGACACGTCCGCGCGGTGGACAGTAGCACTTCCTACTTTCAGCGCGGTTCGGCTATGGTCCCGGCCATGGACTACGAGGTCGTCAGGTACGAGGTCGCCGAGGGCGTCGCCACGGTGACGCTCAACAACCCCGACAAGCGCAACATGCTTTCCGGCCAGATGCTCTCCGAGCTGGTCGACGCGATGAAGACGGCGCGCGATTCCGAGGAGGTGCGGGCCGTGGTGCTGACCGGGGCGGGGGACAAGGTCTTCTGCGCGGGCGCCGACCTCGGCGGTTTCGCCGCCGAGGTGCCGCTCGTCACCAAACACTTCGGCACCGACCTCTTCCTTGAATTCTTCAGGCTGATGCCGCGCCTGGGCAAGCCGAGCCTCTGCGCCGCCAATGGCCACGTGCTGGCGGGGGGGATGGGGCTCGCGCTCTCCTGCGACCTGCTGATCGCCAAAGAGGGCGCCACCTTCGGCACGCCGGAGATCAACGTCGGCGCCTTCCCCTACATGATCATGGCGATCATCTACCGCAACGTCCCGCGCAAGAAGGTCAACGAGATGATGCTGTTGGGCGAGCGGCTCAGTGCCGAGGAGGCGGTCGAGTATGGGCTCGCCAACAAGGTCGTCCCGGCAGGCGAGTTCGACGCCGCCGTCGCCGACTGGGCGGGCAAGTTGGCCTCGAAGAGCCCGGTGCTGATGCGGCTCGGCCACGACGCGATGTACCGCCAGCAGGACATGGCGGTCGACGACGCGCTCGAGTACCTGCGCTCGCAGCTCTCGCTGACCTTCTCCACCGAGGACATCGTCGAGGGTGTCAGCGCATTCTTCGAGAAACGCGACCCGCAGTGGAAGGGACGGTAGTGGCGACCGATCAGGAGACGAAGCACCTGCTTCCCGGCACGGCCCCGCTCGGCGAGCTGACCGAGCAACTTCACGAACGGCGCGAGGTGGCGCAGCTCGGCGGCGGCGAGGAGAAGATCGCCAAGCAGCACGAGCGCGGCAAGCTGACAGCGCGCGAGCGGATCGCCCTGTTGGTCGACGAGGGCAGCTTCGTCGAGATGGGGATCCACGGCCGCCCCCACTTCGCCCAGCGGGCGATGGACGGCGTCGAGGCGCCGGCAGACGGCGTGATCACCGGCTGGGGCGACGTCGACGGCCGCCCCTGCTGCATCGCCGCCTACGACTTCACCGTGATGGCCGGCTCGATGGGGATGACCGGCGAGCTCAAGGTCACCCGCCTGCGGGAGATGGCGCTCTCCAAGCGGATGCCGTTCATCTGGCTGCTCGACTCGGCCGGCGCCCGCATCCAGGAGGCCGCGGGCTCGCTCTTCGCCGGCTCCGGCCACCTCTTCCGCGAGGAGGTCGAGATGTCCGGCGTGATCCCGATGGTCGCGGCGATGATGGGCCCCTGCGCGGCGGGTACCGCCTACATCCCGGCGCTGGCCGACTTCGTGCCGATGGTCTCCGGCCAGGGCGCGATGGCGCTTGCCGGCCCACACCTGACCAAGGCCGTCACCGGCGAGGACATCTCGATGGAGGAGCTCGGCGGCGCCAAGGTCCACTGCCGCAAGTCGGGAGTGGGAGACCTCGAGGTCAAAGACGACGAGGAGTGCATCGAACGGGTCAAGCAGTACCTCTCCTTCTTCCCCTCCAACTGGGAAGAGAAGCCGCCGGTCCGCGAGGTCGCCGACCCGGTCGACCGCCGTTCGGAGAAGCTGATGGAGATCGTCCCGGACTCCTCGCGCCAGCCCTACGACATGTACGACGTGATCCGTGAGATCGTCGACGACGGCGAGTACTTCGACCTGAAGCCGAAGTTCGCCAAGACGCTGATCACCTGCTTCGCCCGCTTCGGCGGCCGCCCGGCGGGGATCGTCGCCAACCAGCCCAAGCAGCTGGCCGGCATCCTCGACAACGACTCAGCCGACAAGGCGGCGCGCTTCATCAACCTCTGCGACGCCTTCAACATCCCGCTCGTCTTCCTCCAGGACGTGCCCGGCTTCATGGTCGGCTCGAAGGTCGAGCACGCCGGGATCATCCGCCACGGGGCGAAGATGCTCTACGCGGTCAGCCGCGCCACGGTGCCGAAGGTGACCGTGATCGTGCGCAAGGCCTACGGCGCCGGCTACTACGTGATGTGCGGCAAGGCCTACGAGCCAGACCTGATCGTCGCCTGGCCCGGCGCCGAGATCTCGGTGATGGGGGCCGAGGGCGCGGTCAACATCATCGGCCGCTCGATGATCGAGGCCTCCGAGGACCCCGAGGCGACCAAAGAGTCGATGCTGAACGCGGTGCGCGAGCAGATCGACCCCTACATCGCCGCCGGCAACGCGGTCGTCGACGACATCATCGACCCGCGCGAGACCCGCCCGACGATCGCCAACGCCCTGAAGATGGCCGCCAACAAGCAAGTCCAGAAGCCACGTAAGCGCCACGGGGTGATGCCGGTATGACGTTCCGGTGCGCCTTTTGCACTGTGGAGGTACATAAAGCGCACCGGAAGGAGGGGGAGACATGAGCCGCTTCGACGATCCGGTGGTGATCAGCTGCTCTATCAGCGGTGTCATTGCCAACCGCGACCAATGCCCGGCGATCCCGTACACGCCGGAGGAGTACGCGGCGGAGGCGCGGCGCGCGGTCGACGAGGGCGCCTCGCAGATCCACATCCACGCCCGCACGCCCGACGGCACCCCCTCCTATGAGGTCGAGGACTTCCGCGCGATCACCGAGGCGATCCTGGCCGAGGTCGGCGACGTGATCGTCAACTACTCGACTGGCGCGATCGGGATCCCGATCGAGAAGCGGATCGAGTACCTGCGGGCGCTGAAGCCCGACGTCGCCGCGCTCAACATGAGCTCGATGAACTACGCCAAGTACTCGTCCCGCCGCAAGGACTTCGTCTTCAAGGCGGTCTTCGAGAACAGCTTCGACACGATCATCGAGTTCCTCACGGCGATGCGCGACCTCGGGATCAAGCCCGAGCACGAGTGCTTCGACGCCGGCCACGTCGCCAACCTCGACCCGCTGATCGACATGGGGCTGCTGGAGCGCACCCCGCTGCAGATCTCGCTGGTGATGGGTGTCAACGGCGGCATCCGGCCGACACCGCGCAATGTCACCCTGATGTCGGACCAGATCCCGGGCGGGGCTGAGGGCCCCAACCAGTGGCAGGTGATCGGCATCTCCCGCGACCAGTGGAAACTGCTCGGCGCCTCGCTGGTGATGGGCGGCAACGTCCGCGCCGGGGTCGAGGACAACCTCTACTTGCCGAACGGCGAGATGGCCCGCTCCAACGGCGATTTGATCGCCAAGGCGCGGCAGATGGCCGAAGACGTGGGCCGCAAGGTCGCCAGCGTCGCCGAGGCCCGCGAGCTGCTGGGAGTGCCGAAGCGTGAGCGCTCTCCCGCTTAGCGACGTCAGGGTCCTCGACCTGACCCGGCTTCTGCCGGGCGGCTTCTGCTCGCTTCTGCTCGCCGATCTAGGCGCCGAGGTGCTCAAGGTCGAGGACACCGGGATGGGCGACTACATCCGCTGGGCGCCGCCCTACTACGGCGGCGAGGAGCAGCAGGCCCTCGGCACGCGCTCGGCCCTCTACCTCTCGCTCAACCGCGGCAAGCGCTCGGTCCGACTCGACCTGAAGAGCGAGCAGGGGCGCGAGGCGCTGCTGCGCCTGGTCGAGCGCCACGACGTCGTCCTCGACGGCTTCCGCCCCGGCGTGCTCGACCGGCTCGGCGTCGGCTACGAGCGCATGCGCGAGGCCAACCCGGGCATCGTCTTCTGCGCGATCACCGGCTACGGCCAGGACGGCCCGTACACGCAGCGCGCCGGCCACGACATGAACTACCTCGGCTTGATCGGCCTGCTCGGCCTGACCGGCGCCGTGGACGGGCCGCCGGTCCAATCCGGCGGCCAGATCGCCGACCTCGGCGGCGGCGGCCTGATGGCCGCCTTCGGCGTGCTCGCGGCCCTGCACGAGCGGCGCCGCTCCGGCGAGGGCCAGATGGTCGACGTCTCGATGGCCGACGGCGCCCTCTCCTGGCTGGCGATGGTCGCCGGCCGCTACTTCTGCGACGGCGAGGTGCCCCGCCGCGGCGAGCAGCAGCTCGCCGGCGGCCTGCTCTGTTACCTGCCGTACGAGGCGAGCGACGGCTGGGTGACCTGCGGCGCCCTCGAGCCGAAGTTCTGGGCCGCCTTCTGCAACGGGGTCGAGCGCCCCGACCTGATCGAGGGTCAGTTCGAGGCACCCGGCTCCGACGCCTGGCGCCAGGTCGCCGAGGTCTTCCGCTCGCGCAGCCGCGACGAGTGGAGGACCTTCAACGACGAGCACGACTGCTGCATCGAGCCGGTTCTCGACGTCGACGAGGCGCTGGACTCCGAGCTCGTCCGGGCCCGCGAGATGGTGGTCGAGATGGAGCAGCCGGGTCTCGGCACCATCCGTCAGCTCGGCGCGCCGGTGAAGATGAGCCGCACCCCGGCCGACCCGACCCGGCCGGCCCCCGCCTTCGGCGAGCACACTGAGGAGGCCCTGCGCGAAGCCGGCTACTCCGAGGAGGAGGTCGCCGCGATGCTGGAGTCGGGTGCCGCCGCCGGCCCGAGCGCCGACTCGGCGGCGATCTTTCGCGCATGAGCGCCACCGGGGAGAAGCTGCTGCGCATGGGGGAGCTGGCCGAGGCCTCCGGCGTGCCGGCGCCGACGATCAAGCACTACCTGCGCGAGGGCCTGCTGCCCGAGCCGGTCAAGACCAGCCGCAACATGTCCTGGTACCCGCCCGAGTTCGTCGACCGGATCAGGCTGATCAAGCAGCTGCAGGAGGAGCGCTTCATGCCGCTGAAGGCGATCAAGACCGTGCTCGACGAGGACCCCGAGCGCGCCCGCGCCCTGCTCGAGCTCGAGGACCGAATCCTCGACCGCGCCCTCGCCGGCGAGCGCACCCGGACCAGCGCCGCCGAGGTGCGCGAGCGCTACCGCGTCCCCAAGGATGTCCTCGACCGGCTGGAGAAGCTGGAGGTCCTCAGCCCCAACAGCCGCGGCTACTCGCCCTCGGACATCAAGATCATCGAGGCGATCAGCCGCTTCCGCGCCGGCGGCTACGACGAGCAGATCGGCTTCACCGTCTACGACACGCTGCGCTACAAGAGCGCGATCGAAGACCTCGTGCGGGAGGAGGTCGGGATGGTGATGGAGCGCCTCGCGGGCGAGGTCTCCCCCGAGCGGGTGGTCGAGATGCTCGAAGCCGGCGCCCAGCCCCTGCAGGACCTGATCGCGGCCCTGCACACCAAGCTGATGGTCGCCGAGCTCGAGCGCCACCGCGCCGGCCGCGGCTAGCCCCGCAGCTCCGCCAGGCCTCGCTCGTGGTCGACCACCGGCTCGTAGCCGAGCTCCGCTCGCGCCTTGCCGATCTCGATCGTGCACTCCTGGGTCAGCAGCCAGGAGCGGAAGGTCGTCATCGGCGGCTCACCGGGCAGCGGCAGGAGCTTCCAGGCGGCCTCGCAGACGCGGGCCATCGGCGCCGCGGTCCAGGCGGGCAGGCTGCGGCTTGGCGGCTCGACCCCCTGGGTGCGCAGCAGCTCGGTGACGAACTCGCGGAAGACGACGGGCTCTCCGTCGGTGATGAAGTAGGCCTCGCCGCCGCGGCCCTTCTCCGCGGCGAGGACGAGGCCCTCGACCACGTTGTCGACGTGGGCCGTGTCGGTGACGTTGCGGCCGCCGCCGACCCAGGCGAAACGTCCGCTCTCGACGGTGGCGACCATCTCCGGCAGCAGCGTCGTATCGCCCTTGCCCCAGACGAAGCGCGGTCGCACGGCGACGGTCTCGAAGCCCTCGCGGTTGGCCTCGCGCACGGCCAGCTCCGCCCTGGCCTTGGTCGCCGGGTACGGCGCCGGCGAGCCGGGCTGCAGCGGCGCCGTCTCGTCGACGTGGACGAGCGGCTCACCGGACATCAGCGCCGCCTCGGTCCCGCAGTGGACGAAGCGCCTCACGTCCGCCTCGGCGCACGCCCCCAGCGCGTTTCGCGTCCCCTCCACGTTGCCGCGCTCGAAGTCCTCCCAGGCGCCCCACTCGCCGAGGTGGGCGGCGAGGTGGAAGGCGACCGCGGCGCCGGCGGCGCCCGCCGCGAGCGATGCCGGATCGCCGAGGTCGCCGCGCACCGGCTCGGCGCCAAGCCCCGCAACCCGCTCGGCGGCCGCGTCGGAGCGCGCCAGCGCCCGCACGTGCCTGCTTTCGCCGACGAGGCGTTCGACCAGCCTGCCGCCGATGAACCCAGACCCGCCCGTCACGAATGCCGCCCCCGTCATCGGCGCGATCTTAGTCGGCGCCGCGTGCGAGCCACTTCGCCTAGCGAGCCGCGCCGAGCTCCTCGCGCGTCGCTTCGATCGCTTCGAGGCTGATCACCGCACCGGTGCGCCCGGCGACCGCCGTGGCCTCGTCGAGAGCCTCGCCCGCCCCGTCCCGTCCGGAGGCCGCTCGCGCGTTCGCCAGCGCCTTCAGCGCCAGCGGCAGCGACCAGAGCATGCCCCGCTCGCGGGCAACCTGGGCGGCGTGCTCGGCGAGGTCGACCGCCTCCTCGGCGCGGCCGATGCCGGTCAGCGCTTCGGCGCGCAGGGCGGTGCGCCAGGCCTCCATCTCGCCGCCGTTGCCCATCGCCGCGAGGTAGAGCTGCTCGGCTTCCTCGAGCGTGTCGAGCGCGCCGGCGTGATCTTCGGCCGCGAGCTGGACGGCCCCCAGGTTGGCGAGCGCGACGCTGCGCGAGAAGACGTCGCCGAGCCGCTCGGTCTCCTCGCAGTTGCGCTGGGCCAGCGCTAGGCCGGCCTCGGTGTCGTCGCGCATCGCCTGCATCAGGGCGAAGTTGCCGCGGGTCCAGCTGATCGTCTCCGGGTCGCCGTCCTCGGTCGCGATCCGCAGCGCGTCCTCGAAGAGCCGCTCGGCCTCCTCGAGGCGGCCGCGCTCGCGGGCGGACATGCCCTTGCCCATCGTCGCCCAGGCGATCGGGCTGCCGACGACCAGGTTGGCGCCGACCCCGCGGTCGCCGCCGGTCAGCTCCAGCACCCGGTTGAGCTCGGCGTCGAAGCCGTCGAAGTCGCCGCTGCAGAGGAAGGCGTAGGCGCCCGCCGCTCGCATCGCCACCCGCAGGTGCGGGTCGCCCGATTCCTCGGCGATCCGGTTGATCTCCGCAACCGCCTCAAGCCAGGTGTCCGAGCGGTGGCGCATGCCGGGGCGGGCCGCCGTCGTCAGCCGCAGCAGCGCCCGCGAGTGCAGGTCCCCTTTGCGGGTGGCGATCTCCTCCGCCTCGGCGACCAGGCGCGCCTCCTCCTCGCGGTCCATGCCCACCCGCCAGGCGTATTGCAGCTGCAGCAGGCGCGAGGAGACCGCCAGCGCCGCGGTCTCCTCGTCCTCGTCCAGCCCGGCGACCAGCTCCATCACCCGGCGCCAGAGGCGCTGCGCCTCAAGCGGCTGGCTGTTGCCGACCCAGTAGGCGGCGCGGGCGTGCCAGCGCGCCGCTTCCAGCGTCTCGCCGCCGGCCTCCATGTGGTGGGCGACCAGGGCGGCGAGCTCGTCGAGGCGCTCCGGCTCGAGCTCGATCATCGCCCGCGCCGCCGCCGCGTGGGTGGCCGCCCGGCCGTCGGCCAGCTGCGATCCGTAGGCGACCTCGCGGGTGAGGGGGTGGCGGAAGGCGAGCACCCGTTCCGGGTAGATCTCGGCTTCGTAGAGGAAGCCGCCGTCGACCAGGTCGCAGAGGGCGGGATTGAGCTCCTCCTCGCTCAGCCCCGCGGTCAGGCCCAGCGCCCGGCCCGGCACCTCCTTGCCGACCACCGAGGCGACCTGGAGCAGGCGCTTGGCGGCCGGGTCGAGGCGGTCGATGCGGGCGGCGAGGACCGCCTGCACGGTCGCCGGGACGCCGGCCTCCTCGACCGGGCGCACCAGCCTGTATGCGCCGCGCTCGCCCTCGAAGTGGCCGGCCTCGACCAGCTCGCGGACGATCTCCTCGACGAAGAAGGGGTTGCCGCTCGTGCGCGCGTGGATCGGCTCCTCCAGCCCGTCGAGCGAGGGGTCCTCGCCGGCCAGGTCGCGCAGCAGCTCGCGCGTGTCGGCCGGGCCCAGCGGCTCCAGTGCCAGCCGTCGATAGACCGGCGAGGCGTCCCAATTGAGCTCGTATTCCGGCCGGAAATTGACCACGGCGAGGGTGCTGGTCCCCGCCATCGCGGCGACCATCTCGGCCAGCATCGCCTCGCTCGCCTCGTCGATCCAGTGCAGGTCCTCGATCACAAGCACCACCGTGTGGCTGCGCCGCGGCGCGTTGATCAGGTGGCAGACGACGCGCCCCAGCGCACGCTGCCGCGCCTCGGGGTTCGTCTGCGGGGCGGGGCGGTCCGGGTCGGGGACGCCGAGGAAGTCGAAGAGCAGCGGCAGGTCCGCGGCGAGCTCTGGGTCGAGCAGCAGCGCCCGGCCGGCGATCTTCTCGCGGGTGAGGCGCTCCGGCTCGCGCTCGCCGATGCCGAAGTAGGCGCGCAGCATCTGCAGCACGGGCATCAGCGGGATCGTCCGGCCGTGGGACTGTGCCTGCGCCTCGAAGACCTCGAGGCCCCGCCCGCGGCAGCGTTCGGCGAACTCGTGGCTGAGCCGGCTCTTGCCGACGCCCGCTTCGGCAGCGATGCCGACCACGGCGCCCTCACCGGCCTCCGCCCGCGCGAGCGCGGCCTCCAGCGCGGCCATCTCCTCCTCGCGGCCGACGAAGCGCGAGAGGCCGCGCTCGCGCGAGAGGTCGAGCCGCGAGTGGGCGGTGCCGATCCCGCTCAGCTGGAAGACCTCGATCGGCCGGCTCGCGCCCTTGATCTCGAACTCGCCCAGCTCCCGCAGGTCGAGGAAGCCGCGGGCAAGCGCCGCCGTGCTCTCGGTCAGGTAGGCGGTGCCGGGCTCGGCCAGCGCCTCCATCCGCTGCGCGAGCCCGACGGTGTGGCCGATCGCCGTGTAGGAGGCCTCGCCGCCGCCGATCGCGCCGGCGACCACCTCGCCGGAGTTGATCCCGATCCGGGTGGAGAAGTTGAGCCCGTGGCCGCGGCGCAGCTCGGCCGCGTACCCGGCGACGTCGTCGAGCATCCGCAGCGCCGCGTAGCAGGCGCGCTGGGCGTGGTCCTCATGGGCGATCGGGGCGCCGAAGACGGCCATGATCCCGTCGCCGGTGAACTTGTCCACCGTGCCCTCGAAGCGCTCGACCGCCTCGGCGAGGATGGCGAAGAAGCGCTGCATGATCTTGCGCCACTCCTCCGGGTCCTGCCCCTCGGCCAGGTCCATCGAGCCGCTCACGTCGGCGAAGAGCACGGTGACCTGCTTGCGCTCGCCATCGTCCTTGGCGATTCCAGCCATGCCCAGAAGAGACTACGCCTTGAGTAGCCTGGGGCCGTGCGATCCGCGCTTGTCACGGGGGCTTCGACCGGCATCGGCAGGGCCACGGCGATGCGCCTCGATGCCGCCGGCTGGCGGGTCTTCGCGGGGGTTCGCAGGGAGGATGACGCGGAGTCGCTGAGGGTCGAGGGCTCCGAGCGACTGACGCCGGTGATGCTCGACGTCACCGACGCCGGGGCGATCGCATCGGCGGCCGAGATGCTCGGCGCCGAGCTCGGCGATGCCGGTCTCGACGGCCTCGTCAACAACGCCGGCGTCGCCGTCCCCAGCCCTCTGGAGACAATCCCGATAGAGGACTTCCGGCGCCAGATCGAGGTCAACCTGACCGGACAGGTCGCGGTGACTCAGGCGATGCTGCCGCTGATTCGCCGGGCCCGCGGCCGCATCGTCTTCATCAGCTCGATCGGCGGCCGCATCGCCTTTCCGCTGACCGGGGCCTACCACGCGGCCAAGTGGGGGGTCGAGGCGGTGGGCGACGTGTTTCGCCAGGAGCTGCGCCCCTGGGGGATCTCGGTCTCGATCGTCGAGCCCGGCTCGATCGACACCCCGATCTGGGATCGCGGCGAGCGTGAGGCCGACGAGATCGGCGGCCGCTCTCCGGCACGCGAAGAGCTCTACGGAAGGGCGATCGCCAGATATCGCAAGGTGGTCAGGAGCCTCGCCGAGCGCGGGATCCCGCCGGCGAAGGTCGCCGATGCGGTCGAGCATGCCCTCGAGGCCCGCCGTCCGCGCAGCCGCTACCTGGTCGGTCTCGACGCCAAGCTGCAGGCACGCGCCAAGATCGTCATCCCCACGTGGGCCTTCGATCGGATGGTCGCTCGCGTCATGGGTCTTTGACTGCGGCAGCCGCGGATCGTCCACCTATACTGAGCAAACCGATTGACTGGTCAGTCAGTCAGCGAGGGGTGGGCTTCGCCCCGGGAGATTGTGAGGAACGCGTGCGCGCAGCGGCTGTACAGCTCAACTCGACCAATGACAAGGCAAGAAATCTCGGTTCCGCCGAGCGGCTCGTCCGCGCCGCCGCGGCCGAGGGCGCCGAGCTGGTCGCGCTGCCCGAGAAGTGGAACCTGCTCGCCGGCGGGGAGCAGCTCCTCGCCGGGGCCGAGCCGCTCGACGGCCCGACCCTGACCGCCGCCCGCTCCTGGGCGCGCGAGCTCGGCATCCACCTGCTCGCCGGCAGCATCGCCGAGGCCGGCAGCGAGGAGAAGTCCTTCAACACCTCCGTCCTGATCGGGCCCGGCGGCGAGGACCTCGCCGTCTACCGCAAGATCCACATGTTCGACGTCGAGGTCGATGGCGTCTCCTACCGCGAGTCCGACCACGAGGAGCCGGGCGAGGAGATCGTCACCGCCTCGTTCGGCGGCGTCACCATCGGCCTCAGCGTCTGCTACGACCTGCGCTTTCCCGAGCTCTACCGGATCCTCGCCGTGCGCGGCGCCGGCATCCTCGCCGTCCCCTCGGCCTTCACCCGCGCCACCGGCCGCGACCACTGGGAGCCGCTGCTTCGCGCCCGGGCGATCGAGAACCAGGCCTTCGTCCTCGCCCCCAACCAGATCGGCGAGGCGCCGCCGCAGTTCAAATCCAACGGCCGCTCGATGATCGTCGACCCCTGGGGCGTGGTGCTCGCCACAGCGCCCGACGAGGAGTGCTTCATCGCGGCGGAGCTCGATTTCTCCGCGCAGGAGGGCGTGCGCGAGACGCTGCCATCGCTGGCGAACCGCCGCCCAGCCGCCTACGCCTGGCCGCAGCTGACGGAGGCCCGCGCCTGATGGCCAAGGCCCCGACCGCGGCGGTCGACAAGCGCCGCCAGATCCTCGACGCGGCTGTCCGGGTCTTCGCCCGCCAGGGCTTCCACGCGACCCGGGTCTCCGACATCGCCGACGAGGCGGGCGTCGCCTACGGCCTCGTCTACCACTACTTCAAGTCCAAGGACGAGGTCCTCAACGAGCTCTTCAGCGAGCGCTGGTCGCTGCTCCTCGCGGCGATCGAAGAGGCCGACCGCGAGGGCCCCTCGCCGCGCGCCAAGCTGGAAGCGGTGGCCGGCTTCATCGTCGACTCCTACCGTCACGACCCGGAGCTGATGACGGTGATCATCGTCGAGGTGACGCGGGCCGCCAACTCCTTCGGCCGCACCCACCTGAGCGAGATCCGCCGCGCCTACGACTCGATCGCGAAGATCGTCGCCGACGGCCAGGAGGCGGGGGTCTTCCGCCGCGACATCGACCCGACCTTCGCCTCGATGTCCTTCTACGGCGCGGTCGAGCAGCTGCTCTCCGGCTGGATCTTCGAGGTGATCCCGGCCACCGACACCGACTTCGATCAGGCAAAGACGTTGCTGGTGGCGACGATCTGCGACGGTCTCGAGCCTCGATAGGTAAGGTCGGGGCAGATGGAGAACGAGATCGTCAAACGACTCGCCTGGAGCGGCCTGCTGGCCGCGAGCAGCGCCCTGGCCAGCGTCGTCGCGGCCCGTCTCGCCGCTTTCGCCTGGAAGCGCATGTTCGACGAGGAGCCGCCCGAGTAGCGTGGCCGAGGGCGCCGCGACACCCCCGCCGCTGCGGCCGCAGGACGACCGCTCGGTCAGCGAGCTCGTCTTCGACGTCGCCGAGAAGAGCTCATCGCTGGTCCGCGAGGAGATCGAGCTCGCCAAGACCGAGGTCTCCGAGAAGGTCGGCAAGCTCCTGCGCGGTTCGGTCGTCGGCGTCGCCGCCGGCACCTTCGCCTTCCTCGCCCTGATCCTGATCATGGAGGGCGTCGCCTGGCTGCTCGCCGAAGAGGTCTTCGACGGCAACGCCTGGCCGGGCTTCTTCGTCGAGGCGGCGCTCTTCCTGTTGATCGCCGCCGCGGCGGGCTTCATCGCCTACCGCTCGGTCCAGGCGGGCGCCCCGCCGGTGCCCGAGCAGGCGATCGAAGAGGCCAAGCTGACCAGGGAAACGCTGGAATCCGGAGTCAAGGCGGGCGGCGAATGAGCTCGCACCCCGAGCCTGTGCGGCCCTCGACGGCCGGAGCGCCCGGCCGCAGCGCGGCGCAGATCCGCCGCGACATCGACCTTCAGCGGCGCGACCTCGGCAGCTCGGTGGAGCTGCTGCGCGGCCGCGTCGCCGAGCTCACCGACTGGCGCCGTCAGGTGCGTGAGCACCGCCCGCAGCTGATCGCCGGCGCCGCGGTCGCCGGCTTCGCCCTCGGCGGCCTGATGATGCTGCGCCGCCGCCGCTAGGTTGCGCCGATGGCTGCCGACCTGGCGGAGATCGAGCGGATGATCGAGGCGGCGCTGCCCGGTGCCAGCGTCGCCGTCGCCGACGAAACCGGCACCGGCGACCACCTGCGCGCGACTGTCTCGGCCCCCCAGTTCGAGGGCCTCCCGCGCATCGCCCAGCACCGGCTGGTCAAGGCCGCGGTCAAGGAGCGCTTCGACGACGGCACGATCCACGCCCTCTCGGTGAAGACCGAGCTGCCGGGATAGCTAGTCTGTGTCCGTGGCCGACGCTGAGCTGAAGCAGAAGATCGAAGAGTTGATCGCCGCCAACCCGGTGCTGCTCTTCATGAAGGGCACGCCGGAAGCGCCCCGCTGCGGCTTCTCGATGCGGGTCGTGCAGGTGCTCGACTCGCTCGACGTCGAGTACGGCGCGATCGACGTGCTGCCCGTGCTGCAGCCGCTGCGCGAAGTCACCGCCGAGATCTCGGACTGGCAGACCTTCCCGCAGCTCTACGTCAACGGCGAGCTGCTCGGCGGCGCCGACATCGTCGAGGAGATGTTCGACTCCGGTGAGCTGGCCGAGGCGCTCGGCGCCGAGCAGCCCGAGACCGTCGCACCGGCTGCCGCCGCGCCTCCGGCGCAGTCGCCCCCGCTGCAGATCGAATAGCCCGGTGCCGCTCAGACGGCGGCGGTCTCGGCTGGCGCGTCGTCCTTGACCTGGAAGGACGATCCGCAGCCGCAGGCGGCGACGACGTTGGGGTTGTTGACCTGGAAGCCCGCACCCTGCAGGCCTTCCACGTAGTCGACCTCGGAGCCGAAGACGAACTGCATGCTGACCTTGTCGACGATCACGGAGACGCCATCGACCTCGAAGACGTGGTCGTCGTCCTTGGCGCGATCGAATGCAAGCGCGTACTGGAAGCCCGAGCAGCCGCCGCCGCGAACGGCGACCCGCAGCGCCTGATCCGCGGAGTCCTCCTGCGAGCCAAGCAGCTCGGCGATCTTGCCGGCCGCCTTCTCAGTCAGGGCGATAGCGGTCTGGGGCGTGTCGGTCTGGGTCTCAGTCACTTCACAAAGTGTAGCGGGGCGGTTGTGGGGTAGTGGGTCAGTTTGAATCCGAGACTGCGTGGATAGTCTTTTGCTGGGGCTATAGCGCAGAGAAACGCCAGTCGCGAGAGCGGCGAACAGCGCGGCGGGGTGAGACCCGTAAGGTCGCCGGGGGTGGCGAGCCGGCTAGTCCCGCACCCAGTCCAGCGACCCCGCAGTCTCGTCGGAGAGGTCCGGGGGACCGGGCCCACTTGTTTCGGCGACCCGGACGCTCCGCAGGCGATGAGTTCCTCATCCGCCTCTTTGACCGATGCGTTGCCTTCCGCCACGGCGCTGATCGCGATGGTCTCGGTGGCAGTGGGTCAGTGTGAATCTGGGCAGTGCTGACGGCTAGGCTCTGCCCTCGGAATGGTCTTCAGGCACTCAAGCGTTTGGAAGTGGCTTCCGTTCATCGCCCTTGGACTGATGCTCGTAAGAGATTTCGCTCCGATCTCCGACTCGTTGCACGGGGTTTTGTCTCGAGTGGCCATCGCGATGATGCTGGCCTTCTCCGGTGTCTACTTTTGGCAAGAGCGACGCGCGCGGCAGGCGCGTCAATCCAGCAGCGCCGCGATCTCTTCCAGCGACTAGAGCGGAGGAGACAGACTGAGTCCGGGCAGCTGCGCGCGGCTAGCCTGCCGCCAAGCTGGGGCTGCGCTACGCGATGCAGGCGCTGGGCTGAACGGAGCCCCCGCATCGAGAGGCCCGCCAACCGACCCACTGCCGTCTGCGAGAATCGGCCACTTGAGCTCTTCTGCCGAAACTGCGGTCGTCTGTGACACGACGGCCTATCTGCCGGGCGATCTGGTTGCGTCGCTTGGGATCCAGAGGATCAGCCTTTACGTGGCGGTCGACGGGCACCAGGAGCCGGAGCTCAAGATCGACGACTACGCCGCCTTCTACGAGCGACTGCGCGCCTCCGAAAGCGGAGCGACCACCTCGCAGCCGTCGATCGGCGACTTCGTCTCGGTCTATGAGCCGCTTCTGGACGAAGGCCGCGAAGTCGTCTCGGTCCACATCTCCTCCGGAATCTCCGGCACCTTCGAGGCCGCCGGGCAGGCGCGCGACCGGCTTGTCGACGAGGGCAAGGGGGGAGAGCGGATCCACCTCTTCGACTCGCGCTCGGCCTGCGGCGGCATGGGCTTCTCGGTGCTCGCCGCCGCGGCCGCCGCTCGGGCCGGCGGCGACGGCCAGGAAGTTGTGGCTCGCGCCGAGCGGGCGCGCCAGGAGCTGAAGATGTGGTTCGCGATCGACACGCTCGAGTACCTGCGGCGCGGCGGGCGGATCGGCGGCGCCCGCGCCTGGATCGGCTCGGCGCTGAAGATCAAGCCGATCCTCACCCTCGAGGAGGAGATCACCCCGATCGAGCGCGTTCGAACCCGCGCCCGCTCGATCGAGCGGCTGCGCGACTACGCCCGCCAGCGCCACGAGTCCGGCCTCGACGCCTGGGTCATCCAGCACATCCAGGACCCCGAGGCCGCCAACGCGCTGGCCGAGGACTGCCGTGAGATCTTCGGCTGCGAGCCGGTCTACATCTCCGAGATCGGGCCGGTGATCGGCGCCCACGTCGGGCCCGGCCTGCTCGGCGTCGGCAGCGTCTCGAAAGACGTGCTGAGCTAGGCGCGGACGCCTTCGCGCGGCGGCGCGCTCTCGCGCGGCGCCGGCTGCGGCTTGAGCCGCACGGGGGCGGTCGAGAGCGCCTGCACCCGCAGGTCGCTCCAGGTGAGGCCTTCGCGGACCAGGGCCGGCAGGCCGAGGGTGACGGCCGTGGCGATCTCCACCGCCTGCAGGATCACGCCGTAGGCGAGGGCGTCAGCGGTGCTGATCCCGAAGCCGGTGTGCAGGACGCTGATCACGGCGAGCTGGAAGACACCGATGTTGGAGGGTGTCGCCGGCACGACGGCGGTGACGTTGACGGCGAAGAGGACCGCGGCGGCGGCCCCGATGCCGGCCTGGCTGCTGAGCCCGAGAGCAGCGAGCAGGGCCCAACAGGAGGCGAGCTGGATCGCCCAGGCGCCGAGCTGCGCGGCGCTGGCCGCGATCCCGCGGCGTGGGTTGCGGAAGACCCTCAACCCGGCTCTCACCTGGAGCAGGGCGGAGTGCAGCGCCGTGCCGATTCGCGCCATGCGGCCGTTGCCGTTGCGCCGCATCAGCGGCGGCCCGAGCAGGACGACGAGCAGCAGCAGGAGCGGCACGAAGCTGAAGGCGAAGAGCTTCTGGGTGCTCGAGTGGAAGAGGTCGGTCGTGGAGACGATGATCACGCCGAGCAGGGCCAGGGCGACGAGATTGAGGATCGTCTGCGAGACCAGGGTGCCGAGCAGGACCGGGAAGGTCTCACGCATGCGGCCGATCCGCCGCGCCAGCGACATCGCGCGGGCCGGCTCGCCGAGTCGGGCGGGCAGGGTCGCCGACATCAGCACGCCGATCATCGTCGCCGAGGTGACGTCGCGCCTGCGCACGGGCCGCAGGGGAAGCGCCGCGCGCACGATCCAGTACCAGGAGGCGGCGCGGAAGAAGAGCGAGAGCGCCATCAGCGCGCAGGCGACCAGCACCCAGCTGAGGTCGGAGCGGACGATGCTTTCGACCACGTTGTCGACGCCGATCTTCTGCGCGGCCAGGGCGGTGAGGCCGACGCCGATCGCCCCGGCCGCGGTCAGGCCGATGCGGCGAGCCACCTTGCGGCGTCGCTTGCCCGGCTGCGCCGGCGCCGGATCGAGCGAGGGCAGCTTGCGCGGCGGGTTGGGCGGCAGGCCGTCCGCGGACCGCAGGCCCAGCCAGAGCGCGGCGCGCTCGCTGGCGTTCGCCGGCCGCGGCGCCTCGATCGCCCGCTCGTACACGGTCGTCACCAGGTCGGTCACGTGGGGCCAGGCGTAGCGCTCGGCGCTCTGCCGCGCCGCGCGTCCCATCGCCGCCAGGCGCTCGGGCTCGTGGTAGGCGCGCTGCAGCTCCTCGGCGAGGCGCTGCGGGTCGCCGGGCGGGACGAGGACTCCGTCGACGCCGTCGGTGACGACGTCGCTGTAGCCCGCAATCGCCGAGGCGATCGCGGGGGTGCCCGCGGCGAAGGCCTCAGTGAGGACCATGCCGAAGCTCTCGCCGGAGAGCGACGGCGCGCAGAGCAGGTCAGCCTCGTGCAGGGCGCTCTGCAGGTCCGGTCCGGAGACGCGGCCCCGAATGTCGATCCAGCGCATCATCTCCGGGTCGGCGAGGTAGCGCAGCACGTCCTCGCGCTCGGCCCCGATCACGGTGAGGCGGCTGGGCACGTGCTCGACCAGGGCGCCGAAGGCGGCGAGCAGGATCGGCAGTCCCTTGCGCTCCTCCGGCCGGCCGACGAAGAGCACGCGCAGCTCCTCGCCGTTCGGCTTCGGCCCGCTCGGCGCGGCGGCGACGTCGACCCCGTTGGGGATCACCTCGTAGTGGCCGCCGAACCAGCGCTGCCCGGTCCAGGCGGCGGCCTCGGAGACCGCGATGCGGGCGGAAAGGCGATTGAACACGCGGCGGGCGCCGGCCGCCGAGGCGATGTAGTTGGGCAGCGCCCTGGTCGAGTAGGCGTGAAAGGTCCCCACCGCGGGCGCGTCGGTGCCCAGCGCCGCGTTCCAGCCGACCAGCGGCACCACAGGCTCATGGATGTGGACGACGTCGAAGTCGCCTTGGCGCAGTGCCCGGCGCGGGGCCACGACTCCACCCGCCGGGAAGGGCGCCAGGTTGGAGATCGCGCCGTTGGAGGGGAAGCCGGCGGTGCGCCCCAGGGGGATCAGATACTCGGGCAGCTCGCGCGATTCGGGGGCGGCACGGTGCAGCACCCGGCTGAGGCGACCAGGCGGGTCAACTGGGGCGAGCACGCGAACGTGGTGGCCGCGGCCGAGGAACTCCTCGGCAAGCGCCTCCACGTGCCGGTTCACGCCGCCCTGGTAGGACCAGGAATATGGCGAGACGAGTGCAATCCGCACGAATCACTAAGGGTAGTTGATTCCCCAGAGGGGAACTCGTGCGTAACTCATGCCTTTCGTTCGCTCCAGGCGAAGGCGGCGAAGACGAGGATGTAGGCGGTGCCGATCTCCAGCAGCAGGGCGCCGGAGTCGTTGGCGAGCGTGCCGACCGCGGTGGCGGCGACGGCGCCGAGCAGGCCGGCCCGCAGCGCGGGGACGGGGCGCAGCCATGCCTCCAGCCGGTCGCGCCGTGCCACCGCGAGGGCGGCGAGGCCGGCGACCAGCGGCAGGAAGACAAGCACGACGGGACGGGCGAAGCTGTGCGCCGAGAGCTGCAGGCGGCGCTGGGCCACGTCGCCGAGGTCGCCGAGCCCGCCGGCATCGAGGACGGAGCGGGTCAGGTGGGCGTTGGCGCCGGAGGAGAGGTCGGCGAGCGCGATCAGCGCCAGCACACCGAGCGGTGCGGCGATCGCCAGCAGCGCCGTCCGCCGCCGGCGCGCCGCCACGGCCGCGGCGGCCACCGCCGCCCCGACCGGTAGGACGATGGCGGCACCGACGTCGGCGCCGAAGCGCCCGGCGGCGAAGACCAGGGCGCAGAGCAGGCCGATACCGAGGAAGGCGAGCGCGGCGCGGCGCCGGTCGAGTCGGGGCGCGAAGGCGGCCAGCGCGGTCCCGGTCCCGGCCACCACCAGGACCCCGAGCAGCGCCTCGAGCTCGTTGCCGATCCCGTAGAAGCGCACTCCGAGCCCCGGATTCGGGCCGAGCAGCGAGAGCGATGTGAGCGGCGAGCCGGCGATCACATCGACCCCGTAGGCGAGCACGACCAGCCCGGAAGCGATCGCCAGCGCCCTCAGGTCGCGCAGGGCGAACAGCGTCAGCGCGGCGAGCAGGGGCGCGCCGACCATCGCCAGCAGCTGTTCCCCTTCGCGGCTCGGCTCGAGGGCGGCGCCGGCAAGCAGCAGCAGCGGCAGGTAGACGACGCTGAGAGCCGCGAGCCGCACGGCCACCCGCTCGACCCGGCTGGAGCTGACCAGAGCCGCCAGCCCAAAGACCACGAGCCAGACCAGCAGGCTGACCCCGATAACCGGCCCGCGCCGCGAGGAGATCGCCGCCATCCGGTCCGCCAGCGATTCGATCGCCGCCACGTCGACCGATCCCTCCGAGCGGATCGCCTGCCCCGACATCTGCGAGGGAACCGCGATCCCGAACCGCTCGAGAACCGTCGGCGCCACGTCGGTCGAGAGCACATAGCCGTCGGTCCGCGTGCTGTCGGAGGTGAGAACCCCGCCAAACCCCCGCCCGGCAACCCCGATCGCCAGCGCCCCGTTCTTCTCCGGGGGCGCCCGCCCGATGGCGATCAGCAGGTCATTGCCCCGCAGGCGACGGACGAGGGTCGTGAGGCCCGACAGATTCGCGGCCCTGGCTTCGAAGGTCGGGAGGGTGGGGGAGCGCGGGTGGGGGGTTCCGCTTAACTTTTTCGGTGGAGACCCAGGCTGCTTTCGCCGCGAGGCCTGCGGCGAAAAAGCACAAGACGCTCCACCCCCCACCCGTGCTCCCACTCCGGACGCTTCCAGGGTCGAGACGAGCAGGCTCGGAACGATGTCCGCGGGGGCAGATGCAGCCCGTTCTTCGGCGGCGTCCCACCAGGCCCGACATTCCTTTGGAGAAAGCTTCCCCGCCTTGGGCGGAAGCTCCTCGCCATAGAGCGAATCGAAGACCCGGTTCCCCTGCGAGATGTCGAGATACGTCTGAGCCGCGGGCACGCTTCCAAGCCCGGCGCTGAGCAGCCCAGGCGAGACGCCGCGAACCCCGGCAAGCTCTTCCACAGAAGTGCCGCCAGGCACGAGCACAAGCGTGACGCGCGGAGAGCGCGCCCCCGTCCCGTGGACCGGGGCATGGGCAGGGGGTGGAGCGTCTTGTACTTTTTCGTAGTGTGAACCTCGGACGGCGGCAGCCGCGTCACCGAAAAAGTTAAGCGGAACCCCCTGCCCATGCCCCGCACCGCATAGAGAGACGACCACTATCGTCAACAGCAGAATGGCCGACCGCACCTTCGCCAAGTTCAGCTTCTTCAAGATCGACCCAGCCTGGCGCCGCCGGGACGCCGACCTGCGGGCCGCCGACAAGCAGGAGTTCCTCGCCGCCTGCGAGGATTTCGCTCTCGACCGCTCATTGCGGGCCTACTCAACCATAGGCACGCGGGGCGACGTCGACCTGGTCATCCTCTCCCAGAGCCCCAGCCTCGACGACCTGCACACCTTTCACGTCGTGCTCGGCCAGAGCGGCCTGGCGAAGTGGGCCGAGACGCCCTACTCGTTCCTCTCGATGACCAAGCGCTCTCCGTATTCCGACGAGCAGGCGCGGCCAGAGATCTGCGTCTCCGAGCGCAAGTACATGTTCCTCTACCCGATGGTGAAGCAGCGCCGCTGGTACGGGCTGCCGGCGGAGGAGCGCGGCCGGATCATGAAGAGCCACATCGAGGTCGGCCGCCGCTACCCGGAGATCACGATCAACACTTCATATTCCTTCGGCCTCGACGACCAGGAGTTCGTGGTCGCCTTCGAGGGTGACGACCCGGGGATGTTCCTCGACCTGGTGCAGGAGCTGCGCCCGACCGAATCGAGCGAGTACACCGAGCTCGAGACCCCGATCTTCACCTGCGTGGCGCTCTCGCTGCGCAAGGCGCTGGACGCGCTCGACGGCGCGCCCACCGCCGTGGCCGCTGGGGCATGACGACTGAGACGCTCAGCTACGCGATCGACGAGCACGACCACCTGATCCGGGTCGACGAGGGCTACTACCGCTTCGCCGAGGAGAACGGCTGGCGCGAGGCCGGCACCAGCCTCGGTCGCTCGCTTTGGGACTACGTCGCCGGCGACGACATGCGGAAACTGCAGCGGCTGCTGCTGCGGCGCATACGCGATGAGCTCGGCGACGTCGAGCTGCCCTTCCGCTGCGACGGCCCCGAGGTGCGGCGCGAGATGAACATCCGCATCGTCGCCCGGCCCGGTGGTCGTGTGGTGCTCTTCTCGGCGCGGCTGCGCTCCGAGGAGGCCCGCGATTTCCCCCAGCCGCTGCTCGACCCCGAGGCGCCGCGCGGCGAGGAGACGCTGCCGATGTGCGGCTGGTGCGACCGCTTCGAAGTCGACGGCGAGTGGGTCGAGGTCGAGGAGGCGGCGAGGCGGCTGGAGCTCTTCAACGAGCCCGAGCTGCCGGCCCTCAGCCACGGCATCTGCCCCGACTGCAATGAGATGCTGCTCGCCGCGTAGGCGGGCGACGCCCCGAGTTCCCTATTCTTTCGCGCTCGCGATGACCAAGATCGGAACCGAAGAGACCCCGCTGCGCGTCGCCATCGTCGGCGCCGGCCCATCCGGCTTCTACGCCGCCGAGCACATCCTCAAGGACGGCAACGACCTGCACGCCCAGGTCGACCTCTTCGACCGGCTGCCGACGCCCTTCGGCCTGGTCCGCGGCGGCGTCGCCCCCGACCACCCGAAGATCAAGTCCGTGATCCGGGTCTACGAAAAAACCGCCGCGCGCGAGGGCTTCCGCTTCTTCGGCAACGTCAAGGTCGGCCACGACATCGAGGTCGAGGACCTCGAGCGGCTCTACCACGCGATCGTCTTCACGGTCGGCTGCGAGACCGACCGCCAGCTCGGCATCCCCGGCGAGGACCTGCCGGGCAGCCACGCGGCCACCGCTTTCGTCGGCTGGTACAACGCCCATCCCGACTACGCCGAAGACGAGTTCGACCTCTCCTGCGAGCGGGCCGTCGTGATCGGCAACGGCAACGTGGCGATGGACGTCGCCCGCATGCTGGCCCTGACCGATCACGAGCTGCGCCAGACCGACACCGCCGACCACGCGATCGAGATGCTCGACGCGAAGAAGATCCGCGAGATCGTCGTGCTCGGCCGGCGGGGGCCCGTACAGGCGGCCTTCACGAACCCGGAGATCAAGGAGCTGGGGGAGATGGAGGACGCCGACGTGATCGTCGATCCGGCCGACGTCGAGCTCGACCCCGCCAGCGCCGCCTACCTCGAGTCCGAGGAGGCCGACAAGACGACCCGGGTGAACGTCGAGACGCTGCGCGAGTTCTCCCAACGCGAGCCGGCCGGCAAGCACCAGCGGATCGTGCTGCGCTTCCTCGCCTCGCCGGTCGAGATCCAGGGCGACGGCAAGGTCGAGAAGATCGTGATCGGCCGCAACGAGCTGGTCGAAGAGGGCGGCGCGCTGCGCGCCCGCGACACGGGTGAGCGCGAAGAGCTCGAGTGCGGTCTCGTCCTGCGCTCGGTTGGCTACACGGGCATCCCAATCGAGGGCGTTCCCTTCGACGAGAAGCGCGGCCTGATCCTCAACGAGGGCGGCCGCGTGCTCGACTCCCACGACGCCGGCCACAAGGTCGGCCACTACACGGCGGGCTGGATCAAGCGCGGTCCCTCGGGCGTGATCGGGACCAACAAGAAGGACGCGCTGGAGACGGTTCAGCATCTGCTCGCCGACGTCGAGTCCCAGACGCTGCTCGATCCCGAGAATCGGGATCCGCGCGCCGTCGAGGCTCTCCTGGCCGAGCGCGGCGTCCGTTACGTGAGCTTCGAGGACTGGCAGGCGATCGACCAGGCCGAGGTCGGTCGCGGCGAGCCGCACGGCCGTCCGCGGGTCAAGTTCGTCAGGGTCGAGGAGATGCTCGAGACCCTCGGCGAGCGCGTCTCGGGCTAGCAGGCCGCTACCTCTGCGGCGGCCTCAAGCCGCAGACATTTGTCTACATTACCCCGCGTGGGAAGAGGCGGGAGGTCCGTCGCTTTCAATAGGCTGCCCGACGCTGACGGCGGTTTTTGTAAAAGAATTTTTTCTTTCCTAATAGGAACTTCAATATGCATGCCGACAGCACATTTCCCCCTGCACGGCTCCGGGTCGGTGGAACCGTGCTTTCCCTGATTGCCGGACCGCTCACGGTCTCCATCCTCCGCGCCCACCTCGACGGCCCGCTGCGCCTTCCCGACTTGCGGGAAAGGATCGGCGGGGCGGCGCAGACGACTCTGCGAGGGCAGGTCGGCAACCTGCGCGGGATCGGCGCCCTCGAACGCCGCGTCGTCGGGGGAATGCCGTACACGGTCGAGAACGAGCTCACCGACGCCGGGCGCGCCGTCCTCGGCGTTGCCGACTCGGTCGAGAGGTGGCTTGCGCGCGCTCCCCAGGGCGCCATCGCGCTGGGCAGCGAGCCGGCGAAGGGCGCGATCAGGGCGCTGGTCGGGGGCTGGGGGTCGACGATGCTGCGCGCTCTCGCCGCCCGCCCGCTCTCGCTGACCGAGCTGAGCAGTGTGATCAACGACCATTCCTATCCGGCCATCGAGCGGCGCCTGAGCGGGATGCGAGCCGCCCGCCTGGTCGAGCCGCATCCAGACGGGGAGCGGGGCGCCAAGCCCTATACCGTCACGGAGTGGGCACGGCAGGCGATCGGTCCGCTCGCCGCGGCCGGTCGCTGTGAGTGCGAGCACATGGCGAACAGCGCGGAGCCCCTGGCCCGGCTCGACATCGAGGCCGGGTTCCTGCTCGCCGTCCCCCTCCTCGACCTCGAGGTGACGCGTAACGGCCCCTGCCTGCTCGCCGTCGATACGGGCGGCGGCAGGGTGGGTGAATCGAACGATCGCCTGGCGGGCGTTCAGGTCCAGATAGAGGAGGGTGCCGTGGTCTCCTGTGTCTCGCGACTGGAGCGGGATCCCCGCACCTGGGTCCTTGGCGCGGTCGATGCCTGGGTGGACGCAATCCTCGACGGCAGCCTCACCCGCCTGCGGCTTGGCGGCATGGATCCCAAACTCGCGGAGGCGATCGTCGCAAAGCTTCACAGTGCGCTTTGAGTTTCGCCCTTGCGCGCGCGCGCAACTCGGTCTTTCTGCGATTTGCAGGGACAAAGCAGACTGAAACACAAACCAACTATTAGTGTTTAGTGTAAATAATTCGTAGTGCTTGACCGTCTCATCGCGGTTTGTTATTCAATGCACGCCCGAGGCCAACGGAAGGGTGCCAAGCAGGGGAGTCGACGCCGCCAAGTGGACTCGGAGCGATCCTTATCCCGGCTCGGATGTGAGACGGGCAGGTGGCATCAGCCAAAGGTCGGCCCCCCACCGTCGTCAGCCGGGGGGGCGAGCAGCGGGTGCTGGGGCGGGGCCTTAGGGCTTCGCCCCGCCCGCCGCATCTCGAACACGGACCTGCCGAATTCCGCATAGCGAATGTCGCGCCGGGGTCCCAAAGTGAGAGGAAGGGACCCCGGCGCTAACCGTAACTCAATACCCCGCAGGCAGAGAACCTACGAGGCCCCTGAAGCATAGAGCGCAAATAGCGAAGTTTCCAGTCGGTACAGACAAAGTCTTCCTATTTTGCGGGCTTGCCGGGCAGCGGCTCGCCACCCCGCTCTGTGCCGGCGATCAGCTCATCGGGCGCCTCACCCTCTGGGATGAAGCCCGATTTCATCCCGAAATAGACCGCCTGAGGGTGATGGGCGACGATCGCGACGGTCGACTGCTCGGGCATCACCGCATAGCCGCCGGAGAGGGTCATCCCGATCGTGCCCAGGTCGAGCAGGCGCCAGACCTTCTCGTGCTCGGACTGATCGGGGCAGGCCGGGTACCCCCAGGAGTAGCGCCGCCCCTGATCGAGCGGGATGTCGAGCTCGCGGCGAACGTCGGCGTGCAGCCACTCGGCCAGCCCCTCCGCCGCCTGCACGCCGAGGCCGTGCACGTAGAGCTGCTCCGCGAACTCACCTTCGGTCTCGAGCCGCTCGATCAGCTCGGTCACCTCCGGTCCGACCGTGACGCCCTGCAGGGCGACCACGTCCCGCTCGCCCGAGCCGAGCGGGCGGAAGAAGTCGGCGAGGCAGATGCGATCGTGCTTGGGCTGGCGCGGGAAGACCAGTCGCTCGAGCTCGCGATCGAGATCCTCCGGGTCGAAGACGATCAGCTCGTTGCCCTCGGCGTTGCAGGGGAAGTAGCCCAGCTTCGCGCGTGGATGCAGGTAGTCCTGCTCCCGCCACATCCGCTCCAGGCGCGGTGCGAAGCCCTCCTCCTCGTCGCTGCCCGCGACCAGCTCCTCCCAGGCCTCGCCCTTGACGCCGCGGCCGCCCCAGTGCAGCTTGAAGAGGACGTGGCGGTCGAGGTAGGGGAATACGTCGTCGAGGTCGATGGCGACCTCCTCGACGCCCCAGAAGGGGGGCTCCGGGATCGGCGCATCGGTGCGCGCGGAGGAGCGGGCGCCGGCGTCGCTCGTCGGCGGCGCGTCGTCCACCACCACCGGCTTCTCGCGCAGCTCGCGCGCCTCGGCCCGGATCCGGTCGACCAGCGCCTCGCGCGCCGGCTCGTCGACCAGGGCGTCCATCGTGTCGAGCCCCTGGAAGGCGTCCTTGCAGTAGAAGACACCGGGGCCGTAGACCTCATCGGACTCTTTCCCCTTGGGGTAGAGCGTGCGCCGGCCGAAGTCCCGGTTGATCGCCGCGCCGCCGATCAGGACCGGGAAGCCGAGCCCGCGCTGGTGCAGCTCCTGCACGCAGATCGGCATCTGCTTGGAGGTGGAGACGAGCAGGGCGGAGAGGCCGATCGCGTCGGCCTCGTTCTCGACCGCGGCCTCGATGATCGTGTCGACCGGCACCTGCTTGCCGAGGTCGATCACCGTGTAGCCGTTGTTGGTGAGGATCGTGTTGACCAGCGACTTGCCGATGTCGTGCACGTCGCCGAAGACGGTGGCGATCACCACCTTGCCCTTGGTGTGGCCGTCGATCCGGTCCAGGTAGTTCTCCAGCTGGGCGACGGCGCGCTTCATCACTTCGGCCGATTGGAGGACGAACGGCAGGATCAGTTCGCCGGCGCCGAACTTGTCGCCGACCTCCTTCATCGCCGGCAGCAGCACCTCGTTGAGGGTGGGGACGGCGCCGATCTTCTCGACCGAGCGGTCGATCCAGTCCTCGACCCCGTCCTTCTTGCGGCGCAGGATGTGCCAGTGCAGGGCCTCCTCGGGCTCCATGCCCTCGGTCGGGTCGGCGCTCTCCTCGGCCGCCTCCTCTCCCTTCGACTCGAAATGCGCGATGAAGCGCTCGAGGGCGTCGTCGCTCCGGTTGAAGACCAGGTCGTCGGTCAGCTCCCGCTCCTCCTCGGAGATCTCCGAGTAGGGCGTGATGTGGTTGGGGTTGACCATCGCCAGGTCGAGCCCGGCCTCGACGCAGTGGTGGAGGAAGACCGAGTTGAGCACGGCGCGCGGCCGCGGCGAGACGCCGAAGGAGACGTTGGAGACGCCCAGCGAGGTCTTCACGCCGGGGATCTCGGCCTTGATCCGGCGGATGCCCTCGATCGTCTCGACGGCCGAGGGCCGCCACTCCTCATCGCCCGTGGTGAGGGTGAAGGTGAGCGCGTCGAAGATCAGCGCCTCGGGGTCGAGGCCGTGCTCCCCGCAGGCGATGTCCCGCAGGCGCTTGGCGATCTCGACCTTGCGCTCGGCCGTCTTCGCCATCCCGGCCTCGTCGATCGTCAGCGCGATCAGCGCCGCCCCGTGCGCCTTGGCCAGCGGCGCGACGACGTCGGCCTTGTCGCGGCCCGCCTCGAGGTTGATCGAGTTGACGATCGCCCGGCCGGGGATCTGCTCGAGGGCGGCCTTGATCACCTCAGGCTCGGTCGAGTCGACCTGGATCGGCGCCGGCTGGGTCAGCGAGACCCGCTTCACCACTGCCGCCATCTGCTCGTCCTCGTCCTGGCGCTCGGTCAGCGCCACGCAGACGTCGAGCACGTGGGCACCCCCTTCGACCTGGTCTTCGGCGACTTGGACCAGCCCGTCGTAGTCGTCGGCGAGCAGCAGCTCCTTTGCCTTGCGCGAGCCCTGCGAGTTGACCCGCTCGCCGACCAGGGTCGGCCGCGGCTCCTGCACCAGGGGGGTGGAGGTCATCATCGAGGAGACCTCGGGCGCGCCCGGCGCCGGGCGCGCGGCCGGCGTTCTGCCGTCGACCTGCTCGCGGATCGCGGCGATGTGCTCGGGGGTCGTGCCGCAGCAGCCGCCGACGATGCCGACGCCGTAGCGCTCGACGAATTCCCCGAGGGTCGCCGCCAGCGGCCCGGGCTCTTCGGGGAAGATCGTCTCGCCGTCGGGCCCCTGCAGCGGCAGGCCGGCGTTGGGGATGCAGTGAACCGGCAGCGGGCTGGTCTCGCCGAGGAAGCGGATCGCGTCGCGCATGTCCTCGGGCCCGGTCGAGCAGTTGAGCCCGATCACGTCGACGTCGAGCGCCGTCAGCGTCGTCAGCACCGCCTGGATGTCGGTGCCGAGCAGCATCTTGCCGCCGTTCGGCAGCAGCGAGACGCTGGTCTGGATCGGCAGCGTGCGGCCGGTCTCCACGAACGCCTCGCGGGCGCCGAAGATCGCCGCCTTGACCTCGAGGATGTCCTGGGCGGTCTCGACGATGATCAGGTCGGCGCCGCCTTCGATCAGGCCGCGCGCCTGCTCGGCGAAGACCTCGACCAGCTTGCCGAAGCCGATGTCGCCCAGGGTCGGGTCGGTGGAGGCGGGCAGGAACCCGGTCGGCCCGATCGAGCCGGCGACGAAGCGCTCGTCCCCCGCCGCCCTACGGGCGATTTCCGCGGCCTTCGTGTTGATCTCCAGCGTGTGCTCGCCGAGCCCCCACTCTTCGAGCTTCAGCCGCGAGCCCTGGAAGCTGTCGGTCTCAACGACCTCCGCGCCCGCTTCAAGCATCGAGGCATGAACCCCCTCGATCACGTCGGGCCGGTTCAGCACCAGCGCCTCATGGCACTTGCCGGCGAGCCCCCCGTAGTCCTCCTGGGTCAGCTCGAACTGCTCCAGCGTCGCGCCCATGCCACCGTCGAAGACGACGACTCGCTCACGAGTAGCTCTCAGAAAGTCCCGCTCAGCCATGAACCTAAAGAGGGTATAGGGGTCGTGGCACCCTCCTGCGGAGACCGTCGCGCAGCAGATCGTCCGCCGGGGTGCGGGGCGTGGGGCCGGGAGCCTCCGGAGGAGGGTGCCACGACCCCTCCTCCGCGCTCGAGCTCCGGACTCAGCCGCGCAGGCCGAGGCGGCGGCGCCAGTCGCGCGCGTTGAGCGCCTGCGAGAGCCGGTTGATCAGGCCGCGGCGGGACTTGGTGTAGGGGTACCAGCTCGGTTCCCGCTTGCCGCCGACCCGGGTGATCACGGTCGATTCGATCCGGCAGTACTTCTTGATCCCCGGCTCGCCGTGGCGGTAGCCGATTCCCGACTCCTTCCAGCCGCCCATCGGCACGCCCATCGCCGCCATGTTGATGATGACGTCGTTGACGTTGACCGAGCCGGCCTCGATCCGGCGGGCGACGCGCTCGGCCCGCTCCTTCTCACCGAAGACCGAGGCGGCGAGGCCGTAGCGGCTGTCGTTGGCGAGCTCCACCGCCTGCTCGGCATCGCGCACCTTCATCACGCCGACCACGGGGCCGAAGGTCTCATCGCGCATCACCTTCATCGAGTGGTCGACGTCGACCAGCACGGTCGGCTCGAAATAGTCGCCGGGCCCGTCGCCTTTCTTCCCGCCGGTCAGCGCTCGGGCGCCGCTGGCGAGCGCGTCGTTGACGTGGTCCTCGACCACCGCTGACTGGTTCGGCGAGGTCATCGCGCCGACGTCCTTCTCGGGCTTGCGACCGTCGGCGCCCTGGCGCAGGCCGCCGACCTCCTTGGTCAGCTTGGCGACGAACTCGTCGTAGACGGGCTCCTCGACGTAGATCCTCTCGACCGAGATGCAGAGCTGTCCCGAGTTCACCATCCCGCCCCAGGCGGCGGCGTTGGCGGCGCGGTCGACGTCGGCGTCGGCGAGCACGACCATCGGGTCCTTGCCGCCGAGCTCGAGGCTGACCGGGGTCAGCGTCTCCGCGGCGCGGGCCATCACCTTGCGGCCGGTCCGGTCGGAGCCGGTGAACTGGACGTAGTCGACGTTGTCGATCAGGGCGCTGCCCGCCTCGCCGGTGCCGAGCACGCAGTCGAAGACGTCGGGAGCGCCGATCTCCTCCTTCCAGGCCTTGATCACTTCGATCAGGGTCATGGGTGTGAACTCGGAGGGCTTGACGACGACCGCGGCGCCCGCCTGCAGGGCGGGGATCGAGTCGCCGAGGCCCATCGCCAGCGGGAAGTTCCAGGGGGAGATCACGCCGACGACGGCATGGGGCCGGTAGCGGATGCGGAGCTTCTTGGCGGCGACCAGCGGTGAGTGGGGGCGGACGGTCTCCTCGCCGATGAACTTCTCCGCCTTGGTCCCGTAGAAGTTGATCAGGTCGGCGACGTAGCCGAGGTCCATGAAGACGTCGCCGCGCACCTTGCCGGTTTCGGCCTGCATCGTGTCGGCGATCTGTTCGCCGTTGTCAAGCATCCAGTCGCGCAGCTTGCCGAGCCAGTGATAGCGGCCCTCGATGCCGAGCGCCTCCCACTCGGCCTGGTTGGCGCGGACGCGAGCCACGGTGGCGGCGATCCTCTCCGGCGTGTCGACCTGGATCGAGCCGACCACGTTCCCGTTCGCCGGGTTGAGGACCTCGATGCGCTCGGCCGCCGTCGATGCCCCGTTTGCGCCGTTCGACCCGTTGACCGCCGTGCTCGTCTCCACAGTGCCGCTCTCCACTGGACGCTCCCTTCCTCGACCCTTTGGCTGGTCAGCCAACTGTAACCGCTAACGCGAGACGAGCCTGTAGACCGGGCCTTCCTGGGAGGTGACGTAGATCCGGCCCTGGGCGTCTTCGCCGAACGAGGTGGGGGTGGCGACGGTGAGCCCGAGGCCGCGGTCGCCGCTGGCGCCGTGCAGGTGCGGGACGAGGCCGCGAAGCTGTCCGGAGCAGTAGTCGGAGTAGACGTAGCGGCCGCGCAGCGCGGCCGGGCCTCCGGCGCCGACCACGTAGCCGCCGATGATCGAGCAGCTGCCGCCGTCACGGCCATGGTCGTAGGCCATGATCGGCTTGACCGTGCCGCCCGGGTCCGGGGTGCCGCCGTTCGCTTCGGTGTAGGGCGTGAAGCCCTCGAAGGCGTCCCAGCCGAAGTTGGCGCCGCTCGCCGCCGCCACCGTCGTGTAGTCGAGCTCCTCGAAGCGGTTCTGGCCGACATCTCCGATCGCGATCCGCTCCCGGCCCTGCGGGCCGCTGAAGGAGAAGCGGAAGGGGTTGCGCAGGCCGTAGCTGTAGATCTCGTCGCGGCCCGGCCGGCCGACGAACGGGTTGTCCGGCGGCACTGAGTAGGGACGGCCGCCCCTGGGGCTTGGGTCGATGCGCAGCAGCTTGCCCAGCAGGCTCTCCCTGCTCTGGGCGTTGTTGGGCGGGTCGCCGCTGGAGCCGCCGTCGCCGGTGCCGAGGTAAAGCAGCCCGCCGAGGAACTGAAGCTGGCCGCCGTTGTGATTGCCGTTGGCTTCGTGGGGGATCTCGAGCACGCTCCGCCGCGAGCCGTTCGCCGCCCGCACGGCGCCGCGTCGCTTGAACTCATCGACGCGGACGTTGCCCCGGTCGTCCGTGTAATAGACGTAGAAGCGCCGGCTCTGGGAGTAGTCCGGTGGGAAGGCGATCGAGAGCAGGCCGCGCTCGCCGCCGTCGTCGCTGACGAGTCCGTCGATGTCGAGGAAGGGATGGGGCAGGCGCCGCCCGTCGCGCAGCACCTCGACCCGACCGGCCTGCTCGACGACGAAGAGGAGCTTGGGGAAGCCCGGGGCGCCAGTCACATAGGTCGGCTGGTCGAAGCTGCCGATCTTCTTCAGACCCACCCCCGCGTTGGGCCGGGCGGGTTCGGGCTCCGGCGGGGATTTGGCGGTGCCGCAGGCCGGCAGCGCCACCAGCGCCAGCGCCGCGAAGACGATGCTCAGTCCGGCTCGCCGTCCCACGCGGGACAAGCTACTTGGCGGGCCCACCGGGCTTCTGGTCGACCACTTCTCCGGAGTCGGTGACTTCCTTGTTGAGGTGGGCGGTCGTTATCTGAGCGGTGAAGGAGCCCCCGGGTCGCACGCCCCCGGTCGTCTTCGCTCTGGCTTCGCTGCTGATGCCGGCGTCCACCGAGTAGACGACGGTCCAGCGCCCCGCCTTGACCGCGCTCAGCTTCCAGACGAGGTGAGCGGTCCGGCCCGGCTTCAGCGGGCCGAAGTCGAAGGTCTTCGGGTTGGCGGTTTCCGCCCCCGCCGGTTCGGGGGAGCCGGCAAAGCGCGGGTAGCGCGCCGCCAGCACCCAGACCGGCCGGTCCGGCTGGGCGAGGTCGGGCTGGGGGTCGCGGATGCCGAAGGGAAGGGTGGAGCCCTGCCCCTCCTTGCCGGCGATCGAGACGTTCACGACCAGCGCCGGGATCGTCTTGCGCCCGGTGTTGCGCACCGCGACCTTCATCAGCGCTGTCGAGCCGATGTGCTGGCGGGCCGGGAGGCTGGCTTCGGTGACCTTCACCGCGTAGGTGCCGGCCTGCTCGTTGGCATCGGAGGAGCTTTCGCCTCCGCAGGCCGCCACCGAGAGCGCCAGGGCGGCGCCGAGGGCAGCGGCGAGCGCGGCCCTCGAGCGGCGACGCGGTGCCTGTATGCGATGCCCCCCCAAAGCGGCCGGAACATACCACGGGGTTTCGGCTGCTCCGGAGCGTGTTAGCCCTAACTCAACAGTGCCCCCCGGCGCATCGCATAGACTCGTGCGAGGAGGAGGACGATGGTCGGATCTGCGGTCAACAGGGCATTTCTGCCCGCTAAGTCTCTGTTCGAACAGGTTGGGGACATGATGATCCTCACCGCTCGCACGCTCGTGTCTGCGGTCAAGCCCCCGTACCCGTATGGGGAGGAGTTCATCGGCCAGTTCCTCTTCGCCCTGCAGCTCTGCTGGTTCCCGCTGCTGATCTCCACCGTCGCCTTCGGCTTCGGCGCGCCCGGCCTGCAGGCCTCCAACTTCCTCTCCCTCTTCGGCGCCCTCGACCGGCTCGGCGGCTTCTTCGTCCTCGCCTCGATCCGCGAGTTCGCCCCCTTCGTCACCGCCGTCGTCGTCGCCGGCGTCGCCGGCACCGCGATCACCGCCGACCTCGGCGCCCGCAAGATCCGCGAGGAGCTCGACGCCCTGCAGGTGCTCGGCGTCGACCCGATCAAGAACCTGGTCGTGCCGCGCTTCCTGGCGCTGATGGTGATCACCGGCCTGCTCGACATCTACGCGCTGGTCTTCGGCATCTCCGGCGGGATCGGCGCCGAGCTGCTCTACCACCAGTCGCTCGGCGGCTTCTTTGCCACGCTCTTCTCCAACGCCTCGGTCACCGACCTCTGGGGCTCGGTGATCAAGTGCACGCTGTTCGGCGCGATCATCGCCGTGGTCTGCTCCTACAAGGGGATGACCGCGTCGGGCGGCGCCGCCGGAGTCGGGCGCGCCGTCAACCAGGCGGTGGTGATCGCCTTCATGGGCGTCTTCGCGTTCAACTACGCCTTCACCCAGACCCTGCTCGCCACCAACCCGGAGCTGCAGACGATCCGATGAACGCCTGGCTCGAGGTCCCGCGCGGCTGGCTCGACTCCTTCGGGGAGATCGCCCGCTTCGGCTCGCGCGTCGCCGGTCTCGTCTACAGCGGCCGCGTCCTGCGCTTCTTCGGCGAGAGCCTGCGCCAGGCCGGCATCCTGATCCTCGGCTCAGCCCTGATCATCTGGGGCCTCGTCTTCATCCTCGGCCTGCAGTGCGGGATCGAGGGCGCCTACCTGCTGCGCGCCCAGGGCGCGCCCGCATACGCCGGCGTCTTCTCCGCCTGGTGCGACCTGCGCGAGATCATGCCCTACGCCTTCGGCTACATGCTGGCGGCCAAGGTCGGCACCGGGATCGTCGCCGAGCTTGGCGCGATGCGGATCTCCGACGAGATCGACGCGCTCGAGGTGATGGGCGTGCCGCCCGTCACCTTCCTCTGCGCGACCCGCCTGCTCGCCGCCTGGATCGCCTTCCCCTTCATGTATCTGGTCGGGATCGGGATCATGTACTTCGCCAGCTACCTGGCGGTCGTCCAGCAGATCGGCGACGTCTCCTCGGGTGGCTACCTGCTGATCTTCTGGATGTTCCAGAACCCGCCGGATCTGTTCTTCAGCTTGATCAAGGGCATGTTCATGGCGACCGCCATAGTCATGGTCGGCTGCTATTACGGCTACACGGCGTCGGGAGGCCCGGTCGGGGTCGGCACCGCCACCGCGAAGTCGATGGTCCTCAACATCGTCTTGGTTCACATCATCGGGATGCTGGGCACCCTGGTCTTCTGGGGTGCCAACCCGCGGGCGCCGATAGGAGGCTGACTGGATTTATGGCTGATTCTGGGTCTATGGACGAGCACAGCGGTCCCTACGTCAGCGAGGACGGCTCCGTGATGGGGCGCGACTTCGTCATCCCCGGCGTCGACCCGGCCGAGTCCGATCCCTACCGCTTCCACACCGGGCGCAAGCGCGACCACGGCGGCGAGGACGCGATCGAGATCATCGACCTGGTCAAGCAGTTCGGCCGCGCCCGCATCCTCAACGGCCTCAACCTCGGCCTGCCCGAGGACCAGATCTCGATGGTGCTCGGCCCGTCGGGGACCGGCAAGAGCGTGCTGATCAAGCACATCGTCGGCCTGCTCTACCCGGACTCCGGCGACGTGCTCGTGCACGGCGAATCGATCCCGAACATGACCGACGATGAGCTCTTCGAGGTGCGCAAGAAGTTCGGCCTGCTCTTCCAGGACGGCGCCCTCTTCGGCTCGATGAACATCTACGACAACACGGCCTTCCCGCTGCGCCAGCACACCGACAAGAGCGAGGAGGAGATCGGCGAGATCTGCAACCGCCGGCTCAAGGAGGTCGGGCTCAGCGAGGCGGTCTACAAGATGCCGAACGAGCTCTCCGGCGGCATGCGCAAGCGCGCCGGCTTCGCCCGGGCGCTGGTGCTGGAACCGGCGATCGTGATGTTCGACGAGCCCGATTCCGGCCTCGACCCGGTGCGCACGGCGCTGCTCTGCGAGCTGGTGCGTGAGGTCCACGAGGAGAACGGCGGCTGCTACCTGGTGATCAGCCACGACCTCAACACGGCGCGGCGCGTCTCCGACTTCATCGCCGTGCTCTGGAACGGCAAGATCGTCGAGTCGGGGCCGAAGGAGGAGCTCTTCGACTCCGAAAACCGGTTCGTGTCGCAGTTCCTCAATGCGGACGTCACCGGTCCGCTCTCGATGGATTGAGCTCGGTTGCCGCCTGGGCGGCCCGCCACGCGCGGACCGTCCTCGTCGTATCGGCCCTGCTCGCCATCGCCGCCGGCCTCGCGGCGACGCGGCTGCCGACCAGCGCCGGCACCGACACGCTGGTCGATTCGAGCAGCGAGAGCTATCGCGCGACGCAGCGCGTGCGGGAGGTCTTCGGCGAAGAACCGGTGGTCGTCGTCGCCGAAGGCGACCTGCAGGAACTGATCCTCACGCCCAACCTGGGCCGCCTGCTGCGCCTGGAGGGCTGCCTCTCCGGCAACGTGCCGAAGGGGGCGACGCCGATCCCGGGGCCGTGCGCCGAGCTGGCGCGGCTCGATCCGGTTCAGTTCCTGGTCGGGCCGGGAACCTTCCTCAACGAGGCGGTGATCCAGATCGACAGCCAGCTGCGGCGGCTGGCGGCGAGCGTGCCCCCGGCCCAGCTGCGCGAATTCCTGCTCCAGGTCGCGGCGCGCTACGGAATCACCAGCGCCCCCAGCATCGGCAACCCCGACTTCCTCGCCGCGATCGTCTTCGATCTGCGCCGCTCGCGCGGCACGCCGAAGTCCCGCCTCGCCTACCTCTTTCCCAACAACCACTCGGCCCAGATCGTCCTGCGCCTGCGGCCGAACCTGAGCGAAGCCGAGAAGAGCCGGGCGCTGGCCCTGGTTCGCGAAGCCGTCTACGACACCACCCCGAGGCGCGCCTGCGCGTTCAAGGGCGAGCCCGAGGCCTGCTTCGCCCTGCACGGCGGCGGCCAGTACACGATCTCCGGCGCCCCGGTCGTGATCGAGGGCGTGGCCGGGGCCCTGAAGAGCGCCCTCTCGATCCTCTTCGGCGTCGCGGTCGTCGTGATGGCTCTCGCCCTCCTCCTCGTCTTCCGCTCCCGCTTCCGACTGTTGCCGCTGCTGATCGCCCTGATGGCGGCGGCCATCGCCTTCGGCCTCCTCGCCCTGGTTGGCGGCTCGCTGACGATGGCCTCGATCGCGGTGATGCCAATCCTGATCGGCCTCGTGGTCGACTACGCGATCCAGCTCCAGGCGCGCTTCGACGAGGCGGCCGAGGCGGGCGCCGAGGGGGCGGAGGCGGCGCGCCAGGCTGCCGCCAGGGGCGGCCCGGCCATCGCCGTGGCGTGCCTCGCCACGGCGGCGGGCTTCCTCGTGCTCCTGCTCTCGCCGGTGCCGATGATCCGCGGCTTCAGCTGGCTTCTCGCGGCGGGCATCGTCATCGGCCTTGCGCTTGCCATGACGGCCGGCTTCGCCGCTCTCAGCCTCCGCCCCCCGCGCTCGGGCGGGGCCGGGCCGTCCTTGGGGGGTCCATATAGGCATCTCCGGGCCGGCACGTCGCTGGCGCTGGCGCACCCGCGCCGCGTCCTGGCCGTGGGGGCGGCGCTCGCCCTCGTCGGCTGGGGGCTGGGCACCCAGATCGAGACGGTCTCGGACGTTCGCGCTCTCGGCCCGCAGGGCCTGCGGGAGATCAGGGACCTCAATCGCGTGCAGGACGCCACCGGGGTCTCCGGCCAGCTGCAGGTCGCGGTCGAAGCGCCGGACCTTTCCGATCCCGCCACGATTCGGTGGATGGCGGACTTCAAGCAGCGGGTGCTGAGCGAGAACGGCTTCGCGGGGCCGCGTCCGAGCTGCCTCGAGGCCGAAATCTGCCCGGGCCCGGCGCTCTCCGACTTTCTCACCACCGGCGGCAACGCGGAGCTGAGCGGCAAGGACATCCGCGCGACGCTGCGCGAACTGCCCGCCTACGACCTCGAGCAGGTCGCGCCCGTCGACCCGGGGACCGGATTGCCGGGGCACCTGGCGCTGCTCAGCTTCGGGATCAGGGCCCAGTCGCTGGAGGCGCAGCAGGCGCTGATCGAGCGGGTGCGGTCGGAGGTGGGGGAGCCCGGTGCGCCGGGTGGGCCGCCGGCGGGCGTGAAGGTGCGGTTCGCCGGGCTGCCCGTGATCGCCGCGGCCGCCGCCTCGGACCTCTCCTCAAGCCGCTACTGGCTGACGCTGGCCGGGCTTGCCGCCGTTGCGCTCGTCCTGCTCGTCGCCTACCGCTCGCCGAGACGGGCGCTGGTTCCCCTGGCCCCGGTCCTGCTCGCCAGCGGCTGGTCGGCGCTGGTCCTCTGGCTGACCCAGATCCCGCTCAACCCGATGTCGGCCGCGCTGGGAGCGCTGACGATCGCGATCGCCACCGAGTTCAGCGTCATCCTCTCGGCTCGCTTCCACGAGGAGCGGGGCGGCGGGCTCTCGGCTGCCGAGGCGCTGCATGCCGCCTTCGCTCGCACCGGGCCGGCCGTGCTCGCCTCCGCGGTCACCGTGACGGCCGGCTTCGCCGTCCTGATCGCCAGCGATATAGGCATGCTGCGGGAGTTCGGCTTCGTCACCGTCGTCGACCTCGCCGTCGCGTTGCTCGGGGTGATGCTGGCGCTGCCGGCGGCCCTGGTCTGGATGGAGGAGCGGTGAGGGACCGCTACTCGCTGATCGTCGGCCTGCTCTTCGCGGCGATCATCGCGATCGCCGCGATCAACACGCTCGAGAACAAGGACGAAGGCACCCTCGGCCTCGACAAGGTCGCGCGGCGCTGGCCGTTGCCCGAGTTCGCCGTCCCCCGCGCGGCCGGTCGGCTGGAAGGCGACGCCAACGTCGCCCAGGACGATTGCGCGACGGCGCAGACCCCCTGCGCCGAGCGCCGGGAGCCGGCCTGCCGGATCGACACGCCCGGCGCGATCCGCGTCTGCGACCTCTTCGAACGGCCGCTGGTGATCTCCTTCTGGTTCTCCCACGGGGGCAACTGCGTGGAAGAGCAGGACGTGGTCGACCGCGTCTACGCGCGGTACCGTGGCCGGGTGAGCTTCCTCTCGCTGAACGTCCGCGACGATCGCGACGCCGTTCGCGAATTGGTCCGCAGCCACCGCTGGCGGATGCCGGTCGGCTACGACCGCGACGGGGCGGTCGCCAGCCTCTACAGGATCGGCGGCTGTCCCACCTTCGCCTACGCCTACCCCGGGGGCACGCTGCAGAGCGCGAGCATCGGCGAGCTGACCGTGACACAGCTCGAAGCGCACGTCGATGCTCTGCTGCGTGCCACCCGCGCCGCGGAGGTCGGTTGAGATGCCGAGCGCCGAGCGGGCCGGCGAGAAAACGGATTGGGAGCCCCTGCCCGAGCAGGGTTGGGTGGCGCCGCACATCGCCGCCGAGTTCCCCGGGCTCGGCATCGCCTGGGTCGAGGTCGACGGCAGGCCCCGAAACAGCCCGGAGCCGGTGCGGCGTCGGCTGAGCGATCTCTCCGACCGCTTCTACGGCTCGCACGCGATCCACATGCGCGAGCGGCCGATCCCCTGGGCCTACCGGGTCTTCTTCCGGCAGATCGGGCTCGACCCCGATCGCACCCGGACCCCGGTCGAGCAGCTCGCTCTCGACCGGCTCCACGACGGCGCCTTCACCAGCCGTGGCATGCCCTCCGACGCGCTCACCGTCGCCACGGTCGAGACCGGGGTCGCGCTGCGCGCCTTCGACGCCGAGCGCGTCGAGGGCCGGCTCTGCATCCGCGACACGGCACCTGGGGAGGGCCTGCCCGGCAAGGCGGGAGAGCTCGCGCAGGGGACTCTGGCGATTGCCGACGAGCGGACGCCGCTTTCCCTGCTCTTCGGCGAGAGCACCGAGGATCGCGACGCCGTCGGTCCCCAGGCGCGCCGCATCGTGGTCGCCGCTGTGCAGGTCAAGGGCGTTCCCCAGGCGTCGGTGGACGAGGCCCTCTGGATCGCCTGCGCCGCGATCGAGGCCTGAATCACCCTGAGGCCCATCCCGGTAGGGGTTCCACTTAACTTTTCGGTGGAGAGTCGCCGGGCTGGCGCCGCTAGCTCACGACGAAAAAGTACAAGACGTTGCACCCCTACCGGGATGGGCCTTAACGTGGTTCTCGCTTTCGGTCGCGGGGCGGTGATCTACACTCGACCTGGGTTTATGCCGGACGTGCTTGAACGAGAGACGCTCACTGCGCTTCGAGTTGGAGGCGATGAGCGGCTTGCGCGCGCTGAGCTGCGGCGCCAGATCGGCCGGCTCGAGCACGAGCTCTCCCGTCTCTGCGCCGAGGCCTTTCCTCGACTGGAGCTCGACGCCGGCGTCGCCGGTGGGTTCCGCGAGCCGCGAATCGCCGGGCTCGAGGAGCTCGAGCGAGTCCGCGACGCGCTGGCCGAGCGGATCGGCGCAGCCCGCCAGGCTCTCGACCAGCGCCATGAGCTGGAGACGAGCAACCGCGAGCTGCTGCGCCGCATGATCGAGGCACCCGCCGAGCACAAGTGGATGCGGATCTCACGCACCGACGTCGGCGAACCCGGCTGCGGTCACTGGCACTCGCTTCCGCGCCTCGGTCCCCTGGGCATGCTGATGGGCTGGTGGCGGGTCAAGGTCTCATCTGGATGTCCGTTATCCGCGCGGCTTGCGGCCGTTGAGCGAGAGGCGGGGGGCAGAGGAGCGACCCCAGGCGCCCTGGGGGAGCTTTCCGCTTGCCGAGCTGACGGTGCTGGCCGGCATCGTGGCCCTGGCGATCGGGTTCTTCGGCGGCAGCGTCACCGCGGTCGCCCTCGGCGTTGTCCTGGCCGGCCTCGGCGGAATGGCCACCGCGGCGACTGAGCATTTCGCCGGCTACCGCTCGCACACCACCCTGCTCGCCGGCACCGCCTTCGTGATCGTCGTCGGTGGCCTCTACTACGTGGCCGGGCTGATCCTGGCGATCTGCCTTGGCGCTGGAGCAGTCGCTTTCCTCGCCGCCTTCATCGCCCTGCGCAGAGCTTTTCAACGCGCCTCGGGCGGTCTTTCCTTCCGGGTCGGCCGCTTCGGCGGCGGTTAGACCAGGACGGCCGGCTGTTCGCTCGTGTCGCGCGAGCCCAGCTCGGTCGAGAGCAGGGCACGCTGGCGCGAGGTGAGGGTGCCGAGGCGCTTGTTCTCGTTGAGCGCCAGGGCGATCAGGAACTTGCGGGCGCGGGTCCGACCCCAGCGGCGCTGGCTGGTCAGCAGCTCGGCGAGGGTCATGCTCTCGGTCTCCCAGGGGCAATCCCGGATGACTTCGGCGGCATCGACGTCGCCCCGGGCGATCGAGCGCTTCAGCTCCGCCCTCGCGAGTCGCACGCGATTGGCGCGGGCGAGCGCCTGCATGTGCTGTGGGGCCTGGATTGCGGAAGCGGTCGTCTGTGCAGGGGCGATCGAAGCTGCGTCCACTGGGACTCCTCCCTTCGGGGTCAATTAACTGGGTAGCTCTGTGCGCCGCACCGGTGAGTGCTTCCCGGCCTGGATCGAGTCGAGTTCTCCACCATTCGCGTCCCTGCCCCGGGATGCGATCGGCGCGTGGCCAAGCTATGCGCGGCGGGCGTGAGCGTCAACCCGGCTAAACGGAAGCGGGTCCGACTCGCCCGCTAAGAGCATCTTTTTCAGGGCCGCGAACAAGTTGCTCAGTTTTCGCCAAGGGCGAAACTACCCCGAGCGGGGTAGATCGGGGAAGTCCCCGATCACCCGGGCGATCGTGCCGAGGGCGGCGTCGAGATGCTCGCGCTCGTGGGTCGCCATCAGGCTGGTGCGCAGCAGCGCCCCGCCGGGGGGGACCGCCGGGTGGATCGCGACGTTGGTGTAGACGCCGGCGTCGAAGAGCGCCTTCCAGAGCAGCACCGCCTGCCAGTCGTCGCCGACGAGGACCGGCACGACCGGAGTCGTGGCCACCGTTCCGTCGGGAAGGGTGCCGGGCTCGATGACCTCGAGGCCGAGGTGCCGCAGGCCCTCGCGCAGGTAGGAGGCGTTGTCGAGCAGCGCCTCGAAGAGCTGCGGGCCGTCGGAGCGGATCACGCGCAGCGCCTCCAGCGCCGCGCCGACCGCGGCCGGCACCGCCGAGGCGCTGAAGACGAAGGAGCGCGAGGCGATCCGCAGGTACTCGATCACGTCGGCGGGGCCGGCGACGAAGCCGCCGCAGGAGGCGAGGCTCTTCGAGAAGGTCCCCATGCGCAGGTCGACCTCGTCCTCGAGCCCGAAGAGCTCGCAGGCGCCGGCGCCGCGCGCGCCGAGCACCCCGGCCCCGTGCGCCTCGTCGACCATCAGCCGGGCGCCGTACCCCTTGCAGAGCTCGACGATCCGCGGCAGGTCGCAGACGTCGCCCTCCATCGAGAAGACGCCGTCGACGACGACGAGCACGCCGCCGCCGTCCTCCGCCGCCCGCTGCAGCATCTTCTCCAGCTTGTCCATGCGGTTGTGGCGGAAGGGGCGCAGCTTGGCGCCGGAGAGGCGGCAGCCGTCGAGGATCGAGGCGTGGTCGCCGGAGTCGACGATCACGGTGTCGCCGGGCTCGAGGATCGTGCCGATCGTGCCGAGGTTCGACTGGTAGCCGGTCGAGAAGACGATCGCGTCCTCGGTCCGCATCCACTCGGCCAGCTCGCGCTCGAGCGCGACGTGCAGCGGCGTGGTGCCGTTCAGCAGCCGTGAGCCGGTGACCCCGGTGCCGTAGGTCTCCAGCGCGTCGCCCGCCGCCTGCTTGACCCGCTCGTCGCCGGTCAGGCCGAGGTAGTTGTTGGAGCCGAGCATGATCGTCTCGCGCCCCTCCATCTCGACCACCGGGCCGGCCTGCGAGGTGAGCAGGCGGAAGTAGGGGAGGAGGTCGTGCTGCTTGGCCGCTTCGAGCTGCTCGAGGCGGTCGTGGCTGCGCGCCTTCTCGAAGACGTCGACGGGCGCCCTGGCGGTTTCGCTCATGGCCAGAGTGTAGGTTCACGCTCCCATGGCAAGCGTGAGCATCCGCCCGGTCCGCAGCAAACGCGACCTGAAGCGCTTCGTCAAGGTCCCCTTCGCCCTGCACCGCGAGCACCCGCAGTGGGTCGCCCCGCTGATCTTCGAGCGGATGGAGTTCCTCAACCGCGACAAGAACCCCTGGTTCGAGCACGGCGAGGCCGAGTTCCTGATCGCCGAGCGCGACGGCGAGCCGGTCGGCCGGATCAGCGCCCACCTCGACCATCGCTGGGACGAGTTCCAGGGTGGCGGCGACGCGATGTTCGGCTTCTTCGAGACCGCCGAGGATCCCGAGGTCGCGGCGGCGCTGCTCGGCGCGGCCACAGAGTGGGCGCGGGCCAGGGGCCGGGATCGCATCCTCGGCCCGATGGACTTCACCACCAACGACGAGATCGGCATCCTGATCGAGGGCTACGAGCGTCGGCCGATGATCCTCGAGCCCTGGCACCCGCCCTTCTACCGCACGCTGATCGAGGCCGAGGGGTTCGGCAAGGCGATGGACGTGCAGATGTGGGAACTGCAGTTCGGCGACCTGAAGGAGGGGGAGCGCTTCGACCCGTCGATCCACGCCGCCGCCGAGAAGGCGCTGCATGACGAAGGGATCTCGATCCGCAACATGCGCAAGCGGGACATGGCGAACGAGGTGCGGCGCTTCATGGACGTCTACAACGAGGCATGGGGCGACAACTGGGGCTTCGTCCCGATCACCGACGCCGAGGTCGAGTTCCAGGCCAAGAACCTGAAGCAGGTGATCGACGAGGACTGGGCCTACATGGCCGAGAAGGACGGCGAGGTGATCGGCGCCGCGCTGACCCTGCCCGACATCAACCAGGTGATGGCGAAGCTGAACGGACGCCTGCTGCCCTTTGGCTGGCTCCGCTTCCTGCTCGGCAAGGGCAAGGTCGACCAGCTGCGCGTCTTCGCCCTCGGCGTCAAGCACGAGTACCGCCACAGCGGCGTCGCCGCCGGCCTCTATCTCAAGCACCTGGAGACAGCGCAGAAGCCGGGCACGATCGAAGGTGGTGAGATGGGCTGGATCCTCGAGACCAACGGCCCGATGAACCGGGCGATGGAAGGCATGGGCGGCACGATCGTCAAGAAGTACCGCGTCTACGAGAAGGCGCTGGGCGCGTAGCCCTCCAGGGCTCAGCCGATCCGCGCAAGGTGCGGCATGTCCGCTGTTGCCCGCCGCGGCCATCGCTACAGTCGGCCGGGTGGCCAGCATGGACCTAGAGCCGGTCGCGGTTCGAGTCCTCCCCCGCGAGACCTCCGCGCCCCTGCCCGTTCGCAGCGAGGCGAAGACCGCCGCCATCGCCGCCGCCGGCGGCGTGCTGGCCGGCGCGGTCACCGTTGCCGCCGTGCGGGCGGTCGGGTCCGCCGCCGGGCGCAAGAAGTCTTCGGGCCGCCTCTCGCGGCGCGAGCGGCCGGCAAACGTGCTGGCCAGCCGCTCCTTCCTGGTCGACGTCCACCTGCTGGGGCGGTGAGCCTCGAGGCAGAGGTACGTCCGCCCTCGCCGTATCGCCTGCCGGCCTACGGCGGCGAGGACGGCGTGATGCGGGCGGAGGGCGGCGTCCTCAACCGCCTGCTCCAGGTCGAGGGATGCCCGGTCCTGGTCCGCGCCTGGGAGCCGGGGAGGGGGCGGGTGGCGTTGCGCGCCGAGCCGCTCGACCCCGGCTCGATCGCCGTCCCGGGCACGGCCGCCGCCGTCCCCGAGCGCGAGGCCGGCGCGGCGGAGCTGGAGCTGGCCCTGGAGCGGATGCGCTTCGCGCTCGGCGTCGACGACGACCTGACCGAGTTCTACCGCCGCTTCCGCGGTGATCCGCTGCTCGGGCCGCTGCTGCGCCGCCGGCCGCACCTGCGGCCCCGCCGCCGCCCCTGGCCCTGGGAGGCGCTCGCCTGGGCGGTGGTCAAGCAGCTGATCGAGAGCGGTCGCGCGGCCCGCATCCAGCGCCGCATGGTCGGCCGCTGGGGCCTGCGGATCGGCCCGGGGCGGGACGGGCTCCACGACGTGCCGAGCGCGGTGACGATCGCCGGCCGTGCTCCGGTCGAACTCGAGTCGATGGGGCTGGCGCTGAAACGGGCGATCGCCCTGCGCTCCGTCGCCCGCGACATCGCGGCGGGCCGCTGCGACCCCGGCGATCCCAGCGCCGACCGGCGCCTGCTCGGTACCCGGGAGATCGGCCCCTGGACCGTGCAGTGCCTCGGCCTCTTCGGTCGCGGCGACCCCGATTCGCTGCCGGCCGGCGACCTGATCTACCTGAAGCTGGTCGGCCGTCTGGCCCGCCTGGGCCGCCGGGCGACGGTCGAGGAGGTGGAGGAGTTCTACGCTCCATACGCCCCCTTCCGGGGCCTGGCCGCCACCTGGTCGACGAGCGCCGCATAGCCCCGTCGCCGAACTGCATCAAATTCCCTATCCAGCCGGATGGGAACTTGATGCAGTTGCGGGGCGGCGGCCCGGACTCAAGCGTGCGTGGCGGCCGCCGATAAGGCGAGGGATGGAGCAGACGACGCGGGGCGGGAGCTGGCCCGAGAAAAGAGTCACCGAGTTCCTCGACCAGATCTCGGCCGGGGGCGAGGACTACCGCCGCCTGGTCGAGCGGCTGCCCGCGATCGTCTACGCATCCGAGCTCGGCGAGAACGGCCGCTGGCGCTACGTCAGCCCGCAGGTCGAGGAAATCCTCGGCTACACGCCGGAGGAGTGGCTTGCCGACCCCGAGCTATGGGCCAGCTTGCTGCACCCCGAGGATCGCGAGCGGGCCCTCTCCCAGGAGACGCGCAAGACGATCGGCAACCGCAACCCGCCGCCGGTGGACTACCGGATGGTCACCCGCGACGGCCGCACCGTCTGGATCCTCGACGAGGCCGTGCTCGAGCCCGACGAAACCGGCACTCCGGTCTGGCACGGCGTCCTCTACGACATCACCGAGCGCAAGAGCGCCGAGCAGGAGCTGCAGCGCGCCGCCGCCCAGCAGGCGGCCGTCGCCCGCCTCGGCGGGCGGGCGCTGAAGGACAGCGACCCCGACCTGCTGATGCGCGAGGCGACCGCGCTGATGACCGAGATCTATGGGGTCGACGCGGCCTGCATATGGGAGATCGGCCGCGACGGCCGCCGCCTCGGATTGCGAGCCGGGCTCGAGGAGCTCGTGGTCGGCTCGGAGCGCGCCTCGGCCGCGCGCGACTCGCACGCCGGCGCGGCGCTCGACTCGCGCCTGCACGTGATCGTCGACGACTGGTCGACGGAGCGGCGCTTCTCGATGCCGCCGGCGCTGCGGGTGATGGGGGTGCGCAGCAGCCTCGCCGTCCTGATCGACGGCAAGCAGCAGCCCTTCGGCGTGCTCGACATCCACTCGACCGAGGCGAACCGCTTCACCCCGCAGGACGTGCACTTCGTGCAGGCCTCGGCCAACGTCCTCGCCGATGCGATCGAGCGTCACACGGCGGACCAGGCGCTGCGCCACCGCGTCCTGCACGACCCGCTGACCGGGCTGCCCAACCGGCTCAGCTTCGTCGACTCGCTCGGCGACGCGCTCAAACGCAGCACCGTCTCCGGCTCACCGGTTGGGATCCTCTTCCTCGACCTCGACAACTTCAAGCTGATCAACGACAGCATGGGGCACCACGCCGGCGACGAGCTGCTGCGCGCGGTGGCGCCGCGCCTGCGCGCCCACCTGCGGCCGGGCGACATCGTCGCCCGTTTCGGCGGCGACGAGTTCGGCATCCTCGTGGATCGCCTCGCCGACGAGGACGAGGCGGTGGCAATCGCCGATCGCATCGCCGCGGCCTTCGCCGAGCCCTACCCGATGGGCGGCGTCGACCACTTCGTCAGCGCCAGCGTCGGGATCGCGGTCGCCCGGCCCTCGGCGCGCGAGCCGATCGACGCCGACTTCCTGATCCGCGACGCCGATGCGGCGATGTACCGGGCGAAGGAGCGCGGCCGCGCCCGTTGCGAGCTCTTCGACGCGGAGATGCGGGCCGGGGCGCTGCGCCGGCTGGAGGTGGAGCGCGAGCTGCGCGGCGCGGTCGAGCGCGAAGAGCTGGAGCTCCACTACCAGCCGCTGCTCACCCTGCGCAGCGGTGAGATCACCGGCTTCGAGGCGCTGGTGCGCTGGCGCCACCCGGAGCGCGGCCTGCTCGACCCCGGCGACTTCGTCTCCGTCGCCGAGGACAGCGGCCTGATCGAGCCGATCGGGCGCTGGGCGCTGGAAAGCGCCTGCAGCCAGATCCTCGAGTGGCACCAGCTGCGCCCCGACGAGCGGCCCTTCGACGTCTCGGTCAATCTCTCGGCGCGTCAGGTGACCCACCGTGACCTGGCCGCGTCGATCGCCGAGATCCTCGGCGCCAGCGGCCTCGAACCCGTTCACCTGCGGCTGGAGATCACCGAGACCGTCCTGGTCGAGGAGTCGGCCACCGCTGTCGGGACCCTGGAAGCGCTGAGCGAGATCGGCGTCGGCCTCGTCCTCGACGACTTCGGCACCGGCTACTCCTCGCTCGCCTACCTCAACCGGTTCCCCTTCGACGGCCTGAAGATCGACCGCTCCTTCATCGACGCGCTTGGCGTGGAACAGGAGCGCACCGCGATCGTCGAGGCGATCATCGGCATGGCCCGCGCCCTCTCACTCGACGTGATCGCCGAGGGTGTCGAGAACGAGGCGCAGATGTCCGAGCTGAGCCGGCTCGGCTGCGACTACGCCCAGGGACACCTCTTCTCGCGGGCGCTGCCGCCGGAAAAGATCTCCACCCTGCTCGGCGAAGGCGCCTCGCTCTATTCGGGGATCTCGCCCGGCAGGTAGGCGTTGCTGAGCACGCTGGTCGTCGGCGGCAGCGCCGAGATCAGCTCGTTGTCGCGCATCCAGCCGATGAACTCGCGCCACTGGCCCGGGTCCATGTAGCCGTAGGGGTGGCCGGACCGGGCCGGGTTCAGCAGCGGCAGGGTCGCCGCCAGCTCAGCCCGGGTCAGCTTCGGATCGAGGTCGGGGTTTGCTTCCAGGAGAGCTTTGGCCGTTGCCTTGGGGTTGGCCGCCGCCGCCGCGGTGCCGCGCGCGAGGGCCGCGATGAAGAGGCGGACCGGCTCGGGGTCATCTTCGAGTCGCTTGCCCTGGGCGACGAGGACCAGCTCGTCGTAGGTGGGGACGCCGAGCTGGTCGACGGGGGTGACGACCGGCTCCATGCCGCGCAGGCGCAGGTCGACGCCCTCGACGTTGAGGAAGCCGCCGAGCATCGCCTCGGCGCGGCCGCCGGCGATCGCCGGCAGCAGGCCGAAGCCGACGTTGACGGCCTTGACGTCGGACGGGGTGAGCTTGGCCCGAGCCAGGATCGTCTTCAGGTAGGCGTCCTGGTAGGGGATGCCGGCCGTGGCGATCGTCTTGCCGCGCAGGTCTGCGACCCCCTTGATCCCGGACTTCTTCAGCCAGATCATCGAGGTGAGCGGCCGGTTGACGAGGGCGGCGACCGAGCGCACGTCGAGGCCCTGTTCGTGCGCGAGCAGCACCTCGGGCTCGTAGGAGATGGCCAGGTCGGTGCGGCCGGCGGCGAGCAGCTTGATCGGCGCCGCCGGGTCGGCCGGCGTGTGGATGCTGACGTCGAGGCCGGCTTCCTCGAAGTAGCCGAGCTTCTGCGCCATGTAGATCCCGGCGTGGTCCGGGTTGGGGTAGAAGTCGAGGGTCAGGCTGAGCGGCTGCGCTTCGCCGCTGACTTCCTCGCTCTTCTCGCCGCAGGCGACAAGGCCAAGGGCGAGCGCGAGCAGGGCCACGGCGAGGGCGAGCGCCGGGATCGGGGAGCGCTTCATCGCGGGAGTTCTATCGCCATGTGACGACGCGGCGCTCCGCGAGGGCGACGAGGCCGAAGAGAGCGAGAGCCATGGCCGAGAGGATGACGACCGTCGCGAACAGTCGCGCTGTCTCGAACTGGGCGTTGTCGTAGAGGATCATGTGCCCCAGCCCGGAGTCGGCGCCGACCCACTCGCCGAAGACGGCGCCGATAGGGGCCAGTACGACGGCGAGCCTGGCGCCGGTGAAGAAGTAAGGCAGCGCGGTGGGCGCCTCGACGCGGAACAGGATCTGCGAGCGCGATGCGTCGAGCGTGCGCATCATCTTCGCCGCCTCGGGATCGACCGAGCGCAGGCCGGCGAGCACGCTGACCGCGATCGGGAAGAAGCAGATCAGGGCGATGACAGCGACCTTGGGCCAGATTCCGTAGCCGAACCAGACGACCAGGACCGGGGCGATGACGAGGATCGGAACGGTCTGAGAGGCGACGATCAGCGGGTTGAAGGTGTCCTTCAGCACCCCCGACAGGTGCATTGCCGCCCCGAAGCCCACCCCGACCGCGAAAGCGAAGCCGAGCCCGAGGAGCATCTCGCGCAGCGTCACCCAGGCGTTTTCGGTGAGCAGCGAGCGGCTCTGCCAGAGCGATTCCGCGATTTCGGCGGGGGAGGGGACGAGGAAGCTCTCGAGGTTGAGCAGGTCGGCGAGCGCCCCGGTCGAGGCGGCGACCTGCCAGGCCCCGAGCAGCACCGCAAGCAGCAGGGTTGGCAGCAGCCAGCGCCTCATCGCGCGCCCTCGCGCAGCGCCTGCATCGCCCGCTCGCGCACGGCGACGAACTCGGGGTCGGTGACGGCCTCGTCGCGCGCCGGCGCGCGCGGCGCCGGCGCGCTCAGCTCGTCGATCGTCCGCGCCGGCCGCGCCGAGAGCACGACGATGCGATCGCAGAGGTAGAGCGCCTCCTCGATGTCATGGGTGACGAGGACCACGGTGCGCGGGTCGGCACGCAGCGCGCCGGCCAGCCACTCCTGCATCTCGGCCCGGGTGATCGCGTCGAGGGAGGCGAACGGCTCGTCGAGCGCCAGCACCGGCTTGCCGGCGACGAGCGTGCGCAGGAAGGCGACCCGCTGCCGCATTCCGCCGGAGAGCTCTGTCGGTTTGGCGCGCTCGAAGCCGGCGAGGCCGAAGCGAGAGAAGAGCTCGGCCGCCTGGCGCCGGGCCGCTACGCGGCCGATGCCGCGGTTGCGCAGGGCCAGCGCCGCGTTGTCGATCGCCGCGAGCCAGGGCAGGAGCAGGTCGCGCTGGGGCATGAAGGCGCAGCGGGCGAGGCGGCCGGCCGGGTCCTCGGCGCCGCCGAGCGCCACCGTGCCCCGCTGGGGCTCGCGCAGGCCGGCGATCAGCTCGAGCAGGGTCGACTTGCCGCAGCCCGAGGGCCCCACCAACCCCAGCACGCCGTGGGCCGGGACGCTCAGGTCGAGGCGCTCGATCGTCAGCAGCTCGCCGTAGGAGTGGCCCAGGCCCCGGATCGAGACTCCGGCGGCCCCCTCTGAGCCCGAGGCAGGGGATGCGCTCGCGACGCTGAATTCCTTGGCTTTCGCGGGCATCTCGGGTATCCTGGCGCACTCGCGCTCCTGACCTAAAAGGTCAGGAAAGTCGATAACTACCCAGCGCGAAACTCATATGGACCCGGCAATCATCGTCTTTGGACTAGGAATCGGCGTGCTCGTCGGCATGACCGGCATGGGCGGGGGATCCCTGATGACCCCCCTGCTGATCCTGATCTTCGGCATCCAGCCGACGACCGCGATCGGCACCGACATCTTCTACTCGGCGGTCACCAAGACCGTCGGCGGCTGGCGCCACCTGCGCATGAAGACGGTGAACATGGAGCTGGTCAAGTGGCTGGCGCTGGGCAGTGTGCCGGCCGCAGTGCTCGGCGTGGCGATCGTCTCGGTGCTGGCGGACCACATCGGCGAAGACCGGCTCGATTCGCTCGTCTACGCGGTGCTCGGCGGCACCCTGCTGATGGTCGGCATCATCACCCTGGCCCGGGCCCTGATCCTGCGCAACCTGGTCGACGAGCGCGACCGCTTCGAGGTGGAGCGGCGGCACAAGGTCGCCGCGGTCGTGATCGGCGCCACCACCGGCTTCGTGATCGGGGTCACCTCGGCCGGCTCGGGAACCGTGATCGCGATCCTGCTGATCGCCGTCTACCGGCTGGCCCCGAAGAAGGTCGTCGGCACCGACGTCTTCCACGCCGCGATCCTGCTCTGGGCGGCGGGCATCGCCCACTGGATCGGCGGCAACGTCGACTTCGTCCTCGCCGCGAACATCCTGCTCGGCTCGATCCCGGGCGTGATCGTCGGCGCCGCCCTCTCGGGCAGAGCGCCTCAGGGCTTCATCCGCACCGCCCTCGGCGTGGTCCTGATCGGCTCCGGGATCGTGACCATCCAGAAGGGCGACCCCAACGTCTGGCCGATCGCCGCGGCGGTCGCCGCCCTGGGCCTCGGCGCGATCCTCGCCGCCCCGCACTGGCTGCACAGGCGCCGCGAGCGGGAAGCGCAAGCTGCCGCTCGCGCGGCGGCGCTGGCGCCGGACACGGTCGGCTGACTGATTAACTAGCTGTCTATGCGCGTTTCGGCGAAGGCTGACTATGCCGTGCGGGCCGCAGCTGAGCTCGCCGCGGCCGATGACGGACCGGTCAAGGGCGAGAAGCTGGCGGAGGCCCAGGACATTCCCCTGCAGTTCCTCGAGCACATCCTGCTCGAGCTCAAGCACGCGGGGATCGTCCGCGCCCGCCGCGGCGCCAAGGGGGGCTACTGGCTCGCCCGCCCGGCCGATGAGGTGACGATCGCCGACGTGGTCCGCGCGGTCGAGGGCCCGATCGCGCACGTGCAGTCCTCGCCGCCGGAGTCGATCGAGTACCGGGGCAACGCCGAGCACCTGCAGCAGGTCTGGATCGCGGTCCGCGCCAACCTGCGCGCGGTGCTCGAGCACGTCACCCTCGCCGACCTGGTCGGCGGCCAGCTCCCAGCTTCGATCGAGGCCCTGGCGGCCTCGCCCGACGCCTGGGCGCCCCGCTGAACGACGGTCGACGGGCCGAAAATAGCCTTATAGCGATGGTTTTCATCCCGTCGATCGCGGCGCTCTATTAGGGCGCCAGGCGGAACGGCGGGTACTCGTCGGTGACCAGGGTGAAGGCATAGCCGACGACCCGGTTGTGCCAGCGGATCGTGCCCTCGGCGAACTCGAAGATCCCGCGTGGATAGCGACCTGTGAAGAGGATCGCGAACCAGGCGCCGATCACGGCGAAGAAGACGCCGATATAGAGGAAGAAGAGGACGATGTAGTGGGGGATCGCCAGCAGCCACTTGACCAGCGGCAGGCCGCGCGAGAGCCGCTCGGCATCGGGATAGGGGAAGTCGAGGTGGACCGCCTGCCGCTCGTCGGTCGAGGGATAGCGGTCGTCCATCAGCGCCACGTAGACGCCGATCCGGTTGACGAAGCGCAGCAGCTCGAGGTTCCAGTCGTACCACCAGCGCGGGTACTTCTTCTGGATCAGCAGCATCAGCACGATCGGCGCGAATATCAGGCTGCCCGCTGCGATGCCGGTCGTGTAGGAATCGCCGCCGGTGCCGGCGGCGAGGCTGCCGCCCGGCAGCAGCGCCGCCAGGATCGCGATCGGGATCACGGCGAAGATACGGAAGAAGGTCGAGACCCGGTTCAGCTGGCGCTCCGGGTAGTCGACCGAGAAGGTGACTGGATAGGACGGTGGCATCTCTCCCCCTTTGTGGGTTTGTGCAGATGATTACCAGCCCCGCGGCCACATTCCTTCCGGTGCGCTTTATGCACCCCACAGGGGCATAAAGCGCACCGGAAGCGTCAGTCGGCTGCCGGGACGCCGCCTGCTACTACGTTGACGAAGTTCTCGAGGTGCCTTGTGGTCCAGCACTCGAAGGCGCCGTCGCAGTGGCGCTCGTAGGCGGCCATCACCGAGTCGCCGTAGTTCCAGTAGAGGCGCGGCTCGGGGTTGAGCCAGAAGAGGCGACCGGCGCGCTCCGCCACCTGGGCGAAGACCTCGGCGTGCGGCTCGCGGCCGTTGGTGCGCGCGTCGCCGAGCACGATCACGGTCGAGCGGGGGCCGAGCTCGTCTGAGATCTGGCCGAGGAACTCGAGCCAGACCCGGCCGTAGTCGGTGTAGCCGGAGACGTCGGCGACGCCGCCCTCGCTGGAGATCTTCTGGGCGATGACGCGGAAGTCGCGCTCGTGCTCGAAGACGTCGGTCACCTCGGAGATGCGCTCGATGAAGACGAAGCTGCGCAGCTTGCGGAAAGAGTCGTGCAGCGCGTGCAGGACGGAGAGGAAGAAGACGCTGGCCGAGGTGACCGAGGTCGAGACGTCGCAGAGGACGTAGATCTCCGGCCGGCGAGGCCGCTTCGGCCTGTAGCGGACGTGCATCGGCACCCCGCCGGTCTCCAGCGAGGCGCGCATCGTCCGCCGCACGTCGACCGTCTGCCCCTTGCGCCGGCCGCGCTGCTCGTGGCCGAGCGTCGCCAGCCGCCGCTTCATCTGCGAGACGGCGCGGTGCACGGCGGCGAGGTCCTGGGTAGGGCTGGTCGGCAGCGCCCGGTCGAGCTCGGCCAGTGGCCGCGAGGGGGGCAGGGTGGAGGTGCGCTCGATCAGGTCGCGCTCGAGCTCGCGGCGCAGGTGGCGCTCGAAGGCGTTGAGCTGGTCGCGGTCGATCGGCGGCAGCTCGGCGGCACCGTCGGCTGCGGGCGGCTGCTGGCCGGCCGAGAGCCCCAGCGTGCGGCGGATCCGCTGCACGTCGACGCCGACCACGCCCGAGCCCTCGCCCTGGCGGCCGAAGGCGGAGATCGCCAGCCTCGCCAGGTCGCGCATCTCGCCGTCGTTGCCCTCGAGGATCGCCTGGCGTATCTGGTCCTGCAGCTGGTCGAGGTCGAGGCGCTCACCGCCCTCGTGGCGGTGCTCGCGCTCCTCGATCCCGCGCTCGATCGCCTCCGCCTCGGCGGCGCGGAAGAACCAGCGCTCGAAGAGCAGCTCGAACAGACGCCGGTCCTCCGGCGACTTGGCGATCGTCGTCGCCAGCGCCTCGCGGAAGTCGTCGCGCGAGGTCCAGGCAACCTGGTCGAGCGCCGCGAAGGCGTCGAGGATCTCCGAGGTGCCGACCGCGACGCCCTCGCCGCGCAGCTCCTCGCAGAAGCCGAGCAGCTTCGCCGCCAGGCCGGGCGGCCCGCCCTCAGCCTTCGGTCCGTAGGGGGTCGGCAAGCTTCACCCCGACTCGCTCCGCGACCAGCTCGATGTCGGTGCGGTGCTTGACGATGATCGACATCGAGTCCTCGAAGGTCTTGCGGTCGATGTCCTCGGCGCCCATCAGGAGCAGCGTCCGCGCCCAGTCGATCGACTCCGCGATCGAGGGCGGCTTCTTAAGGTCGAGGGCACGGATCATCCGCACGACCTCGACCAGGCGCCGGGCCAGCGCCTCGGGCAGCTCCGGCGAGTGCAGGCGGACGATCTCCATCTCCCGCTCCAGGTCGGGGTAGTCCAGCCAGAGGTAGAGGCAGCGGCGCTTCAGCGCCTCGGTCAGCTCGCGCGAGTTGTTCGAGGTGAGGACGACGATCGGCATCGTCGTCGCCGAGACCTGTCCCAGCTCGGGGATCGTGATCTGGAAGTCGGAGAGCAGCTCGAGCAGCATCGCCTCGAACTCCTGGTCGGTCTTGTCGATCTCGTCGATCAGCAGGACGACCGGCTCGGGGCTGGCGATCGCCTGCATCAGCGGTCGCTCGAGCAGGAACTCGGCGCTGAAGATGTCGCCGTGGACGTCCTCCCAGCCGTCCTCGCCGCCCGCCTGGATCCGCAGCAGCTGCTTGCGGTAGTTCCACTCGTACAGCGCCTTGGCCTCGTCGAGGCCCTCGTAGCACTGCAGCCGGATCAGCTCGCGGCCGGTGGAGCGGGAGAGCGCCTTGGCCAGCTCGGTCTTGCCGACCCCGGCCGGGCCCTCGACCAGGACCGGCTTGCCCAGTCGCTGGGCGAGGAAGGAGACCAGGGCCGCGGGCTCGTCGGCCAGATAGCCGACCTGGGCCAGCGCGTCCTTAACCTCGGCGACAGAACCATCGGCCATGGGGGCGATGATAATCCGGCTCGGTGCTCGACCTCGTCCTCCCACTCGCCTCGGTCCTGCCGCACAGCGCCGGCCCCTACATCGCGCTGATCCTGATCGGCTTCGCGGTGGGCATCCTCGGCCACCTGAGCACGGCGCGCTGGCTGGTCGCCGCCGGCGTGATCCTGATCTTCCTCGGCGCCCTGCTCTTCCCGGTGGCTCTGAACCTGACCGAGGAAGCGCCGCCCCGGCTGGAAGCGCCGGACGCCGGACCGCGCGAGCTCGAAACGCTGCGCTAGCGCGGGGCTAGGATCCCGGGCATGGGAAGGCTCGACGAGGTCGACCTCTCGCTCTCCCTCACCCGGCGCGAGGAGGAGCGCGAGCTGAGCGCCGCCTGGGAACGGCTGACCGAGCTGCGCCTGACCCTGGGCGGGCTGATCGGGACCCAGGGGATCGGCTCGCCGGTGCTGGTCCTCTTCGAGGGCTGGGACGCCTCGGGCAAGGGCGGCTCGATCAAGCGGCTTGTGGCGCCGCTGGACCCGCGCCACGTGCGCGTCGTCCAGTTCGCCGCTCCGACTCACGACGAGAAGCGACACCACTTCCTCTGGCGCTTCTGGCCGGTGCTGCCCGGCTGGGGTGGGATGGCCGTCTTCGACCGCTCCTGGTATGGCCGCGTCCTGGTCGAGCGCGTCGATGGCTTCGCCAGCCGCGAGCAGTGGCTGCGCGCCTACGACGAGATCAACGACTTCGAGCGCAGCCTCGCCGACGAGGGGACGATCATCGTCAAGCTCTGGCTGCACATCTCCGAGGCCGAGCAGCTGAAGCGCTTCGAACGGCGCGCGGCCGACCCGCTCAAGGCCTGGAAGCTGACCGAAGACGACTGGGAGAACCGGGCCAAGCGGACCGAGTACGAGCAGGCGATCGAGGACATGGTCGCCCGCACCGACCAGCCGCGGGCGCCCTGGCACCTGATCGCGGCCGAGTCGAAGCGCCATGCCCGGGTGGCGGTCGTCCGCGCGGTGATCGAGGCGATCGAATCCGGGATGCGGTCCTGGGGCCAGGAGCCGCCTCCCACCCGCTAGCTTTACGCCAACGCCGAACCCGATTCCAGGAGGCCGCACCGCTTTGAGCAGAATTCGCATCCTCACCCTCTTTCTCGCACTGGTCGCGCTCGCATCCGCGCTGGCCGCCTGCGGTGGCGGCGGCAGCGACGATCCGCAGTCGATCGTCGACGAAGCGACCCTGCAGGGGGTCGAGAGCGGCAAGATCGACCTGGCCCTCGACCTCGGCATCGAGGGCGAAAAAAGCGGCAACCTCGACGTCGCGCTCTCGGGCCCGTTCCAGAGCGAAGAGGACGCGGAACTGCCCGAACTGGCGATGACGGCGAAGGCGAACGGCACGATCGGGGGCGAAAAGATCGACTTCGAGGGCGGGCTGACGCTGCTCGGTGGCAACAGGGCTTTCGTCAACTACGAAGGCGTCGAGTACGCGGTCGACTCGACCACCTACAACTACGTCAAATCGCTGGCCAAGCAGCAGGGCGGCGACGGCGAGCAGTCCAGCGAAGTGACCGCCTGCCAGGAAGCGGCCGCCGAGCTCGAAGTCGCCGACTTCGTCGAAAACCTGAAGGACGAAGGAAGCGCCGACGTCGGCGGCACGACGACGACCAAGATCAGCGGCGACCTCGATGCCCCGGGCGCGCTCGACGCGATCAGCGAACTGATCGAAGACCCGGCCTGCGCCGAACAGCTGGAAGGGGCCGGGGCGCCGGTCTCGCCGGCCGAACTCGAAAAAGCGCAGAGCACGGTGAAGGACTCGGTCAAGAGCGCGCACGCCGAGCTCTACGTCGGCGACGATCACATCGTGCGCCGGATCGTGGCCAAGGCGACGATCGAACCCTCGGCGACCGCGAGCAGCAAAGGCGTCAAACGGGTCGAGCTCGACTTCGACCTCACCCTGACCGGGGTCAACGAAGACCAGGCGATCCCGGTGCCGCAGAGCGCCAAGCCGCTCTCCAGCCTCTTCCTCAAGCTCCACATCAACCCGATCGAACTGCTCGGGCTGATGCAGGGCGGCAACGGGCTCAGCGGACTCGGCGGCCTGCTCGAAGGGATCGCCGGCGCCGGCGGCGGCTCCTCCAAGGGCGGCGGCTCGGGTGGGGGCCAGCAGGCCTACCTGAACTGCCTCAAGGAAGCGGCCACTCCCGTCGACATCCAGAACTGCACGGGATTGCTCCAGTAGCCGCGTTCCTGAGAACTCCATATGGCTGGCCGTACCTGCTCACACCGCTGATCCCGCTGGCGGTGGCGCTGGACCTGGCCGGCGCCTCGGCCGGGCTGGTGTTCGCCACCTCGGCGCTGGGCATCGTGCCCACGGCGGCGCTGATGGGCCGCGCCACCGAGGAGCTGGCGGCGCGCTCCGGCCCTGGGATCGGCGGCCTGCTCAACGTCACCTTCGGCAACGCGCCGGAGCTGATCATCGCCCTCTTCGCCCTCGGCCAGGGCCTGCACGAGGTGGTCAAGGCCTCGATCATCGGCTCGATCATCGGCAACATCCTGCTCGTCCTCGGCGCCGCGATGCTGTTCGGCGGGCTCGGGCGTGAGAAGCAGACATTCAGCCGCACCGGTGCCAGCGTGCAGACCTCGATGCTGCTGCTCGCCGCCGCGGCGCTGATCATGCCGGCGATCTTCGAGCTGGTCGAGGGCAAGGGATTGCCGATGCCGGGGGCGGAGGTGGTCGACTATGGCTCGACGGTCGAGCATCTCTCGCTGGCGGTGGCGATCGTCCTGATCTTCACCTACGTCGCCGGCCTCTTCTTCTCCCTGAAGACGCACCGCTCGATCTTCAACCCCGAGTACGGCGACGAGGACAGCTGGGGCTGGTCCACCCGCAAGTCCGTGCTGGCGCTCGCCTCCGCGGGCGTCCTAGTCGGGGTGATGTCCGAGATCCTGGTCGGCTCGATCGAGGAGGCCTCACACGCGGTCGGGCTCTCGGAGTTCTTCATCGGCGTCATCGTCGTCGCCATAGTCGGCAACGCCGCCGAGCATTGGGTAGCGGTGCTGGTCGCGATGAAGGACAAGATGGACCTCTCGGTCAACATCGCGATCGGCTCCAGCGCGCAGGTGGCTCTCTTTGTCGCGCCGATCCTCGTCCTCGCCTCGTTCTTCCTCGGTCCGCATCCGCTCGCCCTGGTCTTCAACGGCTTCGAGCTCGGCGCGATCCTGCTCGCCGTGCTGATCGCCAACTACGTCACCCAGGACGGCGAGTCGACCTGGTTCGAGGGCGTCCAGCTGCTCGCCGTCTACACGGTTTTCGGGCTCGCCTTCTACTACGCCTAGGCCCGGCGCCCGGCCGGTCCTTTGCCTAGGCTGATCTAGTGGTCGATCCACTGCTGCTCGCGCTCAGCTTCGCCGTGATCCTCGCCGGGGCCCTGCTCTTCACCAACGCGGTCGAGTGGATCGGGCACCGGCTGGCGCTCGGCGAGGGCGCGGTTGGCAGCCTCCTGGCCGCGGTCGGCACGGCGATGCCGGAGACCCTGATCGCGATCGTCGCTCTCCTCGACGCCAGCGACGGCGCCGACCAGGTCGCGATCGGGGCGATCGTCGGCGCTCCGTTCCTGCTCGCCACGCTGGCCATGGGCCTGGTCGGTCTCTTCGCCTTCCTCTACCGCCGCAGGCGCGAGCAGGGGACGGCGCTCCTGACCCACCGGCCGACGCTGGAGCGAGACCTGATCTTCTTCCTCGGCTTCTTCGCGCTGGCCCTGGCGCTGGCCTGGGGCGCCCCGGCGGCGCTGCGCATCCCGGCTGGGATCGTGACGCTGCTCGCCTACCCGCTCTACATCCGCCGCACCCTGCGTGAGGCGGGCTCCGTCCAGGACGAGGAGACGCTGGATCCGCTCGTCTTCGAGCGGCGGCGCGAGCGCAGGAGCGACCCGGCGCTGGCGCTCTGCGTCGTGCAGCTCCTGGTCGGTCTGGGGGCGATGGTCGGCGGCGCCCACCTCTTCGTCGAGTCTCTGCTTCACATCGCCGAGAGCCTCGGCGTGGAGGCGGTGGTTCTCGCGCTCGTGCTCGCGCCGCTGGCCACCGAGCTGCCGGAGAAGGTCAACAGCTTCTTCTGGGTGCGGGACGGCAAGGACTCGCTGGCGCTGGGCAACATCAGCGGCGCGATGGTCTTCCAGTCGACGATCCCGGTCGGGATCGGCCTTGTCTTCACCGATTGGGACCTGACCGCCAACGCGGCGCTCTCCGTCGCCCTCGGCCTTGCCGGCGGCCTGCTCGCCTATGAGGTTCTGCACCGCCGCGGCCGCTTCGAGCTGCCCGCCGTGGCGGCGTGGTTCGCGCTCTACGCCGCCTTCATCTTCATAGTCGCCGTCGGCGCTTGAGCTAGGCGATCGCGAGCTCGGCGAGCGCCTCGAGCACGACGTCGTCGTGCGTTTTCGGCGAGACCTTCGGGAAGGCTCTGGCGATCTTTCCCTCCGGGTCGACGATCAGCGTGGCCCGCTGCACTCCCCAGTATCTCTTCCCGTACATCGACTTTTCGACCCAGGCGCCGTAGGCCTCCGCCACGGCGTGGTCGGCGTCGGCGAGCAGGGTGAAGTCGAGGTCGAATTTCCCGGCGAACTTCGCAATCGCCTCGACCTCGTCGGGCGAGATGCCGATCACGCGGGCGCCGGCCGCTTTGTACTCGGCACGGCGGTCGCGGACGCCGCAGGCCTGGGTCGTGCAGCCGGGCGTGTCGGCGCGGGGGTAGAAGTAGAGGACGACGGTCTCGCCGCGCAGGCCGGCGAGGCTGACTTCGTTGCCGTCCTGGTCGGGCAGGGTGAAGTCGGGCGCGCTCGCCCCGGCCTCGAGCACTACTCGGGGTCCCCGGCCAGATCCTCGCGGCCGGGGTCCTGGCCGTCCTCGTCGCCGTCCAGCTCGTCGTCGCCCTGCTCGAGCGCGGTCTCGGAGACCGAGCCGGCGGAGCCGGGGTGGTAGTTGGTCTGGAAGCTCTCCAGCACCTGGTCGCGGCGGTCTTCGTCGACCGGGACCTCGTCGGAGATGCGGACCCAGTCGGCGCCCTCGTAGGCCTCCATGTTGAAGACCTCCTGGTCGAGCGAGGTCGAGTCGTCGACGACGACCAGCACCTCGGTCTGGGGGTTGAAGTAGGTCCCCGGCTGCATAAGCAGGTCCTCGACCTCGTACAGGTTCTCCTCGGCGGCTCCGGCCATCAGCCGCCCAATCCTATGAAATCGGCGACCTGACGCTCGACCTCGGCCTCGACGTCGAGCGGCTGCTCGCCCCGGCGCATGCGCCGTTCGTTGCGCGCGACGACCAGATCGCGCACTTCGGCGCGCAGCTTCTCGTCGAGCCCGCGCTTGCCGGGCACGCCGCTCAGCTCGGTGTCGAGCAGGGCCGCCACCTCCGCCTCGACGTCGAGCGGCGCCTCGCCGCGCCGTAAGCGCCGGTAGGACTTCGCCTCCAGCATCTGGCGCGCCTCGGCCGCCTGGATGGCCAGGTCGATCTCCGGCGAGGGCTGCGCCATGCGCGGCGGCGGCATCGAGTGCATCACCCCGAAGCGCCCTTTGCCGAGCTCTTTCCAGGCGGCCCCCGAGCTGGCGAACCAGAATGCGGCGACGGGCAGGATCAGGAGCGTGATCGCGGCCAGCACGTAGCCGCTCTGCAAGTAGGTCAACGCCAGCGGGCAGACCATGGGACCAAGGGTAGGGCTCTCGCTTCGCTGCCGCCATCCGATACCCTGTCGCTTGGTTGACTGACCAGTCAATCGGTGGTCGTCGCCATGCGGCGAGGCCGCATCAAAAGGCTTAGGCAACGACATAGAAGGAGCCTCGACCAGTGGTTGACTTCACCCTCACCGACGAGCAGAAAGACCTTCGCGAGCTCGCGCACAGCTTCGCGGAGAAAGAGATGCGCAGGGTCGCCTCGGAGTACGACAAGGACGGAACCTGGCCCCAGGACATCATCGACAAGGCCTGGGACGTCGGGCTGATGAACACCCACATCCCCGAGGCCTACGGCGGCCCCGGGCTCGACTACCTCTCCGGCTGCCTGATCGAGGAGGAGATGGGCTGGGGCTGCTCCGGCATCGGCACCACCCTGATGGCCAACGGCCTCGCCTCGGCGCCGATCACCCTGGGCGGCTCCGAGGAGACCAAGAAGAAGTACCTCGGCATGCTGACCGAAGACAAGAAGCTCGCATCCTTCTGCCTGACCGAGCCCGACGCCGGCTCGGATGTGTCCGGGATGAAGACGAAGGCCGTGAAGAAGGGCGACAAGTACGTCATCAGCGGCTCCAAGTGCTTCATCACCAACGGCACCTACGCCGACTACTTCACCGTCTACGCCAAGACCGATCCCGAGGCCGGCCACCGCGGGATCAGCGCCTTCGTCGTCGACGCCGACCTCCCCGGGGTCTCCGTCGACAAGAAGGAGGACAAGATGGGTCAGCGGGCGTCCAACACCGCGACCATCTCCTTCGACGAAGTCGAGATCCCGGCCGAGAACCTGATCGGCGAGGAAAACAAGGGCTTCAAGCTGGCCATGATGACCCTCGATCGCACCCGTCCCGGCGTCTCGGCGATGGCGGTCGGCATCGGCCGGGCGGCGCTCGAGTACGCCACGGACTACTCGAAGGAAAGGGTCCAGTTCGGCGTGCCGATCGCGATGCACCAGGCGATCCAGTTCATGATCGCCGACATGGCGACCAAGGTCGAGGCCGCCCGCCTGCTGGTCTGGAACTCCGCGGTCATGCTCGATCAGGGAGTCCGCAACAGCAAGGTCTCCTCGATGGCCAAGCGCTTCGCCGCCGACTCGGCGATGGAGATCACCGTCGACGCCGTCCAGGTCTACGGCGGCTACGGCTTCATCAAGGAGTACCCGGTCGAGAAGCTGATGCGCGACGCCAAGATCATGCAGCTCTACGAGGGGACCAGCCAGATCCAGCGCCTGGTGATCGCCAAAGAAGTGCTGCTTCCGCGCACCGCGAACGAGCCCACGCCGGAGGCCGAAGCGAAGGCAAAAGCCTCCGAGGAAAGCCAGTCCGAGCAGGCCGCCGCGACGGTCTAGCTCAGCGCTTGGGGCGGGGGCCCCAGTCGTCAGCCGCCGGGGGCCTCGCGCCCTCGGCGGCTTTTTTCGTTTCTCAGGAGGAGCGGGCGCTCGAGCGGGCGGTCTTCTGACGGCGCAGCTTGTCGAGCTCGACCTTGCGCAGGCGGACCGACTCGGGGGTGATTTCGACGCACTCGTCGTCGCGAAGGAACTCGACCGAGGCTTCGAGCGAGAGGCGGGTGGGCGGCGCCATCCGCTCCAGCACGTCGGCGGCGGCGGCGCGCATGTTGGTCTGCTGCTTTTCCTTGGTCGCGTTGACGTCCATGTCCTCGGCGCGGGCGTTCTCGCCGATGATCATCCCCTCGTAGACCTCCTCGCCGGGACCGACGAAGAGGGTGCCGCGGTCCTGGACGCCGATCAGCGCGTAGGCCGCGGTCTTGCCGCGGCGGTCGGCGACGATCGAGCCGGTGGGGCGGAGCCGCATCTCGCCGGCCCAGCGCTCCCAGCCCTCGAAGACGTGGTGCATGACTCCGGTGCCGCGGGTCTCGGTGAGGAACTCGGTGCGCAGGCCGATCAGGCCCCGGGCCGGCACCAGGTACTCCATCCGCACCCAGCCGGTTTCGTGGTTGGCCATCTGCTCGAGCCGCCCCTTGCGCCCGGCCAGCAGCTGGGTGATCGCGCCGACGTGCTCCTCGGGCGCGTCGATCGCCAGCCGTTCGACCGGCTCGTGCAGCTTGCCGTCGATCTCGCGGGTCAGCACCTGCGGCTGGCCGGCGGTCAGCTCGAAGCCCTCGCGCCGCATCATCTCCAGCAGCACGACGAGCTGCAGCTCGCCGCGGCCCTGCACCTCCCAGGCATCCGGGCGGTCGGTGTCGACGACGCGGATCGAGACGTTGCCGACCAGCTCGGCGTCGAGCCGCGAGCGGATCTGGCGCGCGGTGACCTTGTCGCCCTCGGTGCCGGCGAGGGGGGAGGAGTTGATGCCGAGGATGATCGAGAGCGAGGGCTCGTCGACTTTGATCACCGGCAGCGGCCGCGGGTCGGCGGGGTCGGCCAGGGTCTCGCCGATCGTCACCTCGGGCAGGCCGGCGACGGCGATGATCTCGCCTGGGCCCGCTTCCTCGGTGGCGACCCGCTCGAGCGCCTCGGTCACGTAGAGCTCGGAGATCGTCGCCCGCTCGATCGATCCGTCGGCGCGGCACCAGGCGATCGGCTGCCCGTTGCGAATTTTGCCGTGGCGGACGCGGCAGAGCGCCAGCCGGCCGACGTAGGGCGAGGCGTCGAGGTTGGTGACCAGGGCCTGCAGCGGGTGATCGGGGTCGTGCTCCGGCGCCGGGATCTTCTCCAGGATCAGGTCGAGCAGGGGGGAGAGGTCGGTCCCCTCGGCGCCCTCCTCCAGGGCCGCCCAGCCGGCCTTGGCGTTGGTGTAGACGATCGGGAAGTCGATCTGCTCGTCGCCCGCGCCGAGGTCGATGAACAGCTCGTAGACCTCGTCGATGACCTCGGCGATGCGGGCGTCGGGGCGGTCGACCTTGTTGACGACGAGGATCACCGGCAGCTTGGCCTCCAGCGCCTTGCGCAGGACGAAGCGCGTCTGCGGCAGCGGTCCCTCGGAGGCGTCGACCAGCAGCAGGACGCCGTCGACCATGGTCAGGCCGCGCTCGACCTCGCCGCCGAAGTCGGCGTGGCCGGGGGTGTCGATGATGTTGAGCTTGACCCCGTTGTGGTTGACGGTGGTGTTCTTGGCGAGGATCGTGATCCCCTTCTCGCGCTCGAGGTCCATCGAGTCCATCACCCGCTCGGCGACGTCTTGGCCCTTGCGGAAGGCGCCGGACTGCCAGAGCATCGCGTCGACCAGGGTCGTCTTGCCGTGGTCGACATGGGCCACGATCGCGATGTTGCGAAGGTCTTCTCGTCTGGTGATGGGCATCGGCGGGGAAGGATAGGGCTCGCAAAGAAGAGGCCCGCCGGGTGGCGGGCCTCTTCACTGCTGAAGTGCGGTTGCGACTACGAGGTCTGCTGAACGCTCGCCGCGGCGGGGCCCTTGGGGCCTTCCTCGGACTCGTAGCTCACCTTGGCGCCCTCGGCCAGGGACTTGAAGCCCTCGCCCAGGATCGCGCTGTGATGGACGAAGACGTCCTTGGAGCCGTCATCGGGAGTGATGAACCCGTAGCCCTTGTCGTCGCTGAACCACTTGACTGTTCCAGTCGGCATGAATTGCCTCCACTTGTTGTGCTGCGAACGCGGAGGCTTCGGTAAAGCAACGACGCGAGCGCTAGACACGACTTTGCCGGATATCTATCCGACCTAACGCGGGGGACCGTAGCAGGGATCAGGTGCAGGCTGCGGCGCTCGGAACGCCGTCCACCGGTGTTGAGGAAGCGTAGGGACCAGCCGATACCTTGCCGTGATGACCTTCGCCCACCGCCGCGCATGCCGTTTTGCCCTCGCCGGGCTGCTCGCCGCCGGCCTGGCCGGCCCGAGCGCGGCGGGCGCGATGCAGGCGCCTGGCGGCGCCGACCTCTCGCCGCGCCTGGCCAAGCTGGCCAGGCGCGCGGTTCGCACCGCGCCGGATGCCGCGCAGGCGAGAAAGCTCGGCTTGCCGGCGGAGGGACCGGGCAGCCTGGTGCGGAAGGGGGGGCGGGTGCTCGCCTACGTGCGCTTCGACCAGGGCGCCCTCGCCCGGCTCGACGCACTGCGGGGGGCCGGGGCCGAGATCGCCGGCGCCAGCCGCCGCTACCAGACGGTCACCGTGGCGGTCCGGCCGGCGGACCTGCGGGCGGTTGCGAGCGTGCCCGGCGTCGCCGGGGTGACGCAGGTCTGGGCGCCGATGGTGAGCGGCCTCGGGCCGGTGACCTCCTCCTACACGCCCTGCTTCGGGAAAGAGACCTCGGAGGGGGACGCGCAGGTCGGCGCGGACCGGGCGCGGACCGAATTCGAAGTCGACGGCAGCGGGCAGACCGTCGGCATCCTCTCCGACTCGTTCGACCAAGACCCCTTTGCGCCGACCGGGGCGGCGGAAGACGCTGCGAGCGCGGACCTGCCCGGGACCGGCAACCCCTGTGGCCACGTCACTCCGGTCAGCGTGCTCGAAGACCTCTCCGGCGAAGAAGCCACCGACGAGGGTCGGGCGATGGCGCAGATCGTCCACGACCTGGCGCCCCGCGCCGCGCTCGACTTCGCCACCGCGTTTCCGAGCGAACTGAGCTTCATCGCGAACATCAAGGCCCTGGCCGAAGCCGGGGCAAAGGTGATCGTCGACGACATCAGCTACTTCGAAGAGCCGTTCTTCCAGGAAGGGCCGGTTGGCGTGGCGATCGGCGAAGTCACCGACGACCACGAAGTCGCCTACTTCTCCTCCGCCGGCAACGACAACCTGATCAGCGCCGGCCATGAGATCTCCTCCTGGGAAGCGCCGGCGTTCCGCGACTCGGGGAGTTGCCCGGCGGCGGTCGAAGCGCTCCCCCCGGCATTCCACCCGACCCACTGCATGGATTTCGATCCAAGCGGTCCGGGGGTCGACCGGACCTTCGGCATCACCGTCGCTCCCGGGGCGACCCTGATCGCCGACTTGCAGTGGGCCGAGCCGTGGAAGGGCGTCACTTCCGACCTCGACGCGTTCCTGCTCAATGCGGGAGGGGAACTGATCGCCACGAGCACCGAAGACAACGTGCTCGAAACGCAGCGCCCGGTGGAGCTGCTCGGCTGGGAAAACGAAGCCGGCAGCCCGGCCAAAGTGAGGCTCGCGATCAACCGCTTCGGCGGCGGGACGCCGCGCCTCAAGCTCGCCCTGCTCGAGAACGGCAGCGGCGTGACCGAAACCGAGTACGAGGAATCGTCCGAAGGGGACGTCGTCGGGCCGACGATCTTCGGCCACACCGCGAGCGAAGACGTGACCAGCGTCGGGGCGATCCGCTTCAACCAGACGGCCGCGCCGGAGACGTTCTCGTCCCGCGGCCCGGCGACCCACTACTTCGGCCCGGTCGAAGGCACGACGCCCGCCGCGCCCCTCGGCAGCCCCGCCGTCCTCGCCAAGCCCGACCTGGTCGCGACGGACGGCGGCGCCAACACCTTCTTCGGCTCATGCGGGAGTGGGACGTGGAGGTTCTTCGGGACCTCGGCGGCCGCCCCTCACGCCGCCGCGGTTGCGGCGCTGCAGCGCGAGGCCGCACCGGCCGCGAGCGCGGCGGAAGTCAGGGAAGCGCAGCGCGACAGCGCGGTCCCGGTGGGGGCATTCCCCCCGACAGCGGTCGGCTCGGGGCTGCTCGATGCCGTGGGCGCGCTCGAAGAGCTCGGCGCCGTCGCCACCGCGCCCGGCGCGCCGGTTGCCGAAGCGCCGGCGCCGGGAGCCTGCGCGCCGCCGCGCCAGCCCGAATCGCCGCAGCCGAAAGCCGAGCCACCGATCGAACCGGTGACGTCGACCCCGGAACCCGCCAAGCGGCCCAAGACCTTCTTCCGCCTCCGGCCCCGCAAGGTCGTCCGCACCCGGCACCGGCGGGCCACGGTCGTCTTCCGCTTCGGCTCCAACGAGGACGAAGTCTCGTTCGCCTGCCGGATCGACAACGGCCTCTTCCGGACCTGCCCCGAACGCCTGGTCAAGCGCCTGCCGGTCGGCTGGCACTCGCTGCGGGTCTCGGCGCGCAACGCCGAAGGCGAGGGCGACCGCACGCCGGCCTTCTACCGCTTCCGGGTCAAGCACCGGGGCTGATCGCTAGGGCGCGGGCTCGGCTGCGCCCCGTCGCGCGATCCAGCGGCCGCCCAGCAGGAGCGCGAGCAGGGCGGCGGCGCTGCCCAGGACGAGCGGGTCGGTGAGGCTGAGGCCCTCGAGGCGGGTGCCGAAGTAGACCGCGATCGCCGTGATCGGCAGGTAGCCGATCACGGTAGTCCAGATGAAGCGCCAGAGCGGGACGCGGGCGGCGCCGGCCGCGTAGGAGACGAGGCTGAACGGGAGGATCGGGATCAGCCGGACCGCGAGCAGCAGCGTGGCGCCGCCGCGCTCGATCGAGGCCTCGGTGCGCTCGAAGCGCTCGGTCCCGAACCAGCGGTCCAGCAGCGGCCGCGCCACGCTGCGGCCGATCGCGAAGCAGAGCAGGCCGGAGAGCAGCCAGGCCCCTGACATCAGCAGCAGCGCCGGGGCGAACCCGTAGGCGAAGCCCGCCGCCGCGTCGACGATCTCGGCCGGGTAGAAGACCACGGCGTGGACCAGCGCGAGGGCGAGGATCAGCAGCGGCCCGGCCAGCCCGAGGCTCTTGATCTGGCTGCGCACCTCGGCGGTGTCGCCGTGGATCGCCGCGCTTGCCGCGTGGTGCAGTGCCGGCACGGCGAGCACGAGGGCGGCGAGCAGCGCGATCCCGGCCAGGGTGATCGCGATCGCCGGCAGCGAGGGTCGCGGTTTCTCCACGCGACGAGTATCGCGATGCGGCTCCGGCCCGGGTGGGCGGGCCTACCGCAGGCGGTCGACCAGGCCCGAGTGGCGGCCGCCGCCGTCGTCGCGGCGCACCGCCGAGTCCAGCGCCCCCCGGTCGCCGATCAGCACGCAGCTGCGCCGGGCGCGGGTGATCGCCGTGTAGAGCAGGGGGCGGGTCAGCATCCGCGAGTGGGAGCGGTGGCAGACGCCGACGACTACCGGCACCTCGCAGCCCTGCGCCTTGTGGACCGAGATCGCGTAGGCGAGCTTCAGGGTCGCGGTCTCTCCGTAGGGAATCGTCAGCTCGCCGCCCTCGTCGGTGTCGACGAGGATCTCCTCCGCGTCGGGGTCGTCGTCGCGGAGGAAGACGATCGAGCCGTTCATCAGGCCCAGCTCATGGGAGTTGCGGGTCTGGATCAGGCGGTCGCCGATCCGGAAGCGGTCGCTGAGCGCCGCCTGGCCGCGCGGGTTGAGCCGCTCCTGCAGGCGCTCGTTGAGCGCGTCGATCCCGACCGCGCCGCGGTACATCGGCGCCAGCACCTGCACCTCGCGCACCGGGTCGACTCCGAAGCGGGCCGGCGCCCGCTCGCCGACGACCTCGACCACGGCCTCCAGGGCCCGCTCCGGATTGGTCCGCTCGATGAAGAAGAAGTCATGGTCCTGGTCGGCCTCGGGGGTGAGGTGGGGCGACCGGCCGTGGTTGATCTCGTGGGCGGCGGTGGTGATCATCGAGCGCGCCGCCTGGCGGAAGATCTGGGTGAGCCGGACGACGGGCGCGATGCCCGCCTCGATCAGGTCCTCGAACGGCTTGCCGGCGCCGATCGGCGGCAGCTGGTCGGCGTCGCCGACGAGGACGACGTGGGTCGACTCGGCCAGGCCGGCGAGCAGGACCTCGATCAGGCGCAGGTTGAGCATCGAGGACTCGTCGACGATGATCAGGTCCGCCGGCAGAGGGTGGCCGGGCCTGAAGGCGGGCTCGCGCCCGGGCATCCACTCGAGCAGTCGGTGGATCGTCTGCGCCGCGTGCCCGGTCGCCTCCTCGAGCCGGCGCGCGGCCCGGCCGGTGGGCGCGCAGAGCGCGATCCGCAGGCTCGCCCCTTCGGCCTCGGCGACGATCGCCCGTGTGCAGGCGGTCTTGCCGACGCCGGGCCCGCCGGTGAGCACCGAGATCCGCGCCCCGAAGGCGCCGCGCACGGCGGACCACTGCTCGTCGGTCAGCGCGGCGCCGGCCTCATCGTGCGGCGGCGCCTCACCGGGATCGTGGTCGACGTGCGCGGGTGCGGCCGCGCGGGTCAGCAGCGTGGTCGCGACCGCCACCTCGCTGGCGTGCGTCGCCTCGCGGTAGACGCGGCCCTCGTCGATCAGCAGCCCGCGCGCCTCGCCCAGCACCTCGGGATCGGGATCGAGCCCGAGCAGCTTCGCGGTGCGCGCCGTCAGCTCGGGCAGCGGCAGGAAGCTGTTGCCCTGCTGCTCGGCCTCTGCCAGCGCGTAGACGGCGGCGGCCTGGGCGCGGCGGCTCGACTCGGGCGGCACGTCGGCGGCGAGGGCGATCTTGTCGGCGCGGGCAAAGCCCACCCCGGCGACCTCGGTCAGCCGGTACGGGTCCTCGTGCAGGACGACCATCGAGCTCTCGCCGAAGCGGGCGTGGATCGGCGCCGCCAGGTGCGCGAGGCCGTGCGGGGCGAGCTGCACGTGCAGGTCGCGGATCGCGCGGCTGGCGTGCCAGGACTCGGCGGCTGCCGCGGCCTGGTCGCCGCTCACCCCGCGCAGGGCGCTGAAGACGCCCTGCGGGTTGGCCGCGATCGCGCCCAGCACGCCCTCGCCGTGCTCGTCGACGAGCCGTTCGGCGCGGGCCGGGCCGATGTGGCGCAGCGAGGTGAGGTAGGCGATCTGACCCTCGCGGTCGGCCGGGTCGAGCGGCAGCGCGCCCTGGGCGCGAAGCTGGCGCCCGTAGCGGGCGTGGGTCTGCCACTCGCCGCTGACTTCGGCCCGGTCGCCGACCCCGAGGTGCGCGACGGGTCCCACCAGGGCAAATCCCTCGCCCGACTCGGCGTCCTGCACCTCGAGCACCGCGTAGCCGTCGTCCTCGGCGCAGAAGATGACCCCGAGCACCTCGACCGTCGCCGAGTGCCCCGGTGCGTCGGTGTCGAAAAGGGTCGTCGCGCGGTCCACACGCCAAAGCTAGCCTCTGCCCAAGATGAGCAGCCGGCCAAGTTGCGGACTATGCGACACCTGCGCGCACCAGCAGCTGGTGCCCAACACCCGCGGCTCGGTCTTCTCGCTCTGCAGGCGCTCGCGCGCCGACCCGCGCTACCCGCGCTACCCGCGGACTCCGGTTGGCGCCTGCCCCGGCTACGAGCCGCGCAGCCGGGGCAAAGCGGAATGAGCGCCGTCGCCGCGGCTCAGCTCGCCGCCATCGGGTCGGGCTCGCCGAGCTTGGTGATGTCGGCGGCCTCATAGGCCTGTCCGGGCACGCCGCCGAGGACGAGCAGGCGGACGCCATCGGGCCCCGGCCAGACCTTGCGCTTGACGTTGGGCGCGACCCGCGCCATGTGGTCGGAGTCGAGCGGGAAGCGCTCGCCGGCGATCTCGATCTCACCGCCGCCGCGCAGGGCGAGGAAGACCTCCTCCTGGTTGTCGTGGGTGTGGTCGTGCTCGGGGTAGTTCTCGTAGTTCGGCGGCATGTCGATCACCTGCATGCCGAACGATTCGACGCCGAGCTCTGCCCGCGCGCGCTTGAAGGCGCCCCGGTAGATCCCCTCCATGTCGTCGATCTTCTTCACCGCGTAGTCGGCCATCTCTCCTCCTGAAGTCGTTTCTGGCCCGCCCGGCTGGCGCGCCGCGCCGGCAGCCTAGTCCATGAACGAACGTTCGTGCTTTTGTAGTCTGCGTGGGGTGCCAGCAAGCCCGACCGCGCCCGAAATCGCCCCGAGCCCCGGCAAGGGGGCGAATACGCGCGCGGCGATTCTGGCTCGCGCCCTCGACCTCGCATCGGTCGAGGGGCTGGAGGGGCTGACGATAGGCCGGCTCGCGACCGAGCTGGAGATGAGCAAGAGCGGCCTCTTCGCCCACTTCGGCTCCAAGCAGGATCTGCAGCTGGCGACGATCGACGCCGCCGCGGACCGCTTCCGCGTGGCGGTGGTCGAGCCCGCTCTGGACGCGCCCGACGGCGCCCCCCGGCTGCGGGCGCTGGCCGAGAGCTACCTCGCTCACCTCGGCGGCGACCCCTATCCCGGTGGCTGCTTCTGGGCGGCGACCTCGGCCGAGTACGACGACCGGCCCGGCCCGGTCCGCGACGCGATCGCGGCCGCGCTCGACGCCTGGCTGGCCGAGATCGAGCAACAGGCACGGATCGCCGGGGCGGCCGAGCCCGATCGCCTCGCCTTCGAGCTCTACGCTGTGGTCATGGGCGCCAACTCGCGCTACCGCCTCAGCGGCGACCGGGCGGTCTTCGGGCACGCTCGCGCGATCGTCGAGCGATTGCTCGGGGGGCTGTCGGGTTGAGCGCGGCGGGCGATCGCGAGGCGGTGGCCGCCGACTTCGTGGGGCGCTTCTCCGAGTACTGGAAGGCGCCCACGCCGGCCGGGCTCGACACCGTCCTGGCCGAGCGGACGCGGCTGGTCGCGCCGATGACGCCCACGGCCCACACGCTGGAGGAGGGCAAGCGGGCCTTCGCCGCCCTCTTCGAGCTGATCGAGGGGATGACAGCCGAGGTGCACCGCTGGGGGGCTACCGAGGACGGCGTCCTGATCGAGTTCACGATCCGCGGCCTGGCCGGCGGCAAGCCGATCTCCTGGGACGCAGTCGATCGCTTCGTGCTCGGCGAGGACGGCCTCGCGACCGAACGCGTCTCCTACTTCGACTCGATGCCCGTGGCGCTGGCCGCCGCGAGCCGGCCCCGAGCCTGGCCGGCCCTCCTGCGCAGCCGGCTGCGCCGCTGAGCCGTCAGTCGAGCAGGCCGACCTGGCGCAGGATCGAGACCGAGTCCGAGTAGACGTCCTTGCGCTTGATCAGGCCGTCCTCGAAGGGGATCACGTCGATCCCGTCCCAGCTGACCCGGCGGCCGGTCGGCGGCGCCTCCATCTCGCCACGGCGCAATGTGCTCGTGTGGGTCGCGGTCGCGGTCCACTCCTGGGTGACGACGCCCTCGCGCACGTAGAGGCGGCGGGTCTCGAACCTCATGTCGGGCCATGACTCGAAGATCCTGGCGATGTGGTCCCGGACGTCGGCGCCGCTGGCGCTCTCGCCCGCGGTGTGGTTGGCGAACACCATGTCGGGGGCGTGCATGGCGACGATCGCATCGAGGTCCTGCGCGTTCCAGGCGTCGTTGTAGAGGCCGATCGCCTCGGCCAGCGCCTCGATCCCGTCGCGCTCGCTCACGCCTCAACTCTAGCCTGGGGCGGGCGCGCCGGCCAGGCGGGGCGATGGGGGCGCGTCGCTAGGGTTTGGCAAGGGACGTAAACGAGCGCAGGAGGCGGAATGGACGTTGCGATCGGATTGCCCAATGCCGTGCCGGGGACGACCGGCGCGCAGATGGTCGAGTGGGCGCGGCGGGCAGAGGCGCGGGGCTTCAGCAGCCTGGGGACGATCGACCGCATCGTCTACGACAACTACGAGCCGCTGACCGCGCTGACCGCCGCCGCGGCCGTCACCGAGCGGATCGGCCTCTGCACCTCGGTCCTGCTCGGCCCGCTGCGCGTCAACGCGCTCGAGCTCGCCAAGCAGGCGCTGAGCGTGCAGGCGCTGTCGGGCGGCCGCCTCACGCTCGGAATCGGGCTCGGCGGCCGCGACGACGACTACGAAGCGAGCGGCATCGAGCTCAGGGGCCGCGGCCGCCGCCTCGACGAGATGCTGGCGCAGGTGAAGGACGTCTGGGACGGGGATCGCGTCGGCCCCAGGGCCGGCGGCGCCCCGGACCTCGTCGTCGGCGGCCACGCCGACGCATCGTTCGCCCGCGCGGCCCGCTTCGGGTCCGGCTGGATCGCCGCCGGCTCGGGGCCCGAGCAGTTCGCCGCGGGCGTCGCGAAGACGAAGGCGGCGTGGGCGGAGGCGGGCCGCGAGGACGCGCCGCGGGCGATGGCGCTTGCCTACTTCTCCGTCGGCGAGCGGGCCCTCGAGGACGCCCGCGCCTACCTGGGCGACTACTACGCCTGGCTCGGCGAGCAGGTCGCGGAGATGCTCGTCGACGCCGCGGCCAAGGACGCGGAGAGCGTCAAGCGGACCCTGGCGGCCTATGAGGAGGCCGGTTGCGACGAGCTGATCCTCTTCCCCTCCTCGGCCGACCCCCAGCAGGTCGACCTGCTCGCCGACGCGGCCGGGCTGTAGGCGCCGGCCCCGACCGATGGCAGACGACCTCCCGGTCATCCTCTTCGCCTCGCAGGCGGAATTCGAGGCCTGGCTGGAGGAGAACGCCGCCGGCGACGGGCTCTGGCTGAAGATCGCCAAGAAGGCGTCCGGCGTCGCCAGCATCGGCTACGCGGAAGCGCTGGAGTCGGCGCTCTGCTTCGGCTGGATCGACAGCCAGAAGCGCGGCTTCGACGAGCGGCATTTTCTGCAGCGCTTCACACCGCGTCGGCCACGGGGGAGGTGGTCGCGGATCAACCGCGAGAAGGCGGAAGCGCTGATCGAAGCCGGCGCGATGCGGCCCGCGGGGATCGCCGAGGTCGATGCGGCAAAGGCCGACGGCCGCTGGGACGCGGCGTACGCCGGCCAGCGAACGGCCGAGGTGCCGGACGACCTGCGGCGGGAGCTGGACCGCAGTGAGGCCGCGCGGGACTTTTTCGCGACGCTGGACAGCGCCAACCGCTACGCGATCCTCTACCGGCTGCAGGAGGCAAAGAAGCCGGAGACACGCGAGCGGCGATTGCGCGGGTTCATCGCGATGCTCGAGAGAGGCGAGAGGGTCCACGACTGAGGCGGCCGGATGCCTGGCCCGGCTCCGTACACTCGGCCCGTGGACCGCGAGCTCCTCGACAGCACCCTGGCCGCAGCCGGCGAGCCCGCCTACCGCGCCTCCCAGGTGTGGGAGTGGGTCGCGCGGGGGGCGTGCGGCTACGAGGAGATGACCAACCTGCCGGCGGGGCTGCGCGAGCGGCTCGCGGCGGCGGTCCCGCTCTCCACGCTCAGCCTCGAGGCCGAGGCGAAGTCCGACGACGGCACGGTCAAGGCCCTCTTCCACACCGGCGACGGTCGCTCCGTCGAGGCGGTGCTGATGCGCTACCGGGACGGGCGGCGCTCGGTCTGCCTCTCCTCGCAGTCGGGCTGCCCGCTCACCTGCAGCTTCTGCGCCACCGGCAAGATGAAGTTCGGCCGCAACCTCAGCGCCGACGAGATCCTCGACCAGGCGCTGCACTTCCGCCGGGTCGAGGCCATCGATCACGTCGTCTTCATGGGCATGGGCGAGCCGACGATGAACCTCGACGCCGTTCTCGGCGCCTGCGAGCGGTTGCCCGACCTCGGCGTGACCCACCGCCGCACGGCGATCTCAACGGTCGGCTGGGTGCCCGGGATCGACCGGCTCGCGGAATGCGAGATGCCGGTCAGCCTGGCGCTCTCCCTGCACGCGCCCAACGACGGCCTGCGCTCGCAGCTGATGCCGGTCAACGACCGCTACCCGCTGGCCGAGGTGCTGGCCGCCTGCGACCGCTACCGCGCCAGGCGGCGCAGCAAGGTCTTCGTCGAGTACGTGATGCTGGACGGGGTCAACGACCATCCCCAGCACGCACGCGAGCTCGCCGCCCTGCTCGATCCGCGTGCCTACAAGGTCAACCTGATCCCCTACAACCCGACCGGCGCCTACGACGGGTCGCCGCCGGAGCAGATCGAGCGCTTCCGCGCGATCCTCGCCGAGCAGCGCCTCACCGCCACGGTCCGCCTGACCCGCGGCCGCGACATCGCCGCCGCCTGCGGCCAGCTGGCCGCCACCAGCGCCTAACCGGGCAGTTCGTGGGTGGGTTGGCCAGTCAGCCAACTAGGATTCGCTTTGTGCCCGTGGAGACGCCTGCCATGTCGCCGCAGCCCGCTCGGGTCCCGCCGCCGCGGCAGCTCAGCGACAATCCGGTCGTCCGGGTGCTGGACGACGTCCGCGCCGAGCTCAGCGTCCGCCGCCGCGGCAGCTACCCGCCCGGCCCGCAGGACTTCGACTTCGGCCGCACGCTGCAGGCGACCCGCGACCCGCTGCCGCTGCTGCTCGGCCTCTACGAGGAGTACGGGCCGATCTTCAGCGTCCGCCTCCTCCATCACCCGATCATCTTCATGCTCGGCCCGGAGGCGAACCACTTCATCACCGTCGCCCAGCCGGAGAGCTTCCACTGGCGCGAGTCGAGCTTCGGCGACCTGATCCCGCTGCTCGGCGACGGCCTGCTGACGATCGACGACGCCTACCACGACCGGGCGCGGGAGATCATGATGCCGGCCTTCCACCGCGAGCAGGTCGCGGCCTCGGTCGGGGCGATGATCGCCGAGGCGACGCCGGCGATCGAGCGGCTGGCGCCCGGCCAGGTCGTCGACGTCTACGAGTGGATGCGCGGCCTGGCGATGCGGATCGCGATGCGGGCGCTGCTCGGCCTCGATCCCGACGAAGCGGGCAAGGGCGCCGCCGCGGCCGAGCACTTCGAGCGGGCGCTCGGCTTCTACGGGATCGACTTCCACCTGCGACTGCTGCGCGGCCCGGGGTCGCCCTTCTCGAAGATGGTGCGCTCGCGCGCCGTCCTCGACGAGATCGTCTACGGCGAGATCGCGCAGCGCCGCCGCGATCCCGACCCCGAGCGGATGGACATCCTCAGCCTCCTGGTCGGCGTGCGCGACGCGGAGGGGGAGGGCTTTGCCGACAAGGAGATCCGCGACCAGGCGATGACCCTGATGTTCGCCGGCCACGACACCTCGACCTCGACCCTGACCTTCATGATGCACGAGCTGGCCCGCCACCCCGACGTGGTCGAGAGGCTGTTCGAGGAGCAGGACCGGGTGCTCGGCGGCGAGGACCCCGACATCGACCGGCTCGAGCGCGAGATGCCCTACCTCGACACGGTCCTCGACGAGGTGCTGCGCCTCTACCCGCCGGCCTGGATCGGCCCGCGCCGTGCCGTGCGCGACTTCGAGTGGGGCGGCCACAGCGTCAAGCGCGGCGCCTACGTCAACTACTGCTCCTGGGCGAGCCACCGCATCCCCGAGGTCTTCCCCGACCCCGAGGCGTTCATCCCCGAGCGCTTCACCCGCGAGCGCAAGGCGGCCCTGCCGCGCGGCGCTTACGTGCCCTTCGGCGGCGGCCGCCGGATCTGCATCGGCAAGCGCTTCGGCCAGATCGAGGTGAAGCTGGTGGCGACGATGCTGCTGCAGCGCCTGCGCCTCGACGCGATGCCCGGCCGGACGATGACCGTGCGCCAGATGCCGACTCTCTCGCCGCGCGGCGGCCTGAGGATGCGGGTGCTTCCCCGCCGGTAGCCTGCTCGCTGGATGCGGGCACTGGTCGTCTCCGACACCCACTTCGGCGCCTGGACCGGACGCGACCTGCTGCGCGAGGAGGTCTTCCTCGAGCGGCTGGCGCCGGCCCTGGAGGGGATCGACGAGCTGATCTTCCTCGGCGACCTCTTCGACTTCCTCTTCGGCTCGGTGGGGGAGGCGGTCGACGCGGCTGACGGCCTGCTGCGGCTGATCGCGGAGAGGCTCGCCGGCAAGCGCCTCGTCTTCCTCGCCGGCAACCACGATCACCACCTGGTCCACCGCGACGAAGAGAACCGGCTCGAGGCGCAGCTGGCCGCCGGCCGTGCGCCGCTGCTCTCCGGCGAGCCGGCGCCGCTCGCCGACTCGCCCGGCCCCGGCTTCTTCCGCTCCTTCCTCGCCCGCCGGCTTCCGGGGGTTGAGATCGAGATCGCCTACCCGACCTACGATTTCGCCGGCGTGCTGCTCACCCACGGGCACTACCTCGATCCGCACGCGCGCCTCTCCGGATCGCGTGGAGACCGGCTTCTCACCCGGATTCTCTGGGGGATCGCGACCGGCGGGCCCGAGGACCCGAAGACGATCGCCGACTATGAGTCGACGATCACGCTGCTCACCGAGTGGCTCTACATCGCCGCCCAGATGCCGCATGGCACCCACGCCCAGCAGAACGTCTTCCGGGCGGTGCAGCGGGCGGGCAGGCTCGGCGCGGCCCTCGGCGCGCCGTTGCGGGGTGCCAAACGGCTCGCCGCCGAGCTGCGCGACCATGGCGTCGGGGATGGGGACGCGGATGGTCCGCTGCCCAGCGAGGCTCACTACGACGCGGTCGTTCGCACCGAGTCCGAGCGCCAGCGCCGCGAACAGCCCGGCCCGAACGCCGCCCTGCCCCATCCTGCCTATCCCGCCGCCTCGGTGATCTCGCCCAGCGACCCTTCCGAGCACGCGCTCCAGGCCTTCGCCAAGGTGGTGGCCAACCTCGGCTGGGACCGGAAGGCCGAGCGGATCGTCTTCGCCCATACCCATCAGCCGCTCGCGGACGTGCGCTGCGGCGGCGGCCCCAAGACCCGTTACTGGAATACCGGCTCGTGGATATACGAGCCCGATCTCGGCTCGCGCCAGGCCTATGCCCGTTACCTGCGCTACGCCTGGCCCGGGACCGCGGTCGTCATAGACGACGAGGAGCCCGAGCCTCGTCTGCTCGAGCTCCTCGTTGACCTCAACCCGCTGAACGGCGGCCCCGGGCTGCCCCGGCCGCCGCGCTAGCGGTTACTTGATGAAGAGCATCTCCTCGTACTTCGGCAGCGGCCAGAGGTCGTCGGCGACGACCTTCTCCAGCTTGTCCGCCGCCTCGCGCACCGCGTCGCTCTTGGCCAGCTGCTCGTCGCGGGCGTGAACGGCGCCGGCGATTCCCTCCAGCTCGATCGGGGCGGCGTTGGCCTGCCCGAGTGCGTCGAGGGCGGTGATCAGGTTGCCCACTAGCCCCTCGACCTCGCCCGCCGCTTGGGCGACGCCCGCCTCCTTGATCAGCGCCAGGTGGCGCATCGCGGCCGGCAGGATCATCGTCTTGGCAATCGAGAAGGTGGTCTCGGCCTCGATGTTGGCTCGCAGCGCGTACTGCTCGGCCCAGACCTCGAAGCGCGACTCCAGCTCCCGCTTGGAGAGCACGTTGTATTTCTCGAAGGCCTCGACCGAGGCGTCGGCCATCACCTCGGGCAGCGCGTCCGGCGTCGTGCGCAGGTTCTTCAAACCGCGCTGCTCGGCCTCGGCGTGCCACTCCTCGGAGTAGTTGTCGCCGTCGAAGCAGATCGCCTTGTTGGCCGTGTAGGCCTCCTTGACCACCTCGATCACGGCGGCGGAGGCGTCCGCGCCTCCGCTGACCTTCGCCTCCAGCTTGTCGGAGAGGTCGTCGATCGCCTCGGCGACGATCGTGTTGAGCACGGTGTTGGGGAAGGCGAGCGACATGCTCGACCCCAGCGCCCGGAACTCGAACTTGTTGCCGGTGAAAGCGAACGGCGAGGTGCGGTTGCGGTCGCCGCCGTGCTTGGGCAGCGGCGGCAGCACCGTCGCGCCGAGGTCGAGGAAGGAGGCCGGCGTGTGCGGGTCTCCCGATCCGGTTGCAATCGCCTCGAAGACCTTGATCAGCTCCGAGCCGAGGAAGATCGAGATGATCGCCGGCGGCGCCTCGTTGGCGCCGAGGCGGTGGTCCTGGCCGATGTTCGCGGCCGAGGCACGCAGCAGTCCCTGGTGCTTGTTGACCGCCTGGATCACCGCCGCGCAGAAGAAGAGGAAGTGGACGTTGTCGGCAGGCGTGTCGCCCGGCTCGAGCAGGTTGCTGCCCGTGTCCGTCCCCATCGACCAGTTGTTGTGCTTGCCCGAGCCGTTGACGCCGGCGAAGGGCTTCTCGTGCAGCAGGCAGACCAGGCCGTAGCGGCGGGCGACGTTTTCGAGCACCCGCATCGTCAGCTGCTGGTGATCGGAGCCGACGTTGGAGTTCTCGAAGACCGGCGCGATCTCGTACTGGCCGGGCGCCACCTCATTGTGGCGGGTCTTGACCGGGATGCCGAGCATCCGCATCTCCAGCTCCGACTCCATCATGAAGGCGAGCACCCGCTCGGGGATCGTGCCGAAGTAGTGGTCGTCCAGTTCCTGGCCCTTGGGCGGCTTGGCGCCGAAGAGCGTGCGGCCGGTGGAGATCAGGTCGGGGCGCTCGAAGAAGTACTGCTCGTCGATCAGGAAGTACTCCTGCTCGGGGCCGACCGTGGTGAAGACCCGTTTGCTCTCGCTGTCGCCGAGCAGCTTCAGCGCCTTGATCGCGGCGCCGGAGAGCGCGTCCATCGAGCGCAGCAGCGGGATCTTCGCGTCCAGCGCCTCGCCGGTCCATGAGGCGAAGGCGGTCGGGATGCAGAGCAGCGAGCCGTTCGGGTTCTCGAGGATGAAGGCGGGGCTGGTCGGGTCCCAGGCCGTGTAGCCGCGGGCCTCGAAGGTTTCGCGCACGCCGCCGGTCGGGAAGGAGGAGGCGTCCGGCTCGCCCTGGATCAGCTCTTTGCCGGAGAAGCCGGCCAGCGCCTTGCCTTCGCCGCCCTTGGGCTCGAAGAAGGAGTCGTGCTTCTCGGCGGTCGAGCCGGTGAGCGGCTGGAAGACGTGGGTGAAATGCGTGGCGCCCTTCTCCAGCGCCCAGTCCTTCATCGCCGCCGCGACCGCGTCGGCCACCTCGAGGTCGATCGCCTCGCCGGCTTCGAGGCTGCCCTCCAGCTTCTCGAAGACGTCGCCGGGAAGCCGTTCGCGCTGCACCACCTTGGAGAAGACGTTGGCGCCGAATGCTTCGTTCTCGGGCAGGGTCAGGTCGATCGCGCCGAGGGCCTCCCCGTTGGAGCTCCACTGCGCTGCGGTCACGTTCTGCTGGCGGATACGGGTCATCGCTCTGGTCGTCCTCGCTTGGCGTCGCGCCCGGCCGACGGGCGCGGTCGAATTACCGGTCAACTCCCTTAGAAGAGCCAAAAGAGCCTAATACCGATGCCTCGACGATGCCTTTGTCCCCGGGTACAAGGATCGTCAGGGCGGCTTGTACCGGCTGTCGGCTCAGGACAGTGGAACTGCCTGCAGCAGGCCCACCGGGTGGCGCAGTCGGAAGCCCTTGCCCGGGCGCATGTATTCGCTCCAGCCCGGGCCGCTGCGGTCGCCGTCTTCGGTCATCGAGGTGTCCCAGCGCAGGCCGGCGATGACGGCGAAGACGTGTTCGCGGTTGGCGTAGATCCGCACCCAGCTGCCGGCACCGCCGCCGCCCCAGCGCATGAAGCCGGTCGAGTCGAGCGGCGATTCGAGCAGGCCGGCTGCGTGCATGACGTAGCTGACCGAGCCCGAGCAGTCATAGCCGCGCGCACTCCAGTCGCGATGGCCGCCGCCCCAAACGTAGGGCCGGTGGTGGATCCGGTTCGCCGCTTCGATCATCGCCCTCACCGCCGGCGGGGCCGAGGGCGGCGCCACTGCCCGCCCGCTCGGCAGCAGCGTTGCCTGCGGCACCGCTGCGCTCGCGCCCGGCGAAATCCCCGCGAGACACGCGCAAACCACCACCAAGATCGCCGCCCGCCTCAGCATCAACCCCCTCTATCGGCACAAACACCCTCCGACCTAAGGGCGTGTCTGAGCTAAGGGGTCTATAGCCCCCTCTAGCTCAGACACGCCTTCGGAAATGGCTTGGCGATAGGGTTTCGCCGCCCACTAACCCCCGGAGGAGCCCAAGCCAATGTTCGTTTCCAAGGCCGCCGTCGTCGGCGGCGGCACCATGGGCGGTGAGATCGCCCAGGCGATCGCCGCCGCCGACATCCCCGTCGTCGTCAAGGACATCGACCAGAAGTTCGTCGACGCCGCCGTCGAGAAGGCTCGCGCGGTCACCGAGGGCCAGCTCGCCCGCCTGGTCAAGAAGGAGAAGCTGACCCAGGAGCAGGCCGACGCCCGGCTCGCCGAGGTGATGGGACTCGTCACCGGCACGACCAGCTACGAGGAGTTCGGCGACGTCGACTTCGTCGTCGAGGCGGTGCCGGAGCGGATGGAGATCAAGCAGGCCGTCTTCCGCGAGCTCGACGCCGCCACGCCCGGCCACGCGATCCTCTCCTCCAACACCTCCTCGCTCTCGATCTCGGAGATCGGCGAGGCGACCCTGCGCCCCGACAAGGTCGTCGGCTTCCACTTCTTCTACCCGGCCTCGGTGATGCCGCTGGTCGAGGTGATCGCCGGCGAGGACACCTCCGAGGAGGCCGCCACCGTCGCCTACAACTTCGCCCAGGCGATCAAGAAGCAGCCGATCGTCTGCGGCGAGGTGCCCGGCTTCGTCGTCAACCGCATCCTGATGGCGACGATCGGCGAGATCTGGCGCGCCCAGGAGGAGCAGGGCCTCTCGCTGAAGGCCATCGACGAGGCGATCGCCGCCGCCAAGGTGGCGCCGATGGGCCCCTTCTTCCTCACCGACCTGCTCGGGCTCGACACCGTCCTGCACGTCGCCGAGCACCTCGGCGAGTCCTACGGCGAGAGCTTCTACGTCCACCAGGGCCTCAAGCAGCTGGTCGCCGACGGCAAGCTCGGCGCCAAGTCCGGCGGCGAGGGCTTTTTCAAGGAGGGTGAGCAGAACATCCCCGGCGACGGTGAGCCCGACGGTGAGGAGCTGGTCGCGCTCTTCACCTGCCGCGCCCTGATCGAGGCCTGCCTGCTGGTCGAGGAGGGCGTCTGCTCGGTGCGCGACATCGACCTCGGGATGATGGCCGGCGCCGGCCTCGACCCCCGCAAAGGCCTGCTGCCGCCGTTCTGGAAAGCCGACGTCGAGGGCCTCGACGCGGTGCTGGAGCGGATGGAGGGCCTGCAGGAGCGCCATGGCGACCGCTTCGCGCCGCCGGTCCTGCTGCGCCGTCTGGTCGCCCAGGGCCGCCTCGGGCTGAAGTCCGGACAGGGCTTCTACCCCTATCCGCAGCCCGACGAGGGCGATCAGGCCGAGACCGTGAAGCTGGAGACTCGCGGCGACGTCGCGATCGCCTGGCTCGCCAACGCGCCGATGAACGCGGTCTCCCCCGACGTGATCCGCGACCTGAAGACGGTCTGGGAGCGGGTCAAGGCCGCGGACGGCGTGGGGGCGATGGTCATCGTCTCCTCGATCCCGGTCGTCTTCTCGGCCGGCGCCGACATCAAGGCCTTCACCCAGATGGACGAAGCCGGCGGCGAGGAGCTGATCCACACCGGGCACGCGCTGCTGCGCGACCTCGGGCAGGCCGGGGTGGCGACCGTCGCCGCGGTCAACGCGATCGCCTTCGGCGGTGGCTGCGAGCTGGCGATGGCCTGCGACGTGCGGATCGCCGCCGAGGCGGCCGTCTTCGGCCAGCCCGAGATCAAGCTGGGGATCATCCCCGGCTTCGGCGGCACCCAGCGCCTGCCGCGCCTGGTCGGTCCCAACAAGGCACTGGAGATGAACCTGATCGGCGACGCGATCCTCGCGGGCGACGCGCTCGACGCGGGCCTGGTCAACCGCGTCGTCCCCGATCACGAGCTGTTCGAGACCGCCCTGATGTGGGGCCGCAAGCTCGCCGCCCAGGCGCCGCTCGCGGTCGAGCAGGTCAAGCGCGTCTCGCACGCGGGCGACCTGGACGAGGGCATCGAGGCCGAGAAGCAGGGTTTCGCCACGGCCTTCCGCAGCGAGGACGCCAAGGAGGGCATCGGCGCCTTCCTCGGCAAGCGCACGCCCAAATGGAGCGGCAAGTAGTGAGGCCGCGGCTTACCTACGCGAACGTGATGGTTACGATCCTGGCCTTCATCGTGCTCGGCGGCGGCGCCTATGCCGCCGCCGGCAAGCTCGCCAAGAACAGCGTCGGCAAGCCGCAGATCAAGAACGGCGCGGTGACCAGGGGTAAGATCGCCGACGGCGCTGTCGACGGCTCGAAGGTCGCCGACCACTCGCTTCACGCCGGCGATCTGAGCCGCTCGACGCTGGATGGCTATGCCAAGAGCTCGGAGCTGAACGGCTATGCCAAGAGCTCCGCGCTAAATGGCTACCTGAAAGAAGTGCCCAACGGCTCGGTCGGCCCCGACAAGCTCGGAGCGCTTCCGGCTGCGGCGCTCGAGGACGCGATCTACAACGTCGGCGAATCGGGGCCCAATCTCGGCGTCGACTGCTTTGGCTCGAACGCCGTACTCCCCAAAGAAATAACGGACGACATTTCCTTCTCCGCTGTCAGCTTCGACAACACGGGCATCGCCAGCAAGGAGAACCCAGCTAACGGAGCGTGCTTCAACGGGTTCGACGTAACCCGGACCGGGACCTACGTCGTCACGACCTGGATCGAATGGGAAATGAGCGAAGAAGGCGACCGGCGGATCGTTCTGCTGCGCTATGACCCGACCATAGGTGGTGGTCTGAAGACCCTGGCGGTCAGCGAGCAGGGGGCGAACGGCAGTGGTGAATTCGAGCCCGCCAGCCAATCCGTCTCCGCGGTTGCGCGCCTCAGCGCCAGCGAATCGGTGATCGTGCAGGGCCATCAAAACACGGCTTCGGGCCTCGGGCTCCTCGGCGGTGGCCTGCAGATCGCGTGGATTGGGCCTTGACGATTCGCAAGGGATGAGCGCAGGCGCAAGAGAACGGACAGGAGCCGAGGTCGAGCGGCTCGCGGAGCTGATCCGTGCGTCGCGCTCGACTGTGGCGCTGACCGGGGCCGGGATCTCGGTGCCCTCCGGGATCCCCGACTTTCGCACGCCAGAGACGGGGCTGTGGGCCAACGTCGACCCGATGGAGGTGGCCCACATCGACGTCTTCGAGCGCGATCCGGCCCGCTTTTGGTCCTACTACCGGCCGCGCTTTCACGCGCTCGCGGACAAGCGCCCAAACGCGGCGCACGAGGCTCTGGCCGAGCTCGAGCGGCGCGGCCTTATCGAGGGCGTGATCACCCAGAACATCGACCGGCTGCACGGCGCCGCCGGCTCACGGGACGCGATCGAGGTGCACGGCTCGATCGGGACCTCGACCTGCCGGCAGTGCGCTGCCTCTTACGGGGTCGAGGAGGTGGACGCGCTCTTCGACGCCGACGGCGTCGCCGTCTGCGCGTCGTGCGAGGGCCCGGTCAAGCCCGATGTCGTCCTCTTCGGCGAGATGCTGCCGGAGAGCGCGATGGCCCGGGCCCAGGAGCTCGCCGAGCGGGCCGAGCTGATGCTCTGCGTCGGCTCATCGCTCGCCGTCTACCCGGTCGCCGGCCTGCCCGCGCTGACGCTCGAGCACGGTGGCCGGGTCGCCATCGTCACCAAGGGCCCGACGCCGTATGACGGCGAGGCGACGATCAAGCTCGAGGGCGAGGTCGACGCGGAGCTGAGCGCGCTGGCCGCAGCTCTGAGCTAGCCAGCGGCGCGGCTCAGAACTTGACCCGCTGCGCCTCGCACTCGGCGACGACCGTGTGCGCCTGCGGCGAGTCGAAGCGGGCCGCGTGAGCGCACTTGGCTTCCGCTTCGGCGCCGCAGCCGCTGATCGTTTCCGCCCCGACGATGCCCGCCGTCTGCGCGCGGATGCACCCGATCGGCGTCGGCGGGTTGCTGTCCCCGGCGGTCGCGAAGACGACGGCGAGCATCGCGGCCACGGTCACCAGGAGGGTGGTCGAGGCGATCTTGATCTCGCGTGCGCTGAGCTTGTAGAGCGGCGTTGTCTGCCGCGCGTAATGTCCTTCAAGTGGCATGGGCGGCAGGTTATACGGCCCTTTTCGGCCGGCGCCACGCCAGCGGGGAGAAGATTTCCCGCCGATCTTTAGACACGTGTACGTAGTGGCGCGGGCCTGCCGGCGAGAGGGTTTAGCGGTCCGAGAAGCATCTAGCTGAGAAAGGAACTAACTCGTCTATGGAATGGCTGAACGAAGGCGCCAACTCGTGGCAGATGACCGCCGCGACCCTGGTGGGCCTGATGAGCATTCCCGGCCTGGTTGTGCTCTACGGCGGGGTCATGCAGAAGCGCTGGTCGGTGAACTCGATGATGATGGCGTTCGTCGCCTTCGCGATCGTGCTCGTTCTCTGGGTGCTTGTCGGTTTCAAGATGGGGTTCGGCGAGCCGATCCATGCGATTTCCGACAGCGGCTTCTTCGGGAACTTCCTGGGTAAGCCCGAATCGATCCTGGGCAGCAACGACCTGCTGAAGCAGGCGCACATCCCCGAGCTCGCGGAAGAAGAATTCCTCTTCCCGCAATCGACGCTGGCGTACTTCCAGATCGTCTTCGCGGCGATCACGCCGATCCTGATGCTGGGCTCCGTGCTCGGGCGGATCAACTTCAAAGCCTGGATCCCGTTCGTCGCGCTCTGGACGCTGCTCTGCTACCCGATCAACGCCTTCCTGATCTGGGGCGGTGGCTTCTTCGCTCAGCAGGGCGCGATCGACTACTCGGGCGGTTACGTGATCCACCTCGCCGCCGGTGTCTCAGGCTTCGTCGCTGCGGCGGTGATCGGACCGCGGCTGCAGCGCGACCGCGAGGTCGACGCCCCGAACAACCTGGCGATGGTCGCCGTCGGTGCCGGACTGCTGTGGATGGGCTGGAACGGCTTCAACGGCGGTGACTGGTACAGCGCCGGCGAAGTCGCGTCCGCCTCGCTGCTCAACACCAACATCTGCACCGCGGTCGCCTTCCTGTCCTGGGTGGCTCTCGACTACCTGACCGGCCGCAAGCCGAGCCTGATCGGGTCGGTCAACGGCATGATCGTCGGCCTCGTCGCGATCACGCCCGGCGCCGGTTTCGTCAACGGCTGGGGCGCGATCATCATCGGCGTGGTGGCCGCGACGCTGGTCTACCTGGCTCTCAACTACCTGAGCCGGGTGCGGCCGTTCCGCAACGTGGACGACACCCTCGGCGTCGTCTACACGCACGCCTTCGCCGGCGTGGCCGGCGGCCTCCTGGTCGGGATCTTCGCCAACAAGCTGATGGCTGGCGAACACGAAGGCCTGATCTCCGGCGGCGGGCTGGACCTGCTCTGGGTCCAGACCTACACGGCCGCCTGGGTGATCGCGTTCTCGGCGATCATGACCTTCATCCTGCTCAAGCTCGTCGGCCTCTTCGTGCCGCTGCGGATGAGCGAGGCAGAAATGGAGGAGGGCGACATCGCCGTCCACGGGCACGAGGTGTACCCGTCGGACGTGCCCTCGCTCGGATACCCGGACGGGGTCGCCGCACCGGCCCCCGTCGCGGGATCCTCCGGCTGACAAGACCGCCGGGCCTTCTGGCAGGCCCGGGAAGCAAAGAAAGGAACGGAACCGCCCCCGCTCTCTCCCGGGGGCGGTTTCGTGTTTGCGCTCAGCTGGGTTGGGCCTGGGAGCGGGCGACCTCGCGCAGGGTGTCGAGCATCGTGGCCACCGCGGGGGTGACCGGGGCGCCGCGCCGGGTCGCGGCGAAGACCTTGCGCACGGGGCTGCTCGGGTGCAGGGCGCGGATGTCGATGTCGGGCCTGACCGCGGAAAGAGCCAGCTGGGGGATCAGGCCGACGCCGACGCCGGCCGCGACCAGCCCCTGCACCGTCTGGTAGTCGTCGCTCTCGAAGGCCACTCTCGGTTCGAAGCCGGCGGCGTGGCAGGAGCGGACGACGTGGCGGGCGCAGGGCCCGGCGACCGAGGTCTGCACCCAGGACTCATCGCGCAGGTCCTCGAGCCGCACCCGCTCGCGCTGGGCCAACGGGTGGCTGCCGGGCAGCGCCAGGCGCATCGGGTCCTCGAGCAGCTCGAAGCGCCTGATCCCTGCGCCGAGCCGTTCGCCCACCCCCTCGAATTCGTAAAGCAGCGCCAGGTCGAACTCGCCCGCGCGCAGCCGTGGCGCGATTTCCTCCGGCTCGCCCTCGGCGAGGGTCACTTCCACGCCGGGGTGGGAGGCCCGGAAGGCGGCGATCGCGTGCGGCACCAGCGTCGCTCCGGCGCTCGGAAACGACGCGACCCGAAGCCGGCCGGCCTCGCCTCCGGCGATCGCCGCCAGCTCGTTCTCGGCCGCTTCCATGCGGCCGAGGATCCCCTCCGCGTGGGTGACGAGGGCGGCGCCGGCGGCGGTCGGGCGCACGCCGCCGCGGTCGCGCTCGATCAGCTCGGTGCCGACCTCTCCCTCGAGCGTGGCGATCGCCTGCGAGACGGCCGATTGCGAGTAGGAGAGTGCATCGGCCGCACCCGAGAAGGAGCCCCGTGCGACGACCTCCCGCAGGACGTTGAGCCGGGCGGCGTTAAGCATTAGCAAATCTTATCGTCTGCATAGGTATTAACAGTTGTGCTGATGCAAAGAGAGTGCGAGCATCGGCGCGAACCTTCCGCTCGACCCGATCTCTCCCAGGAGGCCCAAATGGCTGCACGCATCATCGTTTCCTACGACGACACCGACAACGACCGCGACGCGCTGGCGCTGGGCCGGCTGCTCGCCTTCAGCGGCGCCGAGCTCTCGCTCGCCTACGTGCGCCACTCACAGGGCGGGGCGCTGGAAGAGGCGGAGGCCGAGAAGCTGCTCGCCCACGGCGCCGAATCGGTCGGCGCGCCGGATATGCCCCGCCACGTCGTCGTCAACCCCGGCACCAGCGTCGGCCTCGCCGAACTGGCCGAACGCGAGAACGCCGATGCGATCGTCTTCGGCTCCGAGTACCGCACTGCCCCCGGCACGGTCAAGCCCGGCATCCCCGCCCACAAGCTGCTGCTCGGCGGTCCCGCGGCGATCGCCGTCGCCCCGGCCGGCCTGCGCGACAACCCCTCGGTGAGCATCAACAAGATCGGCGTGATCGACGAAGGCGACCCAGCCGCCCAGGCCACGGCCGCGAGCCTCGCCGCCGCCCTCGGCGCCTCGGTGGTCGAGCGGGCCGGCGCCGGTCACATCGACATGCTGGTCGTCGGCTCGCGCCCCGAGTCGCCCGCCGGCAAGGTCACGCTCAGCGCCGCCAGCGACTACGCGGTCGAGACCGCGAGCTTCCCGGTGCTGGTCGTGCCCCGCGGGCGGCCGGTCGAGTTCGCGCCTGCTTCGCCCGCTTCTCCGGGCGGTCCGGACGAGTCCCCGGCCGGACCCACCGAGCCCGCCGTCGCCTAAGCTTCGCGCCTGAGCACGAGGATCACGGCCGCGACCTCCGGGTCGCGGCCGTCGATCCGCCGGCGGGCCTCCGCCCAGGCGACGGCCTCCGCCTCCTGCCCACCGAGCATGGTGGCGACAGTCGCCCCCGGGTCCTCGCTCTCGACGACGAAGGCATCGGGCTGCCGCGGAGGCGGCGCCGACGCCAGCTCCCGCTTGGTCACGTTCTCCGAGGCGCGCTCCGCGTTCGCCCAGCCCTGACCGAAGGCGAGGTCCGGCCCGTCGAGGTGCTTCCCCTCGAGGATCTTCAGCTGGCTTTCCGCCGGCAGCCACTCCTGTTCGCCCAGCTCGACCGTCAGGTCCTCCAGCCACGGAGCGATCACCTGTGTGAGCAGCTGCTCGCGGCTGAGATTGAAGGCTCGGGCACGGTGGATGCCGTTGCTGAGCTCGACGTGGAAGGGCACCGGACAACCATATGCTGCGCGCGATGGAGACGCCCCTGCCCGCCGCCGTCGTCTTCGACAACGACGGCCTGCTGCTCGACACCGAGTCGGTCTGGACCCGAGCCGAGCAGGATCTGTTCGAGCGCCGCGGGCTCGATTTCACCGCGCAGCACAAGCACGAGCTGGTCGGCACCTCGGCCGAAATAGCCGGCGGCATTCTCGAGCGGCGCCTGGACGAACCCGGCCGAGCCGCCGAGCTGATCGAGGAGCTCAACGAGCTGGTCGTCGCCGAGCTCGAGCACGGGGTGGAGGCGATGGTCGGCGCCCGCGATCTGCTCGAGGCCCTGAGACAGCGCGGCACCCCGATCGGCCTCGTCTCCAACTCCCCGCTCGCCTTCGTCCGCCGCTCATTGGAGATCGTCGGCCTCGACGGCCATTTCGACGTCGTCCTCAGCGCCCACGAAGTGGCGGCGCCCAAGCCGGCGCCGGACCCCTACCTGGAGGCCTGCCACCGCCTCGGCGTCGAGCCGGGTCCGGCAGTTGTCGCCCTGGAGGACTCGCCGACGGGCGTCGCGGCAGCCCGGGCAGCCGGGCTCACCGTGATCGGCGTGCCCTCGCTGGACGGGATTGAATTGGAGGAAGCGCACGAGGTGGCTGCCTCGCTGCTCGATTCGGTCGTGGCGCGGTGGCTCGTGTTGTGAGGCCGGGCGGGTGAGGTGGGGGACACCCCCGAACGGGCGGATACTCAAATTGCCGGCCTCATTAGGCCGGCAATTGGACGGGCGGGGGTGTCCCCCACCTCACCCGCGTAGCACTCGGCGGCGTCTCAGGACGCGCTCACATGTGGCGACGAGCTCACGCGTGCAGGCCAGCTGCTCTCCACTGAGCTCGGATTGCAGCGCGGCGTTGGCGATCTCGCCCGCTTCCTGGCGGGCAGCCTCGATCGCCGCCATGTCCTCGTCGTGGCCGGGGTCCGTCGGCGGGTCGGTGAACTCGGCCAGCAGGGCCTCCAGGCCCACGCGCAGCTGCAGGGCGGCCTCGCGGTTGCGACCCGCGTCGAGGTCGGCGCGGGCGCGGAGGATCAGCGGCTCGCAGGGGTCGATGCGCTCGCGGCCGCCGAGCACTGCGGCGAGGCGCTCCTGGGGCCGCAGCTCTTCGTCGCGCTGGCGCTTTCGCGAGGCGCCCGCCCGCGCGTCCACCTCGCGCGCATCGCTGAACCCGCCGCTGGCGACCTCTTCGCCACTGCCGTAGCCGAGCCGGGCGTTGACCGTGTGGTGCGGCGCCAGCGCCTGCGCGCGGGGATCGCCGCTGGCGACCGCCTGCGCGTGCAGCGCCCGGTTGAGCAGGTCGATGGCTTCGGCGAGCAGCTCGTCGACCGAGTCTTCGGAGGCGACCGCCGCCTCCAGCCAGGCGCCCGCGCTCTGCTCGTCGTCGAAGGGCGCAAAGGCCCGCACCACGGTCGCACGGCTCAGCGGCAGCACCGGGGACGAGCCCCTCGGCTCCGCCTCGCGGGCACGGCGCCGCCGGCGGCGCGGAGGGGAGGGGGCGCCGAGCGTTTCCAGGACCAGGACCCGCTCCTGCGAGCCGTCGCGGATCACGTAGCGGCCGTCAGCGACCGCGAGGGCGCCGGCGAGCTCGAGCTGGATGAATCCGAAGAGACGGGTCAAAGACCCAATTCTGCGCGATCAGTCGCCGCTTGGCTGGCCGCTGCCGCCGTCGGCGCCTGGCTTCGACTTGCCGTCGGGCAGCGAGAACGGCGACGGCGCCGTCTCCACCTGCGGGTTCTCGATTTCACCGAGGCGGTCGGTCAGCCGCTGCCACTGGTCCGGCTTGAGCAGGGCGTTGAACTGCTGGTCGAACGGGCCGCTGAGCGGGTGGTAGCCGACGTGCACGTGGTCGTAGTGGTCAGGCAGGGCGAAGCTTGTTTCCCCGGGCAGGTCCTCCAGCGAGATCACCTGATGGGGGTGCATCGTCCCCTGCAGCTGCAGCACGTTGCGGATCAGCTCGTCCGTGAGGGTGCCGGGCCCCTGGTGGCCGGTGACCGGGACCCCGTCGATGACGGCGATGTCGACCGCGTCGCCGGTCGAGTGCTCCGAGACGTAGCCGGAGGCGCTCATGATGCTGTGCCCGCACTTCAGCGAGGTGATCGTCAGGTTGTAGCCCTTCGAGACGAGGTACTCGAGCATCGCCAGCACCCGGCGGTCGATCTGGCCGGTGGCGATGTCCTGGCGACCGCATTCGTAGATTTCGAGGGCCTCGTCGGCGAGCACCCGCTTCTCCAGCTCCTCCTTGGACAGGAGCAGGACGCCGGCGCCGCTCAGATCGCGCGCCAGGGGGTTCTTGCCATTGGCCCGGTAGATCGCCGTCGCCTCGAGCAGCTTCCAGCCGTCGAGGATCGGCTTCGGGTCGATCTCCGGCGCGCCGCGCCCGGCGGGCCGGATGGAGAAGTTGACGTGCGGATCGATCTCGGCGTCGCCGGCGCCGATCCGGGCGAGGACCGTGCCAGCTATAACCTTCGACCCGACCCTGAGGGTTCCGTCTTCCGTGCTGGTCGGGCTGTCGACTTCGGGCGCGTCGTCGCTCTGGGCGTTTTCGGTGCGGCCCGGCAGCGCCGGCAGTCGCGGCCTCAGGTTCTCGCTTTCGACCGGCAGGCGCCGCTCCTGCCCGGTCGGCATCACGACCGTGCGGTGATCGCGGACGAGGCTGCCGAGCTCGGCGTAGGTGTAGCGGTTGCCGTAGGCGTCCTGGAGGACGACGAAGTTGCCGAGCTGCGGCGAGTTGCCCATCTTCTCGATAACGCCGTCGTTGACGGCGACCACCGGGGCACCCTCGGCGGCGAAGATGTTGATCCCGCGCCGGGTGGGGGATGAGGAGATGACTTCCGAGGCGCCGCCGTAGGCGCCGTCGGCGCCGGGGGTCGAGCGCTTCAGCGCCTCGCGGGCCGAGAGATCGTCGGCATATGTGGCGTCGGCGGCCACCGGGAAGTGCGCACCCTCGGTGAGGCCGGTGAGCGAGCCGACCAGGTCGGCCGGGAGCTTGCCGTAGGCGCGGGCCCCGGCCAGCACCTCCTGCACGTACCAGTCGGCGTGGTTGTAGGCGAAGATCGCGCCGTAGAGGTCTCCGGAGCCGCCGCTCAGCTTCAGGTAGTGGGCGGCGGAGCAGATGGCGTCGACCGGGTTGTAGGGGTCCTTGCGGCCGTCACCGTTGGCGTCGAGCCCGAACGCTTCCCAGCTCGAGGGGAGGAACTGCATCCAGCCCATCGCGCCGGCGCTCGACGGTCCCATGTTGGTGCCGAAGCCGCTCTCGATCTTGTTGATCGAAGCGAGCACCTCCCACGGGATCCCGTACTCGGTGCCGCAGGCCTGGTAGATCGGCAGCAGGAAGGGCGGTATTTCGAAGGAGTCGATGACGAAGTTCGGCACGCCGATCGGCGCCGGGCCGAACGGGGCGATCGTGATCGTCGGGTTGGCGTCGGTCGGCGTGCCCCCGCTCGAGTACTGCGAGCCGCCGTCGCTCGCCTGGCTGTGCAGCTGGACGCCTGCGGTTGCGCTCGGCGCGCCGAGGCCGCCGGAGCTGCCGCCGCCGCCGCTGACCTCGCCGAGGCTCTGGTTGTGATGGACGGGGTTGGCGCCCGCGTCGATCGTCGCTCCCGCTTTGAAGTCGCCCTGCTTCGTCACCGGCGCCGGCGGGGCCTCGGCGCCGGCGGGCGCTTCGATGTCGCTGTTGGAGCTGGCGCCGTTCGGCGGGGTCGGTTCCTCGCTGGTGTCGACCGGCGAGCTGCAGTCCGGGTCTTCGGCGTCGACGAGCCCGTCCTTGTCGTCGTCGACTTCGTTCGAGCAGGCGGGGAGCGCGGCCGGGGGGGCAGTCAGCGGCGCGGTCGTTTCGGTCGTCGTCGCTTCGGTCACGCCTTCCGCGCCGGCGAAACCGACACCGAGCGCCGTGACGACGCCAAAGCTGGCCAGGGCTATGGTCAGTGCGAGCTTGTTTCTCATACGACGGCGCCTCTATACCCGCTGCCACAGATCGTGCAGCAACATTGCCCTCTCCCTGCGCAACAGGCTCGCCCAAGCTACTGGCTCGGTCGGAGGTACGCAACGGCTGCCGCCTGCCCCCAACAAGCCCTTAATCAACGTTTGTGCCATGCCTGCTGGACGGCAGGATTTCAGGCCTGCCGGATGCGCTCGTTAAGCTGATGTCAATGGCGATGGACTACGACGACCAGGAGGGCCTGCGCGCCCGCAGCGAGCAGGCGATCGGCGAGTTCGCCCAGGCCCTGCTCGACAGTCAGGTGCTCGAGAACGCGGTCGCCGCCGCCTTCGGCGCCCGCGAGAAGGCGGTCGAGGCTCAGCACGCGGCGATGAGCGCGCTCAACCTGCCGTCGGCAGGGGACCTGGAGCGTCTCGAGCGCCGGATTCGCTCGCTTTCGCAGCGCCTCGAAGACGTCGAGGACCAGATCGACCGGGTCGGCCGCGATTTCGACGAGATCCGCCGTCAGCTTGCCAAAGAGCGACGCGAAAGAGCCGAAGACTAACCCTCGACCTTAGGGTGAGAGTACGGCCGCGGCGGCCGATCCGGCTCGTTTCTCGAGCGGCTCGAGCTCATCCCGGTCGAGACCCTCGACGGCGCCGGCGAGCTCGGCGACGATCAGCACGGCCGCGACCTCGATCCCCAGCGCCCGGGCCCGGGCCAGCAGCGGGGCGGTCTGCATGTCGGCGGCGACGACGTCCTCCGGCGGAGACTGGTCGCCCGGATGGGCGTCGAAGCTGGCGATCGTCGCCAGGCGCCCTTCGCCCCTCAGCTCGCCTTCCAGCAGCTCGGTCAGGCGCGGCTCCGGCAGCACGGGCCGGCCGCTCTCGGCTCCATGCGCGCCGGCGCTGCCCCCCAGGGCAACCGCGGCGCCGACCACCAGCAGCTCGCCGAGCCGGCACTCGTCCCGGAAGCCCACCGCGGTCCCGACCCGGATCGCCCGGCGCACGCCCAGCTCGGCCAGGTCCGCGAGCACCAGCGCCGCGCTCGGTCCGCCGATCCCGGTCGCCTGGATCGTCAGCGGGTGCCCCGCCGGGGTCGCTCCCGAGTAGCCCCACAGGCCGCGGGCGTGGTTGCTCATCTTCGGCTCTTCCAGCAGCTTCTGGGCGAGCAGCAGCGCCCGGCCCGGATCGCCGACCAGCACGGCGTCGGCGGCGATCGGTGCGGTGGGGCGCAGGTGGGTGGGCATCGGCGGCGCACACTATTGCCACTCGCGAGAACCCCGGCGGGCGTATTTGCGCCATCTGTCCAAGGACGGGCGGTGCACGCGATAGGACGATTACGGCGATGAAGAAGATCGAGGCCTTCATCCGCCACGAGGCGTTCGACCCGATCCGGGCGGAGCTGCTCGATCGTGGCCTGCCCTCGCTCTCGATCCTCGAGGTGAAGGGCTCCGGCCGCCAGAAAGGAGACCTCGAGAGCTATCGCGGGTCGGCCCTGATGATCAGCATGCGCCCGAAGCTGAAGCTCGAGGTCGTCGTCGAAGACAGATACAAGGACGCGGTGGTCGAGACGATCCTCCGTCACGCCCGCACCGGTGAGGTCGGCGACGGCAAGATCTTCGTGATCCCGGTCGAGGAGGCGATCCGGATCCGCACCGGCGAGGACGGCGAGCCGGTCTTGCAGGCGCACGACCCGGCGCTCTGACCCCTCTTCGGGCTAGCCTCGAACCCGAGTGCCGCCCGACCAGCGCATATCCCTCAGCGAGGCCTCGCGCAGGGCCGGTGTCTCCCCCGGCACGCTGAAGCGCTGGGCGGAGGAGAAGGTCGTGCCCGTGCGCCGCGGACGCTGGACCGCGGCCGCGGCCGCCCAGGCGCGCGTGGTTGCCCGCATGCGGGAGCGCGGCCACTCTCTCGACGACCTGAAGCGGGCGGGCCGCGAGGGCCGGCTCGCCTTCGGCTTCACCGAGGACCTCTTCCCGCAGCCCGAGGAGCAGACGACGGTCGACGAGGTCGCCAAGGAAACCGGCCTCGAGCCGGAGCTGGTCGAGCGCATCCTCGCCATCCTCGGCACCCCGCTCGAGCGCGAACGGCTGCTCGGCCCCCAGGACGTGCAGGCCCTGCGCCACTGCGCCCGCGTGCTCGCGGCCGGCTTCCCGCTCGTCGCCTTCCTGCAGCTGGTCCGGGTCTACGCCCAGTCGTTGCGGCGGATCGCGGACGCCGAGGTGCGTCTCTTCCACCTCTACGTCCACGAGCCGCTGATCCGCGACGGCGTCCCCGAGCTGCAGATGGCGGAGGAGATGGGGGAGCTCGCCGGAGACATCCTGCCGCTCGCCGCGCCGCTGACCGAGTACCTCCACAACCGCTACCTGCGCTTCTTCCTCGAGCAGGACGTGGTTGGGCACATGGAGAGCGAGCTCGGCGTCAGCGCATCTCAGGTGCACCACGTGCCGGTCACGCTCTGCTTCATCGACCTGACCGGCTTCACCCGCTACACCGAGGAGGAGGGTGATCTGGAGGCGCTCGACGTGGTGGAGAACTTCGTCGAGACGGTGGAGGCGACGATGCCGCCGGAGGCGACGATCGTGAAGACGATCGGCGACGAGGTGATGGTGGTGTCGCCCGACCCCGTCTCGCTGACCGAGTGGGCGGTGGCGCTCATGGCGCGCTTCCCGGAGCGCCCGCAGCCGCGCGTCGGCATCCACTACGCGCAGGCCGTCTACCGCGACGGCGACTACTTCGGCACCCACGTCAACCTCGCCCACCGTGTGGTCAGCCGCGCCCAGGCCGGCGAGGTCATGGTCACCGATCGCGTCGGCGAAGCGCTGCGCGGGCGCGGGCTGAGCTGCGAGCCGATCGGCGAGGTCAGCCTCAGGGGCTTCCCCGAGCCGACGCCGCTCTTCGTCGTCACCGCCGTCCCGCGCAACACTTGACCCATGACCAGTGTCGAGATGCTCGAGGCGGTGCGCGGCGGTGGCCTGCTGCCGGCCGGGGCCCCTGCCGTGGCGATGGTCTCCGGCGGACGGGACTCGACCTGCCTGCTCGACCTGTCCGTTCGCCTGCTCGGCGCCGAGGCGGTCACGGCGCTGCACGTCAACTACGGCCTGCGGGATGACTCCGGAGACGACGAGGGGCACTGCGCCTCGCTCTGCCAGCGGCTCGGCGTGCGGCTCGAGGTCGAGCGGCCGCGCCGGCCCGAGGGGCCCGGCAACCTGCAGTCGTGGGCGCGGGACGCGCGCTACGCGGCGGCGGCGCGGCTGGCGCTCGCCGGCGAGGCGCGGATCGCCACCGGGCACACCGCCGACGACCAGGTCGAGACGATCCTCTACCGGCTCGCCTCCTCGCCGAGCCGGCGCGCCCTGCTGGGGATGAAGCCGCGGGACGGCAGCCTGGTGCGGCCGCTGCTCGGCTTCACCCGCGAGCAGACGACCGCCTACTGCGAGGAGCGTGGACTGGCCTGGCGCGACGACCCCACGAACGCCGAGTCGGGCTACGCCCGCAACCGGGTGCGCCACGGACTCGCCCGCGCCCTGGCGGAGGTCCATCCCGCCGCGGCCCGGAACGTGCTGCGCACCGCCGAGCTGCTGCGCGACGAGGCGGAGGTGCTCGACGGGCTCGTCGACGCCGAGCTCGGCGGCCCCAACGGCGGTGGCCGCGGCACGATCTCACTCGAGCGGCTGGCTGAGCTGCCCCCGGCGCTGCGCCGCCTGGTCGTGCAGCGCCTTGCCGACCGCGCCGCCGGGCGCCCAGTGCCCGGTGCCGCCAACCACGCCGACGAGGTCGCCGCGCTGCGACGCACCGGAACCGCCAGGCTCGATCTCGGCGGCGGCGTGCGCGCCGTCGCCGAGCGGGGCCTCCTGCACGCCGAGCGCTGAACGCCCACTCGTATCTAGACTGCGGCGACGTGACGGATCCCGGCATAGGCGAGACCCTCGTGTCCAGCGAGGAACTTCGGCTGCGCGTCGCCGAGCTCGGCCGTCAGATCAGCGACGACTACGCGGACCGGGATCTCCTGATGGTGGGCGTCCTGAAGGGGGCTGTGCTGTTCCTCGCCGATCTGATGCGCAGCGTCAGCGTGCCCTGCGAGATCGACTTCATGGCCGTCTCCAGCTACGGATCGCAGACCGACTCCTCCGGCGTGGTGCGGATCATGAAGGACCTCGACGTCCCGATCGAAGGACGCCACGTCTTGATCGTCGAGGACATCATCGACTCCGGCCTCACGCTCCAGTACCTGATGCGCAACCTGCGGGCGCGCAATCCCACCTCGATCGAGGTCTGCGCCCTGCTGACCAAGCCCGAGCGCCTGAGGGTCGATCTCTCGCCCCGCTACGTCGGCTTTGAGATCCCCGACCGGTTCGCGGTCGGGTACGGGCTCGACCACGCTCAGCACCACCGCAACCTCCCGTACGTGGCCGCTCTCGATGCCTAGCGCGCAAACCGCCCTGGTACGCTGAATTTTCCCTGTGAGGCGTTTTTTCAAGAGCGCGGCTTTCCCGATCCTGCTGGTGGTGATCCTCGCCTTCGTCGCCCAGCGCTGGATCGGCTCCGGCACGAGCACGGAAGCGCCCACCTACAACGAGCTGATCAAGCAGAAGACGGGGCTGATCGCCACCGGGAAGATCGAAGAAGTCAACGTCAACGTCAAGGACAGCACCCTCGACGTCAAGCGAACCAACGGCGACAGCTTCTCCACCGGTTACCCGCCCAACGCCGAAGAAAGCCTGATCAACAGGCTCGAAGCCGGCAACGTCGCGACAAAGGTGCACGGGACCGGCGGCTCCAGCCTGCTCTCGCTGCTCACCTACATCCTGCCCTTCGTCCTCTTCTTCGGCTTCTGGATCTTCCTGATGAACCAGATGCAGGGCGGCGGAAGTCGGGTGATGAACTTCGGCAAATCGAAGGCGAAACGGATGTCTGTCGACGCGCCGAAGATCACCTTCCGAGACGTCGCCGGGGTCGACGAGGCCGTCCAGGAGCTGCAGGAGATCAAGGAATTCCTCGAGAACCCGAAGAAGTTCCAGGCGCTCGGCGCGCGCATCCCCAAGGGCGTCCTCCTCTACGGGCCGCCCGGCACGGGGAAGACGCTGCTCGCCCGCGCCGTTGCCGGTGAGGCCGGCGTTCCCTTCTTCTCGATCTCCGGCTCCGACTTCGTCGAGATGTTCGTCGGCGTCGGCGCCAGCCGCGTCCGCGACCTCTTCGAGCAGGCCAAGCAGAACTCGCCCTGCATCATCTTCATGGACGAGATCGACGCCGTCGGCCGCCACCGCGGTGCCGGCATGGGCGGCGGCCACGACGAGCGCGAGCAGACCCTGAACCAGCTGCTGGTCGAGATGGACGGCTTCGAGATGAAGGACAACATCATCTTGATCGCCGCCACCAACCGGCCCGACATCCTCGATCCGGCGCTGCTGCGGCCGGGCCGCTTCGACCGCCAGGTCGTCGTCGACCGTCCCGACCGCAAGGGCCGCAAGCACATCCTCGAGGTCCACACCCGCGGCAAGCCGCTGGCCAAGTCGATCGACCTCGACGCGCTCGCCGGCCAGACCCCCGGCTTCACCGGCGCCGACCTCGCCAACCTGATCAACGAGGCGGCCCTGCTCACCGCCCGCGAGGGCAGCCGCGAGATCTCGATGCGGCAGCTCGAGGAGGGGATCATGCGGGTGATCGCCGGCCCGGAGAAGAAGACCCGGGTGATGAGCGAGAAGGAGCGCCTGATCACCGCCTATCACGAGCTCGGCCACGCGATCGTCGGCCACCTGCTGCCCAACTGCGATCCGGTCCACAAGATCTCGGTGATCAGCCGCGGCCAGGCGCTCGGCTACACGATCAGCCTGCCGACCGAAGACAAGTTCCTCACCACCCGCGCCGAGCTGACCGACACGATGGCGATGACGCTCGGGGGCCGCGCCGCCGAGGAGATCGTCTTCGGCGAGATCACCACCGGCGCCTCCAACGACCTGGAAAAGGTGACCGAGACGGCGAAGCAGATGGTGATGCGCTTCGGCATGTCCGAGCGCCTCGGCCCGCGGGTCTTCGGCCACGATCGCGGCCAGCCCTTCCTCGGCCGCGAGTTCTCCTCCGAGCCCGATTACTCCGACGAGATCGCGCGCGAGATCGACGACGAGATCCGCCGCATCGTCGAGGGAGCCCACCAGACCGCCAAGGACCTGCTCAACGACAAGCGCGAGGAGCTCGACCGGATCTCGAAGGTCCTGCTCGAGCGGGAGACGATCGACGCCGAGCAGTTCGTCGACCTGCTCGCCGGCAAGTCCGAAGACGAGGTCTTCGTCGACGACGAAGAGCCGGCGCAGCCGGTCGAGCCGGCTCCTGAGCCGGAACGGGCGCAGCGCGAGGGGGCTCGGCCGATTCCGCGGCCTCGGCCTGGCTACGCCGGCGGCGACGCCAGCTAGTCGCTGACGGTCAGGGACGAACGCTCACGGTGGGGAGGGGCAGGGCACCTCTCGCCCGGACAAATGCCGGGCTAATTAGCCCGGCATTTTGAGTATCCGCCCGTTCGAGAGGTGCCCTGCCCCTCCTCTTGATAGGTGGTGATACTTCGTTCATGAATCCGAAGCTGATGGGCGTTGTCAACGTGACTCCGGACTCGTTCTCCGACGGGGGGCAGTACCTCGATCCGGCTGCGGCGATCCGGCATGGGGTGGAGCTTGTCGGGGACGGGGCCGTGGTCTTGGATGTGGGGGGGGAATCGACTCGGCCGGGGGCGGAGCCGGTTGGTGAGGACGAGGAGCTGCGGCGGGTTGAGCCGGTCGTTGACGGGTTGGCTGGCGTGGCGACCGTCTCGATCGACACGTCCAAGGCTGCTGTCGCTGCGGCCGCTATCGATGCCGGGGCTTCGATCGTCAACGACGTGACCGCCTTGCGGGGGGATCCGGAGATGGCCGGGCTCTGTGCCGAGCGGGGGGTCGGGGTCGTGCTCATGCATATGCCCGGCGATCCGCGCACCATGCAGGATGACCCTCGCTATGGGGACGTGGTCGATGCCGTCAAGGCCTTTCTTGCCGAGCGGCTGGAGCTCGCCGTCTCGGCGGGGATCGAGGAGGAGCGCGTCTGGCTCGATCCCGGGATCGGGTTCGGCAAGACGCTCGAGCACAACCTGGAGCTGTTGCGGCGGCTGGGGGAGCTGCGAGAGCTCGGCCGGCAGCTGGTGATCGGCACCTCGCGCAAGAGCTTCATCGGCCGGATCGACGGCTCCGATGTGGACGACCGGATCGGCGGCACGATCGCCTCCTCGGTGCTCGCCGCGGTGGAGGGGGCAGACGTGCTGCGGGTCCACGACGTGGCCGAGATGGCACAGGCGCTCCGGGTCGCAACGGCGGTGCTTGGGTAGGTTCCACCCATGGAGTCGCACGACAACGGGATCGAGTCGCGGGTCGAGATCGAGCTGCACGGGCTCTCGATCTACACCCACCACGGGGTCAGCGACTCCGAGCAGGAGGTCGGGCAGCGGCTCGAGTTCGACGTCTCCTTCGACGTCCCCGACTGCGACGCCGTGCTCACCGACCGGATCGAGGACACGGTCGACTACGCCGAGGTCTGCGACATCGTCGCCCTCGCCGCGACCGAGCGCAGCTACCGCACCCTGGAGCGGCTCGCCCAGGTCGTCGGCGAGCGGATGATGGAGCGCTACGGCTGCGAATCGGTCCGCGTCCGGGCCGCCAAGCCCGAGCCGCCGCTCCCGCTGGCGATCCAGGAGATCGCCGTGGAGGTCGTCCACGAGCGGGGCGAAGACGCCGAAGAAGTCGAAGCCGAAGAGGCCTGAGCGTGATCGGATACCTCGGGCTCGGGTCCAACGTGGGCGACCGGGAGGCCCATCTGCGGGCAGCGGTGAAGATGCTGGGCGAGGCAGGGGTCGAGGTCGAGGCGGTCTCCTCGGCGTATGAGACCGAGCCGGTCGGCGAGGTGCTCGACCAGCCCGACTTCCTCAACGCGGCCGTCCGCATCCGCACCGAGCTGGAGCCGGAGGCGCTGCTCGACCTCTGCAAGCGGATCGAGGTGGAGCGTGGCCGCGCCCTCGATGCCCCCCGTCACAGCCCCCGTCCACTCGACGTGGACCTGCTCCTGCTCGGCGATGTCGAGCTCTCCACCGACCGCCTGACGCTGCCCCACCCGGAGGTGACCACCCGCCGCTTCGTCCTCGCTCCGCTGCTGGAGCTCGACCCGGCGCTGGCCCTGCCGGACGGGACGGCACTCTCCGCGGCGATCGCAGCGCTCGGGCCGGGCCAGCGCAGCGAGCTGATCGGTCCGCTTTCCTAGGCGGTCGTGGCGGCGCTGCGCAGCGGCTGCAGCCAGGCCGGGGGGAAGACCGGCGGGGTCTTGCCCGGGTAGGCGGGGGCGACCCGCATGGCCAGCTTGCCCGCCGGGCGATTCTCGATCGCCGGGCGCAGGTCGTCGAAGGTCATCGCCAGGCGCACGGTGGCGGCGATCTGCAGGTCGGCGGCGTTGAGCTGCTCGCCGTCGAGCACGCCGGCGGCGATCCACTCGTCGACCCGCTGCAGCTGCGCGGGCAGGGTGGCGAGATCGCGGCGGACGTTCTCGTCGCTGGCGTCGTTGAAGCGCGAGGCGAGCTTGATGATCGGCCAGGCGGTCTTCATCGCCAGGCCGATCGGGATGCCGATCTTCGCCCCCTCCGCGTAGCTGCGCAGCGGCGAGAGGTCCTTCATGTAGGCCCAGTATGGGATCTGGCGAAACAGCGGCTGCATCTCCTCGTCGCCGAAGCGCTCGGCCTCTTCGACCGCGGCGCGCTTCTCCGGATCGGCCGGGAAGAGCGGCGGCTCGGGCCGCAGCCGCTCCAGCTCACGCGAGATGTTGCGCGTCCCCTGAACCTTCTGGCCGTCGATCTTCAGCGCCGGCACGGTGTTGCTGGGGAATCCGAGGGCGCGGGTCGCCAGCTTCGCCACGACCGGCAGCAGGTCGATCCGCTTGTACTCGATGCCCTTCTGCTCGAGCAGCAGCCGTCCGATCATCGCCGCGTGGGAGCCGGGGAAGACGTAGAGCCGTGCGTCCATCGCGGCCATCGTAGGCGCTGCCGGGCGATTTCGCCCGCCGGGTCGGGCCGGATCACGGAATAATCGCCGCGTGCTCCTCGCGGTCGACGTCGGCAACACGCAAACTCACCTGGGCGCCTTCGAGGGCGAGCGCCTCGCCGAGCACTGGCGCTTCCAGACCCGCTCGGGCGCAACCGGCGACGAGCTGGCCGAGCGGATCGCGGGCCTCCTCGGCCTCTGCGGCATGGCCCTCGCCGACCTCGACGCGGTCTGCGTGTCATCGGTCGTGCCGCCGCTTGGGACCCAGTACGAGCAGCTGGCGGACCGCTACCTGGACGCCGAGTGCCTGGCCATCGGCCCGGGCGTCAAGACCGGGATGCCGATCCGGATCGACAACCCGCTCGAGGTCGGCGCCGACCGCCTGGTCAACTCGATCGCCGCCTACGATCGCTTCCAGGACGCCTGCATCGTGGTCGACTTCGGCACCGGGATCAACGTCGATGTCGTCTCCGGCGCCGGCGAATACCTCGGCGGCGCGATCGGCCCCGGCCTCGAGATCTCGCTGACGGCGCTGATCGACCGCGCCGCGCGCATCACCCGCATCGACCTCGAGGCGCCCGAGGCGGCGATCGGACGCTCCAGCCGCGCCGCGATCCAGTCGGGGTTCGTCTTCGGCTTCGCCGGGATGATCGACGGGATCGTGCGGCGGATCGAAGACGAGCTCGGCGAGGCGCGCGTGCTCGCCACCGGTGGGCTTGCCCCGGTCATCGTCCCGTTCACCGAGACGATCGACGAGGTCGACGACATGCTTACCCTGAAGGGGCTGCGCCTAATCCATGAGCGAAACGCGACCACACCTGACTGATCCCTTCGGGATCGCCGGCCTGGAGATACCCAACCGCGTCCTGCTCGCACCGCTGGCCGGGATCGGCAACTGGTTCGTGCGCCTGCAGGCCAAGCGCCACGGGGCCGGGCTGGCCGTCTCCGAGATGGTCTCCAGCTTCGGCCTGCACCACCGCAACGAGCGCACCCTGCGCGAGCTGATGCGGATCCATCCCGACGAGCACCCGGTCTCGATCCAGCTCTTCGGCCATGACGCCGAGGTGATGCGATCGGCAGCGGCGATAGCCGCCGAGGCCGGGGCCGACCTGATCGACATCAACATGGGCTGCCCGGTGCGCAAGGTGCGCAAGACCGGCGCCGGCGCCGAGCTGCTGCGCGACCACGAGCTCGCCCTTGCTCTCGCCCGCGGCGCCGTCGAGGGCAGCGGCCTGCCGGTGACGGTGAAGCTGCGATCGGGGATAGAGCCCGGCGATCGCTCCGGCTTCGACCTCGCCGTGCGGCTGGCGGAGGAGGAGGGCGTCGCGGCGATCGGCTTCCACCCCCGCGCCGCGACGATCGGCCACAAGGGCCAGCCCGACTACGCGTTGACGCGGGAGCTGGTCGAGCGGATCGAGGTGCCGGTGATCGTCTCGGGCGGCCTGCAGAGCGCCGAGGCGGCGCGGCGGGCATACGAGGAGTCGGGCGCCGCCGCGGTGATGCTGGCCCGCGGCTCGCTCGGCAACCCCTGGCTCTTCGAGGAGCTGACCGGGCGGCGGAGCGGGCCCCCGGAGCGCGAGGAGGTCGTCGCGGAGCTGCTCTGGGTGATCGACCGCGCCGCGGAGCATCTGGGCGAGGAGCGCGCCGGTCGCTACCTGCGCAAGTTCTACCCCTGGTACGTGGAGAGGCTCCACGTCTCCCCCGAATTCGCTCAGGATCTGCAGCGCAACGCCGACCTGCCTCAGGCCCGCCGCCTGATCGCCGATCTGGGCGCTCTGGCGCCCTCGCTATAATCCCGCGACTTCAGGCCCTGGTGTGGTGACGGGAACGCCGCCGCACCTGGGCGTTTTTGGGTCTAGGAGCCGTTTCCCCGGGCCGTTCTCAATCGATCAAAGCGAGGTCAGGACAAAGTGAGTCGCCAGTCCGTAATCACCCCCGAGGGTCTTGAGAAGCTCAAGGAGGAGATAGATCACCTCTCAACCGTGAAGCGACGCGAGGTCGCTGAACGGATCAAGGAGGCGCGCGAGTTCGGCGACATCTCCGAGAACGCCGAGTACGACGACGCCAAGAACGAGCAGGCGCTGCTCGAGCAGCGGATCGCGCAGCTCGAAGAGCGCCTCCGCCGCGCCACGGTCATCGACGAGAAGGACATCAGCACCGACGAAGTGCAGTTCGGCTCGATCGTCCACGTCAAGGACCAGAAGACCGGCGACTCGCAGAAGTTCCAGATCGTCGGCTCGACCGAGGCCGACCCGCTTGAGCAGAAGCTCTCCAACGAGTCGCCGATCGGCAAAGCCCTGCTCGGTCACAAGCGCAACGACATCGTCACGGTCGAGGTCCCCAGGGGCCCTAAGAAGAAGTTGAAGATCACGAAGATCGAGACCGCGTGAGCCGGTCCCGGTAGGGGTTCCGCTTAACTTTTTCGGTGGAACCGCGCTGGGCTGGCGCCGCAAGGAATTGCCGAAAAAGTACAAGACGCTCCACCCCCACCGGGACCGGCTCTATAGGCTCGCCCGTCGATGAGCGAGAACGACATTTCAGATGTTCTCCGTGACCGGCGGGAGAAGCTTGAGCGGCTGCGGGAGGCTGGGATCGATCCGTTCCCTCCCGAGTTCGGCGAGAAGGAGGACATCGCCGAGGTGCGGGCTGCGCACGAGGGGCTGGCGCCGGGGATCGAGACCGAGTCCCGCCATCGGGTCGCCGGCCGCATCGTCGGCCGCCGCGGCCACGGCAAGGCCTGCTTCATCGACCTGCGCGACGGCAGCGGCCAGATCCAGCTGCACGCTCGCGAGGACCTGCTCGGCGAGGAGCCCTACAAGGTCCTCGTCGACCTCGACCTGGGCGACATCGTCGGCGTCGAGGGCACGGCGCTCGCGACGCGGCGCGGCGGGGAGCTCTCGCTGGCGATCGACCGCTGGCGGCTGCTCGCCAAGAGCCTGAGGCCGCCGCCCGACAAGTTCCACGGCCTCGAGGACGTCGAGAAGCGCTACCGACATCGCGAGCTCGACCTGATCGCCAACGAGGACAGCCGGCGCCTCTTCAGCCTGCGCGCCCGGGCCGTCAGCGAGGTCCGTCGCTGGCTCGACGAACGCGGTTTCGTCGAGGTCGAGACGCCGGTCCTGCAGCCGCTCTACGGCGGCGCTCTGGCCAAGCCCTTCACGACCCACCACAACGCCCTCGACCGCGACCTCTACCTGCGCATCGCCACCGAGCTCTACCTGAAGCGGCTCGTGGTCGGCGGCATCGACAGGGTCTACGAGCTCGGCAAGGACTTCCGCAACGAGGGCATCTCGCACAAGCACAACCCCGAGTTCACGATGCTTGAGTGGTACGAGGCCTGCGCCGATTACGTCGCCACGGCGCACAAGGTGGAGACGATGGTCGCCGAGGTGGCCGAGCGGGTGCTCGGCACGACGGTGGTCGAGCGCGACGGCGTCGCGATCGACTTCGCGCCGCCCTGGAAGCGCATCACGTTCCGCGAGGCGATCCGCGAGGCCAGCGGCGTGGACATCGCCGAGCACCCGACCCGCGAGGCGCTGGCGGCGGCGATCGGCACCGAGCCCGACCCAGCGGAGGGCTGGGGCAAGCTGGTCGACGGCCTGCTCTCCAAGCACGTCGAGCCGGGGCTGATCCAGCCGACCTTCGTCCTCGACTACCCGGTCGAGCTTTCGCCGTTCGCAAAGTCCCACCGCTCCGACTCCGGCCTGGTCGAGCGCTTCGAGGCCTTCGCCGGGGGCATGGAGATCGCCAACGGGTTCAGCGAGCTGAACGATCCCGACGAGCAGCGCCGCCGCTTCGAGCAGCAGGCCGAGGAGCTGGCGCGGGGCGACGAGGAGGCGCAGCCCTACGACGAGGCCTTCGTCGCGGCGCTGGAGCAGGGGATGCCGCCGACGGGCGGCGTCGGGATCGGGATCGACCGTTTGGTGATGCTGCTCAGCGGCGCGAAGAGCGTGCGCGAGGTCGTGCTCTTCCCGGCAATGCGCTCCTAGCCCGCGCTTCCGGTGCGCCTTATGTGGCCTATCGGCACTTAAAGCGCACCGGAACGGCTGAAAAGGTCGCTCTGAGCGGTTTTTTGCGGCGCGGGGCCGGGTGGACGCTCTCGGTATCCTCTAACGAGCACATGGACGCTTCCCGATAACCGAAGGGCGTCTGCCGATACTTACTCAGCCGAGCAGCGTTGTTGAGTAGAAAGAGAGATCGAGAGGCTTTTTGTTCGAGCGATTCACAGAGCGAGCCCGTCAAGTCGTCGTCCTGGCCCAGGAAGAGGCGCGCACGCTGAAGCACAACTACATCGGCACCGAGCACATCCTGCTCGGTCTGCTGCGCGAGGAGGAGGGCCTCGCCGCCCGCGTCCTCGAGTCGCTCGACATCACGACCGAGCGCGTCCGCTCGCAGGTGGTCCGCATCGTCGGCTCCGGCGAGGAGGTCACCTCCGGTCAGATCCCCTTCACGCCGCGCGCCAAGAAGGTGCTCGAGCTGGCGCTGCGCGAGGCGCTCTCTCTCGGCCACAACTACATCGGCACCGAGCACATCCTGCTCGGCCTGGTGCGTGAGAACGAGGGTGTCGCCGCCCGCATCCTGCTCGACTTCGACGCCGACTCGGACAAGATCCGCAACGAGGTGATCCGGATGCTCTCCGGGCCCGGCGGCCGGCGCCAGGGCGCGGGCCCCGGCGGGGGCGGCTCCGGCGAGGGCAAGAAGTCTTCGAAGCTGCTCGACCAGTTCGGCCGCAACCTGACCAAGCTGGCCGAGGAGGGCAAGCTCGACCCGGTGATCGGCCGCGAGACCGAGATCGAGCGGATCATGCAGATCCTCTCCCGCCGCACCAAGAACAACCCGGTGCTGCTCGGCGAGCCCGGCGTCGGCAAGACCGCCGTGGTCGAGGGCCTGGCCGCCCGGATCAACAAGGGCGAGGTCCCCGAGCTGCTCAAGAACAAGCAGATCTACACGCTCGACCTGGCCGCCCTCGTGGCCGGTTCGAAGTACCGCGGCGAGTTCGAGGAGCGCCTCAAGAAGGTGATGAAAGAGATCACCCAGCGCGGCGACATCATCCTCTTCATCGACGAGCTCCACAACCTGGTCGGCGCCGGCGCCGCCGAGGGCGCGATCGACGCCGCCTCGATCCTCAAGCCGGCGCTCGCCCGCGGCGAGCTGCAGACGATCGGCGCCACGACGCTCGACGAGTACCGCAAGTACCTCGAGCGGGACTCGGCGCTGGAGCGCCGCTTCGCCCAGATCAAAGTCGACCAGCCCTCGGTCGAGGACACCGTGAAGATCCTCGAAGGGCTGCGCGAGCGCTACGAGCAGCACCACCGCGTCAACATCACCGACGACGCGCTGGCCGCCGCCGCCGAGCTCGCCGACCGCTACATCTCCGACCGCTTCCTGCCCGACAAGGCGATCGACCTGATCGACGAGGCCGCCTCGCGGATGCGGATCAAGTCGATGAGCGCGCCCCCGGTCTACCGCGACCTCGAGGAGGAAATCGAGTCGACGCGGCGCGACAAGGAGGCCGCGATCGAAGCGCAGGAGTTCGAGAAAGCGGCGAACCTGCGCGACACAGAGCGCCAGCTGACCACCCGCAAGCGCCAGCTCGAGGACGAGTGGGCCGAGGGCGAGAACGGCGACCGGCCGGATGTCGGCGAAGAAGAGATCGCCGACATCGTCTCGATGTGGACCGGGATCCCGGTCTTCAAACTGACCGAGGCCGAGACCCAGAAGCTGATCCGCATGGAGGAGGAGCTGCACAAGCGGGTGATCGGCCAGGAGGTCGCGATCACCGCCGTCTCCAAGGCGATCCGCCGCTCGCGCGCCGGGATCAAGGATCCCAAGCGGCCGGCCGGCTCGTTCATCTTCCTCGGCCCCTCGGGGGTCGGCAAGACCGAGCTCGCCCGCACATTGGCCGAGTTCCTCTTCGGCGACGAGGAGTCGCTGATCCGCATCGACATGTCCGAGTACATGGAGAAGCACGCGGTCAGCCGCCTGGTCGGCTCGCCCCCGGGCTACATCGGCTACGACGAGGGCGGCCAGCTGACCGAGGCCGTGCGCCGCAAGCCCTACAGCGTGCTGCTGCTCGACGAGATAGAGAAGGCTCACCCCGACGTCTTCAACATCCTGCTGCAGATCCTCGAGGACGGGCGGCTCACCGACGCCCAGGGTCGCACGGTCGACTTCCGCAACGCGATCGTGATCATGACCTCGAACATCGGCGCCTCGGAGATCGCCAAGAACACCTCGATCGGCTTCACCGTCAACGACGAGACCGGCATGTCCTACGGCGACATGAAGAACCGGATCATGAGCGACCTGAAGAAAGTCTTCCGGCCCGAGTTCCTCAACCGGATCGACGAGGTGATCGTCTTCCACAAGCTGGCCAAGGACGAGGTGAAGGAGATCGTCGACCTGATGATCAACCGGGTCCGCGTCCAGGTCGCCGAGCACGAGCTGCAGCTCGACCTCACCGACGAGGCCAAGGACCTGCTGGTCGACAAGGGCTGGGACCCGTCGATGGGCGCCCGGCCGCTGCGCCGCGCGATCCAGCGCTACATCGAGGACCCGCTCGCCGACGAAGTCCTGCGCCAGGGCGACATGCCGCCCGGCTCGACCGTGATGGTCAAACGCGACCCCTCCGGCGACGAGGACGATCGCCCGCTCAGCCTGACGATCGTCAAGCCGAAGAAGCCGGCGCGACCGAAGAAGTCCAAGCCCGAGCCGGAGAAGGTCGGCGTCGGCGCCAAGAAGGACGAGGACGAGCCGAGCGGCGATCCGGCGCCGGATGCTGACGCCTCCAAGGCCGAGTCCGACTAGCGGTCCATGGTCGGTAGCGCGCGGGTCCTGTCGCTGCAGGGGACCCACCACCCCTTCCGGTCGCTGAAGCGTCCTCAGGGGTGGTTTCCCCTGCAGCGCCACCCGCGCGAGCTGCCGCTTATGGTTCACGGCTGATGCGCGACCCGGGTCGGACAGCCGTTGGCACCTGGAGTGGGGGGCGCTTCCTGCGGTTCGGGGAGGCTGTCGACGAGGGCCGGTTGGTGGAGCTTTTGCGGCCGGGCCGTGGGATTGAGACGGTTCTGACCGCCGACGCCTATGGGGCGGGAGAGGCCGACGCTGTCTTGGGGCGGGCACTGGACGGGGTGTCGCGCGGCGACTACTGCCTGGCCGGCGCCGTCGGCCATGATTTCTACGAGGGCGAGCGCGACGGGCCACGCGGCTTCCCCCGCTTCACCGACCCGCTCCTGCGCGGCGAGGGCGAGTACGCCGGCTACCTGCGGATGGCCGCCGAGCGCAGCCTCGAGCGGCTCGGGGTCGACGCCTTCGACCTGCTGCTGCTCCACAACCCGGACCGGACCGGCTACACCAGCGAGGCGGTCTGGGACGGGATGGCTGGGCTGCGCGAGGCGGGGCTGACGGCGGCGATCGGCGTGGCCCCGGGTCCCGCCAACGGCTTCACCCTCGACCTGATCGACTGCCTCGAGCGCTTCGGCGAGCGGATCGACTGGGCGATGATCATCCTCAACCCCTTCGAGCCCTGGCCGGGCGAGCTCTGCCTCGAGGCGGCCGAGCGCCACGGCGTCAGGGTGATCACCAGGGTGGTCGACTACGGCGGCCTCTTCTGGGGCGACCTGCGGGCGGGCATGGAGCTGGCGAAGGGAGACCACCGCGCCTTCCGCCCGGCGGGCTGGATCGAGGCGGGGCTGGAGAAGCTGGAGCGGCTCGACCCGATCCGCGAGCGGACCGGCCTCAGTCCGATGCACCTCGCCTGCCAGTGGAACCTCGCCCACCCAGCGGTCGAGTGCATGGTGCCGACCCTGATCCAGGAGGCGGGCCCCGACGCCCGCTCGATCGAGGACAAGCGGGCCGAGCTGGCGGCGCTGCCGGCCGAGCGGAAGCTGAGCGACGAGGACGTAGCCGAGATCCGCGCGATCGGCGACAACGCCAACTGCATGACCCTGAAGGGCGCCAGCCCCGAACACGAGGGCGACGAGCGTCCGGACCGTTGGCCGCTCACGCCCGAGCTAACCGAGCTGGGCGCCCGCTGGGACATCGACCCGGCTCGGGACCTCACAACCACTCACTGACGAGCTCGAAGCGGTGGGGGATGCGGGTGCCCCTCCCCGGAAGACCGTCGCGCAGCAGATTGCTTGCTTTGCTTCTAAGCGCCTCACCTGGAGCCTCCGGGGAGGGGCACCCGCATCCCGATCACGTTCCATGAGGTAGTCAGTGCAAGCTGCGGGAGTGGCGGTCGGGGACCATCTCCCCGAAGGCTTGAAGACCACGGATTCGAAGTGCTTCCCTGGATCTGCTGCGCGACGGTCTTCGGGGAGATGGTCCCCGACCGCCACTCCCGATAGCGTCACGAGCCAATGCCTGGCGGGGCCGAGAGCAGGAGGTGGTGGACGCTGATTGGGGCCTGCTCGGGGCTTTTTATTTTGATGCTCGATTCGACCGTGGTGGCGCTGGCTCTCTCCTCGGTGAAGGAGGAGCTTGGGGCCAGTGCGGCTGCGCTGCAGTGGGTGATGAACGGGTACCTGCTGACGATCGCCGTGCTGGTGGTCACCGCCGGCCGGCTCGGCGACATGTTCGGCCGCAAGCGCGTCTTCCTCGCCGGCATGGTGCTCTTCGGCGCCGGCTCGATCCTCTCCGGCGCCGCGCAGAGCCCGGAGATGCTGATCGGCGGCCGCGTCCTGCAGGGCGTCGGCGCGGCGCCGGTGCTCTCGCTCTCGCTGGCGATCGTCTGCAACGCCTTCCCCGCCGCCGAGCAGCCGCGGGCGCTGGGGATCTGGGCGGCAGTCTCGGCGATCGCGCTGGCGATCGGCCCGGTCGTCGGCGGCGCGCTGATCGAGCTCGACTGGCGGCTGATCTTCTGGATCAACCTGCCGATCGTCGCCGCCGGCCTGGCGATCATGATCGCGGTGGCGCCGGAGTCGACCGATCCCGGCGCCGGCACCCGGATCGACTTCGCCGGCCTGCTCGCGCTCACCGTGGGCCTCACCGCGGTCGTCCTGGCGATGATCCAGTCGCGGGTCTGGGCGCCGTCGGTGACGGCGGCGCTGGCGGTCGCCGGCGTTCTGGCGCTGGCGCTGTTCGCCGCGATCGAGCGCCGCGTGCGACAGCCGATTGTCGAATTCGCCCTCTTCCGCAACGGGCCCTACTTTGGCGCCAGCGCCGCCGCCTTCGCCGTCGTCGGCTCCTACTGGGCGGTGATGTTCTTCCAGCCGCAGTACCTGCAGGACGCGCGCGGGCACTCGGCGATCCTCAGCGGGCTGCTGATCCTGCCGGTGACGGCACCGATGGTCTTCATCTCGCCCTTCTCCGGCCGCCTGATCGGGCGCTTCGGCGCCCGCGGCCTGATGACCGCCGGGATGCTCTCCGGCACCGCCGGGCTCGTCGTGCTGACCCAGATCGGCGCGCACAGCTCCTACGCGCTGCTGCTCGCCGGCTACCTGCTCTTCGGCATCGCGATCGGGCTCGTCTACGCGCCGATGTCCACCGCGGCGATGGCGGCGATGCCGGCCGAGAAGGTGGGCATCGCCTCCGGCGTGCTGGCGATGGACCGGATCGTCGCCGGCTCGCTGGCCCTGGCGACCACCGGCGCCGCCTTCCACGCCCTGCAGGCGGGTGGAAGCTCCTTCAGCGCCTCGATCGCCGGCTCGACCTGGGTCTCGGTCGGCCTCTGCGCCCTCGGCACAGTGCTCACCTGGGCCTTCGTCCGCGACCCCGAGCGCCCCGGACCGGACCGCTCTGTGGCCGGCAAGCCGCATCCGCGCGCCCTCCAGCACCACTTTCACCACCGCCGCTTCCATCTATAGGGAGCGAACTGCATCAAATCCCATGCCTGGCAGGGCGGGAATTTGATGCAGTTCGCGGATTGAGGCCCGGTTTGCGGGTTTAGGTGACCGGTCTCCTTGACATCGTCTATTCCGACCTGTCCACTCGGACATTGCCACACCGCATTCCAAAGCGGTTTTTGCCATCCTAGAAGGCGATGTCAGCGCTTCCTGGGGATGAGCTTCACGAGTTGTCTGAACGTCAAGATCCCCGTCTGCTGAGAGCTCTCGATGTCGTCGCGCCAGGCGGCGCGCTGCGTGAGGGTCTCGACAACATCGTCCACGCCAGCACCGGCGGCTTGGTCGTCGTCGGCGACCCGGGCGACATCTCGCACCTGCTCTCGGGCGGGATCAAGCTCGACATCGACTACACGCCGGCGATGCTCTACCAGGTGGCGAAGATGGACGGGGCGATCGTGCTCAACGCCGAGGCGACCAAGATCGTCTGGGCCAACGTTCAGCTGATGCCCGACCCGACCATCCTCTCCTCGGAGACCGGCACCCGCCACCGCACGGCGGAGCGCGTCTCCAAACAGACCGAGGCGCTGGTCATCGCGATCTCCCAGCGCCGCGACGTCGTCTCGCTCTACGTCGAGGGCACCAAGTACATCCTCCAGGACATCCCGGCCGTGCTGGCCAAGGCCAACCAGGGCCTGGCAACTCTTGACAAGTACCGCGCCCGGCTCGACCAGGTCTCCAACCGGCTCACCGTGCTCGAGTTCGAGGGCGGCAGCGTCCTCTACGACGCGCTCGCCGTCCTGCAGCGGGCCGAGCTGGTCACCCGGATGGCGGTGGAGGTCGAGCGCTACATCGTCGAGCTCGGCACCGAGGGCCGGCTGATCGAGATGCAGCTGGAGGAGACGATGGTCGGCGTCGCGATCGACAAGACGGCGCTGATCCGCGACTACAGCGTCGAAGACTCCGAGGAGAACCTCGCCACCGTGCTGCAGTCGCTGGCGCGCCTCCCGCACGAGGACGTGCTCGACTTCGGCCGCCTCGCCGAGCTGCTCGGCTACGACCGCAAGCTCAACACGCTCGACTTCCCGGTCGCCCCCCGCGGCTACCGCGTGCTCGGCCGCGTGCCGCGCATCCCCAAGCTTGTCGTCCAGAAGATCATCCACGAGTTGGGTGGGCTGGAGGAGGTACTCGCTGCCTCCGACGCCGACCTCGAGGCCGTTGAGGGTGTCGGCTCCACGCGAGCCAAGGACATCCGAGAGGCCCTGCGCAGGCTCCAGGAGGTCGACATGGTCGATCGGTACCTACACAGCTGACGGCGAACGACGTCGTTGACGAGAGAAAGGAGCACCCATTACTGAGCTAGCAGAGGAGGCCATGGAGGCGGGCTTCGAAGCGGACGTCCCTTACGTCTGCGACTTCGAAGAGGGGGACAAGGTCGTCTATCCCCACCACGGTGCTGGCCTCGTGATGAAAAAGGAGACCCGTGAGCTGATGGGGGAGGAGCGTGAATACCTCACGATCAAGATCCTCCACAACGAGCTCACGGTGATGGTTCCCTGCGAGAACGCCGGCGTCGCCGGGTTGCGCCGGGTCATCGATGAGGTGGAAATCAAGAAGGTGACCGCCGTCCTCACCGACGACGTGTCCGATATGCCGAAGAACTGGAACAGGCGCTTCAAGTACAACCGCGAGAAGATCAAGACCGGCGACGTGTTCGAGCTGGCCGAGGTTGTGCGGAATCTCGCCATCCGCGAGATGGAAAAGGGCCTCTCCACCGGCGAGAAGCAGATGTACACGCGGGCGAAGAAGATCCTCGCCTCGGAGTTCATGTACGCGCTCGACAAAGACGAGGACGGGGCGGAGGAATACCTCGACGGCCTGCTGGAGGAGCGCTTCGCCGCCACCGCGACCGCCTAGGTCCAGCAGCGTCACTGCGGTCATCGCGGCCGCCGGTTCCGGAGAGAGGCTCGGAGCCGGCGGCCCGAAGGCCTTCGTGCCCCTCGCCGGCAGGCCGATGGTCGAGTGGTCGGTTGCGGCCTGCCGGGCGGCGGCCTCGGTGCGCTCGATCGTCGTCGCCTGCCCGCCCGGGCACATCCACGACCTCGCGGGCGGCGACGTCGGCGTAGTCGACGGCGGCGCGACCCGAGCCGAATCCGTGCGCAACGCGCTCGAGGCGGTCGGCACAGAGCTGGTCGCGATCCACGACGCCGCGCGGCCGCTGGTCACGCCCGAGCTGATCGAGGACGTGGTCGCGACTCTGGTCGCCGATCCCGACGCGGCCGGCGCCATCGCTGCGATTCCAGTCACCGACACGATCAAGCGGGTTGCGTCGGGAGCCGAACGCGGATTTACCACCCCAGAGGTGAAAAATCGGCGCTTGATTATCGACTCGACGCTCGACCGCGGGAAGCTCTGGGCGGCGCAGACGCCGCAGGCGTTCCGGGTCGCTGCGCTGCGGGCGGCGCTCGCGGCCGACCCTGAGCGCGTCGCGGCGGCCACGGACGAGGCGATGCTGGTCGAGGCCGACGGCGGCAGGGTGCTGATCCATCCCGCTTCTGCCGAGAACCTCAAGGTGACGACGCCCCAAGACCTCAGGGTCGCCGAGCTGCTTCTAGCTCAGCAGTAGGTCCCAGACCAAAGCGGCGGCGAAGCAGAGCTGGCCGACGCCCAGCGCGACTCCGAGGCTGGCCGCGCCGAGTGCCCCGGCCACCGCGGCGCCGGCGACGAAGGCGCCGAGCAGGATGGCCAGCTGGCGGATCACCGGCGCGCCCGCGGCGCGTCGTGCGGCAGCCCGGCAACCGCGCGCAGGCCGTCGTCCATGTGCCGCTGCCGGCGCCGCTCGTAGAGCCGGCGCTGGATGTGGAGAGTGGTGACCCCGGCCAGCACGATCGCGATCAGGTTGACCGCCAGCTGCGCCATCGCCCCACGCCATTCCGACCAGTCGGTGAGGGCGGCGGCGACGCCGATGTTGGCGGCTGCCGGGATCGTCGTCACCGAGATCAGGACGCCGACCAGGGCTCCAGACTTGGCCGAGGTCAGCGAGAGCACGCCGGCGGCGCCCGCGAAGCAGGCGACGATGAACGAGAATTCGTCCGGCTTGGAGATGAACTGGGTCAGCGGATGCATCGAGCCGCTGAAGTCGCTGGCGAGCATCCCGGTCCACTTCGAGACCAGGGTGAAGAGAAAGGCCGCCGTGATGCCGACAGGGAAGCCGACCGCCAGCGCGGCGAGGGAGCGCATCGCGACGTCGCGCCGGCGCTCGACCACGGCGACGCAGAAGCCCGCGATCGGCCCGAACTCGGGCCCGACCACCATCGCGCCGACGATCAGGATCGGCGAGCCGAGGAAGATCCCGACCGTGGCGATCAGGCAGGCGAGCGTCATGAAGATGAGGAAGTTGCCGCCCAGCTCCGTGGTCTCCGAGGTGCGGGCCTCGACCTCCTCCCAGACCACCGCGTCGGATGGCATTCCGCGAGCGGCCTTCTCGGCTCTGTCGGCGGCCTCGGAGAGCTGCGAGTCGATCTGCTCCAGCGCGATCGAGCCGTCGCGGGCGATCCCCATCTCCTTCAGATCCTCGATCAGCACGCTGGCTTCCTCGCGGGCGATGTCGCAGAGGACCACGTCGCCCTTGGGCTGGCGCGCCGCGCCGGCGAGAAAGACCAGGTTGGAGGTCGAGGGCGCCGCTTCGAGCAGGTCGAGCACCTTCTCGCAGCGGTCTTCGGGGACGACGATCCGCAGGTGGACCATGCCCGCAGCGTATCCGCGGCTCGGGTCGCCTAGTCTCGCGTCTGCGTGCTGACCGACTACCACCTGCACCTGCGCCCGGACGAGCCCGAAACGACGGCGGAGCGCTACTTCACGGGCGAGAACGTCGACCGCTACCTCGCGGCGGCCGCCGATGCCGGGATCGCCGAGCTCGGCGTTTCCGAGCACGTCTACCGCTTCACCCAGGCGCTCGACCTCTGGCAGCATCCGTTCTGGCGCGAACAGGCCCGGGACGACCTCGACGCATACTGCGAGTTCGTTCGCTCGACGACTCTGCGACTGGGAGTCGAGTGCGACTTCATACCCGCCGCCGAGGACCGCACCGCGACGCTGCTCGAGGCGCGCGACTTCGACTACGTGGTCGGCTCGGTCCACTTCATCGGCGACGCGGCGGTCGACCACACGAGCTGGGACGTCTGGGAGGGCAAGGGCGATCCCGACGAGGTCTGGCGCCGTTACTTCGCGGCGCTCGCAGAGTGCGCCCGCTCCGGCCTGTTCGACATCCTGGCTCACCCCGATCTGGTCAAGGTCTGGGGCGGGGCCCGGCCGCTGCCCGAGCGCGACCCGCGCCACTACTACGAGCCGGCGGTGGAGGCGATCGCCGAGAGCGGTGTCGCGGTCGAGATCTCGACCGCCGGCCTGCGCAAGCCGGTCGGGGAGATCTATCCGGCCCGTGCCTTCGCCGAGATGTGCGTCGAGGCGGGCGCCGTCTTCGCCCTCTCCTCCGATGCCCACCTGCCGGAGCAGGTCGGCTTCGGCTACGACCGCGCGCTGGAGCTCCTCGCCGACCTCGGGGTCGAGGAGATCGCGGTCTTCGAGCGCCGCCAGCGCCGCCTCGAGCCGCTGGCCGGTCCGGTGCGGGAGGATTCCTAGATGAGCGTCGGGATCGGGTACGACAGCCACCGCTTCGCCGAGGGCCGCCGCCTCGTCCTCGGCGGCGTCGAGGTCGAGCACGAGCTCGGGCTCGCCGGGCACTCCGACGCCGACGTCCTCACCCACGCCGTGATCGACGCCCTGCTCGGCGCCGCGGGCATGGGCGACATCGGGACTCTCTTCCCAGACGACGACGAGCGCTGGCGGGACGCCGACTCGATCGACCTGCTGCGCACCGCCGTCGGCACCGTCTCCGGCCGGATCGTCAACATCGACGCGACGCTGATCTGCGAGCAGCCGCCGATCGGGCCACTGCGGGCGGAGATGGAGCGGATCCTCGCCGAGGCGACCTCGGCCAGGGTCAGCGTCAAGGCGACCAGCAACGAGGGCATGGGCTGGATCGGGCGCGGCGAGGGAATCGCCTGCATAGCCGTAGCTTCGGTCGATAGCGACTAGGCTTCCCGATCCGATGGGCACGCTTGGGTCCATAGCCGCGGGACTGCGCCAGTCGGCCTCTGACACCGCCTTCGAGCTGAAGGTGCTGCGCGAGGCCGGGATCGTCGAGCCGATGCTGCCCCACAGGGCGGCCAAGATCGGCGCCACCTTCCTGCGCTGGGGCGCATCGCCCGCCACGGGGGTCGCCACCGCGGCGCTCCACCACCCGCACGCGACGATGCTGATCGACGAACGCGGCTCGCTCAGCTTCGAGCGCGTGCACCGCCGCACCAATGCCCTGGCCAGCTCGTTCGCCGCGATGGGGATCGGGCCGGGCGACGGGATCGGGGTCATGTGCCGCAACCACCGCGGCTTCGTCGAGACGACCCTGGCGGCGGCCAAGATCGGCGCCAGCGCCCTCTACCTCAACACGATGTTCGCCGGCCCGCAGCTGGTCGAGGTGATGGAGCGCGAGGGGCCGAAGGCGCTCGTCTACGACGAGGAGTTCACCGGCCTGCTCGAGGGCCTCAACGGCGACGTCGCCCGCATCGTCGCCTGGGCGGACGGCGAGCAGCCGGAGCGCACGCTCGACTCGCTGATCGCCGCCGGCAACGAGCGCAACCACAAGCCGCCGCCCGACAAACCGCGCTTCGTCATCCTCACGTCGGGCACGACGGGCACGCCCAAGGGCGCCCAGCGCTCCAGCCCCGACGGGCTGCTGGCGATGGCGGCCCTGATCGACAAGATCCCGTTCCGGGCGCGGGAGACGATGGTGATCGCCGCGCCGCTCTTCCACTCCTGGGGCTTCTTCCACTTCATCATCAGCCTGCCGACCGCCTCGACCATGGTCCTGCGCCGGCGCTTCGACCCCGAGCAGACGCTGCGCGCGGTCGAGGAGCACCGGGCCCAGGTGCTCGGCGTCGTGCCGGTGATGCTGCAGCGCATCCTGCGCCTTCCAGAGGAGACGCTCGCCGCCCACGACCTCTCCTCGCTGCGGATCGTCTCGGCCTCCGGCTCGGCGCTGCCCGGCGAGCTGGCGACCGAGTGGATGGACCGCTTTGGCGACAACGTCTACAACCTCTACGGCTCGACCGAGGTCGCCTACGCGACGGTCGCCACCCCGGAGGACCTGCGCGCCGCGCCGGGGACCGCCGGCCGGCCGCCGCGCGGCACGGTCGTGCGTCTCTATGACGAGGATGGGCGCGAGGTGCCGCAGGGCGAGGTCGGCCGGATCTTCGTCGGCAACGAGATGTCCTTCGAGGGCTACACCGGCGGTGGCGGCAAGGAGGCGATCGACGGGCTGCTGAGCAGCGGCGACGTCGGCCACATCGACGCCGGCGGCCGCCTCTTCATCGACGGTCGCGACGACGAGATGATCGTCTCGGGCGGCGAGAACGTCTTCCCGCGCGAGGTCGAGGATCTGCTCGCCGAACACGGCGCCGTCGTCGAGGTGGCCGTGATCGGGGTCGAGGACGATGAGTTCGGCCAGCGGCTGAAGGCTTTCGTGGTCTCGGGCGAGGTCGAGGTCTCCGAGGAAGAGCTGAAAGCGCACGTCAAGGCTCACCTTGCCGGCTACAAGGCGCCGCGCGAGATCGAGTTCCTCGACGAGCTGCCGCGGAATGCGACGGGGAAGGTCCTCAAGCGCGAGCTGCATGCGCGCGAGGCGCAGAGGTCGGCCTGAGAGCCCGTCCCGGCAGGGGTTCCGCTTAACTTTTTTCGAAGTTGCGTTGGCGGGCTGGCGCCCTGGGCTTAGCCCGAAAAAAGTACAAGACGCTCCACCCCTGCCGGGACGGGCTCTTGCGCCGGCAATCTCCCCTAATTGCGGATTTCCGAGCGCTGAAGGGGTGGCTGCCCCGCCGATGCGAATAGTAGGTTGCGGGTTCATGGGTGAGCCTGCGATGCATCTGAAAGCGGTTGGCGCGGCAAGCGAGGAGATGCGGGAGACCGCTGCTCAGGCGCTTGAGTGGGTGCGGGTCAGCGAGGAGCGGGTTGCCGCCGCCGAGGCGCGCGCCGAGCGGGTTCACGCCGAGGTCAAGGAGCGGGCGCTGGCCACTCTGGGCAGGCTCGGCGAGGAGGGGCGCGAGCGGATCGCGGCCGAGCGCGACAAGCGCAGGCAGGCCGAGGCGAGGGCGAAGCGGGCCGAGGCGGACCGCGACCGGGCCGAGCAGGCGTTTGAGCGCGCCCAGCAGCGGGCCCACGGCGACCGCGAGGCGTTCAGCGCCGAGCTGACCGCGGTGCGCGCGGAGGCGGAGCGTGCCCAGGCGGAGGCGGGCGAGCAGACTTCGAAGGAGGCCGAGCAGCGCCACGCCGAGGCGCTCGGCAGGGTCAAGCTGGAAGCCGACCAGCGCGTCGCGGCCGCGGAGCAGCGTGCCGCCGAAGCGGAGGCGGCGGCGTCCGAGTCGCACGAGCTCGCGGTGCGGCTCGAGGCGGAGATCGAGGAGCGGGTCATGCAGGGCACCGAGGAGGTGCGCCGCGAGGCCGAGGAGCGGGTTCGCAAGCTCGTCGAGAAGGTCGAAGGCGAGGCGACCGAGCAGGCTCGGGCGCGCGCCGAGGAGGCGCTCAGGGCCGAGTCGGAGCGGATCCGGGTGCAGGCCGAGCAGCGCGAGGAGCGGGTGCGCCAAGCTGCCGAGGACGAGATCAAGGCTACGGCGAAACGGGCGCGGCGCGAGGTGCTTGCCGCGGCCGACGAGACGGCGCCCACCTGGTCCCGGCGCGAGACCGCTTCGTCGGGCTCCGGCTACCGGACCTTCTAGCGGGGTGGGGGCCGGGTACCCCTCCCGGCTCAACTTTTTTCGAAGAGACGGAGTAGGGCTGGCGCCCGAGGCGCGGCCCGAAAAAAGTACAAGCCGCCGGGAGGGGCACCCGGCCCCCTACTAGCATCCGCCGTCCATGCGACCAATTCGAATCAAGGACACGCTTAGTGGTGAGCTGGTCACACTGGACCCGGACCGGGAGGTCGGGATCTATGCGTGCGGGCCGACTGTCTACAGCCGGATCCACATCGGGAATGCGCGACCCTTTGTTGTGTTCTCGCTTCTGGCGCGGTTCTTGAGGTCGGAGGGGTATCTGGCGAAGCTGGTCGTCAACGTCACCGACATCAACGACAAGATCTACGTTGCGGCCCGGGAGGCCGGGGAAGGGTCGGCGGCGTTTGCGGAGCGGATGACCAGGGCCTACTTCGACGACACCGAGAGGTTGGGTCTGGGGCGGCCGGATGCAGAGCCCTTGGCGACCGAGACGCTTGACGGGATCGTGCGGTTGATCTCGGAGCTGGTCGAGGGCGGGCATGCGTATGAGTCCTCCGGGGACGTCTACTTTCGGGTGCGGAGCTTCGGCGGCTACGGCAAGCTGTCCAACCGGCGCACCGAGGAGATGGATCAGGGCGAGGAGGCCGGTTCGGAGTCGCTGAAGGAGGACCCGCTCGACTTCGCGCTCTGGAAGGCGCAGAAGCCCGACGAGGACACCGCCTGGGAATCGCCCTGGGGCCTGGGACGGCCCGCCTGGCACATCGAGTGCTCGGTGATGGCCGAGCAGGAGCTGGGCCCGTCCTTCGCGATCCACGGCGGCGGCTCCGACCTCGTCTTCCCCCACCACGAGAACGAGATCGCCCAGTCCGAGGCGGCCGGGAGGCCGTTCGCACGGGTCTGGATGCACAACGGGATGATCGAGACGGGCGCGGAGAAGATGTCGAAGTCGGAGGGCAACATCTTCCAGCTGTCGGAGGCGCTCGATCGCTACGGGCGCGAGGCGGTCGTCGCGTATCTGATCTCCGGCCATTACCGCCAGCCGCTGGCGTTCGGGTCCAAACAGATGGAGGAAGCGGTGGCCCGCGTGGAAAGGCTCCGGAATTTCTTCCGCGAGCATCCGGTGCGGGGGGCCGGGGGGGTCTCGTCGGAGCAACAGCGGGGAGGCTCCGCCGAGACCCCCCCGGCCTCCCGCGTCGAGGCGTTTCGGGCAGCGCTTGCCGACGACTTCAACACGCCCCGCGCTCTCGCTGAGCTTTTTGAGCTTGTCGCGGAAGCGAACCGGGGAGAGGTGCCTGGAGTGGCCGAGTCGGTGCGCGCGATGTTGGAGCTTGTCGGGCTTGGATCGCTCGCCGAAGCGGAGCAGGGCGGCGATGGCGAGGCGGAGGAGCTCTTGAACGAGCGTCAGGAGGCTCGGGCTGCCAAGGACTTTGCCCGGGCGGATGAGATTCGGGACCGGCTGGCCGAGCTTGGCTGGGAGGTCAGGGACTCGACCGATGGCGCGAAGCTCGTGCCCAAGGGTTAGATGGCGTCCCAGGTCATCTACGGCAAGCAGCCGGTTGCCGAGGCGGAGCGGGGCCGGCGGCAGGTGAAGCGGGTCTGGCGGGCGCCGGAGGCGTCCGCCGAGGAGCTCGAGCGGCTCTGCGGGTCTCCGGACCACCAGGGGGTCGTGGCTGAGGTCGAGCCGTATCCGTACGGGGGCTCGGCGGAGCTGCTGGGCCGGAAGGAGGCGCTGCTCATCGCGCTCGACCAGGTCCAGGACCCGCGCAACCTCGGCGCCGTCGCCCGCTCCGCCGAGGCGGCGGGGGCCGCCGGCCTCGTCATTCCCGACCGCCGTTCGGCCGAGGTGACCGCCGTCGCCTGCAAGGCCTCGGCGGGCGCGGTCGAGCATCTCGCCATTGCCCGTGTCCGCAACTTGGCCGACTGGCTCGGCGAGGCCAAGGACGCCGGCTTCTGGATCTGGGGGGCCGACGCGGAGGCCGGGCAGGCACCCTGGAGCGTCGACCTCAGCGGCCCGACCGTGCTCGTCCTCGGCGGGGAGGGGCAGGGCCTGCGGCCGCGCGTCGCCTCCGCGTGCGACGGGCTCGTCGCCCTGCCCCAGCGCGGCAGGATCGGCTCGCTCAACGTCTCGGCGGCCGCCACGGCGCTCCTCTACGAGGCCGTTCGCCAGCGCTAGCAACTGCAACGGCGCTTGCACGAATTTCAACTCTGGGGTTGACAGAACTCCGCGCGGCCGTAAACTAACGCGCCAACAAGGGTGAACCTCAGCTTGAGTCTGAGGAACCCGGTCCATAAAGGGCGCCGCCAGGGGAGGTAAGGCGCCACGACCCTTCGTTCTCAAGGAGAAGGATCTGTGGCTCTATCTTCACCGACCCAGGAAATGCAGCTCCCATCGGGCCGTCTCAACGGCTCGCTCAGACCGGTTGACAGTAACCCTCAACCTGAGCTTGATGATCATTATCTGGTCGCGCTCGCCAAGGACGGCAGGCCCGATGCCTACGACGCGATCGTGCGCCGCTACCGGGGCTTCGTCCGCCTCAAGGCCTCGTCCTACTTCCTGCTTGGAGGGGAGTCCGACGACCTGATCCAGGAAGGACTGCTCGGCCTCTACAAGGCGATCCGCGACTACCGGACCGACCGCGAGTCGAGCTTTCGCAACTTCGCCGAGCTCTGCATCACCCGTCAGATCATCACCGCGGTGAAGACCGCGACGCGCAACAAGCACACGCCGCTCAACCAGTACGTCTCGTTCAGCCAGACCCCCGCGGCGGCCGGCGACTCCGACACGACGCTCGACGAGATCCTGCCCGGCCCGACCGTCCACGACCCGGTCAACCAGGTGATCGCCTCGGAAGAGCTCGACAGCCTCGTCTCCTGCCTCTCGGGCGTCTCCGGCGTGCTCTCCGACCTCGAGAGCCGCGTGCTCTCGCTCTACCTCGACGGCCACTCCTACGAGGCGACGGCGGAGCGGCTCGAGTGCGACACCAAGACCGTGGACAACGCCCTGCAGCGGGTCAAGCGCAAGGTCGGCGCCCACCTCGAGGCGCGCGAGGCGCCGCTCTAGGCGGGGGATTTGCCAGCCGGCTCGCCGACCGCCCAGAGAGCCACCAGCGGCGGCGCGAGCAGGAAGGCGAGCGAGGCCAGCTCCTCGATCGCGTCGGCGGTGCCGAAGCCGTCGAGGTGGGTCGCGTGGAAGACCAGGTGGATCGCGGCCACCAGCAGCCATGCGGATGAGGCTGCCCGCACGAGGGTCGGCTGCAGCGTCCACGCCCCCCAGGCGAAGAGCACGGTGAAGCCGAGGTAGAGGCCGCCGACGTCGGTGACCAGGTGCTCGTTGTATGGAGGCAGCATCTCCACCCAGTGGGCGAAGAAGGGGAAGTCGGCGTAGAAGGTATGCGGGGCCGCCGCGGCGACGAGCCCGATCGAGGCCGCCGAGACGCAGAGCAGCGCCATCGACCACCTCGCTGCCCCCGGGGACCTGACTGCCACCGTTGGCTCATTCATCGGCGAGCCACCGATCGAAGGTCTTGCTTTCCACCGCCGCTTCCCGGTTGCAGAGGCCGCCGTCGCGAAGCGAGCGCCCCAGGCGCCCCAGCATCGGCACGCGCAGGGGCAGGAGGCGGTGAGCGGCGTGTCGTCGCCAGGTCGCCGAGAGCTCGGTCAGGCTGAGCAGCTCCGGTCCGCCGACGTCGCCGACCCGGCCGCTCGGGCCGGCGTGGGCGAGGTCGGCCACCCGCCTCGCCACCGCGCCCGGCTCGATCGGCTGCAACAGCGCCGCGCCGGTCGGGGCGACGCGAAAGCGCGCCGCCGAGGCGAAGGCGCCGGCGATCAGCTGGTGGAACTGGGTCGCGCGGATCAGGCTCCAGGGCACGGTCCCGGCCTCCACGGCGCCCTCCTGGGCGACCTTGGTGGCGTAGTAGGAGGTCGGCACCCGGTCGCAGCCGACGATCGAGATCGCGACGTGGTGGGCGACGCCCGCCTCGGCCTCGGCCGCCAGCAGCCGCCCGGTGCCTTCGACCAGCACCTGCTTGGCCTGGCGCAGCGCGTTGGCGGCGTCGATCACGACCTCGGTCCCGGCCACCGCCTCGGCAAGTCCCTCGCCACTGGCCAGGTCGACGGGGCGATGCTCGATCTCCGCGTCAACCCGCGACTGGCGTGGGCCACGGCTGAGGACGCGGACGTCGTCACCGCGCGCGGCCAGCTCGGCGACGACGCGAGCGCCGAGCACGCCGGTCCCGCCCACCACGGCGACCCTCATCGGCTGCTGCCTCCGTGCCCGCTCGCCTGCATCGCGGAAACGGTAGCCGCCGGCCGGCCGCGCCGCTCAGGCGAGGTCGGCGAGCACGTACTCGAGCAGCTCGCGGCCGTGCTCGGAGGCGACGCAGACGTCGCCCGGCTCGACCCTGGCGCGGTGCAGGGACTGCATGCGCAGCACGTCGCCCTCGCAGCGGCTGTTGGGGAAGACGCCGGCGTAGGAGACGCCGAGCCGCTCCAGGTGGTCGGCGACCAGGGCGGTGGCCGGGGTCTCCAGCGGCAGGTCGAGGTAGATCGCGTCGAGCCCGGCGCGGTGGAAGAGGTGGTGACGCTCGGCGCCGACGGCGGCCTCGAGGTCGGCGCCGGGCGTGCGCACCGTGATCAGCGCCAGGTTGTGGTCGGCGTCGACGGCGACGTGCAGCCCGGTTCGCTCGACCAGCTCCGCCTCCTCTGGCACCTCGGCGAGCGTCCCCCGCAGCTTGCAGAGCTCGAGCGTGCGGCCGACGATCTCGCGGTGGCGATGCGGCGCGTATACCGGGCGCTCATGGCCGTCGTTCAGCTTCGTGTAGAAGAGCGCCGCCGACTGCCGCCGCCGGCTGCCTCCCTGCGCCGCGTCGTTCGACACCGAGGCCGGGATCCAGCCGAGCAGGAAGCCGGTCTCGTGCGCCCCCAGCTCGACGTTGGCCCGCTGGCTGTAGGGATGCGCCGCGGTCGCCTCGCTGTACATCCCGGCGAGCCCCCGGTCGCGGGCCCAGTCCATCAGGAACCGCTTGGTCCGCGTGAAGAGGTGCTGGCCGCGCGCCGCCGGCATCGTCACCGCCTGGCCCGAGTGCCCGACCGCGTCCCCGGCCGCGGCAAGGCTCATCCCCTCGTGACAGAGCAGCTCGCCCGCCGCGGTCTCCGCGACGCACGACACATAGGTCCCGGCCGCAAGCCGCGCCGACACCTCCTCGGCGTCGTAGACCCAGCGCACGTCGTAGCTGTCCCCGTAGGCAGCCTCGATCGCCTCGCTGAGCACCGCCCCCTCACTGGGCTCGAGGAACCTGAATCGCGCTTTCGCTGTGCTGCCGGGCTCGTCCATGGGCTCTATATTCGACACGTTGCCCGCCTAGCTCAACTGGTAGAGCACCGCTCTTGTAAAGCGGAGGTTTCCGGTTCGATCCCGGAGGCGGGCTTTCCCCGCCTATTCGTGGCGGCCTACCCGCCATAAAAGTGGCGGCCTACCCGCCATAAAAGTGGCGGTCAACCCGCCACTTGCGGTATTCTCGCTGGGTGGCAAAGCCCGCCGAGCTCAATCCGTTCGACTTCTCCAAGCCTGCCCGGGCCGAGGAGCTGATCGACCGGGAGGACGAGCTGGGCCTGCTGGTTCGGCTGGCCGAGGGGCACACCAACTGCAGGCTCACGGCCCCGCGCCGGTATGGCAAGACCACGTTGCTGAAGAGAGTGCGCAGCGAGGTCGAGAAGCTGGGCATGAACACGGTCTACGTCAATTTCTACGGCCTCCTTTCAGTGCACGAGGCGGCCGACCGGATCGAGGACGCCTACAGGCAGAGCCTGCACGGGAAGGCTCGCAATCTGGCGGTGGGACTGATTCGGACCTTTCGCCCTTCGATGAAGATCCCGAAAACCGAGATCCGAATCGAGCCCGCAGTCGACCCGGAGGTCGGCCGTCGCCTCAACTGGCTTCTGGATCTTCCGATCAAGTTGATGAGCAGCACAGGGCAGTCGACGCTGGTCGTCTTCGACGAGTTTCAGGACATTCTTGCGACCAAGCCGGCTTTGGATGGATTGATTCGCAGCAGGCTGGAGCAGCATGAGTCAGAGGCGAGCTACGTCTTTGCCGGCTCCCACCCGGGAATGATGAACCGGCTGTTTGGCGACCGAACTCGACCCTTCTATGGTCAGGCCCGGTCGATCAGGCTTCAGCCGCTCCCCCAGGTTGCCCTCGCCGAGTACATAGGCGAACGTTTCGCGCGGAGCGACAGGGACATCGGCGAAATGCTGGATTCGCTGATCGGCGCCGCTCGGGGGCACCCCCAGCGTTCGATGATGCTGGCTCACTTTCTATGGGAGAGAACGTCGCGCGGCGGCACGAGCGACGCCGCGTCCTGGCAGCTTGCCCTTGACGACGTGTACGTCGAGCTCAAGGACGAGTTCGACTCGGTATGGAACGGGCTCGACGATGCTGAGCGCCGCACTCTCGCGGCGATCGCGATCTCGTCGGATCCGCTGAAAAAAAAGGTGTTGGACGACCTTCAGCTGCCGCGCTCAACGGCCCGCGATGCCCGGGATCGGCTGATCGAGGACGGCTACGTTCAGGGCGAGCTGCGGGAGCTGGAGCTGGTTGATCCGCTCCTCTCTCTGTGGGTGCTTCGTGGTCGTCAGAGGTTGACCGAGCCGGTCACTCAGTCATACGAGTACTGAGAGTCAGCTCGCGTCGCCCAGCACGCGCGCCTTCTCGGCCGCCAGCTCCTCGTCGGTGAGGACTCCCTGCTCGTGCAGCTTGCCGAGCCGTTCGAGGCGGGCCAGGCGGGCGTCGTCCTCGTCGACCGGCAGGGCGGCGGTCGACGCCTCGCTCCCGCCGTCGGGCTTGCGCATCTCCGGCAGGCGCAGCTTCGCTGCCCTCTCCCCGATGTTGGCGTCCTTGACGGCTCCGACGACGCGGTCGCGGGTGCGGCCGAAGACCTCGCCGTACTCGGCGTCGGGGAATTCCTCGTCTGACTGCTTGCGCAGCTCGTGGATGCCGAAGGCGGCGCCGGCGGCGATCACCAGCGTGGTCAGGAAGGAGCGCAGGTTCTGGGTCGGGGCGGAGAGGAAGTAGAAGCCGACGACGATCGCCAGGCCGGCGTAGACGTAGGCGGCGTGCTCGCGCAGCACCGGCGAGAGCACGCGCCGGGTCGAGCGGGCCGACCCGGTTGGCGAGGCGAGCCAGCCGGCGACGCCGAAGAGGACGCCGACGACGATCACCGTTGTCGCGATGCTGGTCATCAGCGATGTGCCTATCGACCAGGCGGCTTCCGCCGCCGGCTTGGCGCTCTCTTCTTCGACCAGCTGGCCGACGACGATCCCGCCGGCGACCTCGCGGAAGACGATCACGGCAAAGCCCGCCGCCACGAGGCCGATGCCGCAGTAGAGAACGGTCACCCAGCGGCCGTCGCGAGAGAGGTAGATGGCGAGGCCGAAGCAGAGGAGGGTGAGCAGCGAGAGGATCAGCGCCAGTCCCTTGATCGCGACGACGATGTCCTGAGCGGTCTTCAGCTGGTCGGAGCGCAGGATCGTGATCTGGCCTGCGTCCGGGGGGAGCTTTTCCGCTAGGTTCGCGCCGATCCCCGCCTGGCTGGCCAGGTTGGTGACGAGGCTGCCGAGGTTGAGGCTGACCTTGCCTTCTTCGGTCGCGAGCGTCCCTTCCTTTTCTTCGAGGACTTCGAGCAGCTGTTCGTGCGTCGTCTTGTTGGCGCTCTTCCAGAGTTCCTGGGCGGTCGAGCTTTCCAGCACCTTTTCGGCGCCGCTGCCGGCGACCTGGCGCAGCCCGCCGGAGATCGGCCCGGCGAGGTCCTTGGTGTCCCCCGGGAGCTTTTCGCTCAGTTCCTTTTCGACGTCGACGTTTTCGTAGAGCTGGTCGACCAGGTAGTTGCTGAGCGCTTCGCGGATCGTCGAGTTCTGGATCAGCCGGCCGCTGGTGTTGACCCACTCGCCGGTGTCGAGCGCCTGGCGCTCGGTCCAGATCGCGAAGACGCTGAGGAACGCGAGCAGCGACCCGAGCACGATCAGGATCCTCACGAGGCGACGGCGTCCACGGCTCACGGCGCCATGGTATACGTGGCGTGTGAAGCTGGAGGGGATTCACCACATCACGGCGATCACGGCCGACGCGCAGAGCAACGTCGACTTCTACGCGGGGACGATGGGCCTGCGGCTGGTCAAGAAGACGGTCAACCAGGACAACCCGACCGTCTACCACCTCTTCTTCGCCGACGAGAAGGGCAGCGCCGGCTCCGACCTGACCTTCTTCGAGTTCCCCGGCGTGCCTCCCGGCCGGGCTGGGGCGGGGGACGTGCACCGGATCGTCTGGCGGGTCGCGTCGCACGCCGCGCTCGATTTCTGGGAGGAGCGTCTCGGCGCCGCCGGCATCGAGGCGGAGCGGGCCGGGGGAGGGCTGCGCTTCGCCGATCCCGAGGGGCTCGCGCATGAGCTGGCGGTGGTCGAGGTCGACGACGAGCCGCTGATCGCCGACCATCCCGAGGTGCCGGCCGAGCTGGCGCTGCGCGGCTTCCACGCGGTCTGCGCCTACAGCGGCGCCCCCGAGGCGAGCCGGGCGCTGCTCGAGGCGCTCGAGTTCGAGGCGATCGACGAGGGCAGCTGGGAGGCGCGCGGCAGCAGTCGCGGCGGTCTCTACGTCTACGAAGCGCCGCCCGATGAGCGCTCGCGGCAGGGCGCCGGCAGCGTCCACCACGTCGCCTGGGCCTCGACCGTCGACGAGCACGAGGCCTGGCGCGACCGGGCGATCTCGGCCGGGGCGCAGCCGACCCCGGTGATCGACCGCTTCTACTTCCGCTCGATCTACTTCCGCGAGCCGAGCGGCGTCCTCTTCGAGATCGCCACCCTGGGCCCCGGCTTCACCGTCGACGAGCCGCTCGAGCACCTCGGCGAGAAGCTTTCGCTGCCGCCCGACTACGAGCACCTGCGGGCCGAGGTCGAGCCGAACCTGCGGCCGGTCGTCAACCCGCGCACGGCCTCCGACGGGTGAACGCCAACTTCGTCTGGCGCGACGCCGACCGCACCGTCGTCTTCCAGGACGGCGCGGTTGCGAGTGCGCGCCAGCTGCTCGCCGAGCACGGGATGGAGCCCTTCGAGCTGCTCTCGACGCGGAGGCACCTTGGCGGCGCAACCGCGCTCGCCGCCGCCGCGAGCGCGGTCCACGAGCTGGCGCCGGCGGACCCCGCGACGGCGGTCCCGGCGGGCGCCGCGGCCCTGCTCGACTCGGTCCGCGCGCCGAACCTGGTCGCGCTGGGCGGCGGCCGCACGATCGACACCGCGAAGGCGGTCGCGGCCGTCACCGGCGCCCGCGTCGCGGCGATCCCGACCACGCTGTCGGGGGCGGAGATGACCGGCATCCACCGCCTGCCGGCGGGAGCGGAGTCCAGGGTGCGTGCGATGGTGCGGCCGGCGCTGGTGATCGCCGAGCCGGAGGCGATGACGAGCGCCCCGGAGGCCGAGCTGCGGGCAAGCGCGATGAACGCCCTCGCCCACGCCGCCGACTCCCTCTACACGCCCTTCGCCAACCCCGTCTCCGAAATGACCGCCCTGAGGGGCGCCGAGCTGATCGCCACGGCCCTAGACCAAGACCCAACCGGCCGCGATCGCGAGAACCTCGCCCTCGGCTCGATCCTCAGCGGCTACGCGATCGACTCGGGCATGTTCGCCCTCCACCACGTCGTCTGCCAGACCCTCGTCCGGGTCTGCGGCACCCCCCACGCGGGAACCAACGCCGCGATCCTCCCCAGGGCGATGGCCTTCATGGCCCCCCGCACCCCGGACAACCTCGAGCCCCTCGCCGAGGCCCTCGGAACCACCCCGGACCAGATAGCACCCCGCATCCTCGAACTGGGCGGAAACCCACCTGGCCTAGGCGACCTGGGCGGGGACCGCGACAAGCTCCCCGAAGCGATCGACGCCATGCTCCTGCGCCCGGAGCTCGCCTTTGCGCCGGAGCCGCCGACGCGATCCGACCTCGAGGCGCTGGTTGAGACGGCCTGGTGAGCGGCGGTCGCGGGTGCCTCCCGGCGGCTTGTACTTTTCGGTCGTGAGCGAGGGGCGCCAACGGCACCCTCTCCACCCGAAAAGTTGAGCCGGGAGGCACCCGCGACCGCCGCCGCCCGGTAACCACAGTCCCTGATCCGTGTAGCGCCTACCCGATGGACCCCGCCCGCCTCCAGGCCTACCACGAGTACACCCGCCGCCACGGGGTCAACCGGCCGATCTACCTGCTGGCCAGGATCTTCCTGACCCCGTTCTTCCTCGTCTACTTCCGCTACGCCCGCACCGGCCGCGAACACGGCCGGGTCAAGGGCGGCCTGATCGTCGCCGCCAACCACCGCAGCTTTCTCGATCCCTTCGCGATCGGCGGCGCGCTGCCGTGGCGGCGGCCGCTGAACTACGTCGCCAAGGTGGAGCTCTTCGAGCGCCGCTGGCGGGGCTGGATCCTCTCCCGGCTGGGCGCCTTCCCGATTCGCCGCGGCGAGTCCGACGAGGACTCGGTCGAGACGGCGCGCCAGATCGTCGAGCGCGGCGGCGCCGTCTGCATCTTCCCCGAGGGCACGCGCATCCGCAGCGGCTCCCTCGCCGAGCCCAAGCGCGGCGTCGGCCGCCTTGCCCTGCAGACCGGCGCGCCGGTGATCCCGGCCGCGGTGCTCGGCACCGAACACGTGCGCCGCGGCTGGCGCATCCGGCCGCGCAAGGTCAAGGTCCGCCTCGGCAAGGCGATGACCTTCCCGCGTGCCGAGGACCCCTCGCGCGGCCTCGCCTCCAGCGTCACCGCCCGCATCTGGCCCAACGTCGAGCTGCAGTGGGAGGACATCGGCGGCTTGCCGCCGATGCGCCGCGCCGCGGTGATCGGCGCCGGCAGCTGGGGCACCGCGGTTGCGGTGCTGCTTGCCCGCGGTGGGCTCGAGGTCCAGCTCGCCACCCGCAGCGCCGCGCACGCGGCCGAGATCGAGGAGGCGCGCGAAAACCACCGCTACCTCGAGGGCGTGCGGCTGCCCGACTCGGTCCGGGTGAGCCAGGCCTCTGAGGTGGAGCTGGCCGGCCTGGACCTCGTCTGCCTGGCGATCCCCTCGGGCTCGCTGCCGCAGGCGGTCGGCTCGATCGCAGACCGGGTCGGCGCCCGCTCGGCGATGCTGCTCCTCACCAAGGGGCTGATCGCGCCCCTCGGCCAGCTGCCGGCGGAGTACGTCGGCGAGCGGGTGCGGGCGCGGGCGATCGCCTGCCTCGGCGGTCCGGCGCACGCGCGCGAGGCGGTCTCCGGCTCCGCCGCGCTGGTCCTTGGCTCGGCCGACCGCGACCTGCGCGACCAGCTCGGCCGGGTCTTCGACCGCTCCGGCCTGGTCTGCGAGCGCTCCCGCGACATCGCCGGCGTCGAGATGGCGGGCGCCGCCAAGAACGCCGCGGCACTCGCCGCCGCCGCCGCCGAGCCGCACGGGCTGAACGCCGCCGGGATCGCCGCCGCGCAGGTCTGGAGCGAGTGCATCGAGCACGCGATAGGCCGCGGCGCCGAGCTCGCCACCTTCTCCGGCCTGGCGGGTGTGGGGGACCTGACCGCGACCGTGATGGCGCCGACCGGCCGCAACCGGCGTGCAGGCGAGCTGCTCGGCCGCGGCACGCCGGCGGCGGAGATCCCGGCGCAGATCGGCCAGGCCTCCGAGGGCCTCGACGCGGTGCCCCTCCTGGCCGCCGCGACCGAGGCCGCGGGCGGGCCCAGCGAGGCGCTGGGCGGGCTCGCCGCCCTGATCCGCGGCGAGATCGACGCCGAGTCCTGGGTGGCGGGACTGCGCCGGGTCGAGCGCGCGAGGGAGGCAGCCTGATGAGGCTAGGCTTGCCCCGTGAGCGCGGAGAAGAACGTCGAGCCGGCCAGCCTCGACCCGCAGGCCAAGGCGGAGCTCGACCGCGCCTTCGAGGACCTCTACCGCGCCCACCTGCGCGACGTCTACTCCTACGCCTACTACCGGGTCGGCAACCCGCACGACGCCGAGGACCTCACCGAGCAGGCCTTTCTCCAGGCCTATCGCCACTTCGACCGCGCCCGGCGCGAGTCCGATGGGCGGCCGCTGCGGCCCTGGCTGATCCGGATCGCCCACAACCTCGCCTCCAACTACTACCGGGACCGCTCGCGCCGGCCGCAGACCTCGCTCGAGGTGGCCGACCCGATCGCCGCCCGCCACGGGACCGAGGCGATCGCCGAGGGCCGCGAGGAGCTGCGCCAGGTGATGACGCACCTGGATCGCCTCCCCGACGACCGGCGCGAGGCGCTGATCATGCGCTTCGCGCTGGGCATGGACAACCGCGAGATAGCGCGGGCGCTGGGGCGCACCGACGGGGCGACCAAGGTGCTGATCCATCGCGCGATCAAGCAGCTGCAGGAGGAGATGAGCGGCGATGAATGAGGCGAGCCAGGGACTGAGCGGCACGACCTGGGACGTCGAGCACCTGCTCTCCGACGCGCTGCGGCCGATCGAGCCGCCCGAGCGCCTCTCGGGCCGGGTCGAGGACACGCTCTCCGCCGTTACCCAAGCTGCGGCAGAGGAGCTGTCCGACTGGGCCGAGGAGCTCTCCGAGAGCGAGCTGCGGGCGCTGCGCGACCCGCGCAACTGGGTGCGGCCGGTGGTCGCGGTCGGCGCCGGGGGCGCCGCTGCCGGGGCGCTGGTCCTGCTCGAGCTGCGGCGCCGGGGCCGCCAGCAGGCCAAGGGCGGCCTGCGCTCGCTGAGCGGCCGGCTCAGGCCGTAGCCGCGGGCCGCCGCTTGCGCCGCGGGGCCGGAGTCGCCAGCGCGGCGGCCACGCCGAGCGCGCCGAGCGCCATGTGGAGCAGATCGATGCCGGCGTTGACCGGCACCAGGCCGAGGATCGCCTCGCCGCCGCCGAGCGCGAAGCCCCAGAGCGCCAGGGCGACGTAGGCGGCGCCCAGCCAGAGCGAGTACCAGCGTGAGGCGTAGCCGGCGACGAACAGCCCAAGAACGCCGGTGAGCACGTGCAGGACGTTGCTCCAGCCGTTCACCGCGAAGACGCCGAAGGCTTCCCCGACCTCACCCGGCGACCCGAAGGAGGCGCTGTAGAAGAAGCCGACGATTCCGAAGGCGACGAGCGCGGCGCCGACCAGGGAGGCGTACAGGCGAGCGGGGCTGGGTGCGTCCATCGGCGGCGATTGTAGGCTGCTCATCCCCGTGGCCCAGACCTGCTACCGCCACCCCAACCGCGAGACGGCCGTCTCCTGCTCGTCCTGCGGGCGGCCGATCTGCCCCGACTGCATGACCCCGACCCCGGTCGGGATGCGCTGTCCCGAGTGCTCCAGCCAACGCACCAAGGTGGTCCGGGGCGTCGGCGAGCCCGGCCTCCTCGCCAGCGCCCCGGCTACGTTCATCCTGATCGCGCTCAACGTCGCCGTCTACTTCGCCGAGATCGCCTCGGGGCGCGGGGGATTCGAAATCTCCGGCAGCTCGCTCGTCCTGGAATTCGCGCTGTTTGGGCCCTCGGTCGCGGAAGGCGAGTGGTACCGCCTTCTGACCAGCGCCTTCCTCCACGCGAGCCTCTGGCACATCGCCGGGAACATGGTCCTGCTCTTCTTCCTGGGGCGGATCCTCGAGCCGGGGATCGGAACCGCCCGCTTCGTCGCCCTCTACTTCGCGTCGCTGTTCGCCGGGTCCTTCGGCGCCCTTCTCCTGTCGCCTGACACCCTCACCCTTGGCGCCTCCGGCGCCGTCTTCGGGGTCCTCGCGGCGACGTTCGTCATCGCCCGGGGCCGGGGCGTCGATGCGCTGGCATCGTCGGTCGGCGTGTTGATCCTCCTCAACCTGGCCTTCAGCTTCGGGGTGCGGGGAATCAGCCTCGGCGCGCATCTCGGCGGCCTGGCCGCCGGGTTCCTCTGCGCCCTCCTGGTCATCGCCGGCGACCGCGGCAGGCTGGGGCCGAACCGCCTGCCGGCGGAGCTGATCGCGATGACCGCCGTAGCTCTGCTCTCGATAGCAGCGGCCGTCGCGATCGCCTGAGCCGCAAGCGGCTAGCGCGGCGCGGGAGAGCGGATCTCGGCGAAGCCGATGTTCCCCGGCTGATCGACGAGATCGGGGTGGAGGATGTGGCCGAGCAGCTCGACGCCGTCGACGAGGCGCGGCCCGGGGCGCGAGAAGGTCGAGGCGGCGTCGACCGCGAAGACCTGCCTGGCCTTGAGCTCTTCGATCTCAAACCAGTGTTCCAGCGCCTGGGAGCGGGAGCCGTCGACGTACCAGCCGCAGGGCATCGCGACCACGACGTCGGGGTTGAGGCCGGACAGCTCGCCCCAGGAGACCTCCGGCGACTTGAGCCCCGGTGGGCCGGCGACGTCTTCGCCGCCGGCGATCGAGATCATCTCCGGGACCCAGTGGCCGCCGACGTAGGGCGGGTCGAGCCACTCGAGCGCGATCACCCGCGGCGCCGCCGCGCCGGCGACCGCGGCGCGCACCGTCGCCAGCCGCCCCTCGAGTTCGCTGCGGAGCTCGTGGGCCCGGTCGGCCGCGCCCGCCGCCTCGCCGAGCCGGATCACGTCCTCGAGCACCTCGCCGAGCGTGCTCGGGTCCTGCTGCAGGACGCGCGGCCGGCCGGGCAACCGCGCCGCGACCTCAAGGACGTCTTCGTAGGAGACGGCGCAGACCGCGCAGACCGCCTGGGTCACGATCAGATCGGGTTCGAGGCTGGCGAGCAGCTCCTCGTCGAGCTCGTAGAGCGCCTGGCCCTCCGCCACGCGCAGCTTCACCGCCCGGTCGATCTCTGCCGCGTCGAGCCCCGGCGGCAGCACGGTCCGGGTCAGATCGGGTAGCGAGCGCGCCTGAATCGGGTAGTCGCACTCATGGGTGACGGCGACGACGCTGTCGTCGAGGCCGAGCGCGTAGAGCATCTCGGTGGCGGACGGGACGAGGCTTGCGATGCGCATCGACCGCTCAATATGCCACTGATCGGTGAAACCGCGGAGTCGAAAGCTATATTGCGTAGGCCGAATGGCCGACGACGACCTCCCCCGAAGTACCGGGCCAAATAGACGATGACCGCCCTGCTGCTCGTTCTCCTGGTGCTGCTGGTTGCCATCAACGGCTTCTTCGTCGCTGCCGAGTTCGCGCTCGTGCGCAGCCGTCGCGGCAAGGTGGAGCAGCTCGCCGAGGAAGGCGAAAGCGGCGCCGAGGAGGTGATCGAGCAGCTCGACAAGATCGACGAGTCGCTCTCCGCCTGTCAGATCGGGATCACGATGGCCTCGATCGGGATCGGCTTCCTCGGCGAGCCCTCGCTGGCCCACCTGCTCGAGCCGGTCTTCGGCGGCCTCTCGCACGGCGCCGCGGTCGGCCTCTCGGTCGCCATCGCCTTCGCCCTGGTCACCGCGGTCCACATCAGCATCGGCGAGCAGGTGCCGAAGATGCTGGCGATCAGCCACGCCGAGCGGACCGCCCGGCGGGTGTCCCGTCCGCTCAACTGGTTCCGCATCGCGACCGCGCCGGTGATCCTGGCGCTGAGCGCGATCTCCAACGCGATCGTCCGCCTCTTCGGCGTCGACCCAACCGACATCGAAGAGCACCACACGGCCGAGGACCTGAAGCAGATCATCGACCAGTCCCGGATCGGCGGCCACCTCGACCCGGGCGAGGCGGGCATGCTCGGCGGCGTCTTCCACCTGCACGAGCAGGAGGCCCGCGAGGTGATGACGCCGATCCCGGCTGTGGTCACCGTCGACGCGTCGGAGACCGTGGAGACCGCGCTGCGCCGCTGCGTCACCTCGGGCCACACGCGCCTGGTCGTGATCGAGGACGAGAACCCCGACCGGGTCAAGGGCATCGTCCACAACAACAGCCTCGCCCGCCTCTACATGAGCGATGGGCCGGAGGCCGGGATCGAGGCGGCCGTGCGCGACGCGGTGATCGTCCCCGAGACCCGGCCTCTCGACGACCTGCTCCACGACCTTCAGGTGCAGCGCACCTCGCTCTCCGTCGTCGTCGACGAGTATGGCCGCACGGTCGGCATCGTGACCGTGGAGGACATCCTCGAGGAGGTGGTGGGGGAGATCGAGGACGAGACCGACCCGCGCGCGGCGGCACTGCGCCAGCTGGCCAGCGGCGAGTGGTTCGTCCGCGGCCACGTCTCGCTCGGCGACCTCTCCGACGCCGGGATCGACCTGCCCGTCGACACCGACGCCTACAACTCGGTCGGCGGCTACGTCTTCGGTGAGCTGGGGCGCCTGCCGAAGCGCGGCGACACGATCACCGCGAACGGGTACACGATCAGGGTCGAGTCAGTTCGGGAGAATCGCATCGAGGCGGTCCGGATCCGCGGTTCCGTCCGCCACGACTCCTAGCTTCTCCGGGCAACCCGCAGTTCCACCGAACCCTGGAGGTGTCGCATGTGGGTTGTGCGATTGAGCGACAAGCAGCTTGAGGTCCTGCGCGCCCTGCTGCGCTCCGAGGAGCACCTCGGCCCGGCGCTGCAGGGAGCGACGGAAGCCCTCGACCTCGCCCGCTGGGACGACCTCCCCGAGGCCGAGCTTCCCTGGGACGAGATCGAGGCGATAGCCCGCCGCCAGGGCATCTCCCCGGCCGACGTGATCTGGGACCTCGCCGGAAAGCGCTAGTCGTAGGTGTAGAACCCGGCGCCGCTCTTGCGGCCCAGCTTGCCCTCGCCGACCAGCTCGACGAGCAGTCCGGGCGGCCTGCTGGCGATCTCGCCGTTGTCGGCGTAGAGGGCATCGCCGATCGCCTCGGAGACGTCGAGGCCGACGAAATCGAGCAGGGCCAGCGGCCCCATCGGGTGGCCGGCGCCGAGCTTCATGCAGGTGTCGACCTCGCCGGCCTCCATGCCGGTCCGCTCCATCAGGCGCACGGCTTCGAAGAGGTAGGGGAAGAGCAGCCGGTTGACGACGAAGCCGGCCTGGTCGGGAACCTCGACCGCGGTCTTGCCGAGCGCTGCGCACCAGGCGAGCGCCGTCTCGCGGGCGCCCTCGGTGCCGTCGGGGAAGCAGACCTCGACCAGCTTCATGCGCGGCACCGGGTTGAAGACGTGCAGGCCGAAGAGCTTGCCGTCGATGCCGCCGGCCTTGGCGATCGCGGCGACGCTGAGCGACGAGGTGGTGGTCGCCAGCTGGGCGTTGGGGCAGGCCTCCGCGATCGTCGAGAGCAGCTCGCCCTTGGGATCGATTTCCTCGACGATCGCCTCGACGACGACGTCGCAATCGGCGAGATCGGTGGGGTCGGTCGTGACCCGCAGCCGCGAGGGCTCGGCCCCGTCGATCTTGGCGCAGGCGGCGACGACTTTCTCCTCGGCCCTCCAGGCGGATGCCTCGCTCCTCGCCAGCAGAATCGTGTCGGCTGTGGTGGTGGACACCGCAGCCAGACCGGTGGCGATCGCCCCGCTGCCCGCGATTCCCGGACTCTCGTATCCCATGCTTGCGTTCATTGGGCGGGTTCCTATCAAGCCACGGGCGGGGAGGGTCGGCTGACCCTCGCCGACGGCCACTGGTTGACTGACCAGTCAATCAGTGAGCTATCGTCTTCTCAGGCGAGTAGATCGAGAAAACGGAGGCTGGAGATGGCGGAGAACGGAAACGGCAGGTTCGGCGGGCGCGAGGTCGTCATCGTCGAGGCGGTGCGCACGCCGATCGGGCGGGGGCACGAGGAGAAGGGCTACTACAAGGACATCCATCCCTCGAACCTCCTCGCCAAGGTGTACGCCGAGCTGTTCGAGCGGACCGGGGTCGATCCCGCCGAGACCGGCGATGTGATCGCCGGCTGCGCGCAGCAGTTCGGCGAGCAGGGCGTCAACATCGGCCGCAACGCCTGGCTCGAGGCCGGCCTGCCGATCGAGACTCCCGCGACGACGATCGACCGCCAGTGCGGCTCAGCGCAGCAGGCCGTCAACTTCGCCGCGACCCTGATCGCCTCCGGCGTCCACGACGTCGCGGTCGGCGGCGGCGTCGAGCACATGGGCCACATCTCCTTCGCCGACGGCTACTCGGTGATGAAGGAGCACGGCGCCCCCTTCTCGCCCGAGCTGATGGAGCGCTACGACCTGATTCCCCAGGGCCTCTCGGCGGAGATGATCGCCGACCAGTGGGAGATCCCCCGCTCCGAGCTCGATGAGCTGGGCGTGCGCTCCCAGCAGCTCGCCGCCAAGGCGACCGAGGAGGGCCGCTTCGAGCGGGAGATCGTGCCGATGCAGGTCAACGGCGACACCTACGCGACCGATCAGGGACTGCGCGAGACGACGCTGGAGGGCCTGGCCAACCTGAAGCCGGCCTTCAAGGAGGACGGCAAGATCACGGCCGGCAACTCCTCGCAGGTCTCCGACGGCGCCGCCGCGGTGCTGCTGATGACGCGCGAGAAGGCCGACGCGCTGGGGCTGAAGCCACGGGCGCGGATCTTCGACCAGACCACGGTCGGCGTCGACCCGGTGATCATGCTCACCGGTCCGATCCCGGCGACGCGCAAGCTGCTCGAGCGCAACGGGATGACGATGGACGACATCGACCTGGTCGAGATCAACGAGGCCTTCGCCTCGGTCGTCGCCGCCTGGCGCCGTGAGCTCGATCCCGACATGGACCGGGTCAACGTCAACGGCGGCGCGATCGCCCTCGGCCACCCGCTCGGCTCGACCGGCGCCCGCCTGATCACCACCCTGCTGCACGAGATGGAGCGCTCCGACAAGGAGATGGGGCTGGTGACGATGTGCTGCGGCGGCGGGCTCGGAACGGGCACCTTGATCCAAAGAGTCTGAGGCTTTTCGCGCACGCGACTTGCCGCCAATGGGTACGGCGCGATAACTTGCCCGCCATGGGCAGGGGGGTTATCGCGCTGGCGGCCGTTGTGCTCGCTGTGGCCGTGGCCGGATGCGGCGGTGGCGGCAGCTCGAGCTCGACCATCTCCACGGGGACGCTCTCGAAAGAGGCCTTCATCAAGAAGGCCGATGCGATCTGCGCAAAAGGCAGCGAAGAGCTTCAGAAAGGCTTCGCCAACTACCTGCGGAAGAACAAAAAAAGCATCATCGCCCTCAGGCATCCGAGCAAGGCCGACTACGAAGGCCTGATCGAGGGGGTCCTGATCCCCAACCTGGAAAAGGAAATCGAGGAAATCCGCGCCCTCGGCGCGCCGAGCGGCGACGAGGAGCGGATCGAAGGGTTCCTCACGGCGCTCGAAGAAGGGATCGAAGTCGCCGAAGACAACCCCGACGCGGTCAAGCACAGCAGCGAAGCGATCTTCGGCGTCGGCAGCAGGCTGGCCAAGGAATACGGCCTCGAAGTCTGCGGCAGCCGCTGAGGATTGGCTGCGCGGCCAGGCGGCCGCTATGCTCCGCGGCCGATGGACCTGACCCTCTCGCCGTCCGAGCAGCAGTTCCGCGACGAGGTTCGCACCTGGATCGAAGAGAACCATCCGGGGCCCGAGCCGGAGGCGGGCCTCGAGGAGGTGATGGCCTTCCGCCGCGAGTGGCAGCTGAAGATGCACGCCGCCGGCTGGACCGGGATCTCCTGGCCGAAGGAGTACGGCGGCCGCGGCGCGACGATGATCGAGCAGGCGATCTTCGTCGGCGAGGCGGCGCGCCTGGAGGCGCCCAGTCCGGCCAACGTGCTCGGCCTGGCGATGGGCGGCCCCGTCGTAATCGCCCACGGCACCGACGCGCAGAAGCAGCGCTACCTGGAGCCGATCCTCACCGGCGAGGAGATCTGGTGCCAGGGCTTCTCCGAGCCCGAGTCCGGCTCCGACCTCGCCTCGCTGAAGACGCGCGCGGTCAAGGACGGCGACGAATGGGTCGTCACCGGGCAGAAGGTCTGGACGACGTTCGCCCAGTACGCCAAGTGGTGCATGCTCGTCGCCCGCACCGACCCCGACGCTCCCAAGCACAAGGGTCTCACCTACTTCCTGATGGACATGGACCAGCCCGGCGTCGAGGCCAAGCCGCTGGTTCAGATCACCGGCGAGGGCGAGTTCAACGAGGTCTTCATCGAGGAGGCGCGCATCCCCGAGGCCAACGTCGTCGGCGGCGTCGGCAACGGCTGGTCGGTGGCGATCACGACCCTGATGAACGAGCGGGCCGGGCTCGCCTTCGGCGCGATCGCCCAGATCGCCAACAACCTCAAGCGCCTCGGGGAGCTGGCGGCGGAGACGCGGGTCAACGGCGGCACCGCGGCCGAGGACCCGGTCTTCCGCCAGCGCATCGCCCAGCTCCACATCGAGGCGGAGACGATGCGGCTCAACGCGTACCGCGGCCTGACCAAGACGATGCAGTCGGGCATCCCAGGACCCGAGGGATCGCTGGGCAAGTGGCAGTGGGCCGACATCAACCAGCGCATCGCCGAGCTGGCGCTCGAGATCGAGGGCGCCTACGCGCCGCTCTCGCGCGGCGACGAGCACGCGCTCGCCGGCGGCGCCTGGCAATACAGCTTCCTGCGCTCGCGCGCCAACTCGATCGAGGGCGGCACCACCGACATCCTCAAGAACATCATCGCCGAGCGGGTGCTCGGCCTGCCGAGGATGCGCTAGCGCCTTGTACTTCGATCTCACCGACGAGCAGCAGGCGATCAAGTCGACCGCCCACGACTTCCTCGCCGCCCGTTACAGGTCGGAGCGGATCCGCGAGCTGGCCGAGAGCGAGCACGGCTTCGAGCAGTCCGACTGGGCGGAGATGGCCGAGCTGGGCTGGACCGGCCTGGCGCTGCCGGAGGAGTGGGGCGGCCAGGGGCTGGGCATCGTCGAGCTCGCCGTCCTCTTCGAGGAGATGGGCTACGCGCTGGCTCCCTCGCCGCTCCTCTCGAACACCGTCGCCGGCCTGGCGCTGGCTCTCTGCGGCTCCGACGAGCAACGCGAGCGCTTTCTGCGCCCGCTCGCCGAGGGCGGCCTGCGCGGCACGCCGGCGCTCTGGGATGCCGGCACCCCGGGAACGATCGGCGAGTTCACGATGGAGGCCCGCGCCGACGGCGACGGGGTGGTCCTCGACGGCGAGAAGGTCCTGGTCATGGACGCCGCCGCCGCGGACTTCCTGCTCGTCGCCACCTCCGACGGCCGCCGCCACATCGTCGCCCGCGACGCGGCGGGCCTGACGATCACGCCCTCCACGTCGATCGACCTCACCCGCCGCCTCTATGCGGTGCGCTTCGACGGGGTCCGGGTCGGGCCGGAGGACACGCTGCCCGGCGAGGCGGCGGACTACTACCCGGTCTTCTTCAGGGTCTGCGTGGCGCTGGCAGCCGAGTCGACCGGGATCGCGCAGCGGACGATGGAGATGGCCGTCTCCTACGCCAAGGACCGCCAGCAGTTCGGCCGCCCGATCGGCTCCTACCAGGCGGTCTCGCACCGCTGCGCGCAGATGCTGCTCGAGACCGAGAACTCGCGCTCCGCGGTCTACGGCGCCGCCTGGGCCGCCGGTGCCGAGCCGGAGTCGCTGCCGCGCGCGGCCTCGATGGCAAAGGCCTACGCGTCTGACGCCGGCTGGCGGGTGCCAGACGCCTCGATCCAGGTCCACGGCGGGATCGGCTTCACCTGGGAGCACGATCTCCACTTCTTCCTCAAGCGCGGCAAGGCGAACGCCTCGATGTTCGGCGACGCAAAGTGGCACCGCGAACGCGTCGCCGACGCAGTCCTCGCCGCGGCATGACCCCACCGCTTCGGTGCGCCTTTTGCGGGCATAGGCCGCATAAAGCGCACCGGAACAGGGTGCGCTGCCGGTGAGCGCTCTGGATCGCATCTCTGTGGCTGCGATCGGCACCTCAGTCGCCGACCTCGAGGCCGAGACCCTGCGCGCCGAGCAGGCGGGGGTCGAGTGCGTCTGGGCACCCGAGCTCTTCCGCTCCTCGGTCACCCAGGCCGCCTACCTGGCGGGAAAGACCGAGCGCATCGACGTCGCCACCGGCATCGCCTGGGCCTTCACCCGCAGCCCCTTCATCCTCGCCGTCAGCGCCCTCGACATCGACGAGATGTCGGGTGGCCGCTTCCGCCTCGGCCTCGGCTCGGGGGTCAAGCGCCTCAACGAGACCTGGCACAACGCCGAGTACGGCAAGCCCGCGCCGCACCTGCGCGAGGCGATCGAGGCGACGCGGCTGATCATGCAGCAGGCCGGCAAGGGCGAGCCGATCCGCTACGAGGGCTCCTACTACGACATCGACATCAAGGGCTGGATCCGGCCGCACCCGGCCCCGCGCGAGTCGGTGCCGATCTACACCGCCGGCGTCCAGGGCGGCATGTGCCGGATGGCGGGGGACGTCGCCGACGGACTGATCGGCCACCCGATCCAGAGCCTGCGCTGGATCGACGAGGTCGTGGTCAGCTCCTTCGAGGAGGGGCTGAAGCGCTCCGGCCGCGAGCGCTCGAGCTTCGACTACCTGCCCACGGTCTGCTGCGCGATCGACGACGACGAGGCGCGGGCGATCGACATGGCCCGTCGCACGATCTCCTTCTACGCCACGGTCAAGACCTACATGCCCCTCTGGGAGCTGCACGGCTTCGCCGACAACGCCGTCGCTGCCGGCGAGGCGTTCCGGCGCGGCGACCTCGCCGCGGTCCCCGCTGCAATCAGCGACGAGATGGTCGAGGCCTACTGCGCCGCCGGCCCGCTCGACAAGGTCCGCGCCAGGGTCGAGGAGACGGCGGAACGAGCCGACGGCCTCTTCCTAACCCCGCCGACCTACTTCATCTCCCCCGAAGAGCTCTCCGAGTTCCAGAACCGCATCATCGAGGCCTTCGGCCCGGCCGCCAGCACCCGCTGACTTCGTGTTGACTCGCGCTATGCGCGAAGAAACACGAAGTCACGCTCTGGAGGTGATGGATCTCATCCGCGAGATCCCGCCCGGCTTCGTCCGCACCTACGGCGACGTCTCGCCCGGTGCACCGCGCTTCGCCGGGGCCGTGCTCTTCGAGTGCGACGACCCCGACCTGCCCTGGTGGCGCGTGGTCCGCGCCGACGGCTCGCTGGCCAAGGGGGCGCGCCAGCGCCGCCACCTGGTGGCCGAGGGCGTGCCGTTCCGCGGCGAGCGGGTGAAGATGGAGATCGCTCGCCTGCCGCCGGAGGCGGCTACTCGTCGCGCGGGGTGATGCGGAAGGTGGAGACGACCTCGGCCTGCTTGGCCTCGGGGTGCACGACGTAGGCGCTCGGGCCGCCGCCGAACCAGCCGGAGCTCTCGTTGTCGGCGACGAAGATTCCGGGGTGGTGCTTGCCGTCCCCGTCCTCGACCCAGACCTTGTCGCCCTCCTTGAACCCGTGTTCGATCTCGCCCATCGCTCGGCAGCGTAGCTGAGCTAGGGGCAGACCACGATCAGGTGGAAGTCGGCATCGGCATTTGCGCCTTTTTCGTCACGGGTGCGGACCTCGATCGCGTTTGGGTTGGCGGGTGAGGTGTTGGTCTGCGCGTAGCCCGCCTCGGGCACCGAGGTCCCCGCGTTGTTGCGGGCCGCGACGTCGGCGCAGCCGCTGACGTTGACCGGCAGCGCGATCGTGACCGCTCCGCCGCCCTCGGCAGCCGTGATGCCGGCGTCGCTGGCGCGCGCCAGGGCGGCGTTGCCCGCTCCGGCCGGATTGTTGACCACCGCCCAGTAGGTGTGCGCGGCGCGCTTCGCCGAGGGCACCACGCCAAGCTTGTTGGTGTTGATCTGGTAGCCGGTCAGCGTCTTGTGCTTGAGCTTGCCGGCGCCGATCGTCTGCTTCTTGATCGACCCGCCGTTGATCGTCTGCGCCGCGTAGGCGGTGCCCGCGAGGGCGACGACCAGGGCGATCATCGCGACGATCATCGCCGGTGAGGGCCTGCCGATTCTGAGCGTCCTCATCGAGACTCCCTTTCTCGAGATTCGCTTCGCGCCGCGAAGCCTGTCCCGGCGCTACCCGCCGAGCGCGGCGACGAAACGCTCGAACCTGGCCATGTCGGTCACGGCCGGGCCGTGACCGGGGAGGATCAGGGCGGGGTCGAGGTCGGCGAGCTTGCGGATCGAGCGGCGGTTCTCGGCCGGGTCATAGGTGAAGATCTCGGGCGGCTCGGCGATCGTCGGCCGGCCCGTCGCGTAGCTCATGTTGCGGATCACGTCGCCGCAGATCGCCACCCGGTCTGAGTCGCGGAAGAAGATCACGGCGCCGCGGGCGTGGCCCGGCGCGTGGACGACGCGGAAGCCGGCGACCTCCTCGCCCTCGCTCAGCACGCGGCCGACCTCATGCGGTGGGCCCTGCCAGAAGCGCTTGATGATGCGGTTGACCGGATTGCCCGGCGCCGCCTCCTGGATCGGCCTCCTGCCCTCCATCGCGTCGACGTCGTCGGCGTGGCAGGCAAGCGGGATCCCGCGTGCCTCGCAGACATCCTTGGCGACGCCCTGGTGGTCGGGGTGGACGTGGGTGAGGGCGAGCAGGGAGAGCTCGCGCCCCTCGATCTCGGCGAAGACGCGACGGCGGTCCCAGCGGGTGCCGGCGTCGATCAGCACGTCGCCGGCGAGATAGACGTTGATGCTCGGGGCGGGGAGCTGCTTCAGGCGCCAGACCCCGTCGGCGAGCTGTCTCATCAGTGCGCGCCGATCCCCATCGTTCCGCGCGGGTCGCCGCTGTGCTCGGCCAGGTCCTCGAGCTCGGCGATCTTCCGCTCACCTTCGATCCGGGCCGGGTCGCCGGCAGGCAGCGGCTCGATCAGCCGGCGGATGCGATTGCGCACCTGCAGCGCGAAGTGCGGGGTGGAGGCGCCCGCGAGCGCCCTGATGTCCTCGGCGCTGACGCGGTGACCGCCGCTGAGGCGACTTGGGTTCTCGGCCTCGCTCACGGTTCGGCGCCGCCGATCCTGGCCAGTTCCGCCAGCTGGTCGATTTCCGCTTGCTGCCTCACGTCGATGGCCTCCTGGTCTCCGATTACCCAAACGTGGTTGTAGAAGGCGCGCGTCGGATCCGTCGTGTAGCCGGGCTTGACGTCGAGCAGGTATTCGCGCAGCGCCGTGGGCAGCGTACCGGCGTCGTCGGTGACCAGCAGCGGTCCCCAGGTGCCCGAGGCCGAGAGCGGCGCCGCGACCGCGGCATCGAGCGGCGCGTCGCTGCGGGCGACGACGAAGCCGTGGCCGGGGTCGTTGACGTTCCAGCCGAAGTCGCCGCTGTCATAGCGGGCTAGGGCGATCGAGTTTTCGACCGGGTCCTCGCCGGAGACGCGCTGCACCGGATTGCCGAGCTTGGCGATTTCGCGTACGACACCGGAGGAGATAGCCGCCGAGGGGCCGAGCACGTATACGGGAAGCTTGGCGTGGCGCTTCAAGGCCTTCACGGTCGGCGCCGGCAGCCTCCCGGCGCCGCTGAAAAAGACAGGGTCACCCGAGCGCGCGGCCCAGGCGGCGGCGGGAATCGCGAATTCCGGCTTGTCTTCCGGTGCGATAACCACGTGCTGCGGCGGGCCGCCGAACAGCTTGTCGCGCAGGGCGGCGAGGGAGGCGGCGACGCCGGCCGGGCTGCTGCCCTGCGCCCTCGTCGCCTTCAGGCCGTCGGGTGCGGCGGCGGCCCCGATCACGAAGGCCTGGGCGCCCCCGGTATCGGCGCTTCCCTGGGGATCGAGCGCTTCCAGCGCCTGCGAGGTCGGGTCGGGAACGTCGCCGTGGCCGGTCACGAGAAGCGGCGCCCTGACCGGCGCCGCCATCAGCACGGCGGCGGCGATCGCCGCCTGCCATTCGCCCTCGTCGACGAGCGTGACGGCGAGCGGCCGCTGCGCCGAGGTGACCGAGGGGAAGACCGCGAGCGCCACGCCGGCGGCGTTAGTCGCCGGGTCGGAGCCGCCGACCCGGGTCGTGTTGTTGGTGGCGAAGGACGGGTAGCCGAGCTCTTCGGCGGCCGCGGCGGCCGGTGTCTCCTTTTCCTCGCGGACGCTTTCGGATGCCGGAGGCGCCGGCGCCTGCTCGCTTGACTTCTCGCTGGAGCCGCCGCCGCCGAGGACCGCCGCGACGAGGAAGACGATCGCGACGAGGACGAGGCCCGCGATCCCCTTCAGCGCCGCCGGAACTTTCCCCCGCCGCCGCGGTTTGGGCTGTGCCGGGGCGACTGGCTCCGGCCGCGCCGTCGGAGGAGACGGCGCTTTCGCCGCCCTCGGAGATTTCGCGTCCCCGGCCTTCGCCGGCTCGACCGGTTTCGGCGCTGGGCTCGCCGCCGGTGCGTCGGCGTTGATCGGGCGCTTGCCGGGCATGGCGGGGAACGCTACACGCGGGGCCTTGACTGGCTGGTCAGCTAAAGTTCAAAGGACTGGTTGACTGACCAGTCAATCAACGAGCGCCCACCACCCGCACGAGCCAAGAAGGGATCGCATGGATTTCGCACTGAACGAGGAGCAGCTGGAGTTCAAGGAGCGCTGCCGCAGCTTCGCCCGCGAGGTGATCAGGCCCGCGGCGCGCAAGCACGACGAAGAGGAGAGCGTCCCGTGGGACGTGATCAAGGAGGCCCGGCGCCAGGGCTTCGGCGCGCTCGAGTCGATGCAGCGGTCCGCAAGCGACCCCGAGGGCCAGATGCAGGTGATCTCGGCTGAGGAGTTCCACTGGGGCTGCGCGGGCATCGCGCTCGCCATCACCGGCTCCGGCCTCGCCGCCGCCGGCATCGCCTCCTCCGGGACTCCCGAGCAGATCGCCCAGTGGGTGCCCGAGTGCTTCGGCGCCGGCGAGGAGATCAAGCTCGGCGCCTACGCGGTCACCGAGCCCCAGGCCGGCTCCGACGTCAAGAGCCTGAAGACCACCGCCAAGCGCGACGGCGACGAGTGGGTGCTCAACGGAACCAAGGTCTTCATCACCAACGGCGGCATCGCCGATGTCCACGTCGTCGTCGCCACCGTCGACCCGACGCTCGGCACCCGCGGCCAGGCCTCCTTCGTCATCGCCAAGGACACGCCCGGCCTGAGCCAGGGCAAGAAGGAGTCGAAGCTCGGCATCCGCGCCTCGCACACGGCAGAGATCGTGCTTGAGGATTGCCGCATCCCGGCCGAGAACCTGCTCGGCGGCGAGGAGAAGCTGGAGCGCAAGCTGCAGCGCGGCCGCGAAGGCAAGAAGTCCCGCGGCGCCGACGCCCTGGCGACCTTCGAGATGACGCGGCCGCTGGTCGGCGCCTCGGCGCTCGGCATCGCCCAGGCCGCCTACGAGTGGACGCTCGAATACCTCGATGGCCAGACCGAAGGCGGTAAGCCAGTCCTCGGGGAGCAGCGCGTCCAGCAGGTCCTCGCCGACGTGGCCACCGAGATCGAGGGCGCGCGCCTGCTGGTTCAGCGCGCCGCCTGGATGGGTCGCAACGGGATCCCGATGCGCGGCGGCCAGGGCTCGATGTCGAAGCTCAAGGCGGGCGACGTGACGATGTGGGCGACGACGACACTGATGGACCTGGTCGGCCCCTACGCGTGGAGTGCCGACTGTCCGCTGGAGAAGTGGTTCCGCGACGCCAAGATCTACCAGCTGTTCGAGGGCACCGCCGAGATCCAGCGCATGGTCATCTCGCGCATGCAGGCCCGCGAATACGCCGAGCGCCTTGGCTATGCCGCCGAAGTCGCGGATCAGGCGATCCAGTCGGCCGAGGCGGTCAAAGAGCCAGTTCCGGCATAGGGGGCTATCCCGGCAGGGGTTCCACTTAACTTTTTCGGTGGAACGTCGTTGGGCTGCCGACTCAGGGCACCCGACGAAAAAGTACAAGACGTTCCACCCCTGCCGGGATAGCCCCTAAGCTCGGGCCGTGCACTCGCACGGGCACTCGCATGACCTTGACGCGCGGCGCGGCGACAGTCGGCGGCGGATGTGGATCGCTTTGGGGATCAACGGTGGGATGCTCGTCGCCGAGGCGGTTGGTGGGGTGCTCACCGGTTCGCTTGCCGTGTTGGCCGATGCGGGGCATGTGCTCTCCGATGTGGGGGCGATTGGGCTGGCGCTGTTTGCCGCCGCGCTGGCGGCCCGGCCGGCCGGGGGGCGGATGACGTTTGGCTATCAGCGCTCGGAGATCCTTGCGGCGTTGGTCAACGGGTTGCTGCTGGTTGCGGTGGCGATCGCGATCGCCTATGCGGCGATCGGTCGGCTCGGCGACCCGCCGCAGATCGATGCCGGCGGGGTGCTCGGGCTAGGTTTGCTCGGGCTGGCCGGGAACGTTGCCGCGACGCTGGTGCTGGCCCGCGGCGAGCGTGCCGACGTCAACCTCGAGGGGGTGCTGCGGCACTCCGTCGCCGATGCGCTCGGCTCGATCGGCGTGGTCATTGCCGGCGTCGTGGTCCTCGCCGGCGGTTCCTCGGTCGTCGATCCGATCGTCAGCCTGGCGATCGCGGCGCTGATCCTGATCTCGTCGTGGCGCCTGATCGCGGAGCCGGTTGGGGTGCTGATGGAGGCCGCGCCCAGCGGCATCGACGTCGATGCCGCTGGGGCGGCGATCTGCGAGGAAGAGGGGGTGCGCTCGGTCCACGACCTGCATATCTGGACCGTCACCTCGGGCTTCGGCGCGCTGGCTGCCCACGTGGTCGTCGCCGCCGACTGCGACAGGGACCTCGTCCGCCGCCGGATCGAGCTCCTCCTGCGCGAGCGCTTCGGCATCGACCACACCACCCTGCAGATGGAGGAGGAGGCCGCCGAGACCCTGCTGCGGGTCGAGAACGCGCCGCCCCGAGCCTGAGCCGCAAGCCCGATTGCAGGGTTAATCCCTGCAAGTGGAGGCATATCGGGTCGGCTAGCCTCGCCCGCGATGACCAAGACTCGCCTTGCCCCGGCGGCTCTGCTCGCCGCCGCGGCGGCGCTCATTGTGCTGCTCGCGCTGAGCGCGGCCGCTCCCGCCCAGGATCTCGAATCGAAGCTCGACGCCAAGGAAGCGAAGCTCTCCAAGGTTCGCGAACGCAGCGGCGTGCTGACGACGACGATCTCGCGCTACGGCGATCGCATCGACAGGCTGACCGGGGAGGTCGCGGCGCTGCGCAGCCGCGAGGAGGCGGTGCGGGCGCGGCTCGACGCGAAGCAGGCCGAGCTCGACCGGGCCCAGGCGCAGCTCGACGTGGCGAAGAGCAGGCTCGCGGCGATGCGGGCGCACCTGAAGCGGGCGCTGGTGGCCCTGCGCGATCGCCTCGTGGCGATCTATGAGACCGGGACGCCCGATGTGCTCAGCGTCATCGTCGGCGCCGACGGCTACGACGAGCTGGTCGACCGCACGGAATACCTCAATCGGATCCACGGCATGGACGAAGCCGTCGTCGGCCGGGTGCGGGAGCTGCGCGACGAAGTGAGACGCACCGTGACCCATCTGCGTGCCGCCAAGAACACGATCGAAGCGGCGCGCGACGCGATCGCGACCGAAGAGCAGGCGCTTGCCGGCGCCCGGAGCGCGGTGCAGCAGCGGCAGTCGGCGCTCGTCGCCGCCCGCGGCAAGCGGGTTGCGGCGCTCAGGGAGATCCGCAAGCACGAAGAGGAGCTGGACGGCTCGGTCGCCAAGATCCAGGCGAAGATCGCCGCCCAGCTTGCCGGCTACGGATCCGTGCCGCTTCCGGCCGGGCCGATCAAAGGCGGAAGCGGCGGCATGATCTGGCCCGTCGACGGCCCGGTCGTCTCCGGCTTCGGGTCGCGGACGATCAACGGCAGCTACGAGTACCACCCGGGCATCGACATCGCGGTGCCGAGCGGCACGCCGATCCGCGCGGCCGCGGCCGGCACGGTGATCTTCACCGAGCCGGAGGCGAGCAGCGGCGGTTACGGCAACTACACCTGCATCGACCACGGCGGCGGTCTCTCCACCTGCTACGCACACCAGGAGACCTTCGCGGTCTCGGCCGGCCAGCAGGTCGCCCAGGGCCAGGTGATCGGCTACAGCGACTGCACCGGCTACTGCTTCGGCCCGCACCTGCACTTCGAGGTCCGCATCGACGGCGAAGTGACCGACCCGATGGCGTACCTGTAGACGCCTGGCCTAGGCAATACCCCTAGGAAATTCAATTATTAGGTATGCCGCGCCGGTTGCATCCCTGCGACCCTGGGTAGCAAGCGACAGGAGGGGACGCGGTGGTCCGTCAGGCTCATACCTATCTCGCAGGCGCGGTATCGGGCACAGCCCTGGTCGCTGCCGCGATCGTCGCCTTCGTCATGCTCGTCTCGCTGCAGGCGCTGAAGGACTGGCCATTGGCCGGGCTCGGCGGCGACGGCGGATCCGTCTCCTCCGGGAACGCGGTCGGTGGAAGCGGCGCTGCCACGCCGCTGAGCGGCAGCGCCGGCGCGAGCGGCGCCGCAGCGGCAGGCGCCGCGGCGCGGCAGAGGACGGGGGGCACCCTGGCCGGCCGTCAGGCGGGCAGCACCGGTCTCGGCTCCTCGCCCACGGCGGGCGGCCCCTCGGCCGAAGCCCCGGCGCCCACGCAGGGCACCGGAGCCGGCAGCTCTCCGGCGCCGGCAGCCTCGCCCGGCGGCGGCTCGGCCTCCGGGCCCGCCGGCGGCAGCGGCAGCGGCGGAGGCGCTGGAGCCGGCTCCGGCTCGCAGTCCGGGTCCACCGGCAGCTCGAGCGGCACCTCCGGCGCGGTCACCGGCGCCGTCAACGAAACCGTCAAAGGCGTTGACCAGGCGACCGGCGGCACGCTCGGCGAAGCCGGCGTGACCGAAGTCACCGAAGAAGTCGTCAACGGCGTCGCCGGGCCGGAATCGATCGTCGGCAAAACCGTCGACAAAGCCGTGGAAACGGTCGGCGGCCTGCTGGGCGGCCACCGCTAACCGCCGCTCCGCCGCTAACCGTCACAATGCCCGCCTATGGCGGAGCGTGGACAGGCGGGCGCGGTGGCGGACCCAATCGAGGGCTCGGCCGTGTACCCGGGTGGCAGCCGCGTCAACGCGCGCGGCCACCTCGAGGTGGGCGGCTGCGACGTGCTCGAGCTGGCCGAGGAGTTCGGCACCCCCGCTTACATATACGCCGAGGACGACCTGCGTGCTCGCGCCCGCGCCTACCGCGGCGCCTTCGAGCGCCGCACGGGCGACTTCGAGGTCCTCTTCGCCAGCAAGTCGCTGCCCTGCACGGCCGCGTACCGGCTCTTCGCCGAGGAGGGGCTCTCGGTCGACGTCGCTTCCGGCGGCGAGCTGCACATGGCGCTGCGCGCCGGCTTCGACCCCGCCCGCATCCACATGCACGGCAACAACAAGAGCGAGGAGGAAATCCTGCTCGCCGCCCGCTCCGGCGTCGGCCACCTGATCCTCGACTCCTTCGACGAGATCGAGCGCTGCGAGCGGCTGCTCGACTCGCCGCAGCGGGTGCTGATCCGGGTCACCCCGGGGATCAAGCCCTCCACCCACGACTACGTCCAGACCGGCCAGCTCGACTCGAAGTTCGGCTTCGGGCTCGAGGACGGCCTCGCCGCGCGGGCGATCGAGCGGGTGCTCGCCTCCGACGTGCTCGAGCTGAGCGGGCTGCACGCCCACATCGGCTCGCAGATCTTCGAGCTGGAGCCCTACACGCTCGCGATCCGGGCGATCGGCGAGCTTGCCGGCGAGTGGTGCAAGGTCGTCAACGTCGGCGGCGGCCTCGGCATCGCCTACACCGCCGAGGACGAGCCGCCGTCGATCGACGACTACGTCGAGGTCAAGGCGCGTGGGGTCGCCGAGGTCTTCGGCGAGGGAGTGCGCATCCTGGTCGAGCCAGGCCGCTCGCTGGTCGGCAACGCCGGGATCACCGCCTACCGGGTGGGAACGGTGAAGGAGATACCCGGCATCCGCACCTACGTCGCCGTCGACGGCGGCATGTCCGACAACATGCGGCCGATGCTCTACGGCTCCCGCTACGAAGCGCTGATCGCCGACCGGGCGGCGGCGGCGCCCGACAGCCCGGCGACGATCGCCGGCATGCACTGCGAGTCGGGCGACATCGTCGTCCGCGACGCGCTGCTTGCCGCCCCCGCCGTCGGCGACGTCCTGGTAACGCCCGCGACCGGCGCCTACGGCTACGCGATGGCGAGCAACTACAACGGCGTGCCACGACCGCCCGTGGTCTTCTGCCGCGACGGCGACGCCCGCGCGGTCGTCCGCCGCGAGACCTACGAGGACCTCACCTCCCGCGACCTGGATGGCTGAGCCGCTTCGCATCGGGCTGCTCGGGCGCGGCACCGTCGGCGGCGCCTTCGCCGACCTGGTCGAGGCGCGCGCCGACGCGGTCGAGGCGGCGACCGGGCGCCGTCCCGAGATAGCCGGGGTGCTGACCAGGTCCGAGGGGGACTTCGGCGCGATCCTCGAGCGCTCCGACGTGATCGTCGAGCTGATCGGCGGCACCGACCCGGCGCGCGAGTACGTGCTCGACGCCCTGCGGGCGAAGCGCCCCGTCGTCACCGCCAACAAGCAGCTGCTCGCCCAGCACGGCGAGGAGCTCTTCGACGTCGCCCGCGAGGCCGGCGTGCAGCTGCGCTTCGAGGCCGCCGTGGCCGGCGTGATCCCGATCGTGCGCGTTATCCAGGAGAGCTTCGGCGTCACCGAGATCGCCAAGGTCTTCGGCATCGTCAACGGCACCACCAACTTCATCCTCACCGAGATGGCCTCGACCGGCGCCCCCTACGAGGAGGTGCTCGGGCGCGCCCAGGAGCTCGGCTACGCGGAGGCCGACCCGACCGCCGACGTCAGCGGCGCCGACGCGGCGGCGAAGATGGCGATCCTCGCCCGGCTCGCCTTCCACACGCCCGTGACCCTGGACCAGGTCTCCTACGAGGGGATCGAGCTGGTCAAACCGGACGACCTCGCCTACGCCAAGGAGCTGGGGCTCTCACTGAAGCTGCTCGGGGTCGCCGAGCGCCGCGAGGGTGGGGTCAGCGTCCGCGTCTTTCCCTGCTTCCTCTATCCCGGCCACCCGCTGGCGCCGGTCGGCGGGCCGTTCAACGCGGTGATGGTCGAGGCGCCGGAGATCACCGAGGTGACGATGTCGGGGCCCGGCGCCGGCGGCGTGCAGACCGCCTCGGCCGTGCTCGGCGACGTCGTCTCGATCCTCAACGGCGACGCCCCGGTGCACGAGACGCGCGAGCGGCTGCCGATCGTCACCGACGTCGCCTCCTCCTTCTACCTCCACCTCGCGGTCGCCGACCTGCCCGGGGTGCTCGCCCAGGTCGCCAAGGTGCTCGGCGACGAAGAGGTCTCGGTGAAGAGCGTCGTGCAGCAGGGGACGGGCGAGGACGCCCGCCTGGTGATGGTCATCCACGAGTGCCTGGAGTCGCGCTTCGCCGCGGCGCTGGAGGCGATCGACAGCCTCGACGTGCTGCGCGCGCCGCCGCGGGCGATCCGGGTCATAGAAGAGGAGTTCGGTTGAGCCCGGCGCCGCTGATCGAGCGCTACCGGGACCGCCTCTCGCTGGAGCCGGGCGACCCCGTGGTGACGCTGAACGAGGGCTCGACCCCGCTGGTCGAGGCGCCGCGGCTCTCCGAGCGGCTCGGCGTCCGCGCTTACCTCAAGTTCGAGGGCGCCAACCCGACCGGCAGCTTCAAGGACCGCGGCATGACGGTCGCCGTCTCGCGGGCGAAGGGGAGGGGGGCGGAGGCTGTGATCTGCGCCTCGACCGGCAATACCGCGGCCAGCGCCGCCGCCTACGCGGCGCGGGCCGGCCTGCGCGGCGCCGTGATCGTCCCCGAGGGCAAGATCGCGATCGGCAAGCTCGCCCAGGCGCTGATGCACGGCGCCCGCGTCGTCGCCCTGCAGGGCAACTTCGACGACGCCCTGCGGATCGTCCGCGAGCTCGCCGACAAGCACCCGATCGAGCTGGTCAACTCGGTCAACCCGCACCGGATCGAAGGGCAGAAGACAGCCGCCTTCGAGGTGGTCGAGGAGCTCGGCGAGGCACCGGGTGCGCTGGCGATCCCGGTCGGCAACGCCGGCAACGTCACCGCCTACTGGCGCGGCTTCCAGGAGGCAGGGGTCGCGCCGATCCTCTACGGCTTCCAGGCCGAGGGCGCGGCGCCGCTGGTGCTCGGCCAGCCGGTCGCCAACCCCGAGACCGTCGCCTCGGCGATCCGGATCGGCAACCCGGCCCGCTGGGAGGAGGCGATGTCCGCCTTCACCGCTTCCCGCGGCCGCGTCGCCGCCGTCTCCGACGAGCAGATCCTCGACGCCTACCGCTGGCTCGCCGCCGGCGAGGGCGTCTTCTGCGAGCCCGCCTCGGCCGCCTCGGTCGCCGGGCTGCTCGCCCACGGCCTGCCTGTGGTCGAGGACGCCGCCCCGCCCGAGTCGGTGGTCTGCGTGCTCACCGGCCACGGCCTCAAGGACCCCGACACCGCGCTCTCCAAAGCGCCGCCGGTGATCAACTGCGAGAACGACCTCAGCGCCGTCGAGCGCGCGGTGTTCGCGTGACGGCCAGGCGCCGCCTGGTCCGCGTCCCCGCCTCCACGGCAAACCTCGGCCCCGGCTACGACGTGCTCGCCGCGGCGGTCTCGCTCTTCCTCGAGCTCGAGGTCGAGGAGACCGGCGAGTTCTCGTTCGATCCGGGAGGGCTCGACGTCCCGACCGGCCGCGACAACCTGATCGTCCGTGCCTTCGAGGCCCTGCACCCGGCCGACGGCATCGCCTTCCGGCTGCGCAGCGAGATTCCCCTGGCGCGAGGGCTCGGCTCCAGCGCCGCGGCGATCGTCGCCGGGCTCTTCGCGGCCGACCACCTCTTCGAGCTGGCGCTCTCGAAAGAGGAGATGCTCGTCAGGGCGGCCGAGCTCGAGGGGCACCCCGACAACGTCGCCGCCGCGATCTACGGCGGTTTCGTGATCTGCGGCCCGGGAGAGGGCGGCGCGCCGAGCGCGGTCCGCTTCGATCCGCCCGGCGGCCTGGAGGGCATCGCCGCGATCCCCGCCGAGGAGGTCTCGACCGAGCGCGCTCGGTCGGCGATCCCGTCCGAGCTGCCGCTGGCCGACGCCGTCGCCAACGTCTCCGCCGCGGCCCGCCTCGTCCTCGGCCTGCAGCGCGCCGACCTCGACCTCGTCGGCGCCGGCCTCGCCGACCGCATCCACCAGGATCGGCGCCGCGACCTCTACCCGCGCTCGATGGAGCTGGTCGACGCCGCCGCCGATTTGGGCGCCCTCGGCGCGACGATCTCCGGCGCCGGCCCCACCGTCCTGGTCTGGACCACCTGGCAGGAGGCCGGCAACGTCGCCGAGGCCCTAGAGGAACGCTGCGCCGGCTGGGCCGAGGTCCGGCGCCTCCCGTTCAGCCCCCACGGGGCTGACGTGCCCGAGCTCTGAGCTTGTTGGCACCGGGGGTCCTGAGTACGATCTTCGCGTGACGCGCAGATCGACGTGGATTGCGGCGCCGAGCGCCGCGCTTGCCGCCCTGGTGCTGCTCGTGATCGCTCCGGCGACCTCGCAGGCCACGCTCGTCTTCACGCGCAACGCCCTCAACCCGAGCGTCTTCGCCGCCAACGACAACGGCTCGGGTGCGCACCGGATCGGCCCCGGGTCGAACCCGCGCGTCTCGCCCGATGGGCAGACGGTGGCCTTCTACCGCCCCGGGCGGGGCAAGCAGCCCTCGGAGCTGATGGTGGCCCCGGCCGCCGGAGGGGCGGCCAAGGCTCTGGCCGAGAACTGGCAGGACCCCTTCGTCTTCGACTGGTCGCCCGACTCGCAGACGATCGCGGTGCTGCTCGGGCCGGAAATCGGCGCGCGCCGCCTGACCACGATCGACGTCGCCACCGGGGCCGAGTACACCGTCGCCGGCGGTTACTTCAACGGCGTCAGCTTCTCTCGCGACGGCGCCGAAATCGTCTACGGCCGGTCGAGCAGCGAATTCGGCTCGAAGGGCGACGTCTACCGGTTCGCGATCCCGATCGGCCAGCCGATTCGCTTCATCCCGCCGGTTGCGCTCACCCAGGACCACCGGTCCTCGAGCCCGCTCTGGGGGCCGAGCGAAACGATCGTCTTCGTCAAGCACCTGGGCGAAAAGCGGCGCCGCTACGGCCCCAAGAACGAGCTCTTCCTGATGAACCCGAGCGGAAAGCGGGTCAGGCGGCTGACCCACACCAGGGTCGAGCCGCTCCTCTCGGGGCTCAGCCCGACCGCATGGTCTTCCAGCGGCAAGCACCTGCTTGCCGAGTTCGGCGGTCAGGACACGACCTACGCGGTGACCGTCAACCCGAAGACCGGCGCCGAACGGACGCTGACCAGGGAACGCGAGGTCGGCTTCGTCGGCACCGCCATCTCGAGCGACGGCAGGCTCGTCCTCGGCAGCATCGGCGGCTTCGAACCGGGGCCGGGCCACAAGGTGGTCAGCATCCCGTACAAGGGCGGCAGGCCCAAGCTGCTCGCCAAGAACGCTTCCGAACCGGATTGGAGCCGCTGATGCCGAGCTACTCGATCAAGCACCGCGACGAGTTCGAGTCGATGGAGGGCTCGGGGGACTCGACCTGGCGCCTCGCCCGCAAGGCCCTGGGGACTTCCTCCTTCGGCTTCAACCTGGTCGAAATCGACCCCGGCGGCCAGATCCCCGAGCACGACGAGGCCGGCAGCGGCCAGGTCGAGCTCTACGTGATCCTCGAAGGAGAGGCGGTGCTGCGGATAGAGGGCGAGGACCACCCGGCGCCAGCCGGCACCTTCGCCTCGATCGAGCCGCCCGCGACGCGCACGATCATCAACCGCTCCGACGCGCCCGTCACCGCGATGCTGATCGGCGTCCAGCCCGAGGGCGGCTACGAGCCAATGGCCTGGGCCTGAGCCGAACTGCATCAACTTTCCATCCTGCTGGAGTGGGAATTTGATGCAGTTCGCACTGGGCGGCTGGTTTTTGACGCTATTTGCAGGGAAACGGGGATTCGGGGCGGTGGGCTTCCCACCGCCCCTATAATTCTCCGACCCGTCAACCCGTCGCGCGCCCGCTCGAAGAAGGCGTGGAAACCGGGAGGTCAACATGTCCGATAGCCAGTCCCGTGAGCTTCACGGCGAGGGTCCCGTCCGCTACTCGCCAGAGCGTGCCTACCGCCCGCTTGTCTCTCCGCCCAGCGTCGAGGACAAGGATGCGTGTGCGATCTACGCCTCGGTCCGCAAGGACGCGACGCCGAGCCACGCGCCGATCGAGCTGGCGATCCCGGCCCTGCAGAAGATGCTCCACCGCGCCGGCAACGTCGACGGCGAGGGCGATGGCTGCGGCCTGCTGCTCGACCTGCCGCGCAAGATCTGGGCCGAGGAGGTCCGCAGCGGCGGCCACGACCCCTCGCTGACCCTCGACGACGCCTTCGCCGTCGCCCACGTCTTCGTCGAGCGCTCGCAGGACCTCGAGCGGATCCAGCACGACGCCCGCGAGCTGCTCGGCCAGGGCGGCTTCCGCATCCTCGCCGAGCGGATCGGCGTCGTCGACTCGCCCGCGCTGGGCCCGACCGCCCGCGAGGAGGAGCCGCACTTCTGGCAGCTGGCCGGCCTCGTCGCCGACGCCTCGCGCCGCGACCGCGTCCTCTTCGACCTGCTGATCGAGCTCGAGGAGCGGCTCGGCGTCCACGTCCCCTCCTTCTCGGCGACGACCTGCGTCTACAAGGTGATGGGCGCGCCGAAGGTGCTCGGCGCGTACTACCCGGACCTGCGCGACGAGCGCTTCGAGACGATCGGCTGCTTCGGCCACAACCGCTACTCGACCAACACCTGGCCCTCCTTCAAGCGGGTCCAGCCCTTCTCGGTGCTCGGCCATAACGGCGAGATCAACACGATCGCCCAGCTGCGCCAGGAGGCGAAGATGCTCGGCGTGCCGATCCATCCGGACGGCTCGGACTCGCAGGACCTCAACCGCACGATCGACACCCTCATCAGCCGCGACGGCCTCACCCTGGCCGAGGCGATGGAGATGGTCGTGCCGCCGATCGTCGAGGAGATCCGCTCGATGCCGGCCGAGCTGCACCGCTTCTACATGTACCTGCACCAGGCGATGGGGCCGTTCGCGCAGGGCCCGGTGGCGCTGATCGCCCGCCACTCCGACGAATGCGTCTTCTCCTCCGACGCGCTCGGCCTGCGGCCGCTCTGGCAGGTCGAGACGACCGAGGACTTCGTCTTCAGCTCCGAGCCGGGCGTGGTCCCGGTCAGCGCTATGGTCGCCGAGCCCAAGCCGCTCGCCCCGGGCGAGAAGGCGCTGGTCCTGATCGACCGCGAGGGCAGGCGCTCGACCCTGCACCCGCACGACGCGATGCTGCGCATCGTCCGCGAGAGCTGGCTGCGCCGCAACGGCGCCGACGACGCGGCCGCCTACGACCGCGCCCTGGAGACCGGCGGGCCGCTGGAGGGCGATGAGGTGCCGGGCTACTCCGACGCCGGTCCCGAGGAGCCGGTCAAGGTCTCCGACCGCGTCCTCGCCGGCTTCGGCTGGCAGCGCGACGACGTCAAACTCGTCCAGCAGATGGCCTCGAACGGGAGCGAGCCGGTCGGCTCGCTCGGCTACGACGGGCCGCTAGCGGCGCTCTCGCCCGAGCGCCAGAACCTCGCCGACTACTTCAAGGAGACGGTCGCCGTGGTCACCAACCCGGCGATCGACCGCGAACGCGAGATGGAGCACTTCTCCACCCGCACGGTCTTCGGACGGCGTCCGTCGATCAAGGCCGCGGACGAGGACACCGGCACGGTCGAGACGGCATTCCCGGTGATCCTGGGCGGCCATCATGGCCTGGCGCCGCTCTCCGACAAGACCTACCGGGCGATCGCCCGCAAGCATCGCACCTACCTGCTCGAGGACCTCTGGGAGGAGTTCCGCGGCCGCGCCGACGTGGTCGACATCTCGCTGCTCGAGTCCGAGACGACCCGCGGCGCGATCGAGCGGATCAAGCAGGAGGCGGTGAAGAAAGTCCGCGACGGCGCCGAGCTGCTCGTACTGACCGACCGCACCGTCTATGACGCTGACCGCCGCTACCTCGATCCGCACCTGGCGACCTCGGCGGTCGACCAGGCGCTGAAGGGCTTCAGGGTCGAGCCGGGCGAGGAGAACCTGCGCCGCCGCTGCGGCATCGTCCTGCGCTCCGCCGCGATCCGCAACGTCCACGACACGATGCTGGCCCTGGGGTTGGGCGCCAACGGCGTCTGCCCCTACACGATGGTCGAGGTGGTCTGCGTCGAGGACTACGAGTCCGACGTCTCCAACCTCTGCGACGCGCTCAACAAGGGCATGGAGAAAGTGATCTCGACGATCGGGATCCACGAGGTGCGCGGCTACGCCCGCCAGTTCTCCTCGATCGGCGTCAAGCCCGAGCTGACCGAGATCTTCTTGACAGAGGCCTTCGCCGCCTCCGATCGCGCCGGCGTCGGCTTCGCGGCCCTCGACGAGGACACCAACGAGCGCGCCCGCGTCCTCGCCGGCGACGAAGACGCGAAACCGGCGAAGACGTTCCGCTTCTACCCGAAGGTCTACAAGGCCGCGATCGCGACCGCCAACGGCAGCGGCTCCTACGAGGACTACTCGCAGAAAGTCCGCGACCTGGAGCAGCAGAGCCCGATCTCGATGCGGCACATCATGGGCCTGAAGGGGGATCGAGAGCCTCTGACGGACCCCAGCGTCGTCGACGCCGGCATCGGCCACCACGACTATCCCGTGGTGATCTCCTCGATGAGCTTCGGCTCGCAGTCCGAGCCGGCCTTCCGCGCCTACGCCGAGGCGGCGAAGTCGATCAACGTGCTCTGCGTCAACGGCGAGGGCGGCGAGATCCGCGACATGTACGGCCACTACCGCAAGTGGCGCGGCCAGCAGGTCGCCTCGGGCCGCTTCGGCGTCTCGGCCGAGATGATCAACTCCTCCTACCTGGCCGAGATCAAGATCGGCCAGGGGGCGAAGCCCGGCGAGGGCGGCCACCTGCCCGGCAAGAAGGTCTCCGAGAAGGTCGCCGCCGCCCGCAACGCTGCGCCCGGCACCGACCTGATCTCCCCCTCCAACAACCACGACCTCTACTCGATCGAGGACCTCGCCGAGCTGATCGACGAGCTGAAGACGGTCAACCCCGACGTGCGCGTCTCGGTCAAGGTGCCGGTGGTGCCGAACATCGGCACGATCGGCCTCGGCATCGCCAAGGCCGGCGCCGACATCATCACCCTCTCCGGCTTCGAGGGCGGCACCGGCGCCGCCCGCCAGCACGCCCTGCGCCACGTCGGCCTGCCCTCGGACATCGGCACTCGCGCGGTGCACCGGGCGCTGATGGAGGCCGGCATTCGCAACCGGGTCGAGATCTGGGCCGACGGCGGCTACCGCCACGGCCACGACATCGTCAAGCTGCACTGCCTCGGCGCCAACCGGGTCGGCTTCGGCACCCTGGCGATGGTCAGCCTCGGCTGCACGATCTGCCGCGGCTGCCAGCTCGACACCTGCCACGTCGGCATCGCGACCCAGATCGAGACGGTCGAGCAGGCTCAGGAGCACGGCCTGAAGAAGTTCACGCCGCAGGAGATCGACTCCGCCGCCGAGAGCTGTGCCCGCTTCTTCCAGGCGATGGGCGAGGAGGTCAAGCACGTGGTCGCCTCGCTCGGCTACGAGCGCGCCCAGGACCTGGTCGGCCGCTACGACCTGCTCGAGCAGGTGGCCCACCACGACACGGTCGACCTGGCGCCGCTGATCACGCCGCTGGAGGAGTTCCTCGACCTCGAGCCGCTCGATCTGCCGGTCGCCGAGATAGAGGAGGAGCGCGCCGAGGCGGGGCTCGTCGTCGCCCGGCCGATCCGGATGGAGGCCAAGCAGGCCTCGGCGCAGATCGCCGGGCTCGCCGGCGACATCTGCCCGGGCCGCACGATCCGCAACGAGTTCCCCCGCGCCACCGACGCCAACGACCGCGTGCTCGGCACCGAGCTGGCCGGCGCGATCGCCCGCTCGCGGATCTTCGACGACGGGCCCGAGTCAAACGACGACGTGCTCGCCAGCCTCGAGTTCAACGGCGGCTCGGTCGCCGGCCAGGGGCTCGGCGCCTTCAACTCCTACGGGGTCGCGATCCGGATCGAGGGCGGCGCCCAGGACGGCGTCGGCAAGACGATGCTGGGCGGCTCGGTCGCCGTGCTGAAGGGCAAGGGCGCAAAGGGCCAGCGGGTCAACGGCTCGGTCGGCAAGTCCTTCGCCTACGGCGCCCAGCGCGGCCGCCTCTTCGTCCAGGGCTCGGCCGACTCGCGCTTCTGCATCCGCCTCTCCGGCGCCGACGTGGTGCTGGCGGGCGAACCGGAGGAGGACATCGACGACAGCCGCGGCTGCCTCGTCGACCGCGCCAACGCCAAGGGCTTCGCCTTCGAGTACATGACCTCGGGCCGGGCGATCGTGCTCGGCGACCTCGGGCCATGGGCCTGCGCCGGGATGACCGGCGGCCGTGTCTACGTCCGCCACAACGCCTTCGAAATCGACCGCGAGGCGATCGTGCGGCGGCTGGGGAAGGGCGCCAAGGTCGAGCTCAAAGACCTCGACGCCGAGGGCCTGCTCGACATCGACGACCTGCTCGGCGCCTACGCCGAGGAGCTGCGCGCGACCGGGCAGGACGACGAGGCAGAGCGGGTCCTCGGGCTTGCCGCCGACGCGACCGGGAACTTCCTCATGGTCGTGCCGCACAAGGTGCAGGCGGACCCGTCGATCTCGACTGAGTGAGGTCGGTGGGAGGGGCGGTCAGGTGCCCCTCCTGCGAAACCCGCGCCCGCACGAGGCACAGGGATCGGGGTCTGGTCGCTCACAAGTTTCGCCGAAGGGGCACCTGACCGCCCCTCGTCGGCCTGCTCTTCGACCCATTTCCCGGCTCCGACTAACCGAGCAGGTCCCAGGGTCGAGAAGCTCTCATCAAGCGAGACGCTTCCTCCGGGTGCCTCTGGATGCAGCCAGTTGCCTCGGTTTGGAGATAGGGATGCTTCAGAATCGGGTGGGAGCGGCGGGGGCTGCCCTGGGGAACTTGTGAGCGAGTGGGATCTGGACCCTTTGGGAGCTTCCGACGCGGGTTCCGCAGGGCAGCCCCCGCCGCTCCCTACCGCGTCTGAGTCGTCAGCAGGTCCGCTATCGCGCGAACCTCGCGCAGCAGGCCGTCGAGCATCTGCTCTGTCGTCGTGTGGATGCGCCACTCGGCGTACTTGCGATCCTGCTCGACCGCGTCCAGGCGCTGCTCGAGGGCCTCGGTGCGGGCGTCGACCTTGTCGATTCGCTTGTTGAGGCGCTTCTCGGTCTTGCGGGCGCGGCGCTTGATCAGGACGCTGGCTTCGGCCCGGATCGCGTCGAGTTCGCGGTGCAGCTCGGTGACGTCGCCGGCGCTGCTGTCCTGTTCGGCGAGCATGTCCTCGACCCCGACCCGAACCCGCTCGATCTCCTCATGCAGCCGCTCACGCGCCCGCTCAGCAGCAACCTCCGGTGGCTCCGAACCCTCCATGCCCCCATGCTAAGCACCAGAGAGGCCGGAACTTCGGGCACTTCGCGGGGTCCCGAGCAGAGCGAGGGAGGGGATGCCCCTCCAGCGGAACTTGTGAGCGAGTGAGGCTTGAGCCCTATGGGAGATCCCGCCGCGGGTTCCGAGGGAGGGGCATCCCCTCCCTCGCTCCCCCCTCAGGCCTCCAGCGCAAAGAGCCGAAAGCGGCCGATCGCCAGCTCGTCCCCGTCCCCGAGCCGTCCCCAGTCGACTATCTCGCCGTTGAGGAAGACGCCGTTGAGGCTGCGGTCGTCGAGCACGCGCAGCGCCTTGGGCTGTTCGGAGACGATCAGCGCGTGGCGGCGGGAGACGCTCGGGTCGTCGAGCCGGATGTCGGCGGTGGCGCTGCGGCCGATCCGGGTCCAGCCGCGCTCGATCGGAAAGGTCCGGATGTCGCCGTCCGCCTCGCGGTAGGCGAGGTAGCGACCCGACTTGGGCAGCAGCGTGCGCGCGATCGGCAGCCAGTCCGGGCGCGAGGCCATGCTCGGCATCGCCAGCTCGGCGGTCTGGCCGTGCTCCTGCATCGGCTCGAAGATCGAGTCGCGCTGGAACTCGGCCGCGCCGCAGCGGGGGCACTCGGGCAGCTGGTCGTTCTCCCGCAGCGAGAGCTGCGAGCCGCAGGCTGCGCAGAAGTACGTCCCCGCACCGGGAACCGCACCTACGGCGAAGCTTTCAACGTCTATGCCGGGGCTGACACTGGTAGAGATGGGGTCCTCCTTCCCGACGCCTCCGGGTCGGATGCTAAACGGATGATCGAGGCGCCACATCAGGGATTTCCCGCAGATGGCCGCGCCCAAACCAGCGCTCGCGAATAGAATCGCGCCGCGAATGGGCCCGGTGAGCGCAGAGATCGAGATCGACGTTCCGCGCCAGCAGGCCTTCGAGGCGATCGCCGACCTGGCCCTGAGGCCCGCCTTCACCGATCACTTCCTCACCGGCTTCCACCTGACCCGGATCGATTCGGCCGGCGTCGGCGCCGGAGCGCGGTTCCGCTTCGCCGTCCGGCCGCGCCGGGTCTGGGCAGACACGACGATCGTCGAGGTCGATGCGCCGCACCGGCTGGTCGAGCACGGCCGCGGCGGGCGCGCCAACCGGATCCCCTCGACCACGCTCTGGGAGCTGACCGACGGGCCCGGCTCGCTGACCACGGTGCGCGTCTCCTACTGGACCGAGCCGCGTCCGCTCGATCGCGCCCTGGAGCTGCTCTCGGCGGCCTCGGTCCCCTACGAGCGGCGCTGGCGCGAGGCGCTGCGCAGGCTGCGCGAGCAGCTCGAGTCCGGCCAGCTCGGCGCCCGGCGGATGGCCGTCGCCGGCGGCAACCGGCATGCGACGGGTATTCCCTGAGCCGTCTTTTATAGGCTCTCGCCGCCGATGCTCCTCCGCAAACGACTCGTTCCGCCGTTGCTCGCCGCGCTCGCCCTGGCGGCGCTGACCCTCGCGGTCTCCGCCTGCGGCTGGTCGAGCGACTCGAAGGAGGTGGCCGAGGGTGAGCCGGTCAAGCTCGGCGAGCTCCAGTACAACGTGATCTTCTCGCGCTTCCTCAACCCGAACGACAACGAGGACGCCGCCTACCTGGTCAACCAGCCGCCGCCCCAGAAAGGCTCCACCTACTTCGGCGTCTTCCTCGAAGTCCAGAACAAGAGCGAAGAGACCCAGAAGCTCTCCAGCGGCTTCACGATCACCGACGCCGACGAGGAGGAGTTCACCGCGATCCCCTCCGAAAGCCTCTACTCCTTTCCCTTCGGCGGCGAGGTCGAATCGCAGGAACCGATCCCGGCACCGGATTCGACCCCCCAGCAGGGCCCGATCGAGGGTTCGCTGGTGCTCTTCGAACTTCCCGGCGACGCTTCCGAGAACCGTCCCCTGACGCTCTCGATCGACGGCCCCGAAGGGCCGGCCGAAGTCACCCTCGACCTCTAGGAGGGCTTGTCGCCTACAGCCCGGCGGAGAGCACCGCGGATGCTGCCGGTGCCGCCACTTCGCCGCCCGCGGCTTCGGCTTCGATCAGCAGCACGCCGATCGCCAGCTTCGCCTTCTCGGCGGGGGCAAAGGCGGCGAACCAGGCGTCCTTGCGCTGCTCGGGATGTTCGGCTTCCTCTTCGCCGGGCTTCGGGCCGAGCTCGGCCGTGCCCGTCTTCCCTGCAACCTGGGCCTCGGGGATCGCGCCGGCGTAGCCGGTGCCGCTGGTGACGACGCCGACCATCAGCTCGGTCAGCTCGTCGGCGATCTTCTTCGAGATCGCCCGGACCGGCTCCTGGGTTGGCCGCAGCTTCGAGTTGGCGACGATCGAGGTCGGCTCGCGCACGCCCCCGTTGCCGATCGTCTGCGCCACGCTCGCCATCTCCAGCGGCGTCGCCAGCACCTCTCCCTGGCCGATCGCGCTGACCCCGAGGTCGACTTCTTCGCCGATCTCAGTGGGGATGGTCGATTCCTCCGGGTCGACCCGGGCCACTATCCGCGGCGCGTAGAGCGCCGGCGGCGAGTTGAAGCCGAAGCGTTCGGCCGCGGCGACCAGGTCGTCATTGCCGATCTTCGGCCCGAGTGGGGCGAAGTCGGCGTTGCAGGACTCGGCGAAGGCTTCGCGCAGGGTGCCGCCGCAGAACTCGCCATTGGCGTTTTCGATGAAGCGGCCGCCGACGTTGGCGCCGTCGGTGATTTCGAATTCGTCGTCCATCGAGAGGACGCCCTTCTGCAGCGCCGCGGCGGTCGTGATCGTCTTGAAGGTCGAGCCCGGCGGCTGGGGGGCGGAGAAGGCCTGGCCGGCGAGGGCGCGGACGTCGCCGGTGCGGGCGTCGAGGACGGCGATCCCGCCGAACCTGCCGGCGAGCGCTGAGACCGCGGCTTCCTGGAGGCCGGGGTCGATCGTCGTCTTCACCGGGGCGCCTGCCTCGGGCTCGGCTTCGGCGAGGACGCGGGAGGAGCCGTCGGCGTCGGAGACCGCCAGCAGTTCGCCGCCCGGCTTGCCGGCGAGGCGCGCGTTGAACGCCTGCTCGAGGCCGGTGACGCCGACGGGAGTTTCGGGGGCGAAGCCCTGGCGGGCCAGGGCTGCGAGTTCTTCTTCGTCGGCTTCGCCGACTTCGCCGGTGACGTCGATCGCGGCGCTGCCCAGCGGGTGGGCGCGGGCCAGGGCCGGGCCCTCGGCGAGCGGCGTGCTGTCGGCGGCGAGGATCGGCGCCCGCGGCGCCAGCTCGATCTGGCTTTCCAGGTGCTCGCCCCGACGCAGGCCGGGAAAGACGAGGCTCTCGTTCCAGGCGACGCCCCCTTCCTCGAACGGCAGCTCCAGCTCTCCATCGAGGCCTCCGAACGCGACCGTGCGGGCCGCGATCGCGACCGGGACGGTCATTTCCCCGCTGCGCGACGCGGGGTCGCGGGGATCGTCGGGGTCGAGCGAGCGCAGGGTGGAGACGTTCTCGGCTTCGCGGTAGGCGGTGACGAAGTCGTTGAGCTCGATCTGTCTCTGGGAGGCGGGGTTGAGCTCCTTGTACATGGCGGCGAATTCTTCGCGGGACCAGGCGTCGACGAAGCGCTTCGCCGCTTCCTTCTCGGGTGAGCCTGGCGCGCCCGCCATCGCGCCGATCACGAAGGCGACGAGGGCGATCAGGGTGAGGGGGAGGGCGCGGGTGACGAGCCGACGACGGCGCTCCACCTCGGTCGTGCGGGTGCTCATTTACATGAAAGGTATTGGAGGGGCCGGGTGTCTCTCCTGCCTGGCGCCTGCTTCTATTTACGGATGACCGTTCTCGATTGGGGGATCGTCGCCTTCACGCTGGCCCTTGGCCTGTGGGGCTATCGCCAGGGGCTGATCGTCGGCACCCTGACCCTGATCGGGTTCGCGGTCGGGGCCTTTGCCGGCAGCCGGATCGGCCCTCTGGTGCTCAATCAGGGATCCGAGTCCCCCTACGCGCCGCTCTGCGCCGCGCTGGGTGCGCTGGTGGTGGGGGCGATCGTGGCGGTGACGCTCGAGAGCCTCGCGCTCAACCTGCGGGCGCGGCTGATTCGCGGCGGCGGCGTGCTGCACCTGGCCGACGGGGCCGGCGGCGCCGCGCTGGTGGCTTCGGTCGCGCTCGGCCTCGTCTGGGTCTTCGGCGCCGTCGCCCTGCACGCGCCGGGGACGGCGCAGCTGCGCGTCGACGTGCAGCGCTCGGTGATCCTGCGCAGCCTCAACGAAGTGCTGCCGCCGAGCGGGCCGATCCTCAATGCGCTCGACCGCGTCGACCCGGCCCCCTCGATCATCGGGCCGACGACGCCGGTGGCGCCACCCGACCCGGCGATCTCCTCGGATCCCGACGTGGTCGCCGCCGGAGACTCGGTCGTGCGCGTCCTGGGCACGGCCTGCGGCCTCGGCGTCGAGGGCTCGGGCTGGGTCGCTGGGCCCGGCCTGGTCGTCACCAACGCCCACGTGGTCGCCGGCGAGCACGACACGACCGTGACGACCCGGGGAGGAGCCTCGCTGGAAGCCACGCCGGTCCACTACGACCCCGAAAACGACTTGGCTCTGCTGCGCGTCGACGCCGATTTGCCGCCGCTCGAGATCGCCCCGGACCCCCAGTCCGGAGCCGCTGCCGCCGTTCTCGGCTACCCCGAGAACGGCCCCTACGCCGTGGCCCCGGCCCGTCTCGGCGACACCCGCGACACCGTCAGCGAGGACTCCTACGGCCGCGGCCCGATCAAGCGCTCGATCGTCTCCCTGCGCGGCAGCGTCCGCAGCGGCAACTCCGGCGGCCCCCTGGTCGACGACCGGGGCCGGGTCCTCGGCACCGTCTTCGCCGCGACGACGACGGGTACCCCGGGTGGCTTCGCAGTCCCCGACGACGTGGTGAGGTCTGCTCTGAAGGGCCCGATCGCGCCAATAGAAACGGGCCCCTGCGCGAGCTGAGGGCGGGGCACCCCTCCCCGCTCAACTTTTTTCGAAGTGGCGGAGGAGGGCTGACGCCCGGGGGGCGGCCCGAAAAAAGTACAAGCCGCGGGGAGGGGCACCCCGCCCTCTTCCGGGTCCCGTCACTTACGTTCGGTAAGCTGGTCTCGACGTGGAGGTTGGGTCCCAGGCCCAAGATCAGGCCGTCAACGGCAACGGGGTTTGTCCGCACTTTCATGCGGCTATCGAGTTGATCGGCAAGCGCTGGACGGGCGCGATTCTCTGCGCGCTGACCGAGGGGCCGCTTCGCTTCGCTGAGCTTGCTCGGGCCGTTCCCGGGCTTTCCGATCGTCTGCTTTCGCAGCGGTTGCGCGAGCTCGAGGAGGAAGGCTTGGTTGGGCGGGAGGTTGAGGCGGGGGCTCCGGTTCGCGTCACCTATTCGCTGACGGACAAGGGCGCCGGCCTGGAGCCCGCCATAGGTGAGTTGAAGGCATGGGCGAGGCGCTGGAACCGGACCGCCTAGCTGTTCCCAGCCCCGATCTCCCCGGTCCCTTTGGCGTCGGCCGCTACGCGCGCAAGCTGCAGGAGGAGATGCGGCGGCGGGCGCGGGTGCTGCTGATCGGCGAGGTGACCGGGGTCGGGCGCAGCAAGGTGCAGGCCTACTTCGAGCTGCGCGACGGGGAGGGAGCCGTGCCGTGCGCGATCTGGCTCGACGACCTCGAGAAGGCGGGGCTGCCGGAGGGGGCGCTGCGCGACGGGGCCGAAGTGGTGATCGCAGGCGGACCCGACTATTACCCCGGCGGCGGGCAGGCATCGCCGAGCTTCTCCTTCCGCGCCACCCACGTGAGGATGGCCGGCGAGGGGGACCTCCTGGCGCGGCTCGAGGCGCTGCGCAAGCAGCTCCAGGGCGAGGGTCTCTTCCAGCTGCAGAAGCAGCTGGCGCGGCCCGTCCTGCCGAGGACGATCGGGGTCGTCACCTCGGAGTCCGGAGCGGCGCGGCGCGACCTGCTGGCCGGGCTCGAGCGGCGCGGCTGGCGCGGCACTGTGGTCTGGGCGTTCGCGCCGGTGCAGGACCGCCACGCGGCGCCGGCGATCGGCGCCGCGATCCAGGACCTCGCGGCGCAGCCGCAGGTCGGGGCGATCGTCGTCACCCGCGGCGGCGGCAGCCTCGCCGACCTCTGGGCCTTTTGCGACGAGACGCTCTGCCGCACCGTGGCGATGCTGCGTGTGCCGGTCGTCAGCGCCGTCGGCCATGAGCGCGACTCCACCCTGATCGACGACGTCGCCGCGGTCGCCTGCTCGACCCCGACCCACGCGGCGGAGGCCGCCGTGCCGCTCGATTGCGTAGCGGCACGGGGCGAGATGGAGCGCGGCGCCGCCGCGCTGCGGCGGGCGGCCGACTCCGCCGTCAGGGCGCGCACGCCGCACCTCGTCGCCCTCGCACGCGGACCGGCCCGGGCGCTGCGCCGCGAGCGGCTCGCCCTCAACCAGAAGACCCGTGAGGTCCGTGCCGCGTCCGAACGCGGCATCGCCGAGCGGCTCGGCTTCCAGCGGCGCCTGGCGGCGGTCGTGCTCGAGCGCGCCCGGCGCCGCGCCGCCGGGCCGGACATGGACCGCCGCCGCGAGGCCCTGCACCGGGCCGAGGTCGCCCTCCGCGCCCACGAGCCCGAGCGCACGCTCGAGCGCGGCTACGCCCTGGTCGAGGCGGGGGAGGGGGCGCCGGTGACGAGCGCCGCCGAAGCGGTCGCCGCCGAGCGCGTCAGACTGCGCTTCGCCGACGGCAGCGTCGGCGCCAGGATCGAGGAGCCAGAGTGAGCGAGAACCCAGAGAGCTACGAGGTCGCGGTCGAGCGGCTGGAGCAGATCATCGACCGGCTCGACTCCGGCCAGGCCGGCCTGCGCGAGACCCTCGACCTCTGCCGCGAGGGCCGTGAGCTGGTCACCTACTGCGCCGCCGAGCTCGATGCCGTCGGCGAGGGCCTGAAGGAGCTGAAGCTCGACGAGCTGGCGGCGAAGCTCGCCACCTCGGCCGAGCCCGGCGCCTGATCAGCCTTCCCTGACCCTGGCGATCTCGGCTTCCAGCCTGACCCGTCCGGCTTCGATCTCCTCTTTGCCCCACGTCCTCAGGACCGGCTGTCCGGGGCGTTCGAGGAAGACGTAGGCGAGCTCGACCTCGGGCGCCCCCCGCGCCTCGGCGACGGCGAGCGCGTAGATGGCCTGCTGGATCTCGTAGCGGGCCGCGAGCTCCGCGGTCTCCGCATCGCCGACCCTGTCCGTCTTGTAGTCGACGATCAGCGGCGGCCTGCCGTCCTCCTCGACCAGCAGGTCGATCGAGCCGCGCAGGACCGTGCCGGCGACCTCGATCAACAGCGGCACCTCGGCGCGGCTGCTCCGCGCGCCCCGTATTCGCTCGGCGAAGAAGCCGGACTCGAGCCAGGCCCGGACCGGGGCCAGCAGGCCCTCCTCGGAGATCTCGGGGTCGCTGCCCACCTCCTCCGACCTGGCGACGCGGCGGACCAGCTCCGCGGTCGGGGCCTGCCATCCGTTTGCCTGGCTCCACTCGAGCAGGGCGTGCACGCCTATGCCCCGCGCTGCCCCGCCCCCGGTCCCGTCGCCCTCCTCGTCGCCGACCCCGGCCAGGGCGCGGTCGCTCTCGGGCGGCCGCGGATCCTCGTCGTGACCGGAGATCGCGGTGTAGGAGAGCGGGCGCCGAGCGGTCCTGGCCGAACGCTCGGCCACCAGCGGCGCCGGCCCCTCGCCCGTCTCCCGCGCCTCCTCCGCCTCTCGGCGCATGGTCGTCAGCTCCGCCGCCCGCTCGGGCGAGGCGAGGTTGACGCGGACAGCGATCTCGGAGGGCCCGAACGTCGCCTGCAGTCCCGGCCTCGGCTCTGGCGCCGGGACCGCGACGGTCGAGTCGCGCTCGCGGTCGATCTCGAACCCCGCCGCTATCCGCTCGATCACCGCCTTCCCGTGGCTCTCCCGCGGTGGCGGCGAGGGGTTGACGACGCCGCTCAGGAGCAGTCGCTCTCTCGCCCGCGTGGCGGCCACGTGGAAGAGGCGGAGCTCCTCCTCGGCTTCTCGCTGCTGGGCCTCCTCGCAGAGCTCGCGCTGGGCATAGAGGTTGATCCCACGGGCTCCGAGGCGGCGCAGCTGCATCCCGACCCGCGGCGCCTCCGGCTCGTGCCCGAGGGTCAGCAGCGGCGTCCGCGAGGACGGAAGCAGGCCGCGCGACAGGTGCGGGATCGCGACCACGTCGAACTCGAGCCCCTTGGCGCTGTGGACGGTCATGATCCGCACCCCGTCGTGGCCCTCGACCGCGGTCGCCGCCTGCGCGTCCGCATCTGCGTCCGCACGCGCCGCGAGGAAGTCGAGCAGGCCGCGCAGGTCGCGGCCCTCGGCGCTCTCGAAATCCGCCGCCAGGCGCATCAGCTTGCGCACGTTGGCAAAGCGCATCTCGCCGGCGGGGCGCATCAGCACGGCGAGGTCATAGCCCGTCTCCGTCACCGCGGCGTCAATCAGGCCGGCCAGCGAGAGCGAGGTGGCACGGCGGCGCAGGGCGGCGACCGTCTCGGCGAACGCGCGCAGCCGCAGCAGCTCTGCCGGGGGGATCTCCCCGAGGCGCTCCCGGTCCACCTCCTCGTCCTCGCCCAGGTCCGCGGCGCGCTCGACGCCGGGCCAGATGTGGCGGCCCCGGCCCACGGCGGCGCGCAGCAGCCAGAGCGTGTCGGGGGTCACCCCGCAGGCGGGGGAGGCCAGTGCCCCGAGCAGCGCCTGGTCGTCGAGCGGGTTGGCGATCGTCGCCAGCAGGGCGCAGACGTCGGCGACCTGCTGCTGGGACCAGTAGCCGCGACCGCCGACCACGTATGGACGCAGGCCGGCGCGCTCCAGGGAGTCCTCGTGAGCGTCGAGGCGCGTGAAGGCGCGCAGCAGCACGACCATCGCCCCGCGCTCGACCCCCTGGTCGGCGAGCTCGCGCAGGCGCGCGGCGAGGAAGCGCGCCTCGGCGAGCTGGTTGGAGGGGGTGCGGGCGTCGGTCACCGGGTCGAGCCGAATCCCGTCCTCGTCCCAGCCCTCGCGGCCGGTCAGCAGCATCTCGACCGCCGGGCCCTCGCCCGGTGGTCCCGGCCGGCCGGGCGCCGCGCCGACCCGCAGCGGCCTGTAGCCGGACAGGAGGCGCTCGCCGATCGCGTTGACGGCGCCGATCACCTCCGGGCGGGAGCGGAAGTTGCCGCTCAGCGGGATCGCCTCGCCGTTGGGGCTGGCCGCGATCGCGTCGCGGCGCTCCCGGAACACGTCGAGGTCGGCGTGACGGAAGCCGTAGATCGACTGCAGCTCGTCGCCGACGACCATCAGCTGGCAGCTCGGGCCGCGCAGCGCCTCGATCAGGCGGACCTGGAGGCGGTTGGTGTCCTGGAACTCGTCGACCAGGAGGTGGCTGAACCTGGCCCTGTAGGACGCGCCCGTCTCGGTCCGCTCCAGCAGGCGCACGGCCAGCAGCTGCAGGTCCTCGAAGTCGATGCCGGCGCGCCGCTCCTTGGCGACGCCGAAGTGCTCGGAGAAGAGCCGGAGCAGCTCGGAGACATGGCGGTAGGCGCGCCCGCCCTCACCGCTCTCGGCGACCCGGCTCAGCGCCGTCTCGAGCGCGTCCCTGTAGGCGGCCATCGGCTTCGCCTTGCTCGTGCTGCGCAGCGCGGCCATCTCGTCGAGGCCCGGGATGCCCTCGGCGCCGTCGAGCAGGGCCAGGGCCCGCTCCACCTGCTCGTGGCTGGCGCTGCCGGGCTTCAGCTCGCCGAGCGTCTCGGCGGCGACCGAAGCCAGGTCTCGCAGGGCTCCGCGCACGTCCGGCTCGGGCGGCTCCGGCAGGCGGGGCTCGGCCGCGCCGCGGCTGCGCAGCTCGGCGTGCACGCCGGTCGTCACCGCCCGCAGGCCGCCGATGTCGAATGCCGCAGCCGTCTCCTCGCGGCTGGGGTCGTCCGCCTCCAGGAAGGCCTCCAGCGCCTCGTCGAACGCCTCGCCGGCGGCTCGCTCGGTCTCCGGAGCGTCGAGCACGCGGAACCTGGGGTCGACGCCGACCGCGACCGGGTGGGCCGAGAGCAGGCGGTTGCAGAAGCCGTGGATCGTCGTCACCCAGGCGCTGCCGAGCGCCGGCAGAAGCTCGCCGGCGCGCTCGGACCCGGCCTCCGCCCGGCGTTCGACCTCGGCCCGGATCCGCTGCCTCAGCTCGGCGGCGGCCTTGTCGGTGAAGGTGAAGGCGAGGACGGCGTCGGGGGAGATGCCCTGCTCGCAGACCAGCCGGCAGTAGCGGTCGACCATGACGCCCGTCTTGCCGGTTCCGGCGCCGGCCTCGACCATGACTTCGGCGCCGGTCGCCTCGATCGCCGCGCGCTGCTCGGCTGTCGGCTGCCTCTCGCTCACCGCTCCTCGTCCTCCTCGTCACCGGCCGGCTCGACCGGTGCCCGGTCGCGGCGGCAGATCGGCGCGAAGTCGCAGAAGGCCGGGCAGATGCCGTGATCGCGGAGACCCTCGCGCGGGCCGGGGTCGCGGTCGATCCGCCCGCTCCGCATTCGGGCGACGATCTCGCCGGCGCGGCGGCGGGCGTCGGCGATCAGCTCGTCGAACTCCTCGCGGTCGACCACGTCGGTCTTGGCGAGCCCGTATCCGGAGAGGTCCGCCGCGGCGTCGCCGAGCACGAGCCCCCGCGGGCGGCGCTCGGAGGTGGCGCGAAGGGGGTGGTAGAGGCCGCCGACGATCTCGGCCCCCCAAAGCTCGGCGACCGCGATCAGGTAGAGCTGCAGCTGCAGCTTCGCCTCCTCCTCGAGCTTGACCCGCGGCGAGACCCTGCTCGAGAGCTTGTAGTCGATGACGAGGGCGCGGCCGTCGGCTGCGCGGTCGACCCGGTCGATCGCCCCGTGCAGGCGCCAGCCGTCGACCTCGAGCGCCGGCTGCTCCACCTCCTCGGACTCGGAGAAGTCCGCCTCCAGCAGCCAGGGCTCGAAGCCGGTCGGCTCCCGGCGCGCCTCCTCGCCGAGGAAGCGGGTGAGCAGGCCCTCGACCCGGGCGAGCATGGCCCGCTCCGCCGGGTGCTTGCCGAGCCCCCTCTCGGCGGCGATCTCCTCGAGCAGCGCCTTGCCGCGGGCGATCCAGGTGGCCAGGGACTCGGGCCGGGGCAGGGGATCGCCGCCGGGTCGCTCCCTGTAGAGGGCGTAGAGGGCGCCGTGGACGATGCCGCCCTGGACGAGCGGGTCGGGGGGAGGGTCGAGCGGCTGCGGCGCAAGCTCGTGCGAGACGAACCAGCGGTAGGAGCAGACGTCGAAGCCCTCCAGGGTGGTGCCGCCGTAGGCGTGAACGCCGCCGAGCGCCGCGAGCACGGCGGGGTTGGAGAGCGGTCCCGGCGCCCGGGTGGCGGCCTCGGCGCCGCGCGCGCTCGCCAGCCGCTCCCTGACCGGCTCGGCGATCGCGCCCGCGCCGGCGACCTCGAGCAGCCGGTCGGGGTCCGCATCCGGTCCACGGGCGGCGATCGCCCGTGCCAGCTCGGTCTCCGACGGCGCGTCGGCGACGCGGTGGACGACCTCCGCCAGGCCACGGCCGCGGATCTCGTCCTCCGTTGGCTCCAGTGCCCGCCTCACGTCCTCGAGGAAGGGCGAAAGCGCCTCGGCGCCGCCGTTCTCGTCGCTGTCGCGGCAGGAGAGGAAGAGCCGCCGTTTGGGCAGGGCCAGGCAGACGTGGAACAGGTAGCGCTCCTCGGCTGCGCTGTCGTGGCGCGGCTGCAGGCCCAGTGACTGGCGCTGTCGCTCGGAGAGGAACGGGTCGGTGTGCGCCGCGCCGCGGGGGAACTCGCCGTCCTGAAGCGAGGCGACGAAGACGTTGTCGAAGCGCGCCGCCCGCACCCGGCGGGGATCGGCGATCCTGACCCGGTCTTCGACCGGCCCGCTCCACACCCGCACCCGTATGCCGGCCAGCGCCCGCGCCAGCGCTTCGGGCAGCGGCGCCAGGCCGTCGAGCGCGGCCCGCTCGCTCATCGCGGTCGCGATCGCCGCGGCGGTGCGCGCCTCCAGCTCCGAGCCGGCGCGGGCGCCCATCGCGGCGGCGATCGCTCCCACCTCCGCCGCCAGCTCTGCCGGCCTGCCCGCGGACTCGCGCAACCGCGCGACGGCCTCCTGCGGCCCGTGCCTCTCCTCCCAGAGCCGCAGCGCGGCCGTGGCGGTCCGGACGCGATCGCGGCGCAGCCTGCGCTCGAACCAGTCGATCCGCCCCGGCGAGCTGCCTGACGGGCCGCGCAGGTAGCGCAGCAGGTCGGCCGCCCGCCCGGTTCCCAGCACGGCTTCCAGCAGCGCCATCAGCGAGCCTCCCACCGAGGTGGTGGAAGCGGGGATCTCCGCCTCGAGCGCGCTCGGGATCCCGTAGGACTCGAGGATCGAGGCGATCAGGGGCCCGCGCCGGGTCGGGTCGCGGACGACTATCGCGATCTGCTCCGGCTCGCTGCCCCCGGCGAGCAGGCGCGCCACCTCGACCGCGATCGCCTCGGCCTCGCCGCGCTCCCCGGCGGAGCGCAGGAAGACGAGGCTCCCGTCGATCGGCAGCCGCTCCGGCTCGATCGCGCCGAACCCCCGCTCGAGGTGGAAGAGGAGCGGCGAGTCGGTGTTGCCGGGGTCGGCCGGGGTCTCCTCGGCCGCGTCGATCCCGATCTCTTCGAGCGCCTCCAGCAGCGGGGCATTGCGGTCCTCCAGAGCCGTGTGCCCCGCCTCGTAGGGCAGCGCCACGGTCACCTCGGCGACACGGGTGAGCCCGCGGATCAGGTCGAGCTGGTTGCGCGTCATGTCGTCGAGGCCGTAGAGGAAGACCGGTCGCCGCCAGAACCCGCCGCCGGCCTCGAGCAGGCCGATCGCGTCGCGCGCGATGCAGTGCGCGTCGACCGTCCCAAGGCCGTCGCGCACCCCGGCGTAGGCGGCGAAGACCGTCGCGATGTCGCCGAGGTACGCCGAGCCCTCGAGGGTCCCGGCGGCCGCTTCCACGTCGGCCGGCTCGAGGCCGGCCCCCTGGAGCTCGTCGAGCAGGCGCTCCAGCGCCAGCGGGAAGCCGGGCTGCAGGGCGGAGCCGCGCAACGGGCCAAGCGCGGCTCTGCGCTCGGCGGCCGCCGCCGCGACGGCTCCCAGGCGCTGCGCCGGCGTCAAGGTCTTGCCTGGTGGTGCCCCGCCGGCGACGGCCACCGCCCGGAAGAGGCCGCCGAAGGTCATCACGTCCGCCCCGAGCACGGCCCCGTCCGCGCAGAGCTCCCGCTCGAAGGCGTAGACGTCGTCGAGGGTGGGGACGACGAGGACCGGATCGCGGTCGAGCGCGGCGATCAGGCCGCGCCGAATCCGGCCGGCACGGCCTGAATTGGGGGGCCCGTGGATCAGCTTCAGCGGCACTCGCCCACCCTATGGGCGACCGCGGCGCGGGCAGGCGCAAACTGCGGCTTCCCGCGCCCACTTTGCCGTCTACCGGCCCCTCTAAATTCCTCCGCAGATGGCTCTCTGCTTCGTAGACCCGGCCGACGCGGTTCGGGCGATCTCAGACTCGGTAGGTCGTGAGGCGCGCCGCCAGCTGCTCGGCGAGGCCGTCCGCGCCTGGGTAGACGAGATCCCCGACAGCGAACTCGAGACCCACTACGCCAAGGCGCTCTCCGAGCTCGACGAGCACGACCTCTCGATGCTCGCCGCCTGGCACGGATCGCTCGAGGTGGGCCACCCGGTCCCCAACCGCGACTTCCTGATGGGCGCCTTCGGCTCGCTCGGCGAGAACCGCCGCGAGGCGATGAAGCTCGCCGCCGGCTTCCGCGGCGAGGAGGCCGTGGACGCCGGCGTCACCGAGGAGGACGCCCTGGAGCTGGTCCTCACCCTCCTCTCCCCGCCGCGCCAGATGGAGCTCGCCCTCGAGGCAGTCGAGCTCTACATCTGGGACCGAGCGGGCTCGGACAACTAGCCGAGCCGGCTGAGCTCGCTCGCGGCGTCTCACGTTTCCGCGCAACCGGCCGTTGTAGAGGCGTGGACCGCAGGGACCTGACATTCGACGTGGCCGGGGACTCGTGCGCCGCCTGGCTCTACCCGGCCGTCGGGGGCGCGGCGGAAGCGCCGGTTGTCGTCATGGCCCATGGTCTCTCGGGGACGCGGCGCGATCGGCTCGGCCCCTTTGCGGAGCGCTTTGCCGAGGCGGGCTTCGCCGCCCTTGCCTTCGACCACCGCGGCTTCGGCGACAGCGACGGCGAGCCCGACCGCTTCGACCCGGCGATGCAGCTCGAGGATTGGCGTGCGGCAATCGCCTTCGCTCGCTCCCTGCCGGGCATCGACGCGAGCAGGGTCGTGACGTTCGGCTCCTCGATGGGCGGTGGCAATGCGCTGGCGGCGGCCGCCGAAGACCCGGGCGTGGCGGCGGCGATCAGCCAGGTCCCCTTCCTCGACATCGTGCGGCAGGCCCATCGCGCCTCGCCCCTGGTCTCGGCGCGGATGCTCGCCGCCGCCATCCGCGGCCGTCACATGCCGGCCGTCGGGCAGCCCGACGAGCCGGCCTTCATCAACGCGCCCGGTGGGGAGGAGGGCTGGCGCCGCGTCGTCTCGACCGGCGAGGATTCGCGCTGGCGCAACCGCGTCTCCTCGCGCTGGCTGCTCGGCCGCCCCTTTCGTCCGGTCCGCCACGCCCGGAGCCTGCACTGCCCCTGGCTGGTCTGCGTCGGCGGGGCGGATCGGGTTGCCAAGCCCGGTCCGGCGATCGCCGCAGCTCGCCGGGCTCCACACGGCGAGCTGCGGGTCTACGACGGGGTCGACCACTTCGACGTCTACGACGGCCCCGAGCACGAGGCCGTCGTCGCCGATCAGCTCGACTTCCTCGGCCGGCACCTCCGGGCCTAGGGCTACTTCACCAGGCCGAAGCCGGCGAAGTACTTCTTGAACGTGGCCGCCTCCAGGGCGAAGGTGCCGTCGTTGTCCGTCAGGTTCACGTTCCTCCAGAACGAGCCGTCGTAGGCCATCCAGGAGCCGGTGTCGACGTTCAGGGTCGCCTCGAAGAAGCCCCAGGGGTTGCGCAGGATGACGTATTCCCTGCCGTTGTCGTAGAGCCAGCCGAGGATCGAATAGGCGTGGGAGCCTGCGATGTGAGCGTCTTTGTAGTTGACGCCCGCCGGCGGGGTGCCATAGGTCCAGGCGACCATCGGGTTGAAGGTCCTGCGGCTGATCGAGTTCTCGCGCACCTTGGTCCAGATCGACGCGGCCGTCATCGACGAGCAGGCGAAGTAGGACGGTGTGAGGCCGGTCACCTGCGCGCAGGCGGCGACCGGGTCTCCGCCTGCGATGGCCTCGATGTTCGGCGTGTCTCCCGTCGTTTTGGTTCGCCATTTCGCGTACGCCTTCTCGTACACGGCCGGCCAGATCTCGCCCGTCTCGCTGGAGCGGCAGTAGATGTAGGAGTTGCCGGGCGATTGGAGCGGCAGCTTCTCGGTGACTTCGACCTGGATGGATTTGCCGCCGTCGTGGAATTCGACCATGTCGACGAATTCCTGCGAGCCGGCACCGGTGGCGCGCTCCCGGTTGGCGATGATGTACGGACGCGCCCAGGCGATCGAGGAGAGTGCGGAGATCAGGTAGCAGTCGCCGACAGCGCCCTGGACGGGATCGAAGAACTCGGCCGCCTCGAAGAAGAACTCCCCGGGGTCCGTCCAGCTGACGCCCATGACTTTGACCGGGGGAGAGGTCAGCGTCGCGCGCCCGTTCGATCGCGCCGCCTTCCCGGCGAAGAGCGGCGACTTCTTGCGCGGGTTGAACAGGTCTTCGTATTTCATCCCGAGCGTGCTTTCGATCAGGTCGCGGGGGCGGGCCGTGCGCGGCCAGTTCACGATGCGCCCCAGCTTCAGCTCGGTCAGGGCGTAGGGATTCGCGGCGCCGACGTTCTTGGGCTGGGCTTTGGCAGGCAGTTTCGCCGCCGTCCGGACGCCTTCATGCTTGCGCTTTGCTGCCATCTTCCTGGTCTCCTGTTCCCCGGTCGGGATAGACGACGATCTCCGGCCGGATCTCGGTTGGGTATCCCTCGATCTCGACTGGAACGAGGGCGCGCACGGCATCCAGGTCGTCGACGTCCTGGCCGACGAAGGCGATGATCGTCTCGTTCCCGCCGCTGTCCTCGCCCAGGCCGACGCGCCGCACAGCTGGGACGCTGCGCAGTTGCGCTTCGTGCCGGCGCAGCACCTCGCTGGCGGGCACCTTGCTCATGGCTGACTTTGGACGGGCTGTACGGGAACCACCGACCCTTCTGCGTGCCGTGCGACGCGAAGAGTCTAAAGCGCTATGTCAAGTTTGAGCAATACGCGGAAGCTCAGGCGCTGCCCAGCGCCGCCCGGATCTCGGGGATTGCCTGCTCGTTGTCCTGGAAGTGGACGGCGCGCAGCCCGGCCTTGCGGGCGCCTTCGCAGTTGACCAGGACGTCGTCGACGAAGAGGCAGGTCTCGGCCGCCTGCCCGACCCGCTCCAGGGTCAGCTCGTAGATTCGCGATTCGGGCTTGCGGCAGCCGACGAAGCCGGAGTCGACCACCGTTTCGAAGATCTCGTCGACCGGCAGCATCGAGCGCCAGAGCGGCTCCCACTCGCGCACGTTGTTGGTCAGCATCGCCATTTGGAAGCCCTCGCTCTTGAGCTCGCGCATCAGCTCGATCATCTGCGGGTTCGGGTTGAGCGCCTCGAAGTAGATCTCGCGGAAGCGGTGCATCTCCGGCCGGTGGCCGAGCAGCGGCTCGAGCGCGTCTGTGAGCTGGTCGAGGAAGGCGACCTCGGTGATCTCGCCGCGCTCCATCTCGAACAGCGGGTTCTCTCCGTTGGCTTCGGTCGCCGCCTGCATCGCCACGCCGAGGGTCTCGGTCGTGATCCCGGTCCGGTCCTGGAAGGCCATGAAGGACTGCACCAGGGGCGTGGTCAGCACCCCGCCGAAGTCGGAGATCACGGTCCGGATCTCAGCCATCGGCGCGCACCACCTCGTAGTGGCCCAGTCCCTCGCGGCCCTCCAGCGCCCAGCGGAAGAAGGCGATCGTCCCGGTCAGCCCAGGGTGGCTGACCGCGCTGGAGCTGATCAGGGTCCCGGCGCCGCGCAGCGGCTGGCCGTCCTCGCCGTCGAGCCAGAGCTCCAGCGTCGCCCGTCGTTGCACGCCGTCGGGCCCGTACTCGGTCGAGAGCAGCGCCTCGGAGACCTCGATCGGGGCGCCGTCGGGCCCGCAGAGCACCGCAGCGACCTCCTCCTCGCCGTGGCCGCCGGAGCGTTGCGGGCGCACCGCGCTCAGCGCCAGCAGGCCGCCGTCGGCGAAGACGACCCCGATCGACCGACGCTGGATCTGTCCCGGCTCGCTCATCGGGCGCGAAGCCTAGTGGCCGGTCGAGCGGCAGGCCCGGCTACCATGGGCCGATGCCAGACAACGACAGCGCGGTGCTCACCGAAGACGACGTCCTCGAGGCATTGGAGGAAGTGATCGATCCCGAGCTGGGGCTCGACTTCGTCTCCCTCGGCCTCGTCTACGACGTGGAGATCGAGAAAGACGAAGTCCTCGTCACCTTCACGCTGACCACCCCCGCCTGCCCGATCGGCCCCCAGGTCTCCGAACAGATGAAGGAGTTCGTGGGCGACCTGCCGGGCGTCTCCGCCGTCCACCCGAAGATGGTCTTCGACCCCCCCTGGAGCCCGGAGATGATGACCGAGGACGCCAAGTTCGCGCTCGGGTTCTAGCTCAGCCCGGCAGCCGCGGGTCCTCGGCGTCGACCTCTTCCGCGGTCGCGTCGAAGTCGTAGGCCTGCCGTGACGGGCCGGCGCCGGTCGGTCCCGGCGCGCCGACGACGATGAAGCGCCGGCCCATGTAGCCGCGCAGCAGGCGCCTGACGATCGCCCGGGTGGGCGGGATCAGGAAGATCAGGCCGAAGATGTCGGTGACGAAGCCGGGGGTGAGCAGCAGGGTGCCGCCGACCGCGATCAGCAGGCCGTCGGCGACCTCGCGGCCGGGGAAGCGGCGCTCGGCCAGGGCGGTGTTGAAGCGGCGCCAGGCGTCCCGGCCCTGGTGGCGGAGCAGCAGCGAGCCGAGCAGGGCGTCGGCGATCAGCAGGGCGATCGTCGGCCAGACCCCGATCAGCGAGCCGATCTGGATGATCACGTAGAGCTCGACGATCGGGACGACGATGAAGAGGGCGACGAGGATGGCCACGGTCCCAGCCTAGCCATCCACCACCGTCGACCGGTCGGGAACTCATCAAATTTCAATTCCAGCAGGTAGGGAATTTGATGCAGTTCGCCGAGGTCAGGCGGGCGCTGCGGCTGCCGCGGCCTCCTCGAGCTCCTCGAGGGAGCGGTTCAGGCCCTCGGCGAAGGTTTCGATGTCCTCCATCGAGTCGTAGTCGCCGAGCAGGCCGAAGCCGAGGTGGCCGTTGTAGCTCATGATCGCCACCGCCAGGGCGTGGTTCTCGGGCAGGAAGGCGACCGGGAAGACCTCCTCCAGCTCACGGCCGAGCACGTAGAGGGGGATCTGCGGCCCCGGCACGTTGGTGACGATCATGTTGAAGAGGCGCGTGGAGAAGTTGATCCGCGACGCCTGCGCCAGCAGGGTCGGCGGGGCGAAGTCGTTGAAGCGGGCGATCACTTCCGCGCCCAGCGCCTGCTTGGAGCGCTTCAGGCCCTCCATCTGCTCGCTGACCACGCGCAGCCTCCGCACCGGGTCCTGGACGTAGACGGGCAGTGGGCCGCGCATCGCCGCGATCCGGTTGCCGAGGTCGCCGCGCTCGTCCTGGCTGCGGATCGAGACCGGCACCAGCGCCCGCAGCTCCAGCCCCTCGGTGCGGACGCCGCGAGCGTGCAGCCATTCGCGCAGGGCGCCGGTCACCACCGCCAGCACGACGTCGTTGACGGTGCCGCCGAGCGAGTCCTTGATCCGCTTGAAGGTCGCCAGCTCCGAGCGCGCCCAGGTGAAGCGCCGGTGCGGCCCGATCCGCTGGTTCAGCGGCACGTCGGGGGCGGGGTCGGCGAAGGCGCCGACCACCTCGCTCAGGCCCTCGACCGCCTCGCCCACGCGGTGGGCGGCTTTCTCGGGATGGCGGACCGCCTCGACCGCGCGCTCGAGCAGCTTCACCGGCGCCGCGGCGAGGTCCGTCGCGCCGCGGGCGACCAGCTCGGCCGTGCTGGGCTCTGGCTGCGGCACCCAGCCGTCCTCGTTCTGGGTGGGCTCTGGCACCGGCTCGAGGTCGAACAGCACGGTGCCGATGTCGACGCCGGAGATCCCGTCGACCATCGCGTGATGGGTCTTGGTCAGCAACGCGAAGCGGTCGCGCTCCAGGCCCTGCACCAGCCACAGCTCCCAGAGCGGCTTGGAGCGGTCGAGCTGCTGCGAGAAGACGCGCCCCGCGAGCCGCTTCAGCTGCTGTTCGCCGCCCGGGTCGGGCAGCGCGGTGTGGCGGATGTGGTAGGTCAGGTTGAAGTTGACGTCGTCGGCCCAGAGCGGCCGCCCGGCCTCCAGCGGTGGCACGACGAGGCGCTGGCGGAAGCGGGGAACCTGGTTCAGCCGGCCGCGGACGTGCTCGACCAGGTCGACGTATTTGGGCGGTGGCCCCTCGAAGATCAGGATCGCGCCGACGTGCATGTGGCTCGCCGAGGTCTCGTTGGTGAGGAACGAGGCGTCGACGGCGGTCAGTCGGTCGAGGTGGCGGCCTTGGGTTGCCATCGCCCTAGGCTAGCTGGCCCAGATCCAGGTTTCCGGTGCGCCTTGTGCACGCACGGGGTGCATAAGGCGCACTGGAACGAATCGGGAGCGGCGTCCGGCTACTCTGGGGGCATGCCTCCCGTCGCCACCGCGGCCCCGAAGCGGGTCCTGCTCGCCGCACCGCGCGGCTACTGCGCCGGCGTCGACCGCGCCGTGCAGACGGTCGAGCGCGCCCTCGAGCTCCACGGCGCGCCCGTCTACGTGCGCAAGGAGATCGTCCACAACAAGCACGTCGTCGAGGAGCTGGCCAAAAGCGGCGCCATCTTCGTCGAGCAGGAGACCGAAGTGCCGGAGGGCGAGATGGTCGTCTTCTCCGCCCACGGCGTCGCCCCGGCTGTGCACGAGAACGCCGCCGCCCGCCACCTGCGCACGATTGACGCCACCTGCCCGCTGGTGACCAAGGTCCACGTCTCCGCCCGGCGCTTCGCGGCCGAGGGCTACACGATCATCATGATCGGCCACGAGGGGCACGAGGAGGTCGAAGGGACGACCGGCGAGGCGCCGGGCAGCATCGTCCTGATCGAAACCGCCGACGAGGTCGAGAGCCTCGAGGTCCCGGACCCCGACAAGGTCGCGTTCATCACCCAGACGACCCTCTCGGTCGACGAGACGGCCGAGGTGATCGCCGCCCTGCGCGCAAAGTTCCCGGCGATCGTCAGCTCCAAGTCAGACGACATCTGTTACGCGACGACCAACCGCCAGATCGCGGTCAAGCAGCTCGCCCGCGAGTGCGAGCTGGTCCTCGTCATCGGCTCGACCAACTCCTCCAACTCCAACCGCCTGGTCGAGGTCGCGCGTGAGCACGGCGCCGCCTCCCACCTGATCGACAACCACACGCAGGTCGACGAGGCCTGGCTCGAGGGCGTCGAGACGGTCGGGATCACGTCCGGGGCCAGCGCACCCGAGGAGCTGGTCGAGCGGCTCGTCGAGTTCTTCCGGGAACGCGGCGCGGGGGACGTCTCGGAGCTGCGGACGGTGCACGAGGACGTGCGGTTCATGCTGCCGAAGGAGATTCGCGAGGCTTCTGCGGCGGTGTAGCTACGGGACGCCTGCGGCGAAGCTGATCGACCAGATTCGGAGGTCCGGGGACGGCTCGAGCCTCAGGCGGTGAGCTTCGTGACGGTCGTGTTCGGCCAGCTTGTACAGGCGTGGGCCGGCTATCTGGATCTCACTGGCCTGGTTGCCGTCGAGGACGACCGAGAGGCTGCCGGTGCCCTCCACCGTCGCGTAGGCGCCGCCGGCCTCGTACTCGAGGTCCAGGGCGCCATCGGCCCAGGGCTGCTCCCAGGAGCCGCTGGGAAAAAGCTCCTCGGTCGGGGGCATCACCCTTGCGTTCGGGGCGTCCGTGGGGCGGAGGGCGGGCATCGGCTCGGGGAGCTGGCGCAGGGCGTCCAGCTCGCGCAGCTCGGCCTGGATCGCTTCCTCCGTGGCGCGGTATTCGCCCTCGCCGAAGTGGAACCAGGAAAGGGCGCCGCCGGTGCTCCAGAGGAAGAGGCTGGGCCAGCCCTCGCAGCCGTAGGCGTGCCACAGCTGCCGCTCGGCGTCGATCGCAATCGGGAACTCGATGCCCAGCTCGGCCAGGCCGGCGGCGACGTTGCCCGGCTCGGCACCGAAGGGGAAGCGCGGCGCCTGCACGCCGATCGTCGCCAGGCCGTCCTCGCGATAGCGCCGGTCCCATTCAGCCAGGTAAGGGAGAGTCCGCACGCTGTTCAGCTGCGCGCAGTCGAAGAAGTGGACGAGCACCGGGCCCTTGGCGGTCAGCGACGGCATCGAGTGCGGCGCCTCGCCGATCCAGTCGAGGTTCGCGGGCAGATCGGGGGCGGCGATGTTGTCCCGTTCCGGGCGCATTGGCGAAAGCTATTCGCTTAGGGGCGCTTAAAACTTTCCGATAGATTCGCCGGGCGATGTTCGAGATCGCCCTGGCGCTGATCCCTCTGTTCCTCCTGGTCGGCTCGCTGCTGGTCGGCCACTACCCGGGCCTCGGGACGATCGTCAAGATCTCCGACCGGATCTGGTCCGAGCCCCGCGCCCGGGCCGCGAAGAGCCAGGCCCGCCCAAGTTCGCCGCGCGCGCACGCGATCGGCGGGGGCCTTCTGCTCGCCTTCGGCCTCGCTCAGCGGCCACCTCCGCCCGCTCCCTGGGTCCCAGTCGCTCGCGGCGTCTGCCGCGGCTGAAGCGGCGCGGCCGTGCCGCGCCCGAACCAAGGAGGCACTCTATGAAGTCGAACACCGTTCGGATCCTTTTCGCAGTTGCGGTCGCCGCTGTCGCGATCGTGCTTTTCGTCGTCCTCCGCGACGACGGTGAAAGCGCGATGGAAAAGTCTGAAAAGGACGCCGGGCAGGCGCGTTCACCGGTGACGACGATCGTCGTCAAGCACGGCAAACCGGTTGGCGGGATCGCGCAGCTCACCTACAACGAGGGCGAAAGGGTTCGCTTCAAGGTGGACTCCGACGTCAGCGAAGAGATCCACGTGCACGGCTACGACATCATGAAGGACGTCGAACCCGGCGGTTCGGTCAGCTTCGACTTCCCGGCGACGATCGAAGGCGTGTTCGAGGCGGAGCTTGAGGGTCGCGGTGAACAGATCCTCGAGCTGACGGTCAACCCGTGAGCTTCTTCCTCCCCGTAGCCCACGCGCTGGTCGCCCGCAAGGACCTGCCGATCCCGGCCTGGCTGTTTGCCTGGGCGGCCTCGATCGTCCTGATCGTCTCCTTCTTCGCGCTCTCGGCGGCCTGGCGCAAACCCCGCTTCGAGGATGAAAGATGGCGCCCCCTCGGGGCGGGGTTCTCCGGTGTGCTGCTGAGCCCTCCCATGCAGGCGCTGTGCGGCGCGCTCGGCGTCTTCCTGCTCGGCTTCTCGATCTATGCGGGGCTGCACGGCACGGAAGCGCCTGACCGTAACTTCGCCCTCACCTTCCTCTTCGTCACCGTGTGGCTGGGGTTCCCGCTTTTCAGTGTGGTTCTCGGCGACGTGTTCCGCCCGTTCAATCCATGGCGGGCGGTAGGGAGGGCGATCGGCGGCACCTTCGCCGCGATCGCCGGCCAGCGCTCGGCCCACCTCTCCTACCCCGAGCGTTTGGGGCGCTGGCCGGCGGCGGCGGGGCTGGGGGCCTTCGTCTGGCTCGAGGTCGTGTACGGCGTGAACGGCGGCGTCGCGGTGGGGCTCGAACCGCACGCCGCCGGCCTCGCGGCGCTCGTCTACAGCCTCTACACCCTGGCGATGATGGCCGTCTTCGGGGTTGAGAAGTGGTGTCAGACGGGCGAGGTCTTCTCCGTCTACTTCGGCATGTTCTCCGAGCTTGGCTGCTTCGGGATCAAGGACGGGCGGCTGGGCAGGCGGCTGCCGCTCTCGGCGTCCACGCACTGGGCGACGGTGCCCGGTTCGGCCGCCGTGGTGATCGCGTCGATCGGGACGACGAGCTTCGACGGGGCCCAGGAGGGCGCGTTGAAGGGCGCCATCATCGACACCTTCGAATGGCTGGCTGAAACCGGGCTGAGCCTGACCTCCTCGCTGCGCCTCGCCGACACGATCTTCATGCTGCTCACCTTCGCCGGGGTTGGCCTCGTGTACCTGATCGGCGTGCGCGGGATGGCGGGAGTGCGCGGCGCCCCGCCGCTGAAGAAACTCCGCACGGGCTTCGCCCATACCCTGATCCCGATCGCCTTCGCCTACCTGGTCGCCCACTACTTCAGCCTCTTCGTCTTCCAGGAGCAGGCGCAGTTCACCTACCTGCTCTCCGACCCACTCGGCACCGCGACCACGGATCTCTTCGGAACCGCCTCGGGGGGCATCGACTTCAAGCTCCTCAGCGCCAACGCGATCTGGTACGTGCAGGTCGCCGCGCTGGTGATCGGGCATGTGGTGGGCCTCACCCTTGCCCACGACCGGGCAACGGCGTACTGGGGTGACTATAGGCAGGCTGCCCGCTCGCAGTACTGGATGCTTGCCGTGATGGTCGCCTTCACCTGTTTCGGGCTATACCTGCTCTCGGTCGCAAACTCATGAGACTCCGCGTTTTGCGGAAACTCGGGTGAATACGCTCCATTTGCGCGGTTTTCTACCGATGCCTGAAATTTGACCTTTGGTTTACTGAGGGGTGAGTCCTATCTCTTGACTCTCCCTCTCCCTAGTCGCCCCGGGATTCGTCGCTCGCAAGGCCGGCGGACCCGGGGCGGACTTGGTTTTGGACCGCTAGAGGATCTCGCTGAGGCGGCGCTCGAGGGCTGTTGAGACCTCGTCGCGCACCGGGCCCTCGGCCAGCCGTTCCACGAGCGACTCGAGAAAGCCCTCGATGATCAGCGACTTCGCCTCGCCCTCGCCAAGCCCGCGCGAGGTCAGGTAGAAGAGCTGCTCGCGGTCGATCTGGGCGACGGCGGCGGCGTGAGTGCAGCGCACGTCGTCGGCTTCGATCTCCAGGCCGGGGATCGCGTCGGCGTGGGCCTCGGTCGAGAGCAGCAGGTTGCGGCTCTCCTGGAAGGCGTCGGTCTGCTGGGCGCCCGGGTCGACCCGGATCATTCCGCGCCAGACTGCGGTGGCGCCCGCGGCGAGGACGCCGCGGAAGGCGAGGTCGGAGTTGGTGTTGGGCGCGGCGTGCTCCTGCGTGGTGTCGTAGTCGAGGTGCTGGCCGGGACCGCCGGCGTATCCGCCGGTGACCCGCGCCTCGGAGCCCGGGCCGGCGAGGTTGGTCTCCATCCTCACCTTGCCGCGCGCCGAGCCGAAGCCGAGCGCGGTCCAGTCGAGCCGGGCATCGCGCTCGACCTGGGCGCGCTGGGTGGCGAAGATCCAGGCCTTCTCGGAGATGTCCTGGGTGTTGACGTAGCGCAGCGTCGCCGCCTGGCCGACGTGCAGCTCGACCACCGAGTTGAGCAGCGCGTCGACCTCGTCGTCCGGCGAGGACCAGTGCTCCCAGACCTCGGCCTCGGCGCCCTCCTCGAGCACGATCAGCGTGCGCCAGCTGAGCGCCTCGCCGTCGTCGTCGAGCGGGACCTCGATTCGGATCGGCTCCTCCACCTTGACCCCGGCCGGGACGTGGACGAGCACGCCGTCGCTCCAGGCCGCGTCGTTGCGGGCGACGAAGGGGTCTCCGGAAGGCGCCAGCGCTCCCAGGCGCCCTTCGACCAGCTCGGGACGCGACTCGCTCGCCTCCTTCAGCGGCAGCACCACGGCGCCGTCGGCGGACACGATCGAGGCCTCGGCCGAGCCGGGCTCATACGAATCGAGGTCGAGACCGGACAGGTCGGTGAATTCCCACCCCTTCGTCTTCTGGTCGGGAAGGGGTGGGAGGGTGGCGAGCTCAGCCAATCGAGCCCTCCATCTGCAGCTCGATCAGCCGGTTGAGCTCGACCGCGTACTCCATCGGCAGCTCCTTGGTGACCGGCTCGATGAAGCCGTTGACGATCATCTTCGAAGCCTCCTCCTCGTCGAGCCCGCGGCTCTGCAGGTAGAAGAGCTGCTCGTCGCCGATCTTGGAGACCGTCGCCTCGTGGCCGACGTCGGCGTCGTTCTCGTCGATGCGGATCGTCGGGTAGGTGTCCGAGCGCGAGTCCTCGTCGAGCAGCAGCGCGTCGCAGACGACCTTGGAGCGGGATTCGGTCGCCCCGTCGGCGATCTCGAGCAGGCCGCGGTAGGTGCTGCGCCCGCCGTCCTTGGAGATCGACTTGGAGAAGATCGAGGAGGAGGTGCGCGGCGCCGCGTGGATGATCTTGCCGCCGGCGTCCTGGTGCTGGCCGTCGCCGGCGAAGGCGATCGAGAGGATCTCGCCGTGGGCTTCGGGCCCGAGCAGGTAGATCGATGGGTACTTCATCGTCAGCTTCGAGCCGAGGTTGCAGTCGACCCACTCCATCGTCGCCTTCTCGTGCGCGACGGCGCGCTTGGTGACGAGGTTGAAGACGTTCTGCGACCAGTTCTGCACTGTCGTGTAGCGGACCCGCGAGCTCGGCTTGGCGCAGATCTCGACCACGGCGGAGTGCAGCGAGTCGGTCGAGTAGACCGGCGCCGTGCAGCCCTCGATGTAGTGGACGTCGGCGCCCTCCTCGGCGATGATCAGCGTCCGCTCGAACTGGCCCATGTTCTCCGTGTTGATCCGGAAGTAGGCCTGCAGCGGCATCTCGACCTTGACCCCGGCCGGCACGTAGACGAAGGAGCCCCCCGACCAGACCGCCGAGTTGAGCGCCGCCAGCTTGTTGTCGTTGGGCGGGATGATCGTCGCCCAGTACTCGCGCACGAGGTCCTCGTGCTCGCGCAGGGCCGTGTCCATGTCGGTGAAGATCACGCCCTGGGCCTCGAGCTTCTCGTTGACCTGGTGGTAGACGACCTCGGACTCGTACTGGGCGCCGACCCCGGAGAGGAATTTGCGCTCCGCCTCGGGGATGCCGAGCCGGTCGAAGGTGTTCTTGATGTCCTCCGGGACCTCGCTCCAGTCGCGGCTGTTCTTTTCAGAGGCGCGGACGAAGTAGTGGATGTCGTCGAAGTCGATCTGGCCGAGGTTGCCGCCCCAGGTCGGGGTCGGGCGCGAGTAGAAGTGCTCCAGCGCCTTGAGGCGGAAGTCGCGCATCCACTGCGGCTCGTCCTTGTACTCGGAGATCGATTCGACGATCTCGCGCGAGAGGCCCTTCGGCGCCTTGTAGGCGTAGCCGGACTCGGAGTCGTGGAAGCCGAACTTCTCCTTGTAGTCGGCGTTGATGCCTGCGAGCGAGCGTTTCTCAGCTACGACCTCGGGTGTTGCCATGTCTAATCGACCTCCAGGGTGATGGTGTCGTCGACGACGGTCGCCGCAAACGTCTGCACCGGGGCGAAAGCGGGGAGCGTCTTCGGCCTGCCGGTGGTCAGGTCGAAGAGGGAGCCGTGACGCGGGCACTCGACCGTGCAGGTCGCTGGATCGAACTCGCCCTCGGCGAGCGGCCCGTCGTCGTGGGAGCAGCGATCCTCGATCGCGTAGAGGGTCCCATCGCAGTTGAAGACGCCGATCTTGCGTCCCTCGTGCTCGACCAGGCGCATGGACCCGGGCGGCAGCTCGGCCGCCGCGCAGACGGCGATCCTGGTCGAAGAGTCGTTGGTGGTTGTGCTGTCCGTCACGTTATTCCTAGTGTCGAAGTCGGATTTTAGCGTCCGGGCCGGATCGGCCGCGCACCGTAACAGGGGTTTGACGACTGGCGGTGCGGGGATGCGATGATCGGCGCACCCTCGGGACCTTCGAAGATTGGAGAGCGGCATGAGCGAGAGGACCAGTTACGCACCCGGCACCCCGTGCTGGATCGACCTCAGCACGCCCGACCAGGATGGCGCGGCGGACTTCTACGGCGCGCTCTTCGGCTGGAGCGTCGAGGAGGACGAGAACGCCGAGCAGACCGGCGGCTACCGGGTGGCGAGGCTGAGGGACAAGGCGATCGGCGGTGTGATGAAGGTGATGCAGGAGGACCAGCCGGTGGCCTGGGCCAGCTACGTCAGCGTCGGGGATGCCGACGCGACCGCGGCAAAGGCGCGCGAGGCGGGTGGCGCGGTGATGGTCGAGCCGATGGACGTCCTCGACTACGGCCGGATGGCGTTCGTCATCGACCCCACCGGCGCCGCGATCGGCCTCTGGCAGCCGGGCGTCAACGTCGGCGCCGGTCTCGTCAACGAGCCCAATTCGCTGGTCTGGAACGAGCTCAACACCCGTGACGTGCCGGCCGCGAAGGAGTTCTACGGCGCCGTCTTCGGCTGGGGCTTCGAGGACAACGAGTACGAGGGCGTCGGGGTCTACACGTCGCTGAAGCTCGGGGAGGACACGGTCGGCGGCATGCTCGACATCACCGGGCGCGTCCCCGACGAGGTCCCGGCCAACTGGCTCGTCTACTTCGCGGTCGAGGACGTCGACGCGACTGTGGCGAAGCTGCGGGAGCTCGGCGGCAGCGTGAACATGGAGCCGATGGACATCGTCGCCGGCCGCTTCGCGGTGGTCAGCGACCCCTTCGGCGCGGTCTTCGCTGTGATCAAGCCGAACCCGATGGGAGAAGGCCAGGCCTAGAGCGAGCCGAGGTCGGCGCCGGCTTCGGCCGGGTCGCCCGCCTCGCCCTCGTCCTCCCATTCGGCCGGCTCGCCGAGGCTGGCGCTCTTCACGACCTTCAGCCCGAGCATCGCGCACTTCATCCGCGTCGCCGAGATATCGATCCCGAGCAGGTCGAGGACGAACTCCTTGGGGAGGCGCAGCAGCTCCTCGCGCGTCTTGCCGGCCAGCTCGTCGGTGAGCAGCGAGGTCGCCGCGGTGGAGATCGCGCAGCCCTTGCCGTCGAAGGCGATCTCCGCCACCTTGCCGTCCCCGTCGAGCTTGATCGTCACGTGCTGCTCGTCGCCGCAGAACGGGTTGGTGTCCTCGAACTCGAGGTCCGGCCGCTCCAGGCGGCCGAAGTTGTGCGGCCGCTTGTAGTGCTCGAGGATCTGGTCGCGGTAGAGCTCGTCCATGCGGGAGACGCTAGCGGAGCGGTGCAACGTGCTGTTCGCCTGATCGCGCCGCAGCGCGTTACGGCCGGCCTTCATTGCTACCTTGAGCCGGGATGCGGACCCTCTGGGGCAGGCTCACGTACCCCGTCCGGCGCTGGCCGCGGCTCTCCAGGGTCGCCCTGGCCGGAACGCTCGGGCTGGTCGCCATCGTCGTCGTCGCCAACGCCTACATCCTGCTCGGCACATCGGGAGAGGCGACCGGCGACATCGCCGACGTCCCCCACGCCCAGGTGGCGATCGTGCCGGGTGCGCTGGTCCAGGCTGACGGCAATATGAGCGCGATGCTGGCCGACCGCGTGCGCCAGGCCGACGCGCTCTGGCGGGCTGGCAAGGTCGATCGCATCCTCGTCTCCGGCGACCACCGCACCTGGGGCTACGACGAGCCGGACACGATGCGCAAGGCCCTGGTCGCCGCCGGCGTGCCCCGCCGCGTCATCTTCGAGGACCACGCCGGCTTCGACACCTGGGCGACGATGGTCCGGGCCCACGGCATCTTCGGCGTGCGCAGCGCCGTGGTGGTCACCCAGGGCTTCCACATGCCGCGCGCCCTCTACCTCGCGCACGCCGCCGGAATCGACGCAACCGGCCTGACGGCAGACCTTCACCGCTGGGGCTACCAGGGCCGCAAGAGCGAAGTCCGCGAGGTGCTCTCGCGCGTCAAGGCGATCGCCGACACGGCGCTGGACGCGCCGGCGATGGGTGGTCGCCGCATCCCGATCAGCGGCGACGACGGCCGCGTCAGCTGGGGGCCGCCCCCGCCACCTGGCACGCCGCCGGCCGGCTCCCCCGGTCACTGAGCGCGAACTGCATCAAATTCCCTCTCTACGAGAATGGAAATTTGATTCAGTTCGGTCAGCTGGCGAGGCCGAAGACCTTGCGGGCGTCGTGCAGGCCCTCGACCAGGCGGTCGATCTCCTCGAACGTCGTGTAGACGCCGAAGCTGGCTCGGGCGGTGGCCGGGATGCCGAGCCGGTCCATCAGCGGCTGGGCGCAGTGATGGCCGGCCCGGACCGCGACCCCGTGGCGGTCGAGGATCTCGGAGACGTCGTGGGCGTGGATGCCCTCCAGCTCGAAGGAGACCGGGCCGAGCCGCTCGGGGCTGGCCGGCGGGCCGAAGATGCGCAGGCCCGGGACCTCGCCGAGGCGCTCGATCGCGTAGCTGGCGATCGCCCGCTCGTGGTCGCGCACCGCCTCCATGCCGAGGCCGTCGAGCCAGCGCAACGCCGAGGCCATGCCGATCGCCTGTGCGATCGCCGGCGTGCCGGCCTCGAAACGGGCCGGCGGGTCGGCGTAGGTGGCGCCCTCGCGGGTCACCTTGCGGATCATCGAGCCGCCGCCGAGGAAGGGCGGCATCGCGCGCAGCAGGTCGAGCCGCGCCCACAGCGCCCCGATCCCGGTCGGCGCGTAGAGCTTGTGGCCGGTCAGGGCGTAGAAGTCGACGCCGAGCGCGGCGACGTCGACCGGCAGCTTCGGCGCCGCCTGGGCGCCGTCGGCCAGGACCAGCGCCCCGGCCTCGTGCGCGAGGCGGGCAATCTCCACCAGCGGGTTCTCGGTGCCGAGCACGTTGGAGACGTGAGCGACCGCGACCAGCTTCGGCCCGCGCTCGAGCAGCGCCGCGTAGGCGCCCATGTCGAGCAGCCCGTCCTCGCCGACCGGGACCCACTCGATCTCCGCTCCGACCCGCTCCGCCAGCTGCTGCCAGGGAACGATGTTGGAGTGATGCTCCATCTCGGTCAGCACGATCCGGTCGCCCTCGCCGACGTTCGCGTCGCCCCAGGCCCGGGCCACCAGGTTGATCGCCTCGGTCGCGTTGCGGACGAAGATCACCTCGCGCCGGTCGGCGGCGCCGAGGTGGTCGGCCACGGTCGCCCGCGCCCCCTCGTAGGCCGCCGTCGCCTCGGCCGAGAGCGTGTGCGAGCCGCGGTGGACGTTTGAGTGGTGGGCGCGCTCGTAGCGGTCGACCGCCTGGATCGAGGCCAGGACCCGCTGGGAGCTGGCGCCGCTGTCGAGGTAGGCCACCGGCCGCCCGTGGATCTCCCGCTCCAGGGCGGGGAAGGCGGCGCGCACCTTCTCGATCGGGAAGGGCGGAGCGGGGGAGGAGCGCTCTGTCGTCGTCGGCTCCATGCTCCCCGGGGTCAGGCGGTGGCGCCCGCCTCGACCTCCTCGCCGATCCAGCCGTAGCCCTTCTCCTCCAGCACGCCGACCAGCTCCGGGCCGCCTTCCTTGACGATCCGCCCCTGGTACATGACGTGGACGAAGTCCGGCTTCACCATGTGCAGGATGCGCTGGTAGTGGGTGATGATAAGCACGCCCATGTCGGGGCCGGCGAACTGGTTGACGCCCTCGGCGACCGTGCGCAGCGCGTCGATGTCGAGGCCCGAGTCGGTCTCGTCGAGCACCGCCATCTCCGGCCGCAGCAGCGCCAGCTGCAGCAGCTCCATCCGCTTCTTCTCGCCGCCGGAGAAGCCGTCGTTGAGGTAGCGGCTGGAGAAGTCTTTGGGGATGTTGGCGAGCGCCATCGCCTCCTGGGCGACCTTGGCGAAGTCTTTGATCTTGATCGGCTCCTCGCCTCGCGCCTCGCGCTGGGCGTTGATGATCATCCGCAGGTACTTGCTGACCGAGACCCCGGGGATCGCGACCGGGTACTGGAAGGCCATGAAGAGGCCGGCGCGGGAGCGCTCGTCGGGATCGGCCTCGGTGATGTCCTCGCCCTTGAAAGTGATCGTGCCCTCGGTGACCTCGAGCGCGGGGTGCCCCATGATCACGTTGGCCAGGGTCGACTTGCCGGAGCCGTTGGGCCCCATCAGCGCGTGCACCTTGCCCTTCTCCACGTCGAGGTCGAGGCCGCGGAGGATCTCCTTGTCCTCGACGCTCACGTGCAGGTTGCGTATCTCCAGCTCAGCCAATTTCACTCCGTTTCTCGTTTTGGGAAGGTCTGGGGGTCAGGCGGCGGTGCCGACCGGCGTCCGCTCGCTGCCCCTGCCGGGGCCGGCGAACTCGACCAGCTCGGCCAGCGTCGTGCCCGAGAGGGCCTTGGTGACGCCGCCCTGCACCCGCGTCCAGAGCAGCTTGGTCGCGCAGGCGCGGTCGCCGTCGTCCTCGTGCGAGCAGAGGACTTTGCCGTCGGGCGAGTCGTGGAAGCACTCCATCGGGGCAATCTGCCCTTCCAGCGCTTCGACGACGTCGTTCATCGTGATCTCCGCGGCCGGTTTGGCCAGCCGGTAGCCGCCGTGCGCGCCGCGGGTCGAGGTGACCAGGCCCGCCTTGCGCAGCTTCGCGACCAGGTGCTCGAGGTAGGAGAGCGGCAGCCGCTCTGCCTCGGCGACCGAGCTGAGCGAGACCGGCATCGAGCCGGGCTGGCGGCCCAGCTCGACCATCAGGCGCACCCCGTACTCGGCTTTGGTCGAGAACAGCATCGAACCTAAATCCTACTGAAGCGGTCGGTTATGCCGCGCGCCGCGGCTCATGGCTCGATCAGGCCGCGGCGGATCGCGTAGCGCACCAGCTCGACCCGGTCGCGCATGCCGAGCTTGCGCATCGCGTTGGCGCGGTGGTTCTCGACCGTCTTCTCGGAGAGGTGCAGGATCTCGGCGATCTGCTTCGTCGTGTTCGCCTCCGCGACCAGCTTGACGATCTCCTCCTCGCGCGGGGTCAGCTCCTCCTCGCCGCTGGACCCCCGCTCGAGCACGTCCTTGATCAGGGTCCTCTGCGCCTCCGGGGTGAGGAACGGCTCGCCGCGCTCGACCGCGCGGATCGCCGCCAGCAGGTCGGTGTCCGCCTGCGCCTTCAGCACGTAGCCTGAGGCCCCGGCCTTGAGCGCCTCGAAGAGGTAGCGCTCGTCGTCGTGCATGGAGAGGATCAGCACCGAGATGTCGGGGGCCTGCCGCTTGATCTCTCGCGTCGCCTGCAGCCCGGTCAGCTTCGGCATCTTCACGTCGAGGATCGCCAGGTCGGGGCGCTCCCGAAGGGCCAGGTCGCGCGCCTCGGCGCCGTCGGCGGCCTCCGCCACCACCTCGATGTCGGACTGGCGCTCCAGCAGCAGCCGGATCCCGGAGCGGACGATGCCATGGTCGTCTGCGATCAGCACGCGCACAGACGCCAGGCTAAACGCCTCCGGTGCGCCTTTTGCTCCTCACGGGTGCATAAAGCGCACCGGAACGGCTCAGCCGGGAACGGTTAGGCGCACGGTGGTGCCGTGGTTGGGTCGCGACTCGATTCGTAGGTCGCCGCCGATCAGCAGCGCCCGCTCGCGCATTCCGGCGATCCCGAGGCCGCCCTCGGACTCGTCGAAGGCGAAGCCGCGGCCGTCGTCGGCGACCTCGAGCGTCACGCCGCCGTCCTCGCGACGCCGGAGAACGACCGAGATCCGCTCTGCGCCGCTGTGTCGGGCGGCGTTGGAGAGGGCCTCCTGAGCCACCCGGTAGACGACCAGCTGGGCGTCGTCGTCGAGGTCGGAGAAGTCGCCCTCGGCGGCGAACCCGGCCTCCACCTCGCCGCGCCCAAGCTGCTCGACCTGGCCCGCGGTCGCGGCCACCAGGCCGAGGTCGTCGAGCGCTGTCGGCCGCAGCTGGCGGGCCAGCGAGAGCAGCTCGCGCATCGCCTGGTTGGCAAGCGCCTTGGTCTCCGCCAGCTCCGCTTCGAGCTCGGGCGGCGCCGCATCGCGGGCGGCCTCGAGCCGCAGCAGCAGCCCGGTCAGCGACTGGTTGACCTCGTCGTGGAGGTCCCGCGCGACCCGGGCCCGCTCCTCCTCCTGCGCCTGCAGTGCGGCGCTGCCCGCCCGCCGCCGCTCGGCCTCGAGCCGCTCCATCATGCGCAGGAAGGCGAGCTCGATCCGCTCCACCTCCTCGGTCTCGCCGGTACCGTCGATCGAGCGCGGCAGGACCGGCCCCGGCCGGCTCAGGTCGACCTTCTCCATCTCCTCGATCAGCCGCTCCAGGGGGGCGAAACGGCGGCGCAGGACGAGCAGGCGGACCGCGAGCGCCACCGCGAGGGCAGCGAGCGCGACGATGACCAGGGTCGTCACAGGGCGAGAATAGGGGTTGGCACCTATGGCCCTATCGCCGGGCCGCGGCCATACTTGAAGGGCAAACCGACCCGAGGAGCAAGCACGAGATGACCACCACCAAGCAGTCCACATGGGGCGCGACGCTGCGCACGACGATCCTCCTGGCGTCCCTCTCCGGGCTGCTGGTCGTCATCGGCGCCCTGATCGGCGGCCCCAGCACGGCGGCTCTCTTCCTCGGGTTCGCCCTCCTGATCAACCTGGGCTCCTACTTCTTCAGCGACAAGATGGCGCTGAAGATGAGCGGCGCCAAGCCGATCGAGGAGTCCGAGGCGCCGCGGCTCTACCAGATCATGCGGGAACTGACGACGCGCGCCGACCTGCCGATGCCGCGCCTCTACATGATCCCCCAGGACCAGCCCAACGCCTTCGCGACCGGGCGCAATCCCAAGCACTCGGCCGTCGCGGTGACCCGCGGGATCACCAAGCTGCTCTCAGAGGACGAGCTGCGCGGCGTGCTCGCCCACGAGCTCGCCCACGTCCAGCACCGCGACATCCTGATCCAGTCGGTCGCCTCGGCGATCGGCGCCGCGATCACCTACCTCGCCTACATGCTGATGTGGTTCGGCAGCGACGACGAGTCGCCGCTCAGCCTCGTCGCCTCGCTCGCCCTGGTCCTGCTGGCCCCGATCGCGGCGAGCATCATCCAGCTCTCGATCTCGCGCCAGCGCGAGTACGCGGCCGACGCCGGCGGCGCCGAGATCTGCGGCAACCCCGAGTCGCTGGCCAGCGCCCTGCTGCGCCTCGAGCAGGGAGCGGCGGCAATGCCGATGCAGGTCAACCAGGCGGCTGAGCCGCTCTACATCGTCAAGCCCTTCTCCAGCAAGGGCATCGCCGGCCTCTTCTCGACCCACCCCCCGATCGAGGAGCGGGTCAAAAGGCTGCGCCAGATGCGCCCCAGCCTCGGCTGAGCGCGGCGGCGAACTTTCGCGATCGGCCGTAGACGCGCCGTTGTGCCGTGCGGCAAAGGCTCGCTATACTTTTTGAAGTAAAGCTGATCCGGATTTAGGAGATTTGCCTGTGGCGAACGGTGCGGAGACGAAGGTGAAGGCTGTTGTCGAGGAGATCGAGCCGTTCGAGGCGGCGCAGGAGATCGAGGGCGGCGACGTCGTCCTGATCGACACGCGCGAGCCGCACGAGTACCAGGAGGCCCACCTCGAGAACGGCAAGCTGGTCCCGCCCGGCCTGCTGCGCGACGAGATCGCGACCGCCGCGCCGAACAAGTCCGCCCGCACGATCGTCTACTGCCGCAGCGGCAACCGCTCCTACAAGGCGGCCGAGCTGCTGCAGGAGCTCGGCTACGAGGACGTCGCCTCGATGGCCGGCGGCATTCTCGCCTGGCAGGAGCAGGGCCTGCCGGTGCTCGCCACCGAGGGGATGACCCCCGAGCAGCGCGACCGCTACTCGCGCCACACGCTGCTGCCCGAGGTCGGCGTCGACGGCCAGCTGAAGATGCTGAACGCGAAGGTGCTGCTGCTCGGCGCCGGCGGCCTCGGCGCGCCGACCGCGCTCTACCTCGCCGCGGCCGGGATCGGCACGATCGGCCTCGTCGACGACGACGTGGTCGACGCCTCCAACCTGCAGCGCCAGGTGATCCACAACACCGAGCGGATCGGCGTGCCGAAGACCGAGTCGGCGCGGCTGACGATCGAAGCGCTCAACCCCGACGTCAAGGTGGTCGAGCACCGCATCCGGCTCAGCGCCGAGAACATCCTCGGCATCATCGAGGACTACGACGTGATCGTCGACGGGGCGGACAACTTCCCCACCCGCTACCTGCTCAACGACGCCTCGGTGCGGCTGCGCAAGCCGGTCGTCTCCGCCTCGATCCTCAGCTTCGACGGCCAGATCTCGACCTTCGTCCCGTTCGAGGGGCCCTGCTACCGCTGCCTCTACCCGACCCCGCCGCCGGCCGAGCTGGCGCCGAGCTGCTCCGCCAACGGCGTGCTCGGCGTGATGGCCGGGACGATGGGCACGCTGCAGGCGAACGAGGTGCTGAAGCTCGTGATCGGCGTCGGCGAGCCGCTGATCGGCCGCCTGCTGCTCTACGAGGCGCTCGGCACGCGGTTCACCGAGCTGAAGGTCCGGCGCGACCCGGAGTGCCCGATCTGCGGCGAGAACGCAGCCGAGATCCCCGAGTCCGAGATGGGCCAGTTCCCCGATTACGACGCCTTCTGCGCCGGGTAGCGGCGCGCTCGACTAGGATCGCGACTCGATGGCGACCGTTCGCATACCCCCGGTGCTGCGCCCGCAGACCGGCGGCCAGCCCGAAGTCGAGGCCGGCGGCGCCGACGTGGGCGAGGTCCTGCGCGCCCTGACCGCCGAGTACCCCGAGACCGAGGCGCAGCTCTTCGGCGAGGACGGCGAGCTCAACCGCTACGTCAACGTCTACCTCAACGACGAAGACGTCCGGGTGCTGGACGGCCTCGGCACCGCGGTCGCGGAGGGGGACACGGTAGTCATCCTCCCCGCCATGGCCGGCGGTTGAAACTCCCTTCGTAAAAGGCCCCACAGGCTGGAGCCCGACGCTATACTTTTTGAAGTAACGGGAGAGCGATGGCCTACGACGATCTACTCAACCGACCCTGCGGGGGCCGCTTCGGCAACATCGTCGAGTCGATCGGCCACACGCCGCTGGTCGAGCTGCCGCGCCTCTCGCCCAACCCCGACGTCCGCATCTACGCCAAGCTCGAGGGCCGCAACCCGACCGGCTCGGTCAAGGACCGCGTCGCCAAGTCGATGATCGAGTCGGCCGAGGCCGACGGGCTGATCCTGCCGGGGCAGACGATCCTCGAGCCGACCTCGGGCAACACGGGCATCTCGCTGGCGATGATCTGCCGTCGCAAGGGCTACCCGGTGAAGGTCGTGATGCCCGACAACGTCACCAAGGAGCGCACCCAGCTGCTCGAGATGTACGGGGCGGAGATCGTCTACTCGGAGGGGGCCAAGGGCTCCAACGGCGCGGTCGAGGTGGCGCTCGAGATGGCCGAGGACCCGGGCTATTACATGCCCTACCAGTACGGCAATGAGGCCAACCCGCGCGCCCATTACGACGGCACCGCGGTGGAGATCCTCGAAGAGCTCGACGAGGTGACCGCCTTCGTCGGCGGCCTCGGCACCGGCGGCACCCTGATGGGCAACGGCCGGCGGCTGAAGGAGGAAAACCCCGAGACGCTGATCGTCGCCGCCGAGCCGATGCAGGGCGAGATGGTCCACGGCCTGCGCTCGCTCGACGACGGCTTCATCCCGCCGATCATCGACATCACCCTGCTCGATCGCAAGATCATGGTCTCCAACCGCGACGCCGTGGTCTGGACGAGGAAACTGCTCGACGAGGAGGGCATCTTCGCCGGCGTCTCCTCGGGCGCGATCGCCGCGATCGCCGTCCGCGTCGCCGGCGAGCTCGAGGGTGGCAACGTCGTCTTCCTGATCCCCGACGACGGCTGGAAGTACCTCTCCTCGGGCGTCTACACGAAGCCGATCGACGAGATCGAAGACCTCGACTCGACCGTCTGGTGGTAACCCTGAGAGCGCGTGTGCCGCGGCGCATATCCGCGTCCTCGGTCGCTCGCGCGCAGAGCACGCCACGCACCCTGCGCCCTTGATCTGCTTGGCGACACACGCTCTCAGGACATGAAGATCTCTTCGACAATTGCGCTGGCGCTGGCCTTTCTCTGGTTGCCCGCGCTGGCGCGGGCCGCCCCCGGCGTTCTGGATTCCTCGTTCGGCAACCGCGGCAGCGTGGTCGTGGACGGACCCGCCGGGCCCCGGCTTCACACCCAGGCGCCGGCGAAGATGGCTCTGGGGCCGGACGGCGCGATCTACGTCCTCTTCGCCAACCAGGCCCCCTGCGCGACCTTCAGCGGCTGCACGGTCGAGTGGTCGGTGGCGCGCTTCAGCCCGGACGGCGTCCGCGACACGGCCTTCGGCGCCGGCCCGGGCTCGACCCTGGCCGTGCGCGGCAACGAATACTCGCCGGCCGACCTGGCGGTCGGTCCCGACGGCAGGCCCGTCGTCGTCGCCCTCGACGAAAGCCAGGTCGTCGTCGCCCGCTTCGATCAGGGCGGCCACCTCGAAGCGGTGCTCAACGCGGGCGAGACCAGTCCGCTCTTCGGTGGCGCCTACACGCCGCCGGTGGTCGCCGTGCAGGCCGACGGCAAGGCCCTCGTCGCGGTCGGCAACTCGGAAGACCTGCGCATGGTCCGCTACCTGGCGAGCGGGGGGCGGGACCCCAGTTTCGGCAGCGGTGGGGAAACCTCGATCGCGATGGGGACCCGCAGCCGTCCGGCCGGGCTCATGCTCGGCGCCGCGGGGAGCATCTCGGTGGCGACCCCTCAGTGCTGTGGCGGCTCCCCGCCCTACGGCGAAGGGGTCGGCTTCGCCCGGTTCCTGAACGGCGGGCAGCCCGATCCGGCGCTGAACGGCAGCGGGCAGATCCTTCTTCCAACCCCCGGCGCGCACGGCAACGTCGAGGCTGCTGCCCTGGCGCCTGACGGTGGCGTCTACATCGTCTTCGAAATCAACACGGAAACCGTGTCCACCGTCGGCAACGTGGTCAAGCTGCGACCCGACGGCAGCGTCGACGCCGCTTTCTCCAGGGACGGGTTCAGCCGGATCCCGATGACCGTCAAGGATCTCGCCGTCGACGCCAAGGGCAGGCTCGTCGCCAGCGGCTGGGACGGCAGCGCGGCGGTCTTCAGGATGAAGGCCAGCGGCGGCGCCGACCGCACCTTTGGCGCCGGGATGCCGGTGCCCCTGCGGGACAGCGGGGCCGCGACCGACGTTGTCCTGCAGAGCAAAGGGCAGATCGTCGCGCTCAGCGAACCGTGCTGTGGCTCGAGCAAAACCTTCACCCTCTTCCGCCTGCTCGGCGGGACAGACCACACGCGCTGCCTGCGCCGCAAGGCGACGATCGTCGGCACCAACGGGCCCGATGAGATCACCGGCACCCCCCACCGCGACGTGATCTCCGCCCTCGGCGGGCGCGACAAAGTGCGCGCCCTCGGCGGCCCCGACGTGATCTGCGGCGGGAAGGGCAAAGACGAGCTCTTCGGCGGCGCCGGCCGCAACGAGGTGAAGCCCTGATGCGGATCGCGCCGGCCCTCGTCGACGAGATGGTCGAGCACGCTCGCGCCGACCTGCCCAACGAGTGCTGCGGCATGGTCGGCGGCGCCGATGGCGAGGCGAGGGTGGTGATCCCGGTCGTCAACTCGGCCGCCAGCCCGCTGCGCTTCGAGATGGACCCGCAGGGCCAGTACAACGCGCTGAAGGCGATCGAAGACGACGGCATGGAGATGCTGGCGATCTACCACTCGCACACGAAGAGCGCCGCCTACCCTTCGCAGACCGACGTCAACCAGGCGGTCAACTGGCCCGACGCGATCTACCTGATCGTCTCGCTGCAGGACGCCGACGCCCCAGACGTCAAGGCCTACTGGCTCAAGGACCTGAAGATCGCCGATGCCGAGCTCATCGTCGAATAGCGGGCGCCTGGTCAAGGTCGCCTACGCGCAGAATCAGATGGAGGCCGAGATGATCCAGGGCCTGCTCGGCGAGCACGGCATCCCGAGCATGATCCAGCGGACCGTCGACAACCCCGAGTTCCTCGCCGCCGGCCCGCGCCAGATCCTCGTGCCGGAGGAGGCCGCGGAGCAGGCTCGCGAAGTGCTCGAGGGCACGCCGGGGACGGACTAGTCGATGCTCGGCCGGTTGATCTCCCGCAGGTAGTCGCGCCAGGCGCCCTCGATCTCGCCGATGCGGGCTTCGAAGGCAGCTTCGAGCGTCGGGGTCGCGCCGCCGGGGCGCAGATCGAGGGCGAGGCGCTCGCAGGCCTCCGACCCGCGCTCCAGCTCGAGCAGGTCGAAGATCGTGCCGCCGAGGATCACCGCGTCGCGGCGCGACGGCGGGAAGGAGGGACGGGCGCTCTCGCGCAGGCGGCGGATCACCGCGGCCCGGTAGAGGCCGACCTGGCGGGCGAAGTACTGGGCGCCGCCTTCGACCAGCCACGCCCAGCGCAGGTAGCGGGCAAAGCGGCGCGGCGTCCACGAGGGAGGCAGCTCGGGGTTGTTGGCGGCGACCACGAGCTGCGCGTAGAGGCGCTCGGCGGTGCCGCGCAGCGCCTCGCGCGAATCGTCGCCGGCGGCGCGGCGCTCCATGTGCGGGTCGTTGAGCACGTGCAGCTCGCTCGACATCGCCCAGCCGGCCAGGTAGCGCCGCCCGGCTGGCGCCGCCGACCAGCGCGCCGCCGGCAGGAAGGGGTGGGCGAGCGACAGCCAGACCGGGTTGGTGTGGACGACCACCGTGATCTCGCCTGGCACCTGCTCGAAGCGGTCCTCGAGTCGCAGCCGCAGTTCCTCCATCCGGTCCAGCGTCCGCTCGGCGAAGGCAGCGTCGCCGCTGTCGTGGCGGGCCGTAAAACTCAGGGATTCCGTCTCGACCCAAGGCACGACGCGAGCCTACTAAGGCCGCCTGACCAGCAGATCAAGGACGCAGGGAGCGCAGCGTGCTCTGCACGCAAGCGACCGAGGACGCCGATATGCGCCGGCCAGGCGGCCTTAGACCAGAGCGGGTTCGGCTGCGCCGCAAACGCCAAGAATCTCGGAGCGGGCGCGATCGAACTCTTCGTCGGCCATCACCGGGGTGCCCTCGAAGGGCAGTTCGCGGTCGACCTCGACCCAGGAGCGGCACCCGTGGTACTCCTCGCGGACGCGCACGGTGACCGGGCGCGGGATGCGGTGCACCCTCAGCAGCAGCACGTGCAGCGGGTGGCGGCGCTTCCAGTTGAGCCGCTTCTCGGCGTAGTCCGGAGTCCAGACGTAATAGGGCGAGAGGCCGTCGATCACGCGCGGGTCGGTGACCGTGATGTGGTCGGTGACCTCGGCCCAGGCGCGCAGGCGGACCCGCTCCGGCTGGGAGATCCCGCCGTCCTGGAGCAGTGCCCGGGCCGGCGGTTCCTCGTCGGGCCAGACGCCCTCCTCCAGTGCGCGTCCCAGCTCAGGGTGGTGGGACTCGCGGACGAGGTTGTTCTGCTGGTGGTCGAAGGTCGGGTAGAGGAAGAAGCGCTCGTGCTCGAGCTCGAAGTGCTTGTTCTCCTCGCGGATTCCGCCCTTGCGAAGAGTGAGCAGCTGCTCGCCCTCGGCGAGCGCACGGACCGTCACGGCCCATTCCTTGAAAGCGATCGGCATTTGAAGTCGTACCTAAGAGAAGGTGATTTAGAACAGTTGACTGGGAGGGGAAACCTCGGACCCCGTTCCAGGATGAGAAGCCCGCCCGGATTCGGCATTCTAGACCAGAGAAGCCAGATCGCCAAATATGTGACGACTGTCACTGAATTCCGAAGCCGCTACCTCCGGGGGTTTCCACCCGAATCGTGTCTCCCGGGAGCAGCTCGCCCTCGGCCTTGCCGGGCAGCGGCTCGCCATTCAGGAGGTTGCGGCCGGGGGCGCCGTCCTCGCCGCCCTCGCGGCCGCGCGGTGGGTGGCGGCGGCGCTCGCCGATCAGCGAGTAGCGCATCGGGGCCAGCGCTTCGATCTCGCGCACGATCCCGTCGCCGCCGCTCTGGCGGCCCGCGCCGCCGCTGCCGGCGCGCAGCGAGAGCTCGCGGACACGCAGCGGGAACTCGCTCTCCAATGCCTCGGTCGGCGTGTTCAGGGTGTTCGACATCGCCACGTGGATCGCGCTCGGCCCGTTCGCGCCGGGGCAGGCGCCTTGGCCGCCGCCGAGCGTCTCGTAATAGGTGAAGCCCTCGCCGGCGAGGGTCAGGTTGTTCATCGTCCCCTGTCCCTGGGCGGGAACGGGCCGGGCACCGCCGAGCGCGGCGATCACGAGGTCGGCGACGCGGCTCGACGTCTCGACGTTGCCGGCGGCAACCGCAGCCGGGGCGCGGGCGTTGAGCAGGCAGCCCTCAGGCGCGACTACCTCGATCGGCCGGTAGGCGCCGGCGCAGGGGGGCGCGTCGGGATCGGTGAGCACGCGCACGGCGAAGAAGGCCGCCGACTTGGTCACCGAGAGCGGGCAGTTGAGGTTCCCCTGGACCTGGGGGTCGGTTCCCGTGAAGTCGAGTCGCAGCCGGTCAGCGGCGATCGTCGCCTCGACCCGCAGGGTCACGTCGCGGGGCGTGCCGCCGGCATCGTCCTCGAGCACGTCCTCGGCGGCGTAGGTCCCGTCCGGGAGCTCGGCAAGCGCGGCGCGGGTGCGGCGCTCGGCGTAGGCGAGGATCTCCTCCATCCCGTCGCGGAGCCGGGCGGCGCCGTGGCGCTCGGCGAGCTCGGCGAGGCGCAGCGCGCCGATCCGGTTGGCGGCGGCCTGGGCGCGCAGGTCGGCGAGGCGCTGGCGGGGGAAGCGCATCCGCCCCGCGAGCTCGGCGAGGATGGCGGGGTCGGCGCGGGTCGGCGGGATCACGACCCCCTCCTCCTCGAGACTGGTCGAGCGGGCCGGCATGCCGCCGGGCGTCGGGCCGCCGACGTCGGCGTGGTGGGCGCGGCAGGCGGCAAACCCGGCCAGCGCGTGATCGACGAAGACGGGGGAGACGAGGGTGACGTCGGGCAGGTGGGTGCCGCCGCGGTAGGGGTCGTTGAGGATCCAGCTGTCGCCGGGGCGCTGCTCCTCGGCCAGGATCGCGGCGACCGCGTCGGGCATCGAGCCGAGGTGGACCGGGATGTGCTCGGCCTGCATGACCAGCTCTCCGCGCACGTCGAAGAGCGCCGTCGAGCAGTCGTGGCGCTCCTTGATGTTGGCCGAGTAGGCGGAGCGGATCAACGCCGCGCCCATCTCATCGCACGCGGCGCGCAGCCCGCCGATCATCACCTGCAGCGTTACGGGGTCCATCGGTCCGCTCGGATCGTGCCGGTGTCGTCGACCTCGCTGCCCCAGCCCGGGGGGACGACGAAGGTCGCCTCGGGCAGCTCGAAGATCGCCGGGCCGGTGGTGGTGAGGCCGGCGGGTGGCTCGCCGCGGAGGACGGGGGTCTCGACCCACTCGCCGTCGAAGCGGGCGCGCCGGGTGCTTTCCTCGATCTCGCCCGCCGCTGCCGCGGCCGGCCGGGGCCGGGCGCCCGCCTCGACCATTGCCAGGCGGATGTGGACGAGGACGACCTCGCCACCGGGGTCGCGGTGCCCGTAGCGCTCCTCGTGGGCGGCGGCGAAGCGCTCGGCCAGGTCGGCGGGATCGGGCCGCGTCGAGCCCGGTACCGGCAGCTCGAAGGCCTGGCCCGCGTAGCGCAGCTCGTAGACGACCTCGGGCTCGCCTGCGATGCCATCCCCCAGGGCGGCGATCAGGCCCTCGACCTCACCGGCGACGCGCGCGGCGGTGAGCTCGGCGCCGCTCAGCATCACCGTCCGCGTCGTGTCGCGGCGGCGATCCGAGGCGCAGAGGCCGAGCGCGGAGAGGACGCCGCCGGCACGCGGGCAGAGGATGCGCTCGATCCCGAGCTCCGCCGCGATCGCCGCCGCGTGCATCGGGCCGGCGCCGCCAAAGGGCAGCAGGGCGAAGCGGCGCGGGTCGACGCCGCGCTCGACCGTGACCACGCGCAGGGCGCGCACCATCTCCTGGTTGGCAACGCGGACGACGCCTTCCGCGGCCTCGATCTCGCCGAGGCCGAGCGAGTCGGCGAGGCCGCGCATCGCGCTTCGGGCCGCCTCCACGTCCAGCGCTACGCCGCCGGCCAGCTCCGAGCCTGCGGCGAGCCGGCCGAGCAGGAGGTTGGCGTCGGTAACCGTCGGCTCCGTTCCGCCGTTTCCATAGCAGGCGGGCCCGGGATCGGCTCCGGCCGAGCGCGGCCCGACCCGCAGGGCACCGCCCGCGTCGCGCCACCCGATCGAGCCACCCCCGGCGCCGACGGTGTGCACGTCGATCATCGGCAGCTGGATCGTGCGGCCGCCGATCGTGCGCGACTCGGTGCGCCGCACCTCGCCGTCCTCGACCACGCAGACATCGCAGGAGGTGCCCCCCATGTCGAGGCCGAGGGCGTTGCCGTCGCCGCCGGCCACTGCGATCAGGCTGGCGCCGACCGCGCCGCCCGCGGGGCCCGAGAGGACGCTCCAGGCGCCGGCCCGGGCCGCGTCGCCGGCTGTCGCGACTCCGCCGGAGGACTGCATCACCAGCGGCTCGGGCAGCCCGGCGCCGCCGGCCGCTTCGGCGAGGCGGCCGAGGTAGCGGCCGAGCAGGGGGGAGAGGTAGGCGTCGATGGTCGTCGTCGAGCAGCGCTCGTACTCGCGGAAGCGGGGCAGCACCTCGTGCGAGGCGGAGACGTGCAGGTCGGGAAGCTCACGGCGCAGGTGTTCGGCGATGCACCGCTCATGGCTCGGGTCGAGGTAGGAGAAGAGCAGGCAGATCGCGACGGCCTCGGCTCCCGAGCGCCGCAGCAGGTCGGCGAGGCGCCGCGGCTCGTCCTCCCCGAGCGGCTCGACGACCCCGCCGGGGCCGACCCGCTCTGCCGCCTCGAGGCGCAGCTCCGGCTCCACGAGCGCCGCCGGCTTCGGCGTGCAGAGCCGGTACAGCTCGGGCCGGTCCTGCCGTCCGATCTCCAGCAGGTCGGCGAATCCCCGGGTCGCGATCAGTGCGGTGCGGGCGCCGCGCTCCTCGAGCAGCGCGTTGGTGCCGACCGTCATCCCGTGCGCGAAGGCCTCCACGGCGGCGGCTCCGGCGCCGGCCCGGCGCAGGACCTCCTCGACCGAGGCGAGCACTCCGCGCGACTGATCGTCGGGCGTGGTCGGCACCTTCGCCGTATGCACCCGCGCGCCATCGAAGAGCACCGCGTCCGTGAACGTCCCCCCAACATCGACGCCAAGCAGCATGCCCCGACGCTACCGAGTCGGGGTGACTTCCCCTTTTTTCGCGCATAGCGCGACTAAAGGGGAAGTCAGCGCCACTGCTCTCGTCGCACCTCGTTGTCGGCGTCGAGGACGAGGTGGATGCCGTCGAGGGCCGGGTCGGCGTGGGGGAAGTCGGCGCGCAGGTGGCCGCCGCGGGACTCGCGCCGCTCCAGCGCGACGGTCGCGATCGCGGCGGCGAGCGGGTAGGGGTCGGCGCGCAGCTCCTTGAGCTTCAGCGGCTCGCGCATCGGGCCCGCTAGCTCCCAGACCGCGTCGCGGGTTGCCTCTGTCGGTGGCTCGAAGCGCCAATCGCCCGGCTCGGGACGGTCGGGAGCAGCGGTTTCGCCAAGCGCGGCCGCCGCGGCGCGGGCGCCGAAGACGAAGCACTCGCTGAGAGAGTTGGAGGCGAGGCGGTTGGCGCCGTGCAGGCCGGTGCAGGAGCACTCGCCCACCGCGAGCAGGCCGGACAGCGAGGAGCGGCCGTCGAGGTCGACCGCTATCCCTCCCATCGTGTAGTGGGCGGCCGGAGCGACCGGGACCGGCTCGGCGGCCGGGTCGAGGCCCGCCTCGGCCAGCGACTCGAAGACGTTGGGGAAGCGGCTCGGCTCCAGCTCGCGCAGGTCGAGCCTCACCGCATCGGTGCCGTCGGCCTCGAGCCGGTCGAGCACCGCTGCGGTGACCGCGTCGCGCGGGGCCAGCTCGTCGGTGAAGCGTCGCCCGGCGGCGTCCAAGAGCGTTGCGCCCTCGCCGCGCACCGCCTCGGTGATCAGCATTCCGTCGAAGCGGCTGCCGGGCAGCGCCAGGGCGGTGGGGTGGAACTGGCAGAACTCGAGGTCGGCGAGGTCGGCGCCCGCCGCCGCGGCCATCGTCGGACCGGCGCCGATCGCGCCGCGTGGGTTGCTGGTTCGCCGCCACAGTGCCGCGGCCCCGCCGGTGGAGAGCACGGTTGCGGCGGCGCCGATCCGGCCGCCGTCGAGGAGGACGCCGTAACAGCGCTCGCCATCGCTCCACAGGGCAGACATCGAGGCGCGCTCGAGGACCTCGATCCGCGGCTCGGCGGCGACCATCGCCGCCAGCTTCGAGGTGATCTCGTGGCCGGTGGCACTGCCGCCGGAGTGGACGATGCGCCGCCGGGTGTGGCCCCCCTCGAGGCCGAGCGAGAGCTCGCCCTCCGGCTCTAAGTCGAAGGAGACGCCGCGTGAGCGCAGATCCCGCACCGCGGCGGGCGCCTCGTCGACCAGGACCTGCACGGCGGAGGGCCGGCAGAGGCCGCGGCCGGCGGCGATCGTGTCGGCGGCGTGCTGTGCCGGCGAGTCGCCTGGCTCCAGCGCGGCGGCGAGGCCGCCCTGCGCCCAGTAGCTGGCGCTCTGCGAGAGCGGGGTGCGGGAGACCAGGCAGACGGAGCCGCCCGCCTCGGCCGCGCGCAGCGCCGTCCAGAGGCCAGCCGCGCCGCCGCCGACGACGACGACGTCGAACTCGGCTGTTGGCGCTATTGCCGCGCCTCTCGGCGGATCGACTCCGCCTGGCCGCGAAGCCAGGCCGCCGCCGCCTCGCGGGCGTTTGCCCGCTCGTCCTCGATCGCGCCCTCGGCTTTGGCGGCGCGCCGCTCGGCCTCCTCGATCCGCTGCTCGGCGGCGGCGGCCTGGGTCTCGATCTCGGCCAGGCGACCCTCCGCCTCGGCGACGATTCGGTCCTTCGCCTCGCGCTCGCGGCGCAGCTCCTCGGCGTGGGCGGCTTTCAGCTCCTCGAGCGCCTCGGAGGCGCGGGCGCGCTCCTTCTCCAGGTCGGTCTCCAGCGCCGCGATCTCAGCCGCGACCCGCTTCTCGGCGGTGCTGGCCGCCGCCGCGGCCTCCTCCAGCCGCTTCTTCGCCATCTCGACCTTGGCGGTGAGGTCCTCGCCGCCCGGCTGCCCCGCTGGCTCGCTCATCGCGCCCAATCTATTACGCCCGGCTGAGGACGTCGCGGTAAGCCTCGATCGTGCGCTCCGCCATCCGCCCGGCGGAGAGCGTCGCGGCGCGGGCGGCGCCCTCGACCCGCGGGTCGGGAGAGTCGAGGTGGGGACGGGCGGCGGCGGTCCATGCGGCCGGCTCAAAGGGAGCGCAGAGCGTGCCGCGGATCCCCCGCAGCGCGTAGGGCGCGATGCCGACCGGGGTGGAGAGCACCGGCACGTCGCAGGCGAGCGCCTCGACCGCGGCGAGGCCGAAGCCCTCGTAGTCGGAGGTGACGAGGACGGCGTTGGCGGCGTTGATCCAGAGCGGCATCCGCTCGGGTTCGATCGCGCCGCCGCTCAGCAGCTCGGCCCCGCAGGCCCGGGCCAGCTCGAGCGCCCGGTCGTGGCGCTTCTCGCCGCGGGCCGGGTTAGCGGGGAAGAGCAGGTAGCGGCCGCCCGGGTCGAGACCGAGCTCGGCCCGGGCCTCGGCCCGTGGCCGGGGGCCGAAACGGCCCAGGTCCGGCCCGCAGGGGAGGACCGCCGAGCCCGGCACCGGCGGCAGGCCCGGCCGTCCCGCCTCGGGCTCGAAGAGGGCGCGCGAGACGGCGGCGACGAGATCCACCCGCCAGGCGAGGCGGCGCGAGAGCGCCCCGACCAGCCAGTGCCGCACGTCGGTGCCGTGGAAGCTGACCAGCAGCGGCCGCGCCCCGGCGAGTCGCGCGCACCAGCCGGGCAGGCCGTAGTGGGCGTGGACGAGGTCGAAGCTCTGTTGCCGCAGCAGCCGTCGCAAGCGTCGCGTGGCGGGCATGTACTGACTCGACCCCGGCGGAAAGGAGAAGACCTCGACCTCGATCCCGCGCCCTCGCATCTCATCGATCTGATCCCGCACCCAGCGCCCCCGCTGCGGCGCACCGCCATCCGGCACGAAGTTGGTGACCACGAGCACGCGCACATCGCGATCCTAGATGGGGATGTGCGGGAGGCTCAGGCGGCGCGGCGTGTGGCGGTGAGGATCGCGAGCAGCTCCGGGCCCAGCTCGGTCAGGCGCTCGGCCTGGCCGGCGGAGACGCGGGCGCCCACAAAGGCGAGGGTCGCGTCGATCATCCGCTCGTCGAGCCCGGGCGGGCGGTCTCCTTCTCCACCGCCGTCGCGGCTCTTGCGCAGCATCCCCGCCAGGCGCCCGATCAGCTGGCGGCGGGCGGCGACCACGGCGCCCCCCTCCATCGGCGGCTGGGTGCTGAGCAGCAGCGCCGAGGCAGGCTCGGCTGCGCAGAACTCGAGCGCCGCCTCGATCCCGGCCTCGAGCGGCGCCGACCGCGGGTCGCGCTCGGCGCATGCCGCTTCGATTCGGGCGCAGAGGCGCTCGGACGTCACCACGTAGGAGGCCAGCAGGCAGTCCCAGAGGTTGCCGAAGTGCTTGTAGTAGGTGCCGGAGGAGATGCCCGCGCATTTGCTCACCCGGGTGGTCGTGACCCCGGCGTAGCCGTGCTTGGCGAGAGCCTCGGCCATTCCCGTGAGCAGCCGGACCCGCTGGTGATCGTGGACCACCTTGCGCGGGATGCCGTGGCGGCCGTGGGGCAGGCGCTGCGGCAGCGGACCTTCCCTGAACGGGCCGTCGGCCGGCTCCTCGTCGACGAGACGGAGGTGCCTCACCTGCCCTCACCGCCCCTGAGCGCGTCCCCCTCCCGCTCGAGCACGGCCTTGGCGTCCTCGAAGGCGGCTTCCGCCGCCGCGGTGGTCAGGTAAGAGCCGACCGCGAGATGCATCAGCTCCGGCAGCGCGTCCCAGACCCGCTGCGGGTCGCCCGCGGTGAGCGCGTCGCAGACGCAGGCCTCGATTCCGCCGACCACGAACAGGCCGGTCGAGGCGGGCGGGGCCTGGTCGGCCTCGATCCGATCGCGGACGCTGTCGAGCGCCTCGGCGATCCGCTCCATCGCCTCGTCGTGCTGGCTCAGGGCGCCGCCGCCGGCGACCTGCACCTCGACGAACAGCGAGCGGGCGATCTCGGGCTGCCCGGAGACAAAGCGAAAGAGGGCGACGAGGCCGGCCTGGACGCTCTCCGGCCAGCTCGGAGCCCCAACTGCCGCCTCCAGCACGGCGGCGCCGACCCGCCCGATCCAGGCCGAGTAGGCCTGCTCGAAGCAGTCCTCCTTGCTCGCGAACAGCTCGTAGAACTGGCGGCGGTGGCCGCCGCTGTAGTCGAGGATCGCGCGCACCGAGGCCGCCCGGTAGCCGAGCTGCCCGGCCACCGCCAGGGCCCCCTCCATCGCGCCCTCGCGCGCCTCCACCTCAGTTGTCTGCACTTCGCTTTCGACGGGGAGCGCCTCCCAGGCTGCCGCGCGTTCGGGTCGCATCTGCCTTCGCTCTCCTTCTCGCGACTTCCCCGGTATCCCGGGACTCCGTATGAAAACTACTCCTTTTTTTCCGGATATGAAATCTTTTTAAGAAGAGCTATCCTCGGAGCCATGCAGTACCTCTCGCAGCGGCTCGCGTCCGAGCCGGCGAAGGCGCGGGAAGCTCGCCCGCCCCGCGGCCCCGTCGGCGCCAGTCAGCGTGAGCGGCTGCTGGACGCGACCGAGCAGCTGATCGCGGAGAAGGGCTGCGCCGGCACCTCGATCGAAGCGATCGTCAAGGCCGCCAAGGTCTCCTCGGTCACCTTCTACGAGCACTTCGAGGACAAGGAAGCGTGCTTCGTCGCCGCCTTCGACCGGGTCGTCGCCGCGTTGCGCGATGCGGTGCCGAGGGAGATGCAGGGGCTCGGAGGGGCGCGGCAGGCCTTGGCGGCGCTGCTCTCGGCGATCGACGCCGAGCCACGGCGCGCGCGCCTCTGCTTCGTCGAGGCGCCGAAGGGCGGTCCGCGGCTCTCCGCCCGCTACGAGGAGACGCTCGACGCCGTCGCCGGCGAGCTCGCGGATCCGCTCGGGCAGGCGATCGTCGGCGGCATCGCGTGGCTGCTGCGGGAGCGGCTCGAGCTGGGTGGGGGAGACGGCGTGGGGGATCTTCTTCCGAAGATGACCGAGATCGTCCTCGAGCCCTACCTCGCCAATGCCTGAAGCAGCCCGCGACCTGCTCACCGGCAAAGACCGCCTGCCGCCCGGCCGGCACGGCCTCTCACGCGATTTCGTCGCCGAGAACCAGCGCGAGCGGCTGCTCAACGGCGTCGTCGAGGCGGTCGCCAAACACGGCTACAACGAGACGACGATCGGCCGCATCACCGAGGCGGCGAAGATCTCCCGCCGCACCTTCTACGAGTACTTCCCCGGCAAGGAGGAGTGCTTCCTCGCCGCCTACGCGATGATCGACGAGCACGTGCGGGGCTCGGTGCAGCGGGCGGCGGATCCTGACGAGCCCTGGCCCGAGCAGGTGCGCGAGCGCCTCTCGATCCTGCTCAGCGTCCTCGCCCACGACGCCGACGTCGCCCGCTTCTACCTTGTCGAGCCGCTGGTGGCGGGCGGTGAGCTTGCGGCCCGCTACCGCGACGCGATGCAGCTCCTGGCGGAGGCGGTGCGTCCGCAGCAGACCCTCGCCGACATGGACGTCGAAGTCCGCGACCAGGCCCTGATCGGCGGCGTCACCGCGCTGATCGCCCGCCGCCTCAAGGCCGGCGAAGCCGAGGGCCTGCCGGAGCTTCTCCCCGACCTCACCGAGCTCGTCCTCGCGCCCTCCCTGGGCCGCGAGGCTGCCCGCCGCTTCGCGTCGGGCGACGTCTCCTGACCCTCGCTCCACCCGCTTTCCCCGCCGCGCAAAGCGCGGTTTAGAGCCGTTCTCCTTCTTAACAGAAACAGAGACTTGCATTCGTAAAACGAATCTTTTATGCTGCCGCAAGCTCGTTTGCGAAATCGGGTGACTACAGGGACAACCGAGCCCACGGGGGCCGCCATGGGAAGCGGCCGGTAGAGGGGCTCACGGGACAAGGAGAGAGCTACGTGAATCGCCACGCGAAGGCTTCGTCCGCGGGATCGACTTCGGGAATGCGCGCCGCCTCGGTGACCGCACTGCTGCTCTGCGCCCTTGCCGCCTTCGCGCTTTTGGCCGCCCAGGCATCGGCCGCCACGCGTGTCTTCGTCGAACGCTTCGGGCCCGACGGCACCTCGGCCACGTCCTTTGGCCAGCCCTTCCAGATGGCCTTCAACCAGAGCGCGAAGAAGCTCTACGTGCTCGATCCGAACACCTCGGTGAAGAAGATCTACGCCTTCAACATGTCAACGCCAGGGCACCCGGTCGCCGAAGGCAGCCCCTTCCCGATCACCATGCCCCAGACCTCCACCGCCGACGGCCTGGCCGTCGACAACACGGCGCTTGCCTCGGCGGGCAACCTCTACTTCCTCTCCAACACGGCTTCCGACCGCAAGCTCTACGGCTTCAGTGCCTCGGGCGCGCCGTTGGGAGGGAACTTCCCCATCACTCTAAACCCGAGTGCCAACATCTACGGGGGCGCTGCCGTGGACGGCGCCGGCAACGTCTGGATCAACGACAAAACCGCGAAAAAGGCCAGGGAGTTCACATCGGCCGGTGTCGAGCTCACGGGCGCAGGCCATGAAATCTCCACCGCTGCGCTGGGAGAAAACCCGCGCTGGATCGCCTTCGACGCCGCCGACAACGCCTACATCAATTTCCTCACCGCTCCCTCTGCCACCTACAAGTGCACGGCAGTCAGCGGCTACGCGTCCTGCTCGGTCTTCTCCTCGCTTTCGACCCTGACCAAGGGCCTGGCCGTCAACACGACCACCGGCAGAGTCTTCCTCAGCAGGGAAAGCAGCCCCAAGCTCATCGAAGAATTCGAACCGGCCGGCGGCACGGCGATCTTCAAATTCGGCGAAGCAAGCCTCAGCGGGATCCCCTCCTGCTCGACCAACAACCAGGTCTACAACGGCCTCGCCACCAACAACGCGACCGACGAAATCTACGCAACCGAGCAGACCTGCCTGAAACAGGTCGTCGTCTTCAGCCCCTACGGCTCGGCGCCTGCGGTCACCTTGAACTCAGCCAGCGGCTTGACCGGCACCCACGCGGCCCTCAGCGGCACGGTCAACCCCGAAGGGGCCCCGATCACCGAATGCAAGTTCGAATACGGGCTGACCGCCTCCTACGGCCAGTCGGCCCCATGCACGGGCTCGATCCCCACCGACTCCAGCCCGCATGCGGTGAGCGCGGCGCTCACCAACCTCGCGCCCCAGGGCACGACCTATCACTACCGGATCGTCGCCAAGAACGCGATCGCTCCCGGCATCAGCGCCGACAAAACCTTCACGACACCAAACACCTTCGCCACCACAGCCGCCTCTGGCCTCACCAACACCGCGGCGACCCTGAACGGCACGGTCAACCCAGACGGGGTCGCGATCACCGAATGCAAGTTCGAATACGGCCCGACCACGCTGTATGGCTCGAGCGTGCCCTGCTCCCCAGAAGCGGGGGCGATCCCCAACGACGCTGCCACCCACGCGGTCAGCGCGGCGCTCTCGGGGCTGACTCCGAACGCCTCCTACCACTACCGCCTCGTCGTCGCCGACGGCCTCGGCACCTTCAAAGCTGCCGATCAGTCCTTCCAGCTGCTCGGGCCTCCCCAGGTCTCAGCCCAGGCCGCGGTCTCCGAAGAAGGCGGCGCGATCCTCTCCTCCTACGTCAACCCCAGCGGGGCCAACACCAGCTACTTCTATGAATTCGGCGAGGACACCTCCTACGGCGACCGCGCCCCGGCTGACTTCAGCTTCTTCATTGGCTCCGGCACCCTGCCCGTGCAGGGCTCGATGAAAGTCTCGGGCTTGAGCCCCGACACCACCTACCACTACCGGGTCAACGCCACCAGCGAATACGGCACCACCCACGGCCCCGACCAGACCTTCACCACCGCCAAGCCCAACGCCGCCTGCGCCAACGGGCAGCTGCGCACCGAACAGACCTCCTCCTCTTACCCCGATGGCACGGTCGAGCTGCCCGAGTGCATGGCGCTGGAGATGGTCACCCCGCCCAAAAAGTACAACCAGAATGCTGGCGGACCAGCTCTCTCGCTGAACGGCGACACGATCAGGTACCTCTCACTGGCAGCTCTGGCTGACACCCCCCAGCTGGGGAGCTTCGCCGATCCATATGTGGCGATGCGCGGCCCGACAGGTTGGGTAACGCATTCTGCGAGACCTCGACCCGAACTCTCGACCCTGCTTGGAACGATCGGTGCGCCTTGCGCATTCAGCTCAGACCTCACCCGCTGGACGGGACTTGGCGCCCTCGATGACCAAAGGGAATCCGGCTTCGGCTTTGCCTTCTCCGGGAATGTGGCAGGTGCCTTCTCGAAGATCAGCCCGTCGCTCCTCCCGTCTAACGTGGGCTTCAATCCCACGGCGCTCAACTTTGCCGAATGCCAGGGAGGTACTGCAGACGGCTCAGAGATGGCCTTTTCTGTCCCGGGTATCAACTACCTGCCAAACGACCCGCCGGTACCGGCCAGCGGGACGTCGCCGCAGCTTGACTCCCCCAACGCCTACCTCGCCCGCCTCGACGAGGACGGCAATCCAACGCTTGAACTGCTTGCCCGCGACTCCGCAGGCGCCGCCTACGGCGGCGCCTGCGGAGCTAGCGTCGGGGCCAAGGGCGGCTCGGCCTACCGCGGGACGATCTCCCCCGACGGCTCGCGCGTGTACTTCACGACGCGACCGGTCCAGCCCGAAGGGGTCCTGTGCGAAATCAGCGGGGCACGGAACTTTCTTAACAAGCAGCGGATCATGAAGCGTCTGCAGACGCCCTCGGGCCCGCAGATCTCCCAGGTGGAGAGCTCTGAGTGCACGCGCGTCTCGCCGCCCTGCAACACCGCCAACGGTGACGATAAATACGTCGGCGCCTCCCAGGAAGGCGGCATCGTCTACTTCACGACGACCCGCCAGCTCGCCGACACAGACCTCGACACCGGCATCGAATGCGGGCGCGAAGTCGGCAAATCGACGGGCTGCGATCTCTATCTGCACGACGACTCGCTGCCCGTGGGTCACCAGCTGATCCAGGTATCGGCGGGGGACAACACCGATCCGACACCCGGCTCGGGCGCCGAAGTGCTGGGCGTCGCCGACATGGCGGGCGACGGCTCGCATATCTATTTCGTCGCCACCGGGCTGCTCACCACGATGCCCAACGGCACCGGCAAGAATCCCGAAGCGGGCAAGCCCAACCTCTATGCCTATGAGCGCGACGCCAAATACCCCAGCGGTCACACTGCCTTCATCGGCACGCTGAGTTCAGCTGACGGCGCCAAAGAAACCGGCGGAGGAGGCACCTGGGGCAAGGGCGGGCCGGGGGTCAACTCTGCCCAGGCCGTGCCGCTCTTGGGGTCGAACCCAGAGGATCTCTCGGTCGGAGGGGACGGCCACATACTGGTCTTTACCACCACGGCCGCCCTCGCGGCCGATGACACCGATGGCGGCTTCGCCGACGCCTACCGCTATGACGCCCAGACCGGCTCGCTGCAGCGGATCTCCCGCGCAGCGCCGGGCGGCTCAGACAACGGTCCCTTTGACGTTGAAAGCGAGGAACTGCGCACCGGTGCCGAACCGCTGCCCCAAGGCGTTTCCTTTGCGCGCTGGGTAAGCGAAGACGGCCGCACCGTGCTGCTCGCAACCAAAGAGGCGTTCAGCCCCATGGACACCGATAGCAAGCTGAACGCCTATCTCTGGCGTGATGGGCAGATTACCCAGTTGGCAGGCAGTACTAGCGGCCAGAACACCGGTCTCAGCAACCTGCACCCGACCCTCAGCACCTCGGGCAAGGAGGTCGCTTTCGTCAGCGTTGTAGCGCTCCTACCCCAAGACGGTGACACGAGCAGGGACGTTTACGTGGCTCGCACAGACGGCGGCTTCCCGATACCCGTGGAGCCGAACACATGCTCAGGGGAAGCCTGCCAGGGGCAAACGCAGTCCCCGCCGGGCGCCCCGGCGCTGCCCTCTCAGAGCGCCAACGGGCAGGGCAACGTGAAGAGCGCTCCGGCCGCCAAGCCCAAAAAGCAGCATAAGAAGAAGCACAAGCACAAGAAGACCCGCCATGACCGACACGCCAAGAAAAACCGGAGGGCAGCAAAGTGAACCGCGCCGCCAACAGCAAGACCAATCGCAAGGCCCTCTGCTCGGTTGCCTTCGTGGCGGTCGCGGCGCTGATGGCGCTGTTCGCCGCCCAGGCATCGGCGGCCGCCTCCTGGGGGATCACCCTCTCCAACGACCCGACGACCCTGCCGCGCACCGACGAACGGATGGTCTACACGGCGAAAGTCACCAACACCGGCGACGCGCCGACCGCGGGGCTTGCGACGGTGAAGATCGAGCTGCCGGCTGGACCTGAAACGACCGTGTACAGAATGCGAGGTCCAAGTTCGAATCTCGGCGTCGACACCATCGCGGGTACGCCCCCGGCAGGCTGGACATGCGTTGCTAACTACCCCGACGGTTCTGTTCACGCGAGCGCCACCTGCACACGCACAGCAAGCGACGGCCTGGCGGCAGGAGCTTCCTACCCTGAAATCGTCGTCGTCGCCCACCTGAGCCAGAGCTCAGAAGACCCCGGCATCGCCACCGCCGAAGTCTCGGGCGGGGGGGTCGCGACACCGGCCAGCGACCAGGCCCAGTACGAATTCGAACCGGGGCCGGGCTCGCTCTTCGACATCCTTCCCGGCGTCTTCTCAGCCGCGGTTCACGATGAGCTCGGCAACGACTACAAGGTCGCCGGCGGGCACCCATTTGACGCCTATACGACCTTCGGTTTCACCTTCCACAAGAGGGTGAACAATGAATTCTTGCCCACCGGCCACATCAAGGACACGGTGGTCGACGCTGCTCGCGGCTTCGTCGGAAACGCCCTGGCGGCGCCGGAACTTTGCGAAGGCGTGGAAGCGGTGATCCTCGGGCTCTGCCCACCGGGCAGCGTTGTGGGGGGCATCGACATCTTCGCGACGGTCGGCAACGCGCTTACGCCTCTCTATCCGAACGAAATCGGTGCAATCGTCGGCCCCAACGATCCGATCTACTCACTGGAACCGGAATACGGCCAGCCTGCGCAGTTCTCCTTCGGCATCAAGACGGCCAGTGTCGCCTACACCTTTGTGCCCGAAGTGCGCGCCGACGAAGGCTATGCGATCCGCTTCCGCACTGCGCCGATCATCATGAACCCGGAACTGTACGGCGCCAACGTGACTCTGTGCAGCTTTGGGGGGAGGGCGGTGTCAACACCCGGGTTTCTCGCCAGCAAATTCACCGGCTGCAAGAAAGCCACAGACGCGGACGCCAACCCCCACCCGCTGACCACCAACCCGACCCGCTGCTCGGGCGTCCTGGCGGCGGGCCTCAAGGTCGACTCCTGGGAGCACCCCGAGGAAGTCAAGACGGCCGAATACACCCTGCCCACCCCCGAAGGCTGCGAGGACGTGCCCTTCGGACCCGAGGCGCAGCTGACCCCGACGAGCCATGAGGCAGACAGCCCGACCGGCCTCGGCGTCGAGTTCACGATGCCCACCGACGGCCTGCTCTCACCGACCGGTGTTGCCCAGGCAAACCTCGACAACGTCACCGTCACCCTGCCCAAAGGAATGTCGATCAACCCGGCCTCGGCAGACGGCCTGGGCGCCTGCTCGCTCGCTCAGGTCAAGCTGCACTCAAACGACCCCGACGAATGCCCCGAATCCTCACGCGTGGGCACGATCGAAATCGACACGCCGCTGATCCGCGAAACGCTCAAAGGCTCGATCTACGTCGCTAAGCAGAACGACAACCCCTTCCACGCCCCCCTGGCCCTCTACATGGTCTTCGCCTCAAAGCGCGACGGGATCACGATCAAGATCGCCGGCAAGCTGACCCCGGACCCGGTCACGGGGCAGCTGGTCTCCAGCTTCGTGGAAAACCCCGAATGGCCGTTCTCGCGCCTGGCCCTGCACTTCAACCAGGGCCCGCGCTCGCCATTGGTCAACCCGCCCAAGTGCGGCACCTACGCGATCCACTCCGAATTCAGCCCCTGGTCGGCGGTCAACCCGGCCAACCCCGCCCCGGATGAGATCGTCTCTGATGACTCGACCTATGAGGTCACCTCGGGCCCGGGCGGCAGCCCCTGTCCCGTGCCTGAGCTGAAGCCGAAGCTCTCCGCAGGAGTACAGGACGCCCAGGCGGGCTCCAAGAGCCCCTTCGTCTTCACGCTCTCCCGCGAAGACGGCACCCAGCGCTTCAACAAGATCTCGGTCACCACCCCGCCGGGGCTGACCGCGGCGCTGAAGGGCATCCCCTACTGCACCGAGGCCCAGCTGGGCTCGATCTCAGGCGCAGAAGAAGCGGGACGTCCGGAGCTCACCAATCCCCAGTGCCCGCCTGCGAGCCAGGTGGGAACCTCCGAAGCCGGAGCGGGCTCGGGCCCCTTCCCCTTCTACGCCAAAGGCAAGGTCTACCTGGCAGGCCCCTATAAAGGCGCGCCGGTCAGCCTTGCGGTGGTGACCCCGGCGGTGGCCGGCCCCTATGACCTCGGCAACGTGGTCGTAAGGAACCCCCTCTACGTCGACCCGGTCACCTCCCAGGTGAGAACGGAATCCGATCCGATCCCGACGATCATCCACGGCGTCCTTTTGGACGTGCGCGACATCAGGGTCAGCCTGGACCGAAAGCCCTTCACCCAGGCGCCGACCAACTGCACCGAGATGGCGGTCAACGCTGGCGTGCACGGCGAAGAAGGAGCCGACGCATCGCTCTCCAACCGCTTCCAGGTCGGCGGCTGCGAGAAGCTCGGCTATGAGCCAAAGCTCGCCTTCCGCCTCTTCGGCGGAACCCACAGGGGCAGCCACCCGCGCCTGCGGGCCACCCTGAGCATGCCCGAAGGGGGCGCCAACAACGCCTCGGCATCGGTCGCATTGCCCCATAGCGAGTTCCTCGACCAGGCCCACATAAAGACGGTCTGCACGAGAGTCCAGTTCGCAGCCCACCAATGCCCGGCCGGCTCGATCTACGGCGAAGCGGAAGCGACGACTCCGCTGCTCGACTACCCGGTCCGCGGCCCGGCGATCCTCAGGAGCTCAGACCATCAGTTGCCAGACCTGGTCTTGGCGCTCAGGGGCCCAGACTCCCAGCCGATCGAAATCAACATCGCCGGGCGGATCGACTCGATCCACGGTGGGATCAGGACCACCTTCGAATCGATCCCAGACCAGCCGGTCTCCTCCTTCACCCTCAACATGCAGGGCGGCAAGAAGGGCCTCCTGGTCAACTCGCGCAACATCTGCGGATCGACTCAGAAAGCAACAGGTGTCTTCACCGCCCAAAACGGGCTGACCAAGACATTGCGGCCGAAGATGCAGAACTCATGCAAGAAGGCCGCGAAGAAGGCCAAGAAGGCAAAGCGCGCCCAAAAGCGCCGCGGCCGCTGATGGGGGCACGTCGAAGGGGAGCCGCCGCGGCGATCGCCGCGGCGGCCATCTCCCTGGCCCTGATCCCTTCCGTTGGCGCTGAGGTCTCCCAAAAGGACGGAGTCCGGGTCAAGGTCACGGGCTCGATGAGCCCGACCAAGCTGCCGCGCAACGGAGCGGCCCCGATCGGCGTCTCGGTAGCAGGCCACATCACCACCACCGAACAGGGCGCCCTGCCCAAGCTCAACCAGATCCAGATCGAGGTAAACCGCCACGGGCGCTTCGATGCCAAGGGCATCCCGCTCTGTCGGATGGGCAAGATCAACCCCTCGACCACCAACGAAGCGATGGGCGCCTGTCGCACCTCATTGATCGGCGAAGGCACCTTCTCGGCCAACGTCAAGATCCCCGAGCAGTCCCCCTTCCCCTCCCTGGGCAAGGTCTTGGCCTTCAACGGCAAGCTCAGGGGAAAGCCGGCGATCTTCGCCCACATCTACGGCACCAAGCCCGTGCCGACCTCCTACGTGCTGCCCTTCTCGGTATCGAGGAAGCCAAAGGGAGCCTTCGGCACCACCCTGACCGCATCTCTTCCCCAGGTAACGGGCGAATGGGGCTACGTCACCGGCATCTCCCTGAGCCTTCAGCCCCGGGTGCTCTCGGCGGGATGCCCAGCCCCCAAGGGCTCCTCTAAGGCGCTCTTCCCCCTGGCAAGAACCACCTTCGCCTTCGAAGGAGGCCTGGCGCTCTCCTCGACCCTGAACAGGACGTGCAAGGTCAAGTGATCAAAAGGCACCTCACCTACGCCAACCTCACCGCCACCCTGGCCCTCTTCATCGCCTTGGGCATGGGATCGGCCTATGCGGCTCAGCAGCTGGCGCCCAAGTCAGTCGGGGCCACCCAGCTGCGCCCAGGCGCCGTGACCGCAGACAAGCTCCGTAAGCAGGCCGTCACCGCCCCCAAGATCGAAAGCCTCGCCGTCAAGCAGGGCAAGATCGCAAACGCCGCGATCACCGCGGAGAAGATCGCCGACGGATCGATCTCCTCCCAGAAGATCGTAGGCGGCTCGGTCACCCCCGAGAAGATCCCCGATGACTCATTGACCGGGCAGAAGGTCAACGAGGCGACCCTGGGACAGGTCCCCTCGGCCTCCCACGCCGACACCTCCTCCTTCGCCGACACATCGAACCCAGAGGCATTTGCCAAAGTCGACGGCGAAGGCACCACCTTCCCCGCCTACTCCAAGGGGATCGGCACCTCAAACGTCAAACAGGGGCTCGAACCGGGCATCTACTGCGTCGAAGTGCCGGGCTTCGTGCCCAGGGGAGCCCAGGCTACGCCTGAATTCGCCGCCCACGCCGACGTCTCGGTCTACGTCAAGTTCGGCGGCACCGCCTCCTGCACCTACCCCAAGGTCGAGGTGCAGACCTACAACAACGGGACGCGGCAGAAAGAGCCCTTCTACATCGTGTTCTACCGGTAGGGCTCGCGGGAACTTCCTCGAGCCCGCCACGGAATTGGCACATTCGCGTCTTGTTCGGTGCGCCTGAGCCCTCGAGCATCGGTCTCCAATCGCGAACAAGGAGGCGTTCGATGCTTTACATGGTTATGGGGTACCTGCACGCCGTGATCGAGGCGCGTAGCTCACAATGAGCTACGCTCTTGGCGTGGCGTCTCAGCCTCTCTCGTTGCGTATTGGCGTCGATGGTCGGCGTGCTTTGGAAGACATCGCTCGCAGGCGGGGCATCAGCCGGGCTGAGGCGGCTCGCCAGGCGATCGCCGAGACCGCCGAGCGGGATCGTCGGCGGTCTGGGCTGGCGGCCGAGGTCGCGCGTTTGGCGGCCGATCCGGCCGATCGCGCTGCGCGCGCTCGGGTGATGGCAGACATGGATGCGGTTGCCGCCGAGTGGCCTGAGTGACCCGCGGCGATGTCTTCCGGGTGCGGCTGCCGCCGCGGCGCGGTCATGAGCAGAGCGGATCCCGTTTCGCGGTGCTCGTTCAGGCGGATGAGCTGCTTGGGCTTTCGACCGTCCTCGTGGCCCCGACGTCGCGCAGCGTGCTGCCGGCGAGCTTTCGGGCCGAGGTCGAGATCGCCGGGGAGCGCACCAGGGTGATGGTCGAGCAGCTGCGCGCGCTCGATGTGCAGCGCCTCGATGAGCTCGCCGGACGCCTGAGCGCGCGCGAGATGCGCGACGTCGACGACGCTCTCTCGCTGGTTCTCGCGCTTCGCTGAGTACGGTCGATTCGTTCGACTGCAGCGGGTGCAGCGCCGGCGGGAGCGAGCCCGCCACGCAATTGGCACATTCGCGTCTTGTTCGGTGCGTCTGAGCCCTCGAGCATCGGCTTCCTAATCGCGAACAAGGAGGCGTTCGATGCTTTACATGCTGATGGGGTACCTGCACGCCGCTGTTGAGGCGCGGGTGCGGGCTGTCCGCTCGCTGGCTGGGGAGCGGGGGCAGGGAACGGTCGAGTACGTCGGCCTGATCCTGCTGGTGTCGCTGCTGATGGTCGGGATGGTGGCGGCGATGAAGGGGTTCAACGGCAAGCAGGGGACGGAGCTCGCCGACGTCATCGTCGACAAGATCAAGGAGGCGGTCGACAAGGTGGCGTTCAAATGAGGGTGGAGGTGGAGCGGCCCGGGCGGGCCGCTCCCGCCGCCTCGTCCGTGCTCGGCGGGTTGGGCGAGTCCGTGCAGGTGCCGATCGGGTGGATTCCGTCCGGGTCGGGGCGTACGCTGTATTACAGCATGAGGCACAGAACGCAGCTATATCTGGACGAGGGCCAGTACCGCTGGCTCAAGCAGCGCGCCGGCGAGGCGGGCAGCATCGCCGCGGTCGTGCGCGAGCTGATCGACGCCGAGCGGGCGCGGGTGGTCGATCGCGGCGCCGATCCACTGCTCAGCTACCTGGTCGACGAGGCGCCCGGCAGGGGCCGCGAGGGCACCAGCGTGGCCAGCCTCGACGCCGACCTCTACGGGCCATGAAGTCTGTCTTCATCGACACCAGCGCATTCGTTGCGCTGCGCAACTCGGCCGAGGCCGAGCACGGGCGGGCGCGGACGGCGCTCGCTGAGCTGATCGCCGAGGGGGTCGCCCTCTTCACCTCGAACTACGTCTTCGCGGAGACATACACGGCCCTGATGGTGCGGGTCGGCCGCGGCGAGGCGATCGAGTGGGGGCGGCGCTTCCGCAGCGGCGGCGCGATCGACCTCGTCCACCTGGACAGGCCGATCGAGGAACGGGCCTGGGAGATCCTCGAACGCCACGAGGACAAGCGTTGGAGCTACGTCGACGCGACCTCGTTCGCCCTGCTCGAGCGCGACGGCAGCGACGAGGCCTTCGCCTTCGACGTCCACTTCTCCCAGCGCGGCCTGCGCCTCGTTCCGGGAGCATGAATGCGCGGGGTCGTCTTTCCACTAGTTAAAGGTTCCTTGACTGATCAGGGCCGGCATGCCTATGCTCCTCGCGCAAGCTCGCGAGGCGCCGCTGGTCGGATCGGCGCCGAAGGGCTACCCCAGTGGGCGGGAAGGGCCGCGTTGGCGCGCGGCCCTTCCCGATTCCAGGCGCTGACTTAGACTCGCGGCCATGCCAGCCTCACGCAGCTACGACCGCGCTCCCGCCGACATCCGGCCGGTCTCGATCGATCCCGGTTTCGTCGACACCGCCGACGGCTCGGCGCTGATCTCCCTCGGTCGCACCCGGGTGATCTGCACCGCCTCGGTCAACGGCACCGTGCCGCGTTGGATGCAGGGGCGGGGCAAAGGCTGGGTGACGGCCGAGTACGCGATGCTGCCCGCCTCGACCGGCGACCGCAAGGCGCGTGACATCGCCAAGGGCAAGCAGGACGGTCGCGGGGTCGAGATCCAGCGCCTGATCGGCCGCTCGCTGCGGGTCGTCGTCGACTTCAAGGCGCTCGGCGAACGCAGCGTCTACGTCGACTGCGACGTGCTGCAGGCTGATGGCGGCACCCGCTGCGCGGCGATCACGGGCGGTTACGTCGCTCTTAGGCTGGCGCTGCAGAAGCTGCTCGACGCCGGCGAGATCGAGACCATGCCGCTCAACGGCTCGGTCGCCGCGGTGAGCGTCGGCATGGTCGGCGGCCGCGCCCTCTGCGATCTCGACTACGGCGAGGACTCCAATGCCGAGGTCGACGCCAACGTGGTGATGACCAGCGATGGCGGCCTGGTCGAGGTGCAGGCGACGGCGGAGCGCACGCCGCTCTCTCGCGCCTCGCTCGACGAGCTGCTCGGCCTCGCCGAGATGGGGATCTCGCGCCTGCGCGGCGTACAGGAGAAGGTCGCCGGCGGCGATTAGCCGCTGACGGGTAGTTGAGGCACGATGATCTTCGCCACCGCCAACAGGCACAAGCTGCGCGAGCTCTCCGAACTGCTGCCGGGGATCGAGCTGGAGCCGCTGCCGGCCGGTGTGCGGCTGCCGCCCGAGGAGGGCGACTCGTTTGCCGAGATCGCCCTGGAGAAGGCGCGCGCGGCCCACGTCGCGACCGGCGAGGCCGCGGTCGGCGACGACTCCGGGATCGAGGCGATGGGGCTTGGCGGTCGTCCCGGAATCCACTCCGCCCGCTACGGCGGCCCGGATTCGACCGACGAGGAGAACCTGGAGAAGCTGCTGCGCGAGGTGTCCGAGGCGGGCACGGACCGGCGCGCCGCCTACCACTGCGCCCTCGCCCTGATCGAGGAGGACGGCAGCGAGCACCTCTTCGAGGCCCGCTGCGAGGGTCGCCTGATGGAGGAGCCGCGCGGGGAGGGGGGCTTCGGCTACGACCCGGCCTTCGTCCCCGACGACACCGGCCCCGGCGACGAGCGAACGATGTCCGAGCTGAGCCAGGCGGAGAAGAACGAGATCAGCCATCGCGGCCACGCCGCGCGGCTCCTGGTCCGTCACCTGGGGGCTGAGGCGGCGCCGAGCGGGCGATGATCCGCACCAAGAGCGGCGCGGCGGCGCTCTCGATCGCCTCCAACGCGCTGCTGATCGCGATCAAGCTCGCCGCCGGTGCGATCACCGGCTCGATTGCGATCGTCACCGAGGCGGTCCACTCGCTGATCGACCTGGTCGCCTCGGTCGTCGCCTTCGTCTCGGTGCGCAAGGCCGACGAGCCGGCCGACGCCGACCATCCCTACGGCCACGAGAAGGTCGAGAGCCTGGCGGCGACGATCGAGGGCCTGCTGATCCTCGTCGGTGCCGGGATCATCGTCTTCGAGGCGACCCACCGGCTCGTCGTCGGCTCCGAGGTCGAATCGCTCGGGGTGGGCATCGCTGTGATGGGCTTCTCGGTGCTGGCCAACCTCGCCGTCTCCACGGTCCTCTCGCGCCAGGCGAAGGCGCACGACTCACCCGCCCTGGAGGGCGACGCCGCGCACCTGCGTGCCGACGCGCTGACCTCGGCCGGCGTCCTGCTCGGGCTGGCAGTGGTCCAGATAACCGGCAACGCGGCCTTCGACTCGATCACGGCTCTGGTCGTCGCTGCGGCGATCGTCACCGCTGGGCTGCGGATCGTGCGGCGCTCCTCCGGCGTGCTCGTCGACGAAGCGCTGCCCGGCGAGGAGATGGACCGGATCGAGGCGGCGATCGCCGCCGCCCGCACGCCCGAGGTCGCCGGCTACCACAAGCTGCGCGCCCGCCGCGCCGGCAGTCGTCGCTACATCGACCTCCACGTCCAGTACCGGGCCGGGACCAGCCTCGAGCGCGCCCACGAGCTCGCCCACGCGATGCGCGATGAGATCGAGGCGGCGATCCGCGGCGCCGAAGTCCTGATCCACGCCGAGCCCGAGACCTCGCTGCGCGACCCAAAGCGAGCCCGCCAGGGCCCCTTCCGGGCAGGCTAGGGACTGGGCAGCAGGTTGACCGCGGCGGCGAGCCCGATGGCGACCAGGGTGACCGCGTAGCCGGTGTAGCCGCTGAAGGCGAAGGCGACCGCGGCGACGGCGCAGATCGAGACGACGGTGATCCAGGAGGCACGGGCCAGGGACACGGGCCGGTATTTTGGCCGAGATGCCCGACGTTGAGACGAGCGGTGCTGTGAACGGCGAGGCGGCGGAGGCCGCGCTCGCCTACCTGACCGAGATGTCGCCCGACCTGCGCGGCGGCGCGATCCTCGCCGGCGATGGCGCCGTGCTGGCCGCCAGCGGCCGCGCCGACCGCTGGCGCGAGGACGCCGCGGCCCTGCTCACGGCCTCCGACCGGGCCGGTGGCGAGCCGGTCGAGCAGGTCCATATAGCGACCGAGCAGGGCGAGGTCTTCGCCCTGCGCCACGCCGGCCTCTCCGCCGTGACCGTGACCGAGCGCTTCGCTCTCGCCTCGCTGATGTTCTTCGACATGCGCTCGGTGCTGCGCGACCTCGCCGCCGGCGGCGACGGACGGGGCCTGTGATCGCGGAGCGACCAAGCGCGCATCTCTGGTTCTTTGCGCCGGGAGCGAAGCGGAGGGGTTGTCTTGCCGCCTAAGCCGCACCGGGTCCTGCTCGACCGCGTCTCCGGCTACGCCGACGAGGCGGCCGCCTACATGCGCCGCCGCCGCGTCTCGCGCCGGCCATTCGCCCGCCTCTACTACCGGGGCGGCCGGGCCAGCGACCACGCGGCCGACTCGCTCTCGGGCGGCGAGCTCTTCGTCGCCGCGGGGCGACTGATCGAGGTCGCCGGAAAGCGGCCGAAGTGAGCGCCCCGATCGCCACGGTGATCGCCGGTCGTTCGAGTCCGTGGCGATCGGGGCGCGAACAGGAGGTGTGCTGGTGAGCGAGCTGATCGAGCGCGAGGTGGCCGAGCGCGTCCTCGGCCGGGCGCTCGCCCGCGGCGGCGAGTTCGCCGAGATTTTCGCCGAACGCAGCGGCGGGCTGACCCTGGCGATAGACGAGTCGCGGATCGAATCGGTCCAGTCGGGTGCCGCGGAAGGCGCCGGAGTGCGCGTCGTCAGCGACGGCACCACCTACTTCGCCCATGTCGACGGGCTCGACCCGGACGACCTCGAGCGCGCCGCCGGGGAAGCCGCCGCGGCGCTGCGCGCCGACCGCGCCGAGCCGCGCCCGCTCGAGGCGGTCACCAGCGCCCCCTTCCCGATCGCGCAGCCTCCGGCTGCCGTGCCGGCCGAGCGCAAGGCGGCGCTGCTGCGCGAGCTCGACGAGCGCGGCCGTGGCGCCGGCGCCGAGATCGCCCAGCTCACGGCCTCATACGCCGAGATCCGCCGCGAGGTCGCGGTCGCCAACTCGGATGGCCTCCTCGCCGGCGACGATCGCACCAGGGTGCGGATCGGCGCCCAGGCGGTCGCCCGCCGCGGCGACCGGGTCGAGACCGGCGCCGAGACCCTCGGCGGCCACCGCGGCTTCGAGCTCTTCGACGGCGACCCGGGCGAGATCGCCGCCAGCGCCGCCGGCAAGGCGCTCACCCTGCTCGACGCCGGCCCCGCCCCGGCCGGCTCGATGCCGGTGGTCGTCGGCGGCGGCTTCGGCGGCGTCCTCTTCCACGAGATGACCGGGCACGGGCTGGAGGCCGACCACGTGCAGAAGGGCGCCAGCGTCTACGCCGGCAAGCTCGGCGAGATGGTCGCCCAGCCGCTGCTCACCGCCTACGACGACGGTCGCATGCCCGGCGAATGGGGCAGCGACGCGATCGACGACGAGGGCACGCCGACGCAGAAGACGATGGTGATCGAGGACGGACGCCTCACCGCGTTCCTCTACGACCGCCTCACGGCCGGGCGCGACAAGGCGGCGCCAACCGGCAACGGTCGCCGCGAGAGCTTCCGGCACCTGCCCGTTCCGCGCATGACCAACACCTACATCGCGCCGGGAGAGGCGACTCCCGAGTCGATGATCGCCGAGGTGCAGCGTGGCTTCTACGCCGTCTCCTTCGCTGGCGGCCAGGTCGACCCGGCGACCGGCGACTTCGTCTTCGGCGTCTCCGAGGGCTACCTGATCGAGGCCGGCGAGGTGAGCCGTCCCTGCCGCGGCGCAACCCTGATCGGCAATTGCCTCGAGGCGCTGGCGGCGATCGACGCAGTCGGCGACGACTTCGAGATGAAGACCGGGGTCTGCGGCAAGGCGGGCCAGAAAGTGCCGGTCGGGACCGGCCAGGGCCACGTCCGGATCGGGGCGATGACGGTGGGGGGGACCGAGGTTTGATCGAGCTCGTCCAGCGCGCGGTCGAGGCGACCCTGGCGGCGGGCGCCTCCGACGCCGAGGCCTACGCATCTGAGGACGCCGGGCGCGAGGTGCGCGCCCACGGCGGCAAGGTCGAGAGCCTCACGGCGGCCACGCGTCGCGGGGTCGGCGTGCGGGCATGGGTCGGGACCCGGGTCGGCTACGCCTACGGAACCGACCTCTCCGAGCCGGGCATCTCCGCCCTCGCCAGCCGGGCCGCGGCGGCCGCCGGCATAGCCGACGAGGACGAGTTCGCCGGCCCACCGGAGCTTCCGGTGCGCCTTATGCGGGATGGGGCCGTAAAAGGCGCACCGGAAGCGCAGCCGGAGCTGGTGCTGAGCGATGCCTCGCTCGCTGAGTGGGGGGCGGGTCGGGTTGCCGACCTTGCCCTGGCGATCGAGCGGGCCGCACTGGCCGCGGATCCGCGCGTGGCCGGGGTCGAGCAGGCGGTCTACGCCGACTCGGCCGAGCGGATCGCGATCGCCTCCTCGCGCGGCGTCGGCGGCGAGTACGAGACCTCCAGCTGCTACGGCTACGCGCAGGCGCTGGCCGAGGGCGAGGGCGGTCGCGAGACCGGGCTGGGGTTCGGCCTCGGCCGCGGACCGGCGGCGCTCGACCCCGAGGAGATCGGCCGCGAGGCGGCCGGGAGGGCGACGGCGATGATCGGCGCCGGCAAGCCAGAGTCGCGCTCCTGCCCGGTGCTGCTCGACCCGACCGTCGCCGCCAGCTTCGTCTCCCTGATCGGCAGCGCGCTCAGCGCCGGAGCCGTGCAGCGTGGCCGCTCGCCGTTCGCCGAGCGGATCGGCGAGCGGGTCGCCGACGCGGCCTTCGTCCTCCACGACGACGGCCTCGACCCCGACGGCTTCGGCTCGGCGCCCTTCGACGGCGAGGGCGTGCCGCACCGGCGCACGGCCCTGATCGAGGGCGGCTCGCTCCACACATACCTCTACGACACCTATGCGGCCCGCCGTGGCGCCGCCGCCTCGACCGGCAACGCGGGCCGCGGCGGCTACCGCACGCTGCCCTCGGTCGCGATCTCCAACCTGATCGTCGCGCCGGGCGAGCTCGGCTTCGGCGAGCTGCTGACCGAGGCCGGCGAGGGCGTCTTCATCGACGACGTCGCCGGGCTCCACTCCGGCGTCAACCCGGTCACGGGCGTCTTCTCGGTCGGCGCCTCGGGGCGGGCGATCCGCGGCGGCGAGCTGGCCGAGCCGCTGCGCGAGTTCACGATCGCCAGCGACCTGGTCTCGATGCTGACCGCGGTCAGCGCCGCAGGGGCCGAGCCGCGCTGGGTCCCCTTCGGCGGCTCGGTCAGCACCCCGCCCCTGCTGATCGCGGCGATGACCGTCGCCGGTTCCTGAGTCCCAAGGGCTTTGGCGCGTTCTGACGCCGTTTCCGCTGTTAGATTGCGGCCGATTTCAACCACACCTGACGGAGGAGCTTCCACGTGACAAAGGCTGAGTTTCTGGACCAACTTGCAGGCGACGAGCGACTGGGCAGCAAGAAAGCCGCCAGCGACGCGGTTGACGCTGTGCTCGACGCGATCACCGACACCCTGAGCAGCGGCGGCGAAGTCAGCTTCACCGGGTTCGGCAAATTCCACGTCGCCGAGCGCGGTCCCCGCCAGGGCGTCAACCCCCGCACCGGCGAACGGATCACGATTCCCGGTGGCAAGGTGCCGCGCTTCTCCGCCGGCTCGGCGCTGAAGTCCAAGGTCAAAGGCTGAGCCAGCGCTCCTCAGCTTCCGCTCGGGTCATCGCCGCGGCCGCCCTGGTCGCGGCATTCGTGCTTGTGGTCGCCGTGATCGGCGGCGCGCTTGGCGGCGACGGCTCGGGCGGGTCCGGCGGGCAGCGCCATCACGGCAAGTCCGCCCACAGGGCCGCGAAGCAGCGGACCCACGTCCCGGCGACCTACGTGATCGAGAGCGGCGACACGCTCAACGCCATCTCCCACGAGTTCCACGTGCCGGTGGCGCGCATCGTCGAACTCAATCCCGAAGTCGACCCGCAGATCCTGATCGCCGGCGAAGAGCTGAAGCTGCGGTGAGGACGCGCCCCATGGGCGCGCTACTCGCGGCTTTGGCGGCGGCGCTGCTGCTTGGGCTCGCCGCCCCGGCCGCGGCGGCGCCGGCCCCTGGCCCCGGGATCGAGGCCCGGTCCTGGGCATTGATCGACGCCCGCACGGGCGACGTCCTCACCTCCCATGCCGCGGCCCAGCGGCTGCCGGTCGCGAGCACGACGAAGCTGATGACCGCCTACGTCGCGCTCAAGGAGCTGCCGCTCGACCGCATCGTCCGCGCCGCGCCCTACGAGGCCGAATACGGCGAGTCGCTGCTCGGGCTTCGCCCCGGTCAGCGGATCAGCGTGCGCGACCTGCTCTACGGCCTGATCCTGCGCAGCGGCAACGACGCCGCCTACGACCTCGCCCGCGCCGCGGCCGGCTCCGAGGCCCGTTTCGTGGGCCAGATGAATCGCTACGCGGCGGCGCTGGGCCTGGCCGACACCCACTTCGCCAACCCGATCGGGCTAGACCAGCGCGGCAACCACTCCAGCGCCCGTGACCTTGCGACCCTGACCCGGCGCCTGCTGCGGATCCCCGCCTTCGCCCGCATCGCCGACTCGCGCAGGGCCGTGCTGCGCAGCGTGCGGCCGCCGCGGCGGATCGAGACGATCAATGAGCTGCTGACGATGGAGCCCTGGGTGACCGGCGTGAAGACCGGCCACACCTTCGGCGCCCTATACGTGCTGGTGGGCTCGGGCAGGCGCAATGGGGTGGACCTGATCTCGGTCGTGATCGGCGCGCCGACCGACGAAGACCGCTTCGACGACAGCCTCGAGCTGCTCGAATACGGCTTCTCTCGATACCGGGAGCGGCGGCCGGTGCGGGCCGGCGAGGTGCTCGCCGAACCGTCGATTCGCTACGCGGGCGGTGAGCTGCCGCTGCGCGCCGGGCGCGGCGCCGTGGTCGGCGTGCGCAGAGGGCAGCGCCTCTCCCTGGTCGTGCACGCGCCGCCCGAAGTCGAGGGCCCGATCGCGCGCGGGCAGCGCCTGGGCAGCGCCACGGTCTTCGTCGAGGGGCGCCGCGCCGCCGCGCTGCCGCTGCGCGCCGGGCGCGCCGTGCCCGAGGCGGGCCCCGTCGATCGCGCGCGCAGCTTCATCGGCTCCAACCCGATTCCGATTGGGATCGCGGTTTGCGTGATACTGGTCGGTGCTGTGCTGCTGAGGCGCTTCTCACGATGATCCTCACCGTCACCCTCAACGCCGCCATCGACCGCACGGTCGCGGTGCCCAACTTCCGCCTGGGCCACCGCCATCGCGCGGTTGAGAGTAGGACCGTCGCCGGGGGCAAGGGGATCAACGTGGCGCGGGCGCTGAAGCTGCTCGGCCGCCCCGTGATCGCCGCCGGCTTCGCCGGTGGGCCGACCGGCGCCAGGCTGCTCGAGCAGCTGCGCGACGAAGCGGTGCTGACCGACTTCACCCGGATCGCCGCCGAGACCCGGATCAACCTGGCAGTGATCGACCCGACCTCGGGCGAGCAGACCGAGATCAACGAGCGCGGGCCCGCCGTGAGCCCCGAGGAGGTCGAGAGCTTCGTCGCCCGGCTCGCCTACCTCGCCGACGGCGCCGATCTCTGCGTGCTGGCCGGCTCGCTGCCGCCCGGCGCCGGCGACGATCTCTACGCGCGTTTGGTCAAGGACCTGAGCGAGCGCGGCGTGCCGGTCGTGCTCGACGCCGAGGGCGACGCGATGCTCGCCGGGCTGCGAGCGGGCGCTTCGGTCGTCACCCCCAACGAGCGCGAGGCCGAGGAGCTGGTCGGCCAGGAGTTCGCCGACCGCGACGACCTCGTCCAGGGCCTGGCGGAGCTGGTGCGCCTGGGCGCGAAGGAGGCGGCGATAACGCGGCCCGACGGCTGCGTCGCGGTCATCGGCGAAGGTCCCGAGCGGCGCTTCGTCGAGGTGCGGACCGAGCCCCTGGAGGCGGTCTCCTCGGTCGGCTCCGGCGACGCCTTCCTGGCCGGCTACGTCGCCGCGCGCTACGACGGCCGCACGCCCGAGGAGTGCCTGGCGCATGGGGTCGCCTGCGGCGCCGAGTCGACCCAGCACTTCGGCGCCGGCACGGTCGACCGCAACCAGGTCGAGCGGCTGCTCGGCGAGGTCCACGTCCAGGATTTGGAGGTCCCCGCCGAAGTGTAGGCTGGACCTTCAACGCCACCCTGGAGGACCTAATTGGAGATCGACATCGGTCGAGGCAAGAAGGGGCGGCGCGCATACGGATTCGACGACATCGCGATCGTTCCGTCGCGCCGCACCCGCGACCCTGACGACATTGACATCAGCTGGACCCTTGGCCCCTATCGCTTCGACCTGCCGCTGGTCGCCTCGGCGATGGACGGGGTCGTGAGCCCCGATACGGCGGTTCTCGTCAACGAGCTCGGTGGGCTCGGGGTGCTCAACCTGGAGGGGATCTGGACCCGCTTCGAGAACGCCGAGGAGCGCCTCGAGGAGATCGCGGCTGCCCCCACGCACGAAGCGACGCGACTGATGCAGGAGATCTACGCCGAGCCGGTCAAGTCGGAGCTGATCGGGCAGCGGATCGCCGAGATCAAGGAGCGCGGCGCCGTCGCCTGCGGCTCGCTGACGCCGCAGAAAGTGCGTGAGCACTTCGAGATCGCGGTCGAGGCCGGGATCGACATCCTCGTCATCCAGGGCACGGTGATCTCCGCCGAACACGTCTCGACCACGGTCGAGCCGCTCAACCTGAAGGAGTTCATCGCCGAGGTGCCGGTGCCGACCGTGGTCGGCGGCTGCGCCTCCTACTCGACCGGGCTGCACCTGATGCGGACCGGGGCGGTGGGCGTCCTGGTCGGCGTCGGCCCCGGCGCCGCCTGCACGACGCGCGGCGTGCTCGGGATCGGCGTGCCGCAGGCGACCGCGATCGCCGACGTGGCGGCCGCCCGCTCCCAGCACATGCTCGAGACCGGCGAGTACGTCAACGTGATCGCCGACGGCGGCATGCGCACCGGCGGCGACGTCTCCAAGGCGATCGCCTGCGGGGCCGACGCCGTGATGGTCGGCTCGCCGCTGGCCCGCGCCAAGGAGGCGCCCGGCCGCGGCTTCCACTGGGGGATGGCGACCTTCCACCCCTCGCTGCCGCGAGGCACCCGCGTCTCGACCAGGCAGGACGGGACGATGGAGGAGATCCTCCTCGGCCCCGCCCAGGAGAACGACGGCACCTTCAACCTGATGGGGGCGCTGCGGACCTCGATGGCCACCACCGGCTACGAGGACATCCGCTCCTTCCAGCGGGCCGAGGTGATGGTCGCTCCGGCTCTGATGAGCGAGGGCAAGAAGCTGCAGAACGAGCAGGCGGTGGGCATGGGCTCGAACGGCCGGGCCGCTGTCTCGGCGGGGGTTGCCGTATCCGATGACTGACGCATCCAGGACGGCGGGTCCTGTCACGGATTTGGCACCACCACCCGTCCGGTCGCTAAAGCGTCCTCAGGGTGGTCCCCCAAAACCGTGCCACCCGCCGGCAGGATCGTGAGTGAGGCATCGCTCACGTCCGAGCCGCGGGACGCCTCCGAGGTGAAGCCCAGTGGTGGCCATGCTTTGGAGGAGGTGCTCGTCCTTGACTTCGGCGGGCAGTACTCGCAGCTCATAGCCAGGCGCATTCGAGAATGCGGGGTGTTCGCCGAGCTTCTGCCCGCTACGACGCCGGTGGAGAAGCTGCGCGAGCGCCAGCCGAAAGGGTTGGTGCTGTCGGGAGGCCCTGCCTCCGTCTACGAGGTCGGGGCGCCGTCGTTCCCCACCGAGCTGCTCGATCTCGAGATCCCGATGCTGGGGATCTGTTACGGGATGCAGGCCATGGTCCAGTCCCTCGGCGGCCGGGTCGAGGCGGCCGAGGCGGGGGAGTTCGGCCGCACCGATCTGACCCTGACCGACGGCGGCGGGCGGTTGCTCGGCGGGCTGCCCGAGGAGCAGCACTGCTGGATGAGCCACCGCGACGCGGTGTTCGAGCCGCCCGGGGGGTTCGCGCCGCTGGCCTCCAGCCCCGGCTCGCCAGTGGCGGCCTGCGAGTTCCCCGAGCGCGGCCTGTACGGGATCCAGTTCCACCCGGAGGTCGTTCACACCCCCTACGGGACCGAGATCCTCACCCGCTTCCTGCGCGACGTCGCCGGCTGCGAGGAGCAGTGGTCGCCGCAATCGGTGATCGCCGAACAGGTGGCGCGGATCCGGGCGCAGGTGGGGGAGGGACGGGTGATCTGCGGGCTCTCGGGCGGCGTCGATTCCTCCGTCGCGGCGCTGCTCGTGCACAGGGCGATCGGCGAGCAGTTGACCTGCGTCTTCGTCGACCACGGCCTGATGCGGCTCAACGAGGCCGAGCAGGTCGTCGCCGCCTTCGAGCAGTTCGGCATCCCGCTCGTCCACGTCGAGGCCGAGCAGCGCTTCCTCGCCAAGCTCGCCGGCCAGGACGAGCCCGAGCGCAAGCGCAAGATCATCGGCGAGGAGTTCATCCGCGTCTTCGAGGAGGAGGCGGCCAAGCTCGAGGACGCCGCCTACCTGGTCCAGGGCACGCTCTACTCCGACGTGATCGAGTCCGGCGGCAGCGACAACGCGGCGACGATCAAGTCCCACCACAACGTCGGCGGCCTGCCCGACGACCTCCAGTTCGAGCTGGTCGAGCCGCTGCGGATGCTGTTCAAGGACGAGGTCCGCGCGGTCGGGGCCGAGCTCGGGCTGCCCGAGCGGATGGTCTGGCGCCAGCCCTTCCCGGGGCCCGGCCTGGCGATCCGCATCGTCGGCGGCGAGGTCAGCAAAGAGCGGCTCGACATCCTCCGCGCCGCCGACGCGATCCTGCAGGAGGAGGTCCGGGCCGCCGATCTCTACCGCCAGCTCTGGCAGTCCTTCTGCGTCCTGCCGGTCGTTCGCTCGGTTGGCGTCCAGGGCGACGGCCGCACCTACGCCTACCCGATCGTGATCCGCGCCGTCACCTCCGACGACGCGATGACGGCCGACTGGGCGCGCCTGCCCTACGACCTGCTCGAGAAAGTCTCCAACCGGATCATCAACGAGATTCCCGACGTCAACCGCGTGGCGCTCGACATCTCCTCGAAGCCGCCGGCGACGATCGAGTGGGAGTAGGGCTCGGCCGAGGAGGGCTCAAGGCCTCCCGTGACCTTGCCTTTCGCTGTCTCTATCGCGGTGCTTGGGGTGGTTCAGGCGGGGTTGGTGGCGTTGCCGCAGGCTCGGCAGCTACCCGCTGTGCTGCGTGAGCTGGGTGGTCCCTGGTGGGCCGCGGTTCCGGCTGGGTCGATTGTCCTCGTGGTCGCGGTGATCGAATTGAGCTCCGACGCCGCGACCTGGCTCACGTACCTGGCGTTGGTTGCGGTGCCGCCGTTGGCGGCCTTGGCGCTTGCGGCGCTGGTGCGCGGTTCTCGCTTGAGGTGGGCGTGGGGTGCGGTGCCGCTGTTCGCGGTTGCCTGGGCGACGCCAGGATCGATTGCCGGGGAGGCGGCGGCGACCGCGCTCACGGGGTTGGCTTGCATCGGCCTCGGGTGGCCGCTGGTCTCGGCGGTGCCCGCCCGCTGGGTGCGGCTCGGTGTCTACGCGATGGCTGCGGTCGACACGATCTACGTCAGCGCCGACATCCTCCAGGGCCCCAACGCCGTGCTCAACGCGGCAACCCCCGGAGCGGGGCTGCCCGCCCTCCAGACCGTCCACTTCGGCTCGGCGCTGATGGGCTTCGGCGACCTCTTCATCGCCGCGGCGGTTGGCTGCCTCCTAGCCGCCGACGGGACGGAAATGTCCCTATATAGAGGGAAATCGGCCCGTCGGCAGGTGGTTGCGGCCGGGTTGGTGGTGGGGCTGGCGCTTTTGTTCGATTTGCTGTTCTTTGCTGTTGACGAGCTGCCTGCCACCGTGCCTGTGGCTATGGCTCTGGCGCTGGCGATGAGAGGCAATCGGCCTCTCATGCCTGGAACCGCTCAGCTGTAGGCGTCCCACTTTTCGAGATACGGAAGCGGGTCGATCGGGCTTCCCCCTTCGTACCAGCCGGGGGCGGTCCAGATCTCGAAGTGGAGGTGGCAGGCCGTGGCGTCGCCGGTGTCGCCGACGATGCCGATCGGCTGGCCGGTGCGGACCGGTTCGCCCGTCTGCAGCGGCGAGGGTTCGGCCAGGTGCGCGTACATGAAGTCGAAGCCGGTGCCCTTGCCGTCGATCACGACGTAGTTGCCGGCGGCGCCCTGGTAGCCGGAGTACTGGACGATGCCGCCGCGGGCCGCGACAAGCGGCAGGCCGCAGTCGGCCATCACGTCCTGGCCCTCGTGGGTGTGGCCGCTGCGGGCCGCGCCGAAGCGGCCGGCGCTCATGCCGAATTCATGGGCTCCGAGGATCGGGAACTGGTAGCCGTAGAGGGCGAAGCCGAGGCTGAGCGGTTCGCTCGAGGTCGCGGCCCTGGCCACAGCTTCGGGGCTGGCGCCCTGCGCCCCGATCCGGAAGCTGTAGCGGCCGTTGCGGGCCGGCCGGCCGCTGCTCGTCGTCCCGTCCCAGCGGATCCGCACGGTCGTTTCCGGAGCGACGTCGTTGCGGTAGAAGCTGCGCACCACTTCGCCGCTGGCGCTGACGACGTCGATCTGGAGGTCGTTCTGCGCCTGGGTGCTGGCGATCGCGAAGCGGACGCTCGGGTCGCGGAAGCCGTAGTAGAAGGACTTGCGCGGGGTCGTCGTCGCGGAAGTCAGGCTCAGGGCCCCGGCGCTGGGCGCTTCGCCGGGGACGCCGGTCGGGCTTCCGGCCGGGGGTGGGCCGCCGGCCGCCGTCGGCGCGCCGCCGGTGGTCGCCGCCGCCTGTCCGGCAAGCGCCAGCAGCAGCGCCAGCGCCGCGAATGTGAATGAAACTCCCGCCAACCAAGGCCGGGGCCTATTGCACGCCACGTACCCTCTCTTTCGTCCGCCTGCGGAGTTAGCTGTCGGGCTCGCGCTGAAAGAGATGCGCTACGACCTTTTCGGCCGATTCGCCCCTGGAACCTGCAACGGCTCCTGCGGTTCCTCCGCTCCCGGCCGCCTGTGCGGCTGGGATTAGGCACTGTTGGCGCGGCAGTATACGGACTCGGCCGGCACCCAAAGCTCTGGTCCGATCTTGGGCAAAACGCCGCAGATGGCCGCAGCGCAAGGCGGGAAGCCCTGCTGTCCAGCGCAGTTCCCTATGATCCCCCGCCGGTGAAGACCTATGTCGCCACACCCGCCGACCGCCAGCGCGACTGGTACGTCGTCGATGCCGAGGGGCAGACCCTGGGCCGGCTGGCGACCCGGATCGCCGACGCGCTGCGCGGCAAGCGCAAGCCCGAGTACACGCCCCACATCGACACCGGCGACTTCATCGTCGTCGTCAACGCGGAGAAGATCCGCGTCACCGGCGACAAGCTCAACCAGAAGCGCTACTGGCGTCACAGCGGCTATCCCGGGGGGATCAAGTCGCGGACGCTGGCCGAGATGCTCGAGCGGCGCCCCGAGGAGGTCATCCGCAAGGCGGTCAAGGGCATGCTCCCCCGCAACCGGCTGGCGCGCCAGCAGCTGACCAAGCTGAAGGTCTACGCCGGGCCCGACCACCCACACGAGGCCCAGCAGCCGAAACCGATGGAGATACAGACTTGATCGACGACGAGCAGCACAAGGACGAGACAACCGAGGAGACCCCGGAGCAGGAGGAGACTCCCGCGGCCGAGGGCTCGGACTCTCAGGCGGGGGAGGACTCACCGTCCTCGCAGGCTGCGGGCGAGGAGCCCACCCCCACGCCACCCGCGGCAGAGGCGTCGGAGGAGTCGGGCGGAGCGGCCCCAGCCGAGGGCGAAGCCGGAGAGTCCGTTGCGGAGGAGGCTGCCGAGCCCGAGGTCCAGCAGGACGAAGAGCCCAAGGCCGAGAAGAAGGCCGAGGAGAAGAAGAAGGACGTCATCCCGGGCGCCGACCTGGAGCCGATCGCGGTCGAGCCCGAGGAGCGGCCGCTCAGCGCCGAGGAGCAGGCCCGGCTCGAGGCCGAAGAGGAAGAGCGCGCGCAGCGTGAGGCCGAGCTGGCCGGCGAGGCCGAGGAGGAGCCCGCCGCCGCGAGCCGCGCCCCCGCCAAGATGGAGGGTGACGCCCGCTTCCTCGCCACCGGCAAGCGCAAGACTTCGATCGCCCGCGTCATCCTGCTGCCGGGCAGCGGCAAGTTCGAGATCAACAACCGCGAGCTGGAGGAGTTCTTCCCCCGGCCGCTGCACCAGACGATGGCGCGCCAGCCGCTGACCATCACCGGCTACGACGGCAGCGTCGACGTCCGGGTGCGGGTCCACGGCGGCGGCATCAGCGGCCAGGCCGGAGCCGTGCGCCACGGAATCGCCCGGGCGCTGACCGAGGTCGACGCCGAGCTGCGCGGCGAGCTGAAGCGGCGCGGCTTCCTCACCCGCGACGCTCGCGCCAAGGAGCGCAAGAAGGCCGGGCTCAAGAAGGCCCGCAAGCGCCCGCAGTTCTCGAAGCGCTGAGGCGGCTGCAAATCTGCGTCTGGGGGCGTCCTCGGTCGGCCGGTTCGGTCACGCACTAACTTGTGCGCTCCCTCACCGGCCTCCCTGCGTCCTACCCAGACTTGATTTTCGCTCGCCTCAGCACTCCGACATGACCAAGAGAAAGCTCTTCGGAACCGACGGCGTTCGCGGTGAGGCCGGCACATTCCTCACCGCGGAGCTTGCGACGTCGCTTGGGCGCGCCGCCGCCGCGTCGCTCGAGCCGGCCCGGCCGCAGGTCCTGATCGTGCGCGACACGCGCGAGTCGGGCCCGATGCTGGAGTCGGCCCTGGCGGCGGGGATCGCCGCCGCCGGTGGGGACGCGCTGCTCGGTGGCGTCCTGCCGACGCCCGCCGCCGCGATTCTCGTCAAGCGCCTGGGACTCGACCTCGCCGCGGTCGTCTCCGCCTCGCACAACCCCTACCGCGACAACGGGATCAAGTTCTTCTCGGCGGCGGGGACGAAGCTCGACGACGAGGCGGAGGCGCGGATCGAGGCGCTGATCGACGCCGGGCCGCCCGCCGCGGAGCCCGGCAGCGTCCGCGAGCTCAACGGCGGCCTCGAGGACTACCTGCGGGCACTCGAGTCGGCCTTCCCGCTCGACCTCAGCGGCCGCACGGTGATGCTCGACTGCGCCAACGGCGCCACGTTCCGTGCCGCCCCGGCGATCTTCGAGCGCCTCGGCGCCACGGTCGTGGCGCTCGGCGCCGAGCCCGACGGGCGCAACATCAACGCGGGCTGTGGCTCGACCCACCTGGAGGCGCTTGGCGAGGCCATCGCCGGCTCGGGGGCGACGATCGGGTTCGCCTTCGACGGGGACGGCGACCGCGTGCTGGCCGTCGATGGCAGCGGCCGCACTCACGACGGCGACGAGCTGATCGCACTGGCCGCGCGCGGCATGGCCGCCCGCGGTGAGCTGGGAGGCGGCGTCGCGGTCACGGTGATGAGCAACTACGGCTTCCACCAGGCGATGGAGGAGGCCGGGATCGAGGTCGCGGTGACCAAGGTCGGCGACCGCTACGTGCTCGACGAGCTGCGCGAGCGCCGCTGGGCCGTCGGCGGCGAGCAGTCGGGCCACATCATCGACACCCGCTTCGTCGCCACCGGCGACGGGATCGCCGCCGCGCTGGCGACGATGCGCGAGCTGGGCGAGCGCGATCTCGCCACCGTGGCGCCGATGGAGAAGCTGCCCCAGACCCTGGTCAACGTCGAGGTCGCCGACCGCGAGGCGATCGCCGGCGCCGCCGCGGTCTGGGAGGCGGTCGAGCGCGAGAACGGCGCGCTCGAGGGCCGCGGGCGGGTCCTGCTCCGCGCCTCCGGCACGGAGCCGCTGGTGCGGGTGATGGTCGAGGCCCCCAGCGCCGAGGAGGCGGACGCCGTTTGCGAGCGTCTTGTCACGCTGGTGCGCCAAGAGCTGGCCTGAGCGCGCCGGTCTCTACCCTTACTCGCCTCCCTATGTGCGGAATCGTCGGATACGTCGGTGAGCGCCCCTGCCTCGGCCTCCTGGTCGCGGGCTTGGAGAAGCTCGAGTACCGCGGCTATGACTCGGCTGGCGTCTCGGTGATCGAGGACGGCCGGATAGACAGCGTCCGCGCCGTCGGCAACCTCGAGAACCTGCGCGCCGCCGTCGCCGAGCGGGCCGAGGGCGCTGGCGGCGTAGCCGTCGCCGCGCCGGCCGCGACCACCGGCGTAGCCCACACCCGCTGGGCGACGCACGGCCGCGTCACCGAGGAGAACGCCCACCCGCACGGCGACTGCACGGATCGCATCCACATCGTCCTCAACGGGATCGTCGAGAACCACGCCGAGCTGCGCCGCGAGCTGGCCGAGCAGGGGCACGGCTTCAGCTCGGAGACCGACGCCGAGATCGTCGCCCACCTGATCGAGCGCAACTACGACGGCGACCTGACCGCGGCGGTGCGCGCCTCCTTCGCCGAGCTGCGTGGCCACTACGCCTTCGTCGCCATGCACGCCGACGAGCCCGGCCGGCTGGTTGGGGCTCGCAAGGAGTGCCCGCTGGTCGCGGGCGTCGGCGAGGGGGAGACCTTCCTCGCCTCGGCGATCCCCGCCTTCCTCGCCGAGACGCGCGAGGCGATGATGATCGAAAACGATGAGGTCGTCACCATCGACGCCGCCGGGGTCAGCATCACCGACGCCGCCGGCGCGGCTGTCGAGCGCGGCTCCGAAACGGTCTCCTGGGACGAGGCCGCCGCCGAGAAGGGTGGCTATGAGACCTTCATGCTGAAGGAGATCCACGAACAGGCCGACGCGGTCGCGGAGACGATCGCCGACCGCCTGCCCGGCGACGACGGCGTCGACCTCTCCGAACTGGAGCTCGGCGACGAGTACCTGCGCGGGCTGAAGCGGATCGTGATCGTCGCCTGCGGCACCTCCTACCACGCCGGCCTGGTCGGCCGCTACGCGATCGAGGAGTGGGCGCGGGTGCCGGTCGAGATGGACATCGCCTCCGAGTACCGCTACCGCAACCCGGTGATCGGCGACGGGGACCTGGTGATCGGCATCACCCAGTCGGGGGAGACGGCCGACACGCTGGCGGCGATGCGCCTCGCCCGCGAAAACGGGGCCAAGGTGCTGGCGGTGACCAACGTGATGGGGAGCCAGGCGACGCGCGACGCGGACAGCGTCCTCTACACCCGCGCCGGCCCCGAGGTCAGCGTCGCGGCGACCAAGACCTTCGTCGCCCAGGTGGCGGCGATGTACCTGCTCGGGCTGCGCCTCGCGGAGCTGCGCGGGACCCTGTCCGCGGCGCTCCTGGCCGGGCTGGTCGCCGAGATGAAGGCGTTGCCCTCGAAGATCGAGACGACGCTGGCCAGCAGCGAAGAGCGCACCCGCGAAGTCACCGCGACGCACTCCCAGCACGAGTTCTTCCTCTACCTGGGGCGCCACATCGGCCTCCCGGTCTGCCTCGAGGGGGCGCTGAAGCTGAAGGAGATCTCCTACATCCCGACCGATGCCTACGCCGCCGGTGAGATGAAGCACGGGCCGATCGCCCTGCTCGACGAGTCGACGCCGGTGATCTGCGTGGCGACCGAGAGCCCGATCCTCGAGAAGGTCCTCTCCAACGTCGAAGAGGTCCGCGCCCGCGGCGCGGCGACGATCGCGATCGCGACCGAGGGCGACGAGCGGGCCGCCGAGGTCGCCGACCAGACCATCGTGGTCGCCCGGACCGACTGGATCCTGCAGCCGATCGTCGCCATCCTTCCCCTCCAGCTTCTCGCCTACGACATCGCCCGGGCCCGCGGCCTCAACGTGGACCAGCCGCGCAACCTGGCGAAGACCGTCACTGTCGAGTAGCGAGAGATCCCGCTACTCTTTTCGACGCAATATGGTCAAGATCCGTCTAACCATTGCCATTCTCGCGGCCATTGCCGCGCTCGCGCTCGCGCTCGCGGGCTGCGGCGGTGGCGGCAGCAGCTCTTCGAGCACAGACCCGGCCAGCTTCGCCGCGCCGGGCTCGGTCGTCTTCGTCGAAGGCGACCTGCGCCCGACGGGCGAGCTCAAGGCGAACGTCAACGCGGTCGCCAAGAAGGTGGCGGGGATCGGCGACCTCGGCAACTTCATCGTCTCCGAACTCGAAAGCGCATCGGGTGACGAAGGGCAGCCGACCGACTTCAGCACCGAAGTGGACCCGTGGCTGGGCAAGACCGGCGGCGTCGCCTTCACCCACCTCGACAAGGACGGCGAACTCTCAGAACCGGTGATCGCGATCCAGACCACCGAACCGAAGGCCACCCAGAGCCTGATCGACAAGCAGGCCGCCGGCAGCAAGGCGCCGTACAAGTCGGGCTCCTACGAAGGGATCGACTTCAAGGTCGGCGGCGCGGAAGGAAACGCGATCGGCATCGTCGGCGAATGGGCCCTGCTTGCTGGCGGGGAAAAGGAATTCAAGTCCGCCGTCGACGCCTACAACGGCGACTCGCTCGCCGACGAAGCTCGCTTCCAGGACGCGATCTCCGCTGCCTCCAACGGCAGCCTCGCCGACGTCTACGTCGACGTCGGCGGGCTGATCGAACAGTCGGGCGACAGCATCGACGCGCAGGCGCGGGAAATCCTGCAGAGCTCGGGCATCGACCCGAGCGAAGCGACCGCGGTCGCCAGCGTGATCCCGGGCGCCGATCAGGTCCAGGTCGACCTGAGCAGCGACCTCGGCGGCGAGAAGGCGCCGAGCGGCGACGTCTCCGAGCTGCTCGGCTCTCTGCCGGCTGACTCCGTTGCCGGCTTTGCCGCCTCGGGTTTCGGCGAACAGCTGGAAGAAGCGGTCGACAGCCTCGACGAATCGGGCCTGCCGCCTGAGATTCCACCGAACGAGCTGAAGAGCACCCTGAGCCAGGCCGGGGTCGACCTCGACAAGATCGCCGCCTCGCTCGAAGAGGCCGTCGTCTTCCTCGAAGGCAGCGACCGAGACAGCCTCGGCGGCGCCCTGGTGGCGACCGCGAAGAGCTCCGAAGCCGCCGACGCGGTCGCCGCGCTCGGCACCCTCCTGCGCGGGGCGAACGTGCCGGGCATCACCGCGGTGAGCGGCCAGGCAAGCGGCTTCTCGATCCGCAGCCCGGAACTTGGCGGCGGCCCGATCGTCGTCGTCGGCAAGGGCGACAAGGTCGCGATCGGCTACGGCCTGGCGCCGGCGGTGCGCGGGATCAACGGCGGCTCCGGCGCTACGCTCTCCGACAGCCCGAGCTACAAGGCCGCCGTCGCCGCGCTGGGCAAGACCCCGATCAGCGCCTACGTCGACGGTCCCGCCGCGGTGCGGCTCGCCGAAGCGCTGGTGCCGCGCTCCAAGACGGACTTCTGGAACGCCGTTCCCTACCTGAAGAAGATCGCCTACGTGGCGCTCGGCACCGGGACGAGCGGCGAACTGGCGACAGCGAAGCTGATCGCCGGCCTGCCCAAGTAGCCTGGTTGCCGGTGGCAACCGGCGTCGGCATCGACCTGCTCGAGATCGATCGGATGGAGCGCGCCCTGCGGCGCCATCCGCGGCTCGCCGAGCGCGTCTTCACCGAGGCCGAGCGCCAGTACGCCGCCGCCCGCGCCCGGCCCGCCCGTCACCTCGCCGCCCGCTTCGCCGCCAAGGAGGCGGTGGTCAAGGCGCTCGGCCTGAGCGGCTTCGGTCTGCGGGAGATCGAGGTCGTTGCGGGCGAGCCTCCCACGGTGCGCTTGGCGGGCAGGGCGGCCGATGCCGCGGGAGGCGAAAGCATCGCCGTCTCCCTCACGCACTCGCGCGACTTTGCGGCGGCGGTCGCCATCGTCGACACTGCCTGAGATGGAGCCCTGGCTCAATCCGCTCTACGACGCCGAGGGGATCCGGGCGGTCGACAGCTGGGCGATCGAGGAGCAGGGGGTGCCCGGCGAGAACCTGATGGAGGCCGCCGGCACGGGTCTGGCCGAGGCGGTGGCTGGGCTGGCGCCCGGCGGCCCGGTGCGGATCCTCTGCGGCAAGGGCAACAACGGCGGCGACGGCCTGGTCGCTGCGCGCGTGCTTCGCGGGATGGGCTTCGAGGTCGAGGCGCTGGAGGTCTTCGCCGGGGAGGCGCCGGCTGACCTCGACGCCTGGCTGGAGGGCTCCGGCGCCGTCGTCGACGCGATCTTCGGCACCGGGTTCGAGGGCGCTCCCCGCGAGCCCGCCGCCGCTGCGATCGAGGCGATCAACCGCTGCGGGGCGCCGGTCGTCGCCTGCGACATCGCCTCCGGGGTCGACGCCTCCAGCGGCGAGATCGCGGGGGTCGCGGTCGAGGCCGACCTGACCGTCGGCTTTCACGCCGCCAAGGTCGGCCACCGGGTGGCGCCCGGCAAGTGGCACACCGGCGAGCTGCAAATCGTGGCGATCGGCATCCCGGCCGGCGCCCCGGCCGGGCCTGCCGCCGGCGTCATCGAACCGGCGGTGCTGGCCCTGGCTCCCCGCCGCGGCCCGCGCTCGACCAAGTTCAGCTCCGGCCAGGTGGCGATCGCCGGCGGCTCCCGCGGCCTGACCGGCGCCGTGCGGATGTGCTCGGGGGCGGCGATCCGGGCGGGCGCCGGCTACGCGACCGTCGCCGTGCCGGCCGACCTGGAGCAGATCTTCGAGGCGGACCAGCCGGAGGTGATGTCGGCGGGCTGCCCCGGCGGCGACGGCTGCCTGGCGCCGGCCTCGCTGAAGCCGCTGCTGCGGACCTTCGAGCGCGCCGCCGCCGGCGTGCTCGGCCCGGGGCTGGGCCGCGATCCGGGCTCGGTAGAGCTGGCGCGCGACGCCGCCGCCGCGATCGAGGCGCCGCTGGTGATCGACGCCGACGGCCTGGGCGCCTTCGCCGGTGAGCTCGGACGGATCGCCGAGCGCGGCGCGCCGACCGTGCTGACGCCGCACGCCGGGGAGCTGGGGCGGCTGCTCGGGCGCCCCGCCGAGGAGGTCTCGGCGCACCGGCTCGCCGCGGCGCGCGAGGCGGCCCGCGCCGCCGGCGCCGTCGTCGTGCTCAAGGGCGACGACACGATCGTCACCGACGGCGAGCGGGTCGCGGTCAACGCGCTCTCGGCGCCGGCGCTGGCCACGGCCGGCACCGGCGACGTGCTCTCCGGCATCGTCGCGGCGCTGCTGGCCCGCGGCCTCGAGCCGTTCGCCGCCGCCTGCGCCGGGGTCATCGCCCACGCCCGGGCCGGACGGGACGCGGCGGCCCGGATCGGCGCCGCCGAGTCGGTGATCGCCACCGACGTGATCGGCTCGATCCCCGCCGGGATGGTTCCCGCCGCGCCCGTCGAATAACCTCGCGCATATGAAGACCGCCGCCGAGATCATGGACGCCGACGTCCCCGCCATCTCCCCGGACGCCGACGCCCGCGCCGCGATCGAGCTGCTCGCCAAGACCGAGATGGGCGCGATCCCGGTGATCGACGCCGAGCGCAAGGTGCTGGGGATCGTCAGCGAGTCCGACCTCGTGCTCGGCGACGAGCAGGCCGACCTGCACATGCCGCACTACCTCAACATCATGGGGGGGATCGTCTTCGTCGGCTCGATGAAGGGCTTCGAGGAGCGCCTCGACAAAGCCTTCGCGACCAAGGTCTCCGAGCTGATGACGCCGGACCCGGTCGTCGCCCGCACCGACGACGACGCCGAGACGGTGGCGCGGACGATCGCCGAGAAGCACCACAACCACCTGCCCGTGGTCGACGGCGAGGGTCGCCTCGCCGGGCTGGTGACGCGCGCCGACGCGCTGGCCGCGCTCGTCGCCAGCGGCTGAGCGATGGTGCGGGCAGTCGCCCGGATCGAGCTGGGAGCCGTCGAGCGCAACTGCGCGCGGCTCAAGGCGGAGCTGGGCCCGGGCCCCGAGCTCTGCGCAGTCGTCAAGGCCGACGGCTACGGCCACGGGGCCGACGGCTGCGCGGAAGCGGCGCTGGCCGGCGGCGCGACCAGGCTGGCTGTCGCGACCGGTGCCGAGGCCTCCCAGATCGGCCGGCGCTTCCCCCAGATCCCCCTGCTGACGATGGGCGCCCTGACGCCAGAGGATCTCGAGGACGCCCTGGCCGCCGGCTCGGAGATCGCCGTCTGGCGCGAGGGGTTCCGGCAGCTGGCCAGCGCCCGCGGCAAGGCCCAGGGCCGCCCGGTACGCGTCCACGTCAAGCACGACAGCGGCATGGGCCGGCTCGGCAACCCCGATCCCGGCGAGGTGCTGGCGCTGGCGCGGGCCTGCGCCGGGGACCCGGCGCTCGAGCTTGCCGGGATCTGGACCCACTTCGCCACCGCCGACGAGCCGGAGTCCGGGTACTTCGAGCAGCAGCTCGGCCGCTTCGAGGCGGTGGCCGCAGCGGTCAAGGCCGAGTTCCCCGAAGTGGTCGCCCACGCCGCCAACAGCGCCGCCGTCTTCCGTGAGCGGCGGGCGCACTTCGACATGGCGCGCTGCGGCGTCGCCGTCTACGGGCTCGATCCCTTTCAGGGCGATCCCGCCGAGCGCGGGCTGGCGCCCGCGATGTCGCTGCGCTCCTACGTCGCCGACGTCAAGGACTTCGCCGCCGGCGAGAGCGCCGGCTATGGCCAGGCCTGGCGGGCGCCGGTCGACACCCGGCTCGGGGTGCTGCCGCTCGGCTACGGCGACGGGGTGCGGCGCGGCCTCTCCAACAACGCCGAGGTTCTGATTCGCGGCCGTCGCCACCCGCTCGTCGGCACAGTCTCGATGGACAACGTCACCGTTGACCTCGGGCCCGACACGGAGGTCGAGCCGGGCGAGGAGGCGGTCCTGATCGGCTCCCAGGGCGAGGACGCGATCCTCGCCGAGGAGGTCGCGGCCCGCCTCGGCACGATCAACTACGAGGTCACCTGCGGGGTCTCGGCGAGGGTGCCGCGGGAGCGGGCGTGAGCGTTGCCGAGCGCCTCGGCTCGGCGCCGCTGGTCGAGCTGGCGCGGCGGGCCCTCGGCGGGGGAGAGGGCCTCTGGATCGCCGGTGGGGCGGTGCGCGACGCCGCGCTGGGGAATGGCGTCGTCGACCTCGATCTGGCCGTGCAGGGCGATCCGGCCCCCGCCGCCAGGGCGATCGCCCGCGAGGGGGGTGGGCACCCCTTCGAGCTTTCCGCCGAGTTCGCGACCTGGCGTGCGGTCGCCGCCGACGGAAGCTGGCAGATCGACCTGACCACCCTGCGGGGCGAGACGATCGAGGCCGACCTCGCCGAGCGCGACTTCACGATCGGCGCCGTCGCGGTGCCGCTTGGCGGCGGCGAGCCGATCGACCCGCACGGTGGCCTGGCCGACCTCGAGCGGCGCCTGCTGCGGGTCGTCTCCGAGCGCAGCTTCGCCGCCGATCCGCTGCGTCTGCTGCGGGCGGCCCGCCTCGCAGCCGGCCTGGCCCTGCAGATCGACCCCGCCACCGCCGCGCTGGCGCGCAGGGAAGCGCCGCGCGCCAGCGAGGCAGCCGGCGAGCGCCAGCTGCTCGAGCTGCGCCAGCTGCTCGGAGGCCCCGAGCCGCTGCGCGGGATGGCGCTGCTCGACGAGCTCGGCCTGACCGCCGTGGTCCTGCCCGAGATCGAGGCGCTGCGCGGGGTCGAACAGGGGCCGAATCACCACCTCGACGTGCACGGCCACACGATGGCGGTTCTGGAGCGCACCCTGGACGTCGAGGCCGACCTGGCCCGCTTCGGTGGCGAGCGGGCAACGGAGCTGGAAGCGCTGCTGGCAGAGCCGCTCGCCGACGAGATGACCCGCGGCACGGCACTCCGCTTCGGCGCCCTCGTCCATGACATAGGCAAGCCGGCGACCCGCTCCGAACGCGACGGCTTCGTCACCTTCGTCGGCCACGATCGCGACGGCGGTGAGATCATCGCCGCACTCTGCCGGCGGCTGCGCGCCAGCCGCGCCCTGACCCGCCACCTGCAGGACCTGACGCTGCACCACCTGCGGCTCGGCTTCCTCGTCCACGAGGCGCCGCTGCCGCCGCGCCGCGTTCACGAGTACCTGCGCGCGACCGAGCCCGTCGCCGCCGACGTCACCCTGCTGACGATCGCCGACCGGCTCTCGGCGCGGGGGTCGGGGCCGTTCGCGACCGAGGCGGCGATCGAGGCCCATCTCGACCTCGCCAGGCAGATGCTGGGGGCGGCGCTCGACTGGCGCCGCGACGGCCCGCCGCCGCCGCTCCTGCGCGGCGACGAGCTGGCCGCGGAGCTCGGCATGAAGCTCGGCCCCGAGGTCGGCGAGCTGCTGGCCGAGCTCGAGGCGGCCCAGTACGCCGGCGAGATATCGAGCCGCGCCGAGGCGGTCGAGCGCGCCCGCGCCCTGCGCGGCTGAGCCGACCCCGGAGCGGTCCGCTACGCTCCCCGCCGCATGGGGAAAGAGGAGAAGATCGAGATGGAGGGCGAGATCACCGAGGCCCTCCCCAACACGATGTTCCGCGTCAAACTCGACAACGGCCACGACGTGCTCGGCCACATCTCGGGCAAGATGCGCCGCCACTACATCCGCATCCTTCCCGGGGACCGGGTGAAGATCGAGCTCTCGCCCTATGACCTCGACCGCGGCCGCATCACCTACCGCTACAAATAAGCCGCTCACCGATGAGTGAGCCGCGCTTCCGGATCGCCGCTGAGATCGTCCACGAGACGGTCGATGGCGAGGTGATCGCGATCGACCTCGGCAACGGCAGCTACTACAGCCTCGCCGGCAGCGGACCGGCGATCTGGGAGCTGCTTGGCGAGGGGGCGAGCGAGGCGCAGCTCGGCGAAGCGCTCGCCGGGCGCTTCGAGGGCGACCGCGCGACGATCGAGGCCGAGGTCACCCGGCTGCTCGGCGAGCTGCGCGAGAACGGCCTCATCGCCGAGGCGGAGGATGCTGGACGGGCTGCCGCGGAGGCCGGGCCGCCGGCTGCGGAGAGGGAGCCGTTCGAGGCGCCGCGGCTCGAGCGCTACACCGACATGAAGGACTACTTCCTGCTCGACCCGATCCACGAGGTCAACCCGGCCGCCGGCTGGCCCCGCCCCGCGGCCTAGCGGCGTGCCGTCGCCGGCGATGGAGGGCGCCCGGGCAAACGACCGCGAGGACGCGGGCCTCGAGTACCTGGCGGCGCTGCGCCAGCGCTTCCGGATCGCCACCGAGGCGCGGGGCACGAACGAGAGCCGGATCGAGATCGGGGGGCTCAGCCTGCGCCTGCGGTTCGCCGGGCCGGCCCTGGCCGAGGTGCTGCTGCCGCCATTCGAGCACCTCGTCGCCGAGGAGAGCGGCGAGCCCGACATGGCCATCGACGTCTTCGACGTCGAGTCGACCGGGGTAAAGCCGCCGCCGCTGCCGTGGCCCGTCCCGGAGGCCTCGCCGGGCACGCAGCCGGTCGTGCGCTGGAGCTCCGAGGATGCCTGCGTCCTCGCAGCGGCGGGCAGCGGGGCTTTGACCGCCGCCGCGCCGGCCTCCGGGGAGGCGCTCTTCTGCCTGCGGTCGGTGGCCTCGGTGCCGCTGAGCGAGCGGGCCGCTCCCCTGCGGGACGCCCTGCAGATGCTGACCTCGTCGCGGCGCCTCTGGATGACCCACGCCGGGGCCGTTGGCCGCAATGGCGCGGGAGTCCTGCTGGCCGGCCGCGGTGGCTCGGGCAAGTCGACGCTGGCGGTCTCCTGCGCGCTGGCCGGGATGGAGTTCGTCGCCGACGACTACCTGCTGCTGGAGAGCGGTCCGCCGCCCGTCGCCCACGCGATGCAGTCGACTGCCAAGCTCACGGCGGACAGCGCGGCGCGGCTCGGGCTGGGGCGGGAGGCGATCGACCGGGCGGGCTTCGAGCCGACGCTGGAGGGGCCCTACAAGGCCCTGGTCGAAGTCGGGGCCCTGGCGCCGGGGCTGGTGCGGCGGCAGCTGAGGATCGGCGCCCTCGTAGGCCTTTCCGTCGCCGCGGTCGCCCGCCCCGAGCTGAGGCCGGTCGGCCCGGCGTCCGGGCTGCGGGCGCTGGCGCCGAGCACGATCATGCAGATGCGCTCACGGTCGGCGACGCTGCTGGGGGCGCTCCGCGAGCTGGTCGGCGCCGTGCCCAGCTACGAGCTTCGACTCTGCCCCGACCCCGGCGCAAACGCCGCGGTCATCGCCGGGCTGGTGGACGAAGTTGGCTGAGCCGACCGTCTCGGCCGTGATCCTCACCTTCAACGGCGAGCGCCATCTCGCCGAGGCGATCGAGAGCGCCCTGGCGCAGACCCATCCCTGCGCGGAGGTCGTGATCGTCGACAACGGCTCGAGCGATCGCAGCCTCGAGATCGCGCGCGGCTTCGAACCGGCGACGACCGTTCGCGCGCTTGCAGCGAACCGCGGCATCGGCCTCGCCCGCAACGAGGGCCTCGCCGCGGCGCGCGGCGAGTACATCGCCTTCCTCGACCACGACGACACCTGGGAGCCGCACAAGAACGAGCTCCAGATCGAGGCCTTCGCCGCGGCGGACCCGCCCGACCTGGTCTTCGGCCACGTCCGCCAGTTCGTCAGCCCCGACCTGGACCCGGAGGTCGCCGCCCGGCTGCGGCTGCCCAGCGGGGCGCAGCCGGGCATGCACCTGGGGGCGATGCTGGCGCACCGGCGCACGTGGGACCGGGTCGGGCCCTGGGAGAAGGGCTGGGACGTGGCGGACGGCCTCGCCTGGCTGGTGCGCGCGCGGGGGCTCGGGCTGCGCGAGGAGATGCTGCCCGACCTGGTCGCCAACCGGCGAATCCACGGCGCCAACCAGTCGTTCCAGAACCACCACGCGCGCGCCGAGTGGGCGCAGCTGCTGAAGGGGTCCTTGGACCAGCGCCGGGCGAGGGGGGAGATTTGACGACGACGCTCGGCAACAAGCCGTCTGACGAGCAGCTGCTCGTCCTCCACGCCGCGCTCGACGAGCGCCCCGCGGCGCTGCGGGCCTGGGGTGCCTGGCGCGCGAGCGTCGAGTTCGATGACGTCGACCACGGCTCGCTGAGGCTGCTGCCGCTGGTCTACCGCAACCTCGGCCCGGACGCCCTCGACGCCGAGGTGGTCGGTCGCCTCAAGGGCGTCTACCGGCGCTCCTGGAGCCAGAACCAGATCAACTTCAGGCGTGCCGCCGAGGCGATCTCCCTCTTGGAGGAGGCCGGAATCGAGACGCTCGTGATCAAGGGCGCCTCGCTAGCGGTGCTCTCCTACGCCGATGCCGGCGCGCGGCCGATGGACGACGCCGACGTGCTGGTCCCCCTGCGGCGCGCCGCCGACGCGATCGAGGCGCTGAGCGCGGCCGGATGGTCGCCGGACCGCGACGATCCGATCGAGTGGACGCGGGTGCACCACTCGCTCGGCTTTGCCGGGCCCGACGGCGGAAACGTCGACCTGCACTGGTTCTCCCTCTGGCAGCCCGCCGACGACACCCCGTTGTGGCGCGCGGCCGTGCCGATGGAGCTGGCCGGAATCGCGACTCGCGCCCCCTGCGCCGCCGACCAGCTCCTGCTGGCCTGCGTCCACGGCACTCCCTGGAGCCCCCTGCCGCCGTTCCGCTGGATCGCGGACGCGGTCACGGTGATCGGCGCCGCCGGGGCGGAGCTCGACTGGGACCGGGTGACGGCCGAGGCTGAGCGCCGCCGGCTCACCGTCGCGACCGGCGCCGCCCTCTCATACCTGCGCGAGGAGCTCGACGCCCCGGTTCCCGAGGCCTCGCTCGAGCGCCTCGCCGACTCGCCGGCATCGCGCCACGAGCGGGCCGCGTTCCGCGCCGCCTGCCGTCCCGACAACCCGGCCCGCACCCTGCGCATGGCGTGGGACCGCTATCGCCGCCTGCGCGACCTGGATACCGGGTCGCCGCCGCCGGGGAGCTTCCCTTCCTTCGCGCGCCGCTTCTGGGGCTTGGACAGCGCCTGGCAGCTGCCGCTGCACGGCGCCCGCGCCGTGGCTAGGCGCTACGGTCGCGTTGCCGCTCGATCCGAGCCTTGAAAGCGCGGAACAGGCCGTTGCGCGAGGCGGCGGCGTCCTGGGTGAGGCTCTCTGGGTGGACCCTGCGGCGCAGGAGCAGCTGCGACAGCTTCACGGTCCCGATCCCCGCCTCGACCGAGCGCAGGGCCCAGTCGATGTCCTCGGCCGGGCAGGTCGCGGGGTCGAACGGGCCGACGAGCTCGAAGACCTCACGCCGCATCAGCATCGTCATCGCGTGAACGGGCGGCTCTTCGGTGGGGACGGCGGGTCGGGTCGGAACCGCCACCGCGCCGGTCGAGCCCCCCGCCCAGAACGGCAGCTCGGTCCCGGGCTCGACGAACACCTCCTGTTCGCCCATGACGATGCCGACGCCCGGGTCGGCGAGCAGGCAATCGATCTGCGCCTGGAGCTTGCCCGGCATCATCGTGTCGTCGGCGTCGTGAAAGGTGACCATCTCGCCGCGCGAAGCCTCGAAGCCGCGATTTCGGGCGATCGCCGGCCCGGCGTTCTCCTGCCCGATCACCTCGACCCCGTCATAGCCCCGGGCGACCTCGGCGGTGCGGTCGGTCGAGCCGTCGTCGATGACGATCGTCTCGACCGGGGCGTAGGTCTGGGCGAGCACGCTCTCGATCGCCTCGCCGAGGAAGCGCTCGGCGTTGTAGGCGGGGACGATCACGCTGACCAGGGGGTCGGGCATCGGCGCCATTCTGCCTATAGGTGGCTGCGCGCGGCGGCGGGGTCCGGGTCGGCCAGCTCGGCGACCAGCGCCGACCAGGCGAAGTCCGTGGCCCCGAGGCCGGCGCCCGTGCGCGGGTCGTAGTACTCGCGCAGGCCTTCGCGCTCGGCCGCGCCGATCACCCCGCCCGCGATGCGCTCCGCGGTTTCCTCATAGCCGAGCCGCCCCAGGCCGAGCCAGACCAGCCAGGCCGAGTTGACCCAGGTCGGTCCGCGCCAGTAGCGGCGCAGCGGGCCGCGGTTGCCGCCGGGCTCGCAGCTCGGCTCGGCGAGCGAGACCGAGGGCGGCGCCACCGGTGTGAGGAACCTGCTTTCGTCGAGCAGGTGCTCCTCGACCAAACGGCGGCCGATCGGCTCGGGCAGGTCGGGCAGGGCGAGCGGCGCCAGCGCCGCCCAGGTGGCGATCGCCGGCCTGGCTCCGCCGGGCTCGACCTGGTCGAGGAAGAGCCCGCGGCGCTCGTCCCAGAGCCGCTCGACCAGGGCCGGCGTCGCCGAGGGGCGTCCGAGCGCCTGCAGCGAGAGCGACCAGAGCGTGTTGACGAGCGTCTCGCAGAGGACCGGGCCGCCGCGCTCGCGGATCGCCCGCGCGTTCCAGCCGAGCCGCCGGTTGCGCGCGACGAGCAGCGGGAAGCCGATCCGCGCGTTGGCGCGCCGGCCCCAGACCGGGTCGAACTTTGGCGAGGCGTCGAGGCCGGACTCGTCGGGCTGCACGATCCAGAGCAGGCCGTCGCCCTCGAGGTCGCGGTTGGCGCTGAGCCAGTCGGCCTGGGCGGCGATCCGCGGCTCCTCCGCGGGATCGCCGACCGCGACCCGCCAGGCCCAGGCGAGCAGCGGCGGCTGGATCGTCCCGGTCTGCGGCGAGCGGCGCGAGGCGACGTTGTAGAAGAGCAGCCGCGAGAGTGAGACCGGTCGGTCCCAGAAGATCGTGTGGCCGATGAAGCCGTCCTCGCGCTGCGCCGCCAGCAGGCTCTCCAGCTCGGCCCGCGCCCTCGCCGGCTCGAAGCGGCGCCAGACGATCGCCGCGAAGCAGGAGTCCCAGTACCACTGCCAGGGATAGCGACCGGGGCTGGGGCACGTATACGCGTACCCCTCCCCAACCCGCCAGCTCCCCCGCAATACCCGCTCCGCGATCTGAGCCGCCGACGGGCCTGAAACGTCCGCATATCGGAGGTTTGAGTCCCGTCGGCGGGAGGTCACGCGGCTGTGCGGCGCATTTCGCGCAGGGCCCAGGCGCCCAGGAGGGCCAGCATCGCTGTCAGGGCGAGGATTCCCGGCCAGGTTTCGGACCAGCTGACGGCGCCGATGAAGCCCTGGCGGGCGGCGTCGACCACCCGGGTCACCGGGTTGAGTTCCGCGACGCTGCGCATCCACGGCTGCAGCAGGGCGAGCGGGGCGTAGGCGGTGGTGGTGAAGATCAGCGCCATCATCCCCGCCTGCATCAGGGGGGCCGCGGACTGGCTCTTGAAGCGCAGGGCGAGCGCCGAGGCCCAGCAGGCGGCGACGGCGGCCATCGCCGCGACCATGACGTAGGTGACGAGCAGCCCGTCGATCCCCGGCCAGCCGGCGCCGAGCAGCAGGGCGATCGCCAGCACGAAGGTGGCCGGGATCAGCGCCCGGGCGCTGGCGGCGAGCACCGTCCCGGCGAGCAGCACCCAGCGCGGGGCGGGGGAGACGAGCAGGCGGTCGACCCAGCCCTGCTCGATGTCGCGGGCGAGGTTGACCCCGGCGGCGGCGCCGGTGAAGCCGGCGCCCTGCAGCATGCTGATCGGGACGACGAAGCTCTCGTAGGTGCCGGTGCTGAAGCCGCGCAGCTGGGTGAGCGCGCCGAAGACGCCGTTGATGCCGAGGAAGAAGATCGTCGGCGCCAGCACGCCGGGGATCGCGGCGCCCGGCACCCGCAGCAGCTCGTTCTTGGCGCGCGCCATCAACGCCGCGATCGTCGCCAGGTTGGCGCGCCACTCCGGCAGCGTGGCGGCGGATTCCATCAGCCCACCCGCAGCCGGTGTCGCAGGGCGCGGGCGCTGAGCAGCAGGCCGAGGGCGACGATGCCGGCGATCGCCGCCACCGCCTCGAGCTCCTCGGTCGCGTCGACCGGGGAGATGATCGGGCCGCGGATCCCTTCGACGACGAAGCTCAGCGGGTTGTATTCGGCGATCGTCTTCGCGGGCTGGATCATCAGGTCGTTGGGGAAGAAGGCGGAGGAGAGGAAGAGCACGACGAGGACGAGCGGAAAGAGGCCCTGGACGACGCTGGCGCTGCCGGTGCGCAGGGCGATAGCGGCGCCGATCGCGCCGACCGCCATCGCCGTCGAGGTGACAAGGAAGACCGCGATCAGCGCGGCGAGGACGCCGCTGTGGATCTCGGCGCCGAAGATCAGGCCGATCGCCAGGAACCAGAGCGAGGCGAGCAGGCCCAGCGCCGCCGTGCCCGCGAGGCGGCCGAGCACGATCGTGAAGCGGGGGATCGGCGCCGAGAAGAGCCGGTCGGTGAAGCCCATCTCGATGTCGACCGCGAGCGCGATCCCACCGCTGTTGCCGGCCAGCATCAGCGACTGCATCATCGCCCCGGCCAGCATGAACTGGAGGAAGCCCTGCACGGGCGGGAAGCCGGGCAGGTCGACGGCGCTGCCGGCGCCGCCCGTCTGGATCGCCAGCAGCAGCGTCGGGAAGACGAGGATCGGGGCCATCAGCTGCGGCCGCCGGAAGGTCTGGCGGATCGAGCGCATGCCAAGCGCCCGCACCACGCGCGCGTTCTTCGCCAGCTCGCTCATGCCTCGACCGGCTCGCGGTCGGCGCCCTCTCCCTCGTCCTCGCCCGTTTTCCCCTTCTCGATGTGGTGGCCGGTCTTGTTGACGAAGACGTCGTCGAGGGTGGGGCGGACCAGCTCCAGCGACTCGACCGCGATCCCGGCCTCGTCGAGGGCGCGCACGGCGCGCGGGATGTCGGCGGCGCCGTTCTCGACCTCGACCAGGACCGTGCGCGCGTCGCGCGGCGGCAGCAGCTTGCCGACCCGGGCGCAGACCTCCTCCGCCTCGGCGATCGAGCCCTCGGCGAGCTGCAGCTGGATGTGGGGGTTGCCGACCTCGGCCTTGAGCGACTCCGGGGTGCCCTCGGCGACGATCCTGCCGCGGTCGATGATGCCGACGTTGTCGGCGAGCTGGTCGGCCTCCTCCAGGTACTGGGTGGTGAGGAAGACGGTCGTGCCCTCGTCGTTCAGCGCCCGCACCTCCTCCCAGATCGTCTTGCGGCTGACCGGGTCCAGGCCGGTGGTCGGCTCGTCGAGGAAGAGGACGCGCGGCTCGTGGACGAGCGCCGCGGCGAGGTCCAGGCGGCGCTGCATGCCGCCCGAGTAGGTGCCGACGCGGCGGTCGGCCGCGTCGGCCAGGTCGACCCGCTCGAGCAGGTCGTCGGCTCGCCGCCGGCCCTCGCCGCCGGGGAGCCCCTGCAGGGTGGCCTGCAGGCGGATCAGCTCCCGCCCCGTCATCAGCGGGTCGAGCGCCGCCTCCTGAAGGGCGACGCCGATCGAGGCGCGCACCGCGCGGGCTTCCCTGGCCACGTCGTGGCCGGCGACGGTGGCGCTGCCGCCGGTCGGCAGCAGCAGCGTGGTCAGCATGCGGACCGTCGTCGTCTTGCCGGCCCCGTTGGGGCCGAGGAAGCCGTAGATCTCTCCCTCCTCGACCTCGAGATCCACTCCCTGAACGGCCAGCACCTCGCCGAAGGAGCGCTCCAGGCCCTCGACCACGATGGCTCTGTCTGGGGTCTCCATTCCGGCTGGCAACCCTACCTAGGCGCCTTGGCCGGGATCGTGCAGGCGGGCGCGGATGTGCGCATCCGCCCGGCCCGGACGGCAGAATCCCGGCCGCAACCCTGGTCAGGAGCCCGGGTTTGCAGCTTGAGATCGTGCTTGGAGCAGCCGAAAACCGAAGCCGTGCCCGTCGCCTGCCCGCGGCGCTTGCGCTCGCCTGCCTGCTCGCCGGCCTGGTCGGCATCGCCTGGCCGGGCGCCGCCGACTCGGCGCCGCTGGGCGTCGTCGTGCTCGGCAAGACCACCACGACCCCACCGGCCTCCTGCCCGGGCAAGATCGTCAACAACGTCGAGGTCATCCCCTGCCGGGTCGAGGGCCACGTGAGCGGCTACCAGGAGAAAGCGGGTGGCATCGACCAGCCCTATGTGGCGCCCTTCGACGGCAAGCTGGTCGCCTGGTCGATCACCCTCGCGCGCCCCTCGCGCACCGACACGAAAACGACCACCGACGAGGTCGGCTTCTTCGACGAATTCCTCGGCAAGCCGTCGCAGGCGCGGGTCGGCGTCCTGCGCCCGGTCGAAGGCACGAAGCCGCCGCAGTACACGCTGGTCCGCCAGAGCCCGCTCGAGGTGCTCAACCCCTACTTCGGCAGCACCCCGATCTTCACCCTCGAGCACCCGCTCTCGGTCCTGCGCGGCCAGGTGATCGCCCTCACCGTCCCGACCTGGGCGCCGATGTTCGCCTTCAACGTCTCCGAAGAAGACACCTGGCGCGGCAGCCGCCAGGAGGGCCACTGCGCCTCCAAGGAAGACATCCAGGGCGGTCACCCCCAGCAGGGAGTGGGCAAGACCAAGACGTACGGCTGCTTCTACTCCAACGCCCGGCTGCTGTACACGGCGACGCTGGTCAAGAAACCCTAGCTTCGGATCGCTGTAGCTGGGTCCGGGGCGCCGGGTACCCCTGCTCAGTCGCAACTCGTCGTTGGGGCGAGCTCAGGCTGGCGCCAGCCCACCGACTCTCCATCGACGAGTTGCGAGTGAAGAGGCCCTGCCGACGCCCGCAGCGCGCTGGACTCAGAGGGCTTCTTGACGCAGCCCGCAGTAAGGGCAGTCGCTGACGTCGAGGCCGATCAGCTGGTCGCAGCGGCGGCAGGCGCGCAGGTTGTCCGGGGTGCGGGGGAGGGACGAGGCCGAGGGGGCCAGCGGCAGGACCATCGCCACCGGCTCCATCTCCTCGCCGGTCTCGCGGTCGAGGTAGGTCGAGCCCGGCTCGGCGTGGGCGAGGGCCTCGCGGCCAGAGGCCGGGGCGCGCATCCGGTAGAGCTGCTTCGAGTTCACGGCCGCGAAGACTAATAGCTTGGGCGGCTCCGATGCGCGTCCTCCTATTCCACGGCTACATGCTGCGCGGCACGGGCAGCAACATCTACAACGCCAACCTGGCCCGGGCGCTGGCCCGGCTGGGCCACGAGGTCCACCTGCTCTGCCAGGACCGCCAGGTTCAGATCGAGGGCGTCGAGATCCACAACCCGGACATCGGCGGCCTGCTCCCGGTCTACGTCAAGGACCCCTACGAGGGCTTCGAGGTCAAGGCCTTCCCGGAGCTGACCGAGGCGGAGCTCGATCGCTACATCGAGGCCAACGTCGCCGCGGTGCGCGAGGTGGCCGCCGCGGCCGGCGGCATCGACGCGGCGCTCGCCAATCACCTGGTCATGGGCCCGGCGATCCTCGCCCGCGCCGCCGTCGCCCCCTTCGCGGCCAAGATCCACGGCTCGGCGCTCGAGTACACGGTCAAGCCCAACCCCCGCTTCCTTCCCTACGCCCGCGAGGGCATGGAGGCCGCCAGCGGAGTCCTGGTCGGCTCCCGCCACACCGCGGAGTCCCTCTGGGCAACCCTCCCGGATGTGCCGGGCTTGAGAGAGAAGACCAGGCTCGGCCCACCTGGCGTTGACACGAAGACGTTCGCGCCGAGAAGGAGGGGAGGGGATGGAGCGTCTTGTGCTTTTTCGCGTGAACAGGGCGCGGCCGCGGGCCGCGCCCTCGAGAAAAAGCTAAGCGGAACCCCCTCCCCTCCTTCTTCCTTCCCGCTGGTCGTCTTCGTCGGCAAGCTGATCGTCTCCAAGGGCGTCGACCTGCTCCTGGCGGCGTGGCCGCTGGTCCACGCGGCGAATCCCGGCGCCCGCCTCGAGATCGCCGGCTTCGGCGAGTACGAGGAGGGCCTGCGACGCCTGCAGGCGGCCCTCGAGCGGGGCGACCTCGACGACGCTAGGAAGGTTGCGCTGGCCGGCTGGGGCATCGAAGGTGGCGAGCAGAAGCCGCTGCCGGTCCTCTCCGCCTTTCTCGCCGAGCCGCCGGCCGGTTACCTGCAGGCCGCCCAGGACGCGGCCGGCTCGGCCGCGTTCGTCGGGCGGCTCGAGCACGACGAGGTCGCCGAGCTGCTGCCGCGAGCGGAGGCGCTGGTCATGCCGAGCACCTTCCCCGAGGCGTTCGGGATGGTCGCCGCCGAGGCCGCCGCCTGCGGCGCCCTGCCGGTCTCGGCGGGGCACTCGGGGATGCTCGAGGTCTCGCGCCAGCTGATGGAGGCGCTCCCTGGAGAGGTCGGGCAGCTGACATCCTTCCCGGTCGCGGAGGGCGCGGTCGAGGCGATCGCCGCGCGGCTCAACGGCTGGCTGGCCCTGTCCGAGGACGAGCGGGCAGCGGCGCGCGAGGCGCTGGTCGAGACGGCGCGGCGGCTCTGGAGCTGGGAGGGCGTGGCCCGCGGCGTGACCGGCGCCGCGGCCGGCCGCCTGGATCGGCTGCCCGCTCCCGAATAGCTCGTGCCGGGCGTCACCAGAGCCTGAAAGCTTCCCGCCGCCGCTTCAATAGAATGCCCGCCGCCTCATGTACGGCCGCCTGCCAATAGCGAAGATGCTCGCCGCCACGCTTGCGATGACCGCGGCGATCTCCGCCGTGATGGTCTCGATCAACTGGGACGGCCAGGAGGCCTCGACCGCGGCGCCGAAGATCGACGATCTGCTCAACGTGATGATCGTCCTCTCCTCCTTCGTCTTCTCGCTGGTGGTGGTGATGCTCTTCTACGCGCTGTGGAAATTCAAAGCCAAGCCGGGCGACGAATCCGACGGCGAGCCGATCCACGGCAACACCCGCCTCGAGGTGGCCTGGACCGTGATCCCGACGATCATCGTGCTCTTCGGCGCCGGCTACAGCTGGTCGGTCCTGAGCGACATCGAAAAGCCCGCCGACAATCCGCTCACCGTCGACGTCTTCTCCCAGCAGTACGCCTGGAGCTTCGGCTATCCGGGCAAGGACAACGTCTGGTCCCAGGGCGAGCTGCACGTGCCGCTCAACCGGCAGGTCCAGTTCAAGATGCACTCGCAGGACGTGATCCACTCCTTCTGGGTGCCTGAGTGGCGGATCAAGAAGGACAACGTGCCCGGGATCACGACGACCGCGATCGTCACCCCGGACAAGCTCGGCGCCTACCAGCTGATCTGCACCGAGCTCTGCGGCTTCGGCCACGCCTCGATGCGCGCCAAGGTGGTGGTCGAAACCCCGGCCGACTTCCGCAAATGGGTCGGCGGCCTGACGGAAAAGGTCCCGGCGCCGCTGGCGGAGTCGGTCGTCCAAGACACTGAGACCAACCCGGTGCCCGTCGGCTCCGGCGGGGCATAATGGAGGCTCTCTGATGGTGGCTGCGATCAAGCGACCGGGCTGGATTCGAGGCGCGCTCGGCGCCCTTTTGGGCGCTGCTTTCGGCTTCGCGCTCGTCGTCGCCCTGCGCAAGGCATCTGGCCTGCCCGCCTACCAGACCGAGCAGACCGGCTACCCGCAGGTCGTCGTCCCGCTGATCAGCGGCCCGCTCGGCTTCCTGCTCGGCTTCGGCTGCTTCGACTACTGGCTGCGCTGGGCCGCGGGCATGCCGACGATCCCCGAGGACCACTCCCAGCACGGGGCGAAGAGCTGGAAGGACTACTTCCGCTTCAACACCGATCACAAGGTGATCGGCATCCAGTACATCTGCACCACCTTCTTCTTCTTCTTCATCGGCGGCCTGATGGCGATGCTGATCCGGGCCGAGCTCGCCCAGCCGGGCACGCAGATCGTCGACGCCGCCACCTACAACAGCCTCTTCTCCACTCACGCGGTGCTGATGATCTTCGTCTTCGTGATCCCTGTCTTCGCCGGCATCGCCAACTACGTGCTGCCGCTGATGATCGGTGCGCCGGACATGGCCTTCCCGCGCCTCAACGCGCTCAGCTTCTGGATGCTGCCGCTGGCCGGGCTGCTCTTCATCGGCAGCTTCCTCGCCCCGGGCGGCGCCTTCGACGCCGGCTGGACCGGGTACGCGCCGCTCTCGACGGGAGCGCCGCTGGGTCAGTCCTTCTTCAACCTCGGAGTCCAGTTCGCCGGCGCCTCCTCGATCGCGACCGCGCTCAACTTCCTGGTCACGATCATCACCATGCGGGCGCCGGGGATGACCTTCTGGCGCATGCCGCTGCTGGTCTGGGCCAACCTCTCGACCTCGCTGCTGGTGGTCGCCGCGACCCCCTTCATCGCCGGCGTCCAGTTCATGGTGCTCTTCGACCGCGCCATGCACACCAACTTCTTCCAGTTCGCCGGCGGCGGCGACGTCGTCAGCTACCAGCACATCTTCTGGTTCTACTCGCACCCAGCCGTCTACATCATGATGCTGCCCGGATTCGGGATCATCAGCGAGGTCATCTCGACCCACGCCCGCAAGCCGATCTTCGGCTACCGCCTGATGGCCCTGGCGCTGATCGGGATCGTCGTGCTCAGCTACTCGGTCTGGGCGCACCACATGTTCGTCGCCGGCATGTTCAGCTGGCTGCGGGTGCCGATGATGATCACCACGCTGCTGATCGCGGTGCCGACCGGGATCAAGATCTTCTCCTGGCTGGGAACGCTCTATTTCGGCAAGATCCACACCTATTCGACGGCGATGCTGTTCGCGCTCGCCTTCATCGTCACCTTCACGATCGGCGGCATCAGCGGCGTGATGCTGGGCATGGTGCCGATCGACATCCACGTCTCCGACACGTACTTCATCGTCGCCCACATCCACTTCGTCCTCTTCGGCGGCTCGGTCTTCACGATCTTCGCCGGGATCTACCACTGGTTCCCGAAGATCACCGGGCGGATGTACGACGAGAAGCTCGGCCGGGTCCATTTCTGGGGCACGCTCTTCGGGACCTGGGTCACCTTCATCCCGATGCACTGGGTCGGGATGGACGGCATGCCGCGCCGCGTCGCCGACTACGCCACCCAGTTCGGCGAGTGGAACCTGCTGATCAGCTGCGGCGCCTTCATCCTCGGCGCCGTCCAGCTCGTCTTCCTCTACAACATGATCGTCAGCTGGCGGTTCGGGCCCCGCGCGACGGCCAACCCCTGGCGGGCGAAGTCGATCGAGTGGCTGGTCTCCTCGCCGCCGCCGATCTTCAACTTCGACGAGATCCCGCGCGTGGTCGGTGGGCCGTACGAGTTCGGCGTGCCCGGCGCCCGGCACGCGATCATGGCCGGCGAAAGCGTCGAGGCCGAGGCCCCCGCGCCGACGGCGGTGGGCACGCCGTGAGCGAGGCATCCCAGGCAAAGCCCCTGCTCGTCTTCCTCAACGAGGTGGCGGGCGGTCGCAAGCTGCTGGCGGCGGTCCGGGAGCGGGCCGGTCAGGTCCCGTTCGTCGCGGTCGCGGCGCCCCAGAACCAGCCGGCGGTCGGTCAGCTGATCGCCGCCGGAGAGCTGCGCGACGCGGCTCGCGCCCGGGTCGAGGTGACGATGTCGATCCTCTCCGAGTACGGGATCGAATCGGTCGGCGAGGTGATGGATCCCGAGCCTTCGCTCGCCCTGGATGACGCGGTGCGCGCCCACGAGCCGGGCGAGGTGCTGCTCTCCTGCGCCTCCGACACGCGCTTCGGCTTCACCCGCAAGGACCTCGTCGCCTGGGCCGAAACCCGCTTCGAGCCGGAGATTCCGGTGACCCACATCCCGGTGCGGATCTCCGACGACTCGGTCAGCTGGGAGAAGAGCCACACCCTCGTCGTGGCAAGCCAGACCGTGGCCGCGCCCGACTTGGTCGGGCGGCTCAAGGAGCGCGCCGCCGGGCACCCGCACCGCTACACGATCGTCTGCCCGCGGACCGAGGACGTCACCGAGCCGGAGATCGTTCGCGACCTCGCCTCGACCCTGGCCGAGCTCTACCGCGCCGACATCGACGCCACCGGCCAGCCGATGAGTCCCGATCCCTTCCACGCCGTCCAGAACGCGATCGAGCACTACAGCGTCGACGAGGTGCTGATCTCGACCTTCGCCGGCGAGACCTCGCGCTGGCTCGAGGACGATCTGATCGGCCGCGTGCGCGAGATAACCGAGAAGCCGGTCGAGCACCTCGAGGTGGGGCGTCCCGCCGCCGCGGTGGCCGCCGCCGTCGCAGAGGGGGGAGAGGCCTGATGGAGAGCGCAACCGTCGCCCTCGGTGGGCACGCCCACGAGGATCACCACCACGGGCCGCCGGAGGCCAACCAGAGCTCGCGGATCGACCGCCAGACGCTGGGCATCCTGCTCTTCATCGTCTCCGAGGTGATGCTGTTCGGGGCGTTCTTCGCCTCCTACTTCTTCCTCCGCGTCGTCGTCCACCCGCCCACCTGGCCGCCGCACCCCTACGAGCTGCCGGTCGCGGTGGCCGGGGTCAACACGGCGATCCTCGTCTCCTCGAGCTTCACGATCCACTACGCGCTGGAGTCGATCCGGCGCGGCAACCGCAACGGGCTCAAGCTCGGCCTGGTCCTGACCTGGCTGCTCGGCGCGACCTTCCTCTTCATCCAGCTCAACGAGTACGTCCACCTCGGCTTCAGCGCCCGCGATCTGGCCTTCGGCTCGATCTTCTACGCCCTCACCGGCCTGCACGGCGCCCACGTCTTCGTCGGCCTCGTTCTGCTCAGCATCGCGTCGATACGCGCCTTCCGCGGCCATTTCGGCCCGAAAGCGGAGGATCACCTCGGCGTCGAGGTGCCCGGCATCTACTGGCACTTCGTCGACGTCATGTGGCTGATCGTCTTCGTCACGGTTTACATCCTCTAGCGAAGCGGTAAAACAGGGGGTATGCACAACCCCCTTCGATCCGAGGCAGACGCATTCAGGTGGGTCGTCGTGATCGGGGTCGGCTCGGTCTCGGTGATCGCCCTCACGCTGCTGACCAGGCCCGTCATCGGGGTGGTATGGATGGCGGCGCTGATCGGGTTCGGGGCCGGCGTCGCCTACCGTGGGGCGCGTGGCTCGCTGCCCCGCACCGTCGAGCTGACTCGCGGCGGCGACGGAAAGCACCGGGTCCTGGTCGTCGCCAATGAGACCGTCGGCGGCGAGGTCCTGCTCGACGAGATTCGGCGTCGCTGTCAGGGGAGGCGCTGCGAGATCCTGGTGGTGACGCCGGCGCTGCCGACCTCACGCGCCTCGCACTGGGCATCGGACGTCGACGAGGCGATGGAGCTGGCGCGCCAGAGGATGGAGCTCTCGCTGATCGCGATCGGCGAGCTGGGCCTGAAGGCGAGGGGGGAAGTCGGCGACGCCGATCCCAACGTCGCGATGGAGGACGCGCTGCGGGTCTTCCCGGCCGACGAGATCGTCATCTCGACCCACCCGCCGTCGCGCTCGCGCTGGCTCGAGCATGGGGTCGTCGACCGTGCCCGTGAGCAGATCGAGCTGCCGATCGCCCACGTGGTCGTCGACCTGACGGTCGAGCGCGCGGTTTGAGGCGATTCCAACGCGGAATTGGCACATTCGGGCATTGAAACGCAACGTTTTGTCTTCTAGGTTCTGCCATCATGGAGCTGATGGCAGAAGGCCGGACAGAGGGACGACTCGATGACATGAAAGGTCAGATCGTCGAGATGGACCGACGCATCGACCTGCGGTTCGAGCAGGTCGACAAGCGCTTTGAGCAGATCGACCTAAGGTTCGAGCAGGCGGACAAGCGCTTTGAGCGGCTCGAACAGCGCATGGAGGAAGGATTTCGCGAACAGCGGCTCGAAACGAGGGAACTCCGAGCTGAGATGAACGTCAAGTTCGACGCGATGAACGCAAGGTTCGACGCCATGCAGCGAGTCCTGATCATGTTCGGCGCATCGATGTTCGCGGCGATGATGGGGTTGATCGCGACTCAGCTCTGAGTCAGCGCCGGGCTGGCCTCTCGCTGGGCGCGCGTGTCCGGTTCGGCCGCGGTGGTGCCCGGCGGCTCCAGCCGCCCCGCCGCCGCCACGGTCCACAACATCGCCAGCCAGGTGATGACGGCGACGGCCACGTGGAGCCAGACGAGCTCCGAGGGCAGCTTCAGGGCCCACTGGACGCCTCCTAGGACGCCCTGCAGGGCGAGGAGGCCAATCACCACGGTCAGGGGCCCAACGGCCCGCCTGTCGCCTTCAGGACGGCGCAGGAGGAGCCAGACGCCGATCGAGGCCAGGCCGAAGACGGTGGCGAGCACGGCGTGGCGCTGCACGACCCATTCCAGCGTCGCGCCGCCCTCGAAGTCGAAGCGGCGCACGAGCTGGCCGGCGTGGGCGCCGGCGTGCGGGCCGGAGGCGGTGGCGATCGTGCCCGCGAGGATCGTCAGCTGGCCGAGCGGAATCAGCCCCCGCACGGCCCACACGCCCAATCGGTCAGCGGAGCGCCGCCGCTCCCAGGGTTCGTAGCGGGCGCACCAGGCGAGGGCGAAGGAGGCGTCGAGGAGCAGCATCGAGAGGATGAAATGGCTCATCACCAGTCCGGGGGCGAGGTGGTGCTTGACCACGAGCCCGCCGAGGATCGCCTGCCCGACCACGCCCAGCGGCAGCAGCGCGCCGAACAGTGCCAGGTGCCAGCGGAACGGCCGTCGGAACCAGGCGAGGATGCTCGCCGCGATCACGGCGAAGCCGACGAAGCCGGTCAGCATGCGGTTGCCGAACTCGATCACCGCGTGGGTGTCGAGCGGCGGCACGGTCTGGCCGTAGCACTTGGGCCAGTCCGGGCAGCCCAAGCCGGAGCCCGTGAGGCGCACCGCGGCGCCGGTCAGCACGATCAGCGCCAGCGCCGCGAGGGCGACGAGCGCCACCTTGGCGTAGAGCTGTGGCGTGATGCTGAAGCGCTCGCGCATGGGCTGCTCTGGGATGATGCCAGCGGCCGCCTCCCGGCCGCTGGGGCGGCTCAGCCGCCGGCCGGACTGGCCTGGGCTTCCGGACCGTTGTGGGCGTTCGAGCCGCCCTTGCCCTTCTTCGTGCCGCCGCCCTTGCCGGTCGATTCGATCAGGTATTCGACCAGCTGTTCGATTTCCTTCGAGGCGATGATCGTGCCGAAGTTGGCCGGCATCACGTCTGCCGAGTAGCCCTTGGCGATGTGGGCGTTGGGATCGACGATCGATTCTTCGACCATCGCAGCGCTCTGGCCGGGGAGCACTTCGTCGAGGTCGGGGCCCGTGACGCCGCCCGAGCCGGCGGCGGCGAGCGTGTGGCAGCCACCGCAGCCGTTGTTGGCGAAGACCTGGGCGCCGGGGCCTCCCGGAACCTTTGGCGGCGCCGCGCCGGGCACGCCGGCGTACATGCCGACGTAGGCGGCGACGTCCTCGAGGTCCTGGCCGCTGACGACGTCGGCGGGCATCGAGACGGCGGGGTCGCCGTTGCTCGGCCGCGGGTACTCGACCTGGGCCTTGACCACGCCTTCGATCGTTTCGCCGCCCTCGCCGGCTGCGCGCGCGGCGGCAAAGGCGTCGTCGAGGTTGGGGCCGATCTGCGCCGTCGTCCCGGCCTGTGCCAGCGCGTGGCAGACGCCGCATTTCTGGACAAAGAGGGTGCGGCCCCGTTCGGGGTCGGCGCTGCTGGTGCCGCAACCGGAAGCCGGCAGCGCGACCGCGGCCAGGGCGGCGATGACGAGCAGCAGTCGGATGGGGTTCGGCAGATTCTGCATACGGCGCGGAGCGCGCCGGAGTCTATATGTCCCGCCCGGCTGGAAGCGGCCTGTCCACGCGTGGGCGTCGGGTAGGCTTGAGGCGATTCACACTAACGCGCGAACCCCGAGGGGAGGCGGCATGCACGTACGCGATGGGATGTCCGAGGTGGTCCTCACCGTTGGCCCGACCCACACGCTGCGCGAGGCGGCGAAGAAGATGGCCGAGAAGGGGACGGGAGCGGCGCTGGTCTCCGACGACGAGACCCCCGGGCCCCGCATCCTCACCGAGCGCGACATCCTGCTCTCGCTGGGCGCCGGCGAGGATCCCGACGCCGAGCGGGTCGGCGACCACATGAGCGACAGCGTGATCGCCGCCTCGCCGGAATGGAGCCTCGAGCGTGCCGCTGCGGAGATGTCGCGGCGCGGGATCCGGCACCTGGTCGTCTACGACGGCTCCGAGCTGGTCGGCGTGCTCTCGATGCGCGACATCGTCCGGGTTTGGACCAGCGACGGAGCGACGTCGGGGATGACCCCGGAGTGACGACTGACGTCTCGGGCCGGGGGCCCATCCCGGCAGGGGTTCCGCTTAACTTTTCGGATGCAGAGGCTGGGGCTGTCGCCGCACGCTCACGACCGAAAAGTACAAGACGCTCCACCCCTACCGGGATGGGCTCTCAGCTGCGCGGCGGCGAGATCTGTTCGACTGGGAGGACGGCGCCGCGGACTTGTTGCTTGCGCGGCAGGCTGAAGTAGCTGCGCGTCGCGTCCTTGATCATGCTTCGCAGGGCGAAGAGGGCGACTATGCCGCCGATGATCGAGTAGATCCAGCCGCGCACCATGAAGCCCTCGGCGAAGATGCCGCAGACGGTCAGCGCGATCGCGAAGCCGAAGATCGCCGGCGCCCAGGAGGAGCGGGGCGGGTAGACGATCTCGCCCGGCTCGGGGATTTGGCGGTGCTCGGCCATCAGGAGGCGACGTAGAGCATCGCGGCCACGAAGCAGAGGGCGAAGATCGCCGCCGCGATGCCGCCGGCAACCAGGCCGGCGCTCATGTTGGCTCTTGCGCTCTCGCGATCCATCGCCGGGATTTTTACCCGATCAGCCGGTCGAGCGGCATCGAGACGAAGAGCAGCGCCAGGTAGGCGAGCGAGTAGAGGTAGGTGCGCAGCGCCCAGCGGCGGTCGGCGCTGCGCAGAAGGCGCACGGCGCAGTAGATGAAGCCGGCGCCGAGGGTCATCGAGGCGACCAGGTACTCGACCCCGAAGCCGCCCGCGCAGAAGGGCAGCTGGGTGACCGCGTAGAGCAGCACGGTGTACAGCAGGATCTGGCGGCGGGTCTCGTCCTCGCCGCGAACGACGGGCAGCATCGGGATGCCCGCCTTCGAGTACTCGTCCTTCATCAGCAGCGAGAGCGCCCAGAAGTGGGGCGGGGTCCAGAAGAAGACGATCGCGAAGAGGTAGAAGGCGGTGCCGCTCAGGCCGCCGGTCACCGCGGCCCAGGCGACGAGCGGGGGCACGGCCCCGGCGGCGCCGCCGATGACGATGTTCTGCGGCGTCGCCCGCTTCAGCCAGAGCGTGTAGACGAAGACGTAGCCGAAGAGGCCGGAGATCGAGAGCGCCGCCGCCAGCGGGTTCACCGTCAGCGCCAGCAGCGTGAAGGAAGCGCAGCCGAGCAGGGTGCCGAAGGCGATCGCGGCCCGCGGCGAGACGCGGCCGCTGGCCACCGGCCGGTCGGCGGTGCGGGTCATGATCCGGTCGATGTCGCGGTCGACCGCGTGGTTGATCGCGCCCGCGCCGCCGGCCGAGAGGGCGCCGCCGAGGCAGACGAGGAAGACGAGGCCGAGCGAGGGGTCGCCCGCCACGTACATCGTCGTGATCGTCGTCAGCAGCAGCAGCGACTGCACCTTCGGCTTGGTCAGCGTCAGGTAGTCGCGCAGGACGGTGGGGACGGCAACCCGCCTGGATACGGCCGCCGCGGAGGCTTCCATCGCGCTCAGGCTACCGGCTGCGCCTCGCGCGCCTGCTCGGCGCGGCGGGTGCTGTGGGCGATCGCCTCGCGAATGTCGCGCATCGGCCGGTCGCTGCGCACGTCGGGCAGCACGTCGAAGTTGTGCGGCTCCGGCGGCGAGAGCGTGAACCACTCGAGCGAGTCGCCGCCCCAGTGGTCGTGGCCGGCCCGGGCGCCGCCCGTGCGGCTGGCGATCGCGTTGACGAGGGTGAGGAGGATCCCGGTCGCCAGCACGAAGGCGCCGATCGTGGCGATCAGGTTCTCGGTGCTTACCCCGGTGCCGCTGAAGAACTTGTAGGCGTCGACGACCTGGCCGTGATCGCCGCCGGCCATGAAGAGCGGCACGAAGGTGAGCAGGGTGCCGGCCACCATCGTCCAGAAGGAGGCGCGGGCCAGGGTCTCGCCCATCGTCCGCCCGGTCAGCTTCGGGTACCAGTAGTGCAGGGCGGCGAAGCCGCCGAAGACGCCGCCGCCGATCAGGGCGAAGTGGGTCGCCGCGGTGGCGTCGACCGTGTTGTGCAGGCGCCAGGCGACGGCGACCATCGAGTGCTCGATCTCGGCGCCGAGGCCGATCGAGATCATCGAGATGGCGCCGGCGGCGAAGAGCAGCGGGGCGCGCATCCGGGCGGCGCCGCCGGCGATCGTCGCGATCAGGTTGAAGACGATCAGGCCGAAGGGCACGATCAGCGCCAGCGACATGATCATCGCGAAGTACATCCAGCCGATCCCGATCGGGGCGGTGAGCATGTTCTGCATCCAGGCGAGGGTGCCGATCACGGCGATCGCGACCAGCGAGCCGACCACGGTGCCGCGCCCGGAGAGCGGCCTGCGGGCGAAGACGGGGACGATCTCGGCGATCGCGCCGAGCGCGGTGATCAGGATCAGCATGTAGGCGCCGGTGAAGAAGATCCAGCTCAGGTGCGCCCAGAGCAGCGGCGCGCCGCCGGAGCCGTCGGCGAAGAAGATCCCGTCGAAGTTGCGGTCGATCAGCAGCATCGCGATCGCGGCCAGCATCACCGGGCCGATCGCGAGCAGCAGCCAGGAGCAGATCGCGGCCGACCAGGCGAAGACCGGCAGCCGCCGCCAGGCCATGCCAGGCGCGCGCAGGCGCCGCATCGTGGCGAGCAGGTTGACCGCGATGAGGACGAAGCCGAGCGTCGCCAGGCCGCATGAGGCGGCCCAGGCGTCGACGCCGTTGTTGGGCAGGAAGGCGAGCTCGGAGAGCGGCGCCAGCGGGTTGACGCCGGCCTCGGAGGGGGTGAAGAGGAAGCCCGCGTAGAGCACCGTGGCGCCGGCCAGGTAGAGCCAGAGGCCGAGCTGCCCGAGGCGGGGAAGGGCCGTGCCGCGGGCGCCGATCTGCAGCGGCGCCAGGTAGTAGAAGAGCCCCAGGGCGAAAGGGATCGCGAAGAGGAAGATCGCGGTCGCGCCGTAGAGCGAGAGCATCCGGTTGAAGGTGACCGGGGTGAGCAGCGAGTTTTCCGGCACCGCCAGCTGCAGCCGCATGAGCAGGAACTCGACCAGGGCGATGAAGAGGAAGCCGAGTGCGGCGCCGATCATCACCCTGCCGACGTCCTTGTGGTCGGCGCTGGTGGCGACCTCGATCCAGCGCGGGCGGCGACGTGGGAAGCCGTCGACGACGACCTCGGGGCGGGCGCTGGCGCTCATGGCACTTCTCCGTTTTCGATCAGGCCCACGACGCGGTCCTGGGCGGCCTGGATGTCTGCTTTCTGGCGGGCGACGAAGGCTTTGTAGGCCTGCGGCGAGACGACTTCGACCTCGGTCCGCATCGCCGCGTAGGCCTGGCCGGAGAAGGTCGCCGACTGGCCGCGGTAGTCGCCTTCCTCGTCGGCGCGGAAGACGACGTGGTTGGTCTTGCCGGGCACGGCGTCCCTTTGCGGCGCGAGCTGCGGCACGTCCCAGGTGTGGATCACGTCGGTCGAGACGAGGTCCAGCTCGACCGTCGTGTCGACCGGGACGACCAGCTTGTAATAGGAGAAGGCTTCGTTGGGGTAGTCGTAGCGCCACAGCCACTGCTGGCCGGTCGCGCTGATCTGCAGCGGCGTCGACTTGGCCGAGGCGAGGCCGGCGGCGCCGCTGGCGGGGGTCTCGCGGGCCTTGTCGGTGTAGATCAGGCTGACGACCAGGACCGCCGCGGCGAAGGCGGCCAGCGCCCCGCCGACCCGCAGCTGGATGCGGCGGCCGCCGCGCATCTCGCGCGGGGCGGCGCCGCGATTGCGGCGCAGGGCGTAGATCAAGGCGCCGTTGACCGCGACGATCACGATCGCCGCGATGAAGAAGCCGATCCACAGCAAGGTGTCGATCTGGTCGGTGCCGGGGGAGTGGGGCGCCAAAGCGCGGCCATTCTAATCACGCGGGGCGGCGCGCCGCCGCGCCCGTCCCCTCGGTGGCCGACCTATACTCGCCGACCTGATGAGGAAGCGCTCGCGGCCATCTCCGGCGCTTCGCCTGGCAGTGCGCACCGCAGCGGCGGGAACGGTCGCGGCAGCGGTGGCCGTGCCGCTGCTGCGAAAGCGCCTGCGCGTACCGGCGCCGGCCACCGTCGCGGCCTGCGCCGCGGGCCCGCTCGCGGTCGCCGTCCTGTACCCCCGCTCGCGCAAGCGCGACGTGGCGCTCTACGCGATGCAGATGTGGGCCTTCATCATGGTTCACGAGCTTCCCTACGACGACCCGGAGCGCCTGCGGGCGCGGCTGCGCAGCCGCTACCCGATCGTGGCCGACCGGGCGATCGGCTTCGGCCGCCTGCCCAACGAGCGCCTGCAGCGGGGCCTCGCCCGCCTCTCCCGCGTCGGCACTCTCAACCGCGTCCTCACCTGGGCGCACTGGCTCTGGTTCCTCGAGCCCTACCTCGCCCTGACCTGGATCCTGCTGCGCCATCCACAGCGCTTCCCGCGCGCCGCGCGCCAGATGGCCGCCGTCTTCGACATCGGCTGCGTCGCCTACTTCGTGGTGCCGACCTCGCCGCCGTGGTGGGCATCCGAGCAGGGGCTGACCGGCGGGGAGAAGGTGGAGCGGATCATGGTCGGCGTCGGCGAAGAGACCTGGGGCTCTGCCTGGCCGAAGATGTACGCCGCGCTGGGCGGCAATCCCTGGGCCGCGATGCCCTCGCTGCATTTCGCCACGTCGACGATGGCGGCGATCGCGCTCAACGAGGCCGGCCCCGTCGAGGGGGCCGTGGGCTGGGGCTACGCGCTGACGCTCGGCTTCGCCCTCGTCTACCTCGGCGAGCACTACGTGACGGACCTGGCCGCGGGAGCGGGGCTGGTCGCGGCCGTGCGGCGCGGCGAGCCGCTCGCCGAGCCGGCCGTGCACGCGGTCACCGCGGGCCTGCGGCGCTTGGAGCGCCTCGCCACCGGGTAGCTTCCCCAGGGTGTCTCAAGAGCCCTCGGCGAACGGCGGCGAGACCGCTGAGCTGCCGATATTCACGCGACGGCGCCTGATCCAGACCCTCGTCATCGTGGTCGCGCTGCTGGTCGGGATCTACTTCCTCTTCCCGAAGCTGGTCGGGCTGGGCAACGCCCTCGGCAAGCTCAGCGACGCCGACCCGGTCTGGATCGCGGTTGCGGTCGGCTTCAACCTGCTCGCCTTCGCCACCTACATCGCGCTGTTCAAGGCGGTGGTCGGCGGCGACGCGCTGCGCCTCACCTGGATGGAGACCTACGAGGTCAACATGGCCGGCCTGGCGGCGACGCTGATCTTCTCGGCGGCGGGGGCGGGGGGGATCGTGCTCACCTACTGGGCGCTGCGCAAGGCAGGGATGCCCCGCCGCGACGTCGGCAGGCGGATGGTCGCGTTCCTCACCCTGCACTACGCCTTCTACCCGATCGCCCTGATCGTCTTCGGGATCCTGCTGCGCACCGGGGTGATGCACGGCAAGGACTCGGTCGAGCTGACGATCATCCCGGCGGGCGTGGCGGGCCTGCTGCTCGCCCTGGGCGTGCTGCTGGCGCTGATCCCGCCGGACCTCGGGCCGCGGGTCGGGCGCTTCGTCCACGGCGAGCGCGGGCGGGAGATCGCCAACGCGATCGCCAGGGTGCCCGCAACCTTCGCCGAGGGCTTCCGCTTCGCGCTCGGCCTCTTCGCCCATCCCTCGAAGGGCGGGCTCGCGGTGCTTGGCGCGGCCGGCTACTGGGCCGCAAACATCGGCATCCTCTGGGCCTCCTTCCACGCCTTCGGCGTGCACGTGCCGCTCGCCGTCGTCGTCCAGGGGTTCTTCCTAGGCATGGTCGCCAACCTGATCCCCTTCGCGCCGGCCGGGGTGGGAGCGGTCGACGCCGGCATGATCGGCGCCTTCGTCCTCTTCGGCATCCCCGAGACGACGGTCTTCCCGGCGATCCTGATCTACCGCCTGATCGCTTTCTGGATGCCGATCCCCTTCGGCGTCGCCGCCTTCTTTCAGCTGCGGAAGACCGTTCACGGCTGGGAAACCGAGGGTTTGCCGGTTGACCGCGGCGCTACTATACAAAGTGAAGTATTGGCAACGCCACTAGACTCGGGACGGACATGACAGACGCGAAGAAGGTCGAGAACGTGATCATCGTCGGCGGCGGTCCCGCCGGCTACACCGCGGCGCTCTACACGGCGCGCGCCAACCTCGAGCCGCTCGTCTTCGAGGGCTTCCAGTGGGGCGGCCAGCTGCAGAACACGACCGACGTCGAGAACTACCCCGGCTACCCCGATGGGATCATGGGGCCGGAGATGATGACCCAGTTTCGCGCCCAGGCTGAGCGCTTCGGGACGCGCTTCGTCACCGACGACGTCGACCGCGTCGAGCTCTCCGACGGCGGCGTGCAGAAGGTCTACCTCGGCGACGAGGAGTACCTCGCCAAGACCGTGATCCTGGCGATGGGGGCGGAGCCGCGCCGGCTCGGGATCCCCGGCGAGCTCGAGCTCAGCGGCTGCGGCGTCTCCACCTGCGGCGTCTGCGACGGCGCCTTCTTCAAAGACCAGAAGGTGATCGTGATCGGCGGCGGCGACTCGGCGATGGAGGACTCGATCTTCATCTCCAAGTACGCCAGCGAGCTGACCGTGGTCAACCGCCGCGACGAGTTCCGCGCCTCGAAGATCATGTTCGAGCGGGCGCAGGAGCAGCCGAACATCAAGCTCAAGACCCCCTTCGTCCCCGAGGAGTTCGTCGCCAGCGACAAGGGCCGCCTCGACCACGTCCGGCTGCGCAACGCCGAGACCGGCGAGACCGAGGACCTCCACACCGACGGCGCCTTCGTCGCGATCGGCCACATCCCCCGCTCGGAGGTCGTCGAGGGTCAGGTCGAGACCGACGAGAACGGCTACATCCTCACCGAGGGCAGCTCCACCCGCACCAACCTGGCCGGCGTCTTCGCTGTTGGCGACGTCGTCGACCACACCTACCGCCAAGCGGTCACCGCCGCCGGCAGCGGCTGCAAGGGCGCCCTAGACGCCGAGTGGTACCTGCGCGACACCCCGCCCTCCCCAGAGGCCCACTGGGCCCCGGGCGGCGAGCCGATAGAGGTCGCGCCGACGCCGGGGTCTTAGGCGCTCACCGAGCATCCGCTTCCACCGCGTCGGCGGTTTCGAGTCTCTCGATCTGATCTCGAATCTCACGTAGCTCGGAGAGGATCTGCTTCTCCTTTGCCGTTGCTTCTTTCTGCTGGTGTACGAATCGATCTGCGATGAAGGCGGTCAGAAGGGCCACAAAATCGCGAAGCGGTACGGCCTGGATGGCGAGGCTCTGATCGCGGCAGCAAGAGCCGCTCTGCCTGCGCCCGATCGGGAGGTAGTGCTGGAGGTCGGGCAGCGCTGCCGCTTAGCGGCGAGGCCTTGGCGCCGTGACTCTGAATCCAGTGCTGCGCGGGGCCGACTTGCCGCCGGCGGAGTCGACTGCGGTTGCGGTGGCGCGGTAGGCGCCTGGCGGCAGCCGGCGGCCTTTGAGCTTGCCTGAGAAGCGCTTCTTGTTCTTGCCCTTCTTGCCGCTTGCGCCGAAGGACCCGACCCGCTTCAGCAGCGTGCACTTCTTCTGCGTGCCCTTGGCCGGTTTGGGCTTGCAGGATTTGCCGGCCCTGTGGCCCTTCAGCTTGCGCTGGATCGCGAAGGTGACTCTGGCTTTCTCGCTGAGCTTGTAGTGGAAGGTGGTGCCGGGTTTGGGCCCCTTCTTTTTCTTCGCCGAGATAGAGGCGGCGGCGAACTCTGTGGGCGTCGCGACGATGCCTTGGATCACCGGCAGCGTGTCGACGGTGACGCTTGCCTGCGCGTTGCGGCCGTTGCAGTAGGCCGACTGGCCGGTGAAGACGAAGCCGGCGCAGCCTGCGTCATCGTTGGCTGTCACCGTCACCGTGTATATGCCCGGCTTCTTGAAGGTGTGCTGGACCGGCGAGGCGGTGTTCGAAGGCGTGGTGCCGTCGCCGAAGTTCCAGGAGAAGCCGGTGATCGCGGCGCCGCGGTCGCTGCTGGATGCGCTGAAGGTCGCCTTCTTGCCGGGCGTCACCTGCGGGACAGGGCCGAGTGTGGCCGTCGGGACCGCCGGCCATGGGACGAGGGAGGTGCCATCCGAGTCTCCCCCCGTGTCGGCGAGCGGACCCGTTTTTGTCAGGCCGCCGTCGGCGGCGATCGAGAAGGCCTGGATGCCGTGGCCGCTGGACTGCTCCACGTAGAGGTGGCGCCCGTCGACCGAGATGCCGATCGCTTCGGGCTGCGAGAACCCGACGGGGGTTGGCGCGCCGATTTTGCTCAGCACGCCGTTGCCTTCGATCGAGTAAGCGGAGACAGTGGCTTCGTTGCCGTCAGCCAGGTAGACATAGCGTCCGTTCGGCGCTATGACCGGGTTGCCGGATGCGTCCCCGTTCGTTTCGAGCGGCGGGCCGGTCGGGGTCAGCGATCCGTCGGCGCCGATGGCGAGGCTGAGGATCCTGTTTTCGCCGAAGGTCGGACTGCCGAGGAGGACCGCGAATTTCCCATTGGGCGTCACCTGCAGTGCCAGCGGGTTGGGCGTTCCAGCCGGCGAGGTGCCTGCCGGCTGCAGTGTCCCGTCGGGCTGGATCGCAAGGCGTTCGATCGTGCTGCCTCCGTAGTTGGGCAGCAGCACGAAGCGGCCGTCGGGGGTGATCGCGGGCATTTCCATTTCGCCGCTGCCGAAGCCGTTGCCGATCCTGGTCAGGTTGCCATCGGCCCCGATCGCGTAGGCGAACACCCCGCCGGCAAGACGGGGGACGTAGGCGAAGCGACCGTCGGGAGTGATCGCCGGGTATCCGTAGGCCTGGTCTGAGAGCGGCGTTCCTGCGGTCGCCGGGACGCCAGACGGGGAGATCGTCAGGACGCCGACGTGGGCGTCGAAGCCGTATGACTCGACCATCGTGCGCCCATCCGGGGTGATCGCGAACTCTTCGGCGAAGAAGGGTGTGGCGAACGGAGAGCCCGTCAACGGCGTGAGCAAGCCGTCCGCGCCGATCCCCAGCGCCGCGAGTGTCTTCTCGTTGTAGTTGTTCGCGTAGAGGACGCCGGCAGGAGCGCCGGCGGCGAAGAGCGCTGCTGCCGCGGTCGCGACGAGGGCAGCGATCCAGAGCTTGAGGGTGCGGCGGGACAAGGGCTGGCAGGCTACAGCGTCGGCGTTCAGCCGACCAGCTTCTGCACGACGAACGTCCGGGAGCCTTTCGGGGTCTCGATCTCGATCGGCTTGCCGACCTTGGCGTTGAGCAGGGCGCGGCCGATCGGGGACTCGGCGGAGAGGCGCCCCTCGGCGAGGCTGGCTTCGGTCGAGCCGACCAGGGTCCAGGTGTTGACCTCGCCCTTCGATTCGTCGAGCACCTCGGCGGTGCGGCCGAACGCGAAGCCGTCGGCGCTGCCGTCGACCTCGACCACGACCGCGGTGCGCAGGCGCTCGCGCAGGCGCTTGATCTTGGTCTCGAGGTGGGCCTGGTCTTCCTTGGCGATGTGGTACTCGGCGTTCTCCTTGAGGTCGCCTTCCTCGCGCGCCACCTTGATCCTGGCCGCCATCTTGGTCCGGGCGGGGCCTTCGAGCTCCTCGATTTCCTCGCGCAGGTCGGCCAGCCCCTGTTCGGTGATCGGCTCGCCCCCTGTTTCGACCTCGCTCACGGCCTCAGCCTTGCAGATGTGGGCGCCCGATCGCCTCGGCGGCACGGTCCGGTGGCGCTATCGTGGGCGCACGGCTCCGTCCTGCTCCCACATCCGCACGATCGAGATCTTCGACCCTCCGGGGCAGATCGACGGCTGCGAGGAGTGCCTGGAGCTGGGCATGAGCTGGGTCCACCTGCGCATGTGCCAGGAGTGCGGGCACATCGGCTGCTGCGACAACTCCGAAGGCAAGCACGCGACTGCGCACAACGCCGAGACCGGCCACCCGGTGATCCGCTCGGTCGAGCCCGGCGAGGACTGGAGCTGGTGCTACGAGGACCAGCTGATGTTCCGCCTCACGCGTTAGCGCCGTCGGCGTCAGTCCGGCGTGACGATCGCGAAGCCCGGGTCGGGATCGTCGAGCAGGCCAAGCAGCTCGCCCAGCTTGGCGCCGTCGCCGTCGACCCGGAGGCGGCCGCTCTCGGCCAGCTCGCCAATGTCGGCGATTTCGAGCAGGAGCTGGTTGAGCGCCTCGCGTTCGACGTGCAGGGCGGCATCGGCAGCGTCCCCATGACCTCCAGGGCGGTGGCGCAGGACGCCGTTGCAGACCGTGATCGCGTGCTGCTCGTCGGGGTCGCTGACGTTCCACTCGATCCTCAGGTGGCACTCTGCCGCGCGCGGGCCGTTGAGGCGGATCGCCATCGCGTCGAGCAGCTGGCTGACGGTGAGGTGGGCGAGGACGTCGGGTGGGGCGGCGCTGGTAGGGGTGCCGGAGATTCCCTCGCGCAGCTCCTTCGCGCCCATCAGGAAGAAGTTGCGCCAGCTCGCGTTTTCGGCTCCGAAGCCGAGCTGCTCGAGCGCGTCGGCCTGCAGCTCGCGCGCCTCGCGATTCTCGGGCTCGGCGAAGACAACGTGGTTGACGACCTCGGCGACCCAGCGGTAGTCACCTGCGGCGAAGCTGACACGCGCCTTCTCCAGCGCCGCCTCGGCGCCGCCCATGAACTCGACGTAGCGCTTCGCCTGCTCGACCGGCGGATGCTCCCAGAGGTGGGCGGGGTTGCCGTCGAACCAGCCCATGTAGCGCTGGTAGATCGCCTTGGTGTTGTGGCTGATCGAGCCGTAGAACTCGCGGCAATGCCACTCCTCCGCGAGGCTCGGCGGCAGTTCGATCAGCTCGGCGATCTCAGAACCGGTGTGGCCCTGGTTGAGCAGGCGCAGGGTCTGGTCGTGCAGGTAGGTGTAGAGGTCGCGCTGCTTTTCCAGGTAGTCGACGATCCGCTCGCTTCCCCAGCGGGGCCAGTGGTGGCCGGCGAAGAGGACGTCGGATTCGGCGCCGAAGAGGTCGATCGCCTGGTCGAGGTAGTGCGCCCAGACCCGTGGGTCGCGGACCAGAGCGCCGCGCGGGGTGAGGATGTTGTGCATCGAGCGGGCCGCGTTGTCGGCGATGCAGAGCACGCGGGCGTCGGGGAAGTGGATGTTCATCTCGGCCGGGGCCTCGGTTCCAGGCGTCAGCTGGAAGCGCATCCGCACGCCGTCGATGACCTCCTCCTGGCCTGTCTCGGCGATGTCGAGGTTGGGCGGGACGAGCGTGATCGTGCCCAGCGAGGTGGTCTGGCCGAGGCCAGAGCCGACCTGCCCGGCGGGCCCGCGCCCGAGCAGCGCCCCGTACATGTAGCCGGCGCGCCGTCCCATCGCGGTGCCGGCGAAGACGTTCTCGCTGACGGCGTGATGGAGGAAGCCGGCCGGGGCAAGGACCGGGATGCGGCGGGCCTCGGTCTCCTCGGGTGAGAGGACGCCCTTGGCGCCGCCGAAGTGGTCGACGTGGCTGTGGGTGTAGACCAGCCCCGTGACAGGGCGGTTGCCGCGGTGCTCGCGGTATAGCTCCAGTGCCGCCGCGGCGGTCTCGGCCGAGACCAGTGGATCGATGACGACGATGCCCTCGCGACCCTCGACCACGTGCATGTTGGAGAGGTCGAAGCCGCGCAGCTGGAAGAAGCCGGGGGCCAGCTCGAAGAGGCCGGCGATGCGGCAGAGCTGCGACTGCCGCCAGAGGTTCGGGTTGGCGGTCGGCGGCGGCTCCTCGTCGAGGAAGTCGTAGGACTCGAGCTCCCAGACGACGCGCCCGTTCTCGCCTTCGACCCGGGGTGGGTCGAAGGGGGCGATGAGACCGCGACGCGCTTCCTCGAATTCGTGGGCCGGCTCGGTCACGGCTAGGCCCTTGCCGCGCTGACCAGTCCTGGCGCTGGCCGGTAGGCCTCGCCGTGCTCGATCCGGAGCGCCTGGAGCAGCGAGACAGCGCGCTCGGCGCCGAGCAGCTCGGTCAGCTCCAGCGGCCCGCGGGGCCAGTTGAAGCCGAGGCGCATCGCGGTGTCCATGTCGGCGGGGGAGCCGATCTCCTCTTCGAGGGCGAAGGCTGCCTCGTTGGCGATCTGGGCGAAGAGGCGGGGGAGGATCTCCGTCGCCGCGGGGTCGATCTTCGCCAGCTGCTCGTGGTCGAGCACCGGCGCCTCGATGCCGAGCTTGGGGTCCGGCTCGCGGCGCGCCCCCTCGCCGTAGGAGTAGAAGCCCTCGCCGCTCTTGCGCCCCAGCTTTCCGTCGGCAACCATCGCCTCCTGGATCGGGCTCGGACGCCAGCGCTCGGGCTCGCCGCCCTGGGCGTAGAAGGAGCGGGCGACGCTGAGGTTGACGTCGAGGCCGATCAGGTCGATCAGCTCGAATGGGCCCATGCGGAAGCCGCCGCCGATGCGGCAGACGCGGTCGATCGTCTCGGCGTCGGCGACACCCTCGCCGAGCATGCGCAGCGACTCGAGCGTGAAGGGGCGGGCGAGGCGGTTGGCGATGAAGCCAGGGCTGTCTTTGGCCCGGATCGGGGTGCGGCCCATGCGCCTGCCGACCTCGGTGGTCACATCCAGCGCCTCGGTTGCCGCCTCGTCTGTGGCGACGACCTCGACCAGCTTCATCAGCGCCGGGGGGTTGAAGAAGTGCATGCCGACGACGCGCTCGCGGTGCGGGACGAGGGCGGCGATCGCCGTGACCGGCAGCGAGGAGGTGTTGCTGGCGAGGATCGTTTCGGGACCGCAGGTGGACGCCAGGGCAGTGAACAGATTCCGCTTCAGATCCAGGTCCTCGGGCGCCGCCTCGACCACCAGGTCGCATTCGCCGAGGTCGGCGAGGCTCTTGGCGGCGCCGACCCGGTCGCGCGCCGCCTCGGCCTCGGCTTTGGTCCACATTCCCTTCGCGACGCCCTTGTCGAGCGCCCGGTGCAGGCGGTCGATGCCGGTGGCGAGCGCTGCGGGGACCGGGTCGTGCAGCCGGGTCTCATAGCCGCCAAGCGCGGCGATCTGGGCGATCCCGGCACCCATCGTGCCGGCGCCGACGACCCCGACGCGTTCGACCCTCATCGCCTCCCCTTGCGGTGCGCCTTATGTGCCGTATAGGAGCAAAAAGCGCACCGGAAGGTCATTTGCCCTCGAACTTCGGCTCGCGCTTCTCGAGGAAGGCACGCATGCCCTCGACCCGGTCCTCGGTCGCCATCGCCAGCTCGTAGAGGCGGCGCTCGTTCTCGAGGCCGGGGCTGAGCGCCGTCTCCTCGGCGACCAGCACCGCCTGCTTGGCGAGGCGGGAGGCGACGGGAGGCTTCGAGGCGACCTCGGCGGCGAGCGCCATCGCCTCCTCCAGCCAGGCGTCGTCGGGGGCGAGGCGGTTGACGAGCCCCATCGCCTGCGCCTCCGCCGCTCCGAAGCGACGCCCGGTGAGGACCAGCTCCATCGCCCGCTGCTTGCCCAGCACCCGGGCCAGCCGCTGCGTGCCGCCGCCGCCGGGGATGATCCCGAGGCCGATCTCGGGCTGGCCGAAGGTCGCGCCCTCCGCCGCGACGATCATGTCGCAGGCGAGAGCGAGCTCGCAGCCGCCTCCGAGCGCGTAGCCGGAGACCGCGGCGACCATCGGCGTCTTGATCGCCGCCAGGCGGCGCCAGAAGGACGCCGCCGGGTGGCGCAGCGCCTCGGCGAAGCTGCGCTCGGCCATCGCCTTGATGTCGGCGCCGGCGGCGAAGACCTTGTCGGAGCCGGCGATCACGACGCAGCGGACGCCGGGATCGGCGTCGAGGCGCTCCAGCGCGCTCGCCAGCTCCTCCATCGCCTCCGGCGAGAGGGCGTTGCGCGCCTCGGGCCGGTCGATGCGGAGCAGGACGACGCCGCCGTCGCGTGAGCTCTCGACCAGCTCGGCCAAGCGCTCAGGCCTCGACCATCGGGGTCATCGCGTTGATCCCGGTCGCGGCGCGGCCGATGATCAGCTTCTGGATCTGCGACGTGCCCTCGTAGAGGGTCGTCACACGGGCGTCGCGCAGGTAGCGCTCGACCGGATAGTCGTCGACGTAGCCGGCGCCGCCGTGGACCTGGATCGCGAGGTTGGCGCATTCCACCGCCGACTCGGTCGCGTAGAGCTTCGCCACCGAGGTCTCCATCGTGTTCGGCTTGCCTTCGTCCTTGAGCACTCCGGCCCGGTAGACCAGCATCCGGCTGGCGTCGCGCTTGAGGATCATGTCGGCGATCATCTCCTGGACCAGCTGGAAGCGGGCCAGCGGCACCCCGAACTGTTCGCGCTCCTTGGCGTAGGCCACCGAGGCTTCGACGCAGCCTTCGCAGATGCCGACGCAGCCGGCGGCGACGCTGTAGCGGCCGTTGTCGAGGGCGCTCATCGCGACCTTGAAGCCGTCGCCGATCTCACCGAGCATCGCGTCCTCGCCGACCTCGACCGAGTCGAGCGATATCTCGCCGGTGTCGGAGGAGCGCAGGCCGAGCTTGCCGTGGATCTCCTGCGTGGTGAAGCCCTCGCTGTCGCAGGGGACGAGGAAGCAGGCGAGGCCCTTGTGCTTCTTCTCGGGGTCGGTCTGGGCGAAGATCAGCGCCACCTCGGAGAAGTTGGCGAGGCTGATCCACATCTTCTGGCCGCTGATCGACCAGCCGTTGTCGGTCTTGGTCGCGCGGGTGCGCAGGTTGGCCGCGTCGGAGCCGGTGTCGGGCTCGGTCAGGCCGAAGCAGCCGAGCGCCTCGCCGGAGCAGAGCCGCGGCAGCCACTTCTGCTTCTGCTCCTCGGTGCCCCACCTCTCGATCGAGCCGGCGACCAGCGAGGTCTGCACGGAGACGACGGTGCGGGCGGAGGAGTCGGCGCGGCCAACCTGTTCGACGATCAGGCCGTAGCCGAGGTAGTCGAGGCCGCGGCCGCCGTAGGCTTCGGCGACCGGGGCGCCGAGGTAGCCGACCTCACCCAGCTTGCTCGCCAGCTCGCGGTCGAAGCGGGCCGCGCGGTCGTTCTCGCGCACGCGCGGCGCTATCTCCTTGTCGGCGAATTCACGCGCGGTTTCGGAGATCAAGCGCTGCTCATCGGTCAACTGGAAGTCCATCTCACCCCTTGCTTTCTCAGTCTCGCTCGAACTGCATCAAATTCCCGATCTGCCAGGCATGGAACTTGATGCAGTTCGAGCATCGTCATTGAAGTTCCCGACCCAGGGTCGCCTTGAACGCCTCCTGCGCTTCGTGGGTGCGGGGGCCGGGCGATTCGGCAAGGTTGGTGCCATCGACCGCCGAGACCGCTTGGATCTCGCGCGTGGTCGAGGCGAGGAAGGCCTCCTGCGCTGCGCGCAGGTCGGCGACCGGCCAGGCGCCGGCTTCGACGTGCAGGGCCTTGACCAGGCGGTCGCGGGTGATCGACTCGAGCACGCCGTTGTCGAGCGCCGGCGTGCGCAGCCCGCCCTGCGGGGAGACCCAGAAGATCGCGGAGGTCGGCGGCTCGAGCACGGTGCCGTCGGGCTGGACGAGCACCGCCTCGTCGGCCCCCTGGGCCTTGGCCAGGCGGGTCGCCTGCATGTTGGCCGCATAGGAGAGCGACTTGACCCCGTTGAGGATGACGGTGGGGCAATAGGTGACGGTGGCGACGCTGACCGTGTCGGCGTGGGCCGGGATCGGCTCGGTCATCGCCAGGCGGCGGCCGCCGCGGGTGACGATCAGGCGCAGCTGCCCATCGGCGTCGCCGAGCTCGGCAAGCAGCGCCCCGATCTCCGCCTCGAGCGCGGAGCGGTCGAACTCGAGCTCGATCGCCGCACCTGAGCGCTGCAGCCGGTCGAGGTGGTCGACGAGGGCGAAGGGCTTCCCCTCATAAAGGCGGATCACCTCGAAGGCGCCATCGCCGCGATAGAGCCCATCGTCCTTGAGCGGGACCGTGGCTTCGGCCGTTGCCGTGATCGTCCCATCGACACTGGCCAGCTCTCTGAGTTCGACGGTCATCGGCTGGCGAGGCTACTAAGCAACCCGTTCCGGTGCGCCTTATGTGGTTCTGGGCCGCATAAAGGCGCACTGGAAGCGTCAGACCGCTTCGAAGACGGTCGCCAGGCCCTGGCCTACGCCTACGCACATGGTGGCGATGCCGTACTTGGCGTTGCGGCGGCGCAGCTCGCGGACGAGGGTCGTGGTGAGGCGGGCGCCGGTGCAGCCGAGCGGGTGGCCGAGGGCGATCGCACCGCCGTTGACGTTGAGCCTCTCCTCGTCGATGCCCAGCTCCCGGGCGCTGGCGAGGACCTGGGAGGCGAAGGCCTCGTTGAGCTCGATCAGGTCGATGTCGTCCAGGGTGAGGCCGGCGGCCTCGAGCGCGCGGGGGATGGCGACGGCTGGGCCGATGCCCATATAGGCGGGGTCGACGCCGGCGACGCCAAAGGAGACGACGCGGGCAAGTGGCTCGGCTCCGAGCTCCTCAGCGCCCGCCTCCGAGGCGATCAGGGTGCAGGCGGCGCCGTCGTTGAGGGTCGAGGCGTTGCCCGCGGTGACCGTGCCGCCCTCGCGGAAGGCGGGGCGCAGCTTCGCCATCTTCTCCAGCGAGGCGTCGGGGCGGGGCCCCTCGTCGGTCTCGACCGTGACCGTGTCGCGCCCGCGCGGCGCCTCGATCGGGACGATCTCCTCGGCGAAGACGCCCGCCTCCTGCGCGGCGACGGCGCGCTGATGGCTGCGCAGGCCCCAGGCGTCCTGGTCCTCGCGGCTGATCCCGTAGCGCTCGGCGACGTTCTCGCCGGTCTCGCCCATCGACTCGGTCGAGAGCCCCATCTCGGCCATGCGCGGATTGACGAAGCGCCAGCCCAGGGTCGTGTCGTGCATCGTCTGCGGGCCGCGCGGCAGGCCGCGCTCGGGCTTGCCGACCACCCAGGGCGCGCGGCTCATCGACTCGACCCCACCGGCCAGGTAGAAGTCACCCTCGCCGAGCTTCACCGCGCGGGCGGCGCAGTTGACCGCCTCCAGGCCCGAGGCGCAGAGCCGGTTGACGGTCGCCCCCGGCACGCTGGTCGGCAGCCCGGCTAGCAGCGCCGCCATCCGCGCCACGTCGCGGTTGTCCTCGCCTGACTGGTTGGCGGCGCCGAGGTAGACGTCGGCGACCCGCTCCGGGTCGACGCCGCTGCGCTCGACGACCGCGGCGATCGTGTGTGCCGCCATGTCGTCGGGGCGGACGCCCGAAAGGGCGCCGCGGTAGCCGCCGGTAGGGGTGCGGACCGCGTCGATTACATAAGCCTGTGTCACGTTCGGGGATTAAAGGGGACCGGCGGCGCGGGCGTATCCTTGGCCGGTGCTCTTCGTCCTCGGAACCGTGGCGATGGTTTTGGTGATCGTCGGCGTGCTCTTCCTGATCGAGCACTTCTACACCGGCAACAACGCCGAGCTGCTCGACTGGAAGCCGACCCGCTCTCCCGAGCTCGAGGCCCAGAACGAGATCGACGACGTCCAGCAGATGCTCGAGGCGCAGAACGAGATGCGCCGCAGGCGCGGCGCCGCGGAGCGCAACGAGCAGGAGCTGCGCGACGAAGTCGCGGCCGAGGAGCTGGAGAAGCTGCGCCGCCGCCGGGGCTTCGGGGCGACCTGATTTGGCGCGGGCGCTGATCGTCGGCTGCGGATGCCGCGGCCGGGAGCTGGGCGCGGCGCTGCTTGCCGAGGGCTGGGCGGTGCGGGGGACGAGCCGGCGCGAGGCGGGCCTGGCGGCGATCGAGGCGGCCGGGATCGAGGCGGCGCTCGCCGATCCCGACCGGCCGGCGACCGTGCTCGACCTGGTCGCCGACGTTGCGGCGGTCTACTGGCTGCTCGGCTCCGCGACGGGCACGGTCGAGAACATCGAGGCGATCCACGGGGCACGCCTCGAGCGCCTCCTCGAGCACCTGGTCGAAACGCCGGTGCGGCGGTTCGTCTACGAGGCCGTCGGCTCCGTCGACGCGGCCCTGCTGGCTCGGGGCGCGGCGGCGGTGCGGTCAGCCTCGGAGACCTGGCGGATCCCGGTTGAGATCCTCGGCGAGGGTGCCGAGACCGGCGGCCGGCCCATCAATATCTCTAAACTCCGATAGGGATTTAGGTGAATGTCTAAACAGCACCCGAGAGGAGCGGTTCATGGCTCTGCAGCTTGGTGACGTAGCACCCGATTTCGAGGCCGAGACCACCGAGGGACGGATCAAGTTCCACGACTGGATCGGCGATTCCTGGGCGGTGCTTTTCTCGCACCCGAAGGACTTCACGCCGGTCTGCACCACCGAGCTCGGGTACATGGCGAGCATCGAGCCCGAGTTCGCCAAGCGCGGGGTGAAGATCATCGGGCTCTCGATCGACCCGCTCGACAGGCACAAGGAGTGGGCCAGGGACATCGAGGAGACCCAGGGCACGGCGCCCAACTACCCGATCATCAGCGACGCCGACTTCAACGTCGCGCGGCTCTACGGGATGCTGCCGGCCGACGTCTCGGGCAGCGCCGAGGATCGCACGCCGGCCGACAACCAGACGGTCCGCAACGTCTTCGTGATCGGCCCCGACAAGAAGATCAAACTGATCCTGGTCTACCCGATGACGACCGGGCGCAACTTCGACGAGGTCCTGCGTGTGGTCGACTCGCTGCAGCTGACCGCCAACCACAAAGTGGCGACGCCGGCCCAGTGGCAGCAGGGCGACGACGTGATCATCGCCGGCTCGGTCTCCAACGACGAGGCGAAGGAGACCTACCCGGATGGCTGGGAGGAGCCGCGGCCCTACATCCGCATCGTCCCGCAATCCGCGGCCGAGAAGGCGTAGGCCTAGGCGAGCCGCTCGAGCAGGTCGGCGAGGATCCTCGCCGTCGCTCCCCAGATCAGGTGGCCGTCGACCTCGTAGGTCGGCGTGTGGATCGGCACGCCGCGGCGGAGGAGGCGGCGGATCGCGTAGCTCTCGCGCAGAACGTCGATCGAGAAGGTGAGGACGGTCTCGACCTCGGCCGGGTTCGGCCGCAGGTCGAGATCCCGCGGGTGGGGAATGCGGCCGACGAAGGGGTGGATGCGGTAGCCGGTGACGAAGGTGTTGGTCGGCGGCAGGGCCTCGCCCAGGTCGACCGCGCCCGGGTCGAGGCCGATCTCCTCCTCGGCCTCGCGCAGCGCCGTCGCGCTCAGGTCGGCGTCGCCGGGGTCGCGGCGGCCGCCGGGGAATGAGATCTCGCCGGCGTGGCGGCGCATGTCGGCACGGCGCTCGGTGAAGAGGAGGCCGGGCTCGTCGTCGGGCCAGCCGTAGAGGGGCAGAAGGACGGCTGCGTCGACCGGTTTCATCGTGGGAGACGGCGAAGACCAAGTCTGGCAAGGACGCAGGGAGCGAAGCGTGCTTTGCAAGTGAGCGACCGAGGACGCCGCCAGGCGCCGGCTTGCAGCTGTCTCAAATGATCACTTGCACCGTGCCGCCATCCACCGACCAGGCGGCGCCGCTTACGTAGGAGGCGCGCTCCGAGCAGAGGAAGACGACCCCGGCGGCGATCTCCTCGGCCTGGGCGAGGCGTCCGATCGGGCGCTTGGCGCCGGCTTCGGCCAGCGCCTCCTCGCGGCTGGCGGCGCCCGACATGCGGTGGGACTGGTCGAGCAGGCCGCCGGGCTCCATCCACATCTCCGATTCGACCGGGCCGGGGCAGATCGCGTTGACGAGCACGCCGCCGGCAGCATGGCGGTCGGCGAAGAGGCGGGAGAGGGACAGCTCCGCCGCCTTCGCGACCGAGTACTCCGGCATCGCCGCCGAGGGGCGCTTGCCGGCGGTCGAGCAGACGTTGACGACGCGGCCCCAGCCGCGCTCGGCCATCGTCGGGATCGCGGCCCGCATCGCCCGCAGCGGCGCCATCACGTTGAGCTCGTACTGGGCGCGCCAGTCCGCGTCGGGGACGTCGTCGAGGTCGCGCCACTGGGCGGCGCCGGCGTTGTTGACCAGCACGTCGAGGGTGCCGAAGCGCTCCGTCGCCGTCGCGAGCATCCGCTCGCCGGCGTCCTCGGCGGTGACGTCGAGGCTGAGCGTCGCCGCCGAGCCACCGGCTGCTGCCGCCGCCTCGGCGGCGCTTCGCAGCCGCCCCTCGTTACGCGCCACGAGCAGCACGTTGGCGCCCTCGGCGCAGAGCAGGCGCGCCGTCGCGGCGCCGATCCCGCGGCTGGCCCCGGTGACGACGCAGGTGCGCCCGGCGAGCCCGAGGTCCATCAGAGCTGCTCGACCTGGTCGGAGACGGTGACCGGCGTCTCGCCGGCCAGCACCTTGTGGACCGGGCACTTGGTGGCGACCGTCAGCAGCCTCTCACGCTGCTCGCCGGTCAACCCGGTCGGCAGGCGCAGGGTGGCGGTGAAGGAGCGCGGCGCGTGGCCCTCGTACTCGACGTCGACCTCCACCTCGACCGCGCCGACGTCCCACCCCTTGCGCTCCGCGTACATCTCGATCGTCACGGCAATGCAGCCCGCCAGCCCGGCGGCGACGAGGCGGGTTGGGGTGGGGCCGGTGTCGGCGCCGCCCGCGTCGAGTGGCTCGTCGACGCGGATCGTGTGGCCGCCCTCGATCTCGATGTCGTGGGCGAACCCCAAGATTCGGCTCGCTCCGCTTGCCTTACGGCGTGCGACGACCTTCACCGGCGCCTCGTCACTGTGCCCTGCGCCGGCCCTCGAAGAGCACGGGACTCTCGACGTCGGCGAAGCGGGCCATCGCGTAGGCGAGGTCCGAGGCGCGGTTGACGAAGTGGATCACGGTCTCGGCGGAGAGCTCGCCTTCCCCGGCCAGGGACGCGATGTGGCGCTCGGCGCGGCGGATCACGGTCCGCGCCACGTCGAGCTGAGCGGAGAGCCGGTTGCCGCCCGGGATGACGAACTGGGGCGGCAGCTCGACCTCGCTCATGTAGCGGTCGATCCGCTCCTCCAGCTCGGACACCATCTCCCCGGTGACGCGGCTGATGCCGTCTTCGAGCCGCTCGGCCGCCTCCGGCGCGGTTGCCAGCTCGGCGGCGGCGATGAAGAGGTCGTCCTGGAGGCGGAGGATGTCGGCGGCCAGCTCGGCCTCGCCGGCGCCGCAGAGGGCGCGCGCCGCGCCGAGCTGCGAGGCCGCCTCGTCGAGCGTCCCGTAGGCCTCGGTGCGCGGATGGCTCTTGGGGACGCGACCGCCGTACCAGAGCGAGGTCGTCCCGTCGTCGCCCTTCTTCGTGTAGATCTTGACCACGGCCCGATCCTACGCCGCGGCTCGGCTCTCAGTAGAGAGGGTTGAAGACCAGGCCGGTGAGGACCTTGGGGTAGAAGTAGGTCGACTTGGGCGGCATGTTGGCGTCGCTTTCGCAGATCGCCTTGGTCTGGTCGACCGGGATCGGGCGCAGGACGAAGGCGACGTCGTAGGCGCCGTCCTCGATCAGGCGCAGCGAGTCCTCGATGCTCTTCGCGTAGCCGAGCCCGCGCTTGGCGAGGATGTCGTCTTCGCTGAGGCCGGCGATCTTCTTCAGCACCAGGGTCTCGAGGATCGCCGCGTCGAGGCGGCGGTAGGCCTCGGGCTGGCCCTCGAGCAGGCGGTCGAGCTCGGCGATCGCCGTGTCCTTGAGCCGCAGGCGGAAGGCGCGCTTGTGGTGGGAGTCGTAGAGGCCGAAGACGCCGACGCCGTCCTCACCGAGCGGGTCGATGCGGTCGGTCTCGACCTCGGTCACGTCGAAGAGCTCGCGCAGGCCCTCGCCGAGGCGGCGCTGGCGCTCGGGGTCGTCGCGGAAGCCGGAGAGCAGGCGGTGGGTGGGGTAGACCGAGAGGCCCGGGTCGTCGAGGCCGGTCAGCGCCATCAGCGTGTAGTTGTGCGGGCCCTCGCCGCCGATCTCGTCGCGGTAGGCGATCGCGGTCTCGTAGCGGTGGTGACCGTCGGCGATCAGCAGCTGGGCGTCGGCGAGGGCGCGAGGAAGGACGTCGACCAGGCCGGGGTGGCGCCAGACGCGGGTCACGGTGCCGGCTTCGTCGGTCGCTTCGCCCCAGGGCTCCATCGAGCGGATCTCGCTCTCGACCACCGGCCAGGGGTCGATCGTGCTCAGCGAGAAGATCGGCGAGAGGTTGCAGCGCGTCGCTCGCATCAGCTCGAGCCGGTCCTGCTTGGGGCCGGGCAGGGTGCGCTCGTGGGGCAGGATCGTGCCGCTGTCGAAGTCCTCGACCCGGACCCGGACGAGGACGCCATGGCGGACGTGCGAGGCGCCGTCGGGACCGGTGTACTCCTGCTCCATCGCCCAGATCGCGTCCTCGGTGTCGCGGACCAGGGCGCCGGCCTTCTGCCAGGCCTCGATCGAGCCTCCGGCTTTGACGTAGGGGTCGCCTTCGCCGGCGGCCTGCGGCCCGGTCTCGCCGTAGGGCTTGGGCAGGTCGACGCCGACGGCGTTGTAGGGCGAGCGGGCCAGCAGCTCGGCACGCATCCCCGGGTCGATCACGTCATACGGCGGCGCGACCACCTCCTGCAGCGAGCCGACCGCATCGAGGTCGTAGTGAAGGGCTTTGAGCGCGCGAACGTCGGCCATCGGCGCCAAACCTAGCGGTTGCCCGGCGGCGAGCCCGGCTCGCCCGCCGAGCCCGCTCTACACTGGGCGCAGCGGGGCGTGGCGCAGCCTGGTAGCGCGCGGCCTTTGGGTGGCCGAGGTCCCCGGTTCGAATCCGGGCGCCCCGATTTCCGCGCTGCGTCTGCAAAATCGCGCGTTTGCAGGGGTTATGTCCCCTGGACGGGTATCCACTGAGGTTGCCTGGCCCAGCGGCCGATATTTGCGCTGTGAACATGGCCGAGCTGACGCAGAAGGAGCGCCGGGTCGAACGGGTGCAGATGGAAACCGATCGGCAGCGGATCGTCGGCGACGTGACGTTGCCGCCGGAGGGCTATCAGAGCCGCTTCTCGGACTCGCTCAACCGGGTGGACATCACCTTCATCCCGCTGGTCAACGCGGAAGTCTCGTCACTGATGGGCGGCGACGTCGAGCATTTACCGTTCATGGTCGTCTCCAAGGCCCACGTGCGGATCGCCTTCCCGGTCGACGCCGGCCGCCAGCGGCGCGACTGACGCGCTGGGGCGACGCCGGGCCTACGCGGTCGCCTCGCGCCGCCCGCGGCTCCCCTGCGCGTAGGAGCCGAGGTCGAAGACGAAGGCGAGGATGACGATGAACCACTCGAAGCCGCTGACGCCGTTCGGTCCCGAGCCCCACATCGCCGCGTAGGCGAGCGTCGTCCAGGGCAGCAGGAAGAAGCCGAGCAGGGGCACGAACCAGCTGTCGAAGGCGCGGCTGAGCAGGTCGGAGAAGAGCCAGAGCACGAACAGCGCCAGCCGCGGCGAGATCAGGGCGAAGAGAATGACGAGGCAGCCCACAGGGGCAAGCTACCCTGTTTTCATGCTGGGATTCAAGAAGCCGCAGATGCCTTCGGCGGAGGAGGCGCTGCCCGGCCGCAGCGAGCCCGCCTTCGCCGTGCCCGAGCGGCACGCCGTGCTCGGCACGCCGTTGCAGCCGCCGTTCCCGGAGGGGATCGAGACGGCCTATTTCGCGCTCGGCTGCTTCTGGGGGGCGGAGCGGCTCTTCTGGGGGCTCGACGGCGTCCACACCACGGCTGTCGGCTACATGAACGGGACGACGCCGCACCCGACCTACGAGGAGGTCTGCAGCGGCAGGACCGGGCACGCCGAGGCGGTGCTGGTCGCCTTCGACCCAGCCAAGATCGCCTACGCCGACCTGCTCAAGGTCTTCTTCGAGGAGCATGACCCGACCCAGGGGATGCGCCAGGGCAACGACGTCGGCACCCAGTACCGCTCCGGCATCTACTTCGCCAACGACGCTCAGAAGGCGGCGGCCGAGATGGCGGCCCGGGCCTACGGCGAGGACCTGCGCGCCGCCGGCCATGGGCCGCTGACGACCGAGGTCGAGCCGGCGGGACCGTTCTACTACGCCGAGGACCATCACCAGCAGTACCTGCACAAGGTGCCGAACGGCTACTGCGGCCTCGCCGGCACCGGGGTCTCCTGCCGGATCCCAACGGCGGCGCCCTAGCCCGCTGCCCGCCCGGCGTGGCGAATAGCATCCCGCGCCGGTGACCCCCTCCCTCGGCTCCTACATCGGCGGCTGCCTTGCCGTGATCGGCATCGTCAGCGCGGTCGGCCTCGGTGGCTACTGGCTGCGGCGCTGGATCGTGCCGGAATTCTCCGGGGCGCTGGCGCGGCTCGCCGACGCGACGATCGCCGTCGGCCTGCTCGTCGTCTCGCTAGAGCTGCTGGGCACGCTGAGCATCCTGCGCACCGGCTGGATCGTCCTCGTCTGCATCGGGATCGGGCTGCTGGCGGCGCTGCTCGGCTGGCGCAACGCACCGCGCGAGAGCCGCGAAGTCGCTGCGCCGCAGGTGCAGACGATCGCCCTGCTGATCGCGCTCGCGGTCGCCTCGTTCACGGTCGCCGAGTGGACCTTCCCCTCGCAGCTCAGCCTCGACCAGGGGATGTTCGGCGGCGACACCACCTGGTACCACATGCCCTTCGCGGCGCGGATCGCCCAGGAACACTCGACCGTCCACCTGCACTTCACCGACCCGCTGCGGCTCGCCGCCTGGTTCTACCCGCAGAGCTCGGAGCTGATCCACGGCTCGGCGATCGCCATCTTCAAGAGCGATTGGCTCTCGCCGCTGATCAACCTCTTCTGGCTGGCGATCGCGCTGCTCGCGGCCTGGTGCGTCGGCCGCCCCTACAAGGTCGGGCCGGCGACCCTGGTTGCGGCGGCGCTGGTGATCGACTCGGGGGTGATGATCGAGACCCAGCCGGGCGAGGGCCGCAACGACATCATGGGGCTCGCCTTCCTGATCGCCTTCGCCGCCTTCCTGATCAACGCCCACCAGCGACGGGCGCCGGAGGAGGGGGCGGTGCAGGACGCGCCCGAGCGCGGCGCGCCGCTGCTCGACAAGGGCCCGCTGGTGATCGCCGGCATAGCCGCGGGCCTCGCTGCCTCGGTCAAGCTCACCTTCCTGATCCCGGTCGTCGCGATCGGGCTCGGCGTCGTCGTCTTCAGCGGCCGTGGCCGGCGCCTGACAACGGCCTGGGTGCTTGGCCTCTCGACCTTCCTGGTCGGCGGCTACTGGTACGTGCGGGCAGCGATCAAGACCGGCGGCAACCCGATTCCGCAGATCGGCTTCGGGCCGCTGCACCTGCCGCGCCCCGACCAGATGCCGCTCGACCCGCGGCCGCGCTTCGCCGTCGCCCACTACCTGACCGAGCCGACGATCTACCGCAAGTGGTTCTTCCCGCAGCTCGACAACGCCCTGGGGCCGCTCTGGCCGCTGATCCTGATCATCGCCGTGGCCGCCGCCGTCTACGTCGCGGTGCGCTCGCGCAACAAGATCCTGCGGGTGATCGCGGCGGCCGCGCTGCTCACGGCCCTCGTCTACATCTTCACGCCGCTCACCGCGGCCGGCCAGGAGGGGGCGCCGACCGGGTTCTTCACCAACACCCGCTACCTGATCCCCGGCCTGGTCCTGGCGCTGCCGCTGCTGCCGATAGCGCGACCGCTGCGCGCTCCGGACGAGCGCGCCTGGCAGACGCTGCTCTTCCTCACCGCGATCTACGCGATCACGGTGCTGACCACGCCGCGCTGGTATCCGGGCTTCATCGTCGGCACGGTCTTCCTCACCCTGGCCCTGGTCTGGGCGCCGGCCGGCCTCGGGCTGGCCCGCTCGCGGCGGCTGATCGGCCGCGGTGCCGCGGTCGTCGCCGGCGGCGCGATCGTGCTGCTCGCCGTGGTGCTGGGCCGCGCGCAGGAGGTCCAGTACTACAAGCACCACTACACGCGGACGACGCTCTTCCTCCAGGACGGCGGTCCCCAGAAGGCGTTCGAGTTCGCCCACAACCAACACGACAAGCGGATCGGGATCGCCGGCTCGGGTGAGATCTTCTTCGGCCAGTACGGCTTCTACGGCGCCAATCTCGACAACTACGTCCAGTACATCGGCGTGCCGGGACCGAACGGCACCTACCGCCTGCCGAGCAGCTGCCACCAGTTCCGCCGCCGCATCAACGCCGGGGACTACGACTACGTGATCCTCAGCCAGTACACCGAGGACGCGGCCGACTCGCCCTACTGGCACCCGATCTACGCCTGGATCAAGAACGACCCGGCGCTGGAACTGGTGATCGAAGAGCCCGACATCACACCCGAGCCCGACTACGTGTTCCGGGTCAAGGGCAAGCTCGACCCGGCTGGCTGCGCGGGCGGCGCGCGCCAGGGCTGAGCCGGCGACTCAGACCGCGGCCAGGGCGTGCTCGCGGATCAGCTCCGCGGAGCCCTGCGGCTGCTCCCACCAGAACATGTGGCCGACCCCGGCGAGCATCTCGAGCCGGGCGCCGGGGATCAGCGAGGCGATCAGGCGGCCGTTGGCGGGGCCGAGCAGGCGGTCGGCGTCGCCGTGGACGACCAGCGTCGGCAGGTCGATCCCGCCGAGCCGCTCGTGCGTGTCGTGCGCGGCGCAGGCCCGCATCTGCTGCATGACCACCGGCTGCGGCGAGGAGAGCGCGGCGGCCATCTCGGAGAAGGGGCCGAAATGGGCGTCGTCCTCGCGGAAGCCGGGGGAGAGGTTGATCTCCCACATCGCCCGGAAGACCTGCTCGCGCTCGCCGGAGGCGACCGCGGCGCCGAGCATCTGCAGGTCCTCGGGCGCCATCAGCGCGCTGCCGGGACCGCCGCAGTAGCTCGCGCCGATCGTCAGCGTGCGGATCCGCTCCGGGTGGGCGAGGGCGAGCTCCTGGGCGATCATGCCGCCCATCGAGATGCCGACCACGTGGGCGGCCTCGAGCTCCAGCGCGTCGAGCAGCCCGGCCGTGTCGGCGGCGAGGTCGGCGATCGTGAAGGGCAGCTCGGCCCGGCCGGACAGGCCCATGCCGCGGTTGTCGAAGGCGATGCACTCGAAGCTGCGCTCAAGCTCCCCGAGGAACGGCTTCCCCCAGGCGAGGTGCGTGGCGCTCATCCCCTGGATCAGCAGCAGCGGCTCGCCCGTCCCGGCGCGCTCGTAATGCAGCTCCGTCCCAGATGCGTCGACGCTCGGCATCGGTTCGATCCTACGCCCTAATCTAGGCGCATACCTGCCCCCGTAGCTCAGTGGACAGAGCGTCGGACTTCTAATCCGAGGGTCCCAGGTTCGAATCCTGGCGGGGGTGTGAGAGAGAATCTTCTGCGCCTGGCGCGGGTTCTCATAGGTGCAATGACGAGATCGGAGCGTCGAACCGATATTGCGCTTGCGGTGCTGGCGGGGGCGTCGATCGCGGGGATCGTCCTGATCGGGAGGGCGTCATAGCGCGCTAGATTCCTGGCGTGGCGGAGGTTCTCTACTACGCGATCCCGGCATTCGTGCTGCTGCTCGCCGTCGAGCTGCTCTCCTTCAGGCTCGCGCGCGACGAGGAGCTGGTCGGCTACGAGTCGCGCGATACGCGGACCAGCCTGACGATGGGCGGCGGCAACGTCGCGATCAACGCGGTCTGGAAGCTGGTCGTCGTCGTCATCTACGCCGGGCTGTACGAGCTGACGCCCCTGCGGATGCCGGCCGGCGAGTGGTGGACCTACGTGCTGCTCTTCTTCGCCGACGACCTCGCCTACTACTGGTTCCACCGCGTCCACCACGAGGTGCGGGTCTTCTGGGCGAGCCACGTCGTCCATCACTCCTCCGAGCACTACAACCTCTCGACCGCGCTGCGCCAGACCTGGACCCCGATGACGGCCCTGCCGTTCTGGGCGCCGCTGGCGCTGCTCGGGTTCGCGCCCTGGATGATCCTGCTGCAGCAGGCGATCTCCCTCATCTACCAGTTCTGGATCCACACCGAGCGGGTGCGGAAGCTGCCGGCGCCGTTCGAGCTCTTCTTCAACACGCCCTCGCACCACCGCGTCCACCACGGCGCCAACGAGGTCTACCTCGACCGCAACTACGGCGGCATCCTGATCGTCTGGGACCGGCTCTTCGGCACCTTCCAGGGTGAGACCGAGCGGCCCCGCTACGGGCTGACGAAGAACATCCGCAGCTTCCGGCCCACCCGGGTCGCCTTCCACGAGTTCGCCGACCTGGCGCGCGACGTGCGGGGGGCATCGAGCTGGCGCGACCGGCTCGGCTACGTCTTCCGCGGCCCGGGCTGGTCGCCGGACGGCAGCGGCGGCGGCACCCGCGGCTGACTCGCCGCGAACCGTTTGCCGGCGGTTGGCGCCGGGTAGCGGTGTCCCATGGAGCTATCGATATTGCTAATTGTCATCGGGATCGTCTTGGCGATCCTCGTCAACTACATCATTGGGATCATCGTCATCCTGATCGGACTGGCGATGCTGCTGCTGCCCCGACTGGGGGCTCGAAGGGTCTAGGCGACCGCGGCGCGCCCGGCTAGGTGGCGCGCCGCGGCCGTTCCCCCTTGCGGGGCCGGCATGAGAGCCTTGCGGGATGGCCCCCTGGAAGCTGCCGCTGATAGTCGCCGCGATCGCTGTGCCGATCGTCGCCGGGTTCGGAGTCGGCGGCGGCGCCGGGCTGGCAGTGGGCTCCTTCGCGGTGCTGGCGATCGTCCTCTTCGCGATCCGGGCGGTGCCGCGCGGCCCGATCGGGTCGGCGAGCGCCGGAGACGAGCGCCGGCACGTGCTGATCGTCTCGGCGGCGGCGGTGGAGGACCCGGCCGACGTGGCGCGCATCGCGCAGGGGGCTGAGATCGGAGGAGCCGGGGGCGCCGATGCCGAGGTCATGGTCCTGGTGCCGACCCGGTTCGGCTTCCTCGACCGCTGGGCATCGGATGTCGAAGGCGCGCGGCACGAGGCGCAGGAGCATCTGGTCGCGACGGTCGCGGCGCTGGCCAAGGCGGGCGTCGCGGCGGAGGCGCGCGTGGGCGACGAGGACATCGTGCAGGCGGTGGAGGACCAGCTGCAGAGCTACCCGGCGACCGAGGTCATCCTGGTCAGCGGCGATGGCGAGGACGTCGAGCGGCCGGCGGCCGAACTCGGCTCGCGGCTGCTGGCGGAGTTCCGCCACGTGCGCCTTGGCGCCGGTCAGCAGGCGTGAGCCCGGGCGGCGCTGCGCACGACCTGGAAGGCGCCGCCGGGAATGCGCTTCAGCTGGTTGAGGCTCTCGTCGTCCCAGCGGCGGTCGCTGCTGCCGCTGAAGTACCAGTTGGAGCCGTTGTCGGCGACGATCATGCCGTAGCGCTTGAGGGCGAGGGCGATGACGCGGGCGGCGCCGCTGAAGCCGCCGAGTCCGAAGCCGGCCCTGAGTCGCAGCCGAGCCCCCATCGCCGGCGCGCGCCGGTCTGAGCTGTCGCCGGCGCAGTGCGAGGCGGGGTGGACCCAGGCATTGCGCGTGCTGTCGAAGGTGACACGGATCGCGTGGTCGAGGTGTCCGGCCGCGACCTCGTCGTAGCGGACGAGGCCGGGGAAGATCGGCAGGCCGGCGGCGTCGGCCGAGGTCCATGAGTCGGGACGGCGGGCAGCCGAGCGCAGGTCCCAGCGAGCGCCGGAGTCGGCGTCCCAGCGGGCCCGCCCGCCGTGCGCGGGGAAGGCCCGGTAGAGCTCGTAGAGGGTGCAGGTGGAGCGGTCGACGGTGAGCACGTGGCGGTCGCCGTCGCTGCCGCTGCCGCCCTCCACCGGGGCGCCGATCGGGACCGGGAACGGCCCGTGGTCGCTCTCGTCGCCGTAGGCGGTGTAGTGGACCGGCAGCGGCTGCTGGCCGGCGCCGACGACGGCGTAGGGGAAGCCGTAGGCGCGGGGCGAGCCGAAGTCGGGGTGGAGGCGGTTCCCGCCGTGGGCGTTGATGTAGGCGATCGTCGCCGCCGAGTCGGGCGCGACCGGCGCCCGGGAGACGTCCTGGTTCCAGGCGGCCTCGGTGGGCAGGGACGGGGCGTCGGCGGGGAGGCCGGCGGGGGGAGCGGGGAAGACCGGGCAGCTGCCGAGGTCGGGATAGGGGCCGAGCGCCACGACCGGAGCCGGCGCGAGCAGCGCCGCGGCAACAGCACCCAGCAAAGCCAGGAGCAGCACGAGCATGGGGCGTGCCCGCGGTTCGCCCACCATGCGCGAGGTCAAGCGCCGGCGCGCCCGGCGTCGGGCCTGGACGTGCCGTCGTCCTCGACGCGCAGGGAGCCGACCTCCAGCTCCCCGATCGCGAGCTTGCCGACGGCCGCATTCTCGATAGCGAGGCGCCGGATGCTGAGCCGGCCGATCGCGAAGCCGCCGACCGCGGCGGCGCCGACGGCGAGCGCCCCGACCGCGGCCGCGCCCCGCGCCTGCATCCCCGTCGCGGCGGCCGGCCGGATCTCGGGACGGAAGAAGGCGATTCCGAAGCGGGAGGGCATGGCCCAACCGTAGCGCGGCCGGCGCCACGTCCGGACAACCGTTTCCGGCCCACGCGCTCAGATCCAGCGACGATCGAGCGGTGGGCATCGGATACGGGGAAGCGAGGAAGGCGACCAGAGGGAATCGAACCCTCATTGTCGCGACCACAACGCGAAGTTCTACCGTTGAACTATGGCCGCCACGCTGCGGGTGCAGCATAGCGGCGAGGCTGCCTGTCGAGCTCCGATCTTCAGCTCGCGCCGGGTGGGGCGGAGCGCCGCTCCTCGCGGAACATTCGCAGCGCGTGGGCGCCGGCGGGGTGGGACCGGAAGTCGTTCACCTTGGCCGCCATAGACGCCGGGAGCACCTCCGGCTGGGGAAGCGGCACGCCGTACTCCGGCGGCATCAGGACCGCCGCCGCCAGGGCGGAGAAGGTGAGGTCCGCTGCGCTGAAGCTGTCCCCGCAGAGGTAGGGGCGCCCGTCGGCGAGGCGGTCCGCCACCTCGTCGAAAGTGGCGCGGACGGCGGCTTCAGCCCGCTCCGCGGTCTCGGGGGTGACGTCGAGGAAGCGGTCGATGATCCGCGCCGCAAGGGGGTAGACGAGCGGCAGGGAGCGTCGCTGCCAGGCGGGAACCCCGGTGCAGCCGTATTCGCGGGCGATGTCGCCGCGGCCGCGCAGCTCGTAGTACATCCAGCGCCGGCTCTCCGGCCCGAGGCGCTGGTCGAAGTCGCGCTCCATCGCACGCGCGTCCGCGGCGGCCTCCGGATCTTCGGGGTACAGCCGCCGCTCCGGCGGGGCCTGGGCGCTCACGGCCTCGAGGATGTCGGCGGAGTCGGGGAGCACCTGCCCGCCCCAGCGGAGAACGGGCGCCGTGGTGCCGCCTCCGGCCCTGCGCACGGCGAAGCGGTGCAGGACCTGCAGGTGCGCTCGCTCGGTGTAGGGGATCTCGCATCGCTCGAGCGCCCAGCGCGCCTTCTCGCAGAAGTGACTGATCGGGATCGTGATCAGGACGTTCTCCTCGCCGGCTCCAGATGCAACCTCCCTGCTTGCGCGTCCCGCCATGCCCGTGTGAATGTACCGAGCGACGATCTGCTTACGGAGTGGGTGGAGCGCCCTGGACAGCGGCGGCCAGGCTGGTTGGCTGGGCTCGTGGAACCAGCGCGTGCTCCAGCCACCATCCGGCCAGCAGGGAGCTGACGATCGCGAGCAAGACGAGCGACGCGTAGAAGTTGGCGTTGATGATCCGGGCGTCGAGGGCGGCGGTGGCCAGGATGATTCCGGGTCCGCCACGGGCGTTCAGCGCGACCGCGAAGTTCCGCGAATCGTGAAACGACTCTCCGGAGAGACGCGCGCCCATGTAGACGCTAACCCCCTTGACCCCGTAGGCGAAGAGGAAGAAGGCCGCGAAGAAGGCGGGCTGGAAGGCGTGCAGGAGGTCGAGCCGCACGCCGACGATCGCGAAGTAGATCGGCACGAAGAACGCGAGGCCATACGCCTTGACCTGTTGGGTCGCCTCGGAGTCGGCGTTGCCTCCCAGCGCCAGGCCGGCGACGAGCCCGCCGAAGAGCGGCGGGACGTTGACGAACAGGCAGGCCGCGACCACCAGGAGAACGAAGAGCAGCTCCAGCTTGATCTCCCCCGAGACGCGGCGCATCAGCGATGCCGGCCGGCCGCCCTTCAGCGCCAGCAGCGAGCCAACCGCGAGCGCTGTGCCGACAGCGCAGAGGTAATAGACGGCGCTCAGGGCGGAGCCCTCCTGAATGTCCAGCGCGGCGACGATGCCGATCCCGCCGGCCGACGACTGGGTGATTCCGATCGCGATGCCGAGCACCGCGAACATGACGACGTCCTCGAGCACGGCGGCGCCCAGCACCACCCGCGCGAACGCGGTGCGCAGGAGGCCGAGGTCGAGCATGATCCGCGAGATGACCGGGATGCTGGTGACCGCTATCGCGGCCGCGAAGACCAGGGCCAGCGCGGTCGTGCTGCCGGCGGGGCCGCCGATGTGCGGGGGCTGGGCGATGAAGAAGAGAGCCAGGCCGACCGCGAACGGCAGGGCCGTGCCGGCGACGAGTATCGAGACCGCCGTCACCCGCTCCCTGCCGACCGGGAGCCTGCGGAGCTCCGTGCCGGCGGAGAACATCAGCCAGATCAGGCCCAGCTGGTAGACGGCGCCAAGGGCGCTCGCCGACGGCCCGGCCTGCGGGAACACCCACTGCTCCGCCTGCGGGGCGATCGCGCCGAGCAGGGAGGGCCCGAGCAGCAGGCCGCCCATGATCTCCCCGATGACGCGTGGCTGCCTGCAGCGCGTGAACAGCTCCCCGATCGCTAGCGCCGCGAGGAGAAGGAGCCCGGCCGAGAGGAGGAAGCGCGCGAGATCGGCTTCGACCAGGACCATGGATCAATCCGCCGGCCTCGACGCCGCGGCGCTCTCGAGCGATTTGCCGCGTCCCTTGGGCCGGTTGAGGGTGCTGCTGCAGATGTAGCTGGGCAGGGAGGAGTTCGCGAAGCCCCGCTTGAACACGGCGAGCCCGTCCGTCTCATCGTTGCGGAAGTCCGCGCCGCCGCCGAGAAAGACATAGCGGCAGTCGGCGACCTCCTCGATCACGCGCGCGAACGCGGCGTAGGAAGCCGACAGCTCGAATCCCTTCTCGCTCGACGCGGCGTCGTGGAAATAGAGAGTGTCGTCGTGGCGGAGCCAGAGGGTCATCGCCACGATCTCGCCCCCGGCGGTGACCGCCAGCGCCTGGAGCTCTGGGAACGCGGCGAGGCGTTCGAAGTACAGAGAGCTGAAGGGCTGGGCTATCTGCCGGGTGTCGACGTTCTTCAGGTAGAGCTCGTACCAGAGCTCGAGGTGGTCGCCCAGCGAGATCGATTCGATCTCGGTGGCCTGGCGCGCCTGGTTGACCCTGTTGCGGTGCCGCTTGCGAATCTGAACCGGCTTGGCCGCCCTGTCGACGAAGTAGTTGTCTTTGAAGACCCGGCAGTTGTCGAAGGCTTCCTCCAGCATTCGCGCCTCGGGGCACCACATGGGGTCTGTCGTCAGCGAGATCGAGTTGATGCCCTCCCGCCCCAGCCTCTCGAGGCCGGCGCGCAGCTCGCAGCGGGGGTCAAGGGAGGCAAAGGGGCGGATGCCCGCCGCCTGGCGGACGCCGGCGCGACCGTCCCGAACGAGGACATGGGTCCCCCACTCGGGCACCTCGAAGACCTCGACGCCTGCTTCCTCCAAGGTCTTGGCGTAGGCCTTGGAGCAGGTTGGGTGAGCGTCGAGACGGTCGCCGGGTGGCCGGCTGAGGAGGGCATTGCGCCGCTCGCAAAGCCGGTTCTCGACTTCGAGCTCCTCCAGCCTCCTGGCCATCTCCCGCTGGTTGGCCTCGAGGGTCTCGAGCGCCTTGCCATCCAGGCGGTCGTCGAAGTGCGCGGTGCCGCCGGCGATGAACCGGTCGCGCCAGGCGGCGAGCTGCTTGGGCGGTCGCTCCGCGTCCCGCGCCACCTCGGCAAGGGGCTCACCGGCGAGAACCCGGAGGACGAGCCGGACCTTGTCCTCCGTCGAGCACCGATTCGCGAAGCGTTCCGGTCTCATGCTCGGAGCTCCACGGGTCTCAGCCTCCGATCGCGCTCATGCTTCGGGCCGGCGGGCGGAACCCCGGCTCGTTGATCTGGTGCTTGAGCTCCTTGCGCCAGACGGCGTCCTCGACGATGTGGCGCAGCTCTGTGTCTCCGGCCCCTTCCCTGAGGGGCCCCCTCAGGTCGGTCTCGTGATGGGAGAAGAGGCAGGTGCGCAGCATCCCGTCGGCGGTGAGCCGGATCCGGTTGCACTCGGCGCAGAACGGCTCAGACACGGGGTTGACGAAGCCGATCTCCCCCTGCCCATCGGCAAAGGCGAACACGCGCGCCGTCGCGTGCGGCTCGCGCGGCACCTCCCGCAGCGGGTGCTCGCGTTCGACCATCGCCCGGACCTCGGCTCCGGTGAGCACATCGGTGGCCCGCCAGGAGCGCCCGCCGTCGAGTGGCATGAACTCGATGAAGCGGACCTGGAAGCTGCGGTCGCGGGCAAGGGAACAGAAGCGCCGCACCTCCACGGCGCCAAAGCCGGGCATCGGCACCGCGTTGACCTTGACCGGCCGGACCCGCGGGAACGCGGCGATCGCATCGAGACCCTCGAGCACCCGATCGAGCGCGTCGCGGCGGGTGATCTCGAAGAACCTGGCCCGGGCGAGCGAGTCGATCGAGACGTTGACCCGATTGACCCCCGCCGTCACCAGCGCCTCGGCCTGGTCCGCCAGCAGGTAGCCGTTGGTGGTGAGCGAGAGGTCGCGGAGGCCGGGGATCTTGGCCAGTCGCTGGACGAGCAGGGGGAATTCGGGCCTGACCAGCGGCTCGCCGCCGGTCAGTCGCACGTCCTCGATCCCCAGCTCGACGAGCAGGCGGACGAGCCGTTCGATCTCCTCGAAGCTGAGGATCTCCGACCGCTCGATCCAGGGCATGCCCTCGACCGGCATGCAGTAGCTGCAGCGGAAGTTACAGCGGTCGGTGACCGACACCCGCAGATCGGCGATCGACCGTCCGTGGGCGTCTACCAGTGTCATGGTGGGCCTAGATTACTTGATTAATACTTATCAATGATTGGGTCGGGGGGTGAGCGGTGCTCGCGCCGTTCGCAGCTGGGCATCAGTGCCGTGCGTCGACCCCGGAGAGCAGCCGGAGCGCGTGGGGGAGGGCGGCGGCGAGTGCCGCGCCGGCCTCGTCGATGCTGCGCGGAGCGCCGGGAAAGTTGACGATCAGGGTCGAGCCGCGGATCCCGGCAACGGCGCGGGAGAGCATCCAGTTGGCGGTGTGCTCGCGGGAGGCGTCGCGCATCGCCTCGGCTATCCCCGGCGCCTCGCGGTCGATGACCGCGCGGGTGGCCTCCGGCGTGACGTCCGTCGGTGAGAAGCCGGTGCCGCCGCTGGTCAGGATCAGCTCGCAGCTTGCATCATCGGCCCAGTGCCGCAACCGCTCCTCGATCAGGCTGCGCCGGTCGGGGATCACCTCGGCGCCGGCGACCTCGACGCCGAGCCGCAGGGCGAAAGCGGCGAGCCGCTCGCCGCTTTCGTCAGGGCCCACGCCGCCGGCTCGTGACGTGCTGATCGTCAGCAGCGCTGCACGCATCCCCTCACCCGCGCTCTGCATCTGGCTCGTCGAGCCTCCAGTCCGACCGGCCGCCGCGCTTCTCGAGCAGCACCACCCCCTCGATCTCGACCCCGCGCTCGATGCCCTTGACCATGTCGTACACGGTCAGGGCCGCCACGGCGCAGGCGGTCATCGCCTCCATCTCGACACCGGTGCGCCCGACCGTGCGGGCCTCGGCGACCAGCTCGACCAGGCCCTCACTGACGCTGACGCTGGCGCTGACGTCGGCGAAGCTGAGGGCCAGGGGGTGGGCGAGCGGGATCAGCTGTCCGGTCTGCTTGGCGGCCTGGATGCCCGCGAGGCGAGCGACGCCAAGCACCTCGCCCTTGGGGCCTTCGCCCCGCTCGACCGCCTTCGCCGTCTCCGCCGACATGCGCAGCCGCGCGCGCGCTCGTGCCACGCGCTCGGACTCCGGCTTGGCGCCGACGTCGATCATGCGCGCCCGGCCCTCGCCGTCGAGGTGGGTGAGGCGCCTGCCGCTCACGAGGCAGGTCCGGGCGAGCCGGGAGTCGCGGCTGCCGTGGCGCGCGGGGCGCTGGCCGGAGGTCTGCCGGCCACCCAGCGGCCGGAGCCGGCTTCGACCTCGCGCTTCCAGATCGGCGCCTCCGCCTTGATCCTGTCGATCGCTTCGCGCGAGGCGGCGAAGGCTTCCTCGCGGTGGGCGGCGGCGACAGCGACGATGACGGCGGGCTCGCCGCGCGGCACCTGTCCGACCCTGTGCTCGGCGGCCGCTCCGAGCAGGCCGTGCCGCTCGGCGCACTCGGCGAGGATCCCCTCGATCCGCCGCTCGGCCATCTCGCGATACGCCTCGTAGTCCAGCCGCTCCACCGTCCGGGTGACCCCCTGGAAGAGGACGATCGCGCCGGCGGCGGGGGCGGCGACGGCGGCCGTGAGCGCCTCGGCGGACAGGGGCTCGTCGCAGACTCGCGCATGGAGGCGAGCGCCGCCGCTGATCGGTGGGATCAGCGCCAGCTCGTCATCGGCCCGCAGCGGCGTTCCAGGCGCGGCGTAGTCGCGGTTGACCGCCATCCTCACCGGCATTCCCCGCAGGGCGCCCGCCAGCGGTCCGCTGCGGCCGAGCGCGGCGAGCGCGTCGGCGACGGTCGCGCCCTCGGCCAGATCGAGCTCGATCGAGTCGCGGCCGGCCCGTTCCCGCAGCATCGCAAAGAGACGGATTCGAATAGTCATAGAAATTATGCTAACTCGGCTCGAGCAGCTCGACCTCGAGCCGCTCGCCGGCCCGCAGCGCTCCGGTCCCTGCAGGGACGAGGGCGAGCGCGTCGGCGTCGAGCATCGAGGTGAGCACGTGGGACCCCTGGCGGGAGCCGACCCTCGCGTGCCAGCCGTCCTCCTTCAGCTCGAGCCGGCAGCGCAGGGCGCGGGTTCGGCCGCCGGGCGTGTCGCAGTCGTTGTCGAGCACCGCGATCGTGCGCGGGCGCTCGGAGCGGCTCCCCTGCAGCCCGGCCAGGGCCGGGCGCACGAGGAAGAGGAAGGCGACCATCGCCGACACCGGGTTGCCGGGCAGCCCGAAGACCAGCGTTCCGGGCCGGCTTCCGAACCAGGTCGGTTGCCCCGGCTTCAGCGCCACCCGCCAGAAGGCCTCTTCGACGCCGAGCTCCGCGAGCGCGCCCTTGACGTGATCGTGCTCGCCCACCGACACCCCGCCGCAGATCGCCACCACGTCGGCGTCGAGTCGGGCCGCGATCGTCGTCCGCGTTGCCTCGGCCTCGTCGGGCATCCACCCCGTGGAGACGGCGCCGGCGCCGGCCAGCTTGGCCAGGGCGGGGATCGAAAGGGCGTTCGAGTCGTGGATGGCGCCGGGCGCCAGCCGCCCACCGGCCTGGACCAGCTCGTCGCCGCAGGTGAGCACCGCAACCCGCGGTTGCCGGTGGCAGGGCACGCTGGCGGCGCCGAGCGATGCGAGCACGCCCAGCTCGGCGGCCCCGAGGCGCGTCCCGGGCTCGAGGACCGTGCTCCCGCCGGCGATGTCCTCGCCACGCCGCCTTATGTTCGCGCCCGGCGGGACTCGAGCGAAGACCAGCAGCGCGTCGTCCTCACGCCTCGTGTCCTCGACGCGGACCACCGCGGTGGCTCCGTCCGGCAGCATCGCGCCGGTGGAGATCGCGATCGCCTCGCCGGGCCCGAGGCCGCGCCGCGGCGGGTGCCCGGCACTCGACTCGGCGACGATGCGGAGCCGTGCCGGCGAGCGCTCGCCGGCCGAGGCGGCGTCCACAGCGCGCACGGCGAATCCATCCATCTGCGAGTTGTCGAAGCCCTGAACCGGCTGCCTCGCGACGGCCGGCTCGGCGAGGGTGCGGCCCAGGGCGCAGTCGAGCGGCACGGGCTCGACCGGCAGCGGCGCGGCCCGGCTCAGCACCGCTTCGCGGGCGTCCTCCAGCGAGATCGGGCCGCGGCTCGATCTCGGTTCGCCGCGCGGGGCCGTCCGAGCGAGGCCGGCAGGCCCGGGCTCTTCAGCCACGGTGGACCATCACCGACGTGGCCTTGACCGTCGCCGTGGCAGGCACTCCGGGCACGAGGCCGAGCTCCTCGACCGCATCGCGGGTGATCGCGGCGGTGACCAGGTGGGGCCCGGCCTGGATCTCGACCAGCGCCATGACGCCGGCGGTCTCCACCGAGCGCACCACGCCGGCGAAGCGGTTCCGCGCCGAAAGCGAATCCCCGGCCCCGTGTCGCGCCGGGGAATTGCGCAGGCGCTCGATCTCGGCGACCGAGATGAGCCGGCGATTGCGGGCGTCTCGCGTCGTCTTCAGGGTGCCGGCCCGGTCCCATCGCCGCAGGGTGTCGGTGCTGACCCCGAGCTGCCTGGCCGCCTCGCCGATGCCAACCCTGTCGACCCTTCCCGCCATCGCCCACGCATTCAATAGGCAAAAGCGCATATGTGCAAGTGATTTGGATTGCTCAGATATCTACGGCAGAGTGGATCTCGAGCTTCGGAATCGACTCTGACCTCTCCGGCGAAACCGCCACCGCGGCCACGAAGCCGGGGTCGGGGGGGATCACGGCGAACCGCCAGCGGCCGGGATCCGCGTCGAGCTCCGGATCCATCGTCACGGCAACACCGCCGTCGGGCTCGATGCTGAAGTCGGACCGGCCGAGCGGCAGCGAAAGCCCGGTGGAGCGGGCCTTCGCGTACGCCTCCTTCAGCGTCCAGTATTCGAGGAACCGACGCCTGCGCCCGGCCCCGGACCTGGAGCCCAGGTCCGCCAGCTCGCCGGGGCCGAGCAGCGACACGGCAGCGTCGACGTCGACGCAGCGCTCGGCGCTCTCGACATCGACGCCCAGGGCGCAGCCCGAGCCGACCAGCAGCAGCACGATCCCGGGTGTGTGGGAAAGGCTGAACTCCAGAGTCGAGCCAGGCGGGTGGGCGATGTGGGGGCGGCCGGCGAGATCCCGCGCGAATGTCCACTCGCGCGGCTCGACATCGGCATAGAGCGACAGCACGGTGCGAGTGAGCCCACGGGCCATGCGGTGGAGGCGCCGGTCCCCCTCGCGGCGGAACTCGAGCTCACGCTGCCTCTCCTGCGGACTCATCACCTCTTCACAGGTGGCTGTGAACTCTCCCAGCCGGCCATCATCGACCGCGATCCAGAGGTGCACCGATCCCCGCTTCAGGCGATCGGCGAAAGAAGCTGACCCATGCTCTGCAGCAGTGTGGAATTCGATCGTACGGCTCTCTGGCGGCATCGGCGAGTCCGTGATTTGCAGCCGTTAACCGATCAGCGCAAAGTTTTGGCTTGACAGAAGCAAATCGCCAACCTATTCTACTGATTAAACAAGAAACATCTTGTAAACAGAGAGGGAGCAGTGAATTTCGACATGTCCTCGATGAGAGGGCATGTGCAGTCCCGGGCAATTTCCTGCCCGTTAGAAACCACCTGCGCCCGTAGTTCAATGGTAACGGTTCCGTCGGGAGAGGGAGTGTCAGGGTGATAGTCGTACAGCCGGCGACGGCAAGTGAGAAAAAGACTCAGTGGTTTAGGGGTTCGGCGAGGTGCCGTCTTGCGTACACCTGCGACGCTTTTCTCGGCCCCGGTGGGCTTAAGAGCAGCGGCTTTACTGGCCGTCGATGCGGGTTCGAATCCCGTCGGGCGCTCTTAGCGAGTAACTGTCGAGCGGTCGCCGCCAGGAGATGAGCCAGTGGACGGCGTCATCAACGGGGATCATGTACTAGATGAGATCTCGTTGCGTGAGCCGTATCGCTCGCCCCGCTTCCTGGCCGATCTAGAGCAGCTCGACAGAAGCTGTCGCTACTTCATCAGCCGCTCGCCGATCGTCGTGGTGGGCACCTGCCACCCGGAGTTCGGCGTCGATGTGAGCCCCAGGGGCGACGCGCCTGGATTCGTTCGCGTTCTCGACGACAACACCCTCGCGATCCCGGATAGAACCGGGAACAACCGCCTGGACTCGATGACGAATCTGCTGACCGACGACCGCGTCGGTCTGTTCTTCATGATCCCCGGCGTCCACGAGACGCTGCGAATCAAGGGCAGAGCGCGGATGAGCAGGGACCCGGAGCTGATCGAGGAGATGACGGTTGAAGGCAAGCCGCCAAAAACCGTTCTCTTAGTCACGGTTGAACGTGCCTTCGTTCACTGCGGCAAGGCCCTGCTTCGATCTTGCATTTGGAAAGACACCTATCGCGCGGATCCCAAAGCCTGGATGCTCGCTCGTGGAACGCTCGAGAACAGCAACGAAACAGCCGTGGAGATCGGCTAGGCAAGGGAGACGAAGATGGCGCATGAAGCCGATGGGCAGGGCCTGATGGATGCGGATGACCTCTATGAGCTGGATGGAGCCAACCGGGAGCGGCTGATCGCTTCGGCTCCGTTGATCTGGAACTGGTCGCGAACCGCCTGCGCCAGCAAGGCACGGGGTGGGATGGAGGAGTGGGTCAACAACAACCACGGGGCGGATGCCTCACAGGCCCATACCTGTGACTGGTACCACGGCACCTGGCAGTTCCTCCGCCTTCTCAACATGGTGGCCGTGCCGCCATGGTATGAGTTCTACCAGGAGACGCTGAGCGGAATACTGCGCGACAAGCCGGATGCAAACGTGCTGATCTCGGCCGCCGCGGACTACGGAATGCTCTGCACGCTGCATGAGGCGGCGACCGCGGCGGGAGCCAATCCGAGGATAACCATCTGCGATATCTGCAATACGCCGCTGCTGGCGTCTCAGTGGTATGCCGAGCAGAATGGCTTCGCGATCGAGTGCATCTGCGACGACCTGATATCGACCACGCAGCTCGCCGACGGTGCATTTGACCTGATCGTGACCGACGAGCTGCTGACGGTGCTGAAAGCCAGCGACAAGCCGTCGATCGTAAAGAGGTGGAAGCGCCTGCTGAAGCCCGATGGCGTTGTCGTCACGACGGCGATGATCGGCTCGCCGACCACGCCGGAGCTACGACAGCAGTACGCGGAAAAAGCACGCGACCTTCTCGATCGGAATCCAGAGCTGTTCAGTGCCGCCGAGGCGGATCGCGACGAGCTGCTCGACCGCTTTGAGTATTTCGCCGCCTTTCACACGCGGCACATGGTCACCGGCGAGGACGAGATCTGGTCGCTCTTCGGCGATTTCGACCTCGAGTTCAGCTGCATAGAGACTCCGGGGGAGTGCGTAAACCCGACCAGCTCATTCCAGATCGTCGCCAGGCTGGGTGGGGCCGAGGGGGGCGGCAATGGCCGACTTTGACTGCCTGCTGATAGGCCACAACGAGCTCGATTTCGAGGAGTACTACGGCATCCTCGAGAACATGGCCTCCTCCGGGGGCCGGGAACACATCGCCTTCACGGACCTCCAGCTGAACCACGTCAAGTATGAGGGCAGGCCCCATCAGGCGCTCGACCTCGTCAGTCGCATGTACAACGAGGGCCTGTCGCTGGAGCGGCAGCGCGATTTCTACAACGGGGACTGCCTCTGGACGGCGATCGCATACCTCGGCAGCTACCTGCACAACCGTGGCTACAGCTTCGACTTCGTCAACCTGTTCCAGCACGAAAAGGACGCGCTCGCCGAGAAGCTGAGGGAGAACAGCTACGAGCTGATCGTCCTCACGGGCACGATGTACGTGTTCGAGCAGAACATCTGGGAGGTCGTGACCTTCATCCGCAGTCAGTGCCCGGACGCCAAGATCATCGCCGGGGGCCCGTATATCTCCAAGCAGGCGGAGGAGCGGGAGCCGGAGTACATGAAGCCCCTGTTCCGATACCTGAACGCGGATTTCTATTGCTACGTGCGTGAGGGGGAGCAGACGCTGGTGGCCCTCCTCGACGCGCTGAAGAACGGGGGGGACTTCGCGACGATCCCCAACCTCGCCTACAAGAGCGGCAAGGACTACGAGATCACCCCCAAGCAGCGCGAGGTCAACCCGCTCTCGGACCACATGATCGACTACCCGCTCTTCGCTGATGCCTACCGGGAGTCGGGGTGGGCAAACGTGAGGATCTCAGACGGGTGCCCGTACGCCTGCGGGTTCTGCGCGTTCCCGGAGCACGGCAACGAACGCTACCTGCTGATGACGCTGGACCGCATCGAGCAGGAGTTCAACTCGATCCGTGAATCGGGCGCCATCAGCCACATCTTCTTCATCGACGCGACCCTGAACGTGCCGCGAAAGCAGTTCAAGAAGATGCTGGAGATGATGATCCGCAACCAGTACGACTTCAAATGGCACTGCTTCTTCCGCTGCGACCAGACCGACGAAGAAACGATCTGGCTGATGAAGGAGGCGGGTTGCCTGGGCGTGTTCCTCGGCCTGGAGTCCGCCAACGCGACTGTCCTGGACAACATGGACAAGACCGCGCACAAGGAAGACTTCTACCGCACCCTGCCCTGGTTCAAGGAGGCGGGCCTGCGCCAGATGGTGTCCGTGCTGGTTGGCTTCCCGGGCGAGACGATCGAGACGTTCCGCGAGTCCCTCGACTTCATCGAGGAGGTCCAGCCGGACTTCACCCGAATTCAGACCTGGTACTGCGACCCGACGACCCCGGTCTGGTTCAAACGCGAGCAGTTCGGCCTGCAGGGCAAGGGTTACAGCTGGCAGCACAACACGATGGACTCGGAGACGGCGGTCGAGCTGGTCGTCGACTCCTTCCTCTCGCTGCGCAACGTGTCGTGGATTCCCGACCCGGGCTACAACTGGGTCGCCTCCTACTCGATGGAGAAGCTCGGGATGTCGATCGAGCAGCAGAAGACCTTCCTCGAGTTCTTCGCGGCGGCGGCCAAGGCGAGGCTGCTGAGCAGGCGGGGCGGAGAGCTCGATCCGGCGCTGCTGGCGAGCCTGCGCGCCTGCTGCCAGTTCGACCGAGGCGTCGCGCCGGACCGCGGCACGATCGAGGCGTTCTCGTCGGACCGCTACGTCGCCGCTCGCTCGTTCTGGGTCGATCAGTTCCGCGCGGTCGAGCCCCGCGCCAGCGCCGATGCCTTCGCCGACGATGCCGGGGAGTCCGCGCCGGAGCCCGCCTCGGAGGCGCGCTGGGCGCAGGTGCTGGGCGGCAGCGGCAACGGCAACGGGGCCAGCGGCGAGACGGTGGAGATGGACTCGATCCTCGCCGCCTATCACTGGGCCCTTGGCAGGGCCGGCGACCCCGAGGGGGCGATGCTGGTGGCCTTGGAGGACGACGTGACCTTCCCGCTGCGGCTCGATCCGGCCTCGCCGGCGGGCTTCGACGATCATGGCCCCGAGGCCCGGCGGCTGCTGGACGAATCCCGCGAGCACCACCGATTTGGCTGGTTCGTCCTGACCCACGCCCTCACCGCCAAGGAGTTCGGCGTCGGCTGTCCGCAGCTGAAGGCCGCGTTCCTGGCCGACCATTCCGATGCGAGCGCCGACGCGTTGCGGTTTCGGTGGCGGGAGCACGCTGGCGTCGAGGACCGGATCGACTCGATCCTGACCGTCTCGGAGGGGGACGATGGGGAGGGGATCAGGGTCGAGCTCAGCTGCTCGACGGGCCGCTTCGACGACGAGGCGCTGAGCGCCCTGGGCGGCGAGATGCTCGAGGTCCTCGGGGATGTTTCGCACCGTGACGTCTCACCCGAGCTTGCGACGAGCGAGGGCCAGTGAAGCCCGCGCTCGCAGAGGGGCATGCCGCGGTCGGGGTGGGCCCCGATGCGGGAGACAGTGCCGAGGCCGGAGCGGACGACCGAATCCACGTCCTCTTCGAGCAGCACGTCGCGGCCGACCCCGACGCTCCGGCGCTGGTGTGCGGCGCGGAATCGCTCACATACCGGCAGCTGAACCGCCGCGCGAACCGCCTGGCGCACTATCTGCGCAAAGAGGGCATCGAGTCCGGTTCGCTGGTGGGGATCTGCATGCACCGATGCGTCGAGATGATCGTCGGCGTTCTCGGCGTGCTGAAGGCGGGAGGGGCATATGTCCCGCTCGACCCCTCCTACCCGAAGCAACGCCTGGAGGCGATGCTCAATGACGTCGAGCTCGACCTTCTGCTGGTCAAGGGGGAACAGTCCCTGGACCTGCCCGAGTCCCCCGTGCGGGTCCTCGGCATCGATCGCGACAGCGCCGCGATAGAGGTCGAATCCGCGGAGAACCCCGGATTGCCCCCCAGCCCGGCGGACCTGGCCTACGCGATCTTCACCTCCGGCTCGACCGGCCGGGCGAAGGTCGCCGCGGTGTATCAGCGCGGCTGGGCGAACCTGCTGAGGTGGTTCGTGGCGGAGTTCGGGATCGGAGTGGAGGACCGCGTCCTGGTCGTCAGCTCCTTCAGCTTCGACATCACCCAGCGCAGCATCGCGATGCCGCTGGTCACCGGCGGGGAGCTCCACCTGCTGGACTCCCGCGCCTACGACCCCGCGCTGATCCGCGAGGTGGTCGCCGAGGAGGAGATCACGCTGATCAACTGCGCGCCGAGCACGTTCTACCCGCTGATCGAGGCCCCGAGCGAGGAGCTGGAGATGCTCGAGCCGATCCGCACCGTGTTCCTCGGCGGCGAGCCGATATCCGCGTCGCGCCTGCGCGATTGGGCGCTTGCGCCGGATCGGGAGGTCGAGGTCGTCAACGTCTACGGGATCGCGGAGTGCAGCGATGTCTCGACCTTCCACCGGCTCAGCGACTACGACCGCTACGTCGAGACGTCGGTCCCGGCCGGCCGGCCGATCTTCAACACCGCCGTGCACCTGCTCGACGACGACCTGAACCCCGTCGCAGCCGGCGGGCGTGGAGAGATCTGCATCGGTGGCGCGGGTGTCGGCCATGGCTACGTCAACGACTCCAGCCTCACCGAGGAGCGGTTCGTCCCCGATCCGTTCAGCGACGTCGCCGGGGCCCAGCTCTACCGGACCGGTGACATGGGGCGGGCGCTGGATGACGGCGCGATCGAGCTGATCGGGCGGATCGATCACCAGGTCAAGATCCGCGGCAACCGGATCGACCTGGGGGACGTCGAGACCGCCCTGCGCCTGCACCGCGAGGTGCGTGAGGCGGTTGTGGTGAGCAAGGACTTCAGCGGCGGAGACGCCCGCCTGATTGCCTACGTCGTCCCGCGCGACATCCTCCACGTCGAGGACACCGGGTTGATCCAGGCGCTGCGCGAGTTCGCCAGGGAGCACATGCCGGAGTACATGCTCCCGGCCAGGATCGTGACGCTGGCGGAGCTGCCGCTGAACCCCAACGGCAAGGTCGACCGAATCGCCCTTGCGGAGCGGGAGATCCAGCGGCCGGCGACGTCGCCCGAATCCACGCCGCGGTCTCCGCTCGAGCGGCAGGTCGCGACGACGTTCGCGGAAGTCCTGGAGATGGACCACGTCGGCGTCGACGACAACTTCTTCGACCTCGGCGGCGACTCCTACCTGGTCACCGTGCTTCTCGGGCGGCTTTCGGCGAGCACCGGCGCCCGGCTCTCGATCTTCGACTTCGTCTCGGGGCCTTCCGTGGCGGAGGTCGTGGCGGTCATCGAGCGCGATGGCGACGACTGAGGCAGAGAGCATCCCGGCCGGGGCGGCGTCGATGCCCGAGGCGCGGGCGACGAGCCGCTACCTGTCCCATATCGGCTGCAGCGTCGGCGCCGCGCAGCCGGTCGCAGCCCTGGCGCAGAAGGAGAAACTCTCCAGCGACGTTCTCGCGACCTTCCAGCAGCGCGGGCTGCGGGACTACCGTGAGGACTCGCGCGGCATCCCCGAGATGTGCGTTGCCAGCGCGCTGGAAACTCTGGCCGAGGCCGGGCTGGAGCCGGCGGACGTGGACTCGATCCTGATCGCCAGCTCGAATTCCGACGGGCTGGTCAGCGACGACGACGAGACGGCGCTGTTCACGGCACTGCACGGGGCGGGCTTCGAGCGGGCCCGGGTCCTCGGGCTGACCCTGCAGGCGTGCAGCGCGGGCGGCGACGCCCTGCGGGTCGCGGGCGGGCTGGTGGGGCCGGGCAGCGGCTCGCCGATCCTGGTGATCGTCTTCGGCCAGAAGAAGAAGATGAGCCGCCTCGGGCCCCAGGCGAACCTGGTGTTCAGCGACGGCGCCGCCTCCTGCCTGGTGTCGAGCGGCAAGGGCACGTTCGAGATCTGCGCCAGTGAGGGCGTCACCAACATGCGCCTCGGCGAGATGGGCAGGGCGGGGAGCATCGCCCAGTTTCAGGGAGGCCTGATCGAGCTGCGCGAAATCACCCGCAAGGTGTGCGAAGACGCTGAGGTCGAGCTCGACGAGATACGCGCCTTCTTCGGCACCAACGCGGGCGTTGGCCATCTGCAGCTCATGGCTCAGGCGGCCGAAGTGCCGCTGGATCGCATCTATGAAGACGACGTGGCCAGCTACTCCCACGTGCACTCCTGCGACAACCTGATCAGCCTCCGGCACTTCTCGGAGAAGAACACGCTGGCGCCGGGTGACCCGTTCCTGCTCCTCGCATGGTCGCCCCATGTGGTGAGCGCCTCGATCCTCCGTTACCGCGGGGAGTAAGGCGCGGTCCCGTGCACTCCTCGACGCAGGCTCAACGGTCGGACGTGGAGGCGCTGGTCATCGACAAATTCCAGTCGTACCTGGGGATGGACGAGGAGCCGTCGCTGAGCAGCGAGCTCGTCGCCGACCTCGGGATCGATTCCATCGCCCTGGTGACGATCTTGCTCGATCTGGCCGAAGAGCTTGGCCTCGACCTGGGCGCCGCCCAGGTCGAGCTTGGCGAAATCCAAACGCCGGCGGACGTAATCGACGTGGTCGGCTCACTGCAACCGACAACGAGGAGCGACGATGACGCCTGAGACCATGACAATCGATGAGGCGAGGGCCGAGCTTGTCACCCACCCTCTCTACGACCGTCTGGATTCAATCGATGACGCGAGAGTGTTCATGCAATACCACGTCTTTGCGGTGTGGGACTTCTTTTCACTGCTCAAGCGCCTGCAGAGAGAGGTGACCTGCGTCGACGTGCCGTGGATGCCGCGGGGGATGAGCAATCACGCGCGCTTCATCCTGGAAATCGTCCTCTCCGAGGAGAGCGATGAGGCGATCGGCGGCGGCTACATCAGCCACTTCGAGCTCTACCTCTCGGCGATGGCCGAGATTGGCGCCGATCGCGGTGCCATCGAAGGCCTGATAGCCCTGCTGCGCGCCGGCCGCGACCCACTCGATGCCGTTGCCGAGGCGGACCTGCCGGATTTCGTGCGCGAATTCGTCAGGAGCACCCTTTCGGTGGCGCTGAACGGGGAACCGCATGAGGTCGCGGCGTCCTTCTGTCACGGGCGCGAGAACCTCCTGCCGGATGTGCTCACCGGCGTCCAGGGTGGGTTCGGCGCGGAAATCGACGATGCGCCCGCTTTCAAGCACTACCTGGAGCGCCACATCACCCTGGATCACGACGAGCACGGTCCCCTGGCTCTGAAATTGCTGGCCGAGCTGTGCGAAGGCGACGGGGAGAAGATCGCCCAGGCGGAACGGGTCGGGGTGGAGGCGATCAGGGCCCGTGGGCAGCTCTGGGACGGGATCCTGGAGAGCCTCCCGGCTTAGGCGAGCACTGAAGCGGCGATGGCGATTGGGACGACACCGGGCGCGCCGGCGCGCGGAAGGCAGCGCCGCGCGCTCGCCCGCACGCTCGTGCTGCCGGCCGCCCTGCTGGTCATTGCCGGCGCCCTGCTGGCCCGGCGAGGGGACTCGCTGGGGGCGCTCGGCTTCCTCGCCCTGATGCAGGGGGTCGGCCTCGTGGTCGCGATCGTCCCGCTTGCCCTCGGTCGCAATCCGCTGTCAGGGGAGTGACGAAGGGGGCGCCGACCCGCCTCAGTCGTCGTCGCTGTCGCGGCGGGTCGGGTCGGCCGCGTGGGCGAGCCGTTCCGCCGCTTCGCGCACTTCGGCTCCGGCCTCCCTGGTCGCCGCCGCCGCCTCGTCGCCGACCGCGGTGAGGCCCTCGCTGGGCTTGCCGCCGACGATGTCGCGGAAAGCTTCCTTGAAGCGCTCGGTGCGGCGGTCCGGGGGGAAGCGGTCCACAGCCTTGGCCTGTTTCCCGGGCCGCCGCTCGGCGTAGCGGTAGCGGGCCCAGGCCGATTCCGGCTTTCCGATGCGGGAGGCGCCGTAGATCGCGAGCGGGGCGAAGAAGACGCCGATCGTGCCGTGGAGGATCCGCCCCTTGGCGAAGCAGATCGCCACGCAGCCGAAGGCGACCAGGGTGAGGACGATGCTGGTTATCAGCGCCTCGGTGGTGGTCGAGTCGATCACTACCGGGCTGACGCCGAGCACGATCAGCAGCATCAGCGAGGCGGCGATCACCGTCGCGTCGATCGAGCTGCGGCCCTCGCGGGACCAGTAGACGTCCTCCAGGTGCACCCAGAGCGCGAACTCGTCGATCGTCAGCCCGACGCCGATGCCGAAGAAGAGGGCGCAGATCTCGGCGTACGGCGTGCGACCGTCGGCGACGAAGCCGAGCGTGCCGGCGGCCATCATCGCCACGATCCCGAAGACCAGGTGGTGGACGTGGACGCCACCGTCGCTTTCTATGTTGCCCGGCCACCAGGAGACGCTTTCGCTGCGGATGATCCGCGTGCTCATGCGGATGAAGGCGAAGGAGCCGAGGAAGCCGACCAGGACGAGGAAGACCGCCTGCTCGTGATTGGCCTCGAGTTCATCCCAGAAGCTGGAGAGGATCGACGCGGTCGTCATTGGCTGACGAGTTTAGGCGGGCTGTGGGGCCGCTAGTTGGAGGCTCTGGCGCGTTCAACCAGGCTGTCAAGCGTGTCGCCGTCGTCGAGCGCGACCCCGATCGCGATTGAGGCGGTTGGGCGGCGCTCGATGACATCGGCGCAGGCGTCGCCGAGCCACCCGCGTGCCTCCTGCAGGTCCACGTCGGCCAGGCCGCAGGCGAACTCGTTCTCGCTCCAGCGAACGATCAGGTCGAAGCGGCGGAGCCTTGCCTCGAGGGCGAGGAAGAGGTCCCGAGCGAGGGTGGCGTCGACCGAGCCGTCATGGCGTTCCCCGGTCCGTCCTGCCGCGTCGATTGTGACGACGCCAAGCGCGAGCCGGTGGCCGGTGCCCTGCGTGCGCTCTGACTCGTGACGGAGGAGCACTTCCCCGATCCGCCGCCCGCGGGCACCGGTCGACTCGTCCCTGTGGGTGCGTTCGATCTCCCCGAGCAGCAGCTCGCGATCGCGTGCCGCCGCGGCGCGATCGCGGGCGGCGCGTTCGCGATCTTCGGCAGCGCGCGCCCGTGCGGCGGCCGCGCTGGCCCTCGCCACGGCTGCCACCCTGGCGGCGGCGCTGTCCTCGCCCAACTGTTCTGCCAGACCTTCGGCGGCTGCATCTATCTCTTCGGCTTCGCGATCGCGGGCGGCGGCGATCTCATCGCGATGGTTCGCCAGCTCATCGCGTCGCCATGCCTGATCGTGGCGCTCCGCGGCGATCTGAGCGCGGACAGCAGTGGTGGCCATGCGGGCCATCGTCCCCTCATCGCGTCCGGTCTTGGCCTCCTCGTGAGCGGACAGCTGGGAACGTTCGGTGGGGGGATGAGCCACCAGCTCGTGATCGGCCAGGACCTGGTCGCTGTCGGAGGCGCGCTGGTCGGCTTCCGAGGCCGCCTGGTCGCGGTCGGACATGCTCTGATCGGTGTCGGAGCCGGTCTGGTCGGCGTCGGCGGCCGTCTGGTCTCGCTCGGAAGCGGACTGATCTGCTGCCAGGTGACTGGACCGACGCGGGGGGACGGGTGGATTCATGTCTGCCTCCCTCTCGGATCGACGGGCTGGGCCAGATGACCCTTCACGCATCGACCGCCCATCGAGGGTAGCAGTGCCCTGCCCACCGCGTAGGCTTTTCTGACTGTGGCCAAGCAAGTGGATGCATTGGCGTAGATGGCTGCCGAAGGCCAGTCTCCTCGCCGCTCGGTGAAGCTCGCCGTGTCGGGCGAGGCCTGGTTCAGGGTGGCGCCCCTCGAGCCCGGGGTGTGGCTCGTCGGCGAGCCCGGGCACGTGAACAGCTGGCTGATCCGGGGCGAGGAGAGAACGGTGCTGCTCGACACCGGGCTGGGACTGGCCGACATCTCGGCCGCGGTCGCGACGGTCTGCCCGGAGGAGCCGCTGGTGGTCAACTCGCACGTTCACTTCGATCACGTCGGTGGCAACGAGCTGTTCGCCGAGACGGCGATGCACGAGCTTGGGCCGGAGTGGGTTGAGGCCGGTTGCGAGCCAGGGCAGCTGCTCGCTTACCGCAAGCTGGCACCGGCGATGCTGGATGCGTACGAGCGGCTGCTGGCCGCCGATCGCGAGGAGTTCTTCCTGATCGGGCCCGACGAGGAGATGCGGCCCTGGCCCGCCGCTGGGATCGCCGAGCGGGGCTGGCGGATCGAGCCCCCGCCGCCGACCCGGCTGCTCGTCGAGGGCGATGAGATCGACCTCGGCGGCCGCACCCTGCGCGTCATCCACACACCGGGCCACGCGCCCGACCACATCTGCTTGCTCGACGAGGCCGCGGGCATCCTCTGGGCGCAGGATCAGGCCTATTACGGTCCGCACCTCGTCTACGAGCCGGGCGCCGACCTGGCCGACTTCGTCGCCTCCACGCGGCGCCTCGCCGACGAGCTCGGCGGCTCGCTGCGCACCATATATACGGCTCATTGCCTGCGGCCCACGGTGCCGCCCGCGTTCCTGGCCGAACTCGCCGGCGCCGCCGAGGCGGTGGCGAGCTCCGAGGTTCCGCTCCGGCCGGCATCGGGCTTCTTCGGCGAGCCCGTGCGCCGCGCCGAGTTCGGTCACTTCTCGATCCTGCTGCCCGGGACCGCCTAGCCTCTGACCATGGCTGAGGTGACGGAGCCGGCAGCAGCGGTGCGTGCGGTCGTGAGCGGATCGGTTCAGGGCGTCGGGTTCCGCGACGCGACCGTGCGCCGGGCGCGCCGGCTGGGCGTGACGGGCTGGGTTCGAAACGGGGAGGACGGGGCGGTGCTCGTCCATGCCGAGGGACCGTCGGCGGCGGTCGAGAAGCTGGTTGCGTTCCTCGGCGAGGGGCCGCCGGCCGCCCGGGTCGCCGGGCTGAGCGCCGAGGGCGTCGAGGTCGAGGGCCACGAGCAGTTCGCGATCCGCGGCGTCAGCGCCGGCGTGTTCGTCGTCCAGGAGCACCAGGCGACAGCGCACCACTTCGACCTGCGCCTCGAGGTCGGCGGCACGATGCGCTCCTGGGCTGTCCCGAAGGGGCCTTCCATGGACCCGGCCGTCAAACGGCTCGCGGTGCAGGTAGAGGACCACGACGTCTCCCACAACGGGTTCGAGGGGCCGACCGAGGGCGGCGCCGCGATCGTCTGGGACCGCGGCAGCTACGAGCAGGGCGGCCGGGTTGCCTGGCCCGAGGCGCTCGAGCGCGGCCACGCGGTCTTCGTCCTGCACGGCGAGAAGCTGCGCGGCGGCTTCGCCCTGCAGCGCACCCGCCCGGGCGGGAAGCCGCAGTGGCTGCTGATCAAGCGCCGCGACGAAGAGGCGAGGCCGGGCTCCGACGTGGTCGCAGAACGGCCGGAGTCGGTGGCGAGCGGCCGAACGTTGGAGCAGGTCGCCGGCGGCGATTGATCCTCGGGCGCAGCTAGGCGCTGCAGCCGGTGCCGCCGACCAGCATCCCGGAGCCGAGGTGGGCGCCGAGGACGGGGCCGACCTGGGTGCAGAAGAGCGGCTCGGAGCCGAGGATCGCGGTGCCCTCGGCGACCAGGGCCTCGGCGTCGCCGGCGGACTGGGCGTGCTGGATGAACCACTCCTCGGCGCCCCGCTCCTGCAGCTCGTGCAGGTAGCCGACCATCGTCTGCATCGCCCGGCGCCTGGTGCGGACGCGGCCGACCGGGGTGATCTCGGTGCCGAAGGTGAGGATCGGCTTGATTTTCAGCGCCGTCCCGACCAGCGCCTGCGCGGCGCCGATCCGGCCGCCGCGGCGCAGGTACTCGAGCGTGTCGAGGCAGAACCACATGTCGAGCCCCTCGCGGGTCCGCCGGATCGCATCGACCACGCCGTCCAGGTCCCGGCCCCGCTCGGCCGCCCGCGCCGCGCCTATCGCCAGGCAGCCGAGGCCGCCGGCGCCGGTCTGCCCGTCGACCACCTCGACCCGTCCGGGAAGGCCCTTCTCCGCGATCGCCCGGGCCGCCTCGCGGGCGCTCTCGCAGGTGCCCGAGAGGCCGCTCGCGATGTGGACCGAGACGACGTCGCGGCCGGCGGCGGCGAGCGGCTCGAAGCAGGCGAGGAAGTCGCCCACCGAGGGCTGCGATGTCGAGGGCAGGTCGGTGGAGTCGCGGAGGCGCGCGTAGAAGCTCTCGAGCTCGTACTCGTGCTCGGGGAGCCGCACGTCGCCCCAGCCGACGTAGAGGTCGACCTGCTCGATCCCCCAGCGCTCGAACAGGCTCGGGGGCAGGTAGCTGGTGCTGTCGGTGACGACCGCGACGCCGTCGCGTTTTGAGGCTTGACTCGAATCGGGCGGCGGCATGGGGCGATCCTATGTCCCAGGCCGCTCTCGCATCGCGACCGAGCGGTTACCGTTCCCGCCGATGCCCGCGACGATCGACGAGCTGACCGTTGCCGACTCGCCCGATGCGTGGACGGCCGCCGGGTTCGCGGTCGATGGGGACTGCTGCATAGTCGGCGACCTGCGGGTCCGCCTTGCCGGCCCGGATGCCGGCAGGGGGTTGCGGGGCTGGTCGCTGCGCGGAATTGGGACGACGGAGCTCGACGGCCTCGCCACGACCCTCTCCGATCGCGAGCCGCCGGCTGCGCCCGCGCTGCACCGGAACGGCATCGCCGCCGTAGACCACGTCGTCGCGATCACGCCGGCGCTCGAGCGGACCGTGGCGGCGCTGGAGGCCGCCGGGCTCGACCTGCGGCGCATCCGCGAGGAGCCGACCCCGGCCGGGGCGCCGCGGCAGGCGTTCTTCCGGCTCGGCGCGACGATCCTCGAGGTCGTGCAGGAGCCGCCGGAGGCGATCGAGCGCGGCGGAGGGGTCGATCGCCCAGCCTTCTTCTGGGGCCTCGCCTTCGTCGCCCCCGACCTCGACGCGACGGTCGCGTCGCTCGGCGAACGGGTCGGCGAGATCCGGCCCGCGGTGCAACCGGGCCGCCGCATCGCCACGCTGCGCCGCTCCGCCGGGCTCTCGGTCCCGGTCGCCCTGATCACTTCCGCGGCTTAGTCCCGCTGCTCGGTCGGCCGAATCAGGACCTCGTTGAGCGAGACGTGCCAGGGGCGGGTGACCGCGTAGGCGATCGCGTCGGCGACGTCGGCGGACTTGAGCGTCTCGATGCCGACGAAGCGCTCCCGCACCTTCTCGCGCACGCCGTCGCGGATGTGGTCGGTGAGCTCCGTGTCCACGGCGCCGGGCTCGATGATCGTCGAGCGCACCCTGCGGCTGGCGAACTCCTGGCGGAAGGACTCGCTGAAGGCGCCGACCCCGTGCTTGGTCAGGTTGTAGACGCCGGAGCCGGAGCGGGCGAGGCGGCCGGCAACCGAGCTGATGTTGACCAGGTCGGCGCAGCCGCGCCCGGAGTCCTCGGCGGCCGCGAGCAGGTGCGGGAGGGCGGCGTGGGTGGTGTTGATCAGTCCCTTCAGGTTGAGGTCGATCATCCGGTCCCACTCCTCCGTCGGCGCCTCCTCGATCGGCCCAAGCAGCATCTGGCCGGCGTTGTTGACGACGATGTCGAGGCGCCCCAGCTCCTCGACCGTGCGGACCACGGCGGCGGTCGCCTGCTCCTGCTCGGCGATGTCGGACCGGATCGCCAGCGCCGTGTGTCCGTTGCCGCCTATCTCTGCGGCAAGGCGCTCGAGCCGGTCCAGCCGCCGCGCCGTCACGGCCACCTTGGCCCCCTGGCTCGCCAGTGCCAGCGCGGTTGCCTCGCCGATGCCGCTGCTGGCGCCGGTGATCAGGGCGACGGTTCCATCCAGTGGTGTCGTCATCGCGTTCCTTTCGCTCGTGTCCGCCGAAGCCGCTCGGGTTCCAACCTAGTTCCCGCGTGGCGCCGGCTTGAAGCATCCCGGGGCCGGCGCTAAAGCTTTCCCGCTCAGCGTCGATGACGCCGCATGCCCGCTATGAGCGCCGTTCCCGCTGCCCTGAGAAATCGCCTCTCGATCGTCCTCGCGGTCGTCGCCCTGGCGGCGCTCGCGGCGCCGCCGCTCTCGGCCGCCGCGCCGACCCGCGCCGTGCTGACGATCAGGACCGCGAAGGTCGGCGCTCCCGGCAACCCCTCGGTCGGCATCGTTCCCTTCACCGACGCGGTCTACTGGTCCTGCGCCGAAGTCGTGCCCGCCGAAAAGCAGCCGCCATGCCAGCAGGTGGGTGGGGTGGGCTACCGCTACGGGATCGGGCAGCTGGAGGTGACCGTCACCCAGTACGTCGACTTCCTCAACACGGTCGACCCCTCCGGTCGCAACAGGCACAAGCTATACAGCTCGACCGAGAGCTCGGAGGAATGGCCGAAGTACGGGCAGATCGACTTCTCCGCTCCCGCCGCAGCCGGCCACCACTACTCGGTCGCCTCACCCGAATGGGCCCGCAAGCCCTATGGCTTCGCCAACTTCCTGCGCTCGGCCCGCTTCGCCAACTCCCTCTACAACGGCCAGGTTCTCTCCAGACAGGCCAGCAGCGCCGGCGGCTTTCGCTACGTCACCTACCGCGTGCGCCTCTCGCGCCGGACCGAGACCGGCATGTACGACATGCACGTGCGGGCGATGACCCGCTCGCACAAGTCGGGCTTCGTGATTCCCAGCCAGAACGAGTGGATCAAGGCGGCCTACTTCGACCCCAGCGGCGGCGGCAAGTACTCCTACTGGCAGTACCCGACCAACCCCGGCGCCTTCGGAGACGAAGGGGCGAGCGCCCCGCACTCGACCACGCTCGACCCGACCACCGGCGACGTCACCAACGCCTCGACCCAGCCGCTGGCGAACTTCCACGCCGAAGGCCAGCCGGCGCCGAGCTGGTGCCCCTCCGCCTTCAGCACCGAAACCTGCTCCAGCGTGAATCCCCTCGGGATCAAGGCCTCGACCTACGCGAAGGCCTTCCAGGGCAGCCTCGGCACCGTCGGCCAGGCGAAGACGACCTCGCCGTGGGGCACTCTCGACCAGGGCGGCAACGCGGTCGAGTGGACCGACACGATCACGGCGCCGCCGTTCGGGGTGAAGGGGAAGCGGGTCTGGCGACGGCTGCACGGCGGCATCGCCAACGCGCCCGTCTACCAGCTCTGGCTCTCCGCGGTTGGCCTGCAGCCGCAGGACAACACCTTCTACACCGCCACCTACCCCTGGCTGGGGATCCGGATCGGCGTGATCGGCAACCCGTAGGCGTTGGCGCCGGGCGGTCGGCGTCCGCGACGGCGAATACGCTCGCCACGCATGCGCCGTTTCACCTTGAGAGCGCGTCCCGTCGCCGGGACGCTCGCCGTCCTGGCGGCTGGCGCAGCGTTGGCGCTCCCCGTGGGAGCCGGCGCCGTGCCGGTCTCGAAACCGGGGTCGAGCGGGCCGGGGACCCTCGCCCAGCCATCCGGTGAAGCGGGCTGCCTGGTCGACCGCTCTGCCCCGGCCGAGGGCTGTGGGACCGCGCGTGCGCTCAAGGGCCCGGGGCCGTTCATGGGATCGCGGGCGATCGCGGTCAGCCCCGACGGGCGCAGCGTCTACGTCGCCTCGTCGAAGAGCAATGCGATCGCGGCCTTCCGCCGCAACCGCCGCAGCGGCGCGCTGACCCAGTCGAAGGGGCCGGCGGGATGTGTCGCGGCCCAGGGCGCCAATCACTGCGCGATGGCAACCGGTCTCGTCGGGCCGAACTCGATCGCGATCAGCCCCGACGGTCGCAACGTCTACGCGACGGCGCGGGGGAGCAACTCGATCAGCGCCTTTCACCGCAACCAGTCGACCGGGGCCCTCACCGCGCTCCCCGCGAGCGCCGGCTGCATCGCCGGCGTGCCGCTCCCGCTCTGCGCCGCCGGCCGCGCCCTGGTCGGCCCCGACGTCGTCGTCGTCAGCCCCGACGGCCGCAACGTCTACGTCGGCTCTTTCTTCGGCAACGCGGTCGCAGTCTTCGACCGCGACCCCGCGAGCGGCGCGCTGACCCAGCCGGGCGACAGCAGCGGCTGCATCGCCGAAGCGATCGCCGGCTGTGCGCCGGGAGTCGCCCTCGGCGCTCCGGAGGGGATGGCGATCAGCGGCGACGGCGCCAGCCTCTACGTCGCCAGCGCCCTCTCCAACGCGGTGGTCACCTTGGCGCGCAACCAGTCGACCGGCACGCTCACCCAGGCGACCGACGGCAGCGGCTGCATCGCCAACGCGCCGCTGACCGGCTGCACGACGGGGGTGGAGCTGAGCGGCGCCAACGCGGTCGCCTTCAACCCGGGCGGCGACGTCTACGTGACCTCGCTGTTCAGCGACAGCGTCACCGCATTCACCCGTTCGCGGTCCACCGGGAGCCTGACGCAGAAGCCCGGCACCGCCGGCTGCCTTGTCTGGCTGCGCGCCGTCGGCTGTTCCTTCGGGAGGGCGATGCGCTCGCCGGAGGGGCTCGCGGTCTCTCCCGACGGTGAAAACGCCTACGTGGCCGCCTTCGCGAACAGCGCCATCGACGTGCTCGATCGCGGCAAGAAGGCCGGCAAGGTGAAGCAGGTGCCGGGCCGCGCCGGCTGCCTCGCGCCGCGTTCGGTCCCCGGTTGCACGCGCGCCCGCGCCCTGCGCGGCGTCAGCTCGATCGCGGTCAGCCCCGACGGCCGTCACGTCTACTCGACCTCGTTCGGCAGCAACGCCGTCGACGTCTTCCGGAGGAGAAAATGAGCGATACGGAGAAGCGCGAGGGCGCCCTCACCCGAAAGCAGCTGATCGGCTCCGGGGCGAGCGTCGCCGCCGCGGCGCTGCTGGCCCAGGGCAGCGGGGTGGAGAAGGCGCTCGCCGCGGCGAAGGGCGGCCGGCGCGACGTCGCCGGGATGAACGTCATCCTCTTCCTCACCGACCAGGAGCGCGCGATCCAGCACTTCCCGCCGAACTGGCTGCGCCAGAACCTGCCTGGGATGCGGCGGCTGCGCCAGCACGGCCTCAGCTTCGAACGCGCCTTCACCAACGCCTGCATGTGCTCACCGGCGCGCTCGACCCTGATGAGCGGCTACTTCCCCGCACAGCACGGGGTCAAGTACACGCTCGAGGAAGACATGGAACCGCCGAAGAACCCGCAGGTCGATCTGCCGGTCGAACTGAAGAACCTGGCCACGGTGATGAAGGCCGCCGGCTACAACGTCGTCTACAAGGGGAAGTGGCATTGCGCGAAACCCACCGAGAAAGAAAACGCGCAGCCCTCCGATCTCGAAAAGTACGGCTTCCTGCGCTGGAACCCGCCCGACGCCGGCGCCAACCAGAGCGTCCCCGAGGCCGGCGGCGGCTACATCGACAACGACGGCCGCTTCATCGACCAGGTCGGCAACGTCACCGACGGCACCGAGGGGGCGCTGCAGTATCTGGGTTCGACCGCGGCCCAGCAGCAGCCCTTCTTCATGGTGATCTCAGTCGTCAACCCGCACGACGTCCTCTTCTACCCGAGCAAATCCTTCGGCGAAGCCGGCTACGACAAGACCTGGCTGGAGGGGAACATCCACGCGCCGGCGACGGTCGAAGAAGACCTCTCGACCAAGCCCAGCGTCCAGGAAGAGTTCCGCAACATCTTCAACCTGACCGGGAAGCCGAAAACCAAAGAGCAGATGCGCAGCTACCTCAACTTCTACGGCAACCTGATGCGCTCATCCGACAGCTACCTCGTCAACGTCCTCGACAAGCTGGAAGAGACCGGCCTCTTCGAGGACACGCTGATCGTGCGCACCGCGGACCACGGCGAGATGGGCCTGGCGCACGGCGGCATGCGGCAGAAGAACTTCAATTTCTACGAGGAGGCGACGCGGGTGCCGCTCGTCTACTCGAACCCGAAGCTCTTCCCGAAGCCGGCCAAGACCGAAGCGCTCGTCTCCCACGTCGACTTCCTGCCGACCCTGGCCAGCCTGGCGGCGGCGCCCGAAAGCGCCCGCGCCGAATGGCAGGGCGTCGACTACTCAGAGCTGGTCCTGCACCCATCCTCGAAGCGCTCGGTCCAGGACTACGTCGTCTTCACCTACGACGACTACCAGTCGGGCCAGAAAAACCGCCCCTACCCGAAACCGCCCAACCACATAGTCAGCATCCGCGAAGGGCGCTGGAAGCTGGCCCGCTACTACGACGTCAAGGGCAGGGCCCCAACTCAGTGGGAGATGTACGACCTGAAGACCGACCCGCTGGAGCGCAAGAACCTCGCCTTCGAGGACTACGAACGCACCGAGACGCAGGAGAGGGAATTCAAGCGCCTGAAGCGCAAGCTAGCCGCGGTCGAAAAAAAGCGCCTGAAGCCCCTAAGCACCAGCTAGCACCCCGCAAATACCGCCTCCGGCCCTGTGCGGGAGGGCGAACCCGGCTCCGGTGCGCCTTATGCACCCGTGCAGAGCAAAACGCGCACCGGAAGCGTGGATCATGCGATTGCCGGGTTGGCGGGGCGTCAGCATGGGGTTGTGTCGCGGGGGCAGCTTCGCGCTCTTGGACTGAGCGACCGGGAGATCTCGCTTCGTGTGGAGCGCGGCAACCTGCACCGACTCATCCGGGGGACGTTCGCTGTTGGGCATCGGACGATCGGTCAGCTGGGCCGGATGCGTGCGGCAGGTCTGGCATGCGAAGAGGGGACGGTCGTGTCCCACGGCAGCGCGGCGCAGCTGATCGGCCTGTGGGATAAGCAGCCGCACGTGATCGATGTCATCCCGCCCGATTGGTCGGGCCGCAAGATCCCCGGTATCCGCTGGCACAACGTTCGCTCGCCGCTGCCCGACGAGGCTGAAGCACGCGATGGAATCCCATGCACCAACGTTTCCAGGACTCTGGTGGACATGGCAGGACGGACCGGCTGGAACTCGATGCGGCGTCTCGTCGAGCAGGCAGCGGTCCTGCGAGCACTCGACGTCGAAGAGGTCGATCGAATCCTTGCTCGTGGACGCAGGCGGGGAGCCCCTCGTCTGCGCGCCATCCTGGCTCCCTGGCGAAACACGCTGGAGCGCCGCCCTGTGGTGCGAAGTCGCCTCGAGGCGCGACTCCTGCCTCGGCTCATCGAAGGGGGTCTTCCACCTCCGCGCTGCAACGTGAGGCTGCGTATCGACGGACATCGCCTCGAGGTGGACCTTCTCTGGGAGGAGCAGCGGCTGGCAGTCGAGACCGACGGAGAAGAGACACACGGAACGCCGGCGGCCTTCCAGCGCGATCGCTTGCGCGATCAGATCCTCGTCGCCGCCGGCTACCGCACCGCCCGAGTCACCTGGAGGCAGGTCACTGACGAACCCACGGCGGTGGTCAACCGCATCGCCCGCATGCTCAAAGCCACATGACGGCGCTTCCGGTGCGCCTTATGCACGCACACGGTGCAAAAGGCGCACCGGAACAGTGGTGGTTGGGCTGGGTGGGTTAGAGGGTGATTATGTGGGCGCTCTTGGGGCTGATGTTGCCCTCTAGTACGTGCAGGTAAGCGCTTCGGAGGGCGTCAAAGCCCTGGCCGCTGATTACCTCGAGCCAGACGCGGGTCCACTCGCAGAATGGGTGCCAGGCCTCGGCCACGCGGCGCTCGAGCTCGGCAGGGCCCCACTCGGCGGAGCGCTTCTCGACCCTGCTGGGGGCGAAGAAGAAGGCCGGCACCGGTCCCGGCAGGTCACCCTGCCCCGCGCCGAGATCCTCCCAGTGGGTGACGCCGACGGTCATGCTGCGGGCGAGCCGGTCGCCGAAGTGCGCGTGGACGGCCTGGCGCACCGCGCCGTCGCCGGCGATGTCGACGTAGGTGGCGGGGCCGTCCCCGAGCGCGCCGATCTCGTCGTAGGTGACGGTGCGATCGTAGATGCCCAGGTCCGCGACGAACTCGCGGTTGCCAGGGGAGGTCAGGCCGGCCAGCTCGACGCCCTCGCGGCGTGCGAGCAGGAAGGCTGCGGCTATCGCGGTCTTGCTCGAGGCGCTGGAGATGACGATCGGCCCCTGGTCGGTCAGGCCTTCGTCGGCGAGCTGGTCGTCGATCAGGAACGAGGTGAAGAAGAGCGGCCGCAGCAGCATCTGCATGTCCTCGCTGTCGGCCTGGTAGAAGGGGTCCTCGGTGCTGACCAGGAGGCGATGGTAGGCCGAGGGCAGCGCGGCGCGATGCGGCGTCCCATCGGTGAACCCCCTCTCGTTGACGCTCGTCGGGGTGACGAGCAGGTGGGAGGAGGGGGGCAGGTAGCCGTAGACGCGGGCGCCCGCCTCGACGCCCTCGACCCCGCTGCGCTCGACCTCGGCAAACCCCCACATCGGCACGCGTCCCCAGCCGTCCTCGGCGGGGAAGAAGTCCCAGTAGGACATCGCCTCGCCCATCACGGCGTAGGTGACGTTGTTGGCGGTGAGCCCGAAGCGGTCGACTCGCAGCAGTGCTTGCCCGGGCCCAACCGGAGGCGCCTCGGAATCGGCGATCCGGCACTCACGCAGATCGTCGCGCTTGACCAGGAAGTCGCTCATCGCGCACCATGCTCTCACGGGCGTCCAATCGGGCGAGCGGCGTCGGATACGCTCGCGTCTCCCCGCCACGACGACTGGAGCGTCATGAACAAGCCATTCAGCGCCGAAGAGGCCGCAAAGCTCTACGGCAACCGCTTCCTCACCGAGGATGCCCCGGACGGTCCCTTCCCCGACGCCGGCATGTCCGCCCTTGACGCGATGCGCCTGGTCGACGAGGAACTGGCGCTCGAGGGCGACCCCAACCGCAACCTCGCCACCTTCGTCACCACCTGGATGGAGCCCGAGGCGCAGCGGCTGATCGGCGAGAACCTCTACCGCAACTTCATCGACCACGCCGAGTACCCGATCTCGGCGGAGGTGGAGCAGCGCTGCATCCGCATGCTCGCCGATCTCTACCACGCTCCCGGTGAGACGACCGGCGCCCGGACCCAGGGCTCCTCGGAGGCGATCATGCTCGGCGCGCTCTCGCTGAAGTGGAAGTGGAAGGAGCGGCGCGAAGCCGAATCGAAGCCGGTCGACAAGCCGAACCTGATCTTCGGCGGCGACGTGCACGTGGTCTGGGACAAGTTCTGCCGCTACTTCGACGTCGAGCCGCGGATCGTTCCGCTGCAGGACGGCAAATACGTGATCGGGCCCGAGGACGTCCAGCCCCACATCGACGAGAACACGATCGGCGTCGCCGCCGTGCTTGGCACCACCTTCACCGGCCACGCCGACGACATCGTCGGCATCAACAAGCTCCTCGTCGACCTCAAGGGCGACAGAGGCCTCGACGTGCCGCTGCACATCGACGCCGCCAGCGGCGGCTTCGTCTGGCCCTTCCTCTACCCCGATTCCGAGTGGGACTTCCGGCTCGAGCAGGTGCGCTCGATCAACGTCTCCGGGCACAAGTTCGGGCTGGTCTACCCCGGCGTCGGCTGGCTCGTCTTCCGCGAAAAATCGGACCTCGCCGAGGACCTCGTCTTCTACGAGAACTACCTGGGCAAAACCGACGCCACCTTCACCCTCAACTTCTCGACGGGCGCCTCGATGGTGCTGGCCCAGTACTACAACTTCGTCCGCTACGGGCGCGAGGGCTATGCCTACATCATGAGAGCGATGCAGCAGAACGCCCGCTCGCTGGCCGAGAAGCTGAAGGAGAACGGCAACTTCGAGCTGATCGGCGACGGCGAGGAGCAGCTGCCGCTGGTCGCCTTCCGGCTGGCGGGCGAGAAGAGCTACGACGAGTTCGACGTCTCCTGGCAGCTGTCCGCCGAGCGCGGTTGGATGCTGCCCGCCTACACGATGCCGCCCAATGCCGAAGACGTGAAGGTGCTGCGGGCGCTGGTCAAGCAGACGCTGAGCCGCGAGCAGGTCGACCGCCTCGCGGCCGACATCGCCCTCGCCTGCACGACGTTGGAGAAGAAGGGCGGGGCGCACCCCTCCGAGCGCAAGAAGATGAAGCAGAGCCCCGGCTACTAGGGCGTAAGCGTCCGTACCAGCGCGGCGGCCGGCCTCACCGCGTCGATCCGGGCGACGGTCTCGCCGGCGTATAGGGCGCCGGCGTCGAGCAGGTTGGCCGGCCCGTCGTCGGTCGGGCCGAGCGGCGTCAGCAGGCGGCTGCCGGGAGTCTGGGCGCGGGCCATGCGGCCCTGCAGACTGGCTGGGACGTAGCGGGCGCCCAGCGCCAGCACCCGGTTCAGAGCCCGGTTGAGGCGCGGGCCGCGGGGGTCGCCGCCGAGCTGGCGCTCGGTGGCGGCGTTGGCGATGACGCGGTGGGTCGCCGGCCAGCCGGCGCCGAAGAGCTCGGTGAGCAGCGTGCGCTCGGCGGCGAGCAGGCGCCTGCGGTACTCGGGGTGGGCGCGGCTCTCCTCCGAGAGCAGGAACCGCGTGCCGGCGACCGCCGCGACCGCCCCGGCGTCGAGCGCCCGGACGACGTCCTCGCGCGTGGCGATCCCACCCGCGAGCAGGAGGGGATAGCCGGCGGGAAGGGCGCCGGCAACCCGCTCGAAGAGCTCCAGTGCCGGCGTCGTGCCGCGCACGTGGCCGCCCGCCTCGACCCCTTGGACGACGATCGCGTCGGCGCCCGCGGCATGCGCCGCCCGCGCCTCGGCGAGCGAGCCGCACTGGTGCAGCCAGGTTCCCGCGGTGCGGCGGCGCGGCCTGCCCCAGAAGGTGACCACCACGTCCGCCTCGGCTGCGGCCTCGAACCAGTCGCGACGGGCAAGCGGGAGCAGGACGTTGACCGCGAGCGGCCGCCCGGTCAACCGCCGGGCGGCGGCCAGCTCGCGGCGGATCGCGGCTGCGCCGCCGACCGCGATCGTCCCCAGGCCGCCGGCCTCCGAGACCGCCGCGGCGAGCTCATGCCGGCTCAGCCCGCCGCCCATTCCCGCCTGCACGACGGGAGCCTCGAGGCTCTGGACGGTGCGATCCACGCTCCAAGGCTAGTGCCGGTGGTAGCGTCGCCGGGATGAGGATGCGTGCGGCGGTGCTCGAGCGGTTCGGCGAGCCGCTGAGCGTGCAGGAGGTCGAGCTGGCCGAGCCGCGCTCAGGGGAGGTGCTGGTTCGGCTCGCCGCCTGCGGCGTCTGCCACACCGATCTCTACACCGCGTCGGGCGCCGACCCCTCCGGCTACGCGCCGACCGTGCTCGGGCACGAGGGCGCGGGAGTGGTCGAGAGGGTCGGTCCCGACGTCACCCTGTTGGCGCCGGGCGATCACGTCGTCACCCTCTTCTCGCCCCAGTGCGGCGAGTGCATCCATTGCCTCGACCCGCGAACCAACCTCTGCCTGGCGATCCGCGAGCAGCAGAACAAGGGCTTCCTGCCCGACGGCGGCACCCGCCTCTCCCGCGACGGCGAGGCGATCCGCCACTTCATGGGCTGCTCGACCTTCGCCGAGTACACGGTGATGCCGGAGATCGCGCTCGCGAAGGTCAGCCCCGAGGCGCCGTTCGACCACGCCTGCCTCTTCGCCTGCGGCCTCTCGACCGGGCTCGGCGCGGCGATCAACACTGCCGCGGTGCAGCCGGGCAGCACCTGCGCCATCTTCGGCGCAGGCATGGTCGGGCTGGGCGCGGTCGCCGGCTGTCGCCTGCAGGGCGCCGAGCGGATCGTCTGCGTCGACCTCTCGCAGAAGCGGCTCGAGCTGGCCCGCGGCCAGGGCGCCACCGACCTGCTGCCGGCGGGCGAGAACGCCGTCGAGGAGATCCTCGCGATGACCGGGGGCTTCGGCGCCGACTACACATTCGAGGCGACCGGGAGCGTCGCGGTCATGCGCCAGGCGGTCGAAGCGGCGCGCATGGGCTGGGGCCTTTGCACCGTCGCCGGGGTGGCCGGCAGGGGGGAGACCCTCGACGTCGTTCCCCGCCTGCTGATCACTGGCCGCCGCATCGCCGGCTCCTCGTTCGGGGGCGTCAAGGGCCGCGACCAGGTTCCGCAGCTGATCGACCGCTACCTCGCCGGGGAGATCGACCTCGGCCCATTCGTCTCCCACCGCATCGGCCTCGACGAGGTCAACCGCGGCTTCGAGCTGATGGAGGCCCAGGACGGGATTCGCAGCGTGATCGAGTTCGCTTAGCGGCTCTCGACGCCGCGCGCCGGAGCTCGGTTGATTGGGGTTTGCGGGCTCGGGTAGTTCGTTGGGGTGCATCCCAAGACGCTGCTCACGCCTGCTCTGGTCGCAATGGCCTTTGGCCTCTCCGCCTGCGGGGGTGGGGGCGATGGCGATACGTCGACCGTCACCGAGCCCGCCACCGACGCCTCCTCCGGGGCGAGTGGCGATGCCTCCGTGCCCGGCGGCGAGGCGGCGCGGGCCGAAAAGGTGGAGATCGCCGATTTCGCCTACGACCCCGACCCGGTGAGGGTCCAGGTCGACGGCAAGGTGATCTGGCTCAACCAGGACTCGGCGCCGCACACGGCGACCGCAGAAGACGGCAGCTTCGACACCGGCACGCTGGAGGAAGGGAAGCTCAAGGCGGAGACCTTCAAGCAGGCGGGCACCTACGCCTACGTCTGCGAGATCCATCCCGACATGCACGGCACGGTCGAAGTGCTGGCAAAGGATTAGGCAGGCAATTTGCGGGAACCAGGTGGTCCCGGCCCCAGGCCGGGCACTGCCTCACCAAGGAGGGAAAGATGGCCCAGACAAAGACAAAAAGAGCGAAACCTGCCCAAAGATCGAGAGCATCGAGCGCCAAAGCGGGCAAAGCCAAGCCGAGCGCCACCCGGACGGCGGGCAAGGCGAAAGCGAAAGCGAAAAAAGCCGCCCCGAAGTCGGCCCACGGCAATGGCAACGGCGGCTCGCACGTCGTCGGCGACGGCGCCAAGGCGGTCCGCGATGCGGTCGGCGGGGTCGGCAAGGAGGCGGGTCACGCTGTCAGCAAAGCGAGGATCCCACTGCTCGCCGGTGGCGCGGCCGTTCTAGGCACGGTCGGCGGGATTGCACTTGGGGCGAGCCGCTCCGGAGACAAGGTGCTCGGAGTCAAGCTGCCCAAGCCCAGGAGGGTCAAGCTCCGGTCCAAAGACCTGTCCAAAGTGGCACGGGAAGTCGGCCGCTTCGGCGAGAACGTCGGCGAGCTGACGACCGAGCTCAAGCACGCCCGCGAGGGCCTCGCCAACGGCAACGGCAAGCAGAGCTCGCCGATCGAGGTGCTGCTTGCGGGTCTGACCTCACGGCGTTGAGCCAACGCGCTGCGTGGGCAGCGACCTCGTCGGGTAGGAGAACCCGACAGCCAATGACAGACGAGAGGACTCAGATGACAGATGACGTTCGAAACAAGGATGACGCCAAGGGGCGCGTGAAGGAGGCTGCAGGCAGTCTCACAGGCAACGACGATCTCAAGCGCGAGGGCAAGGTCGACAAGGCGACCGGCGCGGCGAAGGACGGGGTCGAGAAGGTGGCCGACAAGGTCAAGGGCGTGCTGGGCCGCAACTAGGGCCGCGGTTGCCGTGGGGCCGAGGCGCGATTCGATGGCAGATCTCGTACTCGGCCCCCTGCTGCGCTACGTCGGTGAGACCGAGGCGACCGTTTGGGTCGAGACCGACTCCCCGTGTGAGGTCGAGGTGCTCGGCCGGCGCGAGCCGACCTTCACGGTCGAGGAGCACTTCTACGCCCTGGTCCGGATCGAGGACCTCGAGCCGGGCAGCTTCAACGAGTACGAGGTCAGGCTCGACGGCGAGCGGCGCTGGCCCGCCCCCGGCTCCGATCTGCCGCCGAGCGCGATCCGCACCCTCGGCCGCGACGCGCCGCTCGACATCTGCTTCGGCTCTTGCCGGGTGGCCCTGCCTCATACCGATCCCTACGTGAAGAGCAAGGACAGCCACGAAGAGGGCAAGGAGTACGACGCGCTGCGCGTGCTGGCGCTGGAAATGGCGCGCACCGAGCGCGACAAGTGGCCCGAGCTGCTCTTCCTGCTCGGCGACCAGGTCTACGTCGACGAGGGCTCGCCGCAGACGCGCGAGCGGATCCGCGAGCGGCGCGGCACCGGGACCCCGCCCGGCGAGGAGGTCACCGATTTCGAGGAGTACTCCTGGCTCTACCTCGAGTCGTGGAGCGACCCGATGGTTCGCTGGCTCTTCTCCACCGTCTCCGTCTCGATGCTCTGGGACGACCACGACATGAGCGACGACTGGAACATCTCCTGCTCCTGGGTAGAGGAGATGGGCGAGCGCTCCTGGTGGCATGGCCGCGCCGCCGCGGGGATCATGAGCTACTGGGTCTACCAGCACATCGGCAACCTCTCGCCGCGGGAGCTGGATGAGAACGAGCTGTTCCAGCGGGTGCGCGGCAACGAGCGCGCAACCAGCGAGCTGCGCCGGTTCGCCGCCGGGATCGACTCCACCGGCTCCGGCAGCCGCTGGAGCTATTGCCGTGACCTCGGCAACACCCGGGCGATCTTCATGGACTCGCGGGCCGGTCGCGTGCTGAGGGAGGGCGAGCGCTCGATCTTCGACGAGGACGAGTGGGACTGGATCGTCGAGCACGCCAGCGGCGACTTCGACCACCTGCTGATCTCGACCACCGTCCCCTTCCTGCTGTCGCCCGGCTTTCACCACCTCGAGGCCTGGAGCGAGCGCGTCTGCGACGGCGCCTGGGGTGGGCTCGCGGCGCGCGGCGCCGAGAAGCTCCGGCGGGCGGTCGACTTCGATCACTGGGCCTCGTTCGACAAGTCCTTTCAGCTGCTGCGCGGGCTGCTCGAAGAGGTCGGCGCCGGCAAGCGGGGGAAGGCACCCGCCTCGATCGTCGTCCTCTCCGGCGACGTCCACCACGCCTACCTGGCCGAGATGGCCTTCCGCCCCGAGGCGGGGATGCAGAGCGCCGTCTTCCAGGCCGTCTGCTCGCCCTACCGGAACCCGCTCGAGGCTCATGAGCGCCGGGCGATCAAGGTCGGCTTCACCCGGCCCTTCAGCGCCGCGATGAGGGCCCTCGCCCACGCGGCCGGGGCGCCGGACCCCGGCCTGCGCTGGCGCCTCGCCGAGGGGCCCTACTTCGACAACCAGGTCGCGACCCTGCGCCTGGACGGCCGCGAGGCGGTGATGCAGCTCGACAAGACGGTCCCCGGCGAGGAGGAGGAGCGCCGCCTCGATTGCGTCTTCGAGCGCGGCTTGGCCTAGTCCTGCTTCTCCAGCTCGCGCTCGCGCTCCTCGGCCTTGCGCTCGTTGCCCCCGGGTCAGGCCTCGGCGAGCTCGCGGTCGATGATCTGGCCCAGGGCGTCCTCGACTCCTTCGGCGGGGGTCCCGGAGATCCGGGCGCCGGTGGCCACGCCGCGGACGTTTTCGGCCGCGCGCAGAGCGTGCCAGTGGGAGTCGTAGGACTCGCCGGAGGTGGCCACGGTACGGCCGTCGCCGCGGAGCAGGCGCCAGCGCCACTTGCCGACCAGGTCTTCATATGCGTCGAATTGGGGCATCTCACTCTCCTGAAGATCGCGAATGGGAACGTATGTTCGCATTCGCCGCGGCGGAAAAGCGCTCGTGGACGAAGCGAACCACCGTCGCGCCCTCGCCGACCGCGGTCGCGCAGCGCTTGATCGAGCCGGAGCGCACGTCGCCGGCCGCGTAGACGCCGGGGACGCTGGTCTCCAGCAGGCCCTCGGCGCCGGCCTCGGCACCGGTGTGGACGAAGCCGTGCTCGTCGCGGCTGACCGCGTCGCCCAGCCAGTCCGTGCATGGCGAGGCGCCGAGAAAGAGGAAGAGGAAGGCGAGCGGCACCTCGGTCCCGTCGCTGAGCGTGACGCCGTCCAGCTTGCCGTCGTCGCCGTGCAGAGCGCCGACTTCGCTGCGGCCGCGGACGGCGACGCCGAAGCGCTCGATCTCCTCGATCAGGTAGTGGGACATCGTCTCGCTGAGGTCGGCGCGGCGGTGCAGGAGGGTGACGAGGGCGCCGCCGCGGGCCAGCCAGACCGCCGCCTGCCCGGCCGAGTTGCCGCCGCCGATCACGCCCACCCGCTGGGCGCCGCAGAGCCGCGCCTCGGGCGGGCCGGCCGCGTAGAAGACGCTGATTCCCTCGTACCGGTCGAGGTCGTCGACCGGCAGGCGACGGTATTCGGCGCCGGTGCAGAGCAGCACCGAGCGGGCGGCGATCCGGTTGCCCTCCTCGAGCCGGACGACGTGCCGCTCGGCGCCGGGCTCCAGGGCCTCGGCGCGGTAGGGCGTCGCCGTGCGGGCCCCGAACTTGCGCGCCTGGGTGATCGCGCGGCTGGTCAGCTCGGTCCCGCTGACCCCGGCCGGGAAGCCGAGGTAGTTCTCGATCCGGCGCGAGGTGCCGGCCTGGCCGCCGAGCACGGTGCTCTCGACGACCAGGGTGTCGAGGCCCTCCGAGGCGCCGTAGACGGCCGCGCCCAGGCCGGCGGGGCCGCCGCCGACGACGAGCAGGTCGACCTCCTCGAGCTCGCCCAGCTCCAGGCCGATGCCGAGCGCCCGCGAGAGCCGGCCGTTGCTGGGGTTGCGCAGCTCCTCGCCGCCCGGCAGTCGCACCAGCGGCACCTCATCGGGGTCGAGCTGGGCCAGCAGCGCCGCCGCCTCCGCGTCCTCGTCGGACGGGGTCCACGTGTGGGGCAGCCGCTGGCGCCGGGCGAACTCGACCAGTCGCCGGGTCTCGCCCGAATCGTGCGGGCCGACGATCTCGATCCCGATCCCCTGCCAGCGCTGCAGCAGCTCCCGCCGCTCGATGAAGGCGGAGAGCAGCAGGTCCGAGAGCGAGCCGTCCTCGAAGAGCAGCTGGCGCAGCGCCTCACGGTCGACCGCGATGTAGCGCATCGGTTGGGTGACGACGGCGGTGAGGAAGACGGTCTGCCCGGAGAGCAGGTTCATCTCGCCGAGGAAGCCCGAGGCGCCGTGGCGGACGATCTCGCGACCGGCGGAGTCGGTGACCGAGACCTCGCCCTCGTAGATCGCGATGAACGGGTAGCTCGCGTCGCCGACCTCAAAGAGCTTCTCGCCGACCGCGGCCGTCCGCTCCTCGCCGTGCTCGGCCAGCGTCGCGAGCTGGGAGCTCGAGAGGACCCGAGTTGAGGGGCCGGACGCCATCGGCGACCAAGCCTAGATGGTCATTTGCTCGCGGTCAGGGTTGCGGTCGTGTAGGCGGTGCCCGACGAGGCCGCCACGGTCAGGATTTCGGTGAAGCTGCCGGAGGATCTGGATGTGAAGGTGAAGCTCGTCGCCGATTCGGCGGCGCCGCTGGTGGGGATCGTCAGCGGCGTGCCGCTGATCGTGCCGGTCCCGTTGGTCGTCACTTTGGCGGCGTGGCCGCTGCCCACGGCGCTGACCGTGTTGCCGACGGCATCGGTCACGGCCACCCGGGCGGTGACGGTGCCGCTGTTGCCGAGGCCGGTCAGCGTGCAGGTGAAGAGGCAGGTCGAGCCGAGCGAGCCGGCGCTGACGTTGATGTTCGTCAGCGCCCAGCGCGCGGCCGTGCCCGGGGAGACCGTGATCGCGGCGGGTGTGGGGTTGGAGATGGCGCCGTCGCTCGCGACGATGCTCGCCGCACCGGCCCGGTAGAGCTTCATTACGCCATTCTTGGAAGAGGCGACTTTGGCGACGCCGGCGGTGAAGGCGATCGATGTGGGCGAGCCGAAGTTGACGACGGCGCCGGCGCTGTCGACCACCGTCGGCAGGGTCGCGTTGGGGCTAGCCGAGGAGCCCGAGAAGGTGAGGTTGTGGGCCCCGGCGTAGTTGGTGTCGGTGTTGCCGTAGGTGTCCAGGGCGGTGATCGTGAGGTTGTCGGCCACGCCCTCCACGGGAGTGGTCGAGGAGGCCACGAGCGTGAATTCGGAGGCGGCTTCCGGCGCGACCGTGACGACCAGCGTCACCGAGAGCGTGCCGTCGCTGACTTTGACGCTGGTCGAGCCGCTCTTGTAGAGCTTCATCGCCCCGTTTTTCCCGCCGCCGGCGCTCGCCACCCCGGCCGTGAAGGTGATCGGGATCGCGGTGCCGAAGGCGACGTCGGCGCCGGAGGAGTTGGAGACGGTCGGCACGGTCCCGTCCGGGCTCGCCGAGGCGCCGGTGAAGGTGAGGCTGTGGGACCCGGCGTAGGAAGTGACAGTGTTGCCGTAGGTGTCCTGGGCGGTCGTGGTCAGGTTGTCGGCTTCACCCGCGACGGGGGTGGTCGTGGCGGCGGCGAGCACCAGTTTCGAGGCTGCGAGGAAGGACACCGTCACTTCGAGTGGCGCCGCCGTCGAGATCGACCCGTCGCTCACTTCGACGTCGGCTTCGCCGCTGGCGTAGATCTTCATCACCCCGTTTTTCGTCGAGCTGACCGTCGCGACCCCCGCCGTGAAGCCGATCGCGGTCGCGGTGCCGAAGTTCGTCGCGGTGCCCGAGCTGTTTGACACCGTGGGTTTGGCGCCGCTGACGCTCGTCGCGGCGCCGGAGAAGATGAGGTTGTGGGAGCCGGTGTAGGAGGTCGCCGTGTTGCCGTAGGCGTCCTGGGCGGTCGTGGTCAGGTTGTCCGATGCGGCGGCGGCGGGCGTCGTCGTCGCGGCCGTGAGCACGAGTTTCGAGGCTTCCCCCGGCGCGACCGTGACGACCAGCGTCACCGAGAGCGTGCCGTCGCTGACTTTGACGCTGGTAGAGCCGCTCCTGTAGAGCTTCATCGCCCCGTTTTTGCCGCCGGAGGCGCTCGCCACCCCGGCCGTGAACGCGATCGGGATCGCGGTGCCGAAGGCGACGTCGGCGCCGGAGGAGTTGGAGACGGTTGGCACCGTCCCGTCCGGGCTCGCCGAGGCGCCCGTGTAGGTGAGGCTGTGGGACCCGGTGTAGGAGGTCGCCGTGTTGCCGTAGGTGTCCTGGGCGGTCGTGGTCAGGTTGTCCGTCGCGCCCGCGGCAGGTGTGGTCGTGGCGGCGCCGAGCACGAGTTTCGAGGCGGCGAGGGGAGAGACCGTCACTTCGAGCGGCGCCTCGGTCGAGATCGACCCGTCGCTCACTTCGATGTCGGCTTCGCCGCTCGCATAGAGCGTCATCACCCCGTTTTTGGTCGAGCTGACGGTTGCGACCCCGGCCGTGAAGCCGATCGCGGTCGCCGATCCGAAGTTCGTCGCCGTCCCTGAGCTGTTGGCCACCGTGGGTTTGGCTCCGCTGGGGCTCGTCGCGGCGCCGGTGAAGGTGAGGTTGTGGGAGCCGGCGTACGTGGTGATCGTGTGGTTGCCGGCGTCCTTTGCTGTGATCGTGAGGTTGTCGGAGGCGGCGGCTGCCGGCGTGGTCGAGGCCGCGGTGAGGACGAAGTGGTCGGCCGGCCCGACCGTGATCGTGGCGGTTTTGACCGTGCTCACAGCGGACCACGAGCGCCATTTGGCGGTCACGACGTAGCTGTGGGTGCCGAGTTCGAGGCCGCTGTCGGTGCAGGTGAGGATTCCCGCCTGCCCGGTTGGGCAGTCGCCGCTTGGTTTGCCGCCGTCGCGCGAGACGGAGTAGGTGACGGCTCCCGTCCCAGGGGCGGTCACCGCGGTCCAGGCGAGCGTGACCGTGCCGACGACGGCCGGCGTTGCGGCCGTGATCGAAGGCGGGGAGATCGTGGAGACTTCCACGGCGGTGCTGCCGCTCCCGGTGGTTGTGAAGTAGGCGAAAGCCGTGCCGAAGAACGTCGCCATGGAGATGGCGATCGCGATGGCTACGGCGATTCCGCTGGGAAGCCGCCACCTCATCCGCGCGCCTCACCGATGAAGGCCAGGGGAAAGCGGGCGTTCTGGCAGGCGTCCTGGTTGACCGGCAGGTCGCGAAGCTGGATCGCCGGCGGCGAGGCGCCGGCGGCGGGGAGGGCAACCGACCCCTTGGCGGGCACCTCGATCGGCGCGGCCGGCGAGGCGCTGGATTCCGTGAGCAGGAGGTTCTCGGCCCGGGCGCAGCCGAGCGGGTCGGCCGTCGCCGTCGCCCGCAGGCCGGTGACCAGGATCGGCACGGCGTTGGGGTTGACGATCGTCAGCGGCAGCTGCACCGGTGGGGCGCCGGGGTAGAGGGCGCCGATGCCCTCGAGCCGCGGCTGGATCGAGAAGTCCCTCGGCTCAAGCACCTGCCAGCGGAAACGGGCCGAGCGGCTCTGCCGCCCGCCGGCACCCAGCGCGCGCACCGAGAAGCTGTGAGCTCCGGCCGTCAGACCGTTGATGACGAGCGGCGAGCGGCACGACTTCCAGGCGCGGTCGTCCAGACGGCAGCGGTAGCGGGGGCTGCGACCGCGGGCGCTGAAGCTGAACCTCGCGGTGCCGGTGGCCGCCAGGCGCTCGGGGTGCTGGCCGATCGCGGGTTTCGGGATCGCCCCGGCGCCTCCCCGCGCCGCTCCGGCGGCTGGGCGCGGAGCCCCCTGCCGGGCCGCGGCGTAGGCGACCGTGCCGAGCGCTGCCAGCCCGGCAAGGAAGACGACCACCACGTGAGCGGTGCGCATGCGCCCGGCACTCCTACGGCTAGTTGTTGGACAGGTGCAGCGTCAGCGTCGCGCCCTGGCAGGCATCCTGGTTGGCGCCGGTTTCGTTCATCGCCAGCGTGCCGGTGGCGGAGACGCTCTGGCCGTTGCCCGGCGTCACGACCTGGTTGACGGGAACCGCCGCCATCGTGAAGTCGGGGTTGCCGCCGCTGATCGTCGTGCTGCAGCTCGAGTGCGCGCCGTCGACGCTGATGCTCGAGAGGCTGACCGTGCCGACCCGCTGGACTCCCGAGGAGGGGTTGTCGACGGTGAAGGTCACCGGCGATGACGACCCCGGGTAGAGGTTCGACGTGATCGAGGCGTGCAGCGTCACCGACGACGCGGAGCCGACCGCGGCCGACCCGGTGCCCGAGCCGTTCGACGTGAAGTACGCGAAGGCGACGCCGGCCCCGGCGATCGCCATTGTGCAGCCGAGCGCGGCGAACGCTCGTCTCTTGGTGAACCAGCTCATCTTGCTTCTCCCTTGCGTAGACGGATATCGGAGTCAAGCTCCGGCAACGCAGGGCCATCGGCTTGCAGTGCGGGGATCTTTAGCGGTGAATGGCAGACAGATTTTGTTTTCTTGTACGAGCCGGACAAATGGCCCGTCGCTGGGCGGTGTGCTGCAAATTTCCTTGCTTCCCGCGCGTAGTTAGGTGGATGAGGCAGCGCAGCACCAGCCGCGCCGGCGCCGCCCTGGCCTGCGCCGCGCTGTTCGTCCTGCCGGTGGCGGGTTGCGGGGCAGCGCGGAGCACGAAGGACGCGGGCGAGGCGTCGGTGATCACGGTCTCCCCCGCTGGCGAGGCGGACGACGCGCAGGATTCCGAGCGCGTGCGGCCCTCGAGCTGCCCGGCCGCGCGGCACGCCTGCCGCAGCGTCGAGGGCCGAATCGTCTACGTGGAGAGCGAGGATCCCGACGGCGACGGGGACGCCCACTTCGTGATCCTGGACTCGCAGGGGATCACCCTGCCGGGCCTGACCGCGATAGACGTGAGCGCCGGGCTGCGCCCGCGCCAGCTGCCAGGCGTCGGTGGACTGATCAGCGCCGCCGGCCCGCTGCAGTCCGGGTCCCTCGGCGAGCAGGAGATCCACGCGCTCGACCTGCACGTCGCCCGCCGGTAGCGAGTCGGCGGGCCTACGACCAGCGGCGGCCGACTTCGAGGATCGCCTCCGCCGCATCCCTGCCGGCGGCGGCTCCGCCGATGGCGGGGATGCAGCGCAGGACGTCCACCAGGATCCCGAGAGCGTCGCCGCGCTTCAGGTCTGCGGCGCGGCGCAGCAGGCGGCTCCAGGCACGCAGCAGGACCGCGCCCGGCTCCGCTGGGAGCAGCTCCGGCCCCGACGGGCGCCGTGCGCCGGCCCAGGTCGTGGCGACGAGCAGGTGCCGGTCGTCGGGAGGGGCCGCATCTTCGAGCCGCAGCCGCAGCCGCGCCAGGGTCGGCCCCCACGCCTCGCTCGAGAGTCGCGCCTCGAGGGGAAGGATCGAGGCATGGCACTGCTCCCTGGCGATGTCCCTGTACTTGGCGTCGAGTCCGCCGACGCTGACCTCGGCCTCGTCGTGCAGGAGCTCGCATCGCTGGGCGAGCTGCTCGGCGTCGAGCCGGTCGGCGAGGACGCCCTCGACTTCCATTCGCATGCTCCAGCTGTCGATCGCGTTGGGGGCGTCGAGGGCGAGCTCGAGCGCAGCCCGGTCGAGCTGGGGCGCCAGCCTGGCGAGCGTCTCGACCCAGAGGGGGATGGAGGGAATCCGGCCGATCGCGTCGATCGCCTCGCATCCCCGGCCGGCGCGCAGGAGGGCCGGTGCGAGGACGTCGCAGATGATCCGCTCGTCGAGTCCGAGCGTCGGGTCTGCTTCGAGCGGCTCGTCGAGCTCCGGGGGGCAGGGCCCGGGCGGGCCGTGGAGCATCCGCAGCGCCAAGAAGCGTTCCGCCTCAACCTGGGGCAGGCTCTCCATTGCGGCCGCCGCGTCGGCCTCGTCGAGCACCCCGGCAAGGCAGAGCTTGAAGTCGACGGTGAAGTCGCTGGGCTGGCGCAGCCGCGCGACGATGTTGCCGGCGCTCTCGGGGTCGATCCGCTCGCCGATCGCGGCCATCGTCCTCGGGCCGCTGGGTCGCAGCAGCCTCGCCTGGGCGAAGAGGTCGTCGGGGAGTCGCCTCAGCACCGTCGCCGCCAGCCGGTCGCGCCGCTGGTCGTTGAGGCGGCTCGTCAGGTCCCATGCCGTGGCCAGCCCATCCGCTGAGGCCGCCGGTGCCATCGCGGTGAGAACCTGGTCAAGGCGCCAGTCGCCGGGGATGGATCGCGAGTCGTCGAGAGCCTCGTCCGCCTGGAGTGGGGTGAGGCTGTCGCGCAGCCCGCCCAGCGCGATCAATCGCTCGGCCTCGTCGTCGAAATCGGTCTCGGGGACCGCCTCGCTCGCCGCCGTGCGGCGCTCGCCGGCGGGCAGGCGCGGAATCAGCGAGGCGACGGCGGAGGCGCTCCCGGTCTCCCTCGCCAGCTGGTAGGCGCGCCCGACGAGATCGTCCGGGAGGCTTGCCGCGATGGCGCCGATCGCCTCGGCGCGCGGTTGCCGGCGTGCAAGCCGCTCGATCAGGTCGAGTGCCACCTGGTGGCAGCCACGGCCGGCAAGGGCCATGGCGAGGGGCTGGACGACGAACTCGTCCGGGCTGCCGTTCGCGGATGCGAGCCCTGCCGCCCGCTGCAGGCAGCCAGCCGAGGCGAGCGGTCCGAGCGCGGTCAGCAGCCATTCCGTCTCGCGCCGTCCCCGGTAGAAGGCGGGATCGTCGCCCCCGGCCGCGCTGAGGACCGCATCCGCCTGGGCCGGGTCGGGAGGAGATGCCGCCAGGGCGGGCAGGAGGCCATCCGGCAGACCGAGCTCCCGGACCGCCCCGAGCGCCCCGGCGTCGCCGGCGACCGAGGCCACGAATGGCGCCAGGGCGATGAAGAGCAGGCCGCGCTCGATGTCCTGCTCGACGGAGCGCGTCGCGGCGACGGTCGCCTGCAGCTGATCGGCGTCCAGGTGCGGGATCAGCTCGAGCATCGCGTACACGCCGTACCAGGGGTCCATCTCGATGCTCTCGGCCAGCAGGTCGCCGAGGATCTGCCGTCGCCGCGCGGCCGGGAGGCCGGCCGTCAGGGTCGCGGTCAGCTCGGCTCGAGCTGACGCGTGGCCGATTTCGGAGGCCGCGGTGAGGGCTTGATCAAGGAGACTTTGGTCCCAGCGGCTCAGCTCGCCGAGGGCCCGCGCCCTGTGGTCGGGGTCCGGGGCGCGCTTCGCGGTCGCGGATGCCCGCTCGAGGCTCCAGAGCTCGGTTTCCACAAGCACCGGGACCAGCGCCGGGGGCACGGCCTGGGTCGCGGTCAGGACGCTGGCCGTTGCCAGCGCGCACCAGAGCTCGCGGCCTAGGTCCGGCGGCGGCTGACCGGCCTCGATCGCGGCGCGGTTTCGCGCCTGGATCGCCAGCCACGTCTGCTCGAGGTCATTCAGGTAGAGGTCCCCGGCGGGGTCGGCTTCCAGCTGGGCGGCCTCCCAGCTCGGGTTCGCCGCCTGCGCCAGCAGGGCGTCGGCGCGCTCGGCGCGCCGCATGTGGGTGAAGAGGTGCCGGCTCGCGTAGCCCTCCTCGCCCGGCGGCGCGGCGAGCAGGCGGTCGGCGACCGCGCCGTGTGCGCCCTCGAGGTCGAGGTGGTCGTCGAGGAAATCGGCGAAGGAGCCGTGCACGATCCGCCATCTCTCGGCGCCGTCCCGCCGGTCGACGCGGAGGAAGCGCCGCCAGCGGGCCAGGACGCGCTGGGACACGTCCGCCTCCGATGCCGCCGTCCCGGCGGCGATCCAGCTCGCGGTAACGGCCTCGGCTGCAACGGCGAGCTGCTCGAGGACCGGCCGGTACAGCGTCGTCCACGCCTCCGGCTCGGACTCGATCAAGGCGCTCATCGGCCCCCAGAAGCGCACCTCGTAGTAGCCGCGGAGCTTGCGCGGGAGATCGTCGAAATCGAGCGAGGTCGCCCCCTCGCCGTGCTGGCGAAGGTCGCCGAGCACGTACTTGACGTACTGGAAGTTGCCCTCGCTCGCCGCCACCAGCCGCTCGACCGCATCGGCTGGTTCGATCGCCGGCCGGATCCGCTCGATCGCCGAGCCCAGCTCCGCGTCGCCGGCGATTCGCTGCTCGACGTACCGGCGCAGGTCGTCGCGCTGCTCATCTCCGCCCGCGTCGAAGCGGAGGGAGACCACCGGCGTGTCGTCCTCCGTCATCAGCTCGCTGGGCGGGTTGCGGCTGGTGAGGAGGACGAAGGCACCCCGTGGCAGGCGGGGCGGGAGCAGTATCGGGTTCGCCTCGGGCGCCGTCGGTTCGGCCTCGTCGAGGGCGTCGATCACGAGCCAGACCGGGCCCCTGTGCTCTTCCGTCGCCTCGCGCAGAATCGCGCTGAACTGAACCGAGCTGCGGCCGCTGTCCTCGGGCAGCCGGTCCTGCTGCAGCCCATGCCTGAGGATCAGCTCGGCGGCGAGGTGATCGAGGCACTGGTCGGGTCGGGTCGTTCCGACCCGGGCGTCGGCAAAGAAGGCGGGCACGTCTTCGGCGCGCGCGAAGTGCGCCGCGAGCGCGGTCTTGCCGAGGCCCGCCGCGCCCTCGACGTGGACGTAGGCGCACTCGTTGTCCAGCGCGGCGCGGCGGATCTGGCCCAGGACCCGGTCGCGGCCGACGAAGCCGTCGGCGGCGGCGAGCTGGTCGCCGAAAGGCAGGGTTCGCGAAGCGACGCCGCGGCCTGCGCCGGCGTCGATCGGCTCGTTGTCGGCCAGCAGCTCCTCCAGCTCGGGCCACCGTCCGGCGAGCGGAGTGGCGAACACCTGGCCGCCCCGGCCCATCCGTTCGGAGTCGGGCTCCTCCGGCTGGGCGTAGCGGACGGCGCCGATCGCGACCCAGCCGGTGCGCCAGCCGCTCTCCTCCCGGAAGCGGAGCCGGACCCTGACCGGGCCCCCGCTGCAGCCGCTCGGATCGCGGCCGGCGGCGACCTCCTCTGAGTAGATGCCCAGGGTCGGAGCGCTGCCGCCCAGCTTGGAGGCTGCCGCCTTGCGCAGCACGCCGCCGAGCCGCATCGGCTGATCCTTGTAGGGCCAGTCTTCCGGGAAGCCTTCGAGCCAGAGCCGGCGCTCCTCCATCGCCGGGCCGGGCGCGGCAACCGGGATGGGCCGCCAGCCGTCGGGCAGCGGCCCGGCGATGCTCAGCAGGGCCAGGTCGGCTTTCGGGTCGAAGCGCTCGACTTCGACGCTAACCGCGGTCCCGGGTTCCAGGCGAAGCCACAGCTTGCGCCTGACCGGTGTGTCTTTCTTACCGCGAACGCAGTGGAACGCGGTGACGGCAAGCCCAGCGGAGATCGCGAAGGCGGAGCCGGCGATCGGCCCGTCGGGCTCGTCCAGGGCGAGGATGCCGACGGCATCCTTCATCCGGCCGCCGCCGTGCCCCGCCTGGACCAGTTGAGCATCACCTCGAAGCCGGCGTTCGTCTTGGCCCTGGCGACCACCACCCCGGCCTCGGCCTCGAGGTCGAGGGAGAAGGAGAGCTGGACCTGGTCCAGCGCCCAGCTCGAGTCGTCCCGGTCCGCCAGCGTCACGTCGAGTCGCTCGCGCAGGTCGCCGGCGATCTCGCCGATGCTGTCGCCGAGCTCATGGACGCGCTTCTTCAGGCGTTCGACGGATTTCTCCCGGCTGAGCTCGCCGACGTGCTGCGGGCCAGGGACGACCCGCACGTCGATCGTCGAGGTTTCGTTCATCTCAGCTCCAATCTCTCGGTTTGCAAAGGCCGATCAGATCGGTTTGCCGGCCCGGTGTCAACCCGCCCGCCCCTTCGAGCGTGCCGTCGCTGACCTGGGCGAGAATGCGCCGCATGACCGCCGCGCCCCGGGACCGGGCCCACCCGACCGGCCCGAGGTTCGCAAGCGTCGCGGCGGCCGTCACCGGTCCCCGCGGGCGCTGGCTGACGGTCGCGGTCTGGATCGTGCTCGGCATAGCCGGCTTCGCCGCGCGGACGCAGATCGGCGAGGTGACGGCGGCCGGGCAGAACAGCTACTTGCCCGCCCACGCCGAGTCGACCCGCGCCCTCGACGCTCTGCAGCGCAACTTCAAGGGGGGCGAAGACGTGCCGGTGCTGGTCGTCTTCAGCCGCGAAGGCGGCCTCACCGCGCGCGACCTCGACGCGATCGGCCGGCTCGGCGAAGGGCTCGAAGGGCTGGGCCTCTCCGGCGCCACGCCGGTCTTCGCTCCCTTCTCAGGGGAGGCCAGGCGGCCCCTCGGCGACGTCGCCAGGATCGCCCGCGGCGTCGGGCCGATCTCCCGCGACGGCGAAGCGGCGCTCGTCGCCCTGGCGATCGACTCCGAAGATCGCGGCGCCGTGCTCGGCGGCGTCAGGAGGATCCGCGCCTATCTGGCCGCGCACCGGCATCCGGGTCTGAACTCGTACGTGACCGGACCGGGCGGGGTCGCCGCCGACCTCGAGCAGGTCGCCGAAGACGCCGGCCGCACGCTGCTGATCGCGACGCTCGCCCTCGTTCTGCTCATGCTCCTGCTCGTCTACCGGGCGCCGCCGCTGGCGCTGGCGCCCCTGCTGGTGGTCGGCACCGCCTACCTGATCGCGATCGGGGTCACCTACGTCCTGATCGAGGCCGGCCTGATCGTCGTCAACACCGAGGGCACCTTCCTGCTGCTGGTGCTGATCTTCGGCGCCGGCACCGATTACTCGCTGCTGCTGATCCACCGCTACCGCGAGGGGCTGGGGGGTGGGGAGGAGCCAGCCCCGGCGCTGCGGCGCGCGCTCGTGGAGAGCCTCCGGCCGATCGCCGCCTCGGCGGCGACGGTGATCGCGGCGATGCTCGTGCTGCTGCTCGCCGACCTGGAATCGACTCACTGGCTGGGCCCGGTGCTGGCGATCGGCGTCGCCGTCATGCTCGCCGCCGCCCTGACGCTGCTGCCCGCCCTGCTCTCGATCCTCGGCGGGCGCGCCTTCTGGCCTGCCGGCGAGGGCGCCCGCGACGACGGCGGCTCGCGGCGCTGGGCCGCGATCGGCGGCCTCATCAGGCGCCGGCCGCGGGCGATCGCCGCCGCCGTCTGCGCCCTGCTGGCGGTCCTCGCCCTCGGCAACCTCGTCCATCACGGCACGATCGGCTTCGGCGAAGGCGAAACCCGCTCGACCGAATCGAGCCGCGGCAACGAGGTCCTCGAAGCGCACTTCCCGCCGGGGATCGGATCGCCGCTGACCGTCGTGCTGGGGCTCGGCGAAGTCGGCGCCGCCCTGCGCGGGCTCGAAGGGCTGTCCTCGGTCAAGCTCGCCGTGCCGGTGCCGCCCTCGACGCTCTCCGACACGGCGGCGCTGGCGATCGTCCTGCGCGGCAACCCCTACTCGGGCGAGGCGGCGGACCTGGTCAAGGGGGTGCGCGACCGCCTCGCGAGGGTGGCGCCCGGGGCGCTGGTCGGGGGAATCCCCGCCGAGAACTACGACGTCGAGCAGGCCAACGAGCGCGACACGCGGCTGATCGTGCCGGTGGTGCTGGCCGTGATCGGCCTGATCCTGGCTCTCGTCCTGCGCGCCCTCGCCGCTCCCGGCTACCTGATGCTGACCGTGGTCGCCTCGTTCGCAGCGACGCTGGGGCTGGTGACCTTCGCCTTCACCGAGCTGTTTGGGTCGAGCGGGATCAGCTTCGACCTGGTTCTGCTCTCGTTCATCTTCCTGGTCGCGCTGGGCGTCGACTACAACATCTTCCTGATGACCCGGGCCCGCGAGGAGGCGGCGCGGCGCGGGACTCGCGAGGGGGTGCTCGTCGCCCTTCGGGACACCGGCACCGTGGTCACCGGCGCCGGCCTGATCCTCGCCGGCGCCTTCGCCACCCTCACCCTGCTGCCACTCGAGCAGCTGGTCCAGATCGGCGCCACGGTCGCGATCGGCGTCCTGCTCGACACCTTCGTCGTGCGCACGCTGCTGATCCCGGCGATCACCTTCCTCTGCGGCGAGCGCGCCTGGTGGCCCCGCGGCGCTCGCCGGATGCCCGGCCGGTCCTGACGACGCACGGCGCCGGCTCGCGTCGCGGCGATGGGTACGCTGCGCTGCATGGCGGGTCGCATCGTCGTCTTCGGCGCCACCGGTTACACCGGTCGGCTGGTCTGCGAGCAGCTGGTCGCGCGCGGGCAGCGGCCGCTGCTTGCGGCGCGTGACCGCGCCCGCGTGGAGGCGCTCGCGGAGGAGCTCGGCGGCCTCGACTCGGCGGTCGCCGACGTCGCGCGCCCGGCGAGCCTCGCCGAGCTGCTCGGCGAGGGCGATGTGCTGGCGACGACGGTTGGGCCGTTCGCCCGCTGGGGCGGCGCGGCGCTGGACGCGGCGATCGGCGCCGGGGCTCATTACGTCGACTCGACCGGCGAGCCCACCTTCATCCGCCGCGTCTTCGAGCGCGAGGGCGCGCGTGCCGAGGCGGCGGGCTGCGGCCTGCTGACCGCCTTCGGCTACGACTGGGTGCCGGGCAACCTCGCCGGGGCGCTCGCGCTGCGCGAGGCCGGCGACGCCGCGACCGGCGTGAGGATCGGCTACTTCATCCGTGGCGGAGCGGGCGCGGATGGGATGAGCGGTGGCACCAAGGCCTCGGCCGCCGGCGCCTTCCTCGAGCCCGGCTACCGCTGGCACGGGGGCCGGCTCCTCAGCGAGCGCGGCGCGGCGCGGGTCCACGAGTTCGACCTCTCCGGGCGCTCGCGCAAGGCGGTCTCGGCGGGCAGCAGCGAGGCGTTCGCGCTGCCCCGAATCCACCCCGGCCTGCGCGACGTCGACGTCTACCTGGGCTGGTTCGGGGGCGCCTCGCGGATGGTCTCGATCTCCTCGCTGGCGATCGCGGGGGCGACCCGGATCCCCGGCGTCAAGCCCGCCCTGCAGGGGCTCTTCGCGCGGATGGTCAAGGGCTCCACCGGCGGGCCGAGCGCCGAGCAGCGGGCCGGCTCGGGCTCGGAGATCGTCGCCGAGGCGCTCGACTCCGCCGGCCGCGTCGTCTCCCGGGCCCAGCTCGGCGGCGTCGACGGCTACGACTTCACCGGCGCGATGGTCGCCTGGGCCGCCGAGCGGGCCGCCGCCGGGAGTCTGCAGGGGGTCGGGGCGCTGGGCCCGGTCGACGGCTTCGGCCTCGACGCGCTCGAGCAGGGCGCCGCCGAAGCGGGCATTCGCCGCGCCGTTTCCTAGAGCCGCTGCCCGGAACCGGGATCAGGTGGCTGCCGGGGGCAGTGTCCGGCCCGAGCCGACCGCAGCGCCGGCGCTGCTACGTTTATAGTTGCAGTCAATGGACACTAATAGTGCCAGCCAATCCGGCTAACGTGCATGTTTTCCCTGTGCAAAGCGGATTTTTTAGTGAATAACTATGGACATAGGGAGAGGACATAGATCGTGACAACCGCCCGGGAATTCGAGCGCACGCATCCCTGGCTCAGCTTTGACGTCGATCTGGAGGAGGCGAGCTACCGGCTCTGGCTCCTGCTCGGCGAGGCGACGTCCAAGAGCGACCATGTCCGGCGGGCTCTGCTGCGCCCTGAGGTCGCCGAGGAACTTCAAGAGATCTTCCTCGTCAAGGGAGCGTTGGCGACGACCGCGATCGAGGGAAACACGCTGTCCGAGGAGGAGGCGCGCCAGGTCTTCGAAAACAAGCTGAGGCTGTCCCCTTCCAAGGAGTACCTCGGGCAGGAGATCCGCAACGTTCGCGACGCTTTCGATCACATCCGCGACGAGATCCTGCCCGATGCTTCGACAGCCGATCTATCGGTGGAGAAGATCAAGCTCTACAACCGCTTCGTGCTCGAGGGCCTCGCGGTGGAGGATGGCGTCGTCCCCGGGCAGATCCGCACGCACTCGGTGGTCGTCGGCCGGTACCGGGGGGCGCCCGCCCAGGATTGCGAGCACCTCCTGGGGCGTCTCTGCGAGTGGCTCAACTCCGAGGCGTTCGAGGCGCCGCAGGACCACCCCGAGCTTGCCCCGCCGCTGGCGATTCTGAAGGCGGCCCTTGCTCATCTCTACCTTGCTTGGATCCATCCCTTCGGCGATGGGAACGGCCGCACGGCACGCCTGCTCGAGGTCCACATCCTGCTCGCCTCCCGGTTCCCCCAGCCGGTTACCCAGTTGCTCTCCAATCACTACAACCAGACCCGCAGCGAGTACTACAGGCAGCTGGACCGGACCAGCCGGGAGGGCCCCAACGGGTTCCTGCTGTACGCGGTTCAGGGCTTCGTCGAGGAGCTGCGCGGCCAGCTCGATCGAATTTGGTCGATGCAGTACGTGGACCGCTGGGAGCAGTACATCCATCAGCAGTTCGGCGAGACGCGCACCGACAGCCGGCGGCGCCAGCTGAGGCTGGTCAAGGACCTCTCGAAGGCGAGCATCGAAGTCCTGCCCAATCACCATCTGTATCCGCTTCCCCGGATCGGGCCGGTGCCGCGCTCCAAGCTGCGGATGCTCTCCCCCGAGCTGGCCGAGGCCTACGCGCGCAAGACGGAGCGGACCCTGAGCCGGGACCTCAACGCGCTGGAGCGCATGGGCCTGGTCTGGCGCTCGGAGGACGGCTGGTGGCCTAACTCGGACTCCGTCCTCGGCTTCATGCCTCCTCAGGTTCGCGCCGAAGCCGATGGCCTGGGTGGCGGCATGCACCGCTCCTGGTAGAACCGACGGATGACAGGCGACTTCCTCTACGAGGGGCACCGGATCTCCTACGACTCCTACGGCGAGGGAGAGCGGGTGCTCGTGCTCGTCCACGGGCTGCTGATGAACCGGCGCATGTACGAGGGGCTGGCGCCGGCGCTGGCGCGGCGGGGGAACCGGGTCGTCTGCGTCGACCTGCTCGGGCACGGGGCCTCGGACCGGCCCGAGGATCTGCGGCTCTACTCGATGCCGCTCTTCGCCCGCCAGGTCGTGGCGCTGCTCGATCACCTCGGGCTGGATTCCGCCGCCGTCGGCGGCACCTCGCTGGGTGCCAACGTCGCACTCGAGCTGGCGGTGCGCTTTCCCGAGCGAGCCCACGCCCTCTTCGTCGAGATGCCGGTGCTCGACAACGCCCTGCCGGCCGTCGCCGGCGCCTTCACGCCCGTCCTGCTCGGCCTCCGCTACGGCCGCCCTGTCTTCGAGGCCGCTTCGCGCCTCACCTCGCTGATCCCGCGCACCAACCACCTGGTCGACATCGGGCTCGACTGGGTCCGCCAGCGCCCGGGACCCTCCGGCGCGGTGCTCGAGGGGCTGCTGCTCGGGGAGACGGCGCCGCACAGGGCGGAGCGGCGCCGGGTCGAGCAGCCGACCCTGATCGTCGGCCACTCGCGCGATCCGGTCCATCCCTTCAGCGACTCCGGCATGCTCGCCGAGGAGCTGCCCAACGCGCACCTGGTCGAGGCCAGCTCGATCTTCGAGTGGCGGCTCAGCCCGAAGCGCCTTAACGGCGAGCTGGCGGAGTTCCTCGAGCGGGTCGCGCCCCGCTGGGCCGCTCCTACCGTGACTGACCGATCCGACTGATTGGTTTGACACGATAGATCGTCTATGGGCGGTGACGGTTGGGGGATCGAGGGAACCGTTGAGAAATTCTCGAGCCGCACCGGCAAGGGAACGGTTCGCCTGATCGACGGCCGGATCGTGCGCTTCTCGGCGCAGAAGATCCGCGAGTCGGGCGTCCGCGACCCGCGGCCGGGCGATGCAGTCACGGTGAGGCTGCGAAAGGGGCCGGACGGGGCCGCGGTCGCCAGGATCGCGCTGCGCGAGAAGCCCCAGCGGGCGCGGGACGTGCGCAGGCGCATCGCGTCCACCGAGCGGGAGATACCGGCGGCGCTCGACCGTCCGCTCAACATCCTGCTCGTGGGCCGCACGGGCGTCGGCAAGTCGAGCACGATCAACAGCCTGCTCGGGGTTCGCTGGGCGACCGTCGGCGATCACGAGCCCGAGACCGCCGAGATTCACTCATACGAAGGGCGCATCGGGTCGGCAACCGTTCGGGTCGTCGACACCCCCGGCTTCTGCGATGACCACCCGGACCGCGGCAACGACGAGCGCTACGTCCGCATGATCGGCGAGTACATCGGCGAGATCGACCTGGTTCTGTTCGTCACCACGCTGGACGACACCCGCGTCCGTGCCGACGAGATCCGCGCTCTCGAGCTCCTGACCGCGACCTTCGGCGAGCGGGTCTGGGACAAGGCTGTGGCCGTCTTCACCAGGTCCGATCTCCTCCGCGGGGCGGAGTACGCAAGCCAGGTCGACGGCCGCTTCGCCGTCTTTCGCAAAGCCCTTCGAAAGATCGCCTCGCGGGCCGGCTCGGTGCCGTTCGTGCCGGTGAGCAACCTCAGGGAGCGGACGCCCGACAGGCGCCTCTGGCTTCCGGTCCTCTGGATCGCGTGCCTCGAGCGGATGAGCGACGAAGGGTTCGAACCGTTCTTCCTCTCCACGGCGGTTCGGCTCGAGACCGCCTCGACGGCGCGCTCCGCTCGAGCGTCCGCCGCCAGCGCGCCGGCCAAGGGGTCTGCCGGAAAGCCCACGCAACGCTCGTCCGGCCGCCTCCCGCCCCGGGGCGGTTCGGGGGCCGCCCCACCTGACCGTGGGCCGGGCCCCCGCGCGGGTGGAGCGCCAAAGCCACGCGCAGGGAATTCAGTGCCCGTGCCTGGCCCACCGCCGGCGGGCCCGAGTCGTGCTTCCGGCGCGACGGGCGGCGAGAAGCTTCAAGCCCTCGACTCCCGGCTCTCCACGGCGCCGGCGGTGGCCGTCGAGGCCGCAGAGCATTTCGAGGCTGCGCACAGCGCCAAGCGGCATCGGCAGAATGGCGTTCAGATCGTCGAGAGCAAGCTCTCGGCGACCGAGGCCCGCGGCACGATCGTCATCAATGGCGACCAGGCGCAGGTCGTGCAGCAGATGGTCGAGCAGAAGGCGCCCAGCCTGCTGAGCAAGCTGGCCAAGGTCGGAGCCAGCCTCCTGCCGAAGCTGAAGCGCATCTTCGGGTTCTAGGCCAGACGATCGTCCTCTGACACCGCAACGTCCGTATTTTGGTACGCGCGAGGTTGCTAGGATGCCCGAGAAATCTCGAGCGATCAGAGAATGCGGGGTCCCAGGGAGGGGCGCCGGGGCTCTAACGGGTGGAGCCCGCCATAGCGCACCAGTGCCTTAATCGGTGAAAGGGCCGGCCTTAAAAGCCGGAGATCCGGGTTCGAGCCCCGGCTGGTGCATCGGCAATTGAAGCGACGGGGGCCAGCTATGGCGGACACGGACAACCTTTTTGATCTATTCGATCGCGTCGCCACGGGCGACGAGGGCCGGCCGCTCTGGGCGGCGCGGGCCCCGTACGAGCCGCACGATCGCTATGACCTGATGCTGGTGCCGCGGGTGAAGGGCTGGCAGGACGATCCGGCCGCGATCGCCGCCCTGGAGCGGCTCGAGGCCGAGCCCTGCGTGGCTGAGATCGACCGCGGCGAGCGGCAGGCATGGGTGCGGCTCGCGGACGAGTGGGTCGAGGGGACAGGGTCGGCGCTGGTCGCCGGCGCGGCCGGCGATGCGCCGCACGCCGACCTCGCCGCCGGGCAGACCTACGCGCTCAACTTCTGGGATGCCAACTCGACCAAGGCCCTGCACATCGGCCACCTGCGCAACCTGGCCCTGGGCAACGCGCTCGGCGCGGCGCTGACCGAGGCCGGCGGCCGGGTCGAGCGGCGCAGCATCATCTGCGACGTTGGCCGCAGCATGGGGGAGGCGATGGCCGGCGTCGTCAAGAGCGGCCGGCACACAGGGTCGATGCCCGACAACGGCGAGAAGAGCGACCACTTCGTCGGCGCCTGCTACGCCGAGTACGTCAAGTCCGGACCGGTGCTCACCGGGCGCGACGACAACCCCGCCAGCTCGTTGACCCGTGAGCTCGACGTCCATCACGACAGCGCCGACGAGCTGCTGCAGCGCGTCCTCGACGGCGACCAGACGGCGATCGAGCTCTGGTCGAAGACCCGCGCCTGGGTGATCTCGGGCCAACGCAAGACCCTGGCCCGGCTAGGCATCTCCTTCGACCGCGTCTTCTTCGAGTCCGATTTCCTGCCCGAGGTCGCCGAGCTCTCCAACCTCGGCCTCGAGCACGGGATGCTCCAGCGCCGCCCCGACGGTGCGGTGATCTATCTCACCGACCGCGAGGAGCTGGAGGAAATGCCGCTGCTGCGCGCCGACGGGCTGCCCACCCAGCACATGCGGGCGCTCGCCTACTGGATGGCGGCGCCGGGCCTGGAGGGGACCACATCGATCCAGGTCTGCGGCCTGGAGTGGGTCGCCCACGTCACCTGCCGGCGGCAGCTGATGGACCAGATGATGGAAAAGGGCGCCGGCGCCGAGATCAACCACCCCAGGCACGACGTCTTCCACGGGATGGTTTCCAAGCAGAGCGAGTCGGTCTCCTCGAGCAAGAAGAACGCGCTCCTGATCGACGAGCTGGCCGAGTGGATCGATTCGGCGCTCGAGTCCGAGGAAGGGCGGGCGAGCGTGCGCCGCCGCCACCCGGCCGCCGAGGCGATCGTGCCCCAGGTGGCGCTCGGCTACTTCCTCATGCACGCCAACACCAAACCGCTCGACTTCGAGCCGGAGAAGCTGCTGCGGGCGGAGCAGAGCCTCGGCTGGGACCTGGCTCGCGCCCGCGCCCACAACGGCGCCGGCTCCGGCGCGCCGGCGGCCGAGCCGGCCCATGACCCCGACTACCGCTTCGCCGTCGTCCAGTCGGAGATGTACCGGCGCCACCTGCAGCAGGCGGTCGAGCGGCTCGACGTCGGGCCGCTCGCCAAATACGTCGCGCACCTCTCGCGCTGGTACCTGGAGAGCGCCCGCGAGCCTCACGTCCAGGAGGCGACCCAGGCGGCGCTCGCGCAGGGGGCCCGGGGCCTGGGACTGGAGGTGGCGCGGTGAGGACCCTGCTGGTCGACAACCACGACTCCTACACCTACAACGTCTTCCACCTCCTCGCCGGGGTCTCCGGCGAGGAGCCGATCGTGGTCGACAACGATGCCGTCTCCTGGCGCGCCCTGGAGCGCTGGGACTTCGACGCGATCGTGCTCTCGCCCGGCCCGGGGACGCCGCGCCGCTGGCACGACTTCTGCGTCTGCGACGACATCCTCCGCTTCAGCGAGATCCCGGTGCTCGGCATCTGCCTCGGCCACCAGGGACTCGGCAACGTGCTCGAAGGCCAGGTCAGCAGTGCCCCCGAGGCGATGCACGGCCGCCTGAGCAAGATCTTCCACGAAGGCGACGGCCTCTTCGCCGGCATCCCCCAGGGCTTCCCGGTGGTGCGCTACCACTCGCTGGCGATCACCGGGATGGGCCCCGACGGCAACGTCTGCGCCTGGGCCGACGACGGGGTCGTGATGGGGATCGAACACCGGCGGCGGCCGATGTGGGGGGTCCAGTTCCACCCCGAGTCGATCGCCACCGAGCACGGCGCCAGGCTGGTCGAGAACTTCTACGGGCTCGCGCAGGAGCGCAAAGCGCAGTCGCGGCAGCCGAAGGTGCGGCCGCAGAGCGCGCCGCGCAGGGCCGCGGCGACGCGAGCCGCGGTCGCATCCGAGAGCCAGCTGCTGATCCGCACGATCCCCGGGGAGGCTCCCGCCGAGGCCCTCTTCTCACGGCTCTTCGCCGCCGAGGAGCACGCTTTCTGGCTCGACAGCGCCGATGCCCCCACCCGGCTGGCGCAGAGCTCCTACCTCGGCACCAGCGCCGGGCCGGGACGCTGCGTGCTCGAGTACGAGGTCGGGTCGGGGGAGGTCCAGCTTCATGGTGCGGACGGTACTGAGGTCGAGCGCGGCTCGATCTTCGAGGTGCTCGACCGCGAGGTGGCGAAGCGCGCGATCGAGCGGCCTACGGGCATCGTGCCCAACCTGCTCGGCGGCTTCGTCGGCTATCTCGGCTACGAGCTGAAGGCCGATTGCGGCGCGACCAACGCTCACCGGTCCGATGTGCCCGATGCCGTGCTGATGCTCGCCAACCGGGTGGTCGCCGTCGACCACGCCAGCGGGCGCACCCATGTGCTCGCAGTGCGCAGCGGCGAGGATCCCGGCGCCGAGCTCTGGCTCGACCAGGCGGAGGCCGCGGTCCGGAATGCGCTCGCCGATCCGCCCGCGACTGTGACCGCCGGCGACCCCGCCTTCGGCGAGCCGAGCGGCAGCCACGTCCGCTTCCAGTGCGGCCGCGGCCGCGAGCAGTACCTCGCCGACATCGCTCGCAGCCAGGCCGAGCTCGCCGCCGGGGAGTCCTATGAGGTCTGCCTCACCGACCAGATCTCCACCGACGCCGAACCCGACCCGTTCGACCTCTACCGCAACCTGCGCCGCAGCAACCCGGCGCCCTTCGCCGCCTACCTGAAGCTGGGCGACGTGGCCGTGGTCAGCTCCTCGCCGGAGCGCTTCCTCTCGGTCGACAGCGAGCGCCGGGTCGAGGCGCGGCCGATCAAGGGGACGACAGGGCGCTCCGCCGACCCGGTCGAGGACGCGGCGCTGAAGGCGGAGCTGACCGATGACGAAAAGACCTACGCCGAGCACCTGATGATCGTCGACCTGCTGCGCAACGATCTCGGCATCGTCTGCGAGGTCGGCAGCGTCGCCGTGCCTGAGCTGATGGTGGTCGAGGATTACGCGACGGTGCACCAGCTGATCTCGACCGTCGAGGGTCGGCTGCCGCCGGAGCGCAGCGCGGTCGAATGCGCGCGGGCCTGTTTTCCGGGCGGCTCGATGACGGGCGCGCCGAAGCTGCGCACGATGGAGATCATCGACGACGTCGAGGCCGAGGCGCGGGGGGTCTACTCGGGCGCGATCGGGTACTTCGGGCTCGACGGCGTGATGGACCTCAGCATCGTGATCCGCACCATCGTCCTGCGCCCGGGACGGACGACGATCGGCGCCGGCGGCGCGATCGTGATGCAGTCGGACCCGGTCGACGAGTTCGATGAGATCCTGCTCAAGGCGAGGGCGCCGATGGCGGCGATCGCCCGCACGGTCACCGGCAGCGACTCGCCGGATTCCTGGAGCGTCGAGCTCGAGCCGGCGAAGGCGAGGGTCGCTTGAGCGAGGCGGCGCAGGGCGAGGCCGAAGCCGTCCCGGTGGCGGCCGAGTGGCGGGTGCGCGAGTCCCGGCCCGGCGACGTGCCGGCGGTGGCGGCGGCGGTCGCGGACCTGCTGTCCGAGCTGAGCGGCCACGGGCCGCCGGCGGCCGAGCTCGAGGCGGCGACTGAGCGGCTTGCCGGAGACCGGGAGGAGGGCGCTCTGCTGGTGGCGGAGGTGGAGGGGGAGGGCATCGTCGGCGTCCTCGCCGCCAGCTGGCAGCACGCGATCCACGTTCCCGGGCGATACGGGACGATCCAGGACCTCTGGGTCCATCCCGACTGGCGCAGCCGAGCGATCGGCCGCGACCTGGTCGGCGCCTTCTGCGAGATCGCCCGCGAGGAGGGCGCTGCGCGCGTCGAGGTCGGCCTGCCCCGCGAGAGCTTCGAGCGGCTTGGCGCCACCGAGTCCTTCTACCGGGCGAACGGCTTCGAGCACCTCGGTCCCCGAATGCGGAGGAAGCTGTGAGCGCGGAGATTCTCCTCGTCGAGCAGCGAGCCGGGACCGGCGCCGACGCGGCCCACTGGATCCTCGAAGGCGGTCGCATCCTGCCCGGCGTCGACGACGACCGGCGCATCGAGGAGCTGCGCCGCGGCCTGACCCGTCACGCCGGCGTGCGCGCCGCCGCCGCCGACGCGGACAGCGAAGAGGTCGAGCAGACGCTCAGCATCCTGCACGAGCCCGGCTACCTGGAAGCGCTCGGCGCGGTCCCGGCCGAGCCGGTGGTGATGCCGGACCTGACCCCGCCCGGGCTGCCGCCCGACATCCCGGTCAGCGCCGGCCTGGTCGAGGCGGCTTGGGAGGGGGTGCGGACCGCGATCACCGCGGCCGAGCGCCTGGCTGGGGGCGCGCGCTTCACCTACGCGCTCTGCCGTCCGCCCGGCCACCATGCCGGGCCCGCATGGTTCGCCGGCTACTGCTACCTCAACACCGCAGCGGCCGCGGTGCAGACGCTGCGGCAGGCGGGCATCGGCCCGGTCGGCATCCTCGACGTCGACCTGCACTACCCGAACGGCACCGCGGCGATCGTCGCGGCGATGGGCGACGCCCGCCTGCACTCCCTGCACGCCTCCCCGGTGACCAACGTCGCCGGAGGTTCCGTGACGCCGAGCAGCGAGCGCGAAGTCGTGGTCGAGTTCGCCGGCAGCCCCGATGCGGAGAGCTACCTGGAGGCGCTCGCCGCCTCGGTCGAGGCGCTGGCGGAGTCCTCCCGGGCCCTGGTCGTCTCGCTCGGCTACGACATCGTCGCCGGTGACCCGCACGGGTCCTGGGGCTTCGGGCCGGAGATCTTCACCCAGATCGGCGCGCTGCTCGCCGCCAGCGAGCGCCCCGTTTGCGTTGTTCAGGAGGGCGGCTACGCGCTCGACTCCCTCGCCACCTGCAGCGAGGCCTTCGCTCGCGGCCTCCTGGACACCCAAGCCGTTTCCGGTGCGCCTTTTACGGCCAATGACCACATAAGGCGCACCGGAAGGGCGGCGGCATGAGCGACAACGGCCTCGGCGGCTTCCGTGAGCGGCTCGACCCGATCGACGAGGAGATCGCCCGCCTGCTCGGCGAGCGCTTCCAGATCTGCCGCGAAGTCGCCGAGTACAAGAGCCGGCACGGGATCCCGATGATGCAGCCCGAGCGGGTCGCCGAGGTGCGGGCCCGCTACCTCGCTCGCGGCGCCGACGCCGCGCTGCCGGAGGAGTTCACCGCGGCGCTCTTCGAGCTGCTGATCGGCGCGACCTGCAAGCTCGAGGACGAGCTGATGGGGGAGAGCGCATGAGTCTGCCGCCCGGTCCCGAGATCTCGGTTGGCGAGCAGTCGGCGCGCTGGGCGAGCGAGCCGCTGCCCTTCCTGGAGGAGTGCAGGGAGCGCTACGGCGACACCTTTACGCTCCGCCTCCGCCATCTCGGCGCCTGGGTCGTCCTCTCAGACCCCGAGGACGTCAAAAGGGTCTTCTCCACCGACAGCGACGACCTCGGCGTGGGAATGCCGAACCTGGCGCTGCGGCCGGTGCTCGGGGCGCACTCGGTGATGCTCAGCGAGGAGCCCGAGCACATGGCGCGCCGCAGGATGATGCTGCCGCGCTTCCACGGCGAGCGGATGCGCGAGGACGCCGAGATGATGACCGAGCTGGCCCGGCGCGAAGTGCGCTCCTGGCCGGCCGGCGAGCCGTTCCCGCTCTGGCCGCGGATGCAGGCGCTGACCCAGGAGGTGGTGATGAGGGCCGTCTTCGGCGATGACGAGGGCCGCCTCGACCGGCTGCGCAGCCTGCTCACCGGCCTGACCGAGGCGATCAACGACGAGGAGCGGCTGCGGGAGCTCGCCGAGCGCGGGCCGGACTGGCTCGAAGGGAGTCCCGCCTGGCGGGAGGCGATGGCGCCGGTGGAGGAGGAGGTGCTGGCGGAGGTCCGGCGGCGCCGCGCCGCCGGGGAGAACGGCCGCCGCGACGCGGTCTCGATCCTGATCGAGGCGCGGACCGAGGACGGCTCGCCGCTGAGCGAGAAGGAGCTGCGCGACGAACTGCTGACCCTGCTCACCGACGGCCCGACCTCGAGCTCGCTCGCCTGGGTCTTCGAGCGCCTCCTGCGCCATCCCGAGAAGCTGGAGCGGCTGCAGGACGAGATGCTCGCCGGCGAGGGAGACGGGTACCTCGACGCGGTGATCAAGGAGACCCTGCGCCTGCGACCGCCGGTCTCGGTCGTCGTCCGCCGCCTGCTGAAGCCGGCGACGCTGGGCGGCTGCGAGCTGCCCGCCGGCACCCTGATCGCGCCGTGCGTCTACCTGATCCACCACCGCGAGGACATCTACGAGAACCCGGGTGAGTTCATCCCCGAGCGCTTCCTCGAGCAGCGCGCCGCTGTGCCGACCTGGATCCCGTTCGGCGGCGGCGCCCGTCGATGCCTCGCAGCCAGCTACGCCGAACAGGAGATGAAGCGCGTGCTGCGCACCGTGCTCGAGGAGGTCGAGCTGGAGCCGGTCGAGTCGCGCTCGGAGCGGGTGACGCGCGCCGCGATCGCCTTCAGCCCCGCAGAGCACGGCCTCGTCGTCGCCAAACCCCGGATCCGCGCCTTCGCATGAGCGCCGAGCACGACCTGATCATCGTCGGCGCCGGCGCCAAGGCCGCCGGGATCGCGACCAAGGTCCACATCCTCAACAGCCTCGGCATCACCAGGCTCTCGGTGAAGATCGTCGAGGGAACCGAGGTCGCGGCCTCGTGGAAGGGGCGCAACGGGATGACCTCGGGCGAGGAGCCGCTGGCGGTGACCCCGATCAAGGACGTCGGCTTCCCGTACCGGAGCCACGTCGAGTTCGGCGAGGCCGGCGAGGCGGTCGACGCGGCGCTGGCGCAGTTCACCTGGCAGCAGCACATGATCGGCAGGCGCCGCTACGCGCGCTGGGTCGACGCCGGCTCGCCGCCGGTCCGCCATCGCGACTACGGCGAGTACCTGACCTGGGTGCTCTCGCGGGCGACCGAGGGAGTCGACCACCTGCGCGCCCGGGTGACCCAGGTGCGGCTGGACGAGCGGGGCGAGGGCTGGCTGGTCGAAGCGGAGGGGCCGGAGGGCGCTTCGAGCCTTCGCGGCCGCTCGCTGGTCCTCACTGGCCCCGGCATCCACCGCGCCTTCCCGCACGAGCCGGCGGTCGCCGAGCGCGTCTTCCACTGTGACAGCCGCCGCGAGGAGTTCGCCCGCATCCCGGAGGACAGCGAGCAGGACGTTGCGATCGTCGGCGGCGGCGAGAGCGCGCTGAGCGCGACGATGTTCCTGCGCGGGATGCGGCCGCGCTGCCGCTTCACCATCTACACGCCGATGCTGCCGATGAGCCGCGGCGAGAGCTTCCTCGAGAACCGCGTCTTCTCCAATCCGGACACGGTCGAATGGGAGTCGCTCGACCTGCAGACGCGGCGCGACTTCGTCAAGCACTCCGACCGCGGCGTCTTCGACCCGCCGAGCCTGGCGGCGATCGCCTACGACGACCGCTGCCGGTTCGTCACCGGCCGGGTCACCGACGTCGGCGCGACGCGGGACGGGATGGGAGTGAGGCTCGAGTACGAGTCGCCCGAGGGCGCGGTCGGCCGCGAGCACGACTTCGTCGCCAACTGCACCGGGTTCGACCTGCTGGCGCAGCTGCGCACGCTCTTCCCGGCAACCGTGCGCGAGGAGATCGAGCGGCGGGCGGGGCCGATCTGGGACCAGCCGGCCGGGACCGAGGTGCCTATCGGCCGCAACCTGGAGCTGGTCGGGATGCTCCCGCGCCTGCATATCCCGGGGCTGGCCGGCCTCAGTCAGGGCCCCGGCTTCGCCAACCTCGGCGCCCTCGGGCTGCTCTCCAACCGGGTCCTGCAGCCGCTCGTCCTCCACTACTTGACAGGCACAAACCAGTCACATAAGGTCGCGCAATGACCAGTCTTGGCAGGGGGAACTGGCCGCTGCGCGCTGCCGGGTCGATGGCGATGCTGGTGTTGGCGACGGCGCTTGTCCTCGCGGGCTGCGGCTCCTCCTCGTCCGGAGGCGATGAAGTGAGCTTCACGGGCTCGGGCTATCCGGGCGTCGACGCGGCCAACACGCGCAGCCCGAAGAGCGAAATAGACAGCTCCAACGTCACCGGCCTCGCGGAAGCCTGGAAAGCGCCGATCCGCGGCGAAAGCAACTTCGGCAGCTACGCCTCGACGCCGGTGATCGACAAGGGCGTGATCTACTCGCAGGACCTCGCCTCGAACGTGCAGGCGCTCAGCCTCGACTCCGGCGAAGTGCTCTGGAGCGCCAGCTTCGAAGAGCCGGACGAGGGGCCCAACGGCGTCGTCGTCGCCGAAGGGAAGGTCTTCGGCGCCACGCCGACCGAAGCGTTCGCCCTCGACCAGAAGACCGGCGAACAGCTCTGGTCGGTGAAGCTGACCCGCAACGAACACGAGGGCATAGACATGGCGCCCGGCTACGAGAAGGGCCTGGTCTATGTCTCGACCGTGCCGCTCAACGCCAACGAGCTCTACGAAGGCGGCGGCGTCGGCGTGCTCTGGGCGCTCGACGCCAAGACGGGCAAGAAAAGGTGGCACTTCGACACCGTGCCCAGGAGCCTCTGGGGCAAGCCGACCGTGAATGCGGGCGGCGGGGTCTGGTACCCGCCGGCATTCGACGGCAAGGGCTCGATGTACATCGGGATCGGCAACCCGGCCCCTTTCCCCGGCACGGCCAAATATCCGTTCGGCTCGAGCCGGCCGGGTCCAAACCTCTACACCGACTCGCTGGTCAAGCTCAACGCCAAGACGGGCAAGCTCGACTGGTACAACCAGGTGACGCCGCACGACCTCTACGACTGGGACTTCCAGGGCCCGCCGATCCTGACCGAGGCCGGTGGCAGGCCGCTGGTGGTTGCGGCCGGCAAGTCCGGCATCGTGATGGCCGCGGACCCGAAGACCGGCAAGACGATCTGGAAGCGGGCCGTCGGCGAACACAACGGCCACGACGACGACGGCCTGCTGGCGATGCGCGGCGAAGAGTCGAAGATCGAGACCGGAACGGTCTACCCGGGGGCGCTCGGTGGCGTGATCGCGCCGATGTCGACCGACGGCACGTCGGTCTTCGTGCCGATCGTCGATGCCCCGATCGAACTTATCTCCGGAAGCGAAAAGTCCGAAGGGGGCGAAGCCAGCGGCGAAATCGTCGCGCTCGACCTCGCCACCGGCAAGGTCAGGTGGAGCGAAAAGCTTGCGAGCCCGGCGTTCGGCGCGACGACGGCGGTCAACGACCTCGTCTTCGCCACCACCTACGAAGGCCTGGTCAGCGCCTTCAAGGCCGGCTCGGGTCAGGTCGTCTGGCGCCAGAAGCTGCCCGCCGGGACCAATTCCGGCGTGATGGCGGACGGGGACACGCTGATCGCCCCGGCGGGCCTTGCGACGGTCGAAGGCCAGAAGGCGGCGATCGTCGCCTACCGCCTCGGCTCCTGACCGCTCAGCTCGGCGAGTTGACCTCGACCTCGCGCAGGCGGTGGGTGTCGACGTCGTAGACGAAGCCGCGCACCCGGTCGCGGTGGGGCACGAAGGGCGAGTTGCGCACGCGCAGGATCGACTGGCGCACGTCGGCATCGACGTCGGCGAAGGACTCGATCGCGAAGGCCGGGGAGACCCCGGTCGCCTCGCGCAGCTCGGCGCGGAAGCCGTCGTCGGTGATCTTCTGCATGCCGCAGTCGGTGTGGTGGATCAGCATCACCTCGCGGGTGCCGAGCTTGCGCTGTGAGATCGCCAGCGAGCGGATCACGTCGTCGGTGATCACGCCGCCGGCGTTGCGCAGCACGTGCGCCTCGCCGTCGCCCAGCCCGAGCGCCGCGAAGACGTCGAGGCGCGAGTCCATGCAGGTGACGATCGCCAGCCGGCGGCTCGGCTCGACCTCGAGGTGGCGGACGGGCAGCGAGTCGGCAAAGCCGCCGTTGTTGGCGATCAGCTCGTCGATGACGCTCATCGCCCGGCAGCCTAGATGACGGTCAGCACGGCGAGCGCCGTGACCGAGACCGCGATCACCGCCAGGGCGATGCCGGTGGCGAGGCGCCCGGCGCGGCCGAGCGCGTGCTCGCCCATCAGCCCGCGGTCGCGGCCGAGCGAGCGCATGAACGGCAGCAGGACGAGCAGGAGGACCGCGTTGAGCGCCTGGGAGAGGAAGAGGATCGGGATCAGCGGCGCCCCGGGTATGAGGACGAAGACCGCTGCAACGGCGACGACGACGGCGTAGCTGACGTAGAAGGACCGGGCTTCGCCGAAGCTGTCGTTGAGGTCCGCCTTGCGCCCCAGGGTCTCGGAGACCGAGTAGGCGGTGGAGAGGGGCACGATCGCGGCGGCGAGCAGGGCGGCGCCGAGGAAGCCGAGGCCGAAGAGGGTCGCGGCGGTGTCGCCGGCCAGCGGTTCGAGCGCCCGGGCGGCGTCGCCGGCGTCGTTGACCTCGATCCCCTGCACGTGCAGGGTGGCGGCGCAGGCGATGACGACGAAGAACCCGATCACGCCGGTGAGCACGGCGCCGACGATCACGTCGACTCGCTCGTAGGCGAGGTCCTTCACCTGGAGGCGCTTGTCGACCGCGTAGGACTGGATGAAGGCGAGTCCCCACGGCGCCAGGGTCGTGCCGACCGTGGCGACGGCGACGAGCACCGCCTCGCGGTTCAGCGGCAGGCCGGGGACCACCAGCCCCTTGGCGGCGGCGCCCCAGTCGGGATGGGCGAGCACGCCGGAGATCACGTAGGCGACGAAGACCGAGCTGAGCGCGAGGAGGAAGTGCTCGACGTGGCGGAAGCTCTCGCGCAGGACGAGCGCCGAGACGCCTACCGCGGCGAGCGGCACGCTGAGGTAGCGGCTCATCCCGCCGAGCAGCTCCATCCCGGCGGCGACGCCGGCGAACTCGGCGCAGAGCGTGCCGGTGTTGGCGATCAGCAGGGCGCCGAGCACGAGGTGGGCCGCCCGCTGCCCGTAGTGCTCGCGGACCAGGGTCAGCAGCCCCTTGCCGGTGACGATTCCGAGCCGCACGCCGAGCTCGTGGAAGACGATCAGCGCCGCGGTGGAGAGGGCGAGGACCCAGAGCAGCTCGTAGCCGTACTTGGCGCCGAGGATCGAGTAGGTGGCGATCCCGGCCGGGTCGTCGTCGGAGAGCCCGGCGAGCAGGCCGGGCCCGACCACCGCCAGCAGCGTCGCCGCCGCGCCGCCGCGCAGCAGCAGCTGGCGACGCCGCGCCAGGCGCCAGTGGGTGTGCCTCCCGGGTGTGCGGTGGGCCGGGTGTCTTGGCGGCGCGGCCATGACTCGACAGCTTGACCGCCGCCGCCGATGTCAGCCTTGTTCGGCTGTCGCCAGCCGCGGTTCGCACGGGGTCCCAGCGGCATATGGGCATCAATACATCATGATGCTATGATGCGCCAATGCCCAAGGCGCGGACCACGGTAACCCTCGATGAGGAGGTTTTTCGCGCGGTAAAGGTGAAGGCCGCTCGCACCGGCAAGCGGGATTCGCAGGTCATCGAGGAGTCGCTGCGCCGCGATCTTGGCCTTGGCGACCTGGAGGCGATCTGGGCGCAGGTGAAAGCGGTGCCCGAAGGCCAGGGGATGAAGCTGGCCGACGCCGAGCTCCACGCGATGCGCGGGGAGCGGCGTGCGGCGCGCCGTCCTTGATCCCGGCGTCCTCGTCTCGGCGCTGATCACCCCAACTGGGACGCCGGCCAGGCTCCTGAGAGAGGCGCGTGCGGGCGGCATCGAGCTGGTCGTCTCCCCGCTCGTGCTCGAGGAGCTGGAGGGCGTGCTCCTGCGCGCGAAGTTCCGTCGCTACGTGGATCCCGGCGCCGTGCGGGACTACCTCGATCTCCTCCGTCGAGAGGCGCGCCTCGTCGAGGACCCAACCGAACCACCGTCCCGGCGTTGCCCAGACCCCGACGACGACTACCTGATCGGTCTTGCCCAGAGCCAGAACGCCGTGCTCGTCTCCGGCGATCGCCACCTCCTCGAGCTCGGCGGCGGCGCCCCGATCCTCGCCCCCGCAGATCTGCTCGCCGTCATATCGCCGCCATAGGCCCGGCTCCTCGGTGGTGAGAGGGTTCTAAGGCGAGCTTTGGGCGCGCTTAGGGAACTCGGCCCAGCATCTCTCGGATGGATGACGCGGATCGCCTCGAGGCGAAGGGCCTGGCCCGGGCCAGGCTGCGGGCCAGGCGGCGGCGGGTGCGGAAGATCCGGCGGCGCACGCTGCATGGCTCACTGGCCCTGTTCGCGGCGGTCTGGGCGGTCGTCTTCGGCCAGCTCGTCAGCGGCAACGACCCGGCGCTGAGCAGCGTCCCGAGGCCTGCGGCTCACCGGCCCGTGGCTGCCGCCGAACCGGAGCCGGCGCCGGAACCGGAACCGGCAGAAGAAACCCCGGAAGTCGAACCCGAACCGGTTGAAGCAATCGCACCGCCCGAACCGGAACCCGCGCCCGAACCGGAACCCGAACCGGTCGTCACCGCGTCGTCGTGATCGCCGCCGGGGCGGTCTCCGCCGGGCCGCACGTCTTCTGGATCACCAGCCGCGCGGCGGGGACCGCGGCGCTGGCCCTCTCCAGCCTCGCGGTGAGCGCCGGCCTCCTGATCGGCTCGCGGAGCGGCGTGCTGAGGGGCTTCGGCGGCGACACGAGGGCCCTGCACGAGGCGCTCTCGCTGGCGACCCTGGCCGCGGTCGCGGTGCACGGGGTCGCGCTGCTCGGCGACCACTACCTGCACCCGTCGCCGCTGGACATCGCGGTCCCCTTCAGCGGCGCCTACCGGCCGCTCTGGACCGGGCTCGGGATCGTCGCCGGCTGGGCACTCGCCCTCCTAGGCCTCTCCTACTACGCCCGCAGCCGGATCGGCCAGTCCCGCTGGCGCTCCCTGCACCGCTACACCGCCCTCTTCTGGCTGCTCGGCATAGCCCACACCCTCGGCGCCGGCACCGACGCCACCCAGCCCTGGTTCCTGCTCCTCCTAGCAATCCCCACCCTTCCGGCCGCCATCCTGCTTCTGAGCAAGCTAACCCGCAAGACCAGCGCTCGCCCGCCCCAGCCCGCGCCTACGCGCACGCTGGGACCGTCTCGATAGGGGTGGAGCGTCTTGTACTTTTCGGTAGTGAGGCATGAGGCGAAGCCCCAGTCTCTCCACCCGAAAAGTTAAGCGGAACCCCTATCGAGACGGTCCCAACCCCGCCGAAGCCTCACGGGTAGACGGTCTCGCCCGAGTCCTGGTCGACGATCGAGATCGCCACCGCCGGGCAGGCCTCGGCCGCCTCGAGCAGCAGCTCGTAGGGACCGTTGCCGATCACGACTGCGGTGTCGTCGAGGCGAAAGACCTGGGGAGCAACTTCGACGCAGTCGCCGTGGGCGCTGCACTCGTCGGGGTCGACAACCGGTATGTACGTCATGCGGCCTCCTTTGCCAGGTCTCTGTCCTTGGCGGGGAAGTGCCCCCGGTCGATGCGCTTCTTCAGCGCCGGGATCGCGCGCGGACGGCCGACCGTGAGGCCGGCGACCGGCACGCCGCCGCGGCTGAACACCGCTTCGAAGTCGCGCCCCGCCGGGTCGCCCTCGATCGCCATCGCGTCGGCGTGGTGAGCGTGGCCGACGTACTGGATCCGCAGGCCGTACTGGTCGCTCCAGAAACTCGGCAGCGGCGGCGTGCCCGGGTGCTCGCCGAGCATCGCCCTGGCGACCGCGGCCCCCTGCCAGGCCGCCGCGTCCCAGTGCTCGGTGCGAGCATGGGCGCCGAAGCGGGGGTCGAAGGGGACCGAGGCGTCGCCCGCGGCGTAGACGCCGGGCAGTGCCGTGCGGCCGGCGGTGTCGGTGGGAACGCCGCTCTCGTCGAGGCCGCTGCCCGCGAGCCAGGCCGTGGCCGGCTCGGTGCCGACGCCGACCACGACCGCATCGCAGGCGATCTTCGCGCCGCCGGCGAGGGCCAGCTCCTCGACCCGGCCGCCGCGGCCGCTGGCGCTCTCCAGCCTTGCCCCGGTCAGCACGCTGACGCCCTCGCCTGCGTGCAGCTCGGCGAACCAGGCGCCGAGCTCGGCCCCGAGGATCGGCGCCAGCGGCGCCTCCAGCGCCTCGATCATCGTCACCTCGGCGCCCAGCTCGCGGGCCGTGGCGGCGACCTCCTGGCCGATGAAGCCGGCGCCGACGACCGCCAGCCGCGCCCCCGGCGCGAGCTCGGCGCGCAGGCGCCGCGCGTCGGCGAGGGTGCGCAGGGCGTGGACGTTCTCGAACCCGGAGAGGAACGACAGCCTGCGGGCGCCGCTGCCGGTCGCGATCAGCAGCCGCTCGTAGCCGAGCTCCGCGCCGGAGTCGAGCCTGACCGTGCGGGCCACCGGGTCGAGCCCCTCGGCGCGCGTGCCAAGCAGCAGCTCGACCTCCTTCTCCTCGTACCACCAGGACGGCCGGTAGGCGACCGCCTCCTCGCCGACCGTCCCCGCCAGCAGCTCCTTGGAGAGCGGCGGGCGGTCGTAGGGCGGGTCGGGCTCGGCGCAGACCATCCGCACCGCGCCGTCGTAGCCACGCCGGCGCAGCGCCTCGGCGCATCGCTGCGCCGCCAGGCCGCCGCCGACGATCAGGACTCCTCGCTCTTTCATCACGCCTCCTCGGTTGCGGGTACCGCGCGGATCTGCGGTTGTCTTGGCCTCGCCGCCGCCCGCGGTCGCGCCGTTCCCCGGCGGGACGCGAGTCGGTAGACGAACAGCGCTGCGATCGGCGGGGTGGTGAGCAGCACCCACCAGCGGAACCAGGGCGCGGATGCGTCGCTGCCGGCGCCGAAGGCGTGGACGAGGCCAAGCACCCAGACCACGACCGTCGCCCGGTGGGCCTTGCGCCAGAGCTTGGCGCCGATCCGCTTGCGGAAGTAGAAGCTCAGCCCGAGCAGCGCGGCGAGGTAGCCGCCGACGATGCCGAGGCCGGTCCAGAGCGGCCGGAAGGACATCGCGAAGGGGATCGCGATTCCCTTGGGGCCGGGGTTCAACCAGGGATCGCCGAGCAGGGTGATGCCGTGCACGGCGATCGCGACTATGCCGGCGACAGCGGTGTGCTCGTGGATCGCCATCAGCTTGCGCGAGAGGCCGGGGCGGCGCATCACCTTGCCGGCCATCATCAGCCCGATCCCGACCGAGACCGTCACCAGGACGAGCGCCAGAAGGCCCGAGGCGCGGCTGGCGATCCACCAGCCGTGGGTCTGCAGGGTTTCGGTCGCCGCAGGGTTCATCCGCGGGAGGACAGGTCGGGGATGCGAACCCGCGGCTTGGCGGCGAGCGGGCCGACGGTCTCCACCTGGCCGTCGTCATGGACGAGCAGGCCGCCTCGCTCGGCGAGCACGTCGCGGCCGCCCTCCGGCCCGGAGAGCAGCGCCGCCTTGGCGAAGGTCTCCGCTTCGACCGCGGTGTCGCCGAGGGCGGTGGCGCCGACAAGGCCGGTCCAGGCCGGCTCGCCGGTCGCGGGGTCGAGCAGGTGGTGGGCGTAGCGGCCGCTCTCGTCGCGCCAGATCCGCACGTTGAGGCCGGAAGTCGCGACGGCGCCGGAGCCGAGCTTGAGCACGAAGGCGCGCTCGCCTGTCAGCGGGTGCTCGACGAAGACCTCATAGGGGGTGACGAGGGCATCGGCGCCGCCGATGCGAATGTCGCCACCGCAATCGACGATGTAGCGCGAGTATCCGCGCAGCCGCTCGGCGACGAGATCGGCGGCCAGGCCCTTGCCGGTCCCGCCGCTGTCGAAGCGGAGGCCGGGCGGCCGGGAGATCGTCCCCGCGGCGTCGTCGACCCGGAAGCCGCGCCAGCCCTGGGCCGGGTTGGGACGCGCCGGGCGCCGCTCGGGCGCCTCTTCCAGGGCGGCGCCCAGCGGCGCTCCCGGCACCCCGGCCCGCGAGGCGACGTAGCCGGCGGACTCGATCTCGCCGACCAGGGTCGGGTCGACCAGGCCGCCGCTGCGCTCCGCGGCCCGCAGGCCGGCCGTGACCGCGCCGCGCAGCAGCTCGGAGGCCGGCACTCGCTCGCGCGGGTCCTCGTTGAAGGCGCAGAGCTCGCTCTCCGGCTTGAAGCGCGAGAGCGCCGCGTCGAACTCGACGATCAGCCTGCGCGCCGCCTCGGCGGCCGCCGGCGCCGGGGCCATGCCCGGTCCCGGCTCGCCGATCAGCAGCCGCACGTGCGAGCCCATCGCGTCGAAGATGACGTCGTGCTCGGCCATGGTCAGGAGGCGCTCGTGGTGACCGGGGCGTAGCCCGGGGACGCGGATTCGCCGGCGACCGAGCCGCTGGTCGAGACGCTGGTCCGGCCCGGGGTCGGCACGTATGTGGTGACCACGCGCCGCTTCAGCACCTTGTGCACGACGACCGGACGCGGGGCGGGCGGCTGGCTCGAGGCCAGCTGGTAGGTGAGGAGCGCGAAGAGCACGGCGAAGATCGCGATCGAGCTCCAGAGGACCAGCGCCGGGCCGGGCCGCCGCGCCGCGCGGGCTCGCTCAGTCATCGCCGCCGCCCTCGCTCTCGTGGTCGCCGCTCTCGCTCTCGCCGCCGGCCATCGAGCCGCCGCCGCTGCTGGAGGTCGTGACCGGCGCGGTCGAACCGCCGCCGGATGCGGCGCCGGAGCCGCTGCTGTGGGTGACGACCGGCGTCGCGTGGCCTCCACCGGAGGTGGAGTGCGAGCCGCTGCTGTGGGTGACGACGGGGCTGTGATGGCGGCCGCCGTGACCGTGGTGCGAGCCGCTCGTGTGCGAGACGACCGGAGTCGAGGGCGACCCGGCGCTCGGGATCGAGGTCGACGCGCCGCTGCTCGCGGTCGTCACCGACGAGGGCGAGGACGACGAGGTGTAGGAGGCGGAGCCGGTCGAGGAGGCGCCCGTGGTGGCGCCGGCGGGGGCGGCGCCACCGGCGGCCTGGGCCCCCCAGGCACCCCCGGCCGCGACCGGGTGCTTCGGCTTCATGTGCTTGGTGACCCGGATCGTGCGGTGGATCACCTTGGTCCGGATCAGCGGCTTGTCGGCGAGCGTGCTCGCCTTCTGGCTGCCGGCGCTGAGCGCCAGCCCGGTCAAACCGCCGAGGCCGAGGATCGTCACCGTGGCCGCGAGTCGGGTCTTCACTCTCTTCACGTCTCTCTCCTCCTGGCAGATGGCATGGGAGGCAGTCTGGGGGAGGGGTGTTGAAGCCCACCCAAGGCATGGGTAAAGAGACGGCAAAACCTGCGGAATCCCCGCAAATCACGCTCGGAACCGGCGTTACAGTGAACGCATGTCGATCCAGTCGACGCCCGGTGGGCGGATTCTCGTGGTCGAGGACGAGGACTCGATCTCCGAGCCCTTCGCCGAGGCGCTGCGCCGGGCCGGGTTCGAGCCGCTGGTCACCCGCACCGCGGCCGGCGCCCTCGAGCTGGCGGCCGAGGCCGAGCCGGACCTGGTGATGCTCGACCTCAGCCTGCCCGACGGCGACGGTCGCGACGTCTGCCGCGAGCTGCGCCGGCGCTCCGACGTGCCGATCGTGATGCTGACCGCGCGCGGCACCGAGATGGACCGCATCGTCGGCCTCGAGCTGGGCGCCGACGACTACGTGGTCAAGCCCTTCAGCGCTCGCGAGGTGATCTCGCGCATCCGCGCGGTGCTGCGGCGCAGCGCTCCCCACGATGGGGCGGCCACCGAGAAGCCGATGCGGATCGGCGAGCTCGAGCTCGACCCCGCCGCTCGCAGCGCCAGGCTCGGCGGCGCCGAGCTCGACCTCTCGCGCAAGGAATTCGACCTGCTGGCCGAGCTGATGCGCAACGCCGGCCGCGTCGTCAAGCGCGAGGACCTGATGGCGAAGGTCTGGGACGTCAACTGGTTCGGCTCGACCAAGACCCTCGACGTCCACATCGGCTGGCTGCGCCGCAAGCTCGGCGAGGACTCCAGCGACCCCCGCTACATCGAGACGGTGCGCGGCGTCGGCTTCCGCTTCGCCGCCCCGGAGGTCGAGGAGCCGTAAGCCTCCGAGCCACCCTCCTGCTGGCGCTGGCCTACGTGCTGCTGCTCGCGCTGATCGCCCTCGGCGTGCCGCTGGCGGTGAGCCTGCGCGACCGCGTCGACGCCGAGGTCAAGGGCCAGGCGCGCAGCCAGGCGGACGTCGTCGCCGCCTCGGCGGCGGAGCTGCTCGACCCCGGCCAGCGCCCGGCCCTGCGCAACCTCGTCCGGGTCTCGGCCGAGAGCGTGCGCGGGCGGGTGATCGTGGTCGACGCCGCCGGCCGCCTGCTCGCCGACTCGGCCGGCGCGCCGGCCGGGCGCAGCTACGCCGGCCGGCCCGAGATCCACGCCGCCCTCGAAGGCCACGGCGAGCAGATCACCCGCCACAGCGAAACCCTCGGCGCCTCGATTCTCGCCACCTCGGCGCCGGTGCTGAGCGAAGGCCGGCCGAGCGGCGCGGTGAGGGTGACGCAGGGCGTCGCCGCCGTCAGCGGCGCTGTGAAGTCCGCGATCCTCGATCTCGCCGCGCTGGCCGCGGTGGTCCTGCTGCTGGGGCTGGCGGCCGGGGCCGTGGTCGCGCAGCAGATCGCGCGGCCGATCCGCCGCCTCGACCGTGCCGCCCGTCAGGTCGCCACCGGCGACCTCGACGCGGCCGTCGCCGTCGAAGGCAGCACCGAGCAGCGCTCGCTGGCGCGCGCCTTCAACGAGATGACGCAGCGGGTGAAGCGACTGCTGCGCGGCCAGCAGGATTTCGTCGCCGATGCATCGCACCAGCTGCGCACGCCGCTGACCGGGCTGCGCCTGCGGCTCGAGGGGCTGGCCGAGAGGGCGGGGCGGGACGAGCCGAGCGCGGCCGAGCTGGAGTCGGCGCTCGCCGAGATCGACAGGCTCTCGCTGATCGTCGAGGAGCTGCTCGTGCTCAGCCGCGCTGGCGAGCACGAACTGCCGGGAGAGCGGGTCGACCTGCGCGAGGCGGCGACGCGGGCAGTGGAGCGCTGGCGCCACCTCGCCGAGGAGCGGTCGATCGAGCTGCGGGCGACCGGTGAGGGGAAGGGGGAGGCCTGGTGCGCCGCGCCGGACCTCGACCGCGCCCTCGATGCGCTGGTCGAGAACGCCGTCCGCTACTCGCCGCCGGGGGGGAGCGTCGAGATCGTCGCCGCCCCCACCTCGATCGAGGTTCTGGACCGCGGCCCCGGCCTCGAGCCGGACGAGGTGGAGGCGGTGTTCGAGCGCTTCCGCCGCGGCAGCGCCGGGCGCCGGAGCACCAGCGGCACCGGCCTCGGCCTGCCGATCGCCCGCGAGCTGACCCGCCAGTGGGGCGGCGAGGTGACCCTCGCCCCGCGCGAGGGAGGCGGCACCGTCGCCACGATCGGGTTTGCCATCCCTTTACCGGGGGCGGCCTAAGGTGACTCCCATGCGCTGGATCGGCCTCGCTCTGCTCGGAATCGTCGTCGCGGCTGCGGTCTCGATCGCCGCCAGCCGCCTCGCCAGCCAGCAGATTGGGCTTGCGTCGCAGCCGATCTCAGCCGGGGACGCGCTGGCGCCGCGGGTGACGGGGAGGGCGAAACGGCGCGCGCCGTCGCACCATAGGGCTGAGCCGAAGACGAACCCCGCGCCAAGCACTCCCCCGACCACCTCCGAACCTCCGGTCGACACCACCCCGAGCGCGCCCAGCGCGCCGCCCGAAGCGGAACCGTCCTACCCCGGTGGCCACGAGGGCGAGCACGGCGACGGCGGCGCCGACGACTGACCCCGGGTCAGTCGTCGACCTCGGCTGGGGCGCCGCCGCCACTGGCCCGGGTGACTATCGGGGGCCGGGTGCTGGCCGTCGCCGAGGCGGGCTGGGCGGCCGTCGCGCCGCTGGCGCTGGTCACCACGGATCCGTTGGCGGCGAGTTGCTGGCTTGCCGGGATGCCCTGGTTGGTCGCCATCGCGGCGCCACCGAGGGCGCCGAGGCCGAGGATGGTGGCTCCCGCTATCGACTTCGCTCTTCGGTTGTTCATCGATCGCTCCTCAAGTCGGTCGATTCATCTTGGTCCGCGGCCGGCAAGGCAAGAGGCAAGCGCGGGTCAAGAGCAGGTGAAGCTTCAGCCGCCGACCGCCGCCGAGAGCCAGGGGCCGGCGAGGGAGATCGTCGCCAGGGCAAGGGCGAGTCCGGCGACGATCGAGGTTCCGAGCAGGGCGATGCGCATGCCGGAGCCGGCCAGGGCCGCCTCGCGGCCGCCGCTGCGGCGCCAGTCGGGCATCGCCAGGCTGGGGACCTCGAGCGCGTGGCCGAGGACGTGGACGGTCATCAGCGCGAACCAGGCGATGAAGCTCGCCTTGTGCAGGAACTTGAGCGAGTCGCTCCCGTCGGGCCCCGCGATCAGCAGCGCCACGCCCGTCGCGAAGAGGGCGAGCGTGGCGAGGACGACGCCCGGCGCCAGCACCCGCAGCGCCAGCGCCGGCGGGCCCTTGCGCCGGTAGGGCGGGCTGCCGGCGTAGTAGCGGGCGAAGCGGTAGCCGGCGCTGCCCAGCTTGAGCAGGACCGGTGGGATCAAAAGCATGCCGATGAAGACGTGAGGCCCCAGGAGCGGGCCGATGAAGGGGATCGTCAGGCCCTCGGCGGCGAGCAGCACGAGCAGCGCCACCGCCGCCCCGCCGGTCAGGCGGGCGTTGCCGGCGACCCCGTCGCGAACCGTGGTCGTGCCCTCGCTGTACATCCAGCGGCGATCCTGTCCGGGTGCGCTTATTCGCAGCTAACGGCCGCGTGAGAGCTCTCTCACTCTCGTCTGAGCAGGGATTTAGGAGCCGCGGAGAGATTTCGCCCCGATGCGAAAAGGCTCGATCTCCCCGGCGCTGGCGCTCTTCCCGCTGCGCCTCTTCCTCGGCGTCACCTTTGTCTACGCCGGGGTTCAGAAGCTCAGCGACCCGGGCTTCCTCCACGCCGGCGCCCCCACCTACATAGGCACCCAGCTGCACGGCTTCGCCGCCGGCACGCCCGGCGGCTTCGTCCTGCGCGCCTTCGCCCTGCCGCATCCGGGACTGGCTGGGGTCGGCGTTGCCGTGACCGAGATCCTGATCGGCTTGCTGGTCGCCGCCGGGCTCTTCACCAGGATCGCCGCCAGCGGCGGGCTGGCGCTCAACTTCCTCCTCTTCCTCACCGCCAGCTGGCACACGACGCCGTATTTCCTCGGCCCAGACCTCGTCTTCTCGTTCGCCTGGCTGCCGTTCGCGCTGGCCGGCGCCGAGGGGCAGCCGGCGCTCGACAACCTGACCGAGCGAAGCTCGCGCGAGATCACCCGGCGCACGCGCCTGCGACCGCCACAGCCCGGCGAGCCGCTGCCCGAACCGGCGAGGACCCGGCGGGTGCTGCTCGCCGAGCTCGCCGGCATGGCCGTGGCCGTCGCCGGCATCTCGACTTTGGCCAAGGGCACCTACACGGCGGCGCGCACGCTGACAGCGCCCAGCGCCTCCGCTTCGGGCCACGGCGGCGCCGGCGGCGGCCGCTCATCCGGCGCCGGCACGGCCTCCAACGCCAGCCCGGGAGCGGCGCCCGGGCGCGGCTCGCCCGTGCCCAGCGGCGCGGTCCGCCTCGGCCCCGGCAAGCGCCTGGCCGACGGCCAGGCCGCCACCTACGCCGATCCCGCCGACGGCTCACCCGACATCCTGATCCGCGACGAAGGCGGCAACCTGAGGGCGTTCAGCGCGGTCTGCACCCACGCGGGCTGCACGGTCGGCTACGAAGGCGGCACGATCGTCTGCCCCTGCCACGGCGGCGAGTACAGCGCCGAAACCGGCGAGGTGATCGCAGGCCCGCCGCCGGCTGGCCTGGCGCCGAAGCGGGTGCTCGAATCGGGCGGCCAGATCTACGCCGTGCCGAGCTGAGCGTCGCCCGGCTCGAAGCCGCCGAGCTCGAAGGCGACCCGGGCGCCGCCGAGGGCGGAGTCCTCGATCCAGATCCGGCCGCCGTGGCGCTCGACGATCGAGCGCGCGATCGGCAGGCCGAGGCCGCTGCCGCCCGAGCCCCGGTCCCGTGCCGCGGCGCTGCGGTGGAAGCGGTCGAAGACCCGCTCGCGCTCGGCCGCCGGCACGCCGGGGCCGTCGTCGTCGACCCGGACGATGAGCTGTCCGCGATCGGCGACCGCGGACAGCTCCACCCTGCCCTCGGGCCCGGCGTGGCGGCGGGCGTTTGTCAGCAGGTTGCGGATCACCTGGGTCAGGCGCTCCGGGTCGCCGCGCAGGATGCCGGCCGGCAGCTCGCCGAGCGCGACGCCGCCGAGCGCCGGGTCCTCGCCGAACCGGCGCAGGTACTCCGGCAGGCGCAGCTCCATCGTCCGCAGCGGCTCGCCCTCGTCGAGCCGGGCCAGGGCGAGCATGTCGTCGACGAGCCGTTCGATCCGCGTCAGCTCGACCATCGCCACGCCCTCGACGTGGCGCACCTCGGCGGCGTCGGGCCGCTCGCTGCGGGCCAGCACTTCGAGCTGGCCGCGGATCGCGGTCAGCGGCGTGCGCAGCTCGTGCGAGGCGTCGGAGACGAACTGGCGCTGGCGCGAGAACGCTTCGTCGAGCAGGCGCCCGGCGATGAAGGCGACGACGAGGCCGATCGCCCCGCCGATCAGCACGGCGCCGACGCCCTCGCCCACCTCGCGCCGGATCGCCAGGACGACGAAGGCGATCGAGGCGAGGACGATCGTCGCGATCGCCAGGCCCAGCCGGCCGCGCAGGCCGAGCCGAGACCAGGCCGCCCTCACGCCACCCGCTCCACCAGCCGGTAGCCGACCGAGCGCACGGTCTCGATCGGGGCCGGCGATCCCGGCAGGGCGAGCCGCCGGCGCAGGTAGCCGATGTAGACCTGGACGATGTTGGTGCCTGGGTCGTGCTCGTAGCCCCAGACCGCCGCGAGGATCTCGCGCCGGGTGCAGACGTGTCCGGCCCGCTGTATGAGGTGGGCGAGGAGGTCCGCCTCGCGCTCGGGAAGGTGCACGGTGAGCTCGCCGCGCCGAGCCTGGCGAGCGAGCAGGTCCAGCTTGATCCCACCCGCCTCGATCTCGGTCGCCTGCTCGCCCGCCGGGAGGCGCAGGTGGGCCCGCACCCGCGCCGCCAGCTCCTCGAAGGCGAAGGGCTTGGTCATGTAGTCGGTGGCGCCGCGGTCGAGCCCCTCGACCCGGTCGGAGACCGAGTCGCGCGCGGTGAGCACGATCACCGGCAGCGATGGCTTCGCCCGCCGGATCGCCGCCAGCACCGCGATCCCGTCGCGGCGCGGCAGCATCCGGTCGAGGATGACGAGGTCGACCGGCTCCTCGAGCGCCAGGCGCTCGCCCTCGACCCCGTCGCCGGCGCTGCGAACCTCGTAGCCCTCCGCCGCGAGCCCGCGCAGGAGGAAGTCGGCGATCGCCACCTCGTCCTCGACGACCAGGATCTCCATGGCCGGATGCTAGTCGCGCAAGGGTCCGCCCCCGACGAGTTGACACTCACGGAGATTGAGTACTAGCTTGTGTACAGGAAGAGGGGGCCGATGCGGTTTTGGAGCAAGACTCGCTGCAGGAGATCCGGTCTGAACTGGTCTCGCGCCTGCGGGAGCGCTCGGCCGAGCTAGAAGACGCGATCTTCAACGCCGTTCGCGCGCTCTCCGAGCCGGCCGAAAGCGAAGACGCCGAGTACCGCGCCGGCCTGCGCGCAACGGTGGCCGAGGCCGTCGACTATGCCCTTGGCAGCATCGCGCGCGGCGGGGAGTGGGACGGCGAGATGCCTGCCGCCGCCGCTGCCCAGGCTCGCCGCGCCGCACGCAACAGGGTCAAGCTCGACACCGTGCTGCGTCGCTACGCGGCCGGCGACCGGCTGATCAGCGAGTTCATCATGGACGAAGCCGGCCACTTCCCGACCGAGGCGCTGCGCCGGGTGCTCAGCACCCAGGGCCCCCAGGTCGACCGGCTGATGGCGGCGGTGGCTGCCGAGTACATGGACGAGCTGGAACAGATGCGGCGCTCCCCGGCGCAGCGGATGGCGGAACGGGTGCAGCGGCTGCTCGCCGGCGATGCCCCGCTCGATGCCGAACACCTCGAGTACGAGTTCGATGCCTGGCACCTGGGCCTGGTCATCACGGGCGCTCGCGCAGACGTCGCCGCCCGGACCCTCGCCGCCGGCCTCAACCGCCAGGCGATGGTGGTCGGGCGCGGCAGCGAGAGCGCCTGGGTCTGGCTCGGCGGGCGCGCGCCCCTGCCGGTCGCCGACGTCGCTCGCTACCAGAGCGCCGGCGTCCTGGGTGAGGTGACGCTCGCCGTCGGCGAGCCGCGCCGCGGGCTCGAGGGGTGGCGGCTCACGCACCACGAAGCGCAGGCGGCACGCCAGGTGATGCTGCGCCGCCCGCAGCCGCTCAGCCGGGCGAGCGAAGTCGTCCTGCTCGCCGCCGTCTTACGCGATGAGCAGCTGGCACGGTCGCTGCACGAGACCTACCTCGCCCCGCTCGACGATCACGGCGACTCCGGCGCGGTCCTGCGCGAGACCCTGCGGGCCTACTTCGCCGCCGGCTTCAACGCCGCGACGGCCGCCGCCGCGCTCGAAGTCGACCGCCACACGGTCCAGCGCCGCCTGCGCAAGGTCGAGGAGGCCCTCGGGCGGCTGCTGCACACCTGTCACGCCGAGATCGAGGTTGCCCTCAGCCTCGAGGAGCTCGACGACGAGCCGGTTGCGACGACCGGCCGGGTGCGCGCGCTCGGGACTTGAGTTCAACTCAATGGGACACATTGGCGAGGCGGCGCCGCGGCGCCGCACCACATTGGTGTAGCTGGTTTCGGCAGTCGCTGGTACACCTTCCCTGTCAGGTTTTTTAGCGCTCGCACTGCGGGGCGCGCGGTGGCCTCGTCAGCCAACGTCCGGGGGGAACAATCGCCATGTCAGGGGTCCGAGAAGCAGTTCAGTCGCTGCCTGCGTCCGCATCGGTGGCCGCGCGCGGCCTCTCCGCCGGCGCCGCGGAACCGGCCATCGAGCAGGGAGAGCGGCGGTCCTCGGGCACGATCTCCAAGGTCGCCTGGATGCCGCGCGGCGACCTCGGCCAGGCCGAGTGGCTGGCGACCGGTCGCCGGCTCGGCGCGATCGGCCGCTGCAGCCAGTGGTGGATCGGCGACTGGATCCGCTACGGCGCGTCCCGCTGGGGCGAGAAGTACGCCGAAGCGGCGCGGATCACGGGCTATGACGTGGCCAGCCTGCGCAACATGGCCTGGGTCGCGTCGCAGTTCGATTTGTCACTACGTAGTGACAAATTGACCTGGAGCCATCACGTCCTGCTGGCGCCGCTCGAGCCCGAGCAGAAGCGGCACTGGCTCGACCGCGCCGAGGAGGAGCGCCTCTCGGTCGCCGACTTACGGCTCGAGCTGCGGCGGCGCCAGAGCCGTGGAGGCGCGGGCGGGGGGCCCGGCCGTGGGGCGGATGCCGCCGAGCACGCGGTGGTCTGCCCCAAGTGCGGCCACGAGATGCGCTCGGCAGCGGGCTAGGCACTGAGCGGACTCCGACCAGGTGAGCGATGGGGCGCTACTCGCGGTCAGCGATCTGCACGTGGATCACGCCGAGAACCGGGATCTGGTGCGTGGGATGCAGCCGCGCTCGGAACGGGACTGGCTGCTCGTCTGCGGCGACGTCGCCGACGGGCTGGCCCGGATCGAGTGGGCGCTGGGGACCCTGCGCGAGCGCTTCGCGAAGGTGATCTGGGCGCCCGGCAACCATGAGCTGCTCACCTACAAAGACGATCCGAGCCAGCTGCGCGGCGAAGCGCGCTACCGCCACCTGGTCGAGCTCTGCCGCGGGCTCGGGGTGCTCACGCCCGAGGACCCCTACCCGGTGTGGCGGGGGCCTGCCGGGCCGGTGCGGGTGGCGCCGCTCTTCCTGCTCTACGACTACAGCTTCGGCGGCAACGTCGGCGCCACCCCGGAGGCTGCCATGCGCCGCGCCTATGCCGCCGGCGTCGTCTGCGTCGACGAGTTCCTCCTGCACCCCGATCCCTACCCGAGCCGGGCCGAGTGGTGCGCCGCCCGGCTGGTCGAGACCGAACGGCGCCTGGAGGCCGAGGATCCCTCCCTGCCGACCGTTCTCGTCAACCACTTCCCGCTGATCGTGCAGCCGACCCGGGCGCTTCGCCATCCCGAGTTCGCGCAGTGGTGCGGGACCGTGCGCACCGCCGAGTGGCACCGCCGCTTCGGCGCAGTCGCCGTCGTCTACGGCCACCTGCACATGCCGCACACCAGCTGGCACGAGGGCGTCCGCTTCGAGGAGGTCTCGCTCGGCTACCCGCGTGAGCGCCGCCGCCGCCGCGCCTGGGCGTGCGAGCCGCGCCACATCCTGCCGGAGGCCGGCGGTGCTTGAGCGCATCCTGCCCGCCGGCACGGCCGTCGTCGCCACCTCCGGCGACTTCCTCGACGAGCCGCTCTACCCGGAGGAGGAGGCGGCGCTCGGGCGCGCGGTCGAGAAGCGCCGCCGCGAGTTCGTCACCGCCCGCGCCTGCGCCCGGCGGGCGCTCGAGCGGCTCGACCTGCCAGCGGGGCCGGTCCCTGCGGGCCCCAAAGGGGAGCCGGTTTGGCCGGACGGCGTGGTCGGCAGCATCACCCACTGCGCCGGCTACCGCGCCTGTGCGCTGGGCCGCACTGGGGACCTGCTGACGATCGGCGTCGACGCCGAGCTCGACCAGCCGCTGCCCGACGGCCTGCTTCCCGACGTGGCGCTGCCGGAGGAGCGCCGCCAGCTGCAGGCGCTGTCCGCGGTCGAGCCCGGCGTCAACTGGGACCGGCTCCTGTTCAGCATCAAGGAGTCGGTCTACAAGGCATGGTTCCCGCTGGCCCGCCAGTGGCTCGGCTTCGAAGACGCCACCGTGAGGATCGAGAGGAGCGGCACCTTCTCCGCGCAGCTGCTGGTCCCGGGGCCGAGCGTCGGCGAGGCCGTCCTCGACGGCTTCGCCGGTCGCTGGCTCGCCGCCGACGGCCTGCTCTTCGCGGCTATCGCGATGCCGGCGCTCTCGCCGTCGCGGCCCGGCGCCGACTTTGCTCCTGCCGGTGAGTGGGGGAATGATGGACGGTGAGCGCGGTAGTCAGGGAGGAGCCAGCATCGCCAACGATTCGCTGATGGGGCTGGGGGCCGCGGTCCGGGCGGCGGCGGAGCGCAGCCCGGACCGCGTCGCGTTGAGCGACGGCGAGGAATCGCGTACCTACGCCGAGCTGGCGGCGCTGTTCGAGGACCGCGGCGCCGGCGGGCGCCGCGCCGTGACCGTCTCGCCGTCGGTCGCCGACGTCGAGACGGTCCTGCGCGCCGGCGTGGCCGGCGAGGGCCTGCTCCTGCTCGACCCCGGCACCACGGCCTGGGAGATAGAGCGGGCCGAGGGGCTCTTCTTCCGTGCCGCCGATGAGGCAGCACCGCCGGCAATCGGCCTCTGCAGCTCCGGCAGCAGCGGCCTGCCGAAGGTGGTCGAGCTCGAGTGGGAGAGCCTGCTGCTCAACGCCGGCTCCTTCGCCGCCGCGGCCGGCTATTGCGAGGAGGACGTGCTCTGGTGCACGACCCCCCTCGCCCACCTCTACTGCCTCGGCGCCGGGGTGCTCGGAGGGCTGCTCGGCGGCGCGACCGTGCTGCTTGGGAAGGGGATGCTCGAAGCGGCCGAGTTCGCCGAGCGGGCCGCTCGCGGCCCGACCGTGCTGCTCTCGGTGCCGTTCCTCTTCAACCGCTACCTCGGCCTGCTCGCCGCAGAGCCGGGGATCGCTGCCGGCTGGCGGCTGCGGGCGGCGATCGCAGCCGGCGAGCCGGTCTCCGCCCAGCTGATCGGCGACTGGCGGGCCGCCACGGGGGTCGAGCTGCTCTCCCACTACGGCCTCACCGAGGGCGGCCAGATCACCCTCGCCGCCGGGGGCGAGGAGGAGGGCGTCGGCCGGCCGCTTCCGGACGTGGAGGTGCGGATCGGCGCCGGCGGCGAGGTCGCGGTCAGGCGCCGCCCCCCGGGCGCCCCGTACCGGATCGTGGGGCAGGCGCCGGCCGCGGACGGCTGGTATGAGACCGGCGACCTCGGCCGCCTCGACGCGGCCGGCAACCTGCACATCGCCGGCCGCGCCGACAGCCGCATCAACGTCGCCGGCAAGAAGGTCGACCCGGTCGAGGTCGAGGAGGCCCTGGCCGGCTGCGCCGGGGTCGAGGACTGCGCCGTCGCGGCGCTCGGGGTCGCCGGCGGCACCGAGATCGTCGCCTTCCTGCGCGTCGCGGACGGGGCCGGGGACTCCGACGGGGAGATCCGCGCCGCGCTCGCCGCGCGGCTCTCGCCGCACAAGCTTCCGCGCCGCTTCGTCCACGTGCGCGAGATCCCGCGCACGCTGACCGGCAAGGTGAAGCGCGGCGAGCTGCTCGCCGGGCTCGGCGAAGCGGGCCCCGCCCCTGGGCTGGACGGCGACGGCGGGGCGGACCTGCTGCGCCTCGTCCGCGCCGAGGCCGCCGCGGTCGTGCTCGGCCACCCGACGCCTGAGGCGATCGAGCCGCGGCGCAGCTTCAAGGAGCTCGGCTTCGACTCGCTCGCAGCCGTCGCCTTATGCGAGCGGCTGGCGGCGCTGACCGGGATGGAGGTGCCGGCCACGGCGGTCTTCGACCATCCGACCCCGGCCGCGCTGGCGGGCTTCCTCGCGGCGCCGGCCGCCGGCGAGGGGGCGGCGCCGGCGGTGACGCGCGGGGCCCCGGCCCTGACCGAGCCGATCGCGATCGTCGCCATGTCCTGCCGCTATCCGGGCGGCATCTCCTCGCCCGAGGATCTCTGGGGCCTGGTCGCCTCGGGCCGCGACGCGATCGGGCCGTTTCCCGAGGATCGGGGCTGGGACCTCGACCGCCTCTTCGATCCCGACCCAGATCGTCCCGGCGCCAGCTACGTCCGCCGGGGCGGCTTCCTGGCAGATGCCGGCCACTTCGATGCCGAGTTCTTCGGCATCTCGCCGCGCGAGGCGCTGGCAATGGATCCGCAGCAGCGACTGCTCCTGGAACTGGCCTGGGAGGCGCTCGAGAACGCGGGGATCGATCCCGAGCTCTGCCGTGGGACCGCGGCGGCGGTCTTCGCCGGCGTGATGAGCCGCGACTATGGCGGCGGCGCGCTGCCCGACTCGGCCGAGGGCCACCTGACCACCGGGCTGGCCGAGAGCGTCGTCTCCGGCCGCGTCGCCTACTCGCTCGGGTTCGAGGGCCCTGCCGTGACGGTCAACACCGCGTGCTCCTCGTCGCTGGTCGCCATACACCTCGGCTGCCAGGCCCTGCGCCTGGGCGAGTGCTCGCTCGCCCTGGCCGGCGGCGTGAGCGTGATGGCGACGCCCGCGCAGTTCGTCGAGTTCAGCCGCCAGCGGGGCCTCGCCCCCGACGGGCGCTGCAAGGCGTTCGGGGCGGATGCCGACGGCACCGGCTTCTCGGAGGGCGCCGGCCTGCTCGTGCTGGAGCGCCTCTCCGAGGCGCGGCAACGAGGTCATCGCGTGCTCGCGACGATCAGGGGCTCGGCCGTCAACCAGGACGGCGCTTCCAACGGCCTCACCGCCCCCAGCGGGCGGGCGCAGGAGCGGGTCATACGCCAGGCGCTCGCCGGCGCCGGCCTCGAGCCCGGCGAGGTCGACGCGGTCGAGGCGCACGGCACCGGCACGCCGCTCGGCGACCCGATCGAGGCCGGCGCCCTGCTCGCCGCCTACGGCCGGGAGCGGGAGCGGCCGCTGCGGCTCGGCTCGGTCAAGTCCAACCTCGGCCACACCCTGGCCGCGGCCGGAGTCGCCGGCGCGATCAAGATGGTGCAGGCCATGCGCCACGGGATGCTGCCGCGGACGCTTCACGTGGAGCAGCCCTCCCCGCACGTGGACTGGGCCGCGGGCGGAGTCGAGCTGCTCGCCGAGGCGGAGGAGTGGGTGGCCGGCGGGCGGCCGCGGAGGGCCGGCGTCTCCTCCTTCGGCATCAGCGGCACCAACGCCCACCTGATCCTCGAGCAGGCACCCGACCCTGGGCCGCCGCCGGAGTCCGTCCCGGCGCCCACCGGCCCGATTCCCTGGACGATCTCGGCAAGGGGCGAGGGGGCCCTGCGCGCCCAGGCCGACCGTCTGGGGCGTCATCTCGAGCGGAACCCGGCCCTCGATCCACTCGCCGTGGGCCTGACGCTGGCGACCGGGCGCTCTCACCTCGCCGACCGTGCCGTCGTGCTCGGTGAGGGGCGCGACGAGCTGCTCTCCGGGCTCGGAGCGCTCGCACGGGGTGAGACCGCTGCCGGCTTGGTCCGCGGCGTCGCCCGCCCGGGCCGCACCGCCTTCGTCTTTCCCGGTCAGGGCTCGCAGTGGCCGGCGATGGCGCGCGAGCTGATCGAGCGCTCGCCCTGCTTCGCCGAGCGGATCGAGTCCTGCGCCGCGGCGCTCGACCCGCTGCTCGGCTTCTCCTTGGAAGGGCTGCTTCGGGGCGAGCCCGGAGCTCCGTCGCTGGAGCGGGTCGACGTGGTCCAGCCAGCCCTCTTCGCGACGATGGTGGCGCTCGCCGCGCTGTGGGGGGACTCCGGCGTCACCCCCGACGCCGTGGCCGGTCACTCCCAGGGGGAGATCGCCGCCGCCCACGTCGCCGGGGCCCTCTCGCTGGAGGACGCGGCGCGCGTCGTCGCTCGCCGCAGCCAGGCGATCGCCAGCTGCCTGGCCGGTGCCGGGGGGATGGTCTCCATCTTCGAGCCCGCCGAGGCGGTGGCGGAGCGGATCGCCGCCTGGGGGGAGCGGCTCGCCCTGGCCGCCACCAACGGCCCAACCGCGACGGTCGTCTCCGGCGAGCCCGGGGCGCTCGCGGAGCTGCTCGCCGATTGCGACGGGGACGGGGTCGACGCCCGGCGCATCCCGGTCGACTACGCCTCCCACTCGGTTCAGGTCGAGTCGATCCGCGAGCGCCTGCTCGAGGATCTCGCCCCGATCGAGCCATCGGCGGGCGTGGTCCCCTTCTACTCGGCGATGAGCGGAGCCCGTCTCGACGGCCGCGAGCTGGGAGCAGAGTACTGGTACCGGTCGCTGCGCGAGCCGGTCCGCTTCGAGCAGGTCACGCGGGCGCTGCTCGCCGACGGCTTCACCGCCTTCGTCGAGTCCAGCCCGCACCCGGTGCTGACGATGGCGGTCGAGGAGACGGCCGAGGCCGGCGGTCTCGGTCCCGGCGCGGTCGTCGCGGTCGGCTCCCTGCGGCGCGACGAGGGTGGCCGGGAGCGCTTCCTCCGCTCGCTGGCCGAAGCGCATGCCGGCGGGGTCGCGGTCGAGTGGTCGGCGTGGTTCGGCGGCGCCGGCGCGGTTCCGGCCGAGCTGCCGACCTACGCCTTCCAGCGCCGCCGCTACTGGATCGATTCGGTCCGCCGGAGCACCGCCGGCCAGGGCCCGGACGCCGGCGAGCACCCCCTGCTCGGCGCTGCCGTCCCGATCGCCGGCGGCGACGAGTGGCTCTTCACGGGCCGCATCTCGCTGGGCTCGCAGGCGTGGCTCGCCGATCACGTGGTCGGCGGCACCGCGCTCCTTCCCGGCGCCGCCTTCGTCGAGATGGCGCTGTGGGCCGGGCGCGAGGTGGGTGCCGCGCGGATCGAGGAGCTCGTCCAGGAGGCCCCACTCGTTCTGCCCGAGTCCGGCGCCGTGCAGGTGCAGCTCAGCCTCGGAGCGGCGGACGGCGAGGGCCGCCGTGCGCTGGTCTTCCACTCGCGAGTGGAAGAGACCGGCGACGCCGCGGGGGAGTGGACCCGCAACGCGAGCGGCGCTCTCCTGCCGCGCGTCGGCGCGTTCGCCGAGGACGATCCGGGCGCCTGGCCGCCGGCCGGCGCCGAGCCGATCGACGTCGAGCGCTTCTACGAGCGCCTCGCCGAGACCGGCTTCGAGTATGGCCCGGCCTTTCAGGGGATGCGCGCCGCCTGGAGCCGCGATGCGGAGCTCTTTGCCGAGGTCGAGCTCGACGATTCCGGCGGCCCGGGCTTCGAGATCCACCCGGCGCTGCTCGACGCCGCCCTGCACACCGGCTTTCTCGCTCCGGGGCCGGGCGACCGCCTGCCGTTTGCCTGGAGCGGGGTCGAGCTCGGCGCCGCCGCCCGTGCGCTCCGGGTGCGCGTGACCCCGGGCGAGGAGGGTGGATTCTCGATCGCCGCCACGGACGCCTCGGGTGCCGCCGCGCTCTCGGTCGAGTCGCTCGCCATGCGTCCGCTCGACCGCGCCCAGCTGCGACCCAGGCGTGACGGCCTGCTCCGGCTGCGCTGGGGAGAGGCGCAGGCGGCCGCGGACGCCGCGGTCGACGCGTCGGGGTCGGAGCTCTGGCGCTGCGAGTTGGAGGCCTCGGGGTATCCGGCGGCCGCGGCTCGCCATGCCGCCTGCCGGGCCCTGGCCGCGGTGCAGGGATGGCTGGGCGAAGAGCACGTCGAGGGCGCCCGCCTCGTCGTCCTGACCCGTGGGGCCGTGACCGTCGAGCCCGGGGAGGTTCCGGACCTGGCCGCGTCGGTCGTCTGGGGCCTGCTCCGGTCGGCCCAGGCGGAGCGGCCCGGCGCCTTCGTCCTCGTCGATGGCGACGGGACGGATGTCTCCGAGGCCGCGCTGGGCACGGCCCTCGCGAGCGGCGAGCCGCAGCTGGCGATCCGCGCCGGGCGGGTCCTGGCGCCGCGCCTGGGACGGATCGAAGCGGCGCCGGGCGCCAGCGAGCGCCGCTTCGATCCGGAGGGAGCCGCTCTCATCACCGGCGGCACCGGAGTGCTCGGCTCGCTCATCGCCCGCCGGCTCGCCGAGCGCGGCGTGCGCCGCCTGATCCTCACCAGTCGCTCCGGCCCCGGCGCGGCCGGCGCGGCCGAGCGGGCGGCGGAGCTCGAGCGGCTCGGCGCCGAGGTGACGCTGGCCGCCTGCGATGCCGCCGACCGGGGCGCGCTGGAGTCGCTGCTCGCCTCGATCGGCGAGGAGACGCCGTTGCGGGTCGTCGTCCACGCCGCCGGGGCGCTCGACGACGGCGTGGTCGACTCGCTCACGCCGGAGCGGATCTCCACGGTCTTCCGGCCCAAGGTGGAGGGCGCCTGGAACCTGCACGAGCTGACCAGGGGCCTGGACCTGACCGACTTCGTCCTCTTCTCATCGGTGGCCTCGGTCCTCGGCAGCCCGGGCCAGGCCAACTACGCCGCCGCGAACTCCTTCCTCGACGCCCTCGCCGCCCGCCGCCGCGCCGAAGGGCTGCCGGGGACCGCGATCGCCTGGGGCTTCTGGGCGCGCGCCACCGGGATGACGAGCCGCCTTTCCGACGCCGACCGGGCCCGCATCGAGCGCTTCGGCCTGCTCGGCATCGACGACGAGCTCGGACTCGAGCTCTTCGAGGCGGCCACCCGCGCCGCCGACCCGCTGCTCGTCGCGGCGCCGCTGGAGTCGGGCCGCCTTCGCGCTCAGGCCGCGTCCGGCACCCTGCCTCCGATCTTCGCCGGCCTGGTGCCCGCGTCGGGGCCGCGCGGTGCCCGGCCACGCCGCTCGCTCGGCGAGGTGCCGGAGGGGGATCGCGAGAAGGCGGCCCGGGAGCTGGTCCGGGCCGAGGCCGCAGCCGTCCTCGGGCACCCCTCGGGTGCCGCGGTCGCCGCCGACCGCTCGTTCAGGGAGCTTGGCTTCGACTCGCTGATGGCGGTCGAGCTGCGCAACCGCCTGCGGGCGGCCACCGGCCTGCGCCTGCCATCGACCCTGGCCTTCGACCATCCGAGTCCGGCGGCGGTGGCGGCGCACCTGTGCGCGCTCGCGGCCGAGAGCGGCGCTCCGCACGGCTCGATCGACGCCGAGTTCGACCGGATCGAGTCGCTGCTCGCCTCAGGCGACGACGACCAGCGCATGCACGTGCTCGCGCGCCTGCAGTCGCTGGTCGCGAAGGCCTCGCTGGACGGCGACGGCGAGGCGGGGGGCGAAGATGACCACCGGGACCTGGAGTCGGCCTCCGACGACGAGGTGATTCAGCTGATCGAGGACGAGTTCGGCTCGGCCTGAGGCCGCTCTGGCCAGCGCAGGCTGTAGGAGTCGCCGCGCCGCTCGACCGCGAAGCTCTCCGAGATCAGCAGCGCCGGCCGCCCACCGCAGATGACCCGGTACAGGCGGGTCAGCACCGGCGAGGGCGCCCGTGGCGCGACGAAGCTCCACTCCGGCGGCGCGTCGAGCCCGAACCAGAGCATCTCGCGCCAGCTCTCCAGCTCGACCCGCTGCAGCGAGCCGCCGATGCCGTCGCGGGAGTCGTTCAGCACGCCGATGAATTCCTCGGGCAGGCGCTCGGCGAGGATGTGCGACTCGGCCCAGATCGCCGGCTCGGCGCCCTCCTGCGCCGGGCCGATGAGGACGCGCCGGCGCACCGCGGGGCTCTCCGGCGCGGCGTAGAGGTGCTCCGCCGCTTCGGCCGGCAGGGGTGACACGGCCTGGCCGACGACGTTCACCGCCACCCGGCTCAGGGTCTTCACTTCGAGCGTGCGGGTCACCGTTCCGTCGGTGAACAGCAGACCGCGTAAAAAGGGGTCCATCTGCGCCGGGGCGAGGTCCTGGAGGTGCGGAGGCCGCATCTCGTGGCGCGCGAAGTGTCGCCGGACGAGCTCATCGGCACCGCCTCCCGGCCCGCCGGGCGGGGTGCCGGTGGTTGCCGCCAACACCGACCGGATCGCGCCGTCTCCCTCCTCCACGTGCTCCCGACCATAGGGCGCGCCTATTTGGGAAGCAAGCTTGCAGCGGTCACGATTGCCCCGCTATCAAGGCCGTTTGCACCGGCACCGGCTGAAGACCAGGGGAAGTGTCAGTAATCAAATTGTTTTGGGAGGAAGCGTGCACCGTGGGTGCTCCATGCCATTTGGCGCCGTGACTTAGATGGCCGACAGGACGACACTCAGCAAGTACCTGAGAAAGGTCACCGGCGAACTCCGCGATGCGCGGCGTCGCCTCGGGGAGCTCGAGGGAAAGGGCGCGGAGCCGATCGCGATCGTCGGCATGTCCTGCCGCTTCCCCGGTGGGGTCGGCTCGCCGCGGGAGCTCTGGCGCCTGCTGGTCGAGGAGCGCGACGCGATCGAGGGCTTCCCGGCGGACCGGGGCTGGGACCTGGAGGGCCTCTACAACCCGGATCCCGAGAGCATCGGCACCAGCTACGCAAGGGAGGGAGGCTTTCTCGCCGACGTCGCCGGCTTCGACGCCGGGTTCTTCGGCATCAGTCCGCGCGAGGCGGCCGAAATGGACCCGCAGCAGCGGTTGCTGCTCGAAGGCGCCTGGGAGGCGCTCGAAGACGCCGGCATCGACCCAGCCTCTCTGCATGGCACCGAGGCGGGGGTCTTCGCCGGCGTGATGTACCAGGACTACGGCGCGCCTGAGCTGGGCAGGTCCCCCGGGATGACGACGAGCGTCGTGCCCGGCCGAATCGCCTATGCGCTCGGGCTCCATGGGCCGGCGATGACAGTCGACACGGCCTGCTCGTCGTCGCTCGTCGCGATGCACGTCGCCGCCGCGGCCCTGCGCTCCGGCGAATGCAGCCTGGCCCTGGCCGGAGGGGTCTCCGTCCTCGCCACGCCCTCGGTCTTCACCATGTTCAGCCCCCAGCGCGGCCTGGCCCCCGACGGCCGTTGCAAGCCCTTTGCGGAGAGCGCCGACGGAACCGGCTTCGCCGAGGGCCTGGGCATGCTCGTGCTCGAGCGCCTCTCCGATGCGGAGGCGGAGGGCCGCGAGGTGCTGGCGACCATCCGAGGCTCGGCCGTCAACCAGGACGGCGCCAGCAATGGCTTCACCGCGCCCAACGGCCCGTCGCAGGAACGGGTGATCCGCCGGGCGCTGGCCGACGCGCGCCTCGAGGCCCGAGACGTGGACATGGTCGAGGCGCATGGCACCGGGACCGTCATCGGCGACCCGATCGAGGCCAACGCCCTGCTCGCCACCTACGGCAACGGGCGCGAGGAGCCGCTGCGGCTTGGCTCGCTGAAGGCGAACATCGGCCATACCCAGGCCGCGGCCGGGGTGGCCGGGGTGATCAAGGCCGTCATCGCGATGCGCGAGGGCACGATGCCGAAGCTGCTTCACCTCGACCGTCCCTCCTCGCAGGTCGATTGGGAGGCGGGGAAGATCGAGCTGCTGGCCGAGTCGGTCGAGTGGGAGGCGAACGGCCGGCCGCGGCGGACTGCGGTCTCTTCGTTTGGCGCTAGCGGGACCAACGCGCACGTGATCCTCGAGCAGGCGCCGTCGCCGGCCGAGGACGGAGGCGGGGAGCAGGAGGGGGCGCGCCCGCTGGACGGGCCGCTGCCCTTTGCCATCTCGGCCAAGTCCGAGGAGGCGCTGCGCGAGAGCGCCGCGAGGCTCGCGTCGCACCTGCGGGAGAACTCCGACCGGGAGCTGCCCGACGTCGCCTACTCGCTGCTGATGACCCGGGCGGCTCTGGAGCAGCGGGCGGTGGCGGTGGCGAGCGAGCGCGAGCAGCTGCTCGGCGCGCTGTCGGCGATCGCCGAGGGCAGGGACGCGCCGGACACGGTCCTGGGCGCCGCGCCCGACCCGGCCCAGCCCGTCTTCTGCTTCGGCGGCCAGGGATCCCAGCACCCGCGCATGGCCGCCGACCTGATCGGGGCATCGACGGTCTTCGCCGAGCAGATCGAGGCCTGCGAGGTGGCCCTGGCCCCGCACGTCGACTGGTCCCTCACAGAGGTCCTCCGGGACGGGGACGGCGGGTGGATGGAGCGCCTCGACATCGTCCAGCCCGCCCTCTTCGCCGTGATGGTCGGCCTCGCCCGGCTCTGGGAAGCGTGTGGGGTGGAGCCGAGCCTCCTTATCGGCCACTCGCAGGGCGAGGTGGCGGCCGCCCATATAGCCGGAGCGCTCTCCCTCGACGACGCGGCGCGGGTCATCGCATTGCGGGCCAGGGCGATGACCAAGCTCGCCGGCAAGGGAGGGATGGCGTCGGTCTCGCTGCCGGTCGGGGAGCTCGAGGCGCTGCTCGCCCCATACGGAGAGCGCCTCTCCCTGGCCGCGATCAACGGTCCCGCCGCGCAGGCGGTCTCGGGCGAGCCGGAGGCGATCGAGGAGCTGATCGCCGCCTGCGAGGAGGGGGGCATCAGGGCCAGGCGCATAGCCGTCGACTACGCCGCCCACTCGGCCCAGATCGAGGCTCTGAGGGACGAGCTGCTCGAGGCCTTCGCCCCGATCGAGCCGAAGGGCTCGGAGGTGCCGCTGCACTCGACCCTGACCGGCGAGCCGATCGACACGGCCCAGATGGATGCGGAGTACTGGTATCGCAACCTGCGCGAGACGGTTCTCTTCGGCCCGGTCGTGGACACCCTCCTCGAGCAGGGCCACACCTCCTTCATCGAGATCTCCCCGCACCCCGTTCTCGGCTTCGGCATGCAGGAAGCGATCGCGGCTGCCGGCAGCGACGCCGCCGCCACCGGCACCCTGCGCCGCGGCGAGCCCGCCGCCGAGCGCTTCTGCCTCTCGCTCGCCGAGGCCCACACCGGCGGCGCGGTGGTCGACTGGGCCTCCTTCTTCGAGGGGTCCGGGGCCAGGCCGACCAAGCTCCCCACCTATCCGTTCCAGCGCAGGCGCCACTGGCTGAGCCAGTCGAGCGGCTCGGCGGACCCGGGCTCGATCGGCGTCGCCGACGCCGCTCACCCCCTGCTCGGCGCCGCGATCGAGTCCCCCGCCGGGGACGGCCTCACCCTCACCGGCCGCATCTCGCTCTCCACTCACCCCTGGCTGGCCGACCACGCCGTCGCCGGCACGGTGCTGCTGCCCGGCACCGCATTCCTCGAGCTGGCGCTGCGGGCCGCCGAGCAGGTCGAGTGCGAGCAGGTCGGCGAGCTCACCCTGCAGGCGCCGCTCGTGCTGTCCGAGTCCGGCGCCGTCCGGGTCCAGGTCACGGTCGGCGCGCCGGGAGACGACGGCAGCAGGTCGATCCAGATCCACTCGCGGCCCGAGGCTGTCGAGGGCGACGCCGGCGCCGATTGGGCGCTGAACGCCGACGGGCTCCTTTCCGCCGAGGCTCCCGGAGCGCCGGCGCCGCTCGGCGCCTGGCCGCCCGAGGGCGCCGAGCCGCTCGAGGCCGAGCTCCTCTACGACCGCCTCGCCGAGGCCGGCTTCGAGTACGGCCCGGCCTTTCAGGGCCTGACCAAGGCCTGGAAGCGCGGCGATGAGGTCTTCGCCGAGGTCTCCCTTGCCGAGGAGCAGAATGCCGACGCCGAGCGCTTCGGCATCCACCCGGCCCTGCTCGACTCCGCCCTGCACGCCCAGCTGCTCGCCGGCCTCGCCGGCGGCGAGGGCTCTCCGGGGCTGAAGCTGCCCTTTGCCTGGACCGGTGCCTCCGTAAGCGCCACCGGGGCGACCGAGCTCCGGGTGAGCTTGGCCGGCGACGGAGATGGAACCGCGATCGAGATCTTCGGCGCCGACGGCGAGCCGGTTGCGCGGGTCGCCTCCCTGGTCGCGCGCCCGGTCGCCGCCGAGCAGCTGCAGGGCGCCCGCCAGCCCGACGGCCTCCTCGCGATCGAGTGGCGCGAGCTGGAGCTGACCGCGGCCGGCGATGGCGCCGCGGTGGAGGTCTGGCGCCACGAGCCCGAGGCGGATGCCGAGCCCGCGAGCGCCGCGCGGCGGGCCGCCGTCGCGGCCCTGGAGGCGATCCAGGCCTGGCTCGCCGCCGAGGACCCGGCCGCCGCCCGCCTCGCGGTTCTCACCACGGGCGCCGTCGCGGCTGCCGGCGATGAGGTTCCGGACCCGGCCGCCGCCGCGATCTGGGGCCTGGTCCGCTCGGCGCAGTCCGAGCACCCCTACCGCCTGCTGCTGATCGACGCCGACGGCAGCGCCGCATCCGAGCGCGCGCTCGCCGCTGCGCTGGCCCAGGTCGAGGAGCCCCAGGTGGCACTGCGCGGAGGGACCGCGCTGGTACCGCGGGCGGTCCGGCTTGCCGCCGAGCCGGAGGCCGGCTTCGCGATCGACCCGGCGAAGACCGTGCTGGTCACCGGCGCCACCGGCACCGTCGGCTCGCTCGCCGCGAGGCACCTGGCAGCGGTCCACGGCGCCCGCCACCTCCTCCTCATCAGCCGCTCGGGGGAGGCGGCGGCTGGAGCCGGAGAGCTGCGGGCGGAGCTGGAGGAGCTCGGCGCCGAGGTGACGATCGCCGCCTGCGACGCCTCGGACTCCGAGCGGCTCGGCGCGCTGCTCGCCTCGATCCCCGCCGAGCGACCGCTTGGGGCGGTCCTGCACGCGGCCGGCGCCCTCGACGACGCGACGATCGAGTCGCTCAGCGCCGAGCGCCTCGAGCCGGTGTTCGCTCCCAAGGTCGACGCGGCCCTGGCGCTGCACGAGTTGACCAGGGAGGCGGATCTCTCCGCCTTCGTCCTCTTCTCTTCGGCGGCCGGCACGCTCGGCGGGCCGGGGCAGGGCAACTACGCGGCCGCCAACGCCTTCTGCGACGCCCTGGCGCAGGTGCGGCGGGCCGAGGGCCTGCCGGCGACCGCGATCGCCTGGGGCTACTGGGAGACCCAGAGCGATCTGACCGCGAAGCTCTCCGACGTCGACGTCGAGCGGCTGCGGCGCGGGGGCATCGCGCCGCTCAGCGACGAGCAGGGCCTCGCCCTGCTCGACCGGGCGGTCGCCTCGGCGCGCCCCGCCGTCCTCGGCATCGGCCTCGATGCGGCCGGGCTGCGGGCGATGGCCTCCGCCGGCACCCTGCCGCCGCTGCTCGGCTCCCTCATCCGCGTCCCCAAGCGCCGCGCCCAGGCGGGTGGCTCGCTGGCGAAGAAGCTCGCCGAGCTGCCCGAGGCCGAGCGCGAGGCGCACGTCCTCGAATTGGTCCGGGCCGAAACGGCCTCCGTCCTCGGCCACGAGTCGGCAGCCGAGATCGCCCCGAGCAGGGCCTTCCAGGAGCTCGGCTTCGACTCGCTCGCCGCCCTGGAGCTGCGCAACCGGCTCGGCGGCATGACGGGCGTGCGGCTCGAGCCGACGATCGTCTTCGACTACCCCAATCCCGAAAGCCTCGCCGCGTACCTGCTCGGCGAGACCAGCCAGGACGGCGAGGCCGGCGTCGACGCGGACCTCGCCCGCCTCGAGCAGTCGCTGGCGTCGGTGCCCGAGGACGATCCGGGGCGGGCAAAGCTCGCCACCCACCTGCGGGCGCTGGCGGCGGACCTGGAAGGCGCCGGCGCGAAGGAGCGCTTCGCCGACCCCGAGAGCCTCGCCCAGGCATCCGACGACGAGCTGCTCGAGTTCATCGACGCACAGGTCGGTGGGGGTGCCGATGGCTGACGAGGGCCAGCTTCGCGACTACCTGCGCCGGGTCACGGTCGAGCTCGCCGAGGAGCGCGGTCGGCTCCACGCGCTCCGCCACGAGCCGATCGCGATCGTCGGCATGTCCTGCCGCTACCCCGGCGGCGTGGGCTCCCCCGGCGAGCTCTGGGCGCTGCTGGCCGAGGGTCGCGACGCGATCGAGGAGTTCCCCGCCGACCGCGGCTGGGACCTGAGCCGGCTGTACGAGCCCGATCCGGAGAGCGTCGCCGCCGGCTACGCGCGCGAAGGCGGCTTCATCGAGGCAGCGACCGAGTTCGACTCCGATTTCTTCGGCATCAACCCGCGCGAGTCGGCGGCGATGGACCCGCAGCAGCGCCTCCTCCTCGAAGCTGCCTGGGAGGCGCTGGAGGACGCCGGCATCGACCCGGCGAAGCTGCGCGGCGAGCAGGCCGGGGTGTTCGCCGGCGTGATGTACCAGGACTACGGCTCGCTGGAGGGTGGGATCGCCGCCGGCATCACCGGCGGCATGGTCTCCGGCCGGGTCGCCTACGTGCTCGGGGTCGAGGGCCCGACCCTGACCGTCGACACCGCCTGCTCCTCCTCGCTGGTCGCGATGCACCTCGCCGGCCAGGCGCTGCGTGGCGGGGAATGCAGCCTGGCGCTGGCGGGCGGCGTCTCGGTCCTCTCCACCTCTGCCGTCTTCACCCAGTTCTTCCGCCAGCGCGGCCTCGCCCCCGACGGGCGCTGCAAGTCCTACGCCGAGGCGGCCGACGGGACCGGCTTCTCCGAGGGGGTCGGCCTGCTCGTGCTCGAGCGGCTCTCCGACGCCGAGGCCAACGGCCACCGGGTGCTGGCGACGATCCGCGGCTCGGCCGTCAACCAGGACGGGGCCTCGAACGGGCTGACCGCGCCGAACGGGCCCTCGCAGGAGCGCCTGATTCGCGAGGCGCTGGCCAACGCCCGGCTGACCGCCGACGACGTCGACATGGTCGAGGGCCACGGCACCGGCACCGCCCTCGGCGACCCGATCGAGGCGAGCGCACTGCTCGCCACCTACGGCCAGGGCAGGTCGCGGCCGCTGAAGCTGGGCTCGCTCAAGTCCAACCTCGGCCACACGGCGGCGGCGGCAGGGGTGGGTGGGGTGATCAAGTCGGTGCTGGCGATGCGCGCGGGCACGATGCCCAAGACGCTTCACGTCGAAGAGCCCTCGACCAAGGTCGAGTGGAGCGCGGGGGCGGTCGAGCTGCTGACCGAGCCGGTCGAGTGGGAGGCGGACGACCGCCCCCGGCGCGCCGCGGTCTCATCCTTCGGAGCGAGCGGCACCAACGCCCACGTGATCCTCGAGGAGGGGCCGGCACCGGTTGCGGCCGCGGAGGGCGGGGGGAGGACCGAATCCCTTAACGGTCCGCTTCCCCTCGCCCTCTCGGCCAAATCGGAGGAGGCGCTGAGGGAGTCCGCTGGACGCCTCGCCACCCACCTCACGGACAACCCAGACCAGGACCTCACCGACACCGCCTACTCGCTGCTGAGCACGCGAACGGCCTTCGAGCACCGGGCGGTTGCGGTGGGTACAGAGCGAGACGAGCTGA